>Ga0207664_10000006_pt1 | contig 408702 bp, 418 predicted proteins | sample LARL83metaG_FD_184349 | JGI IMG/M metagenome (GOLD analysis project Ga0207664, IMG submission 184349) | Corn, switchgrass and miscanthus rhizosphere microbial communities from Kellogg Biological Station, Michigan, USA - LAR L8-3 metaG... | ecosystem: Host-associated > Plants > Roots >...
ACCTTCTTGAACGCCTCGCGCATGCCCTCGGACTCGAACTGGAAGACGCCGATCGAGTCGCCGGCCGCGAGCATCGCGTAGGTCTTGGCGTCGTCGAGCGGCAGCGTCGTCATGTCGGGGCGCTCGCCGGTCGAGCGTTCGACGATGTCGAGCGCGTCCTCGATCACGTCGAGGTTGCGCAGGCCGAGGAAGTCCATCTTCAGCAGGCCGAGCTCCTCGACCGGCTTCATCGAGAACTGCGTGACGGTGCGGTAGACCTTCTCGCCGGTCTCGCCGTCCGTGCCGGCGTCCGCGAGCTGGAGCGGGACGATGTCGGTCAGCGGCCGGTCGGCGATCACGACCGCCGCGGCGTGGATCGAGGAGTTGCGCACGATCCCCTCCAGTCCGCGCGCGACGTCGACGATCTGTCTGGCGATCGGGTCGGAGTCGACCGCTCTGCGCAGCTCCTCGCCGGGCTGGAGGCAGTCCTCGAACGACGGCGGCCGACCCATGATCGGGTCGGGGATCAGCTTCGCGAGGCGGTCGCCGGCGCCGTAGTCGTGGCCGAGCACGCGCGCGGCGTCGCGCGTGGCGGCGCGCGGGAACATCTTGCCGAACGTGACGATCTGGGCGACCGACTCTCTTCCATATTTGTCTGTCACATATCGGATCACGCGCTCGCGGCCGCGCACGGAGAAGTCGATGTCGATGTCCGGCATCGAGACGCGCTCGGGGTTGAGGAAGCGCTCGAACAGCAGGTCGTACGCCAGCGGGTCGACGTCGGTGATCCGCAGCGCGTAGGAGACGATCGAGCCGGCCGCGCTGCCGCGGCCCGGGCCGACGGCGATGCCGTTGCTCTTCGCGTAGTCGACGAAGTCCCAGACGATCAGGAAGTAGGCGTTGAAGCCCATCTTGTCGATGACCGCGAGCTCCATCTCCATCCGCTCGACCGCCTCGGCCGGCAGCGGATTGCCATACCGCTCATGCAGCCCCTGCGTCACCAGCTCGCGCAGGTAGCTTCTCTCGTCCTCGCCGGCCGGCGTCGGGTATCTCGGGATGAGCTGCTTGCCGAGCTCGATCTCGACGTCGCAGCGCTCGACGATCTCGAGCGTCGCCGGCAGCGCCTCGGGCCACTCCGCGAACGCCGCGGCCATCTCGTCGTTCGACTTCAGATAGAACTCGTTCGTATCGAACGTCATCTTCGGCTCGGCGAGCGTCGACTTCGTCTGGACGCACAGCAGGGCCGTGTGATGGTGGTAGTCCTCCTTGCGGAGGTAGTGCACGTCGCCGGTGCCGACAAGCGGACGGCCGACCTCGCGCGCGATCCGGACGATCCCCTCGTTCGCCTTGTCCTGGTCGGCGATGCCGTTCTTCTGCACCTCGAAGTAGACCTGGTCGCGGCCGAAGACGTTCATCAGGTCGTCGACGTGTGCGCGCGCCTCGTCGGGGCGGTCGTGCACGAGCCGCTGGCAGAAGCGCGAGGCGAGGCAGCCGGTCAGCACGACGATCCCCTCGCTGTGCTGGGACATGACGTCGAGGTCGACGCCAGGCTTGCCGCGGTGCAGCCCCTCCAGGAAGCCGGCCGACGACAGCTTCACGAGGTTGCGGTAGCCGGTCGCGTTCTCCGCCAGCAGCGTGAGGTGGTTGCGCTCGACGCGCCCCTCGCGGTGATGGCGGTCGTCGACGACGTAGACCTCGCAGCCGAGCAGCGGCTTGATGCCGTGCTTCCTGCACGCCTTGTAGAGCTCGACCGAGCCGTTCATGACGCCGTGGTCGGTCAGGCCGAGCGCCGGCTGGTCGAACGCGGCCGCGCGGGCCGCCAGCGCGTCGATCTTGCACGCCCCGTCGAGCAGCGAGTACTCGGAATGGACGTGGAGGTGGGCGCAGGACGGCGTCGTCACGGGCCGTCCAGGATAGGCCCCGTCCCGGACATTTCGCCCCCTCCCGGCGCGCCGCTTTTGCGCACGTTCCGGAGTGTCGTGGCGCGCCTCAGGCGGCGGGATGCTCAGTCTGCGCGATCCAGCCGCGCAGGAGCGCGAGCGTGTCGCCGTCGCCGTCGAGCGCGCCACGCTCGCCCGGCGCGGGCTCGACCCCCGCGATCAGCGCGAGCAGCGCGCCGCGCGTGCAGCGGAGCGTGAGGCGGGTCGGCTCGGCGGGCGGGCGCGTGACGACCGCCGGCGGGGCGCCGTCGGCGATCCGCAGCCAGGCGTCGACCGGACCGCCGGCGAGCGGCGCGTGCGCGAGGGCGAAGCGCTCCCCCCGCGTCGCCTCCGGGTCGATCGCGAGCGCGACGAGGCGCAGCGCGAGCGCCGGCTCGAGCGCGACGCCGGCCGCGCCGAGGTCGCGCAGGGCGACCGGCGCCTGGGCGGCGCGCCGCAGCTCGCGCAGCGCGCGCCGGCCGCCGCGCACGCGCGCGGGACGGCGCAGCAGCGTGCGGCGACCGTGCAGCAGGCGGGCGAGGCCGGCGGCGTCGGCGGCGATCGCGAGATCGCGCTCGCCGCGCGGGCGCGGCGCGGAACGCGGCGTGACGATCGTCGGCATGCCTGGTTGCACATCGACCGCGAGGCTCCCCCGCCCGGCGAGCGTCAGGTCGCAGCGCAGCGGACGCTCGGCCGCGAGTCCGAGCGCCGGCAGCAGCCCGACCGCGAGCCGCCCCGCCGCCTGCGGGTCGTCCGCGAGCAGGCGCCGGAGCGCGGCCGCGATCCACGGCGCCGGCGGACCGGACGGCGGCGGCGGCTGCTCGGCGGGCACCGCCGCGCGCAGCCGCTCGCGCGCGGCGCTGAGCCGCGACGGGTCGAGCCCGACAAGCGCGGGCGCGGGCAGCGTGGGCGCGGGCGGCGCGGGCGCGGGCGGCTCGGGCGGCTCGGGCGGCTCGGCGCCGGCAGCGGGAGACGGTGCGAGCGCGCCGGCCGGCTGGGCGGGCACGGAGACGCCGGCCGGATCGCCGGGCGGCGATCTCCCGCTCGCTGCAAGCGCGTTCGCCGCCGTCAGCTCCTCGCGCACGCGCCGCAGCGCCGCCTCGATGCGGCGCTCGGCCTCGATGCGCTGGTGCACCGCGCGCTGGAGCGCAGCGATGTGCGTGCGCAGCTCGCGCTGCACCGCGAGGCTGCTGTCCAACTGCGCCTGGAGGCGGCTGGAGCGCTCGCGCTCAAGCGCCAGCGCCGTGATCGGCGCGGCGCGATCGCCGCGTCGCTGCTGCGCCTCAAGCCCCACCGGCCTGGCGCCGGCGAGCGGCCCCGCGGCCGTGCGCCGCGCGACGAGCCGGCGCTCGTGCGCCAGCGCGGGCACCGACACGGCCGCGCGAGCGCCCTCGCCCGTGCGCGGCGCGAGCGCCGCGACCGTCCGCGCGACCGCCAGCTCGCGCCGCAATCCCTCTGCCCAGCCGGCCGGCGCCGCGTCCTCCCCCGCCTGCTCCGGCCTCGCCGCCGTCCGCTCCGCGGCGAGCGCGTCGCGCTCGGCGCGCGCCTGCTCCAGCGCCGCGCGCAGGTCGTCGCGCTCGGCCTGCACGTGGCGCGCCTCGGCGATCGCCGCATCCGCCCCCTCGCGCGCGGCGGCCGCCTCGGCGCGCGCGGCGTCGCGTTCGGCCTCCAGCCGCGCGCGCTCGCGCGCGAGCTGGGCCGCGAGCACCTGCGCGTCGGTGGCGCGGCGCGCGGCCGACTGCTCGGCCTGCTCGGCGCGCTGAGCGCGCCGCTCGGCGAGCACCGTCGGGTCGACGACGTTGCCGCCCTCGGACTGGGCGTGGGACGAGAGCCTCCGCGCGTCGTCGGGCGGAGGCGTGTCGGGCGGCATGGAGACGTGCATCGAGATCGTGACCGGACGCCGGATCCCACCGGCGCGTTCGAGCACGAGGTTACGCCTCGGCGCGGACGCTCCACGACCCGCGCACGCGCTCGTGCAGCCGACCGCTTACGCCTTGCTCGCGGCGTTGCGCCGCTGCGCCGCGACAGCCGCCACCGCGCCCGCCGCAAGCGTGCCCGCGGCGACGCGCTTGGCGAGTCCGTAACGGCGGCGCAGGTACCACATGCCGCCGCGCCAGACGAGGAAGCCGAGCGCCTTGTACGCGTTGCTGGACATGGTCTGAGCCCTACCCGCCGATCGGCGCGCCCATGCGCCGGCTCAGCCGCGCGTGCGCAACTGGTGCGCGAGCCGCGACTGGAGCGACCACAGCTCGATGAAGCCGGGCGAGGCGGTCTGCGAGAAGAGCCCGCCGGACTCCGCGAACGACGCCAGCGACGCGTCGTAGACGGCGTTCGGCGACTCGCGCGTGACGACGCGGACGGAGCCCTTGAACAGCTTCAGGCCGATCGTGCCCGTCACCTGCGCGTTGACCGCGTCCATGTACGCGTCGAGATCGCAGCGCAGCGGCTCCCACCACAGGCCGGCGTAGACGAGGTAGCCCCACTTCTGATCCAAAGCCGGCTTGAACTGGTTCTGGTGGATCGTGCCGACGATCCGCTCCAGCTCGATGTGCGCGGCGAGGATGATCGCCGCCGCCGGCACCTCGTAGATGTCGCGCACCTTCAGGCCGACGATGCGGTCCTCGATGTGATCGACGATCCCGACGCCGTGGCGACACCCGATCTCCGCCGCGCGCTCGAGCAGCTCCACGAGCCCCAGCCGCTCTCCGTTCAGCGCGACGGGCACGCCCGCCTCGAAGCTCACCGTCACGACCTCGGCCTCGTCGGGCGCCTCCTCGGGGCGCGTGACGAGCTGGAAGACGTCGTCCTCGGGCGCGTGCGAGAGGTCCTCGATCCAGCGCCCCTCCGACGAGCGGCCCCACAGGTTGTCGTCGATCGAGTACGGCGCGACCTCGGTTCCGCCCTTGACGGGAATGCCGTGCTCGCGCGCGTAGGCGATCTCCTCCTCGCGGCCCATCTGCCACGAGCGGACCGGCGCGATCACCTTCAGCTCGGGCGCAAGCGTCGCGATCGTCGTCTCGATGCGGACCTGGTCGTTGCCCTTGCCGGTGCAACCGTGCGCGATCGTGTCGCAGCCCGACTGGCGCGCATAGTCGACCGCGAGCTGCGCGATCAGCGGCCGCCCGAGCGCCGTGAACAGCGGGTAGCCGTTGCCGTAGACGGCGTTCGCTTTGATCGCCGGCACGAGGAAGTCGCGCGCGAACTGCTCGCGCGCGTCGACGACGTGACACTCGATCGCGCCGAGCTGGAGCGCCTTGCCCTTGACGACCTCGTAGTCCTCGCCGGGCTGACCGAGGTTGACCGTGAGGCAGACGACCTCCGCCCCGTACTCGTCCTGGATCCACTTGAGCATCACGCTCGTGTCGAGCCCGCCCGAGTAGAGCAGCAGCACGCGGCTGACCTCGCTCGGATCGGCCTCGTAGGAGGCGGTCCGCGCGGGCGCGGCGGCGATGCGGTGGACTTCGGTGTGGTCGGTCTCGGTCATGGCGGCGGGGAAGGTTACGCGTTGACGGGCGCCAGCAGCCGGCCGATGCGCGCGAGCGCGTCGTCGATCTCTTGCGCGGTGACGATCAGCGGCGGCAGCAGCCGCACGGTGCTCGGACCGGTCGCGTTGAGGATCACGCGCTCCTCCGACAGCGCACGCCGCACGAGCGCGGGCGCCTCGGCAGTCTCGAACGCGACCATCAGGCCGCGCCCGCGCACGTCGCCCGCGCCGGGCAGCGTGCGCAACCCGTCGCGCAGCCGCTCGCCCAGCTCGCGCACGGAGGCGAGCAGCTCGGGGTCGTCGAGCACGTCGAAGGCCGCCAGCGCCGCGCTCGCGACGAGCGGACCGCCGGCGAACGTGGAGCCGTGGTCGCCGGGCGCGAAGACGTCGGCGAGTCGCTCGCCGGTCACGAGCGCGCCGATCGGCAGACCACCGCCGAGCGCCTTCGCCGTCGTCAGCGCGTCGGGCACGACGCCCGTCTGCTCATACGCCCACAGCGTCCCGGTCCGCCCCATGCCGGTCTGGATCTCGTCGAACACGAGCGCGGCGCCGACGCGGTCGCACGCGGCGCGCGCCGCGCGCAGCAGCTCGTCGGAGAGCGGATGCACGCCCGTCTCCCCCTGGATCGGCTCCAGCAGCACGGCGGCAGTCCCGGAATGCACCGCCGCCTCGAGCGCCTCCGGCTCCGGCGCGACCACGACGAACCCGGGCACGAGCGGCGCGAACGGCGCCTGCTTGGACTCCTGCGGCGTCGCGCTCAACGCGCCGTACGTGCGCCCGTGGAAGGCGCCGTGCACGACGACGATCTCGCCGCCCGGCTTCGCCTTGCGCACGAGCTTCAGCGCCGCCTCGTTCGCTTCCGCGCCGGAGTTGCAGAAGAAGACCTTGCCGCCGAGCGAGCTGGTCGCGAGCCGCTCGGCCAGCCGCATCGCCGGCTCGGTGTAGAAGAGGTTCGTCACGTGCGTGAGCGTCCCGACCTGCGCGCGCACCGCCTCGACCACGGCCGGGTGGCAGTGGCCGACGTTCAACACTGAAATACCGGAAAGAAGGTCGAGGTACTCGTTGCCGTCGAAATCCCACACGCGCGTTCCGGCGCCGCGCACCAGCTCGAGCGGGAAGCGCGCATAGCTCGGGACGACGTGCGCCGCCTCGATCGCCTGCAAGGCAGCGAGGCTCATGCGAGCGGGGCCGGGCTCACGCGGCCGGCCTGACCTTCGTGCCGATGCCCGCGTCGGTGAACAGCTCCAGCAGCAGCGAGTGCGGGATCCGCCCGTCGACGATGTGCGCGTGCGAGACGCCGCCGTGGATCGCCTCGACGCACGCCGCCAGCTTCGGCCGCATGCCGCCCTCGATCCCCGGCAGCGCCCCTTCAACCTCATCCGCCCCCACTTCCGAGATGACGCTCTCCGGGTCGGACGGGTCGCGCAGCCAGCCGCGCACGTCGGTCAGGAACATCACCTTGTAGGCACCCAGCTCGCGCGCGAGCTTGCCGGCCGCCTCGTCGGCGTTGATGTTGTACGAGTTGCCCTCGCGGTCGGCGCCGACCGACGCCACGACCGGGATGTAGTCCTGCGCGACGTGGTGGATCACGCCCGTCTCGACCTTCTCGATCTTCCCGACGAAGCCGATGTCCTCGCCGCCCGGCGCGGCCTGCCGCGCTGCGCGGAACAGCAGCCCGTCGTCGCCGCAGAGTCCGATCGCCGGCTGCCCGTGGCGGCCGAGCCGCAGCACGATGTCCTTGTTGACCTTGCCGACGAGCACCATCTTGGCGACCTCGACCGTCTCCGCGTCGGAGACGCGCAGTCCGCCGACGAACTCGACCGGCATGTCGAGCCGCTGCATGTAGGCGGTGATGTCGGGGCCGCCGCCGTGCACGACGATCGGGTTGATGCCGACGTACTTGAGCAGGACGACGTCGCGGGCGAACTCCTCGCGCAGCTCGGGGTCGGTCATCGCCGCGCCGCCGTACTTGATGACGACGGTCTTGCCGTGGAACTCGCGGATGTAGGGCAGCGCCTCGAGCAGCGTGCCGACGTCGGGGATCGCGTTCGTCATGTCAGGTTCTGTAGTCCGCATTGATCGTCACGTACCCGTGCGAGAGGTCGGAGAAGAAGACCTCCGTCTCTGCGCGCGGCTCGCCGTCGTTGAGGGCGATCGCGTACTCGACCTCGTCGTTCGCGACGGCCTGGGCGAGCGCCGGCTCGTCGTAGGCGCGCACGCCGCCCGCCTCGCACACCGGCACGCCCTCGATCGCGATGTCAAGGTCGAGCGGGCGGTCGAGGAAGACGCCGCCGACCGCCTGCGCGATCCGCCCCCAGTTCGGGTCGCCGCCGTGCAGCGCCGCCTTCACCAGCGGCGAGTTCGCGACCGCGCGCGCCGCCCGCTCGACCGACTCGCCGTCGCCGCCGCGCACGACGACGCGGCCGATGCGCTCCGAGCCCTCCCCGTCTCTGATGATCAGGATCGCGAGCTGGCGCAGCAGCGCGTCGAGCGCCTCGCCGAGCGCCAGCTCGTCCGCGGATTCGGGTTTGACCTCCACCCCGCTGGCGCCACTGCACATCAGGATCGCGGTGTCGTTCGTGGAAAGCTGGCCGTCGACCGAGATGCGGTCGAACGAGCGCTTGACGGTCACGCCGAGCAGCAGGTCGGCGGTCGCCGCGTCGAGCGCGGCGTCGGTCTGGACGAAGCACAGCATCGTCGCGAAGTTCGGCGAGATCATCCCCGCTCCCTTCGCCTGCGCGCTCAACCGCACGGTCCCGCTCGGCAGCGCGACCTCCAGCGCGGCGCGCTTCTCGAACGCGTCGGTCGTCTGGATCGCCGCGGCGAAGTCCTCGTCGCCGTCGGCGCGGAGCTGCTCGCGCGCCGCCTCCAGCCCGCTCAGCACCCGATCGACGGGAAGCTGCACGCCGATCACGCCGGTCGATCCGACCGCGACGCCGGCCGGGTCGATCCCGGTCAGCCGCGAGGCGGCGATCTGCGTCGCGCCGGCGCTCTCGAATCCGGGCACGCCGGTCGCCGCGTTCGCATTGCCGGCGTTGACCGCGACCGCGCGCAGGCTGCCGAGGTCGCAGCGCTCGCGGCAGAGCTGGACCGGCGCGGCGACGACGCCGGAGCGCGTGAAGCGCGCCGCGCTCACGGTGCCGGGCGCGTCGGAGACGAGCAGGCCGACGTCGAGCGCGCCGCCGGCCTTCAGACCGGCCGCGACGCCCGCCGCCCGGAAGCCCTGCGGCAGCCCGCCGTCCAGCTCGGTGACATGGTCGGGCCTCGGCACCCAGCGCGAGCTGAAGAAGCCCGGCGTCACGAGATGCCCTCGCCCTCGGGGAAGCCGAACATCAGGTTGAGGTTCTGTACCGCCTGCGACGAGGTCCCCTTCCAGAGGTTGTCGATCGCGGCGCAGACGACGACGCGTCCGTCATGGCGCTCGCCGTGAACGGAGATGCGGCAGATGTTCGTCGCCGTCACGTCGCGCATTCCGGCGGGCGCGTCGGCCAGCTCGACGAACGGCTCGCCGGCGTAGGCGTCCGCGTAGAGACCATCGAGATCCGCTTGCGTCACCTCTCGCGCGGGGCGCACGTAGGCGGTGATCAGCTCGCCCTGGTCGACCGGCACGAGGTGCGGCAGGAACGTGACGGGCGGCAGCGCGGCCCCGAGCGCGGCCAGCTCCTGATCGATCTCGGGCGCGTGGCGGTGGCCGGCCGTCTTGTAGGCGACGACGTTCTCGCTGACCGAGACGTAGTGCGTCTCGTCCGTCGCCGCGCGGCCCGCGCCGGAGACGCCCGTCTTCGCGTCGATCACGACATCGTCCAGCAGCCCGGAGCGCGCGAGCGGCGCGAGGCCGAGCAGCGCGGCGGTCGGGAAGCAGCCGGGGTTGGCGACGATCTCCGCGCCGACGATCGCCTCGCGGTAGCCCAGCTCGGGAATCCCGTAGACGGCCGAGCCGAACAGCGCGGGCGCCTCGTGCGGCCCGTACCAGCGCTCGTACGTAGAGAGGTCGCGCAGGCGGAAGTCGGCGCTCAGGTCCACGACCCGCACCCCCCGCTCGCGCAGGCCGGCGACGACCGGCGCCGCCGCGTGGTGCGGGTAGGCGACGACGGCCGCGTCCAAGCCGTCGGCGTGGCGGTCCAGGTCCAGCTCCTCCATCACCATCGGCACCCGGTGGCGCGGGTAGAGCGCGTCGAGCCGCGTCCCCGCGTCCGAGCGCGACGTGATCGCGCTCAGCTCGAAGCGCGGATGTCTGTGCAGCAGCGCGGCGGCAAGCGCGCCGGCGTAGCCGGAGGCGCCGAGGACGGCGACCCTATCCACGGATCCGCCCCCCGACCTGCTCCGCCAGCGTGGCCTCGATCGCGGCGCGGCGCTCGGCGACCTCCTCGTCGGTCAGCGTCCGCTCGGGCGAGCGGAACGCGAGCCGCAGCGCGAGCGAGACCTCGTCGGCGCCGATCTGCGCGCCGCGATAGACGTCGAACACCTCGACGTGCGCGAGCAGCGGGCCGCCCGCGGCCCGCACGGCGGCGACCAGCTCGGCCGCCGCCACCGTCTGCGGCACGACGACGGCGAGGTCCTGGCGCACCTCGGGGAACGAGGTGTAGTCCTCGTACCGGACCGGACCGGGGACCGCCGCGATCGCGCGGTCGAGATCCAGCTCGAACGCGGCCACCGCCGCGGTCAGCTCCCACTCGGCCGCGACCGACGGGTGCAGCTCGCCGAGCCAGCCGATCCGCTCGCCGCCGACGCTCACCCACGCCGACCGGCCGGGGTGCAGGAACGGCTCAGGCGGGTGGGCCTCGGTGATGCCCCAGTCCACCCGCAGCGCGTCGAGCAACCGCGCGAGCACGCCCTTGGCGGCATAGAAGTCAGCGGCCGGCGGCGCCGGCTCGCGCCACGACGGCGCCCGTATGGCGCCCGTCAGCACCACGCCCAGGGTGTGAGGCTCGTCAGGAAGCGGCTGTCCGTCTGCCGGCAAGTAGACCGCGCCCGCCTCGAAGATCGCCACGTCCGGCGTCCCGTGCGTGACGTTGCGCCGCGCGACATCAAGCAGCGACCCGAGCAGGGTAGTGCGCATCTGCGCGTGCTCGGCCGACATCGGGTTCTCGACCACGACCGCGCGCCGCCGCGGGTCGTCGTGCGGGAGCCGCAGTCTGTCCGCCAGCTCGGGCGCGCTCCACGACCAGCCGATCGCCTCGTGCAGGCCGGCGCCGGCGAGCGTGTCGGCGGCGAGCCGGCGCAGCCGCTGCGCCGGCGTGAGCCGCCCGACCGCGTGGCCGGACGCGGGCAGCGTCGCCGGCAGCTTGTCGACGCCGTCGATCCGCGCGACCTCCTCGATCAGGTCGGCCTCGCGCGTGACGTCGTTGCGGCGGAACGCCGGCACCGTCACGTCGAGCCCGTCGTCCGCCTGCGCGACGCCGAAGCCGAGCGCAGTGAGGATCTCGGCGCTGCGCTCGCGCGCGACCGGCGCGCCGAGCAGCCCGCTCACGCGCGCGTCGCGCAGCCGGATGACCGCGTGCGACGGATCCCGCCCCGACGGTGGCGCGACGTCGAGCGTGCCGAGCGCAAGCTTCGCGTCACACAGCTCCACCAACAGCTCCGTCGCGACCGCGAGCGCGTCGACCGCCTGCTCGGGCGCGAGCCCCTTCTCGTAGCGGCTCGACGCCTCGCTGCGCAGGCCGAGCCGAGTCGAGGTGCGCTGGATGTTCGGGCCGTCCCAGACGGCCGACTCCAACAGCACGCGCGTCGTGCCCTCATGGACCTCCGAGCGCGCGCCGCCCATCACGCCGGCGAGCGACGTCGGCCCGTCCTCGTCGCAGATCACGACCATGTCGGGGTCGAGCCTGCGCAGCTCGCCGTCGAGCGTCTCCAGCTCGTCGCCGTCGCGCCCGTCGCGCACCGTCAGCCGCGCGCCCGCCACGCGGTCGAGGTCGAACGCGTGCAGCGGCTGGCCGGTCAGCAGCATCGCGTAGTTGGTGATGTCGACGACGTTGGAGATCGGCCGCTGGCCGGCCGCCATCAGGCGCGCCTTCAGCCACGCCGGCGAAGGTCCGACCGTCACGTCCTCGAACACGCGCGCCATGAAGCGCTTGCAGCGATCCGTCTCGACGACGACCTCGACGCCCGCGAGGCGCTCGAACGAGCCGAGATCGCGGTGCCACGGCGCGGGCGTCAGCGGCGCGCCGGTCGCGGCGTGCACCTCGCGCGCGACGCCGTAGACGCCGAGGCAGTCGGGCCGGTTGGGCGTGACCTCCAGCTCGAGCACGTCGGTCGCAAGCGGCAGCACGTCGGCGAGCGGCGTGCCGGGCTTCAGCCCGTCGTCGGCGAGCACCATGATCCCTCTGCCCTCCGCGCCGATCCGAAGCTCGGGCTCGCTGAGGATCATCCCGTGCGACTCGACGCCCCGCAGCTTCGCCTTGCGCAGCTTCGTGCCGTCCGGCATGACGGCGCCCGGCTGCGCCACGGCGACCGTCTGCCCCGCCGCGACGTTCGGCGCGCCGCAGACGATCTGCGCCGGCTCGGCGCCGCCGAGGTCGACCCGACATACGCGCAGCCGGTCGGCGTCGGGGTGCTGCTCCGCGGTGAGGACCTTGCCGACGACGAAGCCCTCGACGCTCGGGACGCCGTGGCGCACCACCCGCTCGACCTCGGTGCCGGTCAGCGCGAGCCGCTCGGCGAGCGCCGCCGCGTCGAGGTCGGGCTTGACGTACTCGTGCAGCCAGCTCAGCGGGACCTTCATGACGTCGCCCCCGAGAACTGCCGCAGGAACCGCAGGTCGTTGTCGTAGAACAGCCGCAGGTCGGAAACGCCGTGCTTGAGGAAGGCGATCCGCTCGATCCCCATCCCGAACGCGAAGCCCTGGATCTTCTCGGGGTCGTAGCCGTGGTCTCTAACGTAGCCGAACACGTTCGGATCGACCATCCCCGCGCCGAGGATCTCGATCCAGCCTGTGCCCTTGCACAGCGGGCAGCGCGCCCCGTCGCGCGTGACGCCATCGGTGCAGTTGAAGCACGAGACGTCGACCTCGACGCTCGGCTCGGTGAAGGGGAAGAAGTGCGGGCGCAGCCGCACCTGCCGCTCCTCGCCGAAGATCGCCCGCGCGAACGCGAGCAGGGTCCCCTTCAGGTCGGCGAGCGTGATGTCCTCGTCGACCGCGAGGCCCTCGATCTGGTGGAACTGCGGCGTGTGCGTCGCGTCGCTGTCGCGCCGGTAGACGCGTCCGGGGACGATCAGGAAGAGCGGCGGCGGGTGCTGCTCCATCGCCCGGATCTGCATCGGCGAGGTGTGCGTGCGCAGCACGACGTCGTCCGCGACGTAGAACGTGTCGGTGCGCAGCCGCGCGGGGTGCGCCGGGTCGTGGTTGAGCGCGTCGAAGTTGTAGTAGACGCGCTCGACCTCGGGACCCTCCGCGACCGTGTAGCCGAGGCCGACGAAGACGTCCTCGATCTCGCGCCGGGTCTGCGTCAGCAGGTGCAGGCCGCCGGCCGGCGGCGGCGGCGCGCCCGCCAGCGTCACGTCGATCCGGTCGGCGGCGAGCCGCTGCTCCAGCTCGGCGCCCGCCAGCTCGTTCCCGCGCGCCTCGATCAGCGCCTCGAGCGCGACGCGCGCCGCGTTCGCCGCCTTGCCGACCGCGCCGCGCTGGTCCGGCGGGAGCTGCGCGACGCCGCGCAGCAACTGCGGCAGCTCCGCTCTGCGGCCGAGGTACTGGATCCGCGCCTGCTCGAGCGAGTCGCTGGTCGCGGCGGCCGCGATCGCCGTCTCCCCCTCCTGACGCAACGCTTCGATCCGCTCGATCATGGCGTCGGCATCCTATGGTCCGTGGCGACGGCGCCGCGCGTCACCTCGTAGAGCGCGACGGTCGCGGCCATCGCGGCGTTGAGCGACTCGCTCCGGATCGGGATCCGCACGACCCGGTCGGCCGCCGCCAGCGCGTCATCCGGCAGCCCCGCCCGCTCGGCGCCGATGAGCAGCGTGAGCGCGCTGGGGGCCGGCTCGCGTCCGGCGAGCGCGGCCCGCGTCATGGCCGCCATCGCGTCCGCCAGCGACTCGCCGGCGTGCGCGTCGAGCGCGACGACCGTCCCCGGCAGTTCGCCGACCTCGACGTAGCGCGCCAGCGGCACCGCGAACAGCGCGCCCATCGACCCCCGCACCGCTTTCGGCCCGTAGGGGTCCGCGCAGTCAGGACCGAGCGCGACGCTCGCCGCACCGAACGCCAGCGCCGAGCGCAGGATCGTCCCGACGTTGCCGGGGTCGGCGATGCCGTGCAGCGCGACGCACAGCGGTCCGCTCGGCGCGGGCGCCCAGCGCTGCTCGTAGACCCCGAGCGCGCGCGTGCCGCTACCGAGCTGCGAGACGCTCGCCAGCAGGTCCGGCTCCACCTCGACGCCGTCGAGCCGGCTGCCGGCAGCCACGTAGCGCTCGAGCGCCGGCCAGCCGGCCGCGTCGGCCGCCGCGAGCAGGTCCTCGCCCTCGGCGACGAAGCGGCCGCTGAGCGCGCGCTCCCGCCGCCGCGCGAGTCTGCGGATCTCCTTCAGGTGGTCGTTGTGGGGCGATGTGATGGTCATTAACGAAAAAGGGCGCCGTCCTTGCGGAAGCGGCGCCCGGTGAGTCGGTTGGCGGTGTCGGCTAGGCAGCCGCGGCCAACGCCTCGCGGGCGCGCTCGGCGAATCGGCGGAACGCCTCGGCGTCGCGGACGGCGATGTCCGCGAGGATCTTGCGGTCGACTTCGACGCCGGCCAACTGGAGGCCGTGCATGAACTGCGAGTAGGAGAGGTCGTTCTGACGCGCCGCCGCGTTGATGCGCGTGATCCACAGGCGACGGAAGTCGCGCTTGCGGTTGCGCCGATCGCGATAGCGGTACTGGTCGGCCTTGAGCAAGGCCTCCTTCGCGCGTCTGTAGTTGTGGTTCGCCTCGCCGCGGAAGCCTCTCGTGAGCTCGAGGACCTCACGCCGCTTCTTGCGCGCGTGGACCGACCGCTTGACGCGCGTCACCTGCCGACTCCCAGGAGCTGCTTGACGCGCTTCTCGTCGGCGTCGGAGATGACGGCAGGCGAGCCGAGCCGCCGCTTGCGCTTGGGCGACTTCTTCTCAAGGATGTGGCTCGAGAACGCGCTGCGGCCGCGGACCTTGCCCGTGGCCGTCACCTTGAAGCGCTTCTTCGCGCCGGAATGCGTCTTCATCTTCGGCATCGCGTCGCGTAGTAAAGCAGAGAACGCGCGCCTCGCGCCGCGCGGCGGGGGCGCGTCGCCTCAGCGCGCGGCGGCGCGCTTGGCGGCGGCTCTTCTGGCGGCCGGTCTTCTGGCCGCGGGCGCCGCGCCGTCCGCCTCGGAGCCGTTCGCCGCGACGGCGGCCGGCTCGGCGTCGTCGGCCGGCTTCGGCTCGGCCGCCGGTCTCGCGGCAGCGGTCGGTCTCGCGGCCGCTCTCGGTCTCGCGGCCGCCGCCGGTCTCGCGTCCGCCGCCGGTCTCGCGGCCGCCGCCGGTCTGGCGTCCGCCGCAGGGCTCGCGTCCGCCGCCGGTCTCGCGTCCGCCGCCGGTCTGGCGTCCGCCGCAGGGCTCGCTTCTGCCGCAGGGCTCGCGCCGGCCGGCGCCTCAGCCGGCTTCGCGGCCTCCTCCGGTCTTCTGTCAACGCCCTCGGCGAGCACCGCCTTCGAGGGGCCGAGCATCATCGTCATGTTGCGCCCGTCCTGCACCGGGCGCTGCTCGACGACGGCCAGCTCGGCCAGCTCCTCCGCGAGTCTGTTGAGCAGCATCTCGCCGCGCTCCGGGTGCGTCACCTCGCGCCCGCGGAACATGATCGTGATCTTGACCTTGTCCTTGTGCTTGAGGAAGCGGGTGACGTGGCCCTTCTTCGTGTCGTAGTCGTTCTGCGCGATCTTCGGGCGGAACTTGATCTCGCGGATCGTGATCTGCTGCTGATGCTTGCGCGCGGCCTTCTGCTTCTGCGCCTGCTCGTACTTGTACTTCGAGTAGTCGAGCACGCGGCAGACGGGCGGGCGCGCGTCCGGAGCCACCTCGACGAGGTCGAGATCGCGTTCCTGCGCATAGCGCAGCGCATCGGGCGTCTTGAGGATCCCGACCTGCTGACCCTCGTCGTCGATGAGCCGCACCTCGGGAACGCGGATGCGTTCGTTGATGCGCGTCGTGTCCCGCTCGGGCGGGCGCCGGTCGAATCGTCGCGGGACCGGCACTTAGCTGGCGGCGTGGTTGCGCGTCAAGCCTGGTTGCGCGGGCTGGTGGATGGACGGATCATCAACGTCGGGCGAGTATAGCGGCGTCCGGCACGACCGCGTGGGGCACGAGGTCAGGCGCTGCGCGCCGCGCTCTGCTCGGCGATCCGCGCCGCCAGCTCGTTGACGGGCACGCCGCTCGCCTCCTGCGCGCCGTGCTCGCGCACCGACACCGTCCCCCCCGCCGCCTCGGCGTCGCCGACGACCAGCATCAGCGGGATCTTGCGCAGCTCGGCGTCGCGGATCTTGCGCCCGACCGACTCGCCGCGCTCGTCGGCCTCGACCCGCACGCCCGCGTCGCGCAGCGCCGCGAGCACCGCGGCGGCGTACGCGTTGTGGCGGTCGGCGATCGGCAGCACGATCGCCTGCACCGGCGCGAGCCACAGCGGGAAGCGGCCGGCGAGGTGCTCGACCAGGATCCCGACGAAGCGCTCGTAGGAGCCGAACGCGGCGCGGTGGATCATCACCGGCCGGTCCTCTCTGTCGTCGGCGCCGGTGTAGGTGAGGCCGAAGCGCTCGGGCATCGAGTAGTCGAGCTGGACGGTGCCGAGCTGCCACGAGCGCCCGAGCGAGTCCTTGACGTGGTAGTCGATCTTCGGCCCGTAGAAGGCGCCGTCGCCCTCGTTGAGCGCGTATGACAGGCCGCGGTCCTCGAGCGCCTGGCGCAGCTTGCCCTCGGCGCGGTCCCACATCTCGTCGGTGCCGATGCGGTTCTCGGGCCGCGTCGAGAGCTCGAGCTGGACGTCGAAGCCGAACAGGCCGAGCGTCGCGAACGCGAAGTCGAGGCAGGCGCCGACCTCGTCCTGCACCTGCTCCTCGGTACAGAAGATGTGGGCGTCGTCCTGCGCGAAGTGGCGCACCCGCAGCAGCCCGTGGAGCGTGCCGCTCGGCTCGTTGCGGTGCAGCAGGCCGGGCTCGCTGTAGCGGATCGGCAGCTCCTTGTAGGAGTGGCGCTCGCTCGCGAACAGGTGCGCGTGGCCGGGGCAGTTCATCGGCTTGATCGCCATCTCGCGCTCCTCGGCGCTCGTGACGAACATGTGCTCGCGGTACTTGCCCCAGTGGCCCGAGGTCTTCCACAGCTCGCTGTCGAAGACCTGCGGCGTCTTGACCTCGGTGTAGCCGTGGCGATCTCCCATCTCGCGCGAGAGCGCGACGAGCTGGTTGAAGACGCGCGTGCCGTGCGGCAGCCAGAAGGCGGCGCCGGGCGCCACCGGCGAGAAGCGGAAGAGACCGAGCTCGACGCCGAGCTTGCGGTGGTCGCGCGCCTTCGCCTCCTCGATGCGCCGCAGATGCTCCTCCAGCTCCTCGCGGGAGAAGAAGGCGGTGCCGTAGATGCGCGTGAGCATCGTGCGGCTCGCGTCGCCGCGCCAGTAGGCGCCCGCGACCGACTGGAGCTTGAACGCTCTGATGCGCTTCGTGCCCGGCCCGTGCGGACCGCGGCAGAGGTCCGTGAACGGCCCGTTGGTGTAGAGCGAGACCGTCTCGACGCCCTCGTTTCTGACGAGGTCCTCGATCAGCTCGACCTTGTAGGGCTGCTGCTCGCGCAGGAAGCGCTCGAGCGCCTCCCCCGCCGTGACGTCCTCGCGCACGAAGCGCTCGTCGGCCTTCACGTGCTCGCGCATCTTGGCCTCGATGCGCTCGAAGTCGGCGTCGGAGATCGCGACCCCGTCGGGGAACTCGAAGTCGTAGTAGAAGCCGTCCTCGATCGGCGGGCCGATCGAGATCTTCACGCCCGGATAGAGGTCCATCACGGCCGCCGCGAGCACGTGCGCCGTGTCGTGGCGCAGCAGCTCGAGCGCGTCCTCGCTCGAGGGCGTGACGATCTCCAGGCTCGCGCCGTCGCGCAGCGGCGCCGCCAGATCCTGAACGCGGCCGTCGACCTTCACGGCGAGCGCGGCGCGCGCGAGGCCGGCGCCGATCGCGGCGGCGGCGTCGGCGCCGGACGCGCCGTCGTCGAGCTGAAGTCGCGTGCCGTCTGGGAGCAGGGCCTCCATCGGAGGAGGCATGCTAGTCGGCCGAGCCGCTATGCCGCGACCGCGACCCGCTCGCGCGTCCCCGCCCGCCACGGGCGCACGAGCGCCAGCCCGTGCGGCGCGCCCGGCCGCACCGCGAGCGTCTGGAAGACGCCGATCTCGCCGCGCTCGAAAGCGAGCGTTGAGCCGGCCATGTAGAGGCGCCAGACGCGCTCGCGTTCCGCTCCGGCCTGCGCGATCGCCGCCTCGCGATGACGCGCGAGGTTGCGGCTCCAGGCGCGCAGCGTATGCGGGTAGTGCTCGCGCAGCGCCTCGACGTCGCGGGCCTCCAGGCCCGCGCGCTCGAACGCCGTCATCACCGCGCTGAGCGGATGCAGCTCGCCGTCGGGGAAGACGTAGCGGGCGATGAACGTGCGGTCCGAGCGGCGCGCGGGTCTGAGCCGCACGATCCCGTGGTTCAGCACACGGCCGCCGGGCCGCACGAGCGCCGCGAGCCGGCGCGCATACGTGGCCAGCAGGTCGAGGCCGACGTGCTCGACCATCCCGATCGACGCGATCGCGTCGTACGGTCCGTCTGCGACCTCGCGGTAGTCGGCGACGCGCACATCCGCGCGATCCTCCAGCCCCGCCTGTGCGACGCGCCGGCGCGCCTCCTCCGCCTGCGATGGCGACAGCGTCACGCCGACGGCGCGCACGCCGTAGCGCTCCGCCGCGTGCAGCAGCAGGGACCCCCAGCCGCAGCCGACGTCGAGCAGCCGCTGCCCCGCCTCCAGCCCGAGCTTGCGACAGACGAGGTCGAGCTTGCGCTCCTGCGCCGCCTCGAGCGACTCGTCGGGCGCGGCGAAGTACGCGCACGAGTAGACCAGCGACGGGCCGAGCACGAGGCGGTAGAAGGTCGTCGGCACGTCGTAGTGATGGCGAACCGCGACGCGGTCACGGCGCACGCTGTGCCGGCGGCCGTGCAGGCGCGCCTCGGCTGGCGGCGGCGGCAGCGCGCGCAGCAGCGGCACGCCGACGCGCCGCGCGAGCGCCAGCGCGCGCACCCGGTCGAGCGTCGAGACGCGCGCGCCGCGCAGGCGCGCGCAGACGTCGAGCGCCTGCTCGACGTCGCCGTCGAGCGCGAGCGCGCCGCTGACCCATGCGCGCCCGAGGCCGAGCTGGTCCGGGTGGTGCGCGATCGTCGTCAGCGCCCGCGGGTCGCGGACGTGCAGGCGCAGCAGCGCCGCGCCGTTCCCGCGCGCGGCCGGCTCGGTGGCGGGCAGCTCGCTGCCGTCCCACAGCCGCAGCGCGAACGGCCGCCGCGCCAGTGTGCCGCCGGCGAGGCGGTCGAGCAGGGGCGCGAGGCGGGCGGCGAGCGTCGGGGCCATCCCGTGTGCATGCCCGCTCGCGGCGCGGGCGTACCACCGTCGCGTCGGGCTACGAGAGCTCCGCGAGCAGCTCCACGATGCGCGCGCGCCGCGCCTCGATCTCCTCGCGCAGCGTCTCCAGCTCCAGCGCGCGGCGATCGACCGCGGCAAGCTGGCGCCGCGCGAGCGCGTCGAGCCGGCGCAGGATGCGTCTGCGCTCGGCGGGCGCGTCGGTGCGGTGCAGCTCGCTGCGCAGGACGGCGCGCTCGTCGTCGACGGCGACCAACTCGCGCAGCTCCTCGAGCGGCACGCCCAGCAGGTTGCGCATCCGCAGCAGCTCTCTGAGGCGCTCGACGTCCTGCTCGTCGTAGAGGCGGTGCTTGCCGGCGGCGCGACCCTCGGCCGGGGGCAGCAGGCCCTTCTCCTCGTAGTAGCGGATCGTGCGCGGGGTCGTGCCGACGAGCCGCGCGACATCGCCGATCCGCAGCAGCGACGCGGTCGCGCTCATCGCTGCGCCCCCTGCCGCGGGCGCAGCATCGAGACGACCGCGCCGAGCAGCGAGACGGCCGCGAGCACCCACAGCGCCGTGTGCATGTTCGCGATGAACGGCGCGAGCTGCCGCGCGGTCAGCCCCGAGGCGAGCCCGGAGAAAATCTTGAAGAGGACGTCTCTCGGCACGGCGGCCGTGATGATCGCGAGCACGAACGCGATCGACAGGATCGCACCCGTGTTCTGGAGCATCAGGCGCGCGCCGGCGGCGATCCCGCGCCGGTGCGGCGGCACCGTCCCCATCATCGCGGCGGTGTTCGGCGAATTGAACATGCCCGAGCCGACGCCGACGACGAACAGCCACAGGCTCGAGAGCCAGTAGCCGGAGTCGGCCTGGAGCAGCGTCATGCCGGCCAGGCCCGCGGCCGTCACGAGCATCCCGAGCGCGGCAAGCGTGCGCGAGCCGCGGCGATCCGCCCACGCGCCGGCGAGCGGCGAGCTGATCAGCATCCCGACCGCGAGCGGCGCGAGCTTGACGCCGGCGACGATCGGATCGTCGCCCTGCGCGCCCTGGAAGTAGAAGACGAACACGAACATCAGCGCGAAGCGCGAGAGGCCGTTGATGAACGCGGCGCCGGTCGCCGCGGCGAACAGGCGGTTCTCGAAGATCGTCAGGTCGAGCATCGGCGCGCGGGCGCGATGCTCGATCGCCACGAACAGCGGCAGCAGCACGACGGCGACGGCGAGGCTCGCGAGCACGACCGGGTCGCTCCAGCCGGACAGCCCGCCGCGCGAGATGCCGAGCACGAGGCCGGTGAGGCCGACGACGAACGTCGTCGTGCCGAGCGGGTCGAAGCCGCGCACGCTGTCGGGTCTGCTCAGCTCGTGCAGGATCAGGCCGCCCCACAGCGACCCGGCGAGCGCGAGCGGCACGTTGAACCAGAAGACCCAGTGCCACGAGATCGCGACGAGCGCGCCGCCGAGCACCGGGCCGATCACGAGCCCGATCGCGGCGACCATCACGTTCGTGCCCATCGCGATGCCGAGCTGCTCGCGCGGGAACGCGTCGGTGACGAGCGCCGAGGAGTTCGCGAACAGGAACGCGGCGCCGACGCCCTGCACGACGCGCCAGAGGATGAGCTGCGTGCCGTCGGCCGCGAAGCCGGCGCCGAGCGAGGCGAGCGCGAAGACGACGAAGCCGGCGACGTACGAGCGCTTGCGCCCGAACAGGTCCGACAGGCGCCCGCAGGTGAGCACGAGCACGGTCGAGGCGATCATGTAAGCGAGGATCACCCACACGAGCGTCAGCAGGCTGGTGCCGAGCGCGCGCTCGAGGTCGGGCAGGGCGATGATCAGCGTGCCCGAGTTGGTCGTGGCGAGCAGCATGCCGAGGCTCGTGCAGGAGAGCGCCCACCACTTGTAGTGCGCGTGCTCGGCGGCGACGCCGAGGCGTCGCCGCGGGCGGATCAGCTCTGCGCTCGTGTCTGCCGTGCTCACCGCGGTCCTTGGGTTCTCGGGTCGAATTGAATCCTTACGTCAACGTCAGATTGTAGACCCGGTTTTTCCGCAGTGCAATTTGAGTATTCAAGACCATCCCCGTTCGCGCCGATGCGTGGCACGAGGACGCTCCCTCACCGTCCTGTCCCTCCGCCCCCATGAGCACGCACACCCCACCTGCCGCGGATCGCGGCGAGCTCGCCGAGCAGCTCGGCGACATGATCTCCACGCACGCGCCCGACGGGACCTACCGCTACGTCTCGACAGCCGCGCGCGAGCTGCTCGATTGGGAGCCGCAGGAGCTCGTCGGTCGCTGGTGCTACGACCTCGTCCATCCCGACGACGTCGCCAAGCTGAGCGGCGAGCACCGCAGCGTGCTGCGCGGCGAGCCGGTGACCGTCGTCTACCGCTTGCGCCGCAAGAACGGCGGCTACGCATGGGTCGAGACGACGGCGCGCGCGGTCCCGGACGAGCGCGGCCGCGCGCGCGAGATCGTGTGCAGCACGCGCGCGGCGCGCGACCACGCGCCGCATCCTGCCGGCGAGAGCTACGAAGCGTGCGTCGCGCGCGTCACGCAGGTGCTGCTGACCGACGCGATCCGACCGCTGCTCCAGCCGATCGTCGACCTGGAGGACGGGCGCGTCGTCGCCTACGAGGCGCTCGCGCGCTTCCCCGGTCAGCGGGTGCACGCGGCGGACCGGTGGTTCGCGGACGCGTGGCACGTCGACCTCGGCATCCCGCTCGAGCTGCTGGCGGTGCGCGCGGCGCTCTCGACGCTGCCGCGGCTGCCGGAGGACGTGTCGCTGGCGGTCAACGTCTCGCCGGAGACGGTCGCGACGCCGGAGTTCCTCGAGGCGCTCGGCGAGAGCGCGGAGCGGGTCATCGTGGAGATCACCGAGCACCGCCGGCTCGACGACGACGGATTCGCGAGCAAGCTCGCCCCGCTGCGCGCGCTGGGCGGTCGCGTCGCGATCGACGACTTCGGCGCGGGCTACGCAAGCCTCAGCCAGGTGCTCGCGATCGCGCCCGACTCGATCAAGCTCGACCGCTCGCTGACGCGCCAGCTCGACGAGAGCCCGGTCGCGCGCGCCTTGACCGCCGCGGTCGTGTCGTTCACCGACGAGGTCGGGATCGACGTCGTCGCCGAGGGGATCGAAGACGAGCACCAGCTCGAGACGATCCGCTCACTCGGCATCCACCGCGCCCAGGGATACCTGCTCGGCCGTCCGACGGCGATCGACGCGCTCGTGCCGGAGCGGGCCTGAGCGCGGTCAGTCCTGGTCGTGCAGCACGGGGGCGTACGAGATCCCGATTACCGCGCCCTCCGGTGATTGCAGCCGAGCGACCGTCTGACCCCACGGCTCCTCGCGCGGCGGGTGCAGCAGCTCGTAGCCGGCCTGCTCGAGCTCCAGCGCGGCCGGACCCACCGCCGCGGCGTCCTCCACGTCGAACTCGATGCTCACCTGCGGCACCGGCCGCTCCGCCGGCCACGTCGGCGTCCCGAAGCAGGCCTCGGCGGCCTGCGACAGCGGCCAGATGCCGAAGGACTTGCAACCGGCGATCCGCTCGCTGTGGTGATAGTCGCCCCCCTGGCTGTCGAGCGGCAGTCCCAGCACGTCGACGTACAGCTTGCGACTGGCAGGCGGATCGGGCGCGATCACTGCCACGGTCGAGAGGAACTCGATGTTCATGCCGCCTCCTCGTTCGCGGTGTCGCCGGCGACCCGCTCGGCGTGCTCGACCGCCGATCCGGGGTCCCTTGTCGAGAAGGCTACGGCCCCTCGTCGAGTGTCGTCGCGAGGATTCGTCTTCCCCCGGCCCAGATGATCGTCGGTCCCGAGGCTGCCGGGCCGAGTCGCGTGGCGCCGGCGGCGCTCGCCGTGGCGGGAGCCGCGATCGTCGGGCCGCCGTCGATCGAGCCTTCGACGGCGCTGATCCGCAGGATGCAGTTGCGGTACCGATCTGTCTCGATCGTCCTGCCCGTGAACCAGATCGAGACGAGCCGCCCCTGCCGGTCAGGCCGCAGGTCGAAGTCGGCGACGCCCGTGCCCGGGCTTCCGGGAGAAGCCTTCATCGATGGCGCGGACGATCAGCTCTCGTCGCCGAGCGATTCGAGCAGGCGCACGTCGGCGAGATCCTGCGGCCGCCCGGCAGCGCGCTTCATCGTGAGCAGATCGTCGCGGTGCGCGATCGGGATGGAGAGGTCGCCGAGCTGCACGGAATGCGCGCGAGCGCGCACGTCGGCGAACGAGCCGAGGTGCGCGGGCAACGTGAGCACGTCGAGCGGCCCGTACGCGGTAATGAGGTGCCACTGGTCTCCCGACGCGAGCAATGACGCCGACGGGATCGACTTCGAGCGCTGCCCGTCCGGGCCGAGGATGCGCCCGTCGAGATCCACGAGCGCCGCCGCGAGCCGCTGCATGTTGTCCTTCGACGCGGCGATGGCCACGTCGAGGTCCCGCGTCATCCGCTGGCCGCCGTACGCCTGGATCGCCACGCCGCCCACGGTGACGTACTCGACCTCGTAACGACCGAGCGCACGGAACAGCTCCAGCGCGTCGAAGTCCGGCGACTCGGTCACCGACGCGCCGTCGGGCCTCTCATGGCCTCAGCGAGGCCAGAACGGAGCTGAGACGCGAGTCTGTTCCAGCTCAACGCCAACGCCAACCGCTCAGCCATCGGCCGCTGCCGCGCAGCGAGCACCGCCGCCGGATTCGCCAGCGGATCACGGACACCATCAGCATCCGTCGGACGATCCGCCTGGACTGGTCGTCTTGCCGGATCCACGCCAGCAGCGTACAGCGGACGGCCGATCGCTCTCAGGCGAACCGGGGTCTCAGGGCACAGGCGGGAGCACGTCGAGCACGACGACGCGATCCGGCACGGCCAGCGCCGAGCGCACCGCAGCGTCGAGCACGCCTCCGTCGAGGTCATAGCGGTCGACCACGGCGGCGATCGGCTCCTCGTCCAGGCGTAAGACACGAATCGGACACACCCACGCGCGGCGAGCTGTTCCCGCGCACGCCGCGACCGGCCGACAGCGAGGGAGCGAGCGGGAACAAGCGGAGCGGTGCGCTTCCCCGCCACAACGGCGATCCCGCCCCCATAGAACGCAATAGGCCCCCACGCGCGAGGCTCCACAACCGATGGAGAGAGCTTGGCGTCGTACAAACCACGCGCTTGTGGCGGCGCGGCTCGTGGTCTGAGCGCTACCCGTCGGCTGGGAGCAGCGTGAAGCTGTTGCCGGCGAGCGGCGTCACGGCGCGGAAATGGCGCTCGTCGAAGCTGAGGATGCGCGTTGTCTCATACCGATGGGCGAGCACGACGAGCGCGCAGTCGGCGAGGCCGAGGCTGAGATCGGCGTAGCGCGATTCGAGGTCGGCGATGGTCCTGTAGTCGTCCCGTTCGAGTGCGGCGACGGTGAAGCGACCGGCGGCGAGGTCGGAGAGAAACGCGCGTCGAGCGGAGTCGCCGAGTCGTTGGCCGAGCAGGTAGTCGATCTCGGCAGTCGTCGGCGCGGGGATGACAAGCGATCCCGGCTCGTCCTGGATCGCCGCAAGGATCGCGTCCCGTCGTGGTTCGTCGGCGTCGGCGAGCGCGACGAGCGGAGCGGTGTCAATGAGCAGCGTCAAGCGCCGAAGCCCTCGAGCAACTCATGCTCGGGGATCTCCGAGATCGGCCGCGCGTCGTCGTCGATGCGCCGAAAGCCGGTGGCCAGCGCGAAGCTGCGATCGTGGGACGACGGCAACCGATAGGCCGCAATCGCATCCCGCAGGATCTCAGCCTGCGGGCGACCCGCCTCCCGCGCGAGTGCGGCAAGGCGCTCGGCCTGCCGGTCGTCCAGGTAGACACTCGTCTTGCGCATGCCCTGAGTGTAGGGCACTACGTAGGGTGCGGCAAAGCGATGTCGGCGGGAGAACCAGATACGACCATTCGCTGTACCGGTTTGCGAAGTGGGCGATACTGGGCTCGAACCAGTGACCTCCGCCTTGTCGAGGCGGCGCTCTCCCAGCTGAGCTAATCGCCCTGGGAAAGGCAAGCCTACCAACGCGGGCGGGCGCGTGGCGGCGCGGCGGGGGCGGCGGCGCGGGCCGGCAGTCGACTACGCTATGGGCTTCCTGGGCGACGTGGCGGAGTGGCTACGCAGCGGCCTGCAAAGCCGTGTACACCGGTTCGATTCCGGTCGTCGCCTTCGCCGCGGCTCACGCCCGTGCCGCGGGCAGCGCCTCGCGCAGCGCGGTCAGCAGCGTTGCGAGCAGAGCCGCCGCGAGGGCGGCGATGCACGCGCAGGCCGCCACGAACGCCGCGTTGAGCTTCGTCAACTCGATCGCGCCCGCCCGATGCCCCGCGACGATCGCGACGGTCGCGACCCATCCGAGCGCGAGCGCGCCGATCGCCACGGCCACGTACCCCTTCAGGTCCGCCCCGCGCGCCCACGACGAGCGCGCGGCGTCGGCGCCCGCGCCGCGCCCCGCCTCCTCGCGATCGCGCCCGAACGCGCCACGGTCGGCGAGCGTCACCACCAGCACGACGGCCGCCGCCCAGCCGGTCACGACGAGCAGCGCGCCCGCGACGTCGCTCGGCCGATGCCAGCCGGCCGCGATCGTCGCCACGCCGATCGCCGTCCCGTACACGAATGCGCCGGCCGCCGCGGCGCGGCGCCAGCGCGCCGGCGCCGCGAGCGCGGCCGCGATCCCGACCGCGAACGCGGTCGTCGTGTGCCCGCTCGGGAAGCTGTTGCGGGGGATCGCCGTGGGCACGAGCTCCGGCCGCGTCAGCAGCGCGTGCTTGAGCAGCTCGCTCGTCGCGACCGAGCCGAGGATCACGGCGAGCGCGACGACGGCGAGCGCAAGCCGCCGGCGCACGAGCGCCTGTCCGGCCAACAGCGCGAGCACGAGCGCCACCGAGCCGGCGCTGATCGTGGTCAGGAGGTCATTCGCGGCTGCCCGCGCCCGCGGTGACGCGAGCCGGCCGGCGAGCACCGCCTCGTCGACGCGCTGGCCGGGGTGTGTGCGCACGAATACGAGGTACAACGCCACGATCCCGACGACGCACGCGAGCGTCAGCGCGGCGAGCGGCAGCGGGCGGAGCGGACGCGCGGGCACAGCGCCCGACGCTAGCAATGCGGATCAGCCGGCCTCCGGCGCCGCGGCCGTCACGATCCATGTCGAGGCCGACGCGCGCACGCCGTCCGGTCCGTCGAGCTCGGCGTACGCCGCGCGCAGCGCCGCATCTACCTCCTCGTGCAGATGCGCCGCGCGCTCGCCGGCCAGCCGCAGCAGCTCGCCCGCCGGCCCGAGGCTCATCGCCAGCTCGACCGCCTCCGAGACGTCGCCGCCGACGAGGATCGGCAGGTCGCAGCGCTGGAGCGCCACGTCGGCGAAGCCCGCGCGCTGGACGATGTCGCTCGTGGTGTCCGCGTCCGCCATCGAGAACGGTCCCGGTCCGCACGTCGGCTCGTCGTACTCCTGCGGCCGCTCGATCATCTGCTCGACGATCGTCTGCGCGCGGTAGAGCCAGTCGTTGTCGATCCGGCGGCGCCACACGACCATCGTCAGCCGTCCGCCCGGCACGAGCGCCTGGCGCACGTTGCGCAGCGCCGCCACCGGGTTGGCGAAGAACATCGTGCCGAAGCGCGAGAAGGCGTAGTCGAAGCGCTCCTGGAACGGGGTCGTCTCGACGTCGGCGACGGCGAAGCGCGCGTTCGCGACGCCGGCCTCCTGCGCCTCCTGCGTCGCCGTCTCGATGAAGCGGGCGGCCGCATCCACGCCGACCGCCTCCCCCTCCGGCCCGACGAGCCGCGCAAGCTCCTGCGTCGTGTCGCCGAAGCCGCAGCCGATGTCGAGCACGCGCTGGCCCGCCAGCGGCGGCGCGAGGCGCAACGCCGCGTCGCCATGCGCGCCGAGGCCCGTCGTGACGATGTGCCGGAAGCGCACGAAGCGGTCGTAGAGCGGACCGTCCCACGCCTGGATCGCCTCCGCGTTCGCGCCCGTCCCCCATCTCGACTGCGCCGCGGTCATCGCCTCGCCTCCTTCGTCGTGCGCCGGAGGTCGAGCATACGGCCGGCGCCGCCGCCGCGCTACCCGTTGCGCTCGGCGCTCTCGACCACCGGCACGATCGCGGCGACGAGCTCATCGCTGGCGGCATGCTCGAGATCGTGCTCGAGCCGGCCGGCGAGGCGGTCGCGCAGCTCCCGATCCAGGCTCGTCTCGACGACCGGCCACAGCTCGGGCGCAGCGACGACCACGAGGTGCTCGAATGGCCGGCGGCGATGCGCCCGCAGCATCTGCGCGGCGGCGTGGCGCACATGGTCGTCCACCGCGCGCGCCTCGTCGGCGAGCGTCGCGAACTCCACGAGTCCGCGTCGGCCGCCGCGGAACAGCCGCGCTCCGTGCGCGCTGACGACCGCGACGCCCCAGTTCTCGGCGGTGACGAGCGCGACGAGCGGCTCGAGCCACGGCACGCTGTCGACGACCGCCATCGGCTCGACCGCTTCCGGCAGCGCGATCGTCTCCAGCGTTCCCCTCGCCGCGCACGAGAAGACCGCCAGCCCCCGCCTCCCGCGCAACAGCTCGGGCGAGTCGTGCAGCAGCGCGTGCACGTGGACGGCGTCGACGGCGGCGCCGTCGCGCCGCGCCTGCGCGAGCAGCGCGTCGAGCTCCAGCGCGCGCGCCGCGGGCGTCGGGAAGTGCGCCGGGTCGAGGTCGAGGTACAGGCTGAGGACGCCGCCGCCGCGCTCGCCGAGCGTGCCGAGCTGGCGCAGCGTTCCGGCTCCGACCGCGGGCGGCATCATCGAGGCTCCTTCCGTCGCAGGGACAGGCGCTCGCCGACGTTATGCCCACTTGGAAAGCGTCTTGACGGCATCTTCACGCCGCGGCGGCGGATCTTGACGTTTCCTTGATACCGCCGACCCGATCCTCGCGGGAGAGGCATGGCAAGAGTCGAGTCGCATGGGTTGCGCCGGACCGTCGGGGTGCCCGGCATGTTCGCGACCGCCTACGGGAACCTCGGCTCGTCGATCTACTACTCGCTCGGGCTCGTCGCGGCGTACGCGCTCGGCCTGACGCCGGTCGTCTTCATGTTCGCCGGCGGCCTGTTCGCGCTGACGGCGAAGACCTACGCCGAGGCGGCGTCGATGTTCCCCGAGGCGGGCGGCTCCTCGTCGTTCGCGCGCCATGCGATCAACGAGGTCGCGTCGTTCGTCGCCGGCTGGGCGCTGTCGCTCGACTACATCATCACGATCGCGATCTCGGCCTTCTTCGTGCCGCACTACCTGAGCGCGTTCTGGCCGGCGCTGGGGCACAACCCCGGCGACATCCTCGGCGGCATGGTGGTGATCGCGCTGCTCGTGATCGTCAACGTGCGCGGCCTCGGCGAGTCGGCGAAGCTCAACGTCGGCCTCGCGGTCGCGGACCTCGTGACGCAGGTCCTGCTGGTCGCGATCGGCGCCGTGCTCGCGCTCAACCCCTCGCTGCTCGTCAGCCAGGTGCATCTCGGCGTCGCGCCGACCGCGAGCCAGCTCCTGTTCGCCGTCTCGATCTCGATGCTCGCCTACACCGGCATCGAGACGGTCTCGAACATGGCCGAGGAGGCGCGCGACCCCGGCAGAGACGTGCCGAAGACGGTCAACCTGCTGCTCGTGGCGGTGCTCGGCGTCTACGCCGGCATGACGACGATCGGGATCTCGGCGCTGCCGGTCGTGCACCACGGCGGGACGTACTCGACGCAGCTCGGCACGACCTACCAGTCCGATCCGGTGCTGGGGATCATCGCCGCCTTCCATCTGTCGGCGGGCGTCACGAAGGTGCTCTCCTACTACGTCGCGATCCTCGCGGCGACGATCCTCATCATCGCGACGAACGCCGGCATGATCGGCATCTCGCGGCTGTCGTGGTCGCTGGCCGAGCACCGTCAGCTTCCGAAGGTCTTCGCGCGACTGCACCGCCGCTACCGCACGCCGTGGTTCACGATCATCTTCTACTCCGCGATCGCCTGCGTGCTGCTGCTCCAGGGCTCCAACAGCTTCCTCGGCAACGTCTACAGCTTCGGCGCGATGATGTCGTTCACGATCGCGCACGCCTCCGTCGTGATCCTGCGCGTGCGCCAGCCGGACGCGGAGCGGCCGTACAAGCTCGGCGGCAACGTGCGCGTGCGCGGCTACGAGATCCCGCTCGGCGCGGTGATCGGCGGGATCGGCACGTTCGCGACGTGGGTCTCGCTGATCGTGCTGCACGGCGACGCGCGCTACATCGGCGCCGGCTGGCTGACCGTCGGCGTCGTCGGCTACCTGCTCTACCGCCGCCACCTCGGGCTCGACCCGCGCGAGACGCACCGGCTGCCGCACCGGATGCCGCCGGCCTGGTTCAAGGAGCTCGAGTACGGCTCGGCGCTCGTTCCGCTGTTCAGCAGCGACGTCGACGGCGGCGCGCTGCGCGCCGCCGCCAAGCTCGTCGGCCCGGAGGCGCCGATCGACTGCGTCTACGTGCTGCGCGTGCCCGCGCACCTGCCGCTCGACGCGCACCTCGAGCGCGAGGAGCAGGTCGGGCTCGGCGTGCTCGAGGCGGCGCGCATCGCGGGCAAGCGCGCGGGCGTCAAGAAGGTCCACACGCGCCTGCTGCGGGCGCGCAACGCGGGCGCGGCGCTCGTCGAGGAGGCGCAGCGCAACCGCTCGGAGATCGTCTACCTCGGCACCAGCCACGCGCCCCCGTCCGAGCACGCGCTCGGTCCGACCGCCACCTACCTGCTCGCGAGACGGCCCTGCCGGATCGTGATCGAGAGCGGGCCGCCGCGCGCGGGCGTGGAGAGCGGCGCGCCGGCGCTCGCCGGCGTCTCGGGCAACGGCGACCGCGCCGGCGTCTGACCGCCACGGCGCCGTCGCGCCGCGTTGCCGCGCCCGACATGATGCAATCCACCCCGCCGCATATCGTGTCGTGACCATGAACAAGAATCGCAAGCTCATCCCCCCTGCGATCGTGCTCGGGATCCTGCTGCTCGTGGTGGCGGCGATCTACTTCGTCGACTCGGCCGGCGCGCTGCCGTCGTTCTTCCCGGGTCACAGCGCCGGCTCCACGCACCACCACACCAAGCACGGCATCGCCGCCCTGCTGCTCGGGCTCGCCTGCTTCGCCTTCGCGTGGTTCCAGAGCGGGCCGTCGCGCCCCGCCGACGCCTGACCCGCCGCGCGTGCACGATCCGATCAGCTACTTCCAGGCGATCGTCCTCGGCCTCGTGCAGGGGATCGCCGAGCCGTTCCCGATCTCCAGCCTCGGGCACGGCGTGGTGCTGCCGCGCCTGCTCGGCTGGAACATCCACCAGAACGACGAGTTCTTCCTGACGTTCCTGATCGCGACGCACCTCGCGACGGCGATCGTGCTGTTCTTCTTCTTCCTCAGAGACTGGCTGCGGGTCTTCCGCGGCCTTGGCCGCTCGCTGCGCGACCGCGAGATCGGTCGCAGCGACGTCGACGCGCGGCTCGGCTGGCTGCTCGTCGTCGGCACGATCCCCGCCGGCCTGATCGGGGTGCTGTTCCAGGACTCGCTGCGCAAGCTGTTCGCGAGCGCCGCCTCGGCTGCGGCGTTCCTGATCGTCAACGGGATCCTGCTGCTGCTGTTCGAGCGCTGGCGCAAGCGCGCGCCGCAGCCGGGCGACGCGCTCGGCGATCACGACCGCCACATCGCCGAGACCGTGAGCTGGCGCCAGGCCGCGGCGATCGGCACCGCCCAGGCGGCGGCGCTCGTCCCCGGCATCTCGCGCTCGGGCATCACGATGGGCGGCGGTCTGCTCGTCGGGCTCTCGAACGAGGACGCCGCCCGGTACGGCTTCCTGCTGGCGACGCCGATCATCGGGGCGGCCGCGCTGCTGAAGCTTCCGGACCTGTTCGGCTCGGTCGGCAACGGCGTGCGCGGTCCGGCGCTCGTCGGCGCGCTCGCCGCCGGGCTCACGACCTTCTTCGCGGTCAAGTTCCTGCTGCGCTACTTCGAGACCAACCGGCTCACGCCGTTCGGCGTCTACTGCATCGTCGCCGGCGCGATCTGCACGCTGATCTTCGCGCTCTGAGCCGTCACGCCCCGCCCGTCAGCGTCACGACGACGAGCGTGAGCGAGAGCGCGGAGGTGAGCAGCACCGTCGCGGCGGTCAGGACATCGGCGAGGCCGCGGTTGCGGTGCTCGCCCATCAGCTCCACGTCGCGCGACAGCCGCCAGATGAAGAACAGGTTGATCGGCAGCAGCACACCGTTGACGACCTGCACCCCGATCAGCAGGTTGATGACGGGGATACCGGGGATCACCGCCACGATCGTCGCGACGGCGATCATCGCCGTGATCACGCCGACGAAGACCGGCGCCTGGCGGGCAGACTGGCCGAGGCCCTTCTCGAAGCCGAGCGACTCGGAGACGACGTAGCTGGTCGCGATCGGCAGGATCGCGCAGGCGAGCAGGCTCGCGCCGAGCAGGCCGATCCCGAACAGCGCCTCGGCGTACTGGCCCGCGAACGGCTCGAGCGCCTTCGCGGCGTCTGAGGCCGAGCCGATCGAGTGGATCCCGTGCGTGAACAGCGTCGCGCCGGTGGCGATGATGATGAAGGCGGCGATGAGGTCGGCGAAGATCGCGCCCGAGACCGCCTGGCGCTGCTCGGCCTTCAGATCCTCCACGCGCGCACCGCGCTCGACCGTCGCCGACTGGAGGTAGAGCTGCATGTAGGGCGTGATCGTCGTGCCGGCCGTCGCGATGAACAGCAGCAGGTAGGCGCTCGAGGCGTGGACGTGCGGCACCACCAGCGCGCGGCCGACCTGGCCCCAGTCGGGATGGGCGAGGATCGCCGCGATCGGATAGGCGAAGAACGGGATCGTCAGCCAGATGAAGACGCGCTCGGCCGAACGGTAGGAGCCGCGCACGATGATCAGCCAGATCGCGACCGCGGCGATCGGGACGCTGACCTGCGCGGGGATGCCGGCGAGCCCGAGCGCGGCGCCGATGCCGACGAAGTCCGAGATGCAGATGCCGAAGTTCGCGACGAGCACCGCGGTCGTCGCGAACGCCGACCAGCGGATCCCGTAGCCCTCGCGGATCAGCTCCGCAAGCCCCTTGCCGGTCACCGCTCCCATCCGCGCCGCGAGCGACTGGACGATCGCGAGCGAGACGGTGATCAGCACCAGCATCCACAGCAGGTCGTAGCCGTACTTTGCGCCGACCTGCGAATAGGTCGCGATGCCGCCGGCGTCGTTGCCGGCGTTGGCGGCGATCAGGCCCGGGCCGAGCAGCCCGAGGAGGACGAGCAGGCGGCTACGCCGGGCGGTGAGGCGCGCAGGCAGGCGCGGCCGGCCGCGCACGGCCGACCCGGCACGGCGCAGGGCAGCCGGTACTCGGGCCGCCATCGACCTGTCCGCTCCGCACGCTCACGGCGCGGGACCCTATCGCCTGGCGCGTTGGAATCCGATTACGCGGCGACGCGTGAGCGCTACTCGTCGCCGAGCAGGCCGAAGCGCCGCCGCCAGCCCTTCGGCAGCATCGTCTCGAGCACGTCGTCGACCGTGATCACGCCGATCATCTGCTGCTGCTCGTCGACGACCGCGGCGGCGGTCAGGTTGAAGTCGGCCATCAGCCGCGCGACCTCCTCGAAGTCCGCGTCGGCGCGCAGCGACGGCCGTCCCGGCACGGCCAGCTCGAACAGGCTCGCGTCCGGCTCGGCGCGCACGAGCGTCGCGAGCGGGACCGAGCCTTCGAGCTGGCGGTGCGAATCCATCACGAAGATCGTCGTCAGCAGCTCCGCGGGGACGTCGGCGCGCCGCACCCGCTCGAGCGCCTCGCGCGCGGTCGCGTGACGGTAGAGGCAGATGAACTCCGTGCTCATGAGACCGCCGGCGAGCGCCGGGTCGTAGCCGAGCAGCGCGCGCACCTTCACGCGCTTGCTGGCCGGCAGCGCCATCAGCACGCGCTCGCGCCGCTCGTCCTCGAGCTCCGCGAGCAGATCGGCCGCGTCGTCCGGCGCCATGCGGCTCACGACCGCCGCCACCTCGGGGTCGGCGCGCTCGCGGATGAACTCGACCTGATGCTGCTCGTCGAGCTCCTCGAACACGTCTGCCTCGCGCTCGCGGTCGGCGCCGCGCACCGCCTGCATGATCTCCTCCCCCTCGCGATGCGAGGCGGCCTCGACGAGGTCGGCGATCTGCGCCGGATGCAGCCGCGCGAGCTTCGGATGCGGGACGCGCAGCCGCACGCTCGGCACATGGCCGACGAACGGCTCGACGCTCGCCCAGTCGACGAACGAGCCGGAGGCGATGCGGCGGCCGAGCGGCCGCGGCAGCAGCCGGCGCACCCCGCCGCGCGGCCCGGTGTCGACGCCGACGACCCGCCACCAGCCCTCCACGCGCGCAAGCTCGATCTCGTTCGCGCGCACGAGCCGCGCGCCGTCGACGTTGATGAGCTGATGGTCGAGCACGTCGTGTCCCAGCAGCACCTCGCCGGGACGGCGCTCGAAGCGCTGGAGGTCGAGCTTCGCCGTGCGCAGCACGACGCCGCCCGGCGCGATGTCCGCGACCTGCTCGGCGGCGAGGAACGACCGCCGCCGCGCGACGAGCACGAGGAAGCCCGTGATCGGCGGATAGCCCGGATCCCCCAGCCGCACGATCAGGTCCTCCACCCGCCCGAGCCGCTCGCCGTCGGGATCGCGCAGCGGCGCGCCGAGGACGAGCGAGAGGTGCAGCACAGCGGGGGCGGCAAGGGAAGCGCTCACGTCGCGGATGCTACGGCGCCGGCGGCGCGGCGGCTGCTCCCGAGCGCCGAAAGGCCCGCCGGAGCGGGCCTTCCTCTAGGAGCGGATGAAGGGACTCGAACCCTCGACCTTCTGCATGGCAAGCAGACGCTCTAGCCAACTGAGCTACATCCGCAGCGGTCCGCGAGTATAGCTTCTCGGGCCACGGGCTCGACGCCTCGCCTGTGCCGCGGGAGGCCGCTCAGTCGCTTTCGGCGGCGCTCACCGCGCGCAGTGGCCGCGGACGCCGAGACGAGCGGCGGCCGAGGCGTTCGTCGCCGCCGGCGGCGTCGCGCGCCGGGTCGTGCTCGGGCACGCCCTCAGCCTCGAACAGCATCATCACGGCCGCGCTGCGCTTGATCGCGGCCTCCCCGTCGGCGCCGGAGGACTTCACGCGTTCGAGGCTCTCCTCCTGGAGCTCGTCGACCCGTTCCATCAATCTCGCCATCTCGGCGGCGAGCTCTCTCCAGCCCTGCTCGTCGAGCGCGACGACGGTTCGACTCAGGTGCGCGTCGCCGCGGTCGAAGCCGCCCTGGACGGCCGCCGCGGTGATGTAGCCGGTGATCTGCTGGAGCGAGGCGCCGACCATCGCGCGCTTGACGATCGACGGGGTCTCGGCCCAGCCCTCGTCGGTGACGTGCGGGCGCGCCTTCGCGCGGTAGTGGTGCTCTATCGCGCCGCGGCGCGGCGTGCGCTTGACGAGTTCGAGGAAGCCGAGCGCGTGCAGCCGCCGGACGTGGTAGCTCATCACGCCGAGCGAGACGCCGAGCTCGTCGGCCATCTCGTTCGGACTCGCGATGTCGCGTGTCTCGAGGATCGAAAGGATCCGCACGCGCAGCGGGTGCGCCAGCGCCTTGATGAGCCGCGGATCGTTGATGTCGCTATATGGCTTCATACAGGGGCGTCCAATGCCTTGCGCAACCGTCCGCGAAGCCGATGAAGTCGGATCTTGACGGTTCCTTCCGGAATTCCGAGCATGCGAGCCACCTCCGGCTGGGTCAGATCGCGCTCATAGCGTAGTGCAAGGAGCTGTCGGTCGGCAATGCTCAGGCCGCCAACGACCTGTTCGACCTCCATCCGGAGCAGCATCCCCTCCTGCTGCTCGACCGCGTCCTCGTCGGCCATCCCGGACAGCAGCGTTTCGTCGTCGAGCAGCTCGAACTCCGACCGGCGCCGCCGCCGCTCGAGCATCCGCAGCGCCTCGTTGCGCGCGATCTGGCGCATCCACGGCATCTGATCGTCGCCGTGGCAGGTCGCGCGGCGGCGCCATGCCCGCACGAGCGCCTCCTGCACGGCTTCGTCGACGTCGTGCGCGGCGCCGAGGTAGCGGCGCGCCTCGCGCGCCGCGACGCCCTGCATCAGCTTCCAGTTCCAGTTGCCGCTCGGCGGATGCGAGCGGTCCCCCTCGCTAGCTCCAGCCACATGCGCAGCATCCCTGAGGTTGCGTAGAAGTTCACGAAGTATGTGAAACGTTCGTGAGCGTTTGGCGGGTCTTAGTGGTCAATGGCCACCATGACCGCGACTCCGGCCCTGCTCGCCTACGAGCGGCTCGCGCCGGTCTACGACGACTTCACCGACGGCTACGACCACGAGGCGTGGGTCGACGGGCTCGAGCGAATTGCCCGCAACCACGGGGCAAATGGCGCACGGGTGCTCGATGTGGCATGCGGGACGGGCAAGAGCTTCGCCCCGCTGATCGAGCGCGGCTACGACGTCTGGGCGTGCGACATCTCGCCCGCGATGGTGGAGCGGGCACGCTCCTGCGGGGGTGTCAACCCCGACCGCGTGCTCGTCGCCGACATGCGCGAGCTGCCCGAACTTGGCGCGTTCGAACTCATCACCTGCCTCGACGACGCCGTCAACTACCTCCTGAGCGTCGCCGACCTCGAGGCCGCGTTCGCGAGCGTCGGCCGGCTGCTCGCGCCGAACGGCGTCTACGTGTTCGACACGAACACGCTCGCGACCTACCGCGCCGGCTTCGCCCCCGACGCGGTGTTCGAGCGACCGCTCGCCGGCGCCGTCTGGCGTGGCGAGACGGCGGAGCCGATCGAGCCCGGCGCGTTGTGCACCGCCTCGATCGAGCTGATGCGCCTCGATGGCGACGGCGTCGTCGTCAGCCGCCACGTCCAGCGCCACCACCCCCCCTCCACGGTCCGCCGAGCTTTGGCGTCAGCCGGTCTCGCCTGCCGAGCCGTGCTGGGCCAGTCCACCGGCGGCGTTCTGCACGAGGACGCCGACGAGGAGGCCCACACGAAGCTCGTCTACGTCGCGGGACGAGCGGACTGACGCGCCCATCGCGACGAACGGAAAGGAGGTGAGCGAAGCAATGGACATCATCCGTCCCATCATCCGCCCGATCATCCGTCCGTGAGGGACGCCGCCCGTCGCGGGGCGTCGCCGGCCTCCCGCAGTGTCGGCGACGCCCGCGCGATCGGCGCGCGCGAAATCCGTGCGAGCAACTTGCGCGGATCGGGTACGTGGACATCCAGCGTGTCCGCATTCGAGCAGCAGAACCGATCGACCGAGCACTTCGTCTACGTGCTCGACCACGACGCGGGCCTGCGCGCGGTCCTGCCCGAGTCGGAGCGAGCCCGCGCCCGCCAGCATGCCGTCGCGAGCGTGATCGAGCTGCCGATCGGCGACTGGGACCCCGAGCGCGAGCACGACGGCGACGCCGAGCTCGGCCTGCTCGTGCTCGAAGGGCTGATGATCCGCGACGTCACGATCGCGGACGCGCGCTGCGGCGAGCTGATCGGGCCGGGAATGCTCCTGCGGCCCGGCGACAACCGCGGCAGCGACGCGCCGATGCGCCACGAGGTCGGCTGGCGCGTCGTCGAGCCGACGCGCCTGGCCGTGCTCGACCGCCGCTTCGTGCGGGTCGCCGCCCACTGGCCGGCGCTCATGACCGCGCTCGTGTCGCGCGCGACCGAGCGCGCCCACAACCTCGGCGTGATGGTGAGCATCCACAGCCTCAAGCGCGTGGATACGCGCCTGCTCGCGTTCTTCTGGCACCTCGCCGACCGCTTCGGGAAGGTCACCGCGGACGGCGTGCTCGTGCCGCTCCCGCTCACCCATCGCCAGCTCGCGCTGCTCGTCGGCGCGCAGCGGCCGTCGGTCACGTCGGCGCTCGGAACGCTCGCGGAACGGAGCCTGCTGCGCCGCGACGACCGCGGCAACTGGCTGCTGGCGCTGGCCGACCACCCCGACGAGGTCGCCCTGGGGATGGACGACCTCGTCGGTGCGGGTGGCCGCGGCGCCCCTACCCAGTCGTGAGCGGGGGCGCGTCCGCGGAGGAAGGCGACGTGCGGCGCGGGGCGGACAGGCCGTCGTGCATGCGGACCGGCGCGCGTCCCATCGCGATCAGCTCGTCGACGAGCGCGAGCGCCGCCATGTGCGTGCGATCGCCGTGGCGGCGAATCGAGCGCGCCGCGTAGGTGCCGGCGGCATCGAGGCCAAGGCGCCGATCGATCGAGCCCGGCCCGCTGCGTGACATCCACCGCAGCGGCCGCGGCCGCTGGCGGCGCATCTCCTCCGCCCACTCCAGGCAGCGCCGCTCGCGCGCGTGCTCGACCTCGGGGATCGCCCGCGTCCCGACGACCTCGGCCGCGTAGCGGTAGAGGTCCTGGCGCCGCTCGTCGTCGACGCGGTCGTTGTAGGCCCGCATGAAGCCTGCGATCACCGGGCAGACCGACGCGGGCCGATCGCTGAAGGGCTCGCCCGCAAGCATCGAGGCGAGCTCCATGACGCAGGCGCCCTCGCTTGGCGAGGCGTGCTTGCCCTTGCTGAGTCGAATGGTCTGGTGGCTGGCCTGCGCCACCGCGCGCTGATCTGACATCGGCCACCCCTTTCTCGAGCGCATACCGAGGTATCCCCCGAGCAGGGCGTGCGCGAACACGAGTGGCGGGAACCCGCACGACCATGCGTCATCGCGCGTACGCGCAAGTGCGGCGAGCGGCGCGGGGACGCCGTCAGGCGGCCGCGTCGAGCGCGGCGTTGACGAGCGCGTCGGCGGCCGCGTTCTGCGCCCGCGGCACCGTCCGCACGCGCCAGCGCTCGAAGCCGGCGAGCGCCCGAAGCGCCTGCGCATGCAGCGGTCTGAGCCCGGCATGCTTGACCTTGTACTGCCCGTTGACCTGCTTGGCGACGAGCTCCGAGTCGCCGACGACCTCGACCTCGCTGGCGCCGAGCGCCCGCGCGCGTTCGAGCCCGCGCAGCAGCGCGCGATACTCGGCGACGTTGTTCGTCGTCGCGCCGATCGGCTCGCCGAGCCGCTCGAGCACGGCGCCGCCGGGGTCGGAGACGACGACGCCGATCGCCGCCGGGCCCGGGTTCCCTCGCGCCCCGCCGTCAACGTGCAGGACGAGCTTCATCACGGCTGCGGCTGCGGCTGGCGGTCGGCGAACGCGCGCTGGCGGCGGTCGCGCAGCATCCGCTTGCCGCCGCCGTCGGCGCCGGGCGCCCGGCGCTCGCCCTTGCGACGGTCGACGATCACCGTGACGTTCGGATCGTCGGCGTAGTAGGCGGCGAGTCTGTCGTAGAGCGCTTCGGCGAGCATCGCCGGCACCACGCAGTAGATCAACGATCCGCCCTCATCGGCGCGCCATGCTAGTAGGTTTCGCCGCTGCCAGCAGGCGGTCAGGCCGCCTGGAGCGTGCCGTACTCGTCGGCGGCGGCGTTCGGCTCGGTGCGGTCCTCGAGCGGGATCTCCTCCAGCTCGTAGCCCTGGCCGATGAGCCGCACGGCCGCGGCGTGGTCGGACAGGTCGACCTCGTAGCGGTACCAGCACAGCTCCCACGAGGCGACGATCGTCATCAACGATCCCGGCTCCTCACTCGGCCGCACCACGACGACCGGAGCGCCGAGCGAGCGCGCGACGCCCGCGACCGTGCGCGGGTGCTCGCTGCGATTGAAGCGCTCGATCGCGCTGGCGGTGCGCTGCTCGACGCTCGCCGGAACGGCCTGCACCTGACGCGGCTCGGGCGCGGCGACCGGCGGCGGCGCATGCGCCTCGTCCGGCGCGTGCCAGCCGTCGACGTGGCCGTTCCCGTTCGCGTGCGGCGCCGCGGAGCGCGCGCGCTCCCCCTCGCGAGGGCCGCCGCCGAGGCGGCGCAGGCGCCCGAGCAGCGAGCGGCGCCGCTCGCCCCCGAAGCTGCGCGTCCCGCGTTCGAGCACGACGCCCTCGCGCACCCAGCCTTCGTGGACGGCGCGCGCGGTGCACAGCTCGCAGACCTGCCGGCGGCTGCCGCCCGCGAGGTACGTCTCGGCGTGCTCGCCGCGCAGCAGGGTGCGACCGCAGACGTCGCAGCTCACCTGCACGTTCGAGGTGCGGATGTCCTTCGTCGTCATCGGCCGCCGAGCCTAGCAACGGCCCGGCATCGGCAGCCGGCTGACGCGTCGGCGCGCGCGCTCAGCCGCTAACCGCCTCGGCTTCCCCGCGCGCCTGCGCGACGACCCTCCCGACAAGGTGGCCGGGGACCTCCTCGTAGCGCGCGAGCTCCATCGTGAACTCGCCCTGACCGCCCGTGATCGAGCGCAGGTCGGGGGCGTAGCTGAGCATCTCGGCCATCGGCACCTCGGCGCGCACCTCGGTCATGCCGCCGGCCGGCTCCATCCCGAGCGGCCGGCCGCGGCGGCTGTTGAGGTCGCCGATCACGTCGCCGACGGCGTCGTCGGGGACCGCGATCGCGACGGTCATGATCGGCTCCAGCAGCACCGGGCTGGCGGCCTCGAGCGCCTGGCGCATCGCAAGCGACCCCGCCGTCTTGAACGCCATCTCGGAGGAGTCGACCGAGTGGTAGGAGCCGTCGTAGAGGCGCACGCGCACGTCCTTGACGGGGTAGCCGGCGACGGCACCGCGCTGCATCGCCTCCAGGACGCCTCTCTCGACGGCCGGGATGAAGCCGCCGGGGATCACGCCGCCCTTGATCGCGTCGACGAACTCGAAGCCCTCGCCGGAGGCGAGCGGCTCGATCTCGATGTGGCAGTCGCCGAACTGGCCGCGCCCGCCGCTCTGCTTCTTGTGGCGGCCGTGCGCTCTCGCGCTCGCGCGGATCGTCTCCTGGTAGGGCACGCGCGGCGGGTGCAGCTCGACCTCGGCGCCGAAGCGCTCGCGCAGGCGGGCTATGACGACTTCGACGTGGACCTGCGAGAGGCCGGCGACGATCTGCTCGCCGGTCTGCTCGTCGCGGTGCAGGTCGATCGTCGGGTCCTCCTCCTGCAGGCGGCGCAGGGCGGTGAAGACCTTGTCCTCGTCGCCCTTCGTCTTCGGCTCGATCGCGAACGCCATCACCGGCGCGGGCAGCGGGATCGACGGCATCTCGATCGGCTCGTCGCGCGCCGCCAGCCAGTCGCCGGCGCGCGTCTCCTTGAGCTTCGCGACGGCGCCGATGTCGCCCGGTCCGAACTCGTCGACATGCGGCGTCTCGCGGCCTCTGAACGTCAGCAACTGGCCGATCCGCTCCTTCGCGTGGGCGCGCGTGTTGAGCACCTGGCTGTCGTGCCTCATCACGCCCTGGTAGACGCGGAAGAGGTTGATGCGGCCGGCGAACGGGTCGGCGCGCGTCTTGAAGACGTAGGCGTAGAGGTCGGCGTCCTCCCTCGGCTCCAGCGTCATCCCGGCGACCTCCAGGCCGCCGTGCTTGACCGGCGACGGCAGGTCCTCGACGATCGCGTCGAGCAGGCGGTTGGTCGCGAGGTTGCGGTTCGCGACCCCGCAGGTCACGGGAAACAGCGCGCCGTGGTTCGTCCCCTCCTTGAGCGCGCCGACGATCTCCGCGTGCGAGATGTCCTCGCCCTCGAGGTAGCGCTCCATCAGCGCGTCGGAGTTCTCGGCGACCTCGTCCATCAGCTTCTCGCGGTACTCCTGCGCCTGGTCGGCCAGCTCGTCCGGGATCGGGATCTCGCGGCAGTTCTCGCGCCCGTCCCCGTCGTAGGCGTACGCCTTCATGTCGACCAGGTCGATCACGCCCGATACCTCGTGCTCCGACCCGATCGGGATCTCGGTCGCGACGACGTGCGTGCCGAACGCGGCCTTCAGCGCGTCGAGCGTGCGGAAGAAGTCGGCCCGCTCGCGGTCGAGCATGTTGACGAAGATCAGCCGCGCAAGGTCCAACTCGGCGGCGCGCTGCCACAGGCGCGTCGTGGAGACCTCGACGCCCATCACGGCGTTGACGACGAAGATCGCCGACTCGCAGACGCGCAGCGCGCCGAGCGCGTCGGCGACAAAGCTCGGCTCGCCGGGGGTGTCGAGCAGGTTGACCTTGCGCTCGGACCACTCGAACGACGTCAGCGCCGCCGAGATCGACATCTGGCGCGCCTTCTCGTCCGCGTCCGCATCGGAGACCGTCGTGCCCTCCGTCACGCGACCCAGCCGGCTGACGGCGCCGGCGGTGAACAGCAGCGCCTCGTGCAGCGAGGTCTTGCCGCTGCCGCGGTGTCCGACGAGGGCGACGTTGCGAATCCGATCGGCGGACGTGTGCATGCCGGGTCTCCTCTCGGTGGCTGGAGATCCGACCATACCCGCGGCAGCGCGCCAGGGCTACCTCTGCTGCGCGGGACTAGCGCAGGTCGTCGTCGCCGTTCTCGCTCAGGCGCGAGCGCAGGCGCAGGACGGCCTTCGTGTGGAGCTGCGAGATGCGCGACTCGGTCACGCCGAGCACTTCGCCGATCTCGCGCAGCGTCAGGTTCTCGTAGTAGTAGAGCGCGATCACGAGCTTTTCGCGCTCCGGCAGGCGCGCGATCGCGTCGGCGACGCGGTCCTTCAGCTCGCTCGCGTCGACGAGCTTCTCGGGGTCGGGCGCGTCGGGGTCATGCAGCGTGTCGAGCAGCGAGATTTGATCGCCGCTGGAGTCCGAGACGGTCCACAGCTCGTCGAGCGCGGCGATCGTCGAGTTCGAAATCTGGATCAGCGCGTCCTGGAACTCGTCCATCGACATGCCGAGCTCGTTCGCCATCTCCTCGTCCGTCGGCGCGCGCTGGAGCTTGTGTTCGAGCTTCGCGTTCGCGCGTTCGATCTCGCGCGCGCGGGCGCGCACCGAGCGCGGCACCCAGTCGAGCGAGCGCAGCTCGTCGATGATCGCGCCGCGGATGCGCGGGATCGCGTACGTCTCGAACTTGATCTCGCGGCCGAGGTCGAAGCGCTCGATCGCCGAGATCAGCCCGATCAGGCCGTACGAGATCAAGTCGGCTTCCTCGACGTGCGCCGGCAGGCCGGACGCCATCCGGCCTGCGACGTACTTCACGAGGGGGGAATAGGCGACGACCAGCCGCTCACGGGCGCGTCCGTCGCCGCTCGCCTTGTAGCGGCGCCAGAGGTCCTTGAGCTCGATCGCTTTGACGTTTGTTTCCAGCGTCGCCTCCCTGCCGCCTAAGCCCGCGGGTGACTTCGCGCGTAGGCCGATCTCAACCGCGCGGACTCTACCCGAGTGTAGACCTGGGTCGTGGAGATGGAGGCGTGGCCGAGCAGCTCCTGGATCGAGCGCAGGTCCGCCCCGCCGTCCAGCAGGTGCGTCGCGAACGAGTGGCGCAGCGCGTGCGGCGAGGCGCCGGCGGCGCCCGTCGCGTGACGAGCCCACACGCGCAGCCGCCGCCGGACGTCGGACGTCGACAGGCGCCGGCCGGACTTCGAGACGAACAGCGCGGGCGGCGAGTCCGCCGTCGCGAGCGCGTACCGCCCGTTCTTGAGGTAGCGGTCGATCGCCGCCAGCGCCGGCTCGCCGGCCGGGACGAGGCGCGTCTTGCCGCCCTTGCCCTCGACCCGCACCCGCTCGGCGTCCCAGTCGATCGCGTCGACGTCGAGGTTCACGAGCTCCTCGGCGCGCAGCCCCGACGCGTAGGCCAGCTCGAACAGCGCCCGGTCGCGCAGCGCGAGCGCGTTGTCGGCCGGGATGCGGTCGAGCAGCGCGGCGACCTCGACCGCCTTCAGCACGCGCGGGAGGCGCTGCTCGCGCCGCGGCGCCGACAGCAGGTCGGCCGGATTCTGGTCGAGCACGCCGTGCTCGACCAGCGTGCGGAACAGCGCGCGCAGCGAGGCGAGCTTGCGGGCGATCGTGCTCGGCGCCTGACCGTCCTCCGTGAGGCCGGCGGCATAGCGGCGCAGGACGCGCGGCGTGACCGTGTCCGCGACCAGCCGCTGCATGCGCGCCCAGCGCGCGAACTGCTCGGCGTCGACGCCGTAGGCGTGGCGCGTCTTCTCGGCGGCGCCGCGCCGGCGCAGATCCTGATCGAGCAGGGCGAGCGCGCGCCGCCAGGCCTCGTCCTGGACTGATGCGTCGCTAGGCTGGGCCGCGGTGGCCGTCTTCTTCATCGACACCGACACGGGTCAGGTCGCGACGCGCAGACAGCTCATCGAGGCCGGGATGGCGTCCGACGTCGATCCGCCCCCGCGCCCGTGGCTGCGGATCCAGGGCAGCGACGACGCGACGACCATGTGGTACGCGGTGCTGCGCAAGCGGGAGCGGGGCATCTTCATCGGCGCTCTCGCTATTCGCCATGGCGAGCACCATGCCTCTTTGCTGCAACGCGGCTGGGAGGAGATCCCGCTCGAGCGGCTGCGCGCCGGACCAGCCGCGCGCTAACGCGTGCGCACCGGTCCGGCGAGCACCGGCGCGAGCCGCTGCGCCAGCTCATGCCAGTCGGCGGCGCAGATGACGCCCTCCTCGCGGCAGACGTCGCGGTTCCACGGGTGGGCGATCGTCGCCGGCACGATCCCGGCCTCCTGCGCGCGCAGGATGTTCTGCGGGCTGTCGTCGATCAGCACGTCGATGTCGATCTCCGAGCAGCGCGTGACCTTGTCCCACGAGCAGTGGAGATCGTCGTAGGGCAGGCCGATCCGTTCGAGCCAGCCGGCGGTGGCGTCGTGCGCATCGGTCGAGCGATGGCTCGTGATGTGGACGAAGTGGCCGCCAGCGTGCCAGGCGGCGACAGTCTCGACCGCACCTGCGTACGGGATCGCGCCCAGCACGTGCTCCGAGCGGTGGCTCTCGGCCACGAGCGCCGCGACCTGCTCGCGCCGCAGCTGCATGATGTCCCACGTGACCTGCTCGTCGTAGACCAGCGTGACGCCGAAGCGCCGCCGGGCGAGCAGCGCGAACAGGTCCCAGTAGTGGTGCAATGTCGAGTCGATGTCGATCGCGATGCGCATGTGGGCCACAGGGTAGACGCCGACGTGGCGCGAGACGTCCCACCCCTCCACGACGGCTACGGCGCAGCGGGCCGGTCTGCCTGGCTGGACATCGACTGGCCGGCGCACCAGCGTTGGATCGAGATCGACGGCGTTCCCGCGAACGTGATCGAGCTCGGCTCCGGACCGCCGCTGCTGTTCGTCCACGGCCTCGCCGGCTGCTGGCAGAACTGGCTCGAGAACATCCCCCACTTCGCCGCCTCGCGCCGCGTGATCGCGGTCGACCTGCCGGGCTTCGGCGCCTCGCCGATGCCGCGCGAGCGGATCTCGATCCCCCGCTACGCGCGCTTCCTGGAGCTGCTCTGCGACGAGCTGTCGATCGACGCGGCCACGGTCGTCGGCAACTCGATGGGCGGCTACGTCACCGCCGAGCTGGCGATCGCCTCCCCCCAGCGCGTCGAGCGGCTGATGCTCGTCTCGGCCGCCGGGATCAGCGCCGAGTACCTGCATCGCGACGGCGTGATGGCGGGTGCGCGCGTCGTCGCGGCGATCGCGACCCGCGCCGCGGCGCGCCACGCGTGGTTCGCGCGCCGTCCGGGGCTGCGCCGCGTCGCGCTCGAGTTCGTCGTGCGCCATCCCGACCGGCTCACGGCGCCGCTCGCGCACGAGCTGATGAAGGGCTCCGGCACCCCCGGGTTCCTGCCGGCGATGGAGGCGATCGTCGAGCACCGCATCAGCGCGCGCCTGCCGCAGATCGCCTGCCCGACGTTCGTCATGTGGGGCCGGGACGACCGCGTGATCCCTGTGCGCGACGCCCAGCGCTTCGGCGAGCTGATCCCGGACGCGCGGGTCGTGGTCCTGCCCGACACGGGTCACGTAGCGATGCTGGAGCGCCCGGCGCGCTTCAACGCGCTGCTGGAGGCGTTCATGACCGAGGCGCCGGGCGAGCAGGTCGCCTCGGCCGACGCGGACGCCGAGGCGGCCGGCGCCGCGGACGCGGACGCGGACACGCCGCGGGACGCCGTCAGCGGGTGACGGAGTCCTCCGGGCGCACCTGCTTGGCGCGCTCGCGTTCCCATTGCCGCAGCCGCCACAGGTCGCGCTTGATCTGGCGCGGGTCGAGCTGGCGGCCGGGCAGGTGCAGGTTCGCCGTCGCGATCAGCCGCCGCTCGTCGCCGGTCAGCGCCATCCACTTCGCGAGCACGTCGTCGGAGTCGGGCAGCCGCGCGCTGCCGTAGGGCCGCGTCTCGTCCGGGAAGGCGACGCAGTACTCGTTCAGCAGCCGGCCGGTCTGCGGCAGGTAGGCGAGGACCGGCTTGTGCGGATAGATCAGGTACGCGTAGGGCGTGCCGGCGGCCGCCGCGTGATCCCCGGGTCGTTCGGCCTGCATGCCCCACACGCGGATGAAGCCGAGGTCGCGGTACATCGCCCACTCCTCGTCGTTCACGCATGACCTGAGGAGCTGGCGGGCGCGCGTCTCGGCGCGCCGCTCGCGGCCGGGGTCGTAGTCCGGCGTCGGCACGCGCCGGCGGCGCGCGCGATGGCGCGCGAGCTGCTCTCCGAGCGGCGGCGCCATCACCTCCCACAGGAGCCCGAGGACGACGAGCGCGGTGGCGGCCAACGCGAGCAGCATGCGGCGCTCTACCCCGTCGCCCGCGTTCGCGACACCGGCGTGGCGCGCGGCGCGCCGGCTGCGCGGCGCGCGGGCACTAGCGGCCGCCGGCGGCCCGCGGGAAGAAGATCACGCGCTCGGCGTCGCGCGGCACCTCGGCGAAGCTGCGCGCGAGCTGGGCCGTGCGACGGCCGCCGCCGTCGAGCGGCACCGCCGCCCACATCCCGGCGTCGAGCTGGCGGCGGAACTCCTCGAGCAGCCGCTGCTCGTCCTCGCCCACCTCGACGTCCCCCTCGGCGATCAGCACCTCGCCGTGTCCCGGCTTCATGCGCAGGAACCTCATGCGTCGATTATGCCAGAGCGTTATGTGTCCGCCGGGCTGTTGGCGCGAATGCCGAGCGCGTCGACCGGTCCGGGGCCGTGGCCGATCTCGCGCAGCCCGTCGCGGACCGCGCGCGCGGCGACCCGCTTCGCGGCGCGCGCGGCCGCGAGCGGCGCGAAGCCGTGCGCGAGGTGCGCCGCCAGCGCGGAGGAGTGCGTGCAGCCCGACCCGTGCGCGGCGCCGTCGGGGAAGCGCTCGCCCGGGATCTCGGCGAGCGTCTCGCCGTCGAAGAAGACGTCGACCGCGTGCTCGCGGTGGCCGCCCGTGACGACGACGCAACGCGGCCCGAGCGCGTGGATCGCCCGCGCGAGGTCGGGCGCGTCGAGCGCCGCGGGGTCGGCGTCGCCGCCGACCGCTCGCGCGCGCGCGGCGCTCGCGACGATCGCACGCGCCTCGGGCAGGTTCGGCGTCGTGACGGTGACGCGCGGCAGCAGGCGCTCGACGAGCGCGGCGCGCGCGTCGTGCGCCAGCAGCTCCGCTCCCGACTCGGCCACCATCACCGGGTCGAGCACGATCGGCGTAGCGGCGTCGAGCTCGTCGAGCGCGCGCTCGACGGCGGCGATCGTCTCGACGGTGCCGAGCATGCCGATCTTCACCGCGTCGACGCCGATGTCGCGGTGCACGGCGCGGACCTGCGCCACGATCAGGTCGGGCTCCACGACGGCGACCGCATCGACGCCGACGGTGCTCTGCGCGGTGATCGCGGCGATCGCCGTCATCCCGTGCACGCCGCAGGCGGCGAACGCCTTGAGGTCGGCCTGGATTCCGGCGCCCCCGCCCGAGTCGGAGCCGGCGATCGAGAGCACTGCCGGCACGCGGGGATCGGGCGTCATCACGGCGCGCAGGTTAGAGCGTGCCCGGCCATGCCGGTGGGCCGCCGCCACGCGACGTCTGAAGCGACGCTCGCGCGAGCGCGACCGCCGCGAGCCGCGGCGTCGCGCGTGGACGCGCGTTTCACGCGGTCGCGACATACCGTCCCCCCGGCCCGCGGCGGACGAGCCCGCGCAGCTCGAGCTGCGCCAGCCCGGCCAGCGTCGCGTCGACGTTCGCCGCGCCGTCCGCGAGCGCGGCGACGGTGTCGCAGCCGGCGCCGACGCGCCCGAGCAGCGCCCGCAGATCGGGCTCCAGGCCGTCGCGACGGTCGTCGGGCGCGACCGCCGCGAGCGTCTCGGCCGCGGCGCCGAACAGCAGCTCCAGCACGTCGCGCGGTCCGCACACGAGCCGTGCCCCATCGGCGATCAGGCTGTTCGTGCCCGCAGCGAGCGGCGCCGTGACGAGACCCGGAACCGCGCCGACCTCGCGCCCCAGGTCGGCCGCCTGTCCCGCGGTGATGAGCGATCCCGAGCGCTCGCCGGCCTCGACGACGACCGTCGCCCGCGCGAGCGCGGCGATGATGCGGTTGCGCGCGGGAAAGCACCAGCGGCGGGGCAGCGAACCGGGCGGCAGCTCGGAGATCGCAGCGCCGTCGGCGACGATCCGGGCGTGCAGCCGCCGCTTGCTGGCCGGATACGCGTGCTCGGGACCGCATGCGAGCACGGCGAGCGTCGCGCCGTCGGCCTCCAGCGCGCCCACATGCGCGGCGGCGTCGACGCCGAGCGCCATCCCGCTGATGACCGTGAGCCCCGCCGCGGCGAGCCCGCGCCCGAGTCCGCGGGCCTGCTCGAGCCCGTATGGACTGGCGCGCCGGGCGCCGACGATCGCCACGCAGTCGCGTGCAAGCGCTCGCTCCAGCCGGCTGAGGTTGCCGCGCACATACACAACCGCGGGCGGATCGGGCAGGTCGTCGAGCGGCGTCGGATAGCGCTCGTCGCAGTGGCACAGCGCCGCCACGGCGGCGGCAGCGCAGCGGTGGCGCACCGCGGCGGCGTCGAAGCGGTCGTATTCGGCGAGGATCGCGTCGCGCCGGTCTCCCGCGAGCGCGTCGACCAGCGCGAGGTCGTCCAGTCCGAGCAGCGCGGCGCGGCCCCGGCGCGCGTTCCACGCCCGATCGATGTGCGCGGTGAGGCGCGCGATCAGCCACGAGCGGCGCAGACACGGCTCGCACGCCGCCCCGAGGTCCTGCGCCCCGCGGCTCATGCCGCGAGCGCCTCGTCGGCGCTCTCCCGCGTGCGCAGCGCGAGCGCCTGGAGCACGTCGTCGAGCTCGACCGTCTCGCGCTCGGCGAGGTCGGCGATCGTGCGCGCGACGCGCAGCACGCGGTCGTGACCGCGCGCGCTGAGGCCGCCGTTGTCGTACGCCTGCGCGAGCGCGCGACGCGCCGAGTCGCCGAGGCGGACCTGCGCGCGCAGCGCGCCCGCGTCGAGCTGGGCGTTCGTGTGCATCGTCGTTCCGGCGAGCCGCGTGCGCTGCCGCTCGCGCGCCGCGAGCACCCGCTCGCGCACCGTCGCGGACGCCGTCCGCGGCGCCGCCGCGAGCGCCGCCGCGCTCGGGCGCGCGACCGTCACCAGCAGATCGACGCGATCGAGCAGCGGGCCGCTGAGACGGCGGCGATGACGAGCCAGCTCGTGCTCGCCGCAGCGGCACGGTCGGTCGCTGCCGGCATAGCCGCACGGGCACGGGTTCGTCGCGGCGACCAGCGTGAAGCGGGTCGGAAAGCGCAGCGCGAGCTGGCCGCGGACGATCACGATCTCGCCGTCCTCGATCGGCTGGCGCAGCGCCTCCAGGCTCGGACGCGAGAACTCCGACAGCTCGTCGAGGAACAGCACGCCGTGATGGGCGAGGGTCGCCTCACCGGGCGCCGGCGGGCTGCCGCCGCCGACGAGCCCGGCCGGCGAGACCGTGTGATGCGGCGCGCGGAACGGCCGCACCGTGGGGAGCGTGCCGCGCTCGCCGATGCCGGCGACGCTGTGGATCCGCGTGACCTCGAGCGCCTCTTCGCGCGTGAGCGGCGGCAGCAGCGCCGGCAGCCGCCGCGCCAGCATCGTCTTGCCGCTGCCCGGCGGCCCCTCCAGCAACAGGTTGTGCCCGCCCGCGGCGGCGATCTCGAGCGCCCGCAGCGGCAGCTCATGCCCGCGAACGTCGGCGAGATCCGGCGCCTCCGGGGCGACGATGCTTCCGGCCGGCGCCGGGGTCGGCTCGGGCGGCGGCGGGACCTCGCCGCCGTCGAGCAGCGCCGCGATCCCGCGCAGGTCCTCGACGGCCGCGACCTCGACGCCCTCCACGAGCGCCGCCTCCCCCGCCCGCTCGCGCGCGACGATCAGGCCGCCGAGACCCGCGCGCCGCGCGCCCTCCGCGACCGCGAGCACGCCGCGGCAGCCGCGCACCTCGCCGCTCAGCGAGAGCTCGCCGAAGATCGCCCAGCGGCCGAGCGCCTGCGCCGCGCACTGCCCGCTGGCGGCGAGCAGGCCGACCGCGAGCGCGGCGTCGAAGCCCGGTCCGACCTTGCGCAGGTGCGCGGGCGCGAGGTTCGCGACGATGCGCCGGGCCGGGAACTCGAAGTCGGAGTTGAGGATCGCCGCGCGCACGCGCTCGCGCGCCTCGCGCACCGCCGCGTCCGCGAGTCCGACGACGCGGAACGTCGGCAGGCCGGGACGGATGTCGACCTCGACCCAGATCGGGCGCGGATCGACGCCTTCGATGGCGAACGTGACGACGCGAGCGAGCACGGCCGGCACGCTACGGCGCGCGGCGTCACAGAACACGCGCGCTTCGCCAAATTTCTCAACCGGTTGGCTCTACGGCGAAATGCCTGCAAATTGGTACAGACGGCGTGTCACGTGTCGCGCCGCGCCGCGTAGCGTCCGGCGGCATGTCGAACGACCTGCGCCACCGCCTCGGCCGCGTCGGCGAGCAGCTCGCCGCCGAGCATCTCGAGCGCCGCGGGCTCGCGATCCTCGCGCGCAACCACCGCACGCGCTGGGGCGAGATCGACCTGATCGCCGCCGACACCGAGCGGATCGTCTTCTGCGAGGTCAAGACGCGCCGGCTCGGCGCGAGCGGCCCCTTCGACGGCCTGCGCGAGGCGCAGACGCGCCGCGTGCGGCAAATGGCCGCTGCCTGGCTCCAGGAGCAGCAGCACCGCCCGCGGCCGCCCGAGCTGCGCTTCGACGCGATCGGCGTGACGATCGACGCCTGCGGGCGCCTCGTCGCGCTCGAGCACCTCGAAAACGCGTTCTGACGACAGCCGCCGCTACAGCGAGAGTTGTTGGTAGGCGATGCTCTGGAACGATCGGCGGTGCAGCGGCGATACGCCGAGCCGTTCGATCGCGGCGCGGTGCTCGGGCGTCGCGTAGCCGACGTGGCCGGCGAACTCCCAGCCGGGGTGCAGCGTGTCGGCGCGGCGCATGTAGCGGTCGCGCGTGACCTTCGCGATCACCGAGGCGGCAGCGATCGCGGCGCTCGTCGCGTCGCCGCCGACGACGGCGCGCCGCGCGTGACCGACGTCGCCGACCGCGAAGCCGTCGCTGAGGCAGAGGCAGCCCTCGCGCGCGACCTTCGCGAGCGCATCGCGGAGCGCGGCGAGGTTCGTCACGTGCAGCCCACGGCGATCGATCCCGGGCGCGCAGCGCGAGACGACCGCAACGTCGGCGGCGAGCCGCAGGATCACCGGGTAGAGCTCTTCGCGAACCGCCTCGGTCTGCTGCTTGGAGTCGTTCAGCGCCGCGAGCGCGCGCACGTCGGCCGGCCGCAGCCGCTCGTAGTCGAACAGCACGGCCGCCGCGACGAGCGGCCCGGCGAGGCACCCGCGCCCGGCCTCGTCGGCGCCGGCGACGTAGCGCACGCCGAGCGCGCGGTCGAACGCGAACAGCCTGCGCGCGGGCCGTGGTCTCGCTCTGCGTCTGCGCGGAGGGCTCGCGGTCGCGCTCATCGACCGCACTTGTATCGCACCGCGAGGATGGCGTCGCTCGCTAGAGCAGACCGACGTGCTTCGGCGGCCAATAGCTGAGGAACGCGTCGCCGATGATCCAGCTCCGCGGCACCGGCCCCCAGAAGCGGCTGTCGTCGGAGGCGCCGCGGTTGTCGCCCATCATGAAGAAGTGGCCGCGCGGGACGACGACCGTGCCGAGGTTGCATTCGGGGCCGCCGCCGCAGGCCCGGATGAACGGCTCTCGCTGCTCGACCCCGTTGCGCACGACGTGGCCGTCGCGGATCGCGATGCGATCGCCGGGCAGGCCGACGACGCGCTTGATGAAGGTCTGGGCGGAGCGCGTCGCCGTCGGCTTGTCGCATGGGACGCGGCTCCGCGGACCGTCATAGGACGGACCCTGGCCCGGAGTCCCGCATTCGTTCGTGTCCGCCCCGTGCGGGGGGTGGAAGACGACGATGTCGCCGACGCCGGGGGCGGCGAAGCGGTTCCCGATGCGGTTGACGATCACGCGCTCGCCGATCGCGAGCGTCGGCTCCATCGAGCCGCTCGGAATGCGGTACGGCTTGACGACGAACGCCTGGACGAGCAGCGCGATGCCGAGCGCGATCGCGACGACGAGCACGAGCTCCAGCAGCGAGCTGGCGCCCGACTTACCCCTCACCCGTCAGCGGAGTCGGACGCCTCGGGCGCCTCGGGCGCCTCGGTCGCGGCGTCGCCCGCGAGCGCCTCGGCGTCGGCGATCTCCGGCGACTCGGCCGGCTCCGCGAGCTCCTCCGCGTCTGCCGCGTGCAGCAGCTCGCGCTCGACGACCTCCTCGGGACCGATCGAGCGGCGCTCACGCACGCGGGCGCGCTTGCCGACCCGGCCGCGCAGGTAGTAGAGCTTCGCGCGCCGGACCTCGCCGCGGGCCGCCACCTCGATCTTCTCGATCTTCGGCGAGTGCAGCGGGAACGTGCGCTCGACGCCGACGCCGAACGACTGCTTGCGGACCGTGAAGGTCTCGCGCACGCCGTGGCCCTGACGCTTGATGACGACGCCTTCGAAGACCTGCGTGCGGCGGCGCGTACCCTCGATCACCTGGAAGTGGACGCGCACGCGATCGCCCGCGTCGAAGGAGGGCAGGCGCCGAAGCTGGGCGCGCTCGAGGCTGTCGATGACCGTGCTCATGGCGGAGAGAAGGCGACCTCCGGGCCGCCGGCTGGGGAATGGTAGCGGACCGGATCAGCTCGGGTCGTCGTGCCCGCGCGCGGGCTCGGCCGCACGGCGCGCGGCGCGCTGCTCGGCCTCGGCGCGCAGCCGGCTCTGCTCGCGCCGCCACTCGCCCACGCGCGCGTGGTGGCCGGACAGCAGCACCTCCGGCACCGTCCACCCGCGCCACTGCGCCGGGCGCGTGTAGTGCGGATACTCCGGCGCGCCCTCGAGCGCCGCGCTGTAGGACTCCTCCAGCGCCGATTCCTCATGGCCGAGCGCGCCGGGCAGCTTGCGCAGGACGGCGTCGGCGAGCACCATCGCCGCCAGCTCGCCGCCGGCGAGCACGTAGCGGCCGATCGAGACCGAGTCGCTCGCGAAGTGCTCGACGATGCGCTCGTCGAAGCCCTCATAGCGGCCGCACAGCAGCGTCAGCGCCGGCTCCGCCGCCAGCTCGTCGACGAGCGCGTCGTCGAGCAGGCGGCCGTTCGGCGCCAGCGCGATCACGCGCCGGCGGCCGCGCAGCTCGACAGGGTCCGCGTCGTAGCGCGCCCGCAACGCGGCCTCGACGACGTCGACGCGCAGCACCATCCCGGCGCCGCCCCCGAACGGCATGTCGTCGACCTGGCCGCCCGTGAGCGGCGTCGTGTCGCGGTAGTTCACGCATTCGAGCGCATGGCCGTGCGCGAGCGCGTTCGTCACGTGGCGCTGGCCGCGGAACCAGTCGAACGCCTCGGGGAAGAGCGTGAAGACGTCGATCTGCACGCGCTAGTCCTCCCCCAGGAACGCGAGGTCGACGTCGATGCGCTTCCGCTCGACGTCGACGGAGCGGACCGCGTCGCGGATCAGCGGGACGAGCAGCTCGTCGCGTCCCCGCCGTGTGACGTGCAGCACCTCGCAGGAGGGCAGCGCGCGCAGCTCGCGCACGACGCCGACCTCGCGCTCGCCGTCCTGGACGATGCAGCCTTCGAGCTGCTCGGGCCACCACTCGTCCTGCTCCAGGTCAGGCGCCGCGTCGGCCGGCACGAGCAGGTCGCTCCCGCGCAGCGCCTCCGCCTGCGCGCGCGTCGTGCAGCTCGCGAGCCGCACGATCGGGCGCGCGTCGGTGCCGGCGCGGCGGACGATCTCGTCCTCGCGCCCGCCGACGAGCAGCGTGCGGCCGAGCTCCAGCAGCGCGACGCGCGGCTGCGTGACGTGGAAGCTGCCATCGAGCCCGTGCGGTCTGCCGACCCGGCCCGCGTGCAGCAGATCCTCGGGCACCGTCAGTCGACGATGTCGACGAGCACGCGGCGGTCCTCCTTCACCGCCGCGGCCTTCACGACGAGCCGCAGGGCATTGGCGGTGCGGCCGCCGCGGCCGATCACCTTGCCGTAGTCGTCGTCGGCGACGGAGAGCTCGAGCACGAGCGTGCCGTCATCCTCCTCGAACTCCTCGACGGAGACCTCGTCGGGCTCGTCGACGAGCTCGCGGGCGAGGTATTCGAGCAGCTCTCTCAAGAGGCGCTGATGCCCTGCGTCTTGAGCAGCTTGCTGACGGTCTCCGACGGCTGGGCGCCGTTCGCGAGCCAGTGGCGGACGCGCTCTTCGTCGAGCACGATCGTCGACGGCTGGGTCTGGGCGTTGTAATGCCCGAGCGTCTCGAGCACGCGACCGTCGCGCTTGGAGCGCTGGTCGGCGGCGACGACGCGCCAGATCGGGTTCTTTCGCCCGCCCACGCGGGTCAGCCGGAGTCGTACTGCCACGGTTCCCTTTCAGAAATTTGCGAAGACCGACGGTGGAGCTTACCGAGCCTGGCGCATGAGTGCCCCGACATCGGGCATCTTGCCCGACTGCATCGACTTCATCAGTCTCTGCATCATCGCGAACTGTCTGATCAGCGCCTTCACGGCCTGCACGTTCGTGCCGGAGCCTCTCGCGATGCGGATGCGGCGGGAGCCCTTGATCACGTCAGGGTTGCGCCGCTCCTCCTGCGTCATCGACAGGATGATCGCCTGGATGCGGTCGAACTCGCGCTCGTCGACCTTCAGCTTCGAGAGCTGCTGGCCGCCGAGGCCGGGCAGCATCCCGAGCAGGTTCTGGAGCGGGCCGAGCCTGCGGATCTGGCGCATCTGGTCCAGGAAGTCGTCGAGCCCGAACTCCGACTTGCGGATCTTGCGCTCGAGCTCCTTCGCCTGCCGCTCGTCGAACTGGCGCTCGGCCGTCTCGATCAGCGTCATGACGTCGCCCATCCCGAGGATGCGCTGCGCCATGCGGTCGGGGTGGAAGCGCTCGAACTGGTCGAGCTTCTCGCCGGTGGAGGCGAACAGGATCGGCTTGCCGGTGACCGCCTTGACGGACAGCGCCGCGCCGCCGCGCGCGTCGCCGTCGAGCTTGCTCATCACGACGCCGTCGAACTGCGCGACCTCGGCGAACTGCTCGGCGACGTTGACGGCGTCCTGGCCCGTCATCGCGTCGACGACCAGCAGCACGTTCGTCGGCTTCGTCACCTGCTTGATCTCGGCCAGCTCCTTCATCAGGTCCTGGTCGACGTGCAGGCGGCCACTCGTGTCGACGATCAGCACGTCCTTGCCCTCGTGCTCGGCGCGCTCGCGCGCCCAGCGCGCGATCTCGACCGGGTTCGCGTCGGTGCCTCTCTCGTAGACGTCGGCGCCGACCTGGCCGGCGACCTTGACGAGCTGGTCGACGGCGGCGGGGCGGTAGACGTCGCAGGCCGCGACCGCGACCGTCGATCTGTGGCGCTCCTTGAGGTAGCGGGCGAGCTTGCCGGTGGCGGTCGTCTTGCCGGAGCCCTGGAGGCCCGCCATCAGGATCACGGTCGGCGGGCTGGAGGCGAACGCCAGCTCGCGCGCGGCGCCGCCCATCAGCTCGCCGAGCTCTTCGTGGACGATCTTGACGACCTGCTGGCCGGGATTGAGCTGGCCGATCACGTCGCTGCCGAGCGCGCGCTCCTTGACGGCCGAGGTGAACGACTTGACGACTCTGAAGTTGACGTCCGCCTCGAGCAGCGCGAGGCGGATCTCGCGCATCGCGGCGTTGACGTCGTCCTCGGTCAGCGTGCCGCGCCCGCGCACGTCCGCGAGCGTGGCCTGGAGCTTCTCGGCCAGGGTGTCGAACATGACCGGACGAGGTTAGCGGGCGCGCGCTGGGGCGGGTGGGTCTGGAATCACGGGCCGGGCGGCGCGGGAGCCTGCGGCAGCACACCGTCCTCGGACCCGCTCGCGGATCTGGCGCCGAACGCCTGACCGATGCTGCCGAGCGCGCGCGTCAGCTCGGCCGGGACCACGTAGACCGTCGCCCCCTCGCCCTGCGCGAGCTTCGGCAGCGCCTGGAGGTACTGGTAGGAGAGCAGCTCGGCGTCGGGCCGGCCCTCGTGGATCGCGTTGAAGACGGTGTGGATCGCTCTCGCCTCGCCCTCGGCTCTGAGTATCGCCGCCTCGCGCTCGCCTCGCGCCCGCAGTACGGCCGCCTGCTGCTCGCCTTCGGCGGTGAGGATCGCCGACTGCTTGACGCCTTCGGCGGTGAGGATCGCGGCGCGGCGGTCGCGCTCGGCGCGCATCTGCTTCTCCATCGCCTCCTGGATCGTCCCCGGCGGGTCGATCGACTTCAGCTCGACGCGGTTGATGCGGATCCCCCACTTGCCGGTCGCCTCGTCGAGCACGACGCGCAACTGCGAGTTGATGCTGTCGCGGCTCGTCAGCGAGTTCTCCAGCGTCATCCCGCCGATCACGTTGCGCAGCGTCGTGACGGTGAGCTGCTCGATCGCCTGCAGCGGGTTGGCGACCTCGTAGGTGACCGACTTCGCGTCGGTGATCGTGAAGTAGAGGACCGTGTCGATCTGCACGACGAGGTTGTCCTCAGTGATGACCGGCTGGGGCTGGAAGGAGACGACCTGCTCGCGCAGGTCCACGAGCGGGCGCACGCGGTCGACGAACGGCACGACGATCGTCAGGCCGGGCGTGAGCGTGCGGCTGTAGCGGCCGAGCCGCTCGACGACGCCGGCGCGGGCCTGCGGGATGATGCGGATGGTGCGGATCGCGACCAACAGCACGAACACCGCGACGGCGATCAGGACGATGACACCGGCGGACATGTGGGGCCTCCCCTGTTCCTACTCACTCACGAGCGCCGTGGCGCCCCGGATCTCGATGATCTGCACCGGCGTGCCGGCCTCGATCACGCTCTGCTCGTCGTAGGCGCGGGCCGTCCATACCTCGCCGTCGACTCTCACGCAGCCGACGCCCTCGTCGTTGGCGATCCGCTCGAGCACGATCGCCCGCCTGCCGACGAGCGCGGCCGTGCCGGTGCGAAGTTGCGCCGGCGTGTGCAGGTGAGCGCGGGCGATCGGCCGCACGACGAGCAGGAACAGCAGCGAGACGAGCAGGAACGCGATCCACGAGCCGACAGTTCCGCCGCCGAGGGCGGCGACGAGCGCTGCCAGGACCGCCCCAGCGGCGAACGGCGCGAGCACGAAGCTTGTCGTCAGCACCTCGCCGACGCCGAGCGCGACCGCCACGAGGATCCAGATCACCCAGGCGTCCATCTTCGCCCGCGAGCTTAGCGCCGCGAACGGCCGTTCAGCGGCAATCTGGAGCGGATCTCAGCCCAGCAGGGCGCGGGCGAAGTCGTCGGCGTCGAAGGGCCGCAGATCCTCAAGCTGCTCGCCGATCCCGATCAGCTTCACCGGGATGCCCAGCTCGCGCGCGATCGCGAGCGCGATGCCGCCCTTCGCGGTGCCGTCGAGCTTCGTCAGCACGATGCCGGAGACGTCGACCGCCTCGGCGAACAGCTTCGCCTGACGCAGGCCGTTCTGGCCGGTCGTCGCGTCGACCGTCAGCAGGACCTCGTGCGGCGCCTCGGGAATCTGCTTCGCCACGACGCGGCGGATCTTCGCCAGCTCCGCCATCAGGTTGTCCTGTGTGTGCAGGCGCCCGGCGGTGTCGATCAGGACCACGTCGGCGCCGTCGCGCACGCCCTGCTGGACGGCGTCGTATGCGACCGCGCCGGGGTCGGCGTCCGGCGCGCCCTGCACGAACGCGACGTCGGCGCGCCGCGCCCACTGCTCGAGCTGCTCGACCGCGGCGGCGCGGAACGTGTCGGCCGCGCCCAGGACGACCGACTGGTTCAGCTCCTTGCGCAGGTGCCAGGCGAGCTTGCCGAGCGACGTCGTCTTGCCGGTGCCGTTGACGCCGGCGACGAGGATCACGGTCGGCTTGGCGGTGAGGTCGATCGTGTCCTCGCCGGTGCGGGCCGCCTCGGCGAGCAGCTCGGTGAGCCGGGCGCTCAGCCGCTCGCCGTCGGCGAGGCCGTCCTCCTGCGCCTCGCGCTCGAGCCGCTCGACGATCTCGGCCGTCGTGCGCGCGCCGACGTCGGCCATGATGAGCGCCTCCTCGAGCCGCTCCCAGGTCTCGTCGTCGAGATCCTCGAACAGCGTCGCCTGGAGCTCGCTCGTGAGCGCCTCGCGCGTCTTGCGCATGTTCTCGCGCAGCCGCCTGAAGAAGCCGCGGCGCCGCTCCTGCCGCTCGGCGCTGTCGGGCTCCGCCGTCGCGACCCCGCCGTCGCGCGTGATGAAGAGGTCCGTCCAGTCACGTGCCATCGCGATCGGCGACGATACCAGCGTGTCGACGCCCTCCATCGCGATCCGCCGCACGAGCGCCGACGCGCCCGAGGCCGTCGGGCTGCTGGCGGACTACAACGCCGAGCTGCTCGCGCGCGGCCGCCCGTTCTCGCCGCTGGACCCGCCCGCCGGCAGCGGCGGGACGCGTGTCGAGGTGCATGAGATGGAGCCTCCCGGCGGGACGTTCCTCGTCGCGTCCGAAGGCGACGTGCTCGTCGCCTGCGGCGGCCTGCGGACGCTCGCCCCCGGGCTCGGCGAGGTCAAGCGGATGTACGTGGCGCCGGCCGCGCGGCGGCGCGGCCATGCGCGACGGCTGCTCGCCGCGCTCGAGGAGTGCGCGCGCGAGCTGGGTCACGAGCGGCTGCGGCTCGACACGAACGCCGCACAGCCGGAGGCGCTGGAGCTGTACGCGGCGTGCGGGTACGCGGAGATCCCGGACTACAACGGGTCGCCGACCGCGACCCACTGGTTCGAGAAGCGGCTGAGCTAAGCCGCCGTGGCGGGCTCGGCCTGCTGCGCCGGGGGGAGACGGCGCGAGATGACCTTGGAGATCCCGTCGCCGCCCATCGAGACGCCGTAGAGGCTGTCGGCGGCCTCCATCGTGCGCTTCTGATGCGTGACGACGATGAACTGGGCGCGCTCGGCGTACTTGCGCAGCAGCGTGAGGAAGCGGTCGATGTTGAGGTCGTCGAGCGCGGCCTCGACCTCGTCGAGGATGTAGAACGGGCACGGCCGCGCGAGGAAGACGGAGAACAGGAACGCGAGCGCGGTCATCGACTTCTCGCCGCCGGACAGCAGCGACAGGCGCTTCATCGCCTTGCCGGCCGGCGTGATCTCGATCTCGACGCCGAGCAGGTCGTCCTCCTCCCGCTCTTCGACGTCCGCCGCGGCGTCGTCGGCCGGGTCCTCGACGCCGGTTTCCGCGTCGGCGTCCGCTCGCTCGCCGCCGAGCACCGGGCGCGGGCCGGCGTCCTCGCGCACGAGCCGCAGGCGACCGCGCCCGCCGGGGAAGAGCTGCTCGGCCAGCTCCTCGAAGTTCTTCGCGGCCGCGTCGAAGGTGGCCTCGAACGTCTCGCGGATCTGGCGGTCCGTGTCTCTGATCAGCGTGCTGAGCTCGCGCAGCGCCGCTTCGAGGTCGTTGCGCTGGCGCTCGAGCTCTTCGACGTGGGCGACCGCCTCGTCGTACTCCTGCTGCGCGAGCGGGTTGACCGGACCGAGCTGCTCGCGGCGGCGCTGGAGGCGCGCGATGCGGTCGGCAAGCTGGGCGCGCTCTTCGTCCGGGAGCGGCTGCTCGGCCGGCGTCGGCTCGAGCCCGAGCGGCTCGGCGAGCGCTCTCAGCTCGGCGTCGGCCTCGGCCATGCGGTCGCGCGCCTGCTGGGCGCGCACCTCGGCGCCGGTGACGGCCTCCCCGTCGCGCTTGAGACGCCCCTGGAGCTCGGCCTCTTCGCGCGCGCAGGCGCGCAACTCGACGGCGACGTGCTCGCCGGCTTCGCGATGGGCCGCCAGCTCGGCGTCGAACAGCTCCACGCGCGCGGCGATCGCGCTCGCCGCCTCCGCGAGCACGGTGACAACCCGCTCTGCCTGGGGAACGAGGATGCGCTCGCGCTCCAGGCGCTGCTCGGCCTGCGCGATGCGGGCGGTGCGCTCGGCGCGGTCGCGCTCGGCGCGCTCGGCGAGCCGCCGCTCGGCCGCCAGCTCGGCCTCGATCTGGGCTCTGCGGACGGCGCCCGGACCTTCGTCGTCGGCGGAGCGGCGCTGCTCGATCAGGCGTGCGGCGCGCGTCTCCTGCTCGGCCGCCTCGTCGTGCGCGCGCACGGCGGCGCGCAGCGCGCCCTCGGCCTCGTCGCGGGCGGCGTCGGCGGCCGTGACGGACGCGGCGAGCACTTCGAGCGCCTGGACGCCCTCGTGCTCGGCGCGCGCGGCCGACTCGCTGTCCTTCACGAGCTGGTCGCGGCGGTTGCGCTCGGCCAGCACGCGCTCTTCGCCACCGGCCGGGACCTGACGCAGCTCGCCCCATGCGCCGATCCACACGCGCCCGGCGCGCGTGACGGCGGTCCCGGCGAAGCCGTCGCGCACGCCGGCGATGTCGCCGACGACCCACGTGTCGGCGAGCAATCCAGTCGCGAGCGCGAGCGTGTCCGCGGGACCGCGGACGTGGTCGAGCAGGCGCTCGGCGTCGGGCGTCGGCGGCTTCGACGGCGTCGGCGTCCGCGTGGCGCCGGACGACACGAGCGCGCTGCCGCCGTCGCGCCCGGCCCGCTCGAGCAGCGCGGCGCCGGCCGCGCGGTCGTCGACGACGGCCGCGCGCAGGCGCCCGTCGAGCGCGGCGGCGAGCGCCAGCTCGTAGCCGCCGTCGACCTCGAGCGCGTCGGCGAGCGCGGGTGCGCCGCCGGGTGCGCCGGCGTGCGCGCGCAGGAAGTGGTTCGCCGCCGCCAGCTCGCCGCCGACGCGCGCCGCCTCGCGGCGCGCCGCCTCGACGGCGCGCTCCGCCTCGCGGCGTCTGGCGCGCGCCGCCTCCGCCAGCTCCTCGGCCTGCGCGACCTCGGCGCGCGCGGCCTCCACGTCGACGGCCAGGCGCTGCGCCTCCGCCGCCGCCGCGTCGCGGCGCTGCTCCAGCTCGGCCAGCTCGCGCTCCAAGGCGGCTCTGCGGTCCTGCTCGAGCGCCGCCAGCTCCGTCTCCAGCGCGGCGACGCGCTCGGCCGCCTCGCCGTCGGGGAGGTCGGCGGCCGCCTGCTCGCCCAGCGCGTCCAGCTCGGCCTCGTGGCGCACGATCCGCTCGCCGAGCGAGGCGACGGCGGCGCGCGCGGCGTCGAGCCGCATGCCGACCCGCTCGCCGGCGGAGCGTGCGCGGTAGGCGCGATCGGACAGCGCCTCGCGCTGCTCGCTGCGCTGTGAGAGCGCCTCCTCGGCCGCCTCGCGGCGTCTGGCGACCGCGGCGAGCGCCCGCTCGGCCTCGGCGCTGCGCTCGCGCGCGGCGCGCGCGGCCGTCTCCGCCTGCTCCAGCTCGAGCGCGCTCGCGCGCAGCGCGTCGCGGCCGAGCTCCCAGCGCGCCTCGAGCGTCTGGCGCTCCAAGCGCGCGTGCAGCTCCGCCGCTTCGGCCTGGCGCTTGAGCGGGCGCAGGCGCGAGCGCGCCTCGCGCTCGACGTCGAGCGCGCGGTCGAGGTTGTCCTGCGTGCGCGCGAGCTTGAGCTGCGCGCGGCGCCGGCGCTTGCGGTGCTTGCCCAGGCCGGCGGCCTCTTCGATCAGCAGCCGGCGGTCGCGCGGCTTGGAGGTGACGATCGCCTCGACGCGCCCCTGCGAGACGACCGAGTGCGCCTCCTTCCCAAGGCCCGTGTCGGACAGCAGCTCGAGCACGTCGACGAGGCGGCAGCGCGCGCCGTTGAGGCGATACTCGCCGTCGCCGGAGCGGTCGAGCCGGCGCAGGATCGAGACCTCGGAGAAGTCGAGCCCGAGCGTGCCGTCCGAGTTGTCGAGGATCAGCTCGACCTCGGCCTCCTGGCTCGCCTTGCGGCCGTGGCCGCCGCCGAAGATGACGTCCTGCATCGTCTGGCCGCGCACGGCCAGCGGCGACTGCTCGCCGAGCGCCCACAGGACCGCGTCGGTGACGTTCGACTTGCCCGAGCCGTTCGGCCCGACGATCACGCTCACGCCCGGCCCGAAGGCGAGCCGCGTGCGATCGGGAAACGACTTGAAGCCCTTGAGGGTGAGGGACTTCAGGTGCATGGCGATCCCATCAGTCTCCCATCGCCTCGAGCGCGATGCGAGCGGCCTCCTGCTCGGCGTCCTTCTTCGAGCGCCCCTGGCCGCGGCCGACCTCGACGCCGGCGACCATCGCCTCGACCGTGAAGACGCGATCGTGCGGCGGACCGTCCTCTTCGGTCACCTCGTACGAGACGAGCTCGCCGCGGCGCGCGAGGCGCTCCTGCAACGCCGACTTGAAGTCGACCGGGTGCTCCAGCGCGTCCTCGATCTCCGGCGCGAACGCCTCGACCACCGCACTCGCCGTCTGCTCGTAGCCGAACGCGAGATAGCAGGCCCCGATCGCCGCCTCGATCACCGACGCCAGCACTCGCTCCGTGCGCACGAGCGCATCCGCGTTCTGCCCCGTCGCCTCCGGCGCGGCGGCGCGCAGCCGGCCAGGCATGCCGATCCGCTCGGCGACCTCCATGCACGAGCGCCCCGAGACGGCCTGCGCGCGGATCTTCGTCAGCCGCCCGGCGCCGAAGCGGTCGGCCTCCAGCCGCGGGTACAGGTGCGTCGTGACGGCGAGCGAGAGCACGCTGTCGCCGAGGAACGCGAGCCGCTCGTAGGAGTCCGAGCGCCGCTCCGTCCACGACGAGTGCGTGACCACCTGCCGGGCGAGGTCGTCCGGCAGCCGGTCGAGCAAGTCCGCGAGCGCGCTCAGCGGTCAGGGCCTCGGCTCGCGGTCGTCGGTCGCGACAGCTCCGGCCGGGTCGTGGTCCAGCACGAAGTCGACCGCCTGGCCGACCGTGAGGATCTTCGCGGCCTGCTCGTCGGAGATGCGGATCCCGTACTGGTCCTCAAGCTCCTGCACGAGCGTGTAGAGGTCGAGCGAGTCGGCCTCGAGGTCCTCGCGGAAGCGCGTCTCGTCGTCGATGCGCGCGGGGTCGATCGCCAGCTCGTCGGCGAGGTGCGCGCGCACGCGCTCGAGAACCGCTTCGCGGGTCATTGCGATGGCACGGTAGCCGTCGCCTCGGACGGCGGAGCGTCGCCGGCCGACGGCGCGGCGCGCAGCGCGCCGGCCTCCTCGAGCGCCGTGAGCGTGCGGCCGACGACGTCCTCGCGCACGCCGCGCGCGGCGACGTCGATCGCGCGCGCGAAGCCGGTGCGGGTGAAGCGGCCGTGCGCGACGACGCCGGTGCGCCGAAGCCCGAGCATGTAGGCGCCGCCCGCGAGCTCGGGGTCGATGTCGTCGCGCAGCGCGCGCAGCGGACCGCGCAGCAGCAGGCCGCCCAGGCGGCCGCGCGGACTCGCCATCGCCACGTCGCGGATCGTCCGCATCAGCTTGCCGGAGACGCCCTCCATCAGCTTCAGCGCGATGTTGCCGGTGAAGCCGTCCATGACGACGACGTCGGCGACGCCCTCGGTCACGTGCGTGCCCTCGACGTTGCCGACGAAGTTCAGTCGCCCGCCGCCCGCGGCCGCGAGCCGATCGTGCGCGGCGATGACGTCCGGGGTGCCGCGGCCGGGCTCCTCGCCGTTGGACAGGAGCGCGACGCGCGGGCGCTCGACGCCGAGCACCGCCTGCGCGAACGCCGCGCCCATGTAGGCGAACTGCACGAGCTGCTCGGGCCGCACCTCGACGTTGGCGCCGACGTCGAGCAGCAGGACCGGCGCGCCCGGCACCGGCATCGCGATCGCGAGCGCCGGGCGGTGGATGCCGCGCGCGCGCTTGATGTGGAAGAGGCCGGCCGCGAGCGCGGCGCCGGTCGAGCCGCCGGAGACGAGCGCGTCGGCGCGCCCCTCGGCGACCGCTTTGGAGGCGAGCACGATCGAGGCGTCGGGCGTCGAGCGGACGGCGAGCGCCGGGTCGGGCGCCTTCGCGATCGAGACCGGCGCGTCGACGACCTCGACGCCGCCGGGCGTCGGGCCGATCGCGCCCTTCGGTCCGAACAGCAGCACGCGCACGCCCTGCTCGGCGGCGAGCGCGGCGCCCGCGGCGACCTCGGCGGGACCGAGGTCCGCGCCGTTCGCGTCCACGGCGACCGTGATCGGCGGCACGGGCAGGCCCCGTGGGGCTAGGCGTCGTCGCCGGAGGCGGCGACCACGTCACGCCCGGCGTAGGTGCCGCACGTCGGGCAGACGCGATGCGGCATGCGCGGGCTGTGGCACTGCGGGCACGCGTGGATCGACGGCGCCGAAATCTTGTGCTGTGAGCGGCGCTTGTTCGTGCGCGCGTGGGACTGCTTCTGCTTTGGGACGGCCATGAGATCGTGGAGCGTACTACAGCTCCAGCTCGCGCAGCTTCGCCCAGCGCGGGTCGGGCTCGGCCTCGTGTCGATGCTCGGAGCCGGCCGTGTTGAGGTTCTCGCCGCAGACCGCGCACAGGCCGGCGCACTCCGGGCGGCACAGCAACTGGGCCGGCAGTGCGAGCGCCAGGGCGTCGCGCGTCCAGGCGGCGAGGTCGACGACCTGGTCCTCGACGTAGGGACTTTCCAGCTCCTCCCCGCCGCCCGGCTGGTCGAACTCGCGCGCGTCGATCGCGAAGCGCGGAGCGGCCGGCTCCAGGCAGCGCATGCACGGCCCCTCGAGCGTCGCGTCGAAGCGCAGCCGCAGCGCCCAGCCGGCGTGCGTCGTGCGCGAGACGTCGAGCCGCAGCGCGATCGGCCGCGGCGAGACCGCATAGCGCTGGCCGCCCAGGTCGAACGGCTCGATCGGCTGCGAGAGCTCGAGCGAGCGCCCCTCCCCGGCGGTCAGCCGCAGCGCGGCGAGGTCGAACGTGTCGGCGCGGGGACGCACAGCCCGAGAGTAGCGATCGGCCGCGCCGCGGCGGATCGCCGCCACGCTGGCCGCGATCGTCAGGGCAGCTCGAGCCCCGGAGGCAGCTCGCCGCGGTCCGCGAGCGCATGGATCTCGGCGACGCGGCGCGGGTTCAGCCGCACATGGCGCTGGTGGACGCTCTGCTTCTCGACCAGCAGGCCGGCGTTCACGAGCCGCTCGCCGATCGCGAGCGCGAGCGCGCGGTCGTGGCCGGCGAAGCCGCGCGCGAGGTGCGCGATCTCGGTGTGGTAGCCGCCCCACTTCCCCATCCCCATCAGGCGTTGGAGCATCCGCCGCGCGACCCGCAGCGAGGGGTCGGCCTCTTCGTGCGGACGGGCGATCTCGGGCGTCGGATCGAGCACGGCGAGGACCGCCTCCTCGTGCTCTTCGATCGAGACGGCGTCGGCCGGCCGGCCGCCGAAGCGCGCGACGGCCTCCGCGATCAGCAGCGGGTGCAGCTCGCCGATCGGCGGCCGCAGGTCGCCGAGGTCGCCGAGCGCGGGCGTCGGAATCGTGTAGGCGCGCGTGCGCAGACGGTCGATCTCGGCCGCGGACTCTTCGAACGCGTCCGCGGCCAGCTCGACCGCGAGCAGCACGTCGTCGGCCGCGACGGGGAAGGCGAGCGCAAGCCACCCCTCCCATTCCCCGGCGCGCAGCGCGAGGTCCTGGGCCGAGCCGGCCGCCATCGCGGCGGCGCCTTCGACGAGCGCGCCGACGGTCACGGCGACGAGCGTCCAGGCACGGTCGTTGGCCGCGTTCGGGTCGGCGCGCAGGGACGGGTCGACCGGCAGGATCGCGAGCAGCGCCTCGCCGAACGCGGCGAGCGCGACGGTCACCGGCGTCGCGTAGCCCGAGCGCGGCAGCGTCAGCTCGTGCGCGCTGCCCGCGAGCGCCTCCAGCAGCTCGGCGCGGATCTGCGCCGCGCGCTCGCGCGGGGCGCGCATGCCGCCGGCATCGGCCAGTACGCTGGCGAGGCGGGTCGTCGGAAGGTCGTTCGAGGCGTGGATGGCGATCCCCAGGGCCGGCGCCGGAGCGCCGAACCCTACGAGATCGGCTCAGCCGACGTCAGCGGTTTCCTCTTTGCCCTGAAGGCGCTCGCGGCCGCGCTGCACGGCCGCGATGAACTTCGAGAGGTTGACCTCGAGCGTGTTGAGGATCTCGTCGGCGTAGTCCTCGGCGCCGAGCCGAATCTCGCGCTCGCGCGCGCGCGCGTCCTCGATGATGTCCTCGGCGCCGCGTTCGGCCTGCTTGGTGACCTCCTCTTCGGAGATCAGCCGCTCCTGGCGCTCGCGCGCCTCTCTGACGATCCGCTCCGCCTCGCGCTTGGCCTCGGCGAGCATCTCCTGACGCTCCTTGACGATCCAGCGCGCCTGCTTGATCTCCTCGGGGATCGTCGCGCGCATCTGATCGAGGATGTCGTAAATCTCCTCCTTGTCCACGCGCACCTGGTCCGTGAGCGGGACCGGCTTGGCGTTGTGGACGAGGTCGTCCAGCTTGTCGATGAGCACCAGGACGTCCATCGGAACCTCTGTTTCGTCAGCGGCCGAGCTCTTCCTTCAAACGGGAAGCTACGTAGTCTGGCACGAGATCGTCGATGTTCCCGCCGAATGTCGCAAGCTCCTTGACCCCGCTGGAGCGCAGGAAGCTGTACTGCGAGGAGGCCATCAGGTAGACGGACTCGATCTCGGGCGCCTCGCGGCGGTTGAGCTGGTGCATCTCGAGCTCGTACTCGAAGTCCGAGATCGCGCGCAGGCCCTTCACGATCGCGCGGGCGCCGACGCTCTGGGCGAACTCGACGACGAGGTTGCTGAATGGCTCCGCGCGCACGTTGCCCATATGCGCCGTCGCGCGCTCGACGAAGCTGATGCGCTCCTCCGTCGAGAACAGCGTTCTGCTCTTGCGGACCGGGACGTTGACGACCGCCACGACGACCTCCTCGAACAGCTTCGAGGCGCGGCCGATCACGTCGAGGTGGCCGTTCGTGATCGGGTCGTAGGAGCCCGGGCAGACGGCGATGCGGTTACTGAGTTCGCTCATGGATTCGGATCAGGGTGTCGCCGTAGCGGCGTTCGTCGGTCAGCGGAAGGTCGGGGCCGAGGTCGAGCGGAGCGCGGCGGTCGCTCTCGCTCACCACGCGCCCGCCGGGCGCGAGGACCGCGGCGATCAGCGGCGAGAGCTCGCGCCCCAGCTCGGCCGCGAGTCGGTATGGAGGGTCGAGCAGCACGAGATCGTATTGGCGCTCGGCGGCCCGTGCGCCGCGGAGGAACGCGCGCGCGTCCTGGTTGCGCGTCTCGACCTCCCGCGCGTCGAGCGCGAGCGCCTCGACGTTGGCCTTGATCGCCTTGTTCGCGGCGGGCGCGCTGTCGACGAGCGTGGCGTGCCGCGCGCCGCGCGAGAGCGCCTCCAGGCCGAGCGCGCCGGAGCCGGCGAACAGGTCGAGTACGCGCTGGCCGTCGAGCGGGCCGAGCCGCTGGAAGAGCGCCTCGCGCACGCGGTCGCTCGTGGGACGGGTGGCGCGTCCGGGCGGGGCGCTCAGGCGGCGCCCGCCGTAGCGTCCGGCGACGATCCTCATGCGGCGCTCCTCATGCGGCGATCTTCGCCGCCGCCTCGGGGCCGTAGGCGCCGGCGAGCGCGTCGGCGAGCAGCGCGTGCTCGGGCGCCTCCAGCCCGGGGTCCTCGCGCAGGATCGCCGCGGCGCGCGCGCGGGCGCGCTCGAGCAGCGCCTCGTCGTCGGGGAGCTGGGCGACCTTGAACTGCGCGAGGCCGTGCTGGCGCGTGCCGATCAGCTCCCCCTCCTTGCGCAGCGCGAGGTCGATCCGCGCCAGCTCGAAGCCGTCGCCGTGGGCGGCGAGCGCCTTCAGCCGCGCCGAGTCCTTCGGCCCGAACAGCAGGCACAGCGAGCGGTGCGGGCCGCGGCCGATCCGCCCGCGAAGCTGGTGCAACTGGGAGATCCCGTAGCGCTCGGCGTCCTCGACGAGCATCACGGACGCGTTCGGGACGTCGATCCCGACCTCGATCACCGACGTGGCGACGAGCACGTCGGCGCCGCCGGCGGCGAACGCCGCCATCGCCTGCTGCTTCTCACGCGCTCGCAACTGGCCGTGCATCAGCACGACGCGGAAGGCTCTGAACTCGGTATCGCGCAGGCGCTCGAACTCGGCGCGCGCGGCCGTCGCCTGGAGCGCCTCGGACTCCTCCACGAGCGGGCAGACGACGAACGCCTGGCGGCCCGCGCGCAGCTCCTCGCGGATGCGCTCGTACGCCCGCGCCCGCTCGCGCTCGCCGCTCGCGACGTAGGTCTCGATCGGCTGGCGCCCGCGCGGGAGCTGCTTGAGCGTCGTCTCGTCGAGGTCGCCGTACTGGACGAGCGCGAGCGTGCGCGGGATCGGCGTGGCGGTCATGTGGAGGACGTGCGGGGCGAGTCGCGCGCCCGCGTGCGTCGGCCCCTTCTGGTCGAGCGCCTGGCGCTGGCGCACGCCGAAGCGGTGCTGCTCGTCCACGACCGCGACGCCGAGGCGGGCGAAGCGCACGTCGGGCTCGATCAGCGCGTGCGTGCCGACGACGAGCCCCAGCTCGCCGCTCGCGAGCTTGCCGAGGATGTCGCCGCGGCGGGAGGCGGCGGTCGAGCCGGTCAGCAGCGCCGCCGGGACCGCCTCCCCCGGCATCAGCGCCTGGATCGTCTGGAAGTGCTGCTCGGCGAGCGTCTCGGTCGGGGCCATCAGCGCGCCCTGCCAGCCTTGCTCGAGCGCCCGCAGCAGCGCGAACAGGGCGACGACGGTCTTGCCGGAGCCGACCTCGCCCATCAGCAGCCGCTGCATCGGGTGGCGTTGCGCGAGGTCACGGTCGATGTCCTCGAGCGCCCTGGCCTGGTCGTCGGTGAGCGGGAACGGGAGGCTGTCGCTCAGCCAGCGCCGCGTCAGTTCGCGGGGCGCGTCGAGCGAGGGGGCGACGGCGGCGCTCTCCCGCCGCGCGCGCCGGCGCAGCAGCGCGAGCTGGACGAGCAGCAGCTCGTCGAACGCGAGCCGGCGGCGGCCGACCTCGCCCTCTCCCTCCCGGCCCGGGAAGTGCAGCGCGGTCAGCGCGGCCGGACGGTCGGGCAGCCGCTCCGCCGCGCGCAGGCGCGCCGGCAGCGGCTCCGGCGTGTCGGCGATCTCGGCGCGGTGCTCCTGGATGAGCGCGAGGATGCGCGTCGAATCGATCCCTTCACTTGCCGGGTACTGGGCGACCTGCGCCTCGGCGGCGGCCTGAAGCTCGGTCGGCGCGTGCGCGGTGACGGAGATGCGTCCGCGCGTGTCGGTGCGGACCGTCAGCAGCAGGCGGGTCCCCGCGGGATAGCGCTGCGCGAGCCACGGCTGGTTGAAGAACGAGATGCGCGTCGAGCCGCTGTGGTCGGCGACCGTCGCCTCGACGCGCGGCTTCATCCCGCGGCGCCGGACCGGCTTCGTCGCGATCGCCTTGATTTCCACGATCAGCGTCGCCGTCTCGCCGCGGCGCAGCGTCGCGATCGTGCGCGCCTCGCCGCGCGCGCGCGGCAGATGCTCAAGCAGATCCCCGACGGTGCGGAGGCCGAGCGTGTCGAGCGCTCTGGCGGCTCTGGGGCCGAGGTCGGCGGCGCCGGGGAGCGGGCGTCCAAGACGGGATGGGCGCGGGACGTGAACGCAAGCGTCACGGAGCGTCTCGGCGTCGAAGGGCTGAGCGGTCGCGAACTGCGTGGGCACAGCGCAACTATGCACCGCGCGTCGGCGCTACTCGGCCGAGAGCAGGTACCAATAGGCGGGCTGGCCGCCGGCGGTCAGCTCCAGCTCGGCCGGGCTGCCGTCGTGGAGCGCCGCGATGGCGTCGGCGTCGAGCGGAGCGCCGTCGCCGCTCAGGCAGGTGATGAGCTCGGCCTCGGCCGCGAGGGCGCCCAGCACGGAGCGCAACGTCTGCGCGGGCGCGCCCCACGCGACCAGCTCGTCCTCGACGAAGCCGACCGCCTCGCCGGCGCGGAAGCGGCCGCTCGCGTCGTCGCGCGCGGCCGGGGCGACCGCGCCGGTGCGGATCCGCTCGAGCGCGTCGTTGAGCGCGGCGGCGTTGGCGGCGCCGTCCCGCGCGGGATCGAAGGCGATCGCGGCGGCGAGCCCGGCTTGCTGTGAGCGCGACGGCACGACGTGCACGCGCTTCTCCGACAGCTCGGCGGCGCGCTCGGCGGCCATGAAGACGTTCGCGCTGTTGGGCAGCACGACGACCTCCTCGGCGGGAACCGCGTGGATCCCCGCGAGCAGGTCGTAGGTCGAGGGGTTGAGCGTCGCGCCGCCGTCGAGCGCGTGGACGCCGAGCTGCTCGTAGAGCGCGCGGATGCCGTCGCCGGAGACGACCGCGAGCACGCCGCAGGCGGCGACCGGCGCGCCCGCGCCGCCGTCGCCCGCCGCCGCGAGCCGTTCGGCGCGCTCCTCGACCTGCGCGCGCATGTCGGCGACGTCGAGGTGGGAGATCGTGCCCGCCTGCGCGAACACGGCCGTCGCGGCGTCCGGGTCGTCGGTGTGGACGTGGACCTTGAGCGTCGTCTCGTCGCCGACGACGAGCGCCGAGTCGCCGATCCGCTCGAGCGCCTCGACGAACCCGCGCGGCCTCAAGCCGCTCCCCGTGACCGCGAAGTTGGTGCAGTAGCGATACGTCGAGGACTGGTGCTGCGGGTGCGAGACGCGCGCCGCGCGGTGGTGCGCGAGCTCCGGCGCCGGACCGCCGCGCAGCGCCGCGATGACGCCCGCGAACAGGACGGTGAGCCCGTAGCCGCCGGCGTCGACGACGCCCGCCTCGCGCAGCACCGGCAGCAGCTCGGGACCGCGCTCGACCGACTGCTGGCCGGTCTCGAGCGCGCGCTCGAGCACGTCGGCGATCAGCGTGTCCTGATGGTCGTCGGAGGCGTCGGTGACGAGCCGCGTCTCCGGCATGTGCGCGAGCTCGCTCGCGATGCGGCTGGCCATCTCGCGTACGACGGTGAGGATCGTGCCCTCCGCCGGATCGCGCACCGAGCCGTACGCCTGCTCGGCGGCGCGCGCCATGGCGGCGCCGATCAGGACCGGGTCGACCAGCTCGCCGGGACGGCTCGCCAGCTCCTCGGCGGCGCCGCGGATGAGCTGCGAGAGGATCACGCCGCTGTTGCCGCGCGCACCGAGCAGCGCGGCGCGCGCGACGGATCTGACGATCTCGTCGCGGCCGATCTCGTCGATCGTGCGCTCGCGTTCGGCGGCCGCGAGGCGGTCCAGCTCCTGAAGGACGGCGCGCATCGTGAGCGCCATGTTGTCGCCCGTGTCGCCGTCCGCGACCGGGAAGACGTTGAGCTCGTTGACCTCGTCGCGGCGCGCCTCGAGCTGGGCGAGGGCTCCCTCGACGGCGGCGCGGAAGCGGAGAAGGCTCGGATCGGACACGGGCGCGGCGGACCGTACCGGCTGCGGGCGACGAACGCCGTGCGCCGGGTCCCTCCTATGCCTTGGTGACCTTGCCGGCCTTCAGGCAGCGCGTGCAGACATACACGCGCCGTGGCGCGCCGCCGACGTCGACGCGCACCCGCTGGAGATTCGGGTCGAAGCGCCGCTTCGTGGCGACCATCGAGTGACTGCGGCTCTGCCCGAAGGCAGGGCCCTTGTTGCAGACGTGACAGACCTTTGGCATGGCCCGGGCAGTATACGCAGGCGGCGCGGGCGGGGCGGCGTCCTCAGGAGGCCGCGAAGCCCGCGGCGCGCGGGCGTCCGGTCAGCTCGTCCTTGATCGCGAGCGAGGCGAGGACGGCCTCGGCCGCATGGGCGCCCGTGTCGCGCTTGCCGCCGCCCCGGACGCGCGCGAGCGCCTGCTCCATCGAGTCGACCGTCAGCACGCCGAAGCCGACCGGCACGCCGGTGGCGAGCTGGACCTGCTGGATCCCGCGCGCGGCCTCGCCGCAGACGTAGTCGTAGTGGTCGGTCTCGCCGCGGATCACCGCCCCGAGCGCGACGACGGCGGCATAGCGGCCCGACTCGGCCGTGTACTTCGCCGCCAGCGGCAGCTCGTAGGCGCCGGGAACGTCGAACACGTCGATCGCGCCGTGGGGCGCGAGCACGTCGCTCGCGCCGGCCACCAGGCGGTCGGCCAGCTCGGCGTAGAAGCGCCCGACGACGAGCGCGAAGCGGCGGTCAGGCACGGTCGACTCCGGGACCCGGCGGGTCGGGCGTGCGCGAGGAGGCGCCGGCCGCGCGATCCTCGCGCTGCTCGTCGAGCAGCATCGCCTCGTCGAGCGGCAGCCCCTGGTGGTGCAGCGTATGGCCCATGCGGTCGCGCTTGGCGCGCAGGTAGGCCTCGTTGTGCGGGTTGGGCGTCGGCTGGATCGGCACCTGACCGGTGACCGACAGGCCGTAGCCCTCCAGCCCGATGATCTTCTTCGGGTTGTTCGTGAGGATGCGGATCGAGGTGAGCCCGAGGTCGGTGAGGATCTGCGCGCCGATGCCGTAGTCGCGCAGGTCGGCCGGCAGGCCGAGCTTGAGGTTCGCGTCGACCGTGTCGAGCCCTTCCTCCTGGAGCTTGTACGCCTTGAGCTTGTTCAGCAGGCCGATCCCGCGCCCCTCCTGCGAGAGGTAGAGCAGCACGCCGCGGCCGGCCTCCTCGATCATCGCGAGCGCCGACTCGAGCTGCTCGCCGCAGTCGCAGCGCAGCGAGTGGAAGACGTCGCCGGTGAGGCACTCCGAGTGCACGCGCACGAGCACGTCGTCCGCCCCCGCGACGTCGCCCTTGACCATCGCGACGTGGTGCTTGTCGTCGACCAGCGAGCGATAGCCGACGACCTCGAAGTCGCCGAACGCGGTCGGCAGCCCGGTCGAGACGACGCGCTCGACGAGCTTGTCGTGCCGGCGCCGGTAGGCGACGAGGTCGGCGACGGTGATCAGCTTCAGCCCGTGCCGCCGGCAGTACGGCACGAGGTCCGGAACCCGCGCCATCGTGCCGTCGTCGTTCATGATCTCGCAGATCACGCCGGACGGGTTGAGGCCGGCGAGCCGCGCCAGGTCGACGGCGGCCTCCGTCTGGCCCACGCGCTCGAGCACGCCGCCGCGCTTGGCCTTCAGCGGGAACACGTGCCCCGGCTGGACGACGTCGCGCGGGCGCGAGGAGGGATCGATCGCGACCTGGATCGTGTGCGCGCGGTCGTGCGCGGAGATGCCGGTCGTGACGCCCTCGCGCGCCTCGATCGAGACGGTGAACGCCGTCTCGAACGGCGACTCGTTCTTCGCCGCCATCAGGTCGAGGCCGAGCTCGTCGCAGCGGTCGGGCGTGAGCGCGAGGCAGATCAGCCCGCGCCCCTCCTTCGCCATGAAGTTGATCGCCTCGGGCGTCGCGAACTGCGCGGCGAGCGTGAGGTCGCCCTCGTTCTCGCGGTCCTCGTCGTCGCAGACGACGACCATCTTGCCCTGGCGGATGTCCTCGATCGCCTCCTCGACGGTCGCGAACGGGGTCTGGATGTCGGACCCGCCCACCCTGCTCATCGCGCCACCAGCTTCTCGACGTACTTGGCGAGCACGTCCACCTCCAGGTTGACGGTTGCGCCCGGCTCGGCGACGCCGAGGTTGGTGCGCTCCAGGGTCTCAGGAATCAGGGAGACGGTGAGGGACTCGTCGTCGACCGCGGCGACGGTGAGGCTGACGCCGTCGACCGCGATCGAGCCCTTCTCGACCACGTAGCGCAGCAGCTCCGGCGGCGCTGCGATCTGTACGAGGCGCGCGAAGCCGTCCGCGCGGACTTCGGCGACCGTGCCGAGCCCGTCGACGTGGCCCTGCACCACGTGGCCGCCGAGACGGTCGTGCGCGCGCAGCGGCAGCTCGAGGTTCACGTGCATGCCGGGCGCGGCGGCCGCGAGCGAGGAGCGGCGCAGCGTCTCGCGCATCACGTCGGCGGCGAAGCGCTCGGGCGTCGGGTCGACCGCCGTCAGGCAGACGCCGTTGACGGCGACCGAGTCGCCCGGCTTCAGCTCGGCGGCGAGCGGAGCGGCGATCGTGACGCGCACGCCGTCGTCCGTCTGCTCGACGGCGTCGACCGTGCCCAGCGCCTGTACGAGCCCGGTGAACATCACCACTCCCGCAGCCGCGCCGAGACGAGCAGGTCCTCCCCGACGCGCTCGCAGTCGAGCGTCAGCGCGCGCAGCGCCTCGGAGATCGCCTCGACGCCCTCGCCCTCGAGCGGATCGCGCGCGGTGCGCCCGCCGAGCACGAGCGGCGCGAGGAACAGCCGCAGCTCGTCGATCTCGCCGGCGTCGAAGAACGCCCCCGCCAGTCTCGGGCCGCCCTCCAGCAGGATCGAGCTGACGCCGGCCGCGCCGAGCTGGTCGAGCGCAGCGCAGACGCGCGCCTGCTCGTGCTCGCCGGTGGCGACGATCACCTCTGCGCCGTGCGTCTCGAGCGCGTCGGTCGCGGCGCGCGGCGCGGCGCGCGAGACGACGACCGTGAGCGGGACCTCCGGCGCGGCGGCGACGAGCTGCGAGTCCAGCGGCAGGCGCGCGGTCGCGTCGAACACGACGCGGCGCGGCTGGCGCGCGACCCCGTCGATCCGCGCCGTCAACTGCGGGTCGTCGGCGAGCGCGGTGCCGATGCCGACGGCGACCGCGTCGCAGTCGGCGCGCCAGCGGTGCGCGAGCCGCCGGCTCTCCTCGCCCGAGATCCACTTCGAGTCGCCGGCGCGCGTGGCGACCTTGCCGTCGAGCGTCATCGCCGACTTGAACAGCACCCACGGCCGGCCGGTGCGCGCCTGCTTGCGGAACGGCTGGTTGAGCAGCCGCGCGCGCGTCGCCAGGTCGCCGTCGGCCAGCTCGACCGCGATCCCCTCGTCGCGCAGGATCCCGAGGCCGCGACCGGACGCCTTCTCGGTCGGATCGTCGGAGGCGACGACGACGCGCCGGATGCCGGCGGCGACGATCGCGTCCGTACACGGCGGCTGCTTTCCGGTGTGACAGCAGGGTTCGAGCGTGACGTAGAGCGTCGCCTCGGCGAGGTCGGCGCCGGCGGCCGCCCGCAGCGCCTCGACCTCCGCGTGCGCCTCGCCATAGGCGGTGTGCCAGCCCTCGCCCAGCACGTCGCTGTCGTTCGCGATCACCGCGCCGACGAGCGGGTTCGGAGACACGCGCCCGCGTCCCTGCTCGGCCAGCTCGAGCGCGCGCGCGAGGTGGGCGCGATCGGTCTCGGTGCGCAGCGGCATGTCAGTGAGGATACGTGCCGGATCAGCCGCAGCGGCCGCCGCGCAGTCGATAGACCTCGATCGCCGGCCCCGGACGCGCGTACGCGAGCGGGTAGTAGTCGAACGACCAGTCGAAGTTGAAGCCCGGCGGGCGCGCGCCGGCGCGGTAGGGGTCGAAGCGCGCGAGCAGCGCCCCGCGGCGCGCGAGCGCGGCGTAGTAGGCGACCGCCCGCGGCACGACGCCCGGCTGCGCGAACGCGCGCGCCGACTGGTCCGAGCCGGTGACCACCCAGCAGTAGCCCTGCGCGACGTAGCGGTCGAGCAGCGCCGGGCGCAGCGTGCGCTCGTACTTGTCGACTCTCACGTAGCGGGTGCGGCCGGTCGGCAACGGGCGACCGAAGTCGTCGACGTCGGCGCGCCGCACGTCCCACAGGCGCCAGCGCCCGCCGCGCGCGGTGGCCGGCGCGGCGCGGTTCGGATCCTCCAGCCAGGCGTGCGGGACGAACGGCTCGATCACGACGCGCGCGCCCGCGGGCACGTGCGCGAGCAGCCAGGCGCGCGCGCTGGCGCGCGTGTCCGGCCGCGCGAGCACGCGATCGTCGTGCAGCGAGAAGACGAGCCCCTGGGCGAGCAGCGCCGTGGCGACGAGCGCGACCGCCGACGGCGCCAGCCGCGGCGCGCGGGACGCGACCGCCCGCGCCAGCTCGATCCCGGCGAAGGCCGCGAGCAGGATGACGATCGGAAGCACCGGCAGCAGCCAGCGGCCGAAGTAGCGCTCCTGGAGACCCATCGCGAGCAGGTAGAGCAGCGGCGCCGGCAGCAGCACCAGCGCGAGCGCGCGGTCGCGCGCGGCCAGCCGCAGCGCCCCGCCGAGCGCGGCGAGCGCGGGGATCCAGCCGAGCCCCCACGTCAGCGACCACAGGTAGTAGAGGATCCCGCTGCGCTGCGTGAGGCCGAGCTTCGGGAGGTTGTCCGCGCTCGTGAGCGTGCGCTGCTGCGCGACGCCCGCGTGGAAAGCGCGGAAGTCGAGCAGCGCGTAGGGGTTGGCGACCAGGAAGCCGGCGAGCGCCGCCGCGCAGGCGGCGCCGAGCGGCGCGGCCGCGGCGCGCCACCTCGGTTCCCGCCGCGTGCGCGCCTGAAGCACGATCGCGCTCAGCAGCGGCAGCAGCGCGATTCCGGCGGTGTACTTCGTGCCCGCCGCAAGGCCGGCCGCGAGGCCGCCGAGCAGCGCGCCGCGCATCGGCGCCCCGCGCAGCGCGATCGCGGCGCCGAGCAGCGCGAGCGTCGCGGCCGCCATCGCCGGCACGTCGTTGAGGGCGAGGTGGGCGTAGAAGACGGGCAGGAACGCGACCGCGCCGAGCGCGGCGGCGAGCAGGCCCACGCGGCGGTCGAAGAAGCGCGTCCCGGCGGCGTGCAGCAGCCAGACGGCGAGCGTTCCCAGCAGCGCGACCGTCACGCGCGCGAGCAGGAACAGCTTGCCGGGATCGGTCGCGTAGGCATGCTCGACGGCGGCGCGCCCGCGGAACCAGAGCGCGTCGACGGCGAGCAGCAGCTCCGTGTATCCCGGCGGGTTGAGGAACCAGTGCGGGTTCAGGCCGTGGCCGAAGAAGCCGACGGCGATCGGGACGAAGTGCGCCTCCTCGTCGCCGTTGTACGAGAAGGGCAGCCCGTAGCGGATCCCCCACAGGCGAAGCGCAAGCGCGGCGAGCAGCACGCCGGCGAGCGCGAGGGTCGTGCGGTCGGGGCGGCGCATGGAATACTGCGGCGCGAGTCTACGTGATCGCCTCGCCGGTCCCGCGGGCACGTCTACGCCATGAAGCTCATCATCCAGATTCCCTGCTTCAACGAGGAGCGCACGCTGCCGCTGACGCTCGCCGCGCTGCCGCGCGAGCTCGCCGGCTTCGACACCGTCGAGTGGCTGGTGATCGACGACGGCTCGAGCGACCGCACGATCGAGGTCGCGCGCGCTCACGGCGTCGACCACATCGTCAAGCTGACGAACAACAAGGGGCTGGCGGCCGGCTTCCAGGCGGGGCTCGACGCGGCGCTCAAGCTCGGCGCCGACGTGATCGTGAACACGGACGCCGACAACCAGTACGACGGCCGCGACATCCCGAAGCTCGTCGCGCCGATCCTCGCCGGCGAGGCCGACATGGTCGTCGGCGATCGTCAGGTGGAGCAGATCGAGCACTTCTCGCCGCTGAAGAAGAGCTTGCAGAGGCTCGGCTCGTGGGTCGTGCGCCAGGCCTCCTCGACGACCGTCCCCGACACGACCTCCGGCTTCCGCGCCTACAACCGCGAGGCGGCGCTCCAGATGCAGGTCGTCTCCAGATTCACCTACACGCTCGAGACGATCATCCAGGCCGGCAAGCTGCTCGTCGCGGTCGATCACGTCCCGATCCGCACGAACCCGCAGACGCGCGAGTCGCGGCTGTTCCCGTCGATGGGCGCCTACGTGCGCCGCAACGCGATCTCGATCTTCCGCGTCTACGCGCAGTACGAGCCGCTGAAGGTCTTCTGGGGCGGCGCGCTCGTGATGGGGCTGGCGGCGCTGGGGGTCTGGGCGCGCTTCATCGTCGCCTTCGTCGGCGGCGAGGGCGCCGGCCACGTGCAGTCGCTGATCCTCGGCGCGGTGCTGTTCATCGGCGCGATGCTGCTGTTCGCGCTCGGCGTGATCGGCGACCTGCTCGCCGCCCAGCGCACGCTCTCGCAGCGCACGTTCGAGCGCGTGCGGCGGATCGAGCTCGCGCTCGGCATTCCCCCGTCCCACTACGAGCCGGGCGCCGAGCGCTCGCGGGAGACGATCGAGGTATGAGCACCACCAGCGCGGCCGAGGCCGTTCCGACTGGCAACACGTTCGACAAGTACGGCTCGACGAACCCCGTCGTGCGGCGGCTGATGGCGGGCTTCGAGCGGACGCTCGCGGAGCTGTTCGCGCAGGCGGCGCCGGAGTCGGTGCTCGACGTCGGCTGCGGCGAGGGCGTGCTGACGCACCAGTGGGCGGAGGCGCTCGGCGAGCGGCGCATCGTCGGGATCGACCTCGACGACGAGAAGCTGAAGGCCGAGTGGGCGACGCGCCAGCGGCCGAACCTCGAGTACCGCACGATGCTCGCCGAGCACATGCCGTTCGCCGACGGCGAGTTCGACCTGGCGTGCGCGATCGAGGTGCTCGAGCACGTGCCCGATCCGGAGCACACGGTCGCGGAGATGGCGCGCGTCGCCAGCGGCCACCTGCTCGTCTCGGTCCCGCGCGAGCCGCTGTGGCGGATGCTGAACGTCGCCCGCGGCGCGTATCTGACGCATCTCGGCAACACGCCCGGGCACGTCAACCACTGGTCGAAGCGCTCGTTCGTGCGGCTGCTCTCGCGGCACGGCAAGGTCGTCGAGGCACGGTCGCCGTTCCCCTGGACGATGCTGCTTGTCCGGCTCGGCGGCTAGCTCGGAAGCACCGGAGCGCACGCAGGCCCCGCCGTCCGACAGCGGCGACGGCGGCCGCTCCTACGGCGCCGGCGCGCGCATCCTGACGATCGGGATCGCCTCCACCGGCGTCTTCACGTTCCTCTACCTCGCGCTCGCGAGCCGCCATCTCGGCAGAGTCGCCTACGGCCACGTGAGCCTGCTGTGGTCGGTGATGTACGTGATCCTGTGCGTGATCTACCGGCCGATCGAGCAGTTGCTCTCGCGCACGATCGCCGACCGTCGCGCGCGCGGCCTGCACGGGCATCCGCTGCGCGTGCCGGCGACGATCCAGCTCGCGTTCGCGCTGCTGTTCCTGGCGATCGCGCTGCCGCTGCGCCCCCGCATCGAACAGCACCTGTTCGGCGGCAACAGCGCGCTCTACTGGATCCTCGTCGTCGGCGTGCTCGCCTACGCGGGCAGCTACTTCGCGCGCGGCTGGCTCGCCGGGCACCAGTACTTCGCGCTCTACGGCGGTCTCGTCTTCCTCGAGTCGACCTCGCGCTTCCTGTTCGCCGCCGTCGCCGCGATCGGGATCACGTCCGGCTCGACGGCGATCGCGGTCGGAATGGCGGTCGCGCCGTTCGTCTCGCTCGTCGTCGTCCCGTTCGCCTTCGGGCGCGTGGCACAGCAGGTGCGGCCGCCGAGCGCCGCCGAACGCGAGGTGCCGGTGATCGACGCGGCCGGCGAGGGGCCGGCGCACGCCGAGATCGAGGAGGCGGCCGCCGACCTCTCGGTCGGCCGCGGCTCGCGCTTCGCAATCGCCGTCTTCGTGATCATGGCGGCCGAGCAGACGTTGATGAACGCGGCGGTGCTGATCGTCAACGGGAGGTCGGGCGCCGCGCTCGCCGGCTTCGTCTTCAACGTGCTGATGATCGTGCGCGCGCCGCTCCAGCTCTTCCAGGCGGTGCAGACCTCGATCCTCCCGAACCTGACCGCGATGGCCGCCCTCGGCAGCAGGCGCGAGTTCGACGACGCGGTGCGCAAGACCGTGCTCGTGATCGCCGGCTTCGCGGGCGCGTGCGCGCTCGGGCTGCTCGCGATCGGGCCGGCGGTGATGACCGCCGTGCTGACCGACCACGGATTCCACTACCAGCGCGGCGGGCTCGCGCTCGTCGCGATCGGCATGGGCTTCCATCTGATCGCCGGCACGCTCAACCAGGCCGCGCTCGCGCGCAATCGCGCCGCTCTGGCCGCGGCCGCGTGGGCGATCTCCGGCGTGCTGTTCGTCGCCTGGATGCTCAGCTCGATCGTGTCCAGCGAGGTGCTGCGCGTCGAGACCGGCTACTTCGGCGCGACGTTCGTCCTCAGCGGGCTGCTGCTCGGGCTCTACCGGCGGACGTAGCGCTACTCGTACGCCAGAGCCTGAAGCACGTCGAGCCGCGCGGCGCGGCGGGCGGGCCAGATCGCCGCGATCACGCCGAAGATCGCGGCGAGCACGAGCAGCACGATCAACTGCCCGACCGGGATCGAGATCGAGAAGCCTTCGCTCTCGAGCGGGATCGTCACGAGCACTGCGAACACGGCGCCCAGCACGAGCCCGAGCACCGAGCCGATCATCGCCGTGATGACGGACTCGAAGCGGACGATCTGGCGCACCTGGCGGCGCGAGGTGCCGATCGCGCGCAGCATGCCGAGCTCGCGCGTGCGCTCGTGGATCGCGAGGTAGAGCGTGTTGACGATCCCGAAGCCGGCGATCAGCAGCGCGAGCGCCAGCAGCACGTAGATCAGCGCGAGCAGTCTGTTGACCTGGTTCTGCGTTCTGTTGACGAACTCGTCCTTCGTCAGCACCTCGATGCTCGGGTAGCGCGCTCTGACGATCCGGTCGGCGCGGTCCTTGACCGCCGTCACGTCGGCGCCGGGCGCCGTCGCCGCCAGCAGCACGGCGTAGCCTCTGACGTTGAACGACTGCGCCAGCACGCTGTTGGGCAGCGTCAGGGCGCCGAGCAGCCCGGCTCTGACGTCGTAGGTCCCGGTCACGACCTCCGTCAGGCGGGCGTGCGTCGGCGTCGTGAGCGCGAGGCGGTCGCCGACGGCGACGTGGTTGTCGCTCGCCCATCTCTTCGAGATCAGCACCTGCCCCGGCGCGAGCGTGCTGAGGCTCGCCGGCGAGCCGTGGACCCAGGTCAACTGGAATACCTGACCGAACGTCGCCGGGTCGACGCCGCTGACCGTCGGGCTGCCCTTCCCGGCGACCTTCGCCTTCGCGAAGCTCACGCCCGTGACCGTCGTGACGTCGGGGACCGACGCGAGCGTGCCGCGCGCCGATGTCGGCATCGCCTGGTTGTCGGTGCTCTGGACCACGAGCTGCCCTCTCAGGCCCGCGTTGACGGCGTTCGCGATCGAGGCCTTCAGGCCGGCGGCGAAGATCGTCATGAACGCGACGAGCGCGACGCCGATCATCAGCGCGGCCGACGTCGAGGCGGTGCGGCGCGGGTTGCGCGTGGCGTTCTCGCGCGCGAGCCGGCCGCTGACGCCGCGCAGGCGCTCGAGCGGCGCGCCGACCGCGAACGCGAGCGGGCGCACGATGTGCGAGGCGAGCAGGCCGACGCCGATGAAGACGATCGCGGCTCCGGCGCCGACCAGTCCGGCGGCGCTGCCGCCGCTCGCCGACCCGAACAGTCCGAGGCAGAGGATCACGACGCCGAGCACGGCGACCGCGCCGGCCAGCGGCGTGCGCCAGCGCGCGGCCCGCCCGGCCGGCAGCGTCGCCGACTCCTGGAGCGCGGCGGTCGGCGGGACGCGCGTCGCGCGCAGCGCCGGCACGAAGGCCGAGGCGACGGTGATGACCGTGCCGAGCAGCAGCGAGACGACGATCGTGCGCGTCTCCAGCACGATCCCGCTCGACGGCAGGTCGGCGCCGAACAGCTTGAACAGGCCCTTCAAGCCCGGCGCGATCCCGAAGCCCGCGAGCAGGCCGACGACCGACGCGAGCAAGCCGATCGCGAGCGCCTCGCCGACGACCGCGCGCAGCACCTGCCGACCGCTGGCGCCGATCATCCGCAGCAGCGCCAGCTCGCGCGTGCGCTGCGCGACCGTGATCGAGAACGTGTTCGCGATCAGGAACGCGCCGACGAACAGCGCGATGCCGGCGAAGACGAACAGGAAGGTGCGCAGGAACGAGAGGTTGTCCTTGATGTCCTGCGCGTCCGACGCCGCCTGCTCCTGGCCGGTGCGCACGGTCGCGACGCTCGCCGGCAGCACGGCACGGATCGCGCTCGCGAGCTGCGTGGGCGTCGTGCCGCTGTCGGCGGCGATGTCGATCGTCGTGAACTGGTCGTGCAGGTCGAGCAGCCGTTCAGCCGTCGGCCGGATCACGATCGCGATCGCCGCGCCGCCGAGCGAGCTCGCAGTGCCGAACTTCGCGATCCCGGAGAGGCGGAACGTCTCCTGCGGACCCTGCCCGGACAGCTTGAGCGTGTCGCCGACCTTGTAGCCCGCCTTGTCGGCGCTGAACTTGTCGAGCGTGACCTCGTCGGGCGCGCGCGGCGGGCGGCCGGCGACCCACACGAACGGGTCGAAGCGTCTGGCCGTGACGTCGAAGATGAACATCGGCGGCCCGGTGGCGACGATCGGCTTGTCGTGCTTGTCGTAAATCTGCCCGAGGCCCTGCACCGAACCGGACGCGAACGCGACGCCGGGGACGCCGCGGATGCGCTCGAGCACCGAGGCGTTCAGCGGGCTCGGCGCGGTCGAGGCGCCGTTGTTGGAGGTGCCGAACACTCTCGCCGGCGTGACGACGACGTCGACGCCTCTGTTGGCCGTCTGGAAGACCTCGTCGAAGGCGCTGTTGATCGTGTCCGTCAGCAGGTAGGTGCCCGAGACGAGCGCGATCCCGAGCACGACGGCGAAGGCAGTCAGCGCGGTGCGCAGCTTGCGCGTGGCGAGCCCGCGCAGCGTCAGCGCGAGCATCAGCGCGCCGCGCGCATGAGGTCGTGGACCTCGTCGACCGAGTTGGCCGCGCCGTCGCGCACGATCTTGCCGTCGGCGAGCACGACGACGCGGTCGGCGATCGCGGCGGCGTTCGCGTCGTGGGTGACCATCACGACCGTCTGGCCCAGCTCGTCGACCGAGCGGCGCAGCAGCGCGAGCACCTCGGCGCTCGAGTGCGAGTCGAGGTTGCCGGTCGGCTCGTCGGCGAAGACGACGGCCGGCTGCGTGATCAGCGCGCGGGCGACCGCGACGCGCTGCTGCTGGCCGCCCGACAGCTCCGACGGGCGGTGCGTGAGGCGGTCGCCGAGCTCGACGGTCGCGACGAGCTGATCGCGCCAGCGCGCGTCGACCGGCCGGCCGGCGAGCTTCAGCGGCAGCTCGATGTTCTCCTGCGCCGTCAGCACCGGCAGCAGGTTGAACGTCTGGAAGATGAAGCCGACCTTGTCGCGGCGCAGCTCGGTCAGGCGCTTGTCGTCGAGGGTGCCGAGGTCGACCCGGTCGATCGTGACAGTCCCGGACGTCGGCTTGTCGAGCCCGGCGAGCACGTGCATGAGCGTCGACTTGCCCGAGCCCGACGGACCCATGATCGCCGTGAACGCGCCCTTCGGCAGCTCGAGCGTGACGCCGTCGAGCGCGTCGACGGCAGCTTCGCCTTCGCCGAAGCGGCGGTGCACGTCGACGGCGGTGACGATCGGGGCGGCGGTCACGGGGGTTCCTTTCGCTCTCTGCGGTCGCCCGCCTGCCGGCGCGGGCGGCGCTATGTCGCCTCGGCGGCCGCGACGATCGCCGCGTAGGCCGCGGCCGGATCGCTGGCGCCGAAGATCGCCGACCCGGCGACGAGCAGCGTAGCGCCCTGCTCGGCGCACGGTCCAGCGGTCTGGGCGTCCACGCCGCCGTCGACCTCCACCGCCACGTGCTCGGGCAGCAGCGCGCGCAGCGCGGCGAGCTTGCCGAGCGAGGCGGCGATGAACGGCTGCCCGCCCCAGCCCGGGTTGACGGACATGCAGAGCGCGAGGTCGAGCAGCTCGGCGACCTCGCGCAGCGCCTCCGGCGGCGTCGCGGGGTTGATCGCGGCGCCGGCCGCGCAGCCGGCGTGCTTGATCGCCTGGAGCGCGTAGTGGAGGTGCGGCGTCGCCTCGGCGTGGACCGTGATCGCGTCGGCGCCGGCGCGCGCGAACTCGGCGACGTGCCGCTCGGGCCGCTCGATCATCAGGTGGACGTCGAGCATGCCGCCCGCCGCGTGCACCTGGTCCGCGAGCGCGGCGACGATTAGCGACCCGATCGTGATCGGCGGGACGAAGTGGCCGTCCATCACGTCGACGTGGATCGCGCGCGCGCCCGCCGCCATCACCGCCTCGACCTGCGCGCCGAGGCGCGCGAAGTCGGCCGACAAAATCGACGGCGCGACGCGGCGCTCGCGCAGCAGCTCGGCGGCTCGCTCTCCGGCGGTCATGGCGCGGCGAAGTGTCGCCGATGCGGCGGCGGACAGTGGGTCAGACCTGCGTGAGCATCGACGCTCTGCAGTGGTTGCAGGTGAGGATCGCGGTGCTCGACATGCGCACGATCGTCGAGTGCTCGCCGCAGTTCGGGCAGACCGAGGAGAGCTCGTAGCGGCGCAGGCAGTAGACGCAGCGATACCGGCCCGGCATCGTCGTCGGGCGCAGCCACGGCTCGTGGCAGCCGGGGCACTCGGGACCCAGGTCGACCTGCTGGTCGCTCATCACCCAGCCTCTCTCTGCATGCGAGCGTGATATCAGACGGCGCGGCTCAGGCGGGCCAAGAAGAAGCCGTCCGTGCCGTGGCGGTGGGGCAGGAGCTGGTGCCGGCGCTCCAGCGCGAAGTCGCCGTGGACGGCGAGGAAGCGCCGTACGACCTGCTCGTTCTCCTCCGGCGAGATCGTGCAGGTCGCGTAGACGAGCGCGCCGCCGGGCTTGAGCGCCTGGGCGCCCGCCGCGAGGATCCGGAGCTGGAGCTCGGCGAGCTGCGGGATCGCCTCGGGCCGCGCGCGCCAGCGCAGGTCCGGCCGGCCCTGGAGCGTGCCGAGGCCGCTGCATGGCGGGTCGACGAGCACGGCGTCGAACGGGCCGTCCGGGCGCGGCTCGGCGGCGTCAGCGGTCTCCACGCGCACGATGGTCTCGGCGCGCAGGCGCTCGGTTGTGCGGCGCAACTGCTCGGCGCGTCTGGCGTTGCGCTCGACCGCCACGACCGTGCCGCTCGGCCCGACGAGCGCGGCGAGGTGCGTGGCCTTGCCGCCCGGCGCGGCGCACAGGTCGAGCACGCGCGAGCCGGCCTCCGGCGCGAGCAGCCGCGCGGCGCTCATCGCCGCACGCGACTGGGCGATGAGCGCGCCCGCCTCCCACAACGGGTCGCCGGCGGGATCGAACGCGGCATCGAGGAGAAGACCCTCGGGGAGGGTGGCGGATTCGGGCGCCGCGGCCGCGCCGGCGAGCGGGTCCGGAGCGGGGCGCGTCGCCACGCCGCGCGCCGCCAGCTCGTCCGTCGCCGCGGCCGGGTCGGCGACGAGCGTGTTGACGCGCAGCGCGCTCTCGGCCGGCTCGTTGACGCTCGCGAGCAGCGCGCGGGCCTGCTCGGAGCCGAGCGCATCCCACCACAGCTCGGCGATCCAGTCGGGCACCGAGTGGAGCAGCGCGGCCTCGCGCGGCGCGGCGTCGCCGAGCGCGGCGAGCAGCGCCGCCCCTTCGCGCCCGGCGCGCCGCAGCACCGCGTTGACGAGCTTGAAGCCCGGCCCGCCCGCCGCCTTCGCCAGCTCGACGCTCTGGTCGACGGCGGCATGCGGGGCGACGCCGTCGAGGAACAGGAGCTGCACGACGCCCAGACGCAGGGCGTCGAGGATCGCCGGGGCGAGCTGCGCGACCGGACGGCCGGCGCAGCGCTCGATCACGTGGTCGAGCGTGCGGCGGCGCTGGATCGCGCCATAGGCGAGCCGCGTCGCGAACGCGCGCTCGCGCGCGTCGAGGCCGGCGCGCGTCGCCTCCGCCGCGAGCGCGCGGTCGGCGTAGGCGCCGTCGCGCTCGACGCGCGCCAGCACCGCCGCCGCGACGCGGCGCGCGGGCGAGACGCTGGAGGCGGTGGGGTTCGCGGCGGCCATCGCGGGCATCGTCGCAGCCGCGCCGGGCCGCGGTCGTGCGGAGGCGGGAGGCGCCGATGTGTGTGGGCGGTCACGTTCGCACCGGTTGCGCACGAGTACGATCGCCGTCGTGCACGCCGTGCTGGCAGCCGCGCTGGCGCCCGCCCAGCAGCAATATCTGCTGGAGGCGCGCCAGATGCAGGCGATGTCGTTCGCGGTGCACATCCCGCTCGTCTGCTTCGGCGTCGCGTTCCCGGCGCTCGTCGTGTTCGTCGAGTGGCTGTGGCTGCGCGGCGGCGATCCGCTCCATCGCACGCTCGCGCGCCGCTGGACGCGCGTGATGGTCGCGCTGTTCGCCGTCGGCGTCGTGACGGGGACGATCCTGTCGTTCGAGCTGGGACTGCTGTGGCCGAACTTCATGGCGACGTTCGGGTCGGTGTTCGGGCTCGCGTTCGCGCTTGAGGGCTTCTCCTTCTTCCTGGAGGCGATCTTCATCGCGATCTACGTCTACGGCTGGAGCCGCCTGTCGCCGCGCACGCACTTCCTCTGCGGGCTGCCGATCGTCGCGACCGGCCTGACCGGCTCGGCGATGGTGATCGCGGTCAACGGCTGGATGAACCACCCGGGCGGCTTCAGACTGACGCCGAGCGGCCAGGTGACCGACGTGCACCCGTGGAGCGCGCTGTTCGGCAACGCGTTCTTCTGGCACGAGCTCGTGCACATGTACGTCGCGGCCTACATCGTCGTCGGCTTCGTGCTCGCCGGCGTGTACGCGTGGGGCAAGCTGCGCCACGGCCGCTGGGGCCGCTACGAGCGCGCCGCGCTGGCGATCCCGCTGACGATCGCGGCGCTCGCGGCGCCGGCGCAGCTCCTGGTCGGCGACTGGGCGGCGCGCCAGGTGGCGACGCATCAGCCGGTCAAGCTGGCGGCGATCGAGGGCTTGCAGCAGACGACCGCGGGCGCGCCCGAGCACATCGGCGGCTGGTATCGGCAGAGCACCGGGCAGGTCGTCGGCGGGATCGCGATCCCCGACCTGCTCTCGCTGCTCGCCTTCCACGACCCGCACGCGACGGTGCAGGGGCTCGACTCCGTTCCGCCGGACGACCGCCCGCCCGCGATCAACGCGATCCGCTTCGCCTTTCAGGCGATGGTCGGGATCGGCACGCTGCTGGCGCTCGTCGGCGCGGTCGTGCTGTGGGTGCGCTGGCGCCGGCGGCGGCTGCCGCGCTCGCGCTGGCTCTACCGGGCGCTGGTGTTGTGCGGTCCGCTGTCCGTGGTGGCGCTGCTGTGCGGCTGGGTCGTGACGGAGGTCGGCCGCCAGCCGTTCGTCGTCTACGGCGCGATGCGCACCTCGGACGCCGTCACGGGCGCGAGCGGGATCCCGGTCGGCTACGCGACGCTCGCGGCCGTCTACGTGGGGCTGGCCGGCGCGGTCTGGTGGGTCCTGCGGCGGCTGGCGCGCGCGCCGCTGGGCGGCGGCGAGGATCCCCAGCCGACCGCCGTCGAGCAGCCGGCGGCGGGAGGCGCGTAGCGCGATGTCGCTCGACGCCGTCCCGCTGCTGCTGGCGCTGATCGGCCTCGCGCTCTACGTCGTGCTCGGCGGCGCCGACTTCGGCGCGGGCCTCTGGCAGCTTTCCGCCGGCCGCGGCGCGCGCGGGGAGGCCGTGCGCGAGCACGCGCACGACGCGATGGCGCCGGTCTGGGAGGCGAACCACGTGTGGCTCGTGTTCGTGCTCGTCGTGATGTGGACCGCCTATCCCGTCGCGTTCGGCTCGATCGCCTCGACGCTCGCGGTGCCGCTGTTCGTCGCCGCGCTCGGGATCGTCTTCCGCGGGACGACGTACGCGCTGCGCGCCGGCACCGCGCGGTCGCGCGAGCAGCGCGCGGTGGACACGGTCTTCGGCGTCTCCTCGATGCTGACGCCGTTCGCGCTCGGGACGGTCGCGGGCGCGATCGCGGCCGGGCGCGTGCCGGTCGGCAACGCCGCCGGCGGCCTGTGGTCGAGCTGGACCGCCGCGCTGCCGCTGACGATCGGCGTGCTCGCGGTCGCGCTCGGGGCCTACCTCGCGGCCGTCTACCTGGCAGCCGACGCGGTGCGGCGCGGGTCGGCGGAGCTGGAGCGGGCGTTCCGCGGGCGCGCGCTGGCGGCGGGCGTGGCGGCGGGCGCGCTCGCGGTGGCCGGGTTGGCCGTGGTGCACGCCGATGCGCACGAGCTGTACGAGGGACTCGTGGGCGACGGGCTGCCGGCTTTGATCGTCTCGGCTGTGGCGGGCATCGCGACGCTCGCGCTCGTGTCGGTGCGGCGCTACGAGGCGTCGCGCTACTCCGCGGCGGTGGCTGTGGCGGCGATCGTCGCCGGCTGGGCGCTCGCGCAGCAGCCGCTGCTGCTGCCGGGATTGACGGTCTCGCAGGCGGCCGCGGGACACGACACGCTCGTCGCCGTCGTGGTGTCCGTGGCGGCCGGTGCGCTGGTGCTGGCGCCGTCGCTGGCGTTCCTGTTCACGTTGACGTTGCGCGGACGGTTGGGCTACGAGGGGGATGGTGCTCCGGCCGCGCCGGCGCCTGCCAGCCCCGGCCGCGCCCTCGCGGCCTCGCGCGCGGGCCTGCTGGCGCGCATCTCGATCGCCTGCCTGCTGCTGACGGTCGGCTTCCTCACGCTCGCGGACGCCGGCTGGGCGCACGCCGTCGGCGTCGCCGCGCTGGCCGGTGCGGTCGCCACCGGCTTCCGCGCGGCCGTGCCGGTCGAGCCTGCCGACTGAGCCCCGGCAATCTGTACGTCGTGGAGACGTACAGATTGCCGGGGCTCAAGAGACGGCATGGCCGCGGAGGTAGTCCGCGGCCGGCATCGCGCGCTTGCCGGGCGGTTGGACGACCGTCAGCTCGAGGGCGCCGTCGGCGGTGGTGAGCAGCAGGCGTCCGCCCTCGTTGCCCAACGTGCCCGGCTCGGACGCGGCGGCGTCGGCGAGCTGAGCGGCCCAGACGCCGAGGTACTCCGAGCCGCCGGCCAGCGCCAGCCGCGCGCCGACGTGCGGGCTGAGCGCCCGGACGGTGCGGGCGACCTGGACGGCGGACGACGTCAGCGGATCGAGCAGCCGATCCTCGGCGGCGATCTTCTCCGCGTAGGTCACGCCGTCCTCGGGCTGCTCCGCGCACGCCGGACGCTCGTCCAGCGCCCGCACGAGCAGCTCCCCGCCGAGCGCGGCGAGCCGCACCGAAAGCGTCCCGAACGTGTCGTCGTCGCGGATCGGCTCGCGCTCGACCAGGCACACCGGCCCGCTGTCGAGCCCGGCCGTGACGCGCATGATCGCGACGCCGGTCTGCGCGTCGCCGGCCATGATCGCCCGCTCGATCGGCGCCGCCCCGCGCCAGCGCGGCAGCAGCGACGGGTGGACGTTGAGCATGTCGTGCACGGCGAGCAGCTCGGCGCGGATCAGCGCTCCGAACGCGCAGACGACGACGACCTCCGGAGCGACCGCGGCGATCCGCGCGCGGGCGCCCTCTTCGTTGACGTCGTCGGGCTGCGCGACAGGCAGCCCGAGCGCATGCGCGGCGCTCGCGACGGGCGGCGCCTGCATCCGCCGCCCCCGCCCCGCCGGCCGGTCCGGCCGCGTCACGACGAGCGCCGGGCGGTGCGGCGAGGCGGCGAGACGCTCGAGCACCTCGGCGGCGAACGCCGACGTGCCGAGGTAGACCGTCCTCACGCCGCCTGCTCGGCGGCTTCGCGCAGCAGCCGCAGGGCCGCCTTGCGCTGGTCGCGCGGGGCGCGGTCGAGGATCAGCACCCCGTCGAGGTGGTCGATCTCGTGCTGGAGCACGCGCGCCTCGAGGCCGGACGCCTCGATCGTGATCGGCTCGCCGTGCTCGTCCTGCGCTCTGACGCGCACGAACACCGGCCGCTCGACGTCCACCATGACGCCCTGGAGCGACAGACAGCCCTCTTCGGCGGTCTCCAGCTCGCTGCCCGACCACTCGATCACGGGATTGACGATCGCGTTGACCGGCGAGTCCGGCTCGATGCGGTAGACGAGCACGCGCTGGAGCTTGCCGACCTGCGTGGCGGCGAGCCCGATCCCGAGCGCATCCTGCATGATCTGGCCCATCTGGTCGATCTGCGTGCGCAGGTCGTCGTCGAAGCGGTCGACCGCGCGCGCTCTGCTCTTGAGCACCGGATCGCCCCACTGGCGCACGAAGCGCAGCGCCGCCTGGCGGCGCGCGGCGGCCTCGGGGTCGAGGCGCTCCTCGCGCTCCTCGTCCTCGAGCTGCTCGTCGGCGATCGTCTCGTCGGCCATGGGTCGAAGGTTAGTCGAGCGCTACTGCGGATCGACGTCCGCGCTGAGCTGCACGCGCCGCCCGAGCGCCGTTCTCGCGACCGCGTCGACCGCCGCCGCGACGGAGGCGATCGCGGCGCGCCGGCGCGGCGCCTTGACGACGATCTGGCTGCGCTCGCGCCCGCGCAGGCGGAACAGCGGCGCCGGCCCCAGCACGATCGCGGGCGGATGCGATCCGGTATCGACGCGATCGCGGACCGCCTGCGCCGCGGCGGCCGCGTCGCCCGCCTCCTCGGCCGAGCAGGTGACGCGGATCAGCGACGCGAACGGCGGGTAGGCGAGCGCGCGGCGGCGCTCCAGCTCGCCCGCGAGGAAGCCGTCGGCGTCGTGCCGGGCCGCCGCCGCGATCGACGGCGCCTCGGGTGAGAGCGTCTGCACGAGCACGCGGCCGCTGCCGTCCCCGCCGCGTCCGGCGCGGCCCGCGAGCTGCGCGACGAGCGCGAACGTGCGCTCCTCGGCGCGGAAGTCGGGAAACCGCAGCGTCTGGTCGGCGTCGAGCACGACGCCGAGCGTCACGTCGGGGAAGTCGTGGCCCTTCGCGACCATCTGCGTGCCGACGAGCACGCCCGCGGACGCGCGGTCGAAGCGCTCGAGCGTGCGGGCGACGGCGCCCTTCCCGCCGCGCGCCGTGTCGGCGTCGAGCCGCAGGATCGGGAAGTCGGGGTCCCCGAGCGCCTCGATCAGCTCGGTCTCGATCCGCTCGGTGCCAGCCCCGTGGCGCGCGACGGACGACGAGCGGCATGCGACGCAGCTCGTCGGGATCCGCTCGCGGTGGCCGCAGTGGTGACAGGCGATCGCGCCCTCGCGCTGGTGCAGCACGAGCGCGACGTCGCACTGCGGGCAGTCCCACACGTGGCCGCAATGGCGGCACGAGAGGAAGTTCGACCAGCCGCGGCGGTTGACGAGCACGATCGCCTTGCGCTGCGCTCGCCGCACCTCGCCGAGCGCCTCGCGGGTGGTCGGGTGGAGCGGATGGCGCGCGTCGCGCACGTCGAGCACCTCGACGGGCGGCAGCGGGCGGCCGTCGACGCGTCTCGTCAGCCGGATGCGCGCGAGCCCATGGACGCTCTCGGGCCGCGGCGTCGCGCTGCCGTTCAGCAGCACCGCGCGGGACCGCCGGGCGCGCCAGGCGGCGACGCGGCGCGCGTCGTAGCGCGGGTCGCCCTCGTGCTTGTAGGCCGGCTCGTGCTCCTCGTCGACGATCACGAGGCCGAGGTCGGCGAGCGGCGCGAACACGGCCGAGCGCGGCCCGACCGCGACGCGCGCCTCCCCGCGCGCGAGCCGCAGCCACTCGTCGTAGCGCTCGCCCTGCCCGAGCTGCGAGTGCAGGACCGCGACCGTGTCGCCGAAGCGCGCCTGGAAGCGCGCGACCGTCTGCGGCGCGAGCGCGATCTCCGGCACCAGCACGAGCACCGATCTGCCGGCGTTCAGCGCGGCCGCGGCCGCCTGGAGGTAGACCTCCGTCTTGCCCGAGCCGGTGACGCCGTGGAGCAGGAAGCGATCGCCCTCCTCGGCGGCGAGCGCCGCGAGGATCGGCTCCAGCGCCGCGCGCTGCTCGTCGGTCAGCGGCGGCGCATGCGGCGCGCGCGCGCCGACGGCGGCGACGAGCGGCCGGCGCCGCTGCACGCGCTGCTCCAGCATGAGCAGCCCGCGGTCGGCGAGGCGGCGCAGGGTGCCGTGGTCGGCGCCGGTCCGCGTCGCCGGCAGCGGGCCGGCCCCGGCGAGCCGCTCGAGCACGGCGCGCTGGCGGTCCGTCAGCCGGACGCCGGCGTCCGCCAGCGCCGCTCTCCCCGCCTCGCCGATCTCGGCGACGAGCGCGGTGCGGACCCGGACGCGCGGGGCGACGCTGCGCCCCGCCCCCGGCGGCAGCACGAGCTGGAGCGCGCGCGAGCAGGTCGAGCAGTACTCGCCCGCGATCCAGCGCGCCAGCTCGACCAGCTCGGCCGGGATCGCCGGCTCCACCCGCGCGCGCGGCTCCGCGAGCCGCTCGTCGGGGAGCTCGGAGGACGATGTCCGCTCGACCACCACGCCGAGCAGTTCCCGGCCGCCGAACGGCACGGCCAGCAGCGTGCCGACCCCGGCATCCGCAAGCGACGCGGGCAGCCGGTAGTCGAACGGCCCGCGCAGCGCGCGGGTCGTCGTGAGCGGCTCGACGCGGGCGATCGGGGGCATCCCCGAGGACAGTAGGGAGCCGTGCGGCGCGACGGCCGGTCGCGCCGGCCGTCGCGGGGCATGCAGCGCGGTGGTGCTAGGAGACCGACGCGGCGCCGAGGCCGGCGGCGGCGCGCAGCGCGTCCGCCTTGTCGGTCTTCTCCCACGTGAAGTCGTGGTCCTCGCGGCCGAAGTGGCCGTAGGCGGCCGTCTTCTGGTAGATCGGACGGTGGAGGTCGAGGTACTCGCGGAAGGCGCCCGGGCGCAGGTCGAAGTGCTCGCGCACGAGCGCCTCGATCTGGCCGCGGCCGATCTTCTCCGTGCCGAACGTCTCGACCATGATCGAGACCGGCGAGGCGACGCCGATCGCGTAGGCGACCTGCACCTCGGCGCGCTCGGCGAGGCCCGCGGCCACGACGTTCTTCGCCACGTAGCGCGCCGCGTACGCGGCCGAGCGGTCGACCTTCGAGGGGTCCTTGCCCGAGAACGCGCCGCCGCCGTGACGGGCCATGCCGCCGTAGGTGTCGACGATGATCTTGCGCCCGGTCAGGCCGCAGTCGCCCATCGGGCCGCCGATCACGAAGCGGCCGGTCGGGTTGACGAGGAACTCGCGGCGCAGCGCGTGCGCGTCGTAGAGGTCGCGCGGCAGCACCGGCTCGACGACGTGCTCCCAGAGGTCGTCCTTGATCACGTTCTCGGCGCCCTCGCGGTGCTGGGAGGAGATCAGCAGCTTGACGATCTCGACCGGCTTGCCGTCGGCGTAGCGGACCGTCACCTGCGTCTTGCCGTCCGGCCGCAGGTAGTCGAGCACGTCCGCCTTGCGGACCTCGGAGAGCCGCTTGGCGAGCTTGTGCGCGAGCGCGATCGGCAGCGGCATCAGCTCGTCCGTCTCGCGCGTGGCGTAGCCGAACATCATCCCCTGGTCGCCCGCGCCGGCGATGTCGAGGCGGTCTTCGTCGCCCGGCTGCGTGCGCGACTCGTAGGCCGAGTCGACGCCCTGGGCGATGTCCGGCGACTGCTTGTCGATCGCGTTGATGACCGCGCAGGTGTTGCAGTCGAAGCCGTAGGTGGCGTTGTCGTAGCCGATCCTGCGCACCGTCTCGCGCGCGATCTCCGGGATGTCAACGTACGTGCTCGTCGTGATCTCGCCGGAGACGACGATCAGGCCCGTGTTGACGAGCGTCTCGCAGGCGACGCGGCCGCCCGGATCGGCGGCCATGACGGCGTCGAGCACGCCGTCGGAGATCTGGTCGGCGATCTTGTCCGGGTGACCCTCGGTCACCGACTCGGACGTGAAGAGGAACTCGTTGTCGTTGAGCGTGCTCATGGGCTGAAGGTCGGCTCCGCGGTCGATTGGATCGGGCAAGGGTACCGGTTCGCGAGCCCCCGACTTGACCTTAGGCGGCGCGCCGCTGCCGCGGTCGGCCGCCCTCGCCGCGGCGCTCCTTGCGCTCGACGAAGTCGACGATCAGCGGGATGCCCTCGAGCCGGTAGCGCTCGCGCAGGCGGTTCTCGATGAAGTAGGCGTAGTCGCGCGTGACGCGCTGGCGCGAGTTGACCTGGATCGAGAAGCGCGGCGGCCGCTCGCCCGTCTGCGTCATGTAGATGAGCTTCAGGCGGTGGTTCTGCTTGGCGGGCGGCTGGCGGATCTCCTGGATCTCGGAGAGGAAGCGGTTGAGCTGCGGCGTCGGGATGCGGCCGGCGGTGCGGTCGGCGAGCGCCATCGCCTCCTGAAGCAGCCGCTGGACGTGGCGGCCGGTGAGGGCGCTGGCGGTCAGCACGCGCGGGCGCAGGCGCAGCTTCTGCCCGACGCGCGCGCGCTCGTGGTCGAGGTCGACCTCCGGCTGGTCCTCGCCGCCGGTGAGGTCCCATTTGTTGAGCACGAGCGCGGTCGCGCAGCCGGACTGCATCGCCAGCTCGGCGATCCGCAGGTCCTGTGAGGTCACGCCATCGACGGCGTCGCAGATCACGAGCGCGACGTCGGCGCGCTCGGCCGCGCGGCGCGAGCGCAGCGCGGTGTAGTACTCGATCGAGTCCCCCACCTTCGCCTGGCGGCGCAAGCCGGCGGTGTCGACCAGCACGAGCCTGCGGCCTTCGTATTCGAAGGGCAGGTCGATCGCGTCGCGCGTCGTGCCGGCCACGGCGGAGACGATCACGCGCTCGTCGCCGAGGATCCGGTTGACCATGCTCGACTTGCCGACGTTGGGACGGCCGATCAGCGCGAGCCGGACGACGTCCTCGTCCTCCTCCTGCGCATCCGCCTCGGGCGGGATCGCCTCGGTGAGGCGGTCGAGCAGGTCGCCGGTGCCGAGTCCCTGCGCGGCCGAGACGGGGACCGGCTCGCCGAGGCCGAGCTGGTGGAACTCGGCCGCGAGCGGCAGGTCGGCGACCGTGTCGCACTTGTTCGCGGCGACGATCACGGGCCGGCCGCCGCCGCTGCGCCGCAACAGCTCGGCCATCTCCAGATCGCCCGGCCGCACGCCGGCGCGCGCGTCGACCACGAGCAGCGCCGCCTGCGCGTCGGCGAGCGCCGCGCGCGCCTGCTCCTGGATCGAGCGCGCCAGCTCGTCGCGGTCGTCGAGGTCGACGCCGCCGGTGTCGATCAGCGTGATCGGGCGGCCGTTCCACTCGGTGCGCAGCTCCTTGCGGTCGCGCGTGAGCCCCGGCCGCTCGTGCACGATCGCCTCGCGCGACTGCGTGAGGCGGTTGACGAGCGAGGACTTCCCCACGTTCGGGTAGCCGACGACGGCGATCTTCATCTGGCGGTCCGCAGGTCCACGACTTCGAGGTCGTCGCCGTCGAGCGCGACGATCTCGGGGTCGCCGGTGTAGACGAGCGCGCCATGTCGACGGGCAGTCGCGACGCAGAATGCGTCCGCATAGGACATTCGGCTTCGTGCCTTGATCGCCGCTGCGGCCATGACGAGCGGCGTGTCGGGCAACTCCACGCTGACGCGCCGCTGGAGCGCGTCGACGGCGCGGCGCGCGAGCGCCTCCCCGCGCCGCCGCGTCGTCAGGTAGTAGACCTCGCCGAGGTTGATCCACGACATGACGGCCCCCCGTTCGATCGCGTCGCGGACACGCGGCGCCGCAGGCTCCGCGTTGAGCACCGCCATCACGGCCCAACTGTCGAGCGCTGCCGTCATGCGCTCAGCCGTCGCTCGTGTGCACGCAGGTCCCATTCGGCTTCGCGCAGTTCGTCGTGCGCGATCTCCCAGCGATGCTCGGCCTCGACCGCGGCGGTGAGCGGCACCGGGTCGTGCTCGTCGCACAGCATGCCGACAAGCTCGTCGAGGATCTCGACGTCTGGAGTCGCTCGCCGAATGCGGATCGCACCGTCGACATCCTCGAACTCGACCGCATCGCCCGGTCTGAGGCCGTAGCGGTCGCGCAGCTCCTTCGGGACGACGACCTGTCCCTTCGGGCCCACCTTGTAAGTCATACCATCGAGTATAACCGATCAGCGCCCCTGCTCGACCAGCGCGACGACGCGGGCGATGACGGCGTCGAGGGTGAGGCCGGTGGTGTCGAGCTGGACGGCGTCGGGGGCGGCGAGGAGCGGAGAGTGCTCGCGGGTCGTGTCGCGCTCGTCGCGGATCGTCTGCTCGGCCAGGACGGTCGCGACGTCGGCGCCGAGCTGGGCGGCGCGGCGGCGGGCGCGCTCCTCGGGGCTGGCGGTGAGGAAGACCTTCACGGCCGCGTCGGGCGCGACGACGGTGCCGATGTCGCGGCCCTCGGCGACCCAGTCGCCGTGCGCGACGAGACGGCGCTGCTGCTCGACGACGGCGCGGCGCACGGCCGGGTCGGCGGCGACGCGCGACGCCGACTCGCTGACCGCGGGCGTGCGGATCGCCTCGGTCACGTCGCGCCCGTCGCACAGAACCCGCTCGCCCAGCTCGATCCGCAGCGCGGGCGCCACCTCGGCCGGCGCCAGCCCGCGCTCGCTCGCGACGAGGCCGACGCAGCGGTACATCGCGCCGGAGTCGAGGTAGGTGAAGCCGAGCGCGGCGGCCACGGCGCGCGCGACGGTGGACTTGCCGGCCCCCGCGGGCCCGTCGATCGCGACGACCATGGCGCGGGAGGCTAACGGCTGAGCAGCGTGGCGAGGTCGGCCGTGAAGCCCGGGTAGGAGACGGCGGCGGCGTCCATCCCGTCGACCTCGACGCCCTCGCGGGAGGCGAGGCCGGCGATCGCGCCGAGCATCGCGAGGCGGTGGTCGCCGTGCGAGGCGATGCGGCCGCCGCGCAGCGCGCCGGCGCCCTGGCCCCGCACGACGAAGCCGTCGTCGGTCGCCTCGATCGCGCCGCCGAGCGCGCGCAGCCCCTCGACGACCGTCGCGATCCGGTCGGACTCCTTCACGCGCAGCTCCCCCGCTCCGCGCACCACCGTCTCGCCCTCGGCGCAGCAGCCGAGCAGCGCGACGAGCGGCAGCTCGTCGATCGCGAGCGGGACCTCGTCGGCCTCGACGGTCGTGCCGTGCAGCGGGCCGTGCTCGATCTCCAGCGCGGTCACCGGCTCGACCGCGGCGAACGCGCCGTGCGGCTCCAGCTCGCCGCCGATCCGCGCGCCCATCCGCTCGGCGATCCGCAGGAAGCCGGTGCGGGTCCAGTTGACGTTGACGTCGTCCAGCACGATGCGCGACCCGGGCACCAGCAGCGCGGCGGCGACGAAGAAGGCGGCGCTCGACAGGTCGCCGGGCACGTCAACCGCGTCGAGGCCCAGCTCGCCGACCGGCCCGTGCAGCGTCACGCGCGCCCCGTCGCGCGCGATCGGCGCGCCGGCGCGGGCGAGCATCCGCTCGGTGTGGTCGCGGCTCGGCGCGGGCTCGACCACGGTGGTCGGCGTCCGCGCGCCGAGCCCGGCGATCAGCACGCACGACTTCACCTGCGCGCTCGCGACCGGCAGCGCGTACTCGATCCCGGTCAGCTCGGCGCCGCGGATCGTGAACGGCGGGAAGCGGTCCTCGCGCGCGTCGATCCGCGCGCCCATCTCGCGCAGCGGCAGCGCGACGCGATCGACCGGCCGGCGGCGGATCGAGGCGTCGCCGTCGAGCGTCCAGGCGCGATCGGGCTGCGCCGCCAGCCAGCCGGGCAGCAGCCGCATCAGCGTGCCGGCGTTGCCGACGTCGATCGCATCGTCGAGCGAGCGCGGGCCGCGCAGGCCGACGCCGTGCATCGTCAGCTCGCCGGGCGCCTCGTGGCGCTCCACGCGCGCGCCGAGCGCATGCACGGCGGCGAGCGTCGACTCGGTGTCGGCCGCGTGCAGATAGTTGCGAACGCGCACCGCGCCGGACGACATCGCGCCGAGCAGCGCCGCGCGGTGCGAGATCGACTTGTCGGCCGGAACGCGCAGCGACCCCGCAAGGCCGCGCGCGGCAGGATCGAACCTCACGCCCGCGCCACCGGGTAGCCGCGGTCGGCTACGAGCGATTCCGCGCGCGCGGCCGGCTCGTCGCCGGCGATCCACAGCGCGACGACCCCCTCGCTGTAGTCGGGGGCCGGGTAGAGCGCCATGTCGGTGATGTTCACGCCGGCTCTCGCCAGCTCCAGCGCGAGCGTCGCGACCACGCCCGGCTCGTTCGGGACCGACACGCGCAGCTCGTGCAGCGGGCCGCCGGCGAGCTGCGCCTCCAGCAGGCGGCGGCGGTCCTCGCGCGCCGCGTCGTTCCAGGTCGTGACGGCGTCGGGATCGGCCGCGGCCAGCGCGGCGCGCACGCCCTCCAGCCGCGCGATCGCGCCGTCCACCTGGTCGACCAGCGCGTCGCGGTTGGCGAGGTAGATGTCGGTCCAGATCGCGCTGTTGGCGCCCGCCACGCGCGTCGCGTCGCGGAACGACGGACCCGTCGCGGGCAGACGCTCGTCGCCCAACGCGGTAGCCGCCTGCGCGACGAGCACGTTCGCGAACACGTGCGGCAGGTGCGAGACGGCGGCGAGCATCGTGTCGTGCGTGGCGGCGTCGATCGTCGCCGGACGCGCGCCGAGGTCTCTGATCAGGCGGTGCAGCCGTTCGAACAGCACGCCGCTCGAGGCCGGCTTCGGCGTCAGGTACCAGGTCGCGTCGTGGAACAGGTCCGCGCGCGCGTGCTCGACGCCGGCCGTCTCCGCGCCGGCGAGCGGATGGCCGCCGACGAAGCGCGAGTCGTCGATCGCCTCCACGACCGACCGCTTCGTGGAGCCGGCGTCGGTGACGACGCAGTCCTCCGGTGCGCAGGCGAGCACCTCGCCCACCACCTCGGGCAGCACGCCGACCGGCGCGCACACGAACACCGCCTCCGCGTCGCGGACGGCGTCGGCGAGCGAGGCGCCGGCGCGGTCGATCGCGCTCAGCGCGAGCGCGCGCTCCAGCGTGGAGCGCGAGCGGCTCCAGCCGCTGACCGTCGCTCCGAGCCGTCCGTGCGCCGCGAGCCCGATCGAGCCGCCGATCAGGCCCACGCCGACGATCGCGATGCGCACGAGCGGGTCGACCTCCCGGCTATGTGGCCGGGACGGCGGACAGAACCTTGCCGGCGACGTTGGCCGCCGCTTCGACCTTCGCCGCGTACGCCGGGAAGTCGGCCGCTACGAGCTGCTGCGGGCCGTCGCAGATCGCCTCCTCCGGCTTCGGATGGACCTCGACGATGATCCCGTCCGCCCCGACCGCGGCGGCGGCAAGCGACAGCGGCTCCACCAAGGCGCGCCGGCCGGCTGCATGCGAGGGATCGACGATCACCGGCAGGTGCGTCAGTTCCTTCAGCACCGGGACCGCGGTCAGGTCGAGCGTGAAGCGGTAGGCGGTCTCGAACGTGCGGATGCCGCGCTCGCACAGCATCACCGCTTCGTTGCCCTCCTTGAGGATGTACTCGGAGGCGTTGAGCCACTCCTCCAGCGTCGCCGAGAGGCCGCGCTTGAGCAGCACCGGGCGGCCGGCGCGGCCGAGCTCGGTCAGCAGCGTGTAGTTCTGCATGTTGCGCGCGCCGACCTGGATCACGTCGGCCACCGCGAGCACCGGCTCGAGGTCGCGCACGTCCATCAGCTCGGTGACGATCGGCATCCCCGTCGCGGCCTTCGCTTCGGCGAGCAGCCTCAGGCCCTCCTCGCCGAGGCCGTGGAACGCGTAGGGCGAGGTGCGCGGCTTGTACGCGCCGCCGCGGTAGAGCGTCGCGCCTGCGCCCTTGACGACCTCCGCGGTCGTCATCACCTGCTCGCGCGACTCGACCGTGCACGGCCCGGCGATCAGCGCGAAGTGCTCGCCGCCGATCTTGCGCCCGCCGATCTCGAGCACGCTCGGCTCGCCGTGGCGGATCTGGGCGGAGGCGAGCTTGTACGGCTTGAGGATCGGCATCACCTTCTCGACCCCCGGCGCGCCCTCGAGCTCGAGCCGCTGCACGTGCTCGAGGTCGCCGATCGCGCCGATCACCGTCACCTCCTCGCCGGGAGATCGGTGTGCGCGCGCGCCGACCGCCTCGATTCGAGCCATGACGGCCTGAATCTGCTCCTCGGTCGCGTCCTGCTTCATCACGATCATGGTTCAACGGTCCTCTCTGAGCCTGGAATCTACGGAAAACGAACCCATCCGGGTCGGCGCCCGGTCTCAGAGGCTCCCCAAGGGGGAACGGCGGAGTCCCAGGCCGAGCGCCTAGATAAATCGCCAGGCGTAGAAGCGCCAGGAACCACCGGCATACGACGTGCGGCCGGCAAGGCCGGCGAGCGTGGACGACGTCGATCGGTGGCTGTCGTTCTGCATGACGCTGGCCCGATTCTAGACCAGCTCGCGCAGCGCGTCGAGGAAGCGGCGGTTCTCGGCGGGCGTGCCGATCGTCGTGCGCGCCCAGCCGGTGCGGCCGAGCGCGGCGCCGGAGCGGATCAGCACCTTGCGCTCGGCGAGGCCGGCGAGGATCGCCCGCTCGGCGTCGGCGTCGACGTCGCCGTTGGAGCCCAGGGAATGCCACAGGAAGTTCGCCTGCGCGTCGGCGACCTGGAGGCCCATGCCGCGCAGCTCCTCCTCCAGCCCGATCCGCTCGGCGATCGTCTGCTCGACGCGCTTCGTTATCTCGTCTTGGTGCTCCAGCGCCGCCTCGGCGGCGGCCTGCGCGACCGCGTTGCAGAAGAACGGCTGGCGCACCTGCTCGACCGCCACGCGGAAGCGCTCATCGCCGCACAGCGCGTAGCCGCAGCGCAGGCCGGCGAGCCCGTAGACCTTCGAGAAGGTGCGCAGCAGCACCACGTTCGAGTGGCGCCGCACCAGATCCAGCGACGCGTCCGGGTCGTCGAGCACGTTGAACTCGCAGTAGGCCTCGTCGATCAGCACGCAGACGTTGCGCGGCACCTGCTCGACGAACGCCGCGATCGCGTCGAGCGGCAGCGCCGTCGAGGTCGGGTTGTTCGGATTGCAGACGATCACGAGCCGCGTCGCGACCGTGATCTCGGCGAGCATCGCGTCGAGGTCGTGCGTGTGCGCGTCGTCGAGCGGCACTCTGATCGCGCGCGCGCCCGTCGCCGCCGCCATGTGCGGGTAGACGGAGAACGACGGCCACGCGTAGACGATCTCGGCGCCCGGCTCGAGCAGTGCCTCGGCGGCGCTCAGCAGGATGTCGCACGAGCCGCTGCCTATCGCGATCCGCTCCGGCGCGTAGTCGAAGCGCGCCGCGAGCGCTCTGCGCAGGCGCATGTTCGACGGGTCCGGGTAGCGGTTGATGTTGCGCAGCGCGCGCTCGACGGCGTCGTGCACGCCCGGCAGCAGCCCGAACGGCGCCTCGTTGCTCGCGAGCATCGCGTACTCGTCGCCCAGCGCGTAGCCGCCCGCGGTCGGGTAGGTCGGCAGGCGGCGGATCTTGTCGGCGAACTCGATCGACATGGTCGGCGCGGCGGGGGCGAAGGCAGCCCGTCCTATTGTGCCGACTCGAGGTCGGTCCGGAGCGAGCGGGCGTCGCGCAGGTAGACGTGGCGCGAGACGTGGTCCTCGCCGGCGTAGTAGTGCACGAGCACGCGGATCACGCGCGGCAGCGATCCCGGCACGGGCACCTCGCGCGCGCACAGCAGCGGCACCGCGCTCAGGCCCATGCGGCGGGCGGCCTTCGCAGGGAACTCGGCGTCGAGGTCCTCCGTCAGGGTGAACAGGCAGCTCACGAGGGCGCTCGCGTCGAGCGAGTTGCGCGCCATCAGCTCGCGCATCAGCTCGTCCGTCGCCGCGAGGATCTCCTCGGCGTCGTTGCGATCGACCGTGATGGCGCCTCGGAGCGCGTAGAGCCGCATGGCGCGCGCGATTCTCGCAGGCCGGGCTACGCGCCGCGGCTTCCGGCGGTGCGCGCGACTTCCGTGCCGACGCCGCGGCGACGGTGACCGTGGCGGCCACGAACGTGCGAGCGCTTCGACCCGCCGTGATGACGGCGATGGCGCGGCGCGTGCGGGATCGGCAGGCCCTGGAGCGCGTGCATCCGCGCGATCGACGCGCGCCCGACGGCGCTGTCCATCGGCGCGTAGTGGAGCGCAGCGAGCGCGATCCCGGTCACCGGGATGAACGTCAGCAGCAGGTAGAGGCACAGCGCGAGCGTCCAGCGCACGAGCTGGCGGCTTGCCGCGAGCGCCGCCAGCGGCAACAGCCACATCGCGTACCACGGCTGGAGCCAGGCGAGCCCGAGGATCAGCGCCAGCGTCGCCCAGCCGGCGCCGGCGAGCCAGCTCATCCGCCCGCGCCAGACCGCCCGCGTCAGCAGCGCCGCGGCGCCCGCCGTCAACAGCACGGCGACGTCGAGCAGCCACGGCGGCGCGCCGCCGAGCCCGGCGAGCTGGCCGAGCGCGTTCGGCACGCTGAAGCTGGACAGCAGCGAGGACTGGTCGCCGAGGTTCGGCAGCGCGAGGCCGAACGCGATCGCGCTGACGAGCGCGATCGGCGGGACCGCCGCGGCCGCGCCGGCGAGGAAGCGTCTACGCTGCCGCGCGCCGAGCAGCAGGAACGGGAGGAGGATCCCGGCCGACAGCTTCATCGCGACCGCCGCCGCCAGCAGCGCGCCCGCGCGCCCGTCGCGGCCGCGCAGCACGCAGACGACCGCGCCGAGCGTCGCCAGCAGCACGAACACGTCGTTGTGGAAGCCGCCGAGCCCGTAGACGAGCACGAGCGGGTTGGCGGCGTAGAGCAGCACCGGGCGCAGCGGCGCGCGGCCGAGCAGCTCGGCGCAGCGCCACAGCAGCGCGACGCAGCCGAGGCTCGCGCCGACCGTCGCGACCTTCAGCACCCAGTAGGCGACCGGCAGCGGCAGCGGCGCGAGCGCGTACGTGACGACCGTGTAGAGCGGGCCGTACGGCGTGCGCAGGTGATGCCAGGTCGTGAGCGCGAAGACCGGGTCGTGGCGCGCGGCGGCGATCCCGTGCAGGTAGGGGTTGATGCCGTGCAGGCCGCCGAGGCGCGCGTAGCCGAGGTAGTTGAAGACGTCGGTCAGCGGCATCGTCGGCGCGAGCAGCCAGATCGCGTGCAGCGCGAGGATCGCGCCGACGACCGTGCGCTTCCCCAACGCCGGAGCGCACAGGACCGCGACCGCGTAGGCCGCCGTCAGCGCGCCGAGCACGACGCTGAAGAAGATCGCCGTCGGATACGCGCGCACCGGGAAGTCGCGCGCGAGCAGGTGCAGCGGGCCGGCGAACCAGGTGGGGAAGTCGACCGTGCTCTGCGGCACGAGGATCGTCGGCTTGCCGGCCGCGACGAACACGGCTCCGAGGCTCCAGAGCGCCAGCGAGATCAGCGCGAGCTGGCCGGCGACGGCTCGTGCGACCCGGTCGCGCACCACCGCCGCCACGGGCCGTTCGAGCGATTCGAGCAGGTCGCTCGCGGTGGCGACGGGCGCAGGCGCCTCGGATGCGCGGACGCTCACGGCCGGCCTGCGCTTGCGTTCGCCATGCGGGCAGTCTTCCCCCCGGGGATGTCTGATGCGCAGGTTCCCGGTCCACTGGCGGCGTCCGCGAGCGCGCGCAGCTCGGGCTGCGTGAGGCGGCGGGCGCGGCCGGGGCGCAGGTCGCCGAGCTCGAGCGGGCCGAAGCGGACGCGGACGAGCTGTCGGACCGGACGGCCGATCGCCTCGCACATGCGCCGCACCTGGCGGTTGCGTCCCTCGTGGATCGTCAGCTCCAATTGGTGCGGCGTGAGCCGCTTGACGCGTGCCGGCGCGGTTCTGCCGTCCTCCAGCTCGACCCCCTCGCGAAGCTGGCGCAGCGCGCGCTCGGTGAGCGCCGGTCCGGCGAGCGTGGCGCGGTAGGTCTTCGGCACCTCGTAGCGCGGATGCGTGAGGCGGTTGGCGAGCGCGCCGTCGTTCGTCAGCAGGATCAGGCCGGTGGAGTCGGCGTCGAGGCGGCCGACGGGATAGAGGCGGCGCTCTCTCGGCACGAGGTCGACGACGGTTCTGCGACCGTGCTGGTCGGACGCGGTCGAGACGACGCCGGCCGGCTTGTGCAGCGCGTAGACGACGCGCGGCTCGGCGCCCTTGACCGGCTCGCCGTCGAACGCGACCGCGTCGGCGTCGGTCACGTCTCTTGCCGGGTCCGTCACGACCTTGCCCGCGACGGTCACGCGCCCATCCGCGATCAGTTGCTCGGAGGCGCGCCGCGAGGCGACGCCGGCGTGGGCGAGGTACTTGGCGAGGCGCATTGCTGGCACTCTATGGACCGTGGATCTGGAATTGCTCGACCGCGTGCTTGCCGCGCAAGGGGAGCCCTCCTTCCGTGCTCGCCAAGTCTGGGAGTGGCTGGCGCGCGGGGCGAGCGGCTACGAGGAGATGACGAACCTGCCGGCCGCCCTGCGCTCCCGACTGGCGGACGAGGTGCCGTTCTCCGCCCTGACGCTGGAGCACGAGGCGCACGCGTCGGACGGCACGGTCAAGGCGCTGTTCTCGACGGGGGACGGCCGGCCGGTCGAGGCGGTGCTGATGCGCTATCGCGACGGCCGCCGCTCGCTGTGCCTCTCCTCGCAGTCCGGCTGCCCGTTGACGTGCACGTTCTGCGCGACCGGGGCGATGAAGTTCGGCCGCAACCTGACCGCCTCGGAGATCCTCGACCAGGCGCTGCACTTCCGTCGCATGACCGAGGTCGACCACTGCGTCTTCATGGGCATGGGCGAGCCGATGATGAACCTCGACAGCGTGCTCGCCGCCTGCCGGCGCCTGCCCGACGTGGGGATCACGTCGCGGCGGACGGCCGTCTCGACGGTCGGCTGGATCCCGGGGATCCTGCGGCTGGCGGAGTCGCCGCTGCCGCTGCGGCTCGCCCTGTCGCTGCACGCGCCGGACGACGCGCTGCGCTCGCAGCTCATGCCGGTCAACGAGCGCTACCCGCTCGAGCAGGTGCTGGAGGCGTGCGAGGAGTTCTACGAGGCCAAGCGCCGGCGGATCTTCGTCGAGTACGTGATGCTCGCCGGGGTGAACGATCGCTACGAGCAGGCGCTCGCGTTGGGGGATCTGCTCGACCGCCGCATCTACAAGGTCAACCTGATCCCCTACAACCCGACCGGCTCGGTCTACGAGGGGTCCGGGCGCGAGGCGATCGCGGCGTTCAGGGAGGCGTTGGAGTCTCGGGGCGTCGAGGCGACGGTGCGGCTCACGCGCGGACGCGACATCGACGCGGCGTGCGGGCAGCTCGCGGCGCGCAAGGCCGCCGCGGCGTGAGCGGCGCGCTCGCCGGTCGCGAAGCGGTCGTCGCGCGGATCTGCACGCGGCGCGTGGTGGGGATCCTGCGGTGCGCCGAGCCCGTGCGCGTGGGAACGGCGGTCATCGAGGGGGGCGTGGATGTAGTTGAGGTCCCGCTCGGCGTGCCCGGAGCACTGGCCGCGATCTCCTCCCTCGTTGCCCGCTTTCCGGACGCGCTCGTGGGGGCCGGGACGGTGATGAGCCCCGCCGACGCCGAGGCCGCCCTGGACGCCGGCGCGCGCTTCCTGCTCTCCCCAGTGCTGCGCCCCGATGTGCTCGCCGCCGCCCACGCGCGCGATGCCGCCGCCGCGCCGGGCGCGTTCACTCCGACCGAGATCGACGCCTGCATGCGCGCGGGCGCCGACCTCGTGAAGCTCTTCCCCGCCGACCGGCTCGCCCCGGCCGACCTGCGCACGCTCCTGGCCGCGCTGCCCGACGCTCGACTCCTCCCCACCGGCGGGATCACCGCCGCGAACGCCGCCGGTTGGCTCGCGGCCGGCGCGGTCGCGGTCGGCGTCGGCGGCGCGCTCACGCGCGAGCCCGCGCGCGCGCCGGAGCTGCTCGCAGCGGTCGCCGCCTGATGTGTGTGCGTTAGGGGGTCCATACGACCCCCAAAGGGCCACAGCTCAGGCGATCGGGATGACGGGCGCGGGCTGGCCCTCGTCGGCGGGCTCGGGCGGCGCCTCGCCCTCGCGCCCCTCCGCCGGCGCCGCCGCGGCCGGCACGCCGAGGCGCGCCTCGCCGGCTCGCAGCAGGCGCTCGCGGATGCCGGCGGCGACCTCGGGCGTCGGGTCCCAGGCCGTGACGTCGGGCAGCGCGCTCAGGTCGGTCAGTCCGAACAAGCGCAGGAACAGGTCGGTCGTGCGGTAGAGGACCGCGCCGAACTGCGAGCGGCCGGCCTCCTCGATCAGTCCGCGCTCGATCAGCGTCTGCGCGGCCGACTCGGCGTTGACGCCGCGGATGCGCGCGATCTCCGGCCGCGAGACCGGCTGGAGGTAGGCGACGATCGCGAGCGTCTCCGCCTGCGCCGGGGTCAGCGGCGGGGTGCGCGGTCTCGCGAGCAGCCGACGCGCCGCTTCCTCCGCCTCCGGGTGCGAGGAGAGCTGCCAGCCGCCGGCCAGCTCGCGCAGCACGAGCCCGCGACCCGACGCGTCGAGGTCGGCCGCGAGCGCCGAGAGCGCCTCCGTCGCCTCGTCCTCCTCGATGCCGATCGCGTCGGCGAGCGCGGCGGCGGGAAGCGGGTCGGGCGCGAGGAACAGCAGCGCCTCCAGCGTGCCGGCCAGCTCGATCACCGGGGAACCCCTGCGGAGGCGGAAGCGGCGAGGGCCGGCTCGATCACGCGACCACCTCGGCGTGGTCGTGCGCGGCGTCGGGCTCGACGTGCGGAGAGCGGATCTCTTCGCCGCCGGTGATCGCGCCCGCGAGGTCGGGCCACGGGCGCTCGGCGAGCGCCTCGACGGTGATCTCCTCGAACGGCTCGGCCTGCTCCCACGTCGCCTCGCCGCGCTTGTAGAGCTCCAGCAGCGCCCAGATCGTCACCGCCACGGTCACCCGATCCGCGCTCGCGACCGCTTCGTCGAACGAGAAGCGCCCGCGCCGCAGCAGCCCGCGCAGGACTCTGAGCCGCTCGATCACCGTGACTCTCTGGATCGTCACGTGGTGCAGCGAGATCTCCGGCGGCATCCGCAAGAGGCCGCCGAGCGCTTTGCCGAGCAGCGCGGGGTCGTAGACCGCGGCGGACTCCTCCAGCGACGAGCGGCGCAGCGCGGGCGGCAGCGGCGCGGAGCGGAAGCGGTAGCCGGACTGCTGCTCCAACAGGCGCTGGAGGTGCTCGGCGGCGCCGCGGTAGCGGTGCGCCTCGAGCAGGCGCGCGAGCAGCTCTTCGGCCGCCTCGCCCGGCTCGAGGTCGAGCAGTTCCTGCTCTTCGCCGGGCAGCATCAGGCGCGACTTCAGCTCCAGCAGCGCCGCGATCAGCACGAGGAACTCGGTCGCCAGCTCGAGGTCCAGCTCGCCCTTCGCCTCGAGGAAGTCGATGTAGGTGACGACGACATCGGCGAGATCGACCTCGAGCAGGTCGATCTCCTCGCGCAGCACGAGCGTCAGCAGCAGGTCGAACGGCCCGGCGAAGACGTCGAGGTCGAGGTCCAGGTCGGCGGCGCGCACCGCGAGAGAGGCTAGCCGACCGGGCCGACGCCCATCGCGCGGCGCACGTCGACCAGCACGGGCGCCGCGAGCGCGCGCGCCTTCTCGGCGCCCTCGCGCAGCACGCGCTCCAGCCCCGCCTCGTCGGCGCGCAGCGCCTCGTAGCGCTCGTGCACCGGCGCCAGGCGCGCGATCACCGCCTCGGCGACCGCCGCCTTGAAGTCGCCGTAGCGCGCGTCGGCGTGCGCGCGCTCGACGTCCTCGAACGATCTGCCCGTCACGGCGGCGAGGATCTCGATCAGGTTGGAGATGCCGGGCTTCTCGGGCGCGCGGCGAACCTCCGTGCCCGAGTCCGTCACCGCGCGCTTGAACTTGCGCTCGATCGCCGCGGCGTCGTCGAGCACGTAGACGGTCCCCTGCTCGGTGCCGCCGGTGGTGGACATCTTCCGCTCCGGCTCCTGGAGGTCCATGATGCGCGCGCCGATCTCGCGGTAGACCCCGCTGGGCACGACGAGCGTCTCACCGAAGCGCGCGTTGAAGCGCTCGGCGATGTCGCGCATCAGCTCGACATGCTGGCGCTGGTCGTCGCCGACCGGGACCGTGTCGGCGCGGTAGGCGAGCACGTCGGCGGCCATCAGCACCGGGTAGGTGAACAGCCCGGCGGAGGCGAGGTCGCGCTGCGCGCCCGACTTCTCCTTGAACTGGTGCATGCGGTTGAGGTCGCCGAACGCGGTCACGCTGGACAGCAGCCACGCCAGCTCGCTGTGCTCCAGCACGTCGCCCTGGCGGAAGAAGACGCAGCGCTCGGGATCGAGGCCGGCGGCGAGCAGGATCGCCGCGGTGTCGTAGAGGCGCTCGCGCAGCTCGACCGGGTCGTATCTGACGGTCGTCGCGTGCAGATCGACGATGCAGTAGATCGCCTCGCCCTGGTCCTGGTGGTGGACGTACTGCTCGATCGCGCCGATGTAGTTGCCGAGGTGCTTGCGCCCGGTCGGCTGGATGCCGGAGAAGATCCGCACGGCGCGGCAGGCTACCGGTCCAGCGGCGCGGCCAGCGTGTCGAGCGGGTGCAGCTCTCCGGCCGTGAGCGCCTCCGTGCGCAGATGCGCGATCGCCTGGTACTCGGGCGAGGAGACCATGTCGAGGAACGCCTGGCGCGTCGGGTACTCGACGAGCGCCACGAGGTCCCAGCGAGCGGCGCCGAGGAGCGCGGGGCATGCCACGGTCTGTGTGAGATCGGACACAGTTCGGCCCGGACTGTCGCGGATGTTGTTTGACTTTGGTTCAATCGAGCGATGACCGCGACGATCAGCCCCGAAGCGGACGGGCGGGTCCGATCTCATCTGATCGGCGAGGCCCCGCCCTCCCCCGCCGGCCCCGCGCCCGACGACGGCGCGGCGGGCGTGCTGCCGCCGATCCTCGGCCTGTCCCGCCCGCTCACCGCGCTGCGCTTCAGCGTGCGTCAGGTTCCGCTGCTGTTCAAGACCCGCCGCGAGCTCGGCGACACGTTCGCGCTGCGCTTCCCCAAGCGCAACAGATACGACGACGACCAGACCTTCTTCGTCACGCACCCCGACCACGTCAGATCGCTGTTCACGAACCCCGAGCTGGCGATCTCGAGCACCTCCGAGTCGCCGCTGCGGCCGATCGTCGGGCCGAACTCGGTGCTGACGACGGTCGGTCCGACCCACATGCGCCAGCGCAAGCTGCTGCTGCCGCCGTTCCACGGCGAGGCGGTCGAGCGCTACACGCAGATGATCGTCGACGTCGCCGAACGCGAGATCGACTCCTGGCCGGTCGGCGAGCCGTTCGCGCTCGCCCCGCGCATGCAGGCGATCACGCTCGACGTGATCATGGCCGCCGTCTTCGGCGTCGAGGGCACGCCGGCGCCGGGCACGCCGGAGGCCGCGCTGCGCAGGATGATCGTGCGCTTCACCGAGTTCTCGACCAAGCCGATCGCGCAGCTCGCGGAGCTGCGCAACCTCGGCAACTCGGAGCCGGTCGGGCTCGTCAAGCGCGTCGTCGAGCGCGCCGACCGCACGCTCTACGCGCTGATCGCCCAGCGCCGCGCCGAGCTGAAGGCCGCTGGGCCGGACTCGCGGCGCACCGACATCCTCTCGCTGCTGCTCGCCACCACGGACGAGGACGGCCGCCCGATGAGCGACCAGGAGGTGCGCGACGAGCTCGTCACGCTCGTGCTCGCCGGCCACGAGACGACCGCCAACTCGCTCGCGTGGGCCTTCGAGCGGCTGCTGCGCAACCCGGCGGCGTACGACCGCCTGCGCGAGAGCGCGCGAGCGGAGGAGGCCGAGGACGACGGCTGGGTCGAGGCGACGATCCACGAGGCGATGCGCAACCGCCCGGTCGTGCCGATCATCGGCCGGCGCGTGCAGGCGCCGTGGCAGCTCGGCGAGCTGCGCGTGCCGGCGAAGAGCCACGTCCTCGTCTCGATCTCGCTGCTGCACCACCGCGCCGACGTCTATCCGGACCCGTTCTCGTTCCGACCCGAGCGCTTCCTCGGCGTCAAGCCCGGCACCTACACGTGGATCCCGTTCGGCGGCGGCATCCGCCGCTGCCTCGGCGCGACGCTCGCGCTGGCCGAGCAGCGCGTCGTGCTGCGCGCGATCGCCCGCCGCACCGACATGGAGGCGCCGGACCCGCGCCCCGAGCGCGTGCTGCACCGCAACGTCACGATGCTTCCCGCGAAGGGGACGCAGGTGGTCGTGACGAGCCGGCGCGCAGCTTAGAGCGGCTGGCGGAGGACCGGCTGCTTGGCCGCGCGCGCCTCGTCGAGGCGGCGCACGGGCGTGGAGTAGGGGGCGTTCTTGGCGATCTCGGGGTCGTGGGCGGCCTCGCGCAGGATCTCGGCGACGACCTCGGCGAAGCGGTCGAGCGTCTCCTTCGTCTCGGTCTCGGTCGGCTCGATCAGCAGCGCCTCGTCCACGAGCAGCGGGAAGTAAACGGTCGGCGGATGGACGCCGAAGTCGAGCAGGCGCTTGGCGAGATCCAAGGTTCTGATCCCCAGCTCGCGCTTCATCGGCGCGCCGGAGAGCACGAACTCGTGCATGCAGAGGCGGTCGTAGGCGATCGGCAGGTACTCGGCGACGCCCGCTCGCTTCAGCAGCGCGAGCAGGTAGTTGGCGTTCAGCACCGCGACCTCGCTCGCCTCTCTCAGGCCCTCGGCGCCGAGCGAGCGGATGTAGGCGTAGGAGCGCACGAACACGCCGTAGTTGCCCTGAAAGCCGCGCAGCTTCCCGATCGACTTCGGCCGGTCCTCGTCGAGGTGGAACGCGTAGCCGTCACGCTCGCCCGGAACGGTCGCGGGAGCGGCACGCCGCACGACCTGCGGGCGCGGCAAATACGGCTCGATCCGCTCGGAGACCGCGATCGGGCCGGCGCCCGGGCCGCCGCCGCCATGCGGCTGCGTGAAGCTCTTGTGCAGATTGAAATGGACGATGTCGAACCCCATGTCCCCCGGCCGGGTGATCCCCATGATCGCGTTGAGGTTCGCGCCGTCGTAATAGAGCGTCGCCCCTACCCCGTGCACGATCTCGGCGATCTCGGCGATGTTCGGATCGAACAAGCCGAGCGTCGACGGGTTCGTCAGCATCAGACAGGCGACCTGCCCGTCAGCCTTCGCGCGCAGATCCTCCACGTCCACCCCGCCGTCCGCGTTCGTGCCGACCTTCACCACCTCATAGCCGGCCATCGTGACCGTCGCCGGGTTCGTGCCGTGCGCGGTATCCGGCGTGAGCACCTTCGTGCGCCGCTCGCCGCGGTCCTCGTGATAGGCACGCGTGAGCAACACGCCGGCGAGCTCGCCGTGCGAGCCGGCGGATGGCTGAAGCGAGACGTGCGGCAACCCGGCGATCTCACCGAGCGCCTCCTGAAGGTTCCACATCAGCTCCAACGCGCCCTGCGCCCGCCGCTCGTCCTGGAGCGGATGCAAGCGCGCGTTCCCGGGCAGCGCCGCGACCCGCTCGTGCAACTTCGGGTTGTGCTTCATCGTGCACGAACCGAGCGGGTAGAAGCCCGTATCGAGATCGAAATTGCGCTTCGAGAGCCGGTGGTAATGACGCACCAACTCCGGCTCGCTCACCTCCGGCAGCCGCGCCGGCTGCGTGCGACGCAAGCGCGCCGGCAGCAACTCGTCCAGCGGGCGCCGCGGCACGTCGAGCGCGGGCGCGACGAACGCGCGCCGGCCCGGCTGGGAGCGCTCGTAGATCGTCAGCGTGTCGTCCGCGGCGGCGATCGCCGAGCTGGCGGGCGCGGTCGGCGCGGTCGGGGGCGTCACCCGACCACCCCCGTACCGACCGGCGTCGCGCCGCGTTCGGCGGCGAGCGCGTTCGCGAGCGCCTCAGCGAAACGATCGATCTGCGCACGCGTGCGGCGCTCAGTGATCGCCACGAGCAACCCGTCCGCGTACTCCGGGTAGGAGCGCCCGAGCCGGTAGCCGGCGTTGATCCCTTCGGCCGCGAGCCGCTCGACGACCGCGTCGAGGTCTGCGCCCGGCAGCCGCAGCGCGAACTCCCGCACGACCGGCTGGGAATGCAACAACTCAACGCCCTCAAGCGCGGACAGCGTCGCGCGCGCATAGGCGGTGCGCTGGAGCAGCAGCTCGCCCAACTCCACCAGCCCCCGGCGGCCGAGCCAGCCCAAATACACAACGCCCGCCAACGCGTTGAGCGCCTGCGCGGTACAGATGTTCGACGTCGCCTTCTCACGCCGGATGTGCTGCTCACGCGTCTGCAACGTCAACACAAACCCGCGCTTGCCATCAACATCGACCGTCTCCCCCGCGATCCGCCCCGGCATCCGCCGCAAATGCTCCTGCGCCGCCGCGAAGAACCCGAACGACGGCCCACCGAAGTCGAGCCGGTTGCCGAGCGTCTGCCCCTCACCGACGCAGATATCGACCCCCTGCGCACCCGGCGGCTCCAACACACCCAACGGAATCGGATCGCACGCGCAAATCACGACCGCACCAACACGCTTCGCCGCCACCGTCAGCGCCGCCACGTCCTCGACCGCGCCCAGGAAGTTCGGCTGCTGAAGCACGACCGCCGAGACATCGTCCGCCAGCGCGGCCACGAGCGCGTCGAGATCCGTCGCGCCCTCGCGCAGCGGCACCTCCGCAACCGCCTGCCCGTACCCGCGCGCGAGCGTCGTCAGCGTCTCACGCGAATGCGGATGTACCCCACGCGAAACAAGCACCCGCCGACGACCGTTCGCCAATTTCGCCAGATACCCCGCCGCACCGACCGCACTCGGCCCCTCATACACCGACGCGTTCGAAACCGGCAAGCCCGTCAGCTCACTGATCGCCGTCTGAAACTCAAACATCACCTGCAACCCACCCTGCGAAATCTCCGGCTGATACGGCGTATACGGCGTCAGAAACTCCGAGCGCGACAGCAGCGTCTCGACCAGCGCCGGCACGTAATGGTCGTACATCCCCGCCCCAAGAAAACTGACCTCCTCCTCGCACGAGACATTCCGCGCCGCCAACTCCTTCAGATGCTCGTAGACCTCCTGCTCGGCCATCCCGGCCGGCAGCGTCAGCGAGCGGCCGAGCCGCAGCGCCGCCGGAATGTCGGCGAACAGCTCCTCGACCGAGCCGACGCCGATCGCGTCGAGCATCGCTCGGCGGTCCGTGTCAGTGGCGGAGGTGTAGGTGCTCATCGGCGGGACGGCGGATTGCTCGGTCAGTCGAGCTGGGCGGCGTATGCGTCTGCGTCGAGGAGGGCGTCGCGCTCGGACGGGTCGCTGAGCCGCACCTTCACCATCCAACCGGCCCCGTAGGGATCCTCGTTGATCTTCTCCGGCGCGCCGTCGAGGGCATCGTTGACCTCGACGATCTCGCCGGAGAGCGGCGCGATCACGTCCGAGACGGCCTTCACCGACTCCACCTCAGCGTAGCCCTCGCCCTGTCTCACCTGCGTCCCGACCGCGGGCAGGTCAAAGAAGACGACCTCGCCGAGCGAGTCCTGCGCGTACCAGGTGATGCCCAACGTGGCCACGTCGCCTTCGATCCGGGCCCAGTCGTGCTCCGGGTGATAGAGCAGATCCTTCGGGTACTCGGCCACTAGCCGTCCTTTCGATACAGGGGCTTGTCCTTCACGACGGCCGGGCGTAGCTTGCCGCGCACGTCGATCTCGATCGCCGTGCCGACGGCGGCGCGCGCGGCCGGCACGTACGCCATGCCGATCCCGACGCCCAGGCACGGCGAGAGCGTCCCGCTCGTCACCTCGCCTCCGCCGACGACGGGATTGCCCTGGCGCGGGATCCCCGGGCCGGTGAAGGCGAACGGCACGAGCTTCTCGGTCGGTCCGGCCGCGCGCACGGCGGCCACCGCCTCGGCGCCGACGAACCCGGTCGCCTCCTTGCAGCACCAGCCGAGCCCGGCCTCGATCGGCCCGCGCGCCTCCGTCAGGTCGTTGCCGTAGAGGTGGAAGCAGGCCTCCAACCGCAGCGTGTCGCGCGCCGCGAGCCCGGCCGGCGCGACGCCGGCCGCCAGCAGCGCGTCCCAGATCGTCCCCGCGTCTTCCGGCGCACACAGCAGCTCGACGCCGTCCTCGCCCGTGTAGCCCGTCCCGCACACGAGCGCCTCCACGCCGGCCACGCGCAGCTCGGTGGTGCGGAAGCGCGCCGGCAGCGGGCCGTCGGCGAGCGGCGCCAGCAGCGCTCGCGCCGCCGGCCCCTGCACCGCCAGCATCGCGTAGTCGTCGAGACGGTCGACCAGCTCGACGTCGAAGCCGTCCGCGTGCGCGCGCAGCCACGCGAGGTCCTTCGCGTGGTTGGCCGCGTTCGTCACGGTCAGGAAGCGATCCTCCGCGAGCCGGTAGGTGAAGAGGTCGTCGAGCACGCCGCCGTCCTCGCGGCACAGCACGCTGTACTGCGCACCGCCCGGGGGGATGACGGCCACGTCGTTCGACAGCATCCGCTGGAGGAACGCGAGCGCGTCCGGCCCGCGCGTCTCGACCTCGCCCATGTGCGAGACGTCGAAGACGCCGGCGTGCGAGCGCACCGCGAGATGCTCCTCTCTCACGCCCGCGTACTGGACCGGCATCTCCCAGCCGGCGAACGGCACGAGCTTCGCCCCGGCGGCGACATGACGGTCGAACAGGGGCGTGCGGCGGAGCGTCTCGGAGGCGGCGGCAACCACGCCGCGACCCTAGCAACGGAGACGGCCGCGCGGCCCCGTCTCGAACCCTGCTCAGGAGATGTTGAACGGGTTGCTGTTGACGCTCAGCGTGCCGTCGCTCGCCTGCATCACGTAACCCGTGCCGCTCTTGTTGACCTTGCACCCGCTGAACGTCGTGACGCCGTTGCTGAGGCTGCCGACGCAGTTGATGAGCGACGCGCTCGTCGGGTTGGTCGAGAGCGTGAGGGCGACCGTCCCGGCGTAGGCGGTCGCGACGTTGCCGCCGGCGTCGAACGCCGTCACCACCGGCTGCGGGTTGAGGAGCGAGTTCTTCGCCGCGCCGCCCGGCTGGGTGGAGAAGACAAGTCTCGCCGCCGCGCCGGGTGTGACGTTGAACGCGCCGCTGGTGACCGACAGCGTCCCGTCGCTCGCTCTCAGCACGTAGTTGGTGCCGACCTTGTCGATCTGGCAGCCGGAGAACGTCGTCACGCCGCTTCTGAGCGATCCCGAGCAACCGCTCAACGTCGCGCCGCCGGCGCCGCCGCTCGCGATCGACAGCGACACCGTCCCGGCGTAGCTCGTCGCCGTGTTGCCGCCCGCGTCCTGCGCGGTGACGACCGGCTGCGTCGTGAACGCGGTACCGCCCGTCGCGCCGGCCGGCTGCGTCGAGAAGACGAGTCTCGTCGCGACGCCGGGCGTCACGTCGAAGGCGGCGCTGAGGCCGGTGATTCTCGTGTCGCTCGCCTGGAGTCTGTACGCCGTGCCGACCTTGTCGACCTGGCAGCCGGAGAATCTCGTCACGCCGCTCGCGAGCGAGCCGGTGCAGCCTCTCAGCGTCGCGCCGGTCGCGCCCGTGCCGGACGCGATCGACAGCGTCACCGTGCCGGCGTAGCTCGTGACCGCGTTGCCGCCCGCGTCCTGCGCGCTGACGACCGGCTGCGTCGTGAAGGCGCTGCCGCCCGTCGCGCCGGCCGGGGACGTCGTGAAGACGAGCTGCGCGGCCGCGCCGACGTTCACGTTGAACGCGGAGCTGGCGCCGGTGAGCGCGCCGTCGCCCGCCTGGAGTCTGTAGGCGTTGCCGGCCTTGTCGATCTTGCAGCCGCTGAAGGTCGTCACGCCGCTTCTGAGCGATCCCGAGCAACCGCTCAGCGTCGCGCCGGAGGCGCCGGTGCCGGCCGCGATCGAGAGCGTCACGGTGCCGCTGTACGACGCGACCGTGTTCCCGGAGCTGTCCTCCGCAGTCACGACCGGCTGCGTCGGGAAGGCCGTGCCGCCGGTCGCGCCGCCGCCGGGCGGCGTCGTGAAGACGAGCTGCGTCGCGGGGCCGTAGGAGACGGTGACTCTCGCGCCGGCGCTCGCGCTCGTCCAGGTGCGCCAGACGGCGGTGACCGTGTAGGTGTGCGCACCGGGGCTGACGTTCGCGTCGGTGCAGCTCGTCGCGCTCGACGGCGCGCCCGAGCCGGCGCAGGTGCCGCCGGCCCCGCCGCCGTCGCGGCTCACGTAGTAGGTCACCGACCCGCTCGCGGGAGCGGTCACGGCCGACCAGGCGAGCGAGACCGTGCCCGGGCCGCTGAACGACGCCGTCGCGATCGACGGCGTGGCGAGCGTGCCGACGGTCGCGCTCGCGGCGGTCGAACCGGTCGCGGTGTAGTAGGCGGAGGCGTCCATCACGGCGGCAAGCAGAGCGATCGCGGCGACGGCCAGGCCGATCGCCAGCGAGCGGAGGAGGTGGCGGGCGTGCGCACTCACGAGTGCGAGCTCCCGCTGTACGCGAACGAGTAGACGGCGCCCTTGCACGCGTCCTGGTTCGTCGCCAGGTTCAGCATCGTGACCTGCGGCGCGCTGACGGTCCCGGACGGGAGCGTGACGCTGCCGTTCGCGGGCACGGCGAGCAGGTTCGTGCTCGACGCGCTCGACTGTCTGACGGTGAGGTTCGCCGGGCCGTCGCAGCCGGCGTTGGAGCTGCCGGGCTGGATCGTCACCGTGAGGCTGGTGACGTAGATCGTCGATCCGTTCGGGTTGCTGATTCTCAGGCTCAGTTCGCCGGTCCTGCCCGGGTAGAGCAGGCCGCCGTAGCCGCCGGAGATCGTGAACGGCAGGCCGGTCGTGGAGGCGATGACTCTCCAGGTGTAGCTCGTCGACGCGCTGCGGTTGCCGGCCGCGTCGACCGCGCGCACGACGAACGTGTGACCGCCGTTGGCGAGGTTGGCGTACGTCTTCGGGCTCGTGCACGACGCGAACGAGGCGTTGTCGAGCGAGCACTGGAAGCCGACGCCGGCCTCGCCGTCGGTGAACGCGAAGGTCGCGCTGCTCGAGGCCGACGGGTTCGGCGGCGTCTGCGTCAGCGTCGGCTTCGGCGGCGCGACCGTGTCGACGTGCCACGCGTACGTCGTCGCCGTGCTGAGGTTGCCGGCCGCGTCGCGCGCCTTCACGCCGAAGCTGTGCGCGCCGTCGGCGAGCTTCTTGTACGACGTCGGCGAGCTGCACGCCGTCCATGCGCCGCCGTCGAGCTGGCAGAGGAAGGTGACGTGGGCCTCGCTGTCGCTGAACGAGAACGTGGCGGCGCTCGAGTTGGACGGGTCCGATGGCTCCTGCGTGAGCTGCGGCGCCGGCGGCGCGATCGTGTCGACCGTCCAGGTGCGCGCGGCGGGGTCGCCGGCGCCGAGTCTCGGGTTGCGGTCGCGCACCCGGAACGTGTGCGAGCCGTTCGCGAGGGCGCTGTAGCTCCTCGGGCTCGTGCAGGCCGTGTAGGCGGCGCCGTCGAGCGAGCACTCGAGCGTGTCCCCCTTGGCGCCCGCCACGAACGTGAACGTCGCGCTCGTGGCGCTCACGCTGCCGGATGGGCCCGCAGTGATCGTCGGCGTCGCGACGCTCGGGCCGGCCGACGCCGCGACCGCCCAGCCGGCGAGCGCGAGCAGGATGAGGACACCGAGCAGCGTCAGGGACCGCCTGGTCCTGGCGCTCTTCGCTGTCCGTGGCGTGAGGGGGTTGCGCATGTGCGTGAAAGGTCGATCGAGCGGGCGGGGACGAATTCGCCGAACGTCCCCGCCCGCTGTTGATCGGACTTAGATTCTGCTGTTGTCGACCGTCAGGTTGAGGGTCGGCGAGCCTCTCTGGCAGGCGTCCTGGTTGGTGTTGCTCTCGGCGAAGTGCAGCGTGCCGGTCTCGCCGACCGATCTGCCCGCCGGGATCGAGGTGTTCACGGTCACCGGATCGAACGTGAACCACGACGCGTCACAGCCGACCGCCAGGCTGGTGGCTGTGATGCCGTTCGTGCCGGCGCTTGTGTCGGCGATGACGCTGCCGACCTGCACCGCGGTGCTGGTCGAGGTGTTGTTGATCGTGAATCTCACGTTCGTCGACCCGCCCGGGTAGAGCGTGCTGTCGAACGAGACGCCCGTGATCGTGACGCCCGCGTCGGTGCCGACCGTGGCGCTGCCCGAGCCCGTGCCCGAGCTGGTGAAGTACGCGAATGCGACCGCGGTGATCGCCAGCGCCGCAAGGGCGGCAACCGGGATCAGGATGCGCTTGCGCATGAGCTTCTGCATGAGAGCAATGCTCCTTGGAGTGGTAGTTCGACCCCGCCGGAGCCTCTGCTCCCTGTGCGGCGGGTCCTTCCGCTGCCGAGCAGATTTCCGGATGGTCAAAGGTCGCTCAATGGTCCGCGCGGGCGTTTCGGCGTTCACGCGCATGAACGCGGCGCGGCTTCCGCCGGGCCGCGCGGGACCCTTTCGCGCATGGCGCCCGACGCGATCCGCGTGCTGCTGGTGGACGACCACGACGTCTTCCGCCGCGGGCTCGCGCAGCTCCTGGCCGACGAGGGGCTCGACGTCGTCGCCGAGGCGAGCGGCGGTGAGGCCGGCGTGCGGCTCGCTGCCGAGCTGCGGCCCGAGGTCGTGCTGATGGACCTGAGCATGCCGGGGATCTCGGGCGTCGAGGCGACGCGCGCGATCTCAGCCGCCGGCGGCCCGGCCGTGGTCGTGCTGACGCTCTCCGACGACGACGCCTCGATGCTGGAGGCGCTGCTCGCGGGCGCCGCCGGCTATGTGCTGAAGGAGGCGACGCTCGAGCAGATCGTCGCGGCGGTACGGGCCGCCGCCACGGGCGAGGCGGTGATCCCGCCGCGCGTTGCGCCCGAGCTGCTGCGCCGCCTGCGCGCGAGCGAGCCTTCGCGCGACGAGCAGCGCGGCGCCGTCGAGCTGTCCGAGCGCGAGCTCGAGGTGCTGCGGCTGATCGTCGAGGGACGCGACAACGCGGCGATCGCGGCCACGCTGTTCATCAGCCCGAACACGGTCAAGAGCCACGTCGCCAGCATCTTCGCCAAGCTCGGCGTCGAGAGCCGCCTCCAGGCGTCAGTGCAGGCGCTGCGGCGCGGGCTGGTCGTCTAGCGGCGACGGCGCGGGGCGCCCGCCGCGCATGCGGGCGCGCAGCAACCGCAGCGCGTCGCGCAGCTCGCGCTCGCGCGCGGCGAGTCGCAGCTCGCGCTCGGACAGCGCGAGCGCCTCCAGCCGCAGCCGCCGGCGCGCGCCCTCGAGCGCCAGCGCGGAGGCGTAGCCGCCGATCAGCAGCTCCTCCACGTCGGCGCCGACGTCCGCGGCCGCGCAGCGCTCGCGCAGCTCGTCGAGCACGCGGGCGGCTTGGGCGAGGAGCGGGTCGGGCGGCGCGGACACGAGCGCAGGGCATGTTGGCGCGTCCGAGCGCGCCGCGCCATCGCCCGCGCGGGCGCTTCGCCGTTCAGGCGCGTGAACGACCGCGGCGGCGGGCGCCCTCGCGCAGCCCGTCGAGCAGCGCGAACGCGCCGCGCCGATCGGGCACGCGCAGCTTGCGCAGCACCGTCGAGACGTGGCGGCGCACCGTCACCTGGCTCACGCCCAGCCGCGCGGCGACCTCGGCGGTGCTCGCGCCGGCGTGCAGCAGCTCGAGGATCTCCCACTCGCGCGGCGTCAGCTCCGCGCCGCCGCGCGCGAGCGGCACGCGCCGGCGCCGCCGCTCGCCCAGCTCCGCGACGATCCGCCCGACGAGCGGCCGCGGGATCGCCGCCTCGCCGGCCAGCACGCCGGCGAGCGCGTGCGGCAGCCGCTCAGGGTCGACGTCCTTCAGCAGGTAGCCGCTCGCGCCGGCCTGGATCGCCGCGAACAGGTCCTCCTCGTCGGCGGAGACGGTCAGCATCGCGATCGCCGTCCCGGGAAGCCGCTCGGCGATCGTCGCCGCCGCCTCGATCCCGCCGCCGCCCGGCATGTGCACGTCGAGCAGGACCGCGTCGGGGCGCTCGCGCAGCGCCGCCGCGACCGCCGCCGCGCCGTCCGCCGCCTCGGCGCAGACGACGAAGCCGCCGCGCTCGAGCGCGGCGCGCACCCCCGCGCGCGCGGCCGCGTGGTCGTCGGCGATCACGACGCGGCGTCCTTCGCCTGGAGCGGCCGCTGCGCTCACGGCAAGGTCACCTCCACCTCGGCGCCGGCGCCCGGGCGCGAGCGGATCTCCAGCGCGCCGCCGACGGCGGCCGCGCGCTCGCGCATCGACTCCAGGCCGTAGGCGCCGGGCGGCCGGCACGCCGGGTCCGGATCGAAGCCGCAGCCGTCGTCGCGCACGCGCAGGCGGCGCGGCGGGCCGGCGCGCAGCTCGATCGTCGCGTGGTCGGCGTCGCCGTGGCGCGCGGCGTTGGCGAGCGCCTCGCCGACGATCCGCACGAGCGCCTCGCGCGCCGCCGGATCGACCGCCACGTCCGGATCGGCCTCGACGCGCACGTCCAGCTCGAGCCGCCGGCCCAGCTCGCCGCCGATGCGCGCGAGCGCGGCGGCGAGCGGCTCGTCGAGCGGCGCGCGCAGCGCCGAGATCGCCGAGCGCGACTGGTCAAGCGCGCGCTCCGCGGCGGCCAGCAGGCGATCGGCTTCCGGCCCTGGACGCCGCGCCTGGAGGCGGCGCGCCTGACCGAGCAGGTAGAGCACTTCCTGCGCGACGCCGTCGTGGAGCTCGCGCGCCACGCGCCCGCGCTCCTCCAGCGCCGCGAGCCGCGCGCGGTCGCGCTGAACCGCGCGGATCTCGGCGACCGCGCCGCCCGCGAGCAGCGCGTAGGCGACGAGCGCGAGCACGTCGCCGGCATAGAACCAGTTGACGTACAGCGACGGGACGAGCAGGTAGTTGAGCCAGGCGAAGGCCAGCAGCGCGGTGCCCCACGACAGCGGCGTCGAGAGCTGGTCCGGCGTTCGCCGCGCGCGCACGGCGAAGCCGATCGCCGCGACCGCGACGAGCAGCAGGCAGCCGCCCTTCAGCACGATCGCAGCGGCGTCGCCGGCGAACGGACCGAACGGCGCGCCGCTCGATCCGGCGGCGCCGCCGAGCGCCGCGGGGAGCTGCGGGTCGAGCGCCGCGAGCACGAGCGCAAGCAGCGCAGCCGCGGCGACGCTCGCCAGCGCGAGCAGGCGGGCGGCGCGGCGCGGGCGCGCGAACGGACGCGGGTCTTGCCCTCCGCGCCGTACGGGCGACGCGTCGCGGGCGACGCGACTGAGCGCGGCCGCGGCCAGCAGCGCGGCCGCGACCACCCGCCCGGAGACCGGCAGCCACGCGAGCGCATCCTGCGGGCTCCTGCCGGTCGCCGCTTGGATCGCGCTCGTGACGAGGTTCGAGACGCCGAGCACGGCGAACGCGAGCGCGAGCAGCACGTCGGCGGCGAGCGCGCTGCGGCGATAGCGGCCGGCCGCCAGCAGCGACACGAGCAGGACGACGAGCGCCGAGGCGGTCGCGATCTGCACGTGCAGCGCGGGTCGCTGCGGTCCGTAGCGCAGGCTCGGAATCGCGATCACCAGCGCCGTCACGCCGGCGCCGAGCGCCACCGCCGCGAGCAGGCCGAGCGCGTGCCAGCGCGCGTACGGCGCGGGCGGCGGCGCTGAAGCGCGCCGGCCGCCGGTGGGGCCGACGGCCGCCGGCGCGGGCTGGCGCTTCGTCAGGGCGCGGTCGAGCGTCGGCATCGAGCTCACGGCGTGCGGTTCTCGTGCGGTCGCATGGCCTTTCAGCCTGCTCATCGGCCGCTGAGCGCAATCGCTCGACCCCTGAACGACGTCACGCTGACCGCCTGCGCAAGCCGCCGAATCGGCCGCGGGCGGCGCGGGTAGGTCTTCACGCGAACCCACGAGGGAAGGAGGACCCCCGTGTCGACTGGAGCGATCATCGCGATCGTCGTCGGAGCCCTGATCATCCTCGCGCTGCTGATCGCGGTCGTGCCGCGCATGCGCGCGCGCCGCCGCCAGCGCAAGCTCGAAGCGCGGCGCGGGCAGCTGGCCGAACAGCACCGCGAAGCGGCGACCGAGCAGGCCGCGCGTGCGCGGGCGGCGGAGAGCGAGGCGAAGCGCGCGCAGGCCGAGGCGGAGCTGCACGAGGCGCGCGCCGACCTGCACGAGCACGGCCTTGCGGACGAGGAGCTCGACGAAGCCGGCGCCGACGCCCCGTCGGGCGGCCGGCGCACGAGCTAGCGCGAGCTAGAGGATCTCGAGCACGCGCTCGACCGGACGCGCAGCTCCGGCTCGGTCAGTCCCTCGCCGGCGGCGGCCACGCCGCGCTGCTGACCGCGCCGGGCAGCGCCTTCTCCCACAGCTCGCCGAGCCGCGCCAGGTCGGCGGCCGCGAGGTTCGCAAACAGCAGCTCGCGCACCGTCGCATGATGGGTGACCTGCGCCTCGCGCAGGCGCCGCAGGCCGGATCTCGTGAGCGTGACGAACGCGCTGCGGCCGTCGGCCGGATTGCGGCGCCGCTCGACGAGTCCGGCGCGCGCGAGCCGGTCGACCGAGCGGGTGATGCCGCTGGCGGTGAGGTTGCGGCGGGCGCCCAGCTCCTTCAGCGTCAGGCGGCCGTCGGGCGCGGTCACGAGCGTGATCAGGACCCCGTAGGCGTCCAGCGGCAGGTCGTGGCGCTCGCTCATGCGGCGGTCGAGCTCGCGCGTGACGGTCGTGTGCACGCGCAGCAGGCCGCGCCAGGCGGCGAACTCGTGCGCGTCGAACGGATCGGGCTCCGCGTGCGGGTCCCGCGAACGTCTCCGTGCCGATCTATTTGACATGCGCAACTATTCTGTGCAAAGTTACTTGCGTCTGTCAAGCACTTCGACCGGAGAGGGTTCCCATGGCAACCACGTTCGTCCAGCACCACGTCGCCGACTATGACGCCTGGCGCCGCGCCTACGACAGCGTCGCGGACCTCCAGCGCGCCGGCGGCGTCAGCGAGGAGGCGGTCTACCGCGCCGCCGACGACCCGAGCAACGTGCTCGTGATGCATCGCTTCGGCAGCGCCGAGCAGGCGCGCGCGTTCTTCGCCAACCCCGACCTGAGAGCCGCGATGGCCGACGGCGGCGTCGACATGGCGTCGTTCCGCCTGGAGCTCTACGAGGAGGCGTAGCGGCAACGGCGCCCGGCCGTGCCGCGGCCCTGGCCGCGCGCCAACGCTGTCGTCCGTCGGGTGGGCTATGAATCGCGCTCATGGCCCATCCCGTGCGTCTCGTCGTCCGCGACGATCTCCAGCGCAGCCGCGCGACGGTCTTCTTCCGGCTGCTGCTCGCTGGTCCGCATCTCCTCCAGCTAATGCTGTGGGGCGTCGCCGTACTGCTCGTCGTGGCGGCGAACTGGCTCGTGCTGCTCGCGCGCGCGACCTCGTGGGAGCGCGGCCACGCGTTCGTCGCCAGCTTCGTGCGTTATGCGGTCCACGTCTATGCCTATGCGGCCCTGCTCGCGAACCCCTATCCGGCCTTCCGCCCCGGCGGCGCGTACCCGGTCGACGTCGAGCTGCCCGCTCCGGGTCCCCAGCGCCGCTGGGCGGTGCTGCTGCGGCTGCCGCTGGCGCTCCCCGCGGTCCTGCTCATGCTGGCGCTCGACAACGGCGCGTGGGTGAGCGGCGTCTATCGCCAGTACGGCGGCCTCCTGTTGACGATCGCGGTCCTCGGCTGGTTCGTCGCGCTCGCGCAGGGACGGATGCCGCGCGGACTTCGCGATGCCGGCGCCTACGCGCTCGGCTACGCGGCGCAGGTCTACGCGTACCTGTTCCTGCTGACCGACCGCTATCCGGACAGCGACCCGCTCGCGATGCTCGACGAGCTGCCGACATCCGAGCATCCGATCGCCCTGACGGTGGAGGATGACCTGCGCCGCTCGCGCGCGACCGTCTTCTTCCGCCCGCTGCTCGCGATCCCGCACGTCGTGTGGCTGACGATCTGGGGGATCGCCGCGACGATCGCGGCGATCGCGAACTGGTTCGCGGTCCTGTTCACGGGCCGCGCGCCGGCCGGGCTGCACCGCTTCCTCGCCGAGTACCTGCGCTACGCGACCCACGTCTACGCCTATGTCTACCTGGCCGCGAATCCGTACCCGCCGTTCGAGGGCCGACCGGGGAGCTATCCCGTCGACCTGGGCGTCGCCGAGCCGGAGCGGCAGAACCGCTGGACCGCCCTGTTCCGCCTGCCGCTCGCGCTGCCGGCGTTCTTGATCGCCGGCAGCTACGGCGGCGTGGCGTTCGTCGCGGCGGTGCTCGGTTGGTTCGCGTCGCTCGCGCGCGGCGAGATGCCGCGCGGCCTGCGCAACGTCCTCGCGCTGTGGCTGCGCTACAGCCAGCAGACGTTCGGCTACCTGATGCTGCTCACCGACCGCTATCCGTACAGCGGGCCGGTCGCGGACGCGGAGGCCGTCGAGCAGCCGCCCGCGTTCCTGCCGCCCGACGCGTACGCGACGACGCCGGCTTGAGCGACGCCTACGGCTACGCCTGCTCGCGCGCGGGCACGGCGATCTCGCGCTTGAGGATCTTGCCCGTCGGCCCCTTCGGCAGCTCGGGCACGAGCCAGACGTGGCGCGGGTACTTGTAGGCCGCGAGCCGCTCCTTCACGAACGCCTGCAGCTCCTCCGGGGCGGCGTCGGCGCCCGCCTTCAGCGCGACGGCGGCGCCGACCTCCTCGCCGAGCGTCGCGTCGGGGATCCCCACGACGGCCGCCTCGGCGACGGCCGGATGCTCGTAGAGGACCTCCTCGACCTCGCGCGGGTAGACGTTGTAGCCGCCGCGGATGATCATGTCCTTCTTGCGGTCGACGATGAAGAAGTAGCCGTCCTCGTCCATGCGCGCGAGGTCGCCGCTGTGGAACCAGCCGCCGCGCATCGCCTCGGCGGTGGCGTCGGGCTTGCGCCAGTAGCCCTTCATCACGTTCGGGCCTCTGATCACGATCTCCCCCACCTCGCCGACCGCCAGCTCGCGGTCATGCTCGTCGAAGACCTTCATCTCGACGTCGCGGATCGGCGTGCCGATCGAGCCGGGCTTGCGCTCCCGGTCGGGATGGTTGAAGGAGGCGACCGGCGAGGTCTCGGAGAGGCCGTAGCCCTCCAGGATCGCGACCCCGAACTGCGCCTCGAACGCGCGCAGCACCTCGACCGGCAGCGACGCGCCGCCGGAGATGCAGGTGCGCAGCGAGGAGGCGTCAGGTCGCTGATCGGGCGGGACGGCCAGCATCGCCGTGTACATCGTCGGCACGCCGAGGAAGACGGTGACGCGGTCGCGCTCCATGATCTGAAGCGCCCTGAGCGCGTCGAAGCGCGGCAGCAGCGTCAGGCAGACGCCGGCCATCATGCCCGCGTTCATCGCGGCCGTCTGGCCGAAGGAGTGGAACAGCGGCAGCGCGCCGAGGATCACGTCGCCCTCGCGAAGCTGGATCAGCGTCTCGACCTTCGTCTTCGCGTTGCCGTAGAGGTTCGCGTGCGTCAGCTCGGCGCCCTTCGGCGAGCCGGTCGTGCCGGACGTGTAGAGGATCACGGCCGTGTCCTCGTCGTCCACCTCGGCGAGGCCGGCGCGCGGCGCGGCGGCCATCACCTCCTGCATGAAGGCGCGCGGCGCGACCTCGACCAGCGCGGCGCCGGCGGCAGCGGCTCCCGGGCGCGCCTCCTCGCCGAACTCCGCCCACGCGAACAGCAGCCGCGCGCCCGAGTCCTCCAGGTAGTAGGCGATCTCGCGCTCCTTCAGCAGCACGTTCATCGGCACGACCACGCCGCCGGCGCGCAGGATCCCGTAGTAGGCGACCGGGAAGTACGGCACGTTCGGCAGCATCACGCCGACGCGGTCGCCCGGCTGGAAGCCGTGCGCCGCGAGCAGGCCCGCGAAGCGGGCGGACGCGTCGTCGAGCTGCGCGAACGTCATCGTCGCGTCCTCGAGCTTGATCGCCGGGGACTGAGGACAGCGCGCGGCCGAGTCCGTCAGCAGGCTGGCGAGGTTGCGCCCCATGGCGGTGCCTCCTCCGTCGGTCGTTGGCTTGTCAGCCCACGTCCGCGACGAGCGTGCGCGCCGGGGCCTCGCCCCAAAGCTGCTCCAGGCGGTAGAACGCGCGCGTCTCGGGCGTGAAGACGTGGACGACCACGTCGAGATAATCCATCAGAACCCAGTGCGCCTGCGGCAGTCCCTCGACGCGGCGGGGCAGCACGCCGTGCTCCTTCTTCATCCCTGCGTGGATGCCGTCGTGGATCGCCTTCACCTGCCGGTCGCTCGTGCCCGAGCAGATGACGAAGTAGTCGGCGTAGCCGAGCACGCCGCGCAGGTCCAGCTCGACGATCTCGACCGCCTTCTTGTCGGCGGCGAAGCCGGCGATCGCCTCCGCCAGCGCAGCGCCCTGAAGCTCCTCGCGTGCCGCCCCGCTCATGCGCGGTACCAGCCGTTCTGCGCGATCGCCGCGGCGACGGCGTCGGGGACGAGGTAGCGGATCGGGCGCCCGGTCGCGACGCGCTCGCGCACCAGCGAGGAGGAGACGTCGACGCGCGGCATGTCGAAGAAGCGCACGCGCACGTCGGCGCTCGTCGCGGCCACGAGCCCGCGCAGCTCGCCGCGGATGTCCTCGCGCTCGGACCCGGCGCGCTCGGCGACGGCGAGCGTCGCCAGCTCGAGCACGGTCTCCGGCTCCCGCCACGTCGGCAGGCTGCGGGCCATGTCACCCCCCACGATGAAGGTCAGGTCGTCCTGCGGTCTCTCGTCGCGCAACGCCCTCAGGGTATCGACCGTCCAGGACTGCCCCGGTCGATCCAGCTCCAGGCGCGAGACCTCGAAGCGCTCGTCGCCGGCGACGGCGCGGCGGCAGAGGTCGTACCGCGCCTCGGCGCCCGGGTCGGCGGCGACGCGCTTGTGCGGCGGCCACGCGGCCGGCATCAGGATGACGCGATCGAGCGCAAGCTGGGCGTGCGCCTCCTGCGCGCAGACGAGATGGCCGATGTGCGGCGGGTTGAACGTGCCGCCGAGGATCCCCAGCCTCAAATGCGCACCTGGCCGGTGCCCTCGATCAGGTACTTGAACGTGCACAGCTCGCGCAGGCCGATCGGGCCGCGCGCGTGCAGCTTCTGCGTCGAGTTGCCGATCTCCGCGCCCATCCCGAACTCGCCGCCGTCGGTGAAGCGCGTCGAGGCGTTGACGTAGACGCAGGCGGCGTCGACGCCGAGCTGGAACGCGCGCGCGACGCCGAGGTCCTCGGTCACGACCGCCTCCGAGTGGCCGCTTCCATACCGGTTCACATGCCCGATCGCCTCCTCGGCGGAGTCGACGACCTTCACCGCGAGGATCAGGTCGAGGTACTCGGTCGCCCAGTCCTCCTCGCTCGCGGGCACGACCGGAATCGCGCCCTCGTGGTCGCGCGCGTGCGCGGCGGCGCGCTCGTCGCAGCGCAGCTCGACGCCGACCGTGCAGAGCGTGCGCAGCACGCGCGGCAGGAAGGCGGGCGCGACCTCGGCGTGGACGAGCAGCGTCTCGGCGGCGTTGCAGACGCCCGGACGGTGAACCTTCGCGTTGAGCGCGATCGCCTCGGCCGCGTCGAGGTCGGCGTCGGCGTCGACGTAGACGTGGCAGTTGCCCGACGCCGCGTAGATCACGGGCACCGTCGCAACCGCCTTCAGCGCGTTCTTCAGACCCTCCCCCCCACGGGGAAAGATGAGGTCGACGACGCCGTCCTGCGTCGCCAGCTCGGCCAGCTCCTCGCGCCCGCCGCCGGCCAGGAGCTGAATCGCGCCGGCCGGCACGCCGGCCTGGATCGCCGCCTCGGAGGCGATCGCGGCGAGCACGGCGTTCGAGTGGGTCGCGGTCGAGGAGCCGCGCAGGACGATCGCGTTGCCCGACTTCAGGCACAGCGCCGCCGCGTCGATCGTGACGTTCGGGCGCGCCTCGTAGATCACGCCGACGACGCCGAAAGGAACGCGCACGCGCCGGACGTCGACGCCGCTGGGCAGCCGGTGGCCGTCGAGCGTCTCGCCGACCGGGTCGGGCAGCGCGGCGATCGTGCGCGCGCCGTCGGCGATCGCGGCGATGCGCGTGCGGTCGAGCGCGAGGCGGTCCAGCAGCGCCGAGCCGATCTCGTTCTCGCGGCCGGCCTCCAGGTCGCGCTGATTCGCCTCGAGGATCTCCGGCGCGCGTTCGACGAGCGCGTCGGCGATCGCGTACAGAGCCGCGTCCTTCACGCGCGTGTCGAGCGCGGCCAGCGGCGCGGCGGCCGCCTTCGCGGCGCGGCAGACCTCGGCGACGGGCGAGGTCGTGTCGGCGTCGGTCGCGATGGCCATGCGGAGAAGGGTACCGGCGGGCGCCGGGCTCACACTTTCTTGCCGGGGTTCATCAGGTTCCGCGGGTCGATGGCGGCTTTGACGGCGCGGTGCAGGCGCAGCGTGGCGTCGTTCCACTGGGCGCCGAGGTGGCCGCTCTTGACGAGCCCGAGGCCGTGCTCGCCGGAGATCGTGCCGCCCATCGCGCCGACGGCGGCGAACAGCTCCGCGGCGGCGGCGCTCGCGCGGGCCAGCTCCCGCGGGTCGGTCGCGTCGACCATGAACGTCGCGTGGACGTTGCCGTCGCCGGCGTGACCCCAACTGCACGCCGGCAGGTCGTGGCGCGCGCCGATCTCCAGCGTCGCCGCGATCGCGTCGGCGAGCCGCTCGAGCGGGACCGCGACGTCCTCCGACATCTTGCCGCCGCGCTGCGCGGTGACCGCGAGCGCGATCCCGTCGCGCCAGCGCCACAGCGCGGCGACGTCGGCCGGCGTCGCGGGGGCGTGCACTGCGAGCGCGTCCTCGCCGAGCGCCTCGCGCAGCGCGGCGGCGACGGCGGCGGTCTCGGCGACGCTGCCGTCCGCCTCGGCGATCACCGCGAAGGAGCCGGGCGGCACGTCGAACGGCGCCGCGCCCGCGGCGGCCGCGAGCGCGCCGGCGTCGAGGTACTCGAGCGCGGCGGCCTGGATGCCGAAGCCGAGCACGCGCTCGATCGCCGCGCAGCCGGCGCGCGCGTCGCGGTAGAGCGCGATCACCGGCGCCGCCGCCTCGGGCGCGGGGATCAACCGCAGCCACGCGGCCGTGACGATCCCCAGCGTCCCCTCGGAGCCGATCAGCAGCGACTTCAGGTCATAGCCGGCGACGTCCTTGCGCAGCGGGCCGCCGACCTCGACGACCTCGCCGGGCGGGACGACCGCCTCCAGGCCGGTCACCCAGCGGCCGGTCACGCCGTACTTGAAGGCGTGCGGACCGCCGGCGTTCGTCGCGATGTTGCCGCCGATCTGCGACTGCTCGGCGGCGCCGGGGTCGGGCGGGAACAGCAGGCCGCTCTCGCGCGCGATCCGCCGCAGCTCGCTCGTGCGCAAGCCGGCCTCGACGTGGATCCGCCACAGCGGCGGGTCGAAGCTGCGCATGCGCGTCATGCGGTCGAGCGCGACGACGACCCCGCCGTGCACGGGCACCACGCCGACGATCGCGCGCAGGTCCGCGGTGAGCGCAGCGGTCATGGGGCGCATGCTAGGCGCGTGGCGCGGCCGGTCGCGCCCGTCCGGCCGGTCCCAGTCCTACGCGAGCACGAAGTGGTCGCGGTGGATCGCCTCTTCGTCGCGGCTGGGCAGCAGCTCGCGCGCTTCCTCGGACTTCAGGCCCATCACGCGCCGCAGGTCGGCGGCGGAGCAGCTCGCGATGCCCTTCCCGACGACCGCGCCGTCGTGCACGACGTCGACCGCGTCCCCGGCCTCGAACGCGCCCTCGACGTCGACGACCCCGACCGGCAGCAGGCTCGTGCCGCCCTCGCGCAGGGCGCGCGCCGCGCCGGCGTCGACCGCGATCGCGCCGCGTGCCGGCTTGGCGTACTTGAGCCACAGCTTGAACGACGAGTAGCGGCCCGCCTGGGGGCCGAAGCGCGTCCCGACCGACTCGCCGGCGACGGCGGCCGCTATCGCTCCCTCGGCGAGGCCGTTCGCGATCACCGCGGGGATCCCGGCCGCCGTCGCCATCTCGGCCGCGACGACCTTCGAGCGCATCCCGCCCGAGCCGTGCGTCGTCGTCGTCTGGCGGATGTCGAGCGCGTCGAGCGCGCCGAAGTCGTCCACCGTGCGGACCGGCCGCGCGTCCGCGTCGAGCCGCGGGTCGCCGGTGTAGAGGCCGTCGGTCGAGGTCAGCAGGATCAGCAGCTCCGCGCCGATCAGGATCGCGACCTGCGCGGCGAGGAAGTCGTTGTCGCCGAACGTGATCTCGTCCGTCGCGGTCGTGTCGTTCTCGTTGATGACGGGCACGACGCGCCACTCGAGCAGCTTGCGCAGCGTCCGGCGCGCGTTGAGGTAGTGCGCCCGCTCGCCGCTGATGTCGTGGAACGTCAGCAGCACCTGCGCGCTCGCGATCCCGTGGCCGCGCAGCAATGCGTCGTAGAAGGCGTAGAGCTTGCCCTGCCCGACCGCGCTCGCCGCCTGGAGCTCGTCGATCGCGCGCGGCCGCTCGCTGAAGCGCAACACGCCCATCCCGCTGGCAATCGCGCCGCTCGTGACGATCGCGACGTCGCGCCCGGCGCGGTGCAGCGCGGCCGCCTGCGCGCACACGTGCGCGAGCACCTCGGCGCGCGGCTGACCGGCGTCGTCGGCGACGATCGAGGAGCCGAGCTTGATGACGACGGGACCCATGGGGACCGCAGGTTACGCGCGCCGGGCGGACGGGACCGCGCTCGCACGACGGACCCGGCCGGTTGCGGCGGCCGAGTCCGAGCCGCGCCGGCCTACGACGGGTCGAGCTCGAACTCGACGCCGCCGATCTCGACGTCGTCGCCGGGCTCGAAGCCGGCGTCCTCGAGCGCCTGGATCACGCCGATGCGCTTGAGGCGCCGCTCGAGGTGCGCCATCGCCTCCTCGTTCTCGACGTCGTAGCGCAGCACGAGGCGATCGATGCCCTGTCCGGCGACGCGGAAGCGGCCTTCGTCGAGGCGCTCGACCAGGAACCCGCGGGTCGCGGCCGGCCGGAAGACCTGGTGCTCGGCGAGTCCGGCGACCTCGGGCAGCTCGACCGGCGGCGCGAGCGGGACGCGCTCCAGCAACGCCTTGCGCAGCTCGTCGAGGCCGGCGCCGGTCGCGCTGGAGGTCAGCAGCACGGGCGCCTCCTCCCCCAGCCGCTCGCGCCATCCCGCGGCGGCGCGGGCCGCGTCCTCGGCGGTGACGAGGTCGACCTTCGAGAGCGCCAGGATGCGCGGCAGCCCCGCGAGGCGGGCGTCGTGCGCGGCCAGCTCGCGCTCGATCGTCGCGTGGTTCTCGACCGGGTCGGAGCCGTCGATCGGCGCCAGGTCGAGCACGTGCACGAGCAGCCGCGTGCGCTCGACGTGCGCGAGGAAGGCGTGGCCGAGGCCGGCGCCCTCGTGCGCGCCCTCGATCAGCCCGGGGATGTCGGCGAGCACGAGCTGGCGGTCGTCGGCGTCGATCGTGCCGAGCACCGGCTCGAGCGTCGTGAACGGGTAGTCGGCGATCTTCGGCTGCGCGCGCGTGAGACGGGACAGCAACGACGACTTGCCCGCGTTCGGCAGTCCGACGAGCCCGACGTCGGCGAGCAGCTTGAGCCGCAGCTCGATCCAGCCCTCCTCGCCGGGCAGCCCGCGCTCGGCGAAGCGCGGCGCCTGCCGCGTCGGCGTCGCGAAGTGCTTGTTGCCGCGTCCCGGCGAGCCGCCGCGCGCGACGAGCGCGCGCTGGCCGGGCGCCAGGAGGTCGTGGCGCGTGCCGTCCTCCAGCACAGCCACGGTGCCCGGCGGCACGTGCACCTCCAGCAGCTCGCCGTCGCCGCCGTGGCGCAGCGCGCCTCTGCCGTGGCCGCCGCGTCTGGCCTTGAAGTGCGCGGTGCGGCGGAAGAACTGGAGGTCGCGCAGCGAGTCGTCGCAGACGAGGATCACGTCGCCGCCGCGCCCGCCGTCGCCGCCGTCCGGCCCGCCCTTCGGGACCTTCGCCTCCCGCCGGAACGACATGCAGCCGTCCCCGCCGCCGCCGGCCTGAACATGGATGCGCGCTCTGTCGGACAGCATGCGCGATGAATCCTGACAGTAGGTCGCCCGGAGCAGCGGCCTGGCCGGCGCCGCTTTCTCATGCTTTCTCTGGATTCCTTAGAGATTGCGGCCTGCTTGCTCTCTCAGACTTTCTAAGCAGGTGTTTTGCGTGCGCCGCACTCCTTCTTCGACCGCGCCTACGAGCAGCACGCGGGGGCGTGCGCGGACGCGTGGCACCGAACGCTCGGCTTCCTCGGCGGCCTCGGCGTCGCACCGGCAACCGGTTGATCGCCGCGTGCTCGGCCGCGATCCTACGCGGCTCGCACGCAACCTTCCGATTGGAGCCCGCATGGCCGACCCCGTCTTCCTGATCACCGGCGCCTCCAGCGGCATCGGCGCCGCGACCGCCCGGCGCGCCGCGCAGGACGGTTACCGCGTCGTACTGGCGGCGCGCTCGGCCGACAAGCTGGACGCGCTCGCCGCGGAGCTGGGCGGCGCGGAGCGCGCGCTCGCGGTCGCCTGCGACGTGACCGAGTGGGATCAGCAGCAGGCGATGGTGTCGGCCGCGCTCGACGCGTTCGGCCAGCTCGACGTCGTCTTCGCCAACGCCGGCTTCGGCGCCAGACGCGGCTTCCTCGAGGAGTCGCCCGACTTCTGGAAGTCGATGGTGCTGACGAACGTCTACGGCGCGGCGCTGACGATCCGCGCGACGATCGAGCAGCTCCGCGCCGCGCGCGGGCACCTGCTGCTGACCGGCTCGGTCGCCGGCCGCGTCGCGCTGCCGGGCTCGCTCTACTCGTGCACGAAGTGGGCCGTGACGGCGATGGCGCAGGCCGCGCGCGGAGAGCTGGACGACAACAGCGGCGTGCGCGTCACGCTGATCGAGCCCGGCATGACCGCGACGCCGTTCTTCGAGAACGACATCTCCGGGTGGGGACTGCCGCCCGAGGCGGTCGCCGACGCTGTCATGTACGCCGTCAGCCGCCCGAACACGGTCGACGTCAGCGACATCATGGTGCGGCCCATCTTGCAGCCCTAGCACCAGGACCGAGCGACGGCTGACGAGCGCATCGGCGTGCCTGGCAACGAAGCGGGGGTGAAGCCGTACTCGCGTACGGCGAACCCCGATGACGCCGCCAGGCGTGCCGAGGCGCCGTCAGGCGTTACTCGGAGGCGGGGGTGACGGAGATGACGCGCCCGCGGCGGCCGGTCGTGAAGGCGACCGTGCCGGCCGCCTTCGCGAAGATCGTGTCGTCCTTGCCGATGCCGACGCCGGCGCCCGGCTTGAAGCGGGTGCCGCGCTGGCGCACGATGATCTCGCCGCCGGTGACGGTCTGGCCGGCGAACACCTTGACGCCGAGGCGCTTGGCGTTCGAGTCGCGGCCGTTGCGGGAGGAGCCGAGGCCCTTCTTGTGCGCCATTACTCGCTCGCCTCCTCGTCGCCGCCCGCCGCCGCCACGGGCGCGGGGGCCTCGCTCGCTCTCGCCGCTCTGGTGGCCGCTCTTCTGGCGGCGCCGAGCTTGATGCTCGTGATCTCGATGCGCGTCAGGTCCTGCCGGTGGCCGGTGCGCCGCTTGTATCCGCGCTTCGGCTTGAACTTCACGACGCGCAGCTTCGGTCCGCGCTCGTGGCTGAGGACTCTGGCTTCGACCTTCACCTTCGCGAGGTCGGCGCCGTCGACGATCTCGTCGTCGCCGCGGTAGAGCAGCGGCTCGAGCGCGACCTTCGCGCCCTCGTCCACGGCCAGCTTCTCGACGAGCAGGAACTGGCCCTCCTCGACCCGGTACTGCTTGCCGCCTGTCTTCACGATCGCGTACATGAGCTTCTTCTACGACTCCGCCTTGGCACGGGAACGGCGCCGTCCGCCTCGCCGGCCGCGGCGCCGAGCGGCGGATTCTACGCCATCCTCGCCCTGCGGCGCGGCGTCCCCCTCCTCGGCGTCGGCCTCGACCTGCTGCGCGGGGCCGTTGCCGTTGTCGGCGCCCACGAGCGTCGCCACCGCCGCCGTGCGCCCGACCTCGTCGATCCGCACGAGCCGCTTCTCGCCGACGTGGCGCCCGCCGCCGGTGACCGACACGATGTAGCCGTCGATCTTCGCGACCGCGTCGTCGACGTTGTACATGTGCGGCTCGACGATCGTGACGAGCACCTCGTCGCCTTCGCGGAACGGCAGCGCCCGCTCGGCCACGGCGTCGCGCGTGCCCTCCATCGTGATCGCGAAGTGGTCGAGCGGCAGCCCCTCGGAGCCCTCGAAGTGCAACCACTTGCCGGTCTGCTCCTCGAGCTGGCGCAGGATCTTCGCGCCGTCGCGCGTGAACACCGCCGAGACGCGCGGGTTGATCTGAAGCAGCAGCGCCTCCGCCGCGACCGTTCTCGTCAGCTCGCGCAGTCTGCGCTCGAACGCGATCGCGATCGTCTCCTCGGAGCGGATCACGCCCTCGCCCTCGCACGTCGGGCACGGCCGGGTCATGATCTCGCGCACGCCCTCGGTCACGTTCTGGCGCGTCATCTCGACCAGCCCGAGCGGCGAGATCTCGACCACGAACGTCTTCGTGCGGTCCTCGTCGAGCGACTTGCGCAGCGTCTTGAGCACGGCGTCGCGGTTCTTCGCGCGCGCCATGTCTATGAAGTCGATCACGATGATGCCGCCGATGTCGCGCAGGCGGAGCTGGCGTACGGCCTCCTCGGCCGCCTCCAGGTTCGTTCTCGTGATCGTGTCCTCCAGCCGCGCGCCTCTGCCGCGGCCGATGAACGAGCCGGTGTTGACGTCGATGACGGTCAGCGCCTCGGCGTAGTCGATCACGAGGTAGCCGCCGCTGGGCAGGTCGACGCGGCGCGAGAGCGTCCCTTCGATCTCTCTCTCGACGTCGTAGCGCTCGAACAGCGAGGCGTCCTCCTCCCACAGCTCGACGCGGTCGACCAGCTCGGGCGCCGTGCGCGTGAAGAACGACACGAGCCGCTGGTGCTGCTGCTCGTCGTCGACGATCGCGCGCTCGAAGTGCTCGGAGAAGACGTCGCGCACGACGCGCACCGAGAGGTCGGCCTCCTGGAAGACGAGGTCGGGCGCCTGCGTCGCCTCGACGCGCTTGTCGAGCACCTCGTGGAGCTTGAAGAGGTACTGGAGCTCGCGCTCGAAGTCCTCGCGTCTGGCGCCGAAGGCGGCCGTGCGGATGATCGCCCCGCCGCCCTGGAGGTCGAGTCTCGCGGCCTCCTTGCGCAGGCGGTCGCGCTCCTTGTCGGGCAGTCTGCGCGAGACGCCGACGCCCTCGCCCTGCGGCGAGTAGACCATGTAGCGGCCGGGGATCGCGAGCTCCATCGAGAGCCGCGCGCCCTTCGTCTTGAGCGGGTCCTTGACGACCTGCACGACGATCTCCTGCCCCGGTCTGAGCAGCTCGTGGATCTTCTGCCCGTCGCCCTTGCCGCGCCCGCGCCGCGGCGTCTCGACGCCGGGCAGCACGATCTCGTCGACGTGCAGGAAGCCGTTCTTCTCCAGGCCGATGTCGACGAAGGCGGCCTCGAGGCCCGCCAGCACGTTGTCGACCTTGCCCTTGTAGATGTTGCCGACGATCGAGCGGCCGCCGCGGCGCTCCAGGTAGAGCTCGGCGACGCGGTAGCCGGCCGCCGGGTTGGCGGCTCTTCTGCGGCGGCGTCTGCCGGGTCTCGGCGCGGCGGCGACCGTCCCGGTCGCCTCGAGCAGCGCGACGCGGGTCTCACCGCGATCGACGCTGACCAGCACTTGCTTCTTCATGGAGTGAGTGTGCCTTCTTATGAGAGGACGAGCGCCCGACCCTTCGACCCCTGCGCGATCCGTCCTTGGACGTGGATCGACTGGAGGAGCCCGAGCGCGAGGAACGTGGTCAGATACGAGGCGCCGCCGAAGCTCATCAGCGGCAGGGTCACGCCGGTGATCGGCATGATCCCGATCGTCATCCCGACGTTGACGAAGATCTGGAACATCAGCATCGCGAGGATGCCGCCGGCGATCAGCGCGCCGAACAGGTTCTTCGCCAACGTGACGATGCGCAGGGTGCGCCAGATCAGCAGCGCGTAGAGCGAGAGCACGAGCGCGGCGCCGGCGAAGCCGAACGTCTCCCCCACCACGCTGAACACGAAGTCCGTGTGGTGCTCGGGAAGGAAGTTGAGCCCCGTCTGCGTCGCGTGCGCGACGCCCCGGCCGGTCTTCTGGCCGGAGCCGATCGCGATCAGCGACTGGTTGACCTGGTAGGTCGCGTTTCTCGGGTCGTGGGAAGGGTTCACGAAGCCCGTGAGACGCTCGACCTGATACGGCTTGAGCACGTGCACGCCGACCGCCGGAGCGGCGACGAGCACGAGCACGGTCGCGACGGCGAACATCCCGATCAGGCCCCAGAGCTGGCGCCCGGACGTGCCGGCGACGAAGAGGACGCACAGCGCGAGCGTCACGTAGACGAGCGCGGTGCCGAGGTCCGGCTGGATCATCACGAGCGCCGCCGGACCGAGCGCGAGCAGCATCATGCGCGCGGTCGTCTCGCGTTCGTGCAGGCGCCGCGCGCGGTCGACGACGAACGCCGACAGCGCGACGACGAGCAGGACCTTGCCCAGCTCGGACGGCTGGAACTGGAAGAACGGCAGGCTGATCCAGCGGCGAGATCCGCGCGCAACCGAGCCGAGGCCCAGCACGAGCAGGTTCAGCCCGATCAGCGCGCCGTAGATCGGCAGCTTGAACTCGCGCAGGCGCGAGTAGTCGAAGCGCGCGATCAGCGCCATCAGCAGCAGGCCGACGACGGCGTAGCCCGCCTGGCGCTCGACGTAGTAGAGCGGCGAGCCGGGGATGTCGTGGCGCGTGGCGCCCTTGAGCACGACGAGCGAGCAGCCGATCAGCCCGAGCGTCGCCAGCAGCAGCCACGGGTCGAGCAGCAGCCGCCGGCCGCGGCGGCCGCCCGTGACCTCGTCGACGCTGCGCTGGATCGGGGTCGCGGCGCTCACAGCGTCTGCGATCTCCCCGCGATGACCTGCTTTCTGACGCCGAACCACTGCGACAGGATCAACCGCACCGCCGGCGCGGCGGCCTGCGCGCCGAAGCCGCCGGCCTCGATCGTGGCGGCGACGACGATCGGTCTGACCGGGTCGGGCACGTAGGCGACATACCATGACTGGTCGGGCTTGCTGCCGCCGAACTGGGCGGTCCCGGTCTTCGCGAAGACCTGCCTGGGGAACGTGCCCATGACGTCGTAGGACGTGCCGCCGGGCTGCTGCGCGGCAGCGTTGAGACCCTGGCGGATCGCGTTCAGGTCGTCGGTGGGGATGTCGATGTGGCGGGCCGGCTTGGGGTCGATCTGCTGGAGCACTCTGCCATGGCGGTCGGCGATCTGGAGCCCGACGTGCGGACGCACGATCGTGCCGCCGTTCTCGATCGCCGCGTAGGCGACCGCAAGCTGGAGCGGCGTGGCGAGGAAGTCGCCCTGCCCGACCGCGAGGTTCGTGTTGTCGCCCTCGCTCCAGGGGCGGTTCGTGCCGTCGGCGAACACGCAGCCGGCGGAGTAGCGCCGGAGCGCGCGTCTGCGATCCGTGCGGTAGAGCCGTTCGCATCTCGCTTGCGTCTGGTTGACCTGGTCGCGCCAGCGCGGCGTCGGGATCAGGCCGCTCGCCTCGTTGCCGAGGTCGACGCCGGTCGGCTGGCCGAAGCCGTATTCGCGCGCCCACTGCTGGAGCGCGCCGCCCGCGGGGTGCGATCCCGGCGGCACGTTCAGTCTGGCGCCGAGGTAGTAGAAGAACGTGTCGACCGACTCCTGGATCGCCTGCACGAGCGCGACCGGGCCGTAGACGGCGCCGCCGGCGTTTCTGCGCACGAGCAGTCCCTCTCGGAAGGTGCCGGTGTCGTTGTAGATCGAGCTGGGCGTGATCAGCCCGGTCACGAGCGCGGCCGTCGCGGTGACGATCTTGAACGTCGAGCCGGTCGGGTAGGCGGACCCGATCGCGCGGTTGATCAGCGGGTTGCTCGTTCCCGGCCCGAAGGCCGCGTTGAACTGGCGGTCGGAGAGCGGTCTGGCGAACAGGTTGGCGTTGTAACTGGGCGCCGAGCCCATCGCGAGCACCTCGCCGTCGCGCGGGTCGAGGGCGACGAACGCCCCCGCGCGCGCCGGGTTGCCGTTGCCGTTCGCCAGCCCGATGCCGGTCTGGAGCGCCTGCTGGCCGGCTCTCTCCAACCCCAGGTCGATCGACAGCCGCAGATCCTCGCCCTGCACCGGCGAGCGCTCTCTCAGGTAGCCCTTCGGCTGGCCGAGCGCGTCGACCTGCACGCGCGTGGCGCCGTCGATCCCGCGCAGGTAATGGTCGTAGGTGTACTCGAGCCCCGACTGGCCGACGACGGTGCCGCCTCGCACGCCCTTGAAGTGCGGGTCCTTCAACTGGGTCGCGCTGATCTGGCCGACGGTGCCGAACATCTGCGCGCCGACGTCGTCGAACGGGTAGGAGCGCACGAACACGGGCTCGATCGCGACGCCGGGGAATTCCTGCGCGCGCTCGCCGAGGTAGTCGTAGACGGCCGGCGCGGCGTCCGTGCTGACCGTCACGTCGGCGTACGGCAGGTTCCACACGCCTCTGCGCACCCGGCAGTCGAGGTCCATCAGACGCAGCGTCGCGCTGCCGACGACGCATCTCCCCGGCCGCGTCGACAGCCCGAGCACGCGGCTCAGCCTCGCCAGCTCGCGCGTGCGCGCGGCGGCGTCGCCCGGCAGCTTCGGCGGCGAGACGACGACGGCGACCGCGCGCCGGTCCTCGACGAGCACTCTGCCGTGGCGGTCGAGCATCTGGCCGCGCGGCGCCTGGATCGAGATGTCGCGCACGCGGTTCGTCGAGGCCTGCGCGAGGTACTGGTCGCCCGACAGCACCTGGAGGAACCACAGGCGGAAGAAGATGATCGCGAACATCGCGAGCGCGAAGCCGCCGATGATCGCGACGCGCATCGCGAGCTGCGGCGTGATCGGCTGCCGGCGGTCCTCCGGCGGCGTCAGCCCCGTCATCGGCCCGCCGACGGTCGCTGCAACGGCGAGAGGCCGCCGGTGGTGTAGGCGCGGCGCCGGCGCCGGCGCGGGTCCTGCGGCAGCGAGCCGCGCACGATCCGCCGCACGAGCGCGTAGATCGGCAGCGCGAGCAGCGATCCGATCAGGATCGTCACGACGACCTGGCGCAGCAGCAGCCAGCTCACCGGCGCGCGCACGCCGAGCAGGAACTGCATCAGCGCGAAGCCGACCGTCGAGAAGCCGGTCGCGACGGCGCCGACGGCGAGCGGGACGAGGCCGTGGGCGGGGTCGCGCAGCTCGCGCAGGCGCCCGGACCAGTAGCCGATCGCGATGAACAGCAGCGAGGTGACGCCGAGCGTCTGCACGAGCGCGACGTCGACGAACAGCCCGACGGCGAAGCCGAAGACCGCGCCCGGCAGCGAGCCGGCCAGCAGTCCGACCGAGGCGACGACGAGCGGCGAGATGTCGGCGCTGACGCCGAAGACCGTCACCTGCGAGATCGCCGCGATCTGCACGACGACCGTCAGGAAGCCGAGCAGCGCGAGCCGCAGCGGGAGCTGGTACCCCTCGCCCCGGTTCATGGCCCGCCCGCCGCCACCGCCGGCCCGCCCACCTGCGCGCGCTGCTGGCCGGAGCCGCCGCGGCCGATCAGGATCTGCGCGAACACGAGGTGGCGCAGGTCGGCGAGCGGCGAGACGTGGACCTGCTGGTCGGCGTCGAGCTCCACCGGGTCGGCCTTCGTGACGCGCCCGACGGGGATGTTCGGCGGGTAAAGCGACTCCAGCGCGCTCGAGCGCGAGCCGGCCGTGACGACGATGTCGCCCTGCTGGATGCTCGCGTCGCGCGGCAGAAGCTGGACGAGCAGGTCGAGCGGGTTGCCGACCGAGGACTTCATCAGCCCGAAGTCGCCGGCGGCGTCGAGCACTCTCACGGAGACCGCTGAGCTGGGATCGGTGACGAGCGTGACGAACGAGTAGTCGGAGCCGACGAAACTGACGTGGCCGACGAGCCCGCCGTCGCCGATCACCGGGTCGCCGACGCGCACGCCGTCGCCGCTGCCGGCGTCGAGCTGGAGCCGGTCGCTGACGAGGTTGTCGAGCGAGCGGCCGATCACGCGCGCGGTGTGCTGGTCGTAGCCGCGCAGGCCGCCGCTGTCGTCGACGCCGAGGATGCCCGCGAGCTGCTGGTAGTTCTGCATCGCGACCTTGTAGCCGGCGACCTCCTGGAGCAACTGGTCGCGCTGCTTTCTGAGCTGGTCGCGCTCCTTCTTCGCGCGCGCCGTGTCGCCGAACCAGCCGAAGAAGTCGCGCACCGGCTTGAGCGCGCGGCTCGCGCCCTCCTGCACCGGCGAGAGCACCGCGACGACGCCCCGCTGCACGCTGTGCAGCGGGCTGCCGGCCGACTCGCCGAAGTAGGCGGTCAGCAGGATCAGGGAGACGACGACGAGCAGCGCGAGCACTGCCCGCCGCCGGCGGACTTGCTTGTCGTACACGGGTCCAGTGGCTCCAAGGCTCGGTGCCTCCGCGCCGCGCTACCCGGCTGAACGGGTCCCTGCATCAGTAGCGGCGGCGCCGGTTGTTCCTGGCGTTCTTGCTCGACCGGTGGATCGCCTCGAACTCCTCGAGCGAGCGGCCCGACCCGACCGCGACGCACGTCAGAGGAGATTCGGCGAGGTGCGCCGGCATCTGCGTCTCGTGGCGCAGGCGCTCGTCGAGCCCCTGCAGCAGCGCGCCGCCGCCCGCGAGCATTATCCCGCGGTCCATGATGTCGGAGGCGAGCTCCGGCGGGGTGCGGTCGAGCGTCTCCTTGACGGCGTCGATGATCTGCGAGATCGGCTCCTCGAGCGCCGTGCGGATCTCCTCGCTCGTCAGCACGACCGTCTTCGGCAGCCCGGAGACCATGTCGCGCCCGCGGATCTCCGCCTGGACCTCTTCGTCCATCTCGTAGGCGGAGCCGATCTCGAGCTTGACCTCCTCGGCCGTCTGCTGCCCTATGAGCAGCTTGTACTCGCGCTTGACGTAGTTGATGATCGCCTCGTCGAGCTCGTCCCCGCCGATGCGGATCGACTGCGAGACGACGATCCCGCCCAGCGAGATGACGGCGACCTCCGAGGTGCCGCCGCCGATGTCGACGACCATCGAGCCGGTCGGCTCGCCGACCGGCAGCCCCGCCCCGATCGCGGCCGCCATCGGCTCCTCGATCAGGTAGGCCTGGCGCGCGCCCGCGGACAGGCACGCCTCCTCGACCGCGCGCTTCTCGACGCCCGTGACCCCGGAGGGCACGCAGACGACGACGCGCGGGTGCGCCCAGCGGTTCTGATGCACCTTCTGGATGAAGTGGCGGAGCATTTCCTCGGTCACCTCGAAGTCCGCGATCACGCCGTCCTTCAAGGGCCGGATCGCGGAGATCGTGCCGGGCGTGCGGCCGAGCATGCGCTTGGCCTCGATCCCGACCGCATGCACCTCGCCGCTGCGCGAGTCGACCGCGACGACGGAGGGCTCCGACAGCACGATCCCGCGGCCGCGCACGTAGACGAGCGTGTTGGCGGTTCCGAGGTCGACCGCCATGTCGCGGCCGCCGAACCCGGTCAGGTAGCTGAAGAAGCCCATGCGTGGTGGAGGGGAGCACGAGCGGGAGGTGCAAGCGCGCCCGGCGCGCGCTCCTGCGGGGGCCTCCGCTCAGCGCCGGAGTGTAGCGGACGAGCGCGTCCAGACCAGCCTGCAACGCGTCTGTCGTTGGCGCGAAGGCGCTGCAAATCAGCGTGTCAGACGCCCGCCTGGGCGCCGCCTTGCAGGATCCCCGGCAGCAGATCGAGCAGCGCCGCGACGGGCAGGCCGACGACGTTCAGATAATCGCCCTCGATCCCGGCCACGAGCGCCGCCCCGCGCGCCTGGATCGCGTACCCCCCGGCGCGGTCGCGCCACTCGTCGGTGGCGAGGTACCAGTCGAGCGTCGCCGCGTCGAGATCGCGGAAGCGCACGCGCGTCGCCGCCGACGCCGTCCGCATCTCCCCGGCCTCGACGACGGCGATCCCCGACACGACCTCGTGCACCCGCCCCGACAGGCGCGACAGCGTCGCCCGCGCCTCCGCCGCGTCCGCCGGCTTGCCGTAGATGGCCCCGTCGAGCACGACGACCGTGTCGACGCCGAGCACCGGCGCGGCCGCCTCCACCGCAAGCGCCTTGCGACGCGCGTTCTCGACGGCGACCGCGACGGGATCCGCACCCTCCGACAGCTCCTCGGCGTCGCTCACCACGACGGTGAAGGCGACGCCGAGCTGCTCCAGGATCGCCCGCCGCTGGGGCGAGCGCGATGCCAGGACGAGGCGAGTCAGGCGAGCCCCGGGAAGAAGATGGCGGCCTCGCGCGCGGCGGACTCGTTCGAGTCGGAGCCGTGGACCATGTTCTGCCCGACCTCGAGCGCGAAGTCGCCGCGGATCGAGCCGGTCGCCGCCTCGATCGGATTCGTCGCGCCGATCACCTGGCGCGCGGCCTTGACGGCCTCGTGGCCCTCGAGCACAGCGGCGACGAGCGGCCCGGACGTGATGAAGTCGACGAGCTCGCCGAAGAACGGGCGCTCGCGATGCTCGGCGTAATGGGTCTCGGCCGTCTCGCGCGCGAGCCGCTGCTGCTCCAGCGCGACGATTCTGAGGCCCTTGCGCTCGAAGCGAGCGAGGATCTCGCCCGTCAGGCCGCGCGCGAAGGCGTCCGGCTTGACCAGGATGAGGGTCCGGTCCACGGCGGTGTCTCCTTGGTTCAGGTTCGGGATCGCGCGGAGCGCGCCGTCGGCGGCGCGTCCGCGGCGCGAAAGCCTACGAGGTCGGCTCGGCCGCGCCTTCGGCGGCCGTGCTCTCAAGGCTCTCGCTGCGGCGCCGGCGGCGCCGCGAGGCAGTCGTCTGGCCCGGCACCTCGGCCTCGCAGTACGGGCAGACCTTCCACGTCGGGTCGAGCGGTCTGCCGCACTGGAGGCACGGGTCCTTCAGCTTGCGCAGGCAGCTCGGGCAGCGCAGGAAGTCCCTCTCGACCTCGTAGTCGCAGTGCGGGCAGAGGTGGTAGCCCGCTTCCGCGAGGCGCGCTTCGGCGGCCTGCATCTCCAGCTCCCGCTCGCGCACGTCGTCGAGGTACTCGGGCGGGCGCACGATCACGTAGACGAACGTGCCGACGAACGGGAACAGCGATGCCGCGGTCGCGCACCACACGAGCATCGGATCCTCGATCCGGCGCCGCGCGTCGGCGTACGTCCAGTAGACGAGCGCGAGCCAGATGACGACGAGGCACAGGATCACGAGGTTCACGGCCAGGCTGAGGCCGCTGCTGTTGATCCCGAAGATGGCGAACGGGGACATCGGGAGCCGGAGTGTAAAGGTTCGACCGGCGCCGGCTGCGCGCCGGAGCGCCTGATTACCCCCGGAGATGCTTACAGGAACATCCGGCCGAACGCGTAGCCGATCGCGAAGAAGACGAGGATCACGACCGCCACGACGGCGGCCACGAGCCCGAGCATCGAGAGGAAGCGCGGTCCGTCCTGGGAGTCCATCACAGCATCGAGGCGCTGCGCTGCCCGGCGGGCGCCAGCAGGTCGGCGACAAGGTAGATCGATCCGGTCGCGAGCACGACGCCGCCGGCGCCGGCCAGCTCGCGCGCGCGCGCGAGCGCGCGTCGCGGGTCCGCTTCCAGGGACTGCGTCCCGCCCGCCCCGCCCCCGTCCGCCCCGCCGGCCCCGCCGAGCTGCGCCCACAGCGACGCGAGCGTCGCCGGCGGCAGCGCGCGCGGATTCTGGTTGCGGGTGAAGACGACGTGCTCGACGTGCGGAAGCAGCGCGCGCAGCATCCCGGCGGCGTCCTTGTCCTCCAGGATCGAGACGACTGCGACAAGCCGGCGGCCGGCCGTCAGCCGCGGCAGCGATTCGGCGAGGGCGGCGACGCCCTCGGCGTTGTGCGCGCCGTCGAGCACGGTCAGCGGCTCGTGCGCGACGACCTGGAGGCGGCCCGGAACCGTCACCGCCGCGGCCGCGGCCCGCACGCGGGCCAGCTCGACCGCGCGGCCGCTGGCCTCCAGGTAGGCCCGCGCGGCGGCGCGCGCGAGCGCGAAGTTGCGCTGCTGGAAGGCGCCCGGCGCGGCCACCTCGACCCCCGGATCGGCCGGCGCCCGCACGAGCCGGGCGCCGTGGCGCTCGGCCGCGGCCTGCGCCTCCTCGAGCGCGTCGGGGTGCAGGTCGGCGCCGATCACGAGCACGCCGCCGTCGCGCACGACCGCGAGCTTCTCGCGTGCGATGTCGCGCACGGTCGGGCCGAGCCAGCGGGTGTGCTCCAGGCCGACGCTCGTGAGCACCTGCACGGTCGAGGGGATCACGTTGGTGGCGTCCCAGCGCCCGCCGAGGCCGGCCTCGACCACCGCCACCTCGACCTCGCGCGCGGCCAGCTCGCTGAACGCGGCGGCCGTGAGCGCCTCGAACTGCGTGACGCGGTCGTCCTCGTGCTGGCTGCGGTTCACGAGCGCGGCGGCGTGCGCGGCGCGCTCGAGCGCGCGCGCGAAGGCACGCGGCTCGACGTCGCGGTCGTCGACGCGGATGCGTTCGGCGAACGACACGAGGTGCGGCGAGAGGTAGGCGCCGACGTGCAGCTCGTGGCGCTGGAGGATCGCCGCGATCATGCGCGTCGTCGAGGACTTGCCGTTCGTGCCGACGACGTGGATCGTGTCGTAGCGGCGCTCGGGCTGGTCGAGCGTCGTCATCAGCCGGCGCATGCGGTCCAGGCCGAAGCGCATGCCGAACAGCTCGAGCCCGCGCAGGTAGCGCTCGGCGTCCTCCAGCGACCAGCGCGCCCCGCTCATCCGGCGAGTCCCTCCAGCTCCTCGCGCAGCGCGGCGAGCTTCGCGCGCTCGGCCTCCACGACCGCCGGCGGCGCCTTGGCGACGAAGCCCGCGTTCGCGAGCTTGGCCTCGCAGCGGGCGATCTCGGCCTGGAGCTTGTCGCGGCGCTCGGCGAGCTTGCGCTCGGCCGCGCCGAGGTCGACCGCGTCGCTCGCGTGCACGATCACGGCGCCGCCGGGGATCGCGATCGTCGCGGCGTCGGCCGCGCCGTTCCGGGCGTCGGTCAGATCGAAGCGCGCCAGCCGCGCGACGTGCGCGGCCGTCCGCTCGTAGCCGCTCGCCTCCAGCCGCGCCGGGATGCGCGCGCCGACCGGCGCCCCCACCCCGTCGCGCCAGCCGCGCAGCGCCTGCACGGCGGCGATCGCGTCGGCGAGCGCGCGCTCGGCGTCCGCGTCGCGGTCGGCGTCGGTCGGCGCCGGCCCGGCCTGCCGCGCCGCCAGCAGGCCCTCGGCGCCCGGCACGAACGACCAGATCTCCTCCGTCACGAACGGGATCACCGGGTGCGCGAGCAGCAGCGTCTCGGTCAGCACGTGCAGCAGCGTCGCGTCGAGCGCGGCGCGCTGCTCGCCCTCGGCCTCGTAGAGGCGCGGCTTGACCAGCTCCAGGTACCAGTCGCACAGCTCGCCGTAGACGAAGTCGTAGAGCGTGAGCGCGGCGTGCGAGAAGTCGAACTGCTGCACGTGCTGCTCGAACGTCGCCCGCGCGGCGGCGAGCCGGCTGAGGATCCAGCGGTCCTCGATCGTCTGCGGGCGCGCAGCCGGCCGCGCCTCCGGGTCCACGCGCGTGAGGATCAGCCGCGAGGCGTTCCACAGCTTGTTCGCAAGCTGCTCGCCCTGCTGGACCTTCTCGGCCGAGTAGCGCACGTCCTGCGAGGAGGACATCGCGAGCAGGCCGAAGCGCACGCCGTCCGCCCCGTGCCGCTCGATCTCGTCGAGCGGGTCGATGCCGGTGCCGAGCGACTTGCTCATGCGGCGGCCGTCGGGCGCCTGGATGACGGAGTGGATGTAGACGTCCTCGAACGGGACGTCGCCGGTGAGCTCCAGGCCCATCATGATCATGCGCGCGACCCACAGGAAGAGGATGTCGCGCGCGGTGGAGAGCACGTTCGTCGGGTAGAAGGCGCGCAGCTCGGGCGTGTCGCGCGGCCAGCCGAGCGTCGCGAACGGCCACAGCGCGGAGGAGAACCAGGTGTCGAGCACGTCGGGGTCCTGCTCCCAGCCCTCGCCCTGCGGCGGCGCCGCGCCGACGTAGGTCTCCCGCCGCTCGCCGTCGCCGCGGTACCAGACCGGCAGCCGGTGCCCCCACCAGAGCTGGCGCGAGACGCACCACGGCCGGATCCCCTCCATCCAGTCGAGGTAGACGCGCGTCCAGCGCTCGGGGTGGATCCGCACGCGCCCGTCCGCGACCGCGTCGATCGCCGGCTTCGCCAGCTCGTCCATGCGCATGAACCACTGGAGGCTGATCAGCGGCTCGATCCGCTCGCCGGAGCGGTGGGAGAACGGCACGACATGCTGGTAGGGCTCGCGTCTGACGAGCCGGCCCTCGGCCTCGAGCGCGGCGAGCACCGCCGCCTGCGCCTCCTGCACCGTGAGGCCGGCGAAGCGCTCGCCCGCCGCGGCGGTCATGCGGCCGTCCTCGCCGATCACGCTCAGCTCTGACAGGCCGTGGCGGCGGCCGATCTCGAAGTCGTTCGGGTCGTGGCCCGGCGTGATCTTCAGCGCGCCGGTGCCGAACTCGGGCTTGACGTAGTCGTCGGCGACGATCGGCAGCTCGCGCCCGACGAGCGGCAGGATCGCCGTCGCGCCGATCAGGTGCTTGTAACGGTCGTCGTCGGGGTTCACGGCGACGGCGGTGTCGGCGAGCATCGTCTCGGGGCGCACCGTCGCGACCGTGATCGTCTCGGCGGTCGGCCGGCCGTCCGCGTCCGCGATCGGATACGCGACGTAGGTCAGCTCGTCGACGACCTCCCGGTCCTCGACCTCAAGGTCGGAGATCGCCGAGCCGGAGCCCGGATCCCAGTTGACCATGTAGTAGTCGCGGTAGATCCAGCCCTTCTCGTAGAGGTCGACGAAGACCCTGACGACCGCCTCGTGGTAGCCGGCGTCGAGCGTGAAGCGCTCGTCGTCGTAGTCGAGCGAGGCGCCGAGCCGCTGGAACTGCTCGACGATCGTCGAGCCGTACTGCTCGCGCCATCTCCACACGCGCCGCTCGAACGCCTCCCGGCCCAGGCCCTGCCGGGTCGCGCCCTCTTCGGCGAGTTGCTTCTCGACCTGCTTCTGGGTGGCGATGCCGGCGTGATCGGTGCCGGCGATCCACTTCGTCCGCTTCCCGCGCGCGCGGTGATAGCGGATCAGGACGTCCTGGATCGAGCCGTTGAGCGCGTGCCCCATGTGCAGCGCGCCGGTGACGTTCGGCGGCGGCACCGCGATCGAGTAGCTCTCCCCCGCATCGCCCTCCGGCTCGGGATGGAACAACCCCGAATCCAGCCAGCGTCTGACGATCCGCGGCTCCACCTCCGCCGCGTCGTAGCGCGTCTTGGCCTCCAGCGTCGACATGAGGGCGCAAGCGTATCGCCGATCCGCGCGCCGGCCTGCGTCGGCGCGGAGCCCTGCGCCTAGCCGGCACGCCGGCGGGCGGGTGCGTCCCGCCGTCGAGGCTAGGCCGACTCCTCGCGGAGGTCGTCCTCGCCCTCCTCGGGCGGGACGGCCTCGGTGACGAGGGTCGGGGCGAGGCCCTTCTCGATCGTCTCCTTCGTCACGACGCACTTCCTGACGTCGCGGCGCGAGGGCAGTTCGAACTGCACCTCGAGCAGGACCTCCTCGATGATCGAGCGCAGGCCGCGGGCGCCGGTCTCGCGCTCGAGCGCCTTGTCGGCGACCGAGACCAGCGCCTCTTCGGCGAAGACGAGCTCGATCCCGTCGAACTGGAAGAAGCGCTGGAACTGCTTGACGAGCGCGTTGCGCGGCTCGGTCAGGATCGTCATCAGCTCCTCGCGCGAGAGCTGGTGGACGGCCGACATCACCGGCAGGCGGCCGATGAACTCGGGGATCAGGCCGTAGTGGACGAGGTCCTCGGGCAGGCAGTTCTCGAAGATGTTGCCGGGATCCCACTCGACGACCTCTTCCATCGCCGCGCCGAAGCCGATCCCCTGCTTGCCGATCCGCCGCTCGATCACCTGGTCCAAGGCCGCGAACGCGCCGCCGCAGATGAACAGGATGTTCGTCGTGTCGATCGTGAGGAACTCCTGGTGCGGGTGCTTGCGCCCGCCCTGCGGCGGCACCGAGGCTGTGGTCCCCTCCAGGATCTTCAGCAGCGCCTGCTGCACGCCCTCGCCGGAGACGTCGCGCGTGATCGACGGGTTGTCGGCCTTGCGCGCGATCTTGTCGACCTCGTCGATGTAGATGATCCCCGTCTCGGCCTTCTTGACGTCGTAGTCGGCAGCCTGGATCAGCTTCAGGAGGATGTTCTCGACGTCCTCGCCGACGTAGCCGGCCTCCGTGAGCGCGGTCGCGTCGGCGATCGCGAACGGCACGTTGAGGATCTTGGCGAGCGTCTGCGCGAGCAGCGTCTTGCCGCAGCCGGTCGGCCCGAGCAGCAGGATGTTCGACTTCTGCAGCTCGATCTCATCGTCGTCCGACTGGAGCATCTGGACGCGCTTGTAATGGTTGTAGACCGCCACGGAGAGCGTGCGCTTGGCGGCCTCCTGCCCGACGACGTACTCGTTGAGCACGTCGTAGATCTGGCGCGGCTTGGGCAGGTGCTCGAGGTCGAACGACGGCGGCGCCGTCAGCTCCTCGTCGATGATCTCGTTGCAGAGATCGATGCACTCGTCGCAGATGTAGACGCCGGGGCCGGCGATCAGCTTCTTGACCTGGCGCTGGGACTTCCCGCAGAAGGAGCAGAGGAGCTGTTCGTTGGTGTCCGTGGGCCGTGCCATGTCGCTCTCCCAGTGGTCGGCAGATGCCGACCTCGACCTTAGTGCTGGGCGATCACCCGGTCGATGATGCCGTAGTCCTTCGCCTCCTCGGAGCTCATGAAGTAGTCGCGCTCCGTGTCGCCCTTGACCTCGTCCACAGGCTTGCCCGTGTGGTGGGCGATGATCTCGTCGAGCCGGCGGCGGATGTCGATGATCTCTCTCGCGTGGATCTCGATGTCGGTCGCCTGGCCCTGGAACGACGACGACACCTGGTGGATCAGGATCTTCGCGTTGGGCAGCGCCATCCGCTTGCCTCTCGCTCCGCCCGAGAGCAGCAGGGCGCCCATGCTCATCGCGATCCCGACGCAGATCGTCTGCACGTCGGGCTTGATGAACTGCATCGTGTCGTAGATCGCCAGCCCGGCGTAGACCGAGCCGCCCGGCGAGTTGATGTAGAGCGAGATGTCCTTCTCGGGATCCTCGGACTCCAGGTGCAGGAGCTGGGCCACGATCAGGTTCGCGATCTGGTCGTCGACGGGCGTGCCGAGGAAGATGATGCGCTCGTTCAGCAGGCGCGAGTAGATGTCGAACGCGCGCTCCCCGCGCGACGTCTGCTCCACGACCATCGGTACAAGGGGGCTCATAGTCCTCGCTTTGTTTCGCTTCCTCGGCTCGAATCCTGCTGCGGAGCCGAGCGCGTCAGCGACCGGCCGGTGGGGCGAGTCTAGCAATCGCCTCCTGGCGGTCTGAGGGGTGCGCGGGACGGGCGCGGGGCCGCTTCAGGCTCTTCTGGCGGCGGCGCCTCTGGCGCCTCTGGCGGCGGCTCTGGCGGCTCTTCTCGCCGCCGGTCTGGCGGCTCTTCTGGCCGCTCTCGCCGCTCTTCTCTCCCCCTTGGCGCTCTCCGGCACCCACAGCTTCTCGCGCGCCTGCGCCTGCGCCTGCGGGATCGGCTTCGCGCGCTCGGCGAGCAGGTCCATCGCCTTGCGCGTGGCGACGTCGTCGCGCAGCGTGTCCAGCGTGCCCGCCTTGCGCACGCGCTCGAGCAGCTTCGCCGGCTGCTCGCCCTCGCGCGCGGCGGTCGGCGCGAGCGCCTCGGCCAGCTCCTCCTCGCTCGGCTCGATCCGCTCGGCCGCGACGACGGCCGCGAGCACCGCCTCGCGCTTGAGCGCGCGCTCGGCGTCGGGCTTCGCCTCGTCGAGGATCTCGGTCTCGGTCTTGCCGGCGTAGGCCAGATAGCCCTCCTTCGAGAGCCCGCGGTGGCTGAGCGAGTGGAGCATCTGGTCCCACAGCTCGAGCGCGCGCGCCTCGACGAGCGCCGCGGGCACCGCGACGGTCGCGTTCGCGACGACCGCGTCGAGCACCGCCTCGCGGAACTCGGCTTCGACCGCGCGCGCCTCCTGCTCGGCGATCCGGCCGCGGATGTCCTCGCGCAGCTCCGCGAGCGTGTCGAACTCGGAGACCTCGGAGGCGAGCTCGTCGTCGAGCTCGGGCAGCACTCGCTCGCGCACCTCCTTGACGGCGATCGCGAACTGCGCCGGCCTGCCGGCGAGCTGCTCGGCGCCGTAGTCGTCCGGGAAGGCGACGGCGATCGTGCGCTCGTCGCCGGCGGCGGCGCCGACAAGCTGCTCTTCGAAGCCGGGGATCAGGCGTCCACCGCCGAGCTCGACGAGCTGGTCGCGGCCCTCGCCGCCCTCGAACGGCTCGCCGTCGATCGAGCCCGTGTAGTCGATCACCACGAAGTCGCCCTCGCGCGCCGCCCGCTCGACCGTCTCCAGTCTCGCGAGGTGCTCGCGCAGGTGCTCGAGCTCGTGCGCGACGCGCTCTTCGTCGACGACCTCGTCGCGACGGCCGACCTCGAGTCCGAGGTAGTCGCCGAGTCTCGCGGCCGGGCGCACGCCGATCTCGATCGAGAACGCCAGCGGCTGCCCCTCGGGCGGCAGATCGCCGAGGTCGAGCTTCGGCTCGCCGACCGTCACGATCCCGGCCTCGCCGATCGCGTCGGCGTACCAGCCGCCGATCGAGCCGCGCACCGCCTCGTCGAGCACGTACTCGCGCCCGACGCGGCGGATGAAGACCTGCGGCGGCACCTTGCCCTTGCGGAAGCCGGGCACGCGCGTCTCGCGCGCGAGCCGTCTGGCGGCCTGCGCGAGGCTGCGCTCGACCTCGGCCGCGGGGACCTCGGCGTCGACGCGCACGCGCGACTCCGGCAGCTCGGTGACATTGGTCTTCACGGCGGGGGCCATCGGGGGGCGGCGAACGATACCGTGGCGTCGTGCGCTCGCGACTTGCGCCCCGCCTCGTCACCGGCCCGCTCGCGTTCTTCGTCGCGGGCGTGCTCGACGTGACGATCGCGTGGGGACGCTGGAGCGCGCAGGCGCTGTCCGCACGATTGGCGCGCCGTCTCGCGCGGTAGGTTTGCGCGCCGTGAGCGTCACCGACGAGCTGCTGGCCAACAACGCCGCCTACGCGGAGCGCTTCGCGCACGGGGAGCTGTCGTCGCGGCCGGTCAAGCCGGTCGCGGTCCTCACCTGCATGGACGCGCGCATCGACCCGCATCGCATGCTCGGGCTCGCCGAGGGCGACGCGCACGTGATCCGCAACGCCGGCGGGGTGGCGAACGACGACGCGATCCGCTCGCTGGCGGTCTCCCAGCGCAAGCTCGGCACGCGCGAGGTGATCGTGATCCTGCACACCGACTGCGGCATGCGGACGTTCGCCGAGGACGAGTTCGCCGAGCAGCTCGAGGCCGAGACGGGCGTGCGGCCGGCGTGGCAGACGACCAGCTTCAACGAGATCGAGGCGGACGTGCGGCGCGCGGTCGCGCGCGTGCGCTCGAGCCCGTTCCTGCCGCACGTGGAGGCGGTGCGCGGGTTCGTCTACGAGGTCGCGAGCGGGCGGTTGCACGAGGTCAGCTCGTAAGCTGGCTGACCAGCCAGGTGGCGCATCGCGGACGCCGGACGGGCATCATCGGGAATGTCATCCCGATCGCAGAGGACGGACGACCGATGAGCGCCACCACCCTCGACCCCACCGTCGTCGCCCCGCCGCGCCCGCCGCGCAGCGCGCTGCCGCCCGGGCCGCGCACGCCGGGGATCCTTCAGGCGGCGCTGTTCGCGCGCGACCCGCTGCGCAACACGATGGCCGTCCACCGCCGCTTCGGCGAGCCGTTCACCGTGGGCAGCCCCGGCTTCGGAACGTCGGTCGTGTTCAGCTCGCCGGAGCTCGTCAAGCAGGTCGTCACCGGCGACCCGCAGGTCTTCCACGCCGGCCTCGCGAACGCGCCGATCAAGCCGATCCTCGGGCCGTGGTCGCTGCTCGCGCTCGACCGCGCGCCGCACATGCAGCAGCGCAAGCTGCTGCTGCCGCCCTTCCACGGCGAGCGGCTGCGCTCCTACGCCGACCTGATCGCCGAGCTGGCGGAGCGCGAGGTCGCGAGCTGGCCGATCGGGACGCCGTTCAGACTCCACCGGCGGATGGAGCGCCTGACGCTCGAGGCGATCCTCGAGGTCGTGTTCGGGATCACCGACGCGGCGCGCAAGGACGAGCTGCGCCGGCTGCTGCCGCTGCTGCTCCAGAGCGCCCGCATGCTCGTCTTCTGGGGCGCCGTGCTGCACCGCGACGTCGGTCCGATCCACCCGCGGGCGACGTTCGAGGCGCGCCGCGACGCGGTCGACGCGCTGCTGTACGCCGAGATCGCGGAGCGACGGGCGATGCCGGCCGACGAGCGCGCGCGCCGCAAGGACATCCTCTCGATGCTCGTCGAGGCCGAGCACGAGGACGGAACGCCGATGGGCGACGCGGAGATCCGCGACCAGCTCGCGACCCTGGTGATGGCCGGGCACGAGACGACCGCGACCGGCCTTGCCTGGGCGGTCGACCTGCTCCAGCGCAACCCGTCCGTGCTCGCGCGCGTGCGTGACGACGAGGACCCCGCGTACATGGACGCGGTCGTGAGAGAGGTGCTGCGGATCCGACCGGTCGTCCCGGTCGTGGGACGCACGGTGACCGAGCCGGTGAGGATCGGCCCGCATGCGATCCCGGCCGGAACGGACCTCGGGGCCGCGATCATCGTCACGCACCACCGCGCGGACGTCCATCCCGAGCCGTCGCGCTTCCGGCCCGAGCGCTTCCTGGACGGCGAGCTGCCGCCCTACGCCTGGCTGCCGTTCGGCGGCGGCGTGCGGCGCTGCATCGGCGCGAGCTTCGCGCAGTTCGAGATGGCGACGATCCTGCGCGTGCTCGCGCGCACCCCGCTGCGGCTCGCGGCGCGGCGGCCGGAGCCGATCCGCGCGACCGGCGTCACGATCGTTCCCGGTCGCGGCGTCCGGCTGGTGCGCCGGGCGGCGTAGCGGGCGGGGAGGGCCGGGCGCGCTTCTCTCGCGCCCGGCCCCGGGTCTCCCGTCTCCCCCCGCTCCGGGAGCTATCTGACGAATTCGCGGACGCCGGCGAACACTCTTTCGTTCGTCGTCAGTCCGACGTGCGTGACGCAGCCCGCTTCGTTGTTCGTCGCTCCGCTGAGCAGGACGGATTCGTGCGGGTTGATGAATTCGTCGCAGCTTGACCACCAGGTCGCGTAGCTGACCGTGCCGGGCGTCTCGTCGCCTTCGTTCAGTCTCGTGAGGAATTCTGAGCCGATCCGCATCTCGACGCACGACGTTTCGCCGCAGAGGTTCGCGATCGTGGTGCCGTGGTTCGGCCCGCCGAGCGAGACCCACTTTTCGACCTTTTCGGTCCCGCCGAGATTCTTGATGTAGTAGCGGGTGTTGAGGCCGCCCATCGAGTGAGTGATCAGGTCGATCCTCGTCGCCCCCGTTCTTCTGAGGATTTCTTCGACCTTGGTCTTGACTTCGCTCGCCGTCGTGACGTTCGACTGCCTGGTGTTGTATCTCCAGTTGTTGAGCTCTTCTCTTCTCCAGCCTTCTCTTTCGAAGTTTCTGATCATCGTCGACCAGAGCGATTCGCTCTCCGACCAGCCGTGGACGAAGAGGATCGGCGTGTGCGCGACGGCGCTGGCGGCGGCCGGCGCGAGCAGCGCCACCAGCGCGAGCACGACGGCGAGCAGGGTCTTGCGCATCGTGTGTCTCCCCCTTTTTCGTTTCACACGTGCGGTGGACGAACCTAGCCGCAGCGCCGCCGCGCGTCGTCGTGCAGGCGCACGATCATGACATCACCTCTTGTGTCATCTGCTGATGTATGGTGGGCCAGTGGCCTGATCGCCATCCGCGCTTCGCCAGCCATCGGCAGGTCGCCGATCTCGTCGCGCGGATCAGCCGCGCCGCGGCGGCGCGCGAGATGCTCGCCGAGATGCGCAGGCAGATCGCGAGCTACGAGCGCCTCTCCGACGCGGTCTCGGAGGCCGGCGTGCTCGACACCTGCAAGCGCAACCTGCGCCTGTGGCATCAGTGGCTCGCCTCCGGCGGCGAGCCGACGCCCGCCGCGCTCGACGAGCTGCGCGAGTCGGTCCGCGTCCGCGCCGACGCGGGCGTCCCGCTCGAGGACCTGCTGCACGCGTATCGGATCGGCGGCCGGCTCGGCTGGCAGATCCTGCGCCGGCACGCGGGTCCCGATGAGCAGCACGTGCTGCTCGACGCTGCTGAGCTGCTGATCCTCTACCTCGATCTGCTGTCCGAGGTCGTCACGCAGACGTACCTCACCGAGCGCGAGCGACTCGTCTCCGAGGAGGAGCGCGGCGCGCGCGAGCTGATCGAGCGGATCGTCGACGGCACGCCGCTGACGATCGACGAGCGCGAGCTGGCGCAGCGGCTGGAGATGCCGCTGCGCGACCGCTACGTGCCGTTCGCGGCGACGATCCCGGGCGCCTCGCCGCGGCGGCACGCCGCGCTCGCGGCGCGCCTGCGCGGCGACGGGCGCCTGGCCGTGACCGAGGGCGACCGCGTGTTCGGCCTCGCGCTGACGGCGCCCGGCGCGGACGACCTCGGCGAGGGACCGCGCGCGCTGCTCGCGCTCGCCGACGAGACGCGGCGCGCGGAGCTGGCGAGCGCGCGCGAGGACCTTCAGCTTCTGGTCGAGCACGGCCGGCGCGCGCGCTCCTGCGGCGTGCTGACGCCCGCTTCGCACGCGATCGAGCTGCTGCTCGCGCGCTCGCCGCGGATCGCCGCGGCGCTGCGCGCGCGCGTGCTCGAGCCGCTCGCGCGCGGCGGCGAGGGCGCCGACCTCGTCCACACGCTGCGGACGCTCGTGCGCTGCGACTTCGACCGCGCCGAGACGAGCCGCGCGCTGCACGTGCACCGCAACACGCTCGGCTACCGCGTCCGCCGGATCGAGCAGCTCGCCGGGATCGACCTCGACCGCCCGCGCGACGCCGCGTGCGTCTACCTCGCGCTCACGACGGAGGCCGACGCGGGCGCCGCCGAGCGCGCCGCGTAGCTCACTGCCGCCGGGCCACGCCGATCGCCTGCGGATGGATCGGCAGGAAGGAGGGCAGCGATCTCGGGCGCAGGTCGCGGTGGCGCTCGAGCGCGAAGCCGGCCGCCGCGATCGCCGCGACCGTGTCGCGCGCGGTATGACAGCCGCCGAACGCGTGCGGCCAGAAGGTGCGGTCGACGAAGCGCTGGGCGCGGACCATCCGCGGTGAGCCGCCGCGCACGTGCTCGAGGAACCGCAGCTCGCCGCCGGGCGCGAGCACGCGGCGCAGCTCGGCGAGCGCGCTCGCCTGGTCGGGCACCGTGCACAGCACGAGGCACGCGACGGCAGCGTCGCATGAGGCGTCCGCGAGCGGGAGCGCGTCGGCGACGCCGTCGAGCACCGTCACGCGGACCGGCGCGCGGGCGGCGGCCGCGCGCGCCTGCTCGCGCAGATACGACTCGGGCTCGACCGCGACGACCTCGGTCACCTCCGGCGGGTAGTGCGGGAAGTTCGCCCCCGAGCCCGCGCCGACCTCGACGACCCGCCCGCTCAGGCCGGCGAGCAGCTCGTCGCGGAACGCCCGCAGCTCCGCCGGCTCGTTGCGCGCGAGCACGCGCGCGTAGAAGCGCGCGAACAGCGGGTGGTGGACGGACGCGGCGCTCATCGCACCGGATCATGACGCGGTCGTGCGCGCGCGGCGCCAGCCTGGCGCGACGGCGCGGTCGGCGCGCCCGCGCGGGCGCGCGTCATCATTGCCGGCATGGCGCGGTCGGCGGTGGAGAACGGGACGCTCGCGGGGCTGCCGTTCCTCGCGATCGGTCCGCGCGAGGCGCCGCCGCTCGCGATCCTTCCCGGCCTCTCGCCCGAGGACGGGATCGGCGGTGGGCCGGTGACGCGGGCGGAGCTGGGGCTCGCGCGCACGTTCGCCGAGCGCTTCCGCGTCGTCTGGCTCGCGCCGCGCGCCATGCCGGCGGACGGCGAGGGCCGGCCGACGATGGCGGCGTACGCGGCGCGCCACGCGGCGGCGCTGCGCGAGGCGTTCGAGCAGCCGGTCGACGTGCTGGGAATGTCGACCGGCGGCTCGATCGCGCTCCAGCTCGCGGTCGATCACCCGGACGTCGTGCGCCGGCTCGTGCTCGTCTCGGCCGCCGCGCGGCTCGGCGCCGCCGGTCGCGCGGACCAGCGCGCGCTCGCCGAGCGCCTCCGCGCCGGCGACCGCCGCGGCGCGCTCGCGCGCTTCCTCGGCGACATGATCCCCCGCCCGCCGGCGCCGGCCCGCGGCGCCCGCGCCGCGCTGCACGCCGGCCTGGCCGCGCTCGCACGCCCTCCCCTCGCCGCCGCCGGCTGGGCGCTCGGGCCGCTGCTGTGGCCACAGGCCGGAACGATGCGCGAGCTGGCGGCGCTGGTCGAGGCGGAAGACGGCTACGACCTGCGCGAGCGGCTCGGCGAGGTGCGCGCGCCGACGCTCGTCGTCGCCGGCGGCCGCGATCCGTACTACGACGAGGGCGCCTTCGAGCAGGTCGCGCGCGGCGTGCCCGACGGCCGGCTCGTGCGCTTCCCGCGGCGCGGACACGTGACCGTCGCGCTCGATCCGCGCTTCGCGCACACGGTCGCGGCGTTCCTGGCGAAGGCGTAGCGGGGCCGCGTGGTCGAGATCCCGCTCGCCCTGCTCGCCGCGCTGCTGTTCGCGCTCGGCACGGTGCTCCAGCAGAAGGCGAGCCTCGACGCGCCTTCGACGGCCGAGGGCTCGTACGCCGGCCTGCTGCTGCGGATGGCGGCCAGACCGGTGTGGCTCGCCGGCGTCGCGGCCGACGCGCTCGGGTTCCTCGCGCAGGCGGTCGCGCTGACGATCGGGCGCATCGCCGTCGTGCAGCCGCTGCTGATCGCGAGCGTCGTGTTCGCGCTGCCGCTCGGGGCGCGGCTGACCGGCCAGCGCGTCGGCCGCCGCGACGTCGGCGCAGCCGTCCTTGTAACTCTTGCGCTCGCCGCCTTCCTCGTCGTGGCGAACCCCGCCGGCGGACGCGGCGATGCGCCGCCGCATGCCTGGGCGATCGCCGGCGCGGCGCTCGGCGGCGCCAGCGCGGCGGTGGCGCTGCTCGCGCGCGGCGCGTCGCCCAAGCTCAGGGCCGCTCTGCTCGGCGCCGGCGCGGGCCTGCTGTTCGCGCTCTGCGCGGCGCTCACGAAGGCGGTCGGCGAGCAGGTCCGCCACGGGCTCCTGACGGCGCTCGCGCACTGGCAGCCGTACGCGCTCGCGCTCGTCGGCTACGCGTCGATGACGCTCAACCAGCTCGCGCTCGCGACCGGCGCGCTCGCCCCGGCGATCGCCACCTCCACGGCGGTCGACCCGCTCGCGAGCGTCGTGCTCGGGATCGCGCTGTTCGGCGAGGCGCTCGCGACGAGCGCGCTCGGCGCCGTCGTCGCGGCGCTCGCGCTCGCCGCGACGCTCGCGGGGATCGCGGTGCTCGCGCACGAGTGGCAGCCGCCGGCGCTCGCGCAGCGCGCCCGACGCGCGTCCACCTGAGCAAGGACCTAACGCCGCCGCAACGGCGGCGGGGGCCGCCGGGGTTAGCATCAGCGCGGTGAGCGCCACCGACAAGGCGGCCGGCGAGACCGTCCCGCCCGCCGGGACGACCGACTTCGAGGAGGCCGAGCGCGCACGCCGGCTCGCGAAGCTGGCGTGCCTGCGCAAGCGCGGCGTCGAGCCCTATCCCGTCCGCTTCGAGCGCGACGCGACGGCAGCCGATCTGCGCAGACGGCATGGCGGCCGCGCGGCCGGCGAGCGCACCGGCGCGCGCGTGCGCGTCGCCGGGCGCGTCGTCGGCCTGCGCCGCCACGGCCGGCTCGGCTTCGCCGACCTGATGGACGAGAGCGGCACGATCCAACTGCTCGCCCGCCGCGACGCGCTCGGCGAGCGGGCGTTTGAGGACTTCGCCGCGCTCGACCTCGGCGACTGGGTCGGCGGTGAGGGCGAGGCGATCGTGTCGAAGAGCGGTGAGCTGACGGTCGAGCTCGCGGACGTCGCGCTGCTGTCGAAGGCGCTGCGCCCGCTGCCCGACCTGCGCGGCGGGCTCGCCGACGCGGAGGCGCGCTACCGCCGCCGCCACGTCGACCTGATCGTCAACCCGCGCGCGCGCGAGGTCTTCCGCGCGCGCTCGGCGGCGATCGCGGCGGTGCGCGCGACGCTGCTCGAGCGCGGCTTCCAGGAGGTCGAGACGCCGGTGCTGCTCGACCGGGCCGGCGGCGCGAGCGCGCGGCCGTTCGCGACCCGCCACAACGCGCTCGACCTCGACATGCGCCTGCGGATCGCGCTCGAGCTGCCGCTCAAGCGACTGCTCGTCGGCGGGATGGAGCGCGTCTTCGAGCTCGGCCGCGTCTTCCGCAACGAGGGGATCGACACGCGCCACAACCCCGAGTTCACGCTGCTTGAGGCCTACCAGGCGTTCGCGGACTACCACGACATGATGGAGCTGACGGAGGCGCTCGTCGCGGGCGCGGCGGAGGCGGCGAACGGGACGACGATCGTGCGCGCCGCCGAGCGCGAGCTGGACCTCAGACCGCCGTATCGGCGCGTGACGATGAGCGAGCTTGTCGAGCAGCGCACCGGCGAGCGGATGCACCCGTCGATGCCGGTCGAGCAGGCGCGCGCGATCGCCGAGCGCCACGGCGTCTGCTGGCTGGAGGCATGGGGATCCGGGCGGATCCTCGCCGAGCTGTACGAGGCGCTGTGCGAGCCGGCGCTGATCGAGCCGACGTTCGTGCTCGACCATCCGCGCGAGACCTCGCCGCTCGCGCGCGCCCACCGCGACGATCCCGAGCTGACCGAGCGCTTCGAGTTGGTGGTCGGCGGCCGCGAGCTGGCGAACGCCTACAGCGAGCTGAACGACCCGATCGACCAGGCCGCGCGCTTCGCCGCCGCGGCGCGGCTGCGCGACGGCGGCGAGGAGGAGGCCGAGCCGGGCGACGCCGAGTTCGTGGCGGCGCTCGAGTACGGCCTGCCGCCGGCCGGCGGGCTCGGGATCGGCGTCGACCGGCTCGCGATGCTGGTCGCCGGCGCCGAGTCGATTCGCGACGTGATCCTGTTCCCCACGCTGCGCCCGGCCGAGGGCGCGGCCGGCGTGGCGACGGGCGACGCGGAGCCGTGCGAGCTGGCGCCGCCGCTGCCCGACGAGGAGCCGGAGGAGCCGGGGACGGACCGCGCGCCGCGCCCGCACGACCCGCATCCGATCCCGGTCACGCGCCACCCGCGCTCGCTCAAGCCGCTCGCCTGGCTGACCGCGCTCGTCGGCGCGATCTCGCTGCTGCCGTCGCTGCCGCTGGTCGACTGGCGCTTCGGCGTCGGCGAGCTGCTCGAGCGCCCGAGCCGCGCGGTCACGTTCGTGATCTCGGTCGCGCTCGGGATCGCGCTGATCGCCGTCTCGCGCCAGATCGCGCGCGGGCGGCAGCGCGCGTGGTGGGCGGCGGTCGCGCTGTTCGGCGCCGCGACCGTCGTGCACATCCTGAAGGGCCCGAATCCGATCCCCGCGCTCGCGAACCTCGCGATGGTGATGGCGTTCGTGTGGTTCCGCCACGACTTCCATGCCAAGAGCGACCCCGGCTCGCTGCTCGACGCGATCGTGTTCGTGCCGCTCTACCTCGCGAGCGTGCTGACCTTCGGCATCGTCTCGCTGCTGACGCAGGCCAACCACGTGACGCCGCCGCTGAGCGCGGGCGGCGTGCTGCGCACGACGTTCGGCGGGCTGATCGGCCTCAACGGCAGCTACACCTACCGGCGCGAGCTGTTCGGCGACTTCTTCGGCGACGCGCTGCTGACGCTCGGCGTCGCCGGGTTGGCGATCTTCCTGTTCCTCGTCTTCCGCCCGCTCGTGCAGCGCACCCCTCCCGACGAGCAGGCGCGCGAGCGGGCGCGCGCGATCGTGCGCAGGTGGGGGTCGGACACGCTCGCGTACTTCGCGCTGCGGCGCGACAAGAGCTACTTCTTCTCGCGCGACGGCGAGTCGCTGATCGCCTATGCCTACGTGCGCGGCCATGCGATCGTCGCCGGCGACCCGATCGGCCCGCCGCAGGCGCGCGGGCGCGTGCTCGACGAGTTCCTCTGGCACTGCCGCGAGCACGGCTGGGGCGTCGCGTTCCTCGCGGTGCGCGAGGGCGACGCGCCGCTCTACCGCGACCGCGGCATGACCGCGATCTACCTCGGCGACGAGGCGATCCTGCGCTGCGACCGCTTCACGCTCGACGGGCCGGCGATGAAGGCGGTGCGGGAGGCGGTCAACCGCGTCGGGCGCGACCACCGCTTCGAGCTGCTGCGCGAGTCCGAGGCGACGCCGCAGCTCGTCGCCCAGCTCAACGCGATCAGCGACGAGTGGCGCAAGGGAGCGCAGGAGCGCGGCTTCACGATGGAGCTGGGCGAGGACGTCGCCGGCGAGGACCCGGACTTCCTGCTCGCGGTCGCGCGCGACGCGGACGGCGAGCCGGCCGGCTTCCTGCGCTTCGTGCCCGCCTACGGCGAGGAGCTCGGCTACTCGCTCGACCTGATGCGACGCAAGCTCGGCTCGACGAACGGGCTGACCGAGTACCTGATCGCGCACGCGGCGCTCGCGCTGCGGCGCAAGGGCGTGCGCCGCCTCTCGCTCAACTTCGCCGCCTGGGGGCGCCTGCTCGACAGCGCCGAGGACGCCGGCCTGCTCGGCCGCTTCGAGCAGAAGCTCGCGCGCGGGCTCAACCCGTACTTCCAGATCCAGTCGCTGCGCGACTTCAACGCGAAGTTCGGCCCCGAGTGGCTGCCGCGCTCGATCGTGATCGACGACCTCGGCGAGCTGCCGAAGGTCGCGCTGCTGTACGCCAGCGTCGAGGGCTTCCTCGACGTGCCGCTGCTCGGGCGCCTGTTCGTCCCGCCGGTGCGCCGCGCGGCGGCGGCCGAGTAGGTCCAGCCAGTCGCGCTCAGGCGGCCGGCTCGGCGGCTGTCTCGACCTGCGCCGCGCCGGCCTCAGCCCCGGCCGGCGCCGGGGCGTAGCCGACGACGAAGTCGCGCTGGCGCACGAGGGCGAGCCCGGCGAGCGCGCCGACGAGCGCGATGCCGGTGGCGATCAGCAGGATGTCGTGCAGCGCGCTCGCGAAGGCGGCGTGGAACGCGTGACTGACCGCGCCGTGCGGCGCCGCGAGCGCGCGACCGCCGCCGAACCCGCCGCCGAGGCGCGTCGTGAGCGCGTGCTGGAAGACCGCGCCGAGCGTGGCGATCCCGATCGCCAGCCCGACCTGCCGGCAGGTGTTGTTGATGCCCGACGCCATCCCGGCGCGCTGGTGCGAGACGACGCCGACGGCGGTCGAGGCGATCGCCGGATTCGCCATCCCGATCCCGACGCCGGCCAGCACGAAGCCCGGCAGCAGCGCCGTCCAGCCCGAGGTCGCGTCGATCCCGCTCATCAGCGCCAGCCCGCCGGCGACGAGCAGGAGACCGCCGAACAGCAGCCAGCGCACCGGGATCCGCACCGTCAGCCGGCCGGCGAGCGGCGCGACGACGAACGACACGAGGCTCACCGGCAGGAAGCGCAGGCCGGCCTGGAGCGGGTCGAAGCCGAGCACGTTCTGGATGTAGAGCGTGAGGTAGAGGAACATCGCGAACATCGACGCCGACAGCGCGAGCGTCAGCAGCGAGACGCCGGCGAACGCCGGCACGCGCAGCAGCGTGAGGTCGAACATCGGCCGCGCCTGGCGCCGCTCGACGACGAGGAACGTCGCCAGCAGCACCGCCGCGCCGCCGAGGCAGCCGACGATCTCCGTGCTGCCCCAGCCGGCGTCGTTCGCCTGCGTGAGCCCGAAGACGAGCAGGAACAGGCCGCCGGAGAAGGTCAGCAGGCCGAGCCAGTCGACGCGCGTGGCGTGCGGGTCGCGCGACTCGTCCACGCGCGTGAGCGTCAGCGCGAGCGCGACGACGCCGATCGGCACGTTGACGAAGAAGATCCACTCCCAGCCGATGCCGGACGTGAGCGCGCCGCCGACGACCGGCCCGACCGCGACCGCCGCGCCGATCACCGCGCCGTAGACGCCGAACGCGACGCCGCGGTCGCGTCCGTGGAAGGCGCCCGCGATCAGCGCGAGCGAGGTCGCGAGCATCGTCGCGCCGCCGACGCCCTGGATCGCGCGCGCGACGTTCAGCATCAGCGGCCCGCTGGAGAGGCCGCACGTCATCGAGGCGGCGGTGAACAGCACGAGACCGATCGCGAACAGGCGCCGGCGCCCGAACAGGTCGGCGATCGAGCCGGCCGTCAGCAGCAGCGCGGCGAGGCTCAGCGCGTAGGCGTTGACGACCCACTGGAGGTCGTCGAAGCTCGCGTGCAGTTCGCGCTGGATGTCGGGCAGCGCGACGTTGACGATCGTGATGTCCATCAGCAGCATGAAGATGCCGACGCTCACGGCGATCAACGTCCACCACTTGCGGTCCATTCTTCGACCTTAGCGGTCGTGACGGCGCGCCGACGGGGTGCGTTGGAGCGGCGTTAGCCGTGCGTTCGGTCCCCGTTAGGAGGCGCGCGGCGTGCAACCCTACGTCGCCGATGCGACCCTCCCCCACGCTCGCGAGCTGCCTCGCCGGGCTGTCGCTGATCGCCGCGCTCGGCGGTTGCGGCGGCCAGTCCGCGCCCGCCTCGACGACCGCCTCGGCCTCCGCCGCGCGCACCGCGGCGAGGACTGCGGCAGCCTCGGCGCCCGCGGTCCCGGCCCGCCTGCGGCTCGTGGCGACCCGCACGTTGCCGGCGCCCGTGCAGCTTCCGGCGGTCGCGGTCGCCGGCGGGCGCGTGCTGGCCGCCGGGGGGCTGAGCGCGCAGGACACCTCCGTCGCGGACGTCGTCGCGGTCGCCGGCAGCGGCGTCGCGGCGCCGCGACGGATCGGCGCGCTGCCGCAGGCGCTGCACGACGTCGGCGGCGCGGCGGTCGGCGACCGCATGCTGCTGTTCGGCGGCGGCACCGCCGCGAACGGCACGTCCTCCTCGGCGCTCGCGGTCACGCCGGCCGGCGCCGTGAGCACCGTCGCGAACCTGCCGGTCGGCATCTCCGACTCCGCGGCCGCGACGATCGGCGGGACTGTCTACGTCGTCGGCGGCTACACCGGCAGCGTCCCGCTGCGCTCGGTGCTCGCCTACGCGCCCGGCCAGGCGGGGCTGCGCGACGTCGCGCGGCTCCCCCACCCGCTGCGCTACGCGGCTGTCGCCGCCGTCGGCGGGAAGCTGCTGATCGCCGGCGGGACCGACGGCGCGAACGCGCGGCGCGAGATCGTGCGCGTCGACCCGGCGAGCGGGCGCGCGCAGGTGATCGGGCTGCTGCCGCAGCCTTTGGAGCATGCCGCCGGCGCGACGCTCGGCGGCGTGTTCTACGTGATCGGCGGGCGCGGCGACGCGCTCGACAGCCAGCGCGGCGCGATCCTCGCGATCGATCCCGCGAGCGGGCGGGTGCGGCCGGCGGGCACGCTGCCGCGCGCGCTCTCGGACCTCGGCGCGGCGACGCTCGGCGGGAGCATCTGGGTCGTCGGCGGGCGCGCGTCCGGCGGCGCGGTCGCGGACAGCGCGTGGGAGCTGGCGCCGTGAGGCGGCGCGTCGCGCGCGTCCGTCATCGCGGCGAACGGCGCATCGCCGCCGAGCGGCGGCGCGCACGCGCGGCCCTCGCGCTCGTCGCCGCGCTGACGGTGCTCGTGGCCGCCGGCTGCGGCGGCGGGGCCGGCACGACCGGCGCGAGGACCTCCTCGGCCGCGCACACGACGCCGAGCGGGACGAACCCGCTGCACAGACATCCGCCACGGCCCGACTTCGCGCCGCGGCCGGGCACGATCCCACCGCCGCTCTCGCCGACGAACGTCTATGCGGCCGAGCGGCCCGGCCTGCTCGCGCCCGCCGCCAGGCACGCGCTGCCGCTCGTCTACGTGCCCAACTCGAACTCTTCGACGGTCGACGTGATCTCGCAGCGCACCGGCCAGATCATTGACCATTTCGCCGTCGGCGCGCTGCCCCAGCACGTCGTGCCATCGTGGGATCTCAAGACGCTGTGGGTCACGAACGACCTCGGCAACAGCCTCACGCCGATCGACCCCGCCACCGGCAAGCCGGGCGCGCCGGTCCCGGTCCTCGACCCGTACAACCTCTACTTCACGGCCGATGGCCTGCACGCGATCGTCGTCGCCGAGGCGCACCGCGAGCTCGACTTCCGCGATCCGCACACGATGCGGCTGGAGCACGCGCTCCAGGTCCCGCAGTGCTACGGCGTGGACCACATGGACTACACCGCCGACGGGCGCACCGCGCTCGTCTCGTGCGAGTTCAACGGGCGGATGATCGTCCTCGACCTCGTCGGCGAGCGCGTCCTGCGGACGATCCCGCTGAGAACGGGCGCGATGCCGCAGGACGTCAAGCTCTCGCCCGACGGCCGCACGTTCTACGTCGCCGACATGGCGAGCAACGGCGTGTGGCTGATCGACGCCCGCACATGGCGCGTGATCCGCTTCCAGCCGACCGGTAAGGGCGCGCACGGGCTCTACCCGAGCCGCGACGCTCGCACCCTGTATGTGTCCAACCGCGGCGAGGGCTCGATCTCGCTGATCTCGTTCCGGACGGGCCGGCCCTATCGCAAGTGGAGGATCCCCGGCGGCGGCAGCCCGGACATGGGCGGCGTCTCCGCCGACGGCCGCACGCTGTGGCTCAGCGGCCGCTACAACGCCGAGGTCTACGCGATCGACACGCGCAGCGGGCGGCTCGTCCATCGCGTGCCGGTCGGCAGCGGACCGCACGGGCTGGCGGTGTGGCCGCAGCCCGGCCGCTACTCGATCGGGCACACCGGCATCCTGCGCTGAGCCCTGCGTCTCCCGCGGCGCGTTATGCCGCGGTCGCGCCGGCGTGCCGCTGCGCGAACGCCCGCAGCGCCGCGCGCGCGCCGCCGACCCAGGGGTCGCCGTGGGCCATCAGGAGGGCGTCGAACTCGAGCGTCTCCGCGAGCCGCAGGTAGGCGTCGGCGAGCCCGCGCTTGACGCCCTCGGGATCCTCGCCGAGCAGGAAGTCGGGCACGAACGCGAGCTCGCCGTCCGCGCCGCGGATGACGCCGTCGGCGACCGCGAGCGCGCCGCCGTGGCGCGCGTCGGCGAGGTGCAGAGCGGCCTCCTCGGGGCAGATCGCGGCGACGCGGTGCGCGACGATCCCCGGCGCCAGCTCATCGCCGAAGCGGAACGGCTGGACGCGCACGCCCTTGTCGTGCAGGTCCCACAGCCCCGCCTCGTGGCAGTGGACGGTGCATCCAAAGCGCTCGACGTAGCGCGCGCTGTGGCGCAGGTGATGGCGGTTGACGAGCACGATCCGCTCCGGCGGCCCGTGCTCGGCGAACCAGTCGAGACCGCCGTCGTCCTCGCCGGGCAGCATCGGGTCGATCAGCGTGCGCGCCGGCTCGACGTACGCCGAGTGCACGGTTCTGCGGATCGTGTCGCGGAAGGCGGTCCAGTGCCACAGGCCGGGCGCCAGCTCGTCCATGGGTGCGGTCCTTCCCCGCCGAAGCGCGCGCCAACCGCCGGCGGCTACGCTGAGCGCATGCCGCGCCGATCGAAGAAGCAGCGCTGGAGCGAGCGGTCGCCGGCGCAGCGCCGCGCGCTCGTCGCGCTCGGGGTCGCGCAGGTGAGCTTCCAGCTCGCGGCGCTGCTCGACCTGCGCCGCCGCTCCGCCGGCGAGGTCCGCGGCTCCAAGCGCCTGTGGGTCGCGGCCTCGTTCGTCAACTGGCTCGGCCCGCTCGCTTACTTCGCGTACGGACGGCGGCGATAGCCGGTCGGCCGCCGCTCAGCCGATTGAGCCCGTAACCGGACGCCCGGGAGGAGCAGGGTTGCCGCGGCGACTCGGCGCCGTTGTCAGGCGCCGAGTCACGAGCAGATCGACGACTACTGCGCCCGCGCGATCACGCCTTTTTTTATTTCTCCGACCGGCGATGTTGTCCCGAAACAGCCTGCAAGCAAGAAACCCGCCAGGAGCGGGACCTCTTGAGGGGTGAGCGAGGGGACTCGAACCCCCGACCGCCTGGACCACAACCAGGAGCTCTACCAGCTGAGCTACGCCCACCACGGGTCGGATCGATGCTATCAGCGGCGGTCGGAGCGCGCCTCTGCGGGCGCCGGAATCGCCTGTGGGGCGGGGAGATGCGCCTCGCGGCCATCATCCTCGACATCGCCGGCCGACGCTTCCGCTGACGAGCCCTGCCGGCGGGCCGGCAAGCCGTTTTCGGAGGGGTTCAGGAAAGACAAGCCGCCGGCTTTTCCCGAAACCCGCCCGTGCTCCAAAAGCATGGAAACTGGTCTGACTGCCCGGCGGGCGATTGCTCCGGACTCAGCCGAGAAGGCTCCTGGCTCGGGCACAAGCGTCCCAGCGACTGAGCACGCTCGAAGACGAGGACGCCTGGCACCCGTTGCGGAGGTACCGACACAACGCTAGAATTGTGTCGTGATCCCTGCGTTCGAGCCCAACGGCAACCTACCGCCAGGGATTCACCCCGCCCGCTGGGACGAGATCGTGACCCGCTACGCCACCAACACCCGACGGCGCGAACTGACCGACGGCCTCCTCGACGCGCTTCGCTCGCTCAAGCACGCCGGCTGCCGGACCGCCTACCTCGACTACTTCCAAAGCGACCGCGACACCGGCGACCCCAAGGGCATCGTCGCCATCGACCTTGGAGCCCTCCCATGATCACCAACGAGCGCCAGTACCGCATCACCAAGGCGCAGCTCAAGCGCTTCGAAGACGACCTCGCAGCCCATGACGCCCGAACGCCGGCCGCCGACGTCGACCCGCGGCTGCACCAGGCCATGCGCGACGCGCTCACCAGCGAGGCCGACGAGCTGCGCGCCCAACTCGAGCACTACGAGCAACTGCGTGACGGGACCATCACGGGCCGCGACCTCGACTCCCTGCGCGAGCTGCCGACCGCGCTCATCGAGGCCCGCATCGCCGCCAACCTGACTCAGCGCGCGCTCGCCGAACGCGTCGGCGTCGCCGAGCAGCAAGTCCAACGCTGGGAGGCCACCGCCTACGCCGGCGTCGGCCTCGAACGCCTCCAAGACATCGCCGACGCCCTCCACACCCGCATCCGCGAGAACGTCACCTACAGCAGCGCGGCGTAGGGCGAAAGCGGGTCAGCGGATCCTGCCAGCGGGCTACGCCCACCACGGGTCGGATCGATGCTATCAGCGAGGGTTGGGGCGTGCCTCCGCGGACGCCGGAATCGCCTGTGAGGCGGGGAGATTCGCCTCGCGGCCGCCATCCTCGACATCGCCGGCCGACGCTTCCGCTGACGAGCCCTGCCGGCAGCCGGCAAGCCGTCTTCGGAGAGGTCCAGGCCATTGGCCTGGACCCCGTCCGGCCCTCGTGGTCGAGATACCGGCGGCAGCGAGGCAGACGGCGTTTGAGCGCGGGCGCCAGATCGGGTCTCATCTGCTGGGGCGTCCTTTGGCGAGGTAGAGCTGGGCGTCGGCACGTGCGATGACGGAGTCAAGCGTGTCGTCGTCGCGCAGGCTGGCCTGTCCGGCGCTGATCGAGGCGGCGGGGCTGCGTGCGTTGAGCGTGCGCTGGATCTCGGCGATGCGCTCGGCGGCGAGCTCGACGGTCACGTCGGACATCGCGCAGACGAACTCGTCGCCGCCCCAGCGGACGGTGATGTCGTAGGAGCGCAGCGTCGAGGTGATCGCGATCGCGACGTCGCGCAGGAGCGCGTCGCCGGCCGCGTGACCCGCGCGGTCGTTGACGTCCTTGAGCTCGTCGACGTCGAGCACCGCCAGCACGAAGCGGCGTCCGAGCCGGCGCGCACGGTCGATCTCGTGCGTCAGAGCGAGCTCGCCCATGCCGCGGCGCAGGACGCCGGTCAGCTCGTCCAGCCCGCCGAGCCGGCGGTCGCTGGCCGCATGCTCGCGGTCGTCGGCCGCGGCGTGGCGATCGGCTGCTGCCGCGGTTCGCTCGTCCGCTGCGCGCTGGCGCAGCTCGGCGGCCAATCGCCGCGCCCGCTGCAACGCGAGCATCGCATCGTCGATCGTTCCAGACTCGGCAGCGCGCTGCTCGCGCAGCTCGGCGTCCCGATCGCGCGCGGCTGCCGCGTCGTCGCGTGCCCGCGCGATCCGATCGCGCGCCTCGGCGGTCAGGTCGCGCAGCCGCGCGATCTCGTCCCGATGCGTCGCCGTCTCGATCCGCTGAGCAGTGGCCCGTGCGCGTCCCGCGGCCGTGAGCTCCCGGTCGCGGGTAGCCTCGTCACGCTCCAGTCGCGAGGCTTCGTGCGCCTCGATCGCCGCCGGGTCGGCGGGCGCATGCGTTCGCTCCCAGTCGGCGGCTGCCTGATCGCGGTCGGAGGCGTGCTGGTCGCGAGCGGCGAGCGCCTGGTCGGCGTCCGAGACGCGCTGGTCGGCGTCCGAGGCCGTCTGGTCTGCGTCGGCCTGCGACTGATTGAGATCCGCCGCCGAGTGATCGGCCTCATGCAGCACCTGCGTCTCGAGCTCACAGCGTGCTCGCGCGTTCGCACGCGCTAGCTCGCGCGCGTCGCGACCGTCGTGTGCGTGCGACGTCGTCACCGGGCTCGACCGCCGCGGTGTTGTTCAATGTGGCAGTGGGGGTGCATGTGGGATCAGGCCGAGGTGGGTGAGCATGCCCTCGTCGGTGAGGTAGCCGTGGGCTTCGTTGATCTTGTTCTGGCGCACGGAGGCGATCATCGCGGAGTCGGTGATCAGCTCGTCGCTGACGCACAGTCTGGAGAGCAGGAGGAAGCCGTTGGGCCAGAGCGGGCGGATCTCGTGGATCTGCGCGTGGAAGTCGGTGCCGGTAGCGGCGATCTCGGCAATCCATCGCCGCAGTCCTGCGTGGCCGTGGTAGGTCCGGCGGTGGCCCACCAGCGCGGTGGGACGAAACACGATATGCGGGTGCGCGAGCGCGACGAGCGCGTCGGCGTCGCGATCGTTGAACGCTTTGACGAAGCCGCGCGCGAGCGCGGTGAACACGTCCCGGTCAGAGCGTCGGTCGTGTGTGGGGCCGTCGCCGGCGAATGGTGAAGGTACGGGTGCCGCGACGGCATGCTGCTTGGTCATGCCGAGACTCCTCGAGTCGCTGGTGGCGAAGCTCGGAAGTCAGGCGGCGCTGCGCAGTCCCCCCTGTGGACCGCGCCCCGTCGCGGATGCCCTCCTCTAAAGCGTCAGCGTACGCTCCCGGCCGCAGCCCCGCAAGGGGCGGTCAGAAGCCTCCCGGCACGTCCTCGTCGAGCAGGTCGCTCGGGGCGAGCACGAAAATCTCGCAGAGCATGTCGGGGTCCTGCTGGTTGCCGCTCATGAAACCGATCACGCGCCGGCCGGTGGCCTGCTGGATCACGGCCTCGAAGCGATCGCGCATGACGTCCTGAAACGCCATCCGCTGCACGATCACCTCATGGCTGCGGCCGGCGTCGCGCAGCGTCTCCTCCACGCGCGTGAACCCGCCCCGCAGCAAACACACGACAAGGTCATCCTCGTAATAGGTCTTCGCACGCGTCGGCCCCTTCCCGTAGAACTCCTTGAACAGCGCGACGATGCCATCGGAGACCGCCGTAAGGATCTCCCCCCGCGCCGCCCGCACCACCCCGTGACCAACTGCCGACGGCGGCTGATCGTGATCGCGATCGCGCATCCGCTCAGCGTAGCCCTACTATCAAGGAACAGGCCCGGTCCCTGACCGACGTCCGCACGGCCCTCGCTCTCCGCCACGCGCACGCACGCCTCGACCCGAGGGTGAGAAAGACCGGGCTGCGATGGTCGTGCCCGACAGATACCTGGACGGCGACGAGCTGCTCAACGCGGTCAGCAGATCAATGTCCGCCCTGCACGAGCGCTACTACGGTCGCGCACCAGCAAACGCAAAGAGCCGCATGATGGGCGAGGACCTGCTCGCCTGCGTGCTCGGCGGCGTCTACAACGACGTCGAGAAGACAATGATCGAGCTCGAGCGCAGCGCAATCGTCCAAGAAACCCGCAGCGCCTTCCAAACCGCGATGCAACACAAGTTCATCACCGAGATCGAGCGCCTCAGCGGCCGACGCGTGCTCGCATTCATCTCCAACCACCACGTCGGCCCCGACCTCGAGATCGAGCTCTTCGTCCTCGCCACACCGAGCTGACCGCCGCCAACGTGTACGGTGCGGCGGTCTGTGCGGCGAACCGCCAAGACCCCCGGCACGAGGACGCGCACCCCAGCCCAGGCGGCGCTCGTCGTCGGCGCGCTCGGGGTCGTCTTCGGCGACATCGGCACGAGTCCGCTCTACACGGTCCAGACGGTCTTCAACCCGGGCGATCCGCACCCGGTCGCGGCCACCGGCGAGTCGATCTACGGCGTCGTCTCGCTGATCTTCTGGGCGGTCACGATCGTCGTGACGCTGCTGTACGTGCTGCTCGTGATGCGCGCCGACAACGACGGCGAGGGCGGCATCATGGCGCTGATCACGTTGATCCGGCGGCGGCGGTTGCCTGGCGGAACGCGCACGAAGCTCGTGCTCGCGGCGCTGGGGATCTTCGGCGCCTCGTTGTTCTTCGGCGACAGCATGATCACGCCGGCGATCTCGGTGCTGTCGGCGGTCGAGGGGCTGAAGGTCGTCGAGCCGTCGCTGGGCCAGCTCGTCGTGCCGGTCACGGTGGCGATCATCGTCGTGCTGTTCGCGACGCAGCGGCTCGGAAGCGCGGCGGTCGGGCGCCTGTTCGGCCCGGTGATGATCGTCTGGTTCACGGTCGTCGGCGCCTGCGGGATCGCCGGCGTCGCGACCCACCCGGCGATCCTCAAGGCGCTCTCGCCGACGTACGCGCTCGGCTTCCTCGCCGGCCACTTCTCGACCGCGTTCTTCTCGCTCGCGGCCGTCGTGCTGGCGATCACCGGCGCCGAGGCGCTGTACGCCGACATGGGTCACTTCGGCCGCGCGCCGGTCACGCGCGCGTGGCTGCTGCTGGTGTTCCCGGCGCTGGTCCTCAACTACATGGGTCAGGGCGCGCTGATCCTCGGCGACCCGAGCGCCAACATCGCCAATCCCTTCTTCCTGCTGGTCCCGCACGCGCTCCGGCTGCCGATGGTGCTGCTGGCGACGGCGGCGACGGTGATCGCCTCCCAGGCGGTCATCACCGGCGCCTTCTCGGTCGCCCACCAGGCCGTCCAGCTCGGCTACCTGCCGCGCCTGCGGATCTCCCACACCTCCGAGCAGACGATCGGGCAGGTCTACGTGCCGTGGATCAACTGGGCGCTGATGGTGTCGGTGGTCACGCTCGTGCTGGCGTTCGAGTCGTCGCAGGCGCTCGCGTTCGCCTACGGCGTCGCGGTCACCGGCACGATCACGATCACCACGCTGCTGTTCTTCTACATCGTGCGCCACCAGTGGCGCACGCCGCTGTGGCTGGTGCTGGCCGGCGGCGGAGCCTTCCTGCTGTTCGACGGCCTGTTCCTCGCCGCCAACCTGACGAAGATCGCCCACGGGGCGTGGCTGCCGCTGCTGATCGGCGTGGCGGTCTTCACCGTGTTGACGACCTGGCAGCGCGGCCGCGAGCTGGTCACCGTCGAGCGCGAGCGCGCCGAGGGCTCGCTGCGCGGGTTCGTGGACGAGCTTCACCGGCGCCGCCCGCCGCTGCAGCGGGTGCCCGGGACGGCGGTCTTCCTCAACCGCAACCAGCTGACCGCGCCGCTGGCGATGCGCGCCAACGTCGAGCACAACCACATCCTCCACGAGCACGTCGTGATCCTCACGATCGAGACGCTGCCGCTGCCGCACGTGCCGCCCGCGGATCGACTGACGATCGACGACCTCGGCTACGCCGACGACGGCATCAGCCACGTCGGCGCGCGCTTCGGCTACATGGACGAGCCGAACGTCCCGGGCGTGCTGCGCCTCGCCGCCGCCGCCGGCCTCGAGTGCCCGCTCGAGGTCGACGACGCCTCCTACTTCCTCTCGACGATCGAGCTGCGCACCGGCGACGCGCCCGGCATGACGCGCTGGCGCAAGCGCCTGTTCGTCGCCACCTCGCGCATCACCGCCGACGCCGCCGAGTACTTCGGCCTGCCGCGCGAGCGCACGGTGATCATGGGCTCGCGCGTCGAGCTGTAGCCGGCCCGCTGAAGGCGCGAGGTCAGCGTTCGGCGCTGATCGCCGCCTCGGCGCGCACGTGCACGTCGGCTGCGGCCCAGCGCGCGTCCTGTCGCGAGTCGAAGGACATGACCGAGGTGGCGTACTCGACCCCGTCGTCGTCGGTGAGGCGCCAGTGGAACTGGCCGCCGTTGTCCTGATAGATCACGAACCGCATCGTGGTCATCTCCTCGCAGTGGTGAGAGCAGCGGAGAGAACCGCCGCTTCGGAATCGAGAGCGCCGCCCTCGTTGAGCCAGCGATCCGCGTCGAGGGCGGCGATGCCGGAATCGCGGGCGCCGTCGGTGGACGCTCCACCGACGATCACCCGCAACGGCGTTCGCGGCCCGTCCTCGGTAGCCCAGCGCGCGCCGCAGCGCCAGCAGCGGTCCTCTTGGCGGGCCATTGGCGCCTGGCAGGTGCGGCACAGGCGCGGGAGATGCCGATCGCGCATGACTCAGCGCTCCTTCGACGACGGACCCGTGCGCTTGTCGTTGCGCATCACGCTGAGGATCCCGGCGAACAGGGTGCCGGTCGGATCGCTGAGCGCGTAGTGGCGTGACGGTCGGATCGTGCCGCGCATGGTCGGCGCCACCGTGGCGCGCTGGTGCGCGGCCGCGGTGTCGTCGTGCACGATCACGGGCTCGGGGAGGACGCCCGGGATCAATGAGCGGGCCGGCTTGCTTGTGGGCTGGGTCTGCATGTCGAACGGCCTTCCCAAGCGCCAATCGTCGCTTCGCGGCGCTTGGCTGCTCTGTGGGGGACGGCGCTTCCGTCGCTGGGACGAAACTGTCCGTGAGGTCGCCGTTCGGCGTCTGGCCGGCGGTGCTCTGCGCGAAGTCGCTTCGCAGGAGCGGTGGAGTGGCCCTGTCCTGCCATCGTACTCGCATTCCGGTGTGGCGCACGGTTCCCGCGGCCGCGCGAGCGGACCAGATCCGGTCGGCGCTGGCCCATCCGAGGAAGCACAGAAGCTCAGCCCCGCCCTCCGGCCGCGCCGACACTGGGCCGGCCGGCTCAGCGCGGCGAAGCGGCCCGGCGAAGTCCGCCTCGCGGCGCCGCTGCCGGGCGGCGCACCCCTGGGGGCTGGCAGACCCCCGATGAGGTGATCCTTGCGGCGAGGTCGCGAGAAACGGTTGCGCAGCACCCATCCGCCATCTACGGTCGCGCCAAGTCAGTGCTCGACGTCGCTCCTGGTGACGCTCAGCGCACCCACAGTTACTTACAGATCCACCAGCGGTCAGACGCCGTCTGCCCTGGCAGATCGCACGAGGGGGAGGGGGAACCGGATGTCGATGCTTTCGATCTCGGTCGACGACGTCGTCGGGATCATCCGCGCCCAGATCGGTGACAAGCTCCCGGCAGACGTCGCACTGGGTCCGGACGCGGCGCTGGAGGACCTCGGGCTGTCGAGCCTCGACGTCACCGAGGTGTTCGTGTCGATCGAGGAGCTGGTCGAGCGAGAGCTCGACTCGGTCCCGGCGTCCGACGCCAAGACGCTCGCCGAGCTCGTCGTCGTCGTCAACCGGCAGCTCGCCGACGCTGAGCCGAGCACGACGCGATGACCGCCGTGCGTACGAGCTCGTATGCCGGGGCCTCGATCGACGCGATCGAGCACCACTACGACGTCGGCAACGACTTCTACCGGCTGTGGCTCGACCCGACGATGACGTATTCCTGCGCGCTCTGGGAGGAGGGCGACACGCTCGAGCTTGCGCAGATGCGCAAGCTCGACCATCTGATCGCGCTTGCCGGCGCGACCGGCGCCGAGCGCGTGCTCGACGTCGGCTGCGGCTGGGGCAGCCTGCTGCGCCGGCTGGTCGAGCGGCACGGCGTCGGCCACGCGACCGGCCTGACGCTCAGCCGCGCGCAGGCCGACGAGCTGTCGGGTCTTGGCGACCCCCGCATCGACGTGCACGTGCAGAACTGGGCCGACCACCGCGGCCCGACGCCGTACGACGCCGTCATCTCGATCGGCGCGTTCGAGCACTTCGCGCGGTTCGGCCTGCCGCGAAGCGAGCGCGTGGCGGCGTACCGCCGCTTCTTCACGCACTGCCGCGAGCTGTTGCGCCCCGGCGGCCGGCTGGCGCTCCAGACGAACGTCAAAGGCGCGAACGTGCGCCTGGACCGCAGGACCGCGGCCGAGCTGCGCTTCGTCGCCGAGCGGATCTTCCCCCAGTCGGAGCTGCCGTGGCCGTCGGAGATCCTCGAGGCGAGCGCGAAGCTGTTCGAGATCGTCAGTTTCCGCAACGATGCCGCGCACTACGCGCGCACGTGCGCCGCGTGGCGCGAGAACCTCGAGGCTCGCCGCGAGGAGGCGGCGCGGCTCGTCGGCGCCGCCACGGCGGAGGACTACCGGCGCTACCTGGATGTCACGGTCGGCCACTTTCGCGACCGACACCTCGGCCTGCTGCGCATCGGCTTCGAGCGGGTGTAGCCGAGCGCCGGCCCAACGATCGGAGGGTGGGAGATGGACGCGAATTCACACCGGAGCTTCATGATCGCCGCGACGATCGTTCCCCCGCTGGGGGTCGCGGCGGCGATCGTGCTGTCGTGGAATCGGCTGGTGGGCTGGACGGAGCTCGGGCTCTTCGTCGGGCTCTACCTCTTCACGGCCGTCGGCATCTCCGTCGGGTATCACCGGCTGCTGGCGCACCGCTCGTTCACGGCGGTCAGGCCGGTGCGGCTGCTGCTGGCCCTCGCCGGCACGCTGTCCGCACAGGGGCCGGCGATCACGTGGGCAGCCCATCATCGCAAGCACCACAGCGCCGCCGACCACGACGGCGACCCCCATAGCCCCCATGTCGAGCACCAGGGCCTCAAGGGCTTGTGGCACGCGCATGTGGGCTGGCTGTTCGACGAGCGGCTGACGTCGGAGCCGCTGCGCTACGCGCCCGACCTCGGGCGCGAGCGGGCGATCCGCTGGATGAGCCGTCACTTCATCGCGCTCGTCGTGGCCGGGATCGCGGTCCCCGGCGCACTCGCCTACGCGATCACGGGGCGGCCGCTCGCGCTGCTGACGGGAATGCTGTGGGGCGGACTCGTGCGGATCTTCCTGCTCGACCACGTCACGTGGGTGATCAACTCCGTCGGCCACATAATCGGCCGCCGGCGCTTCGCGACGAACGACCGCTCGCACAACCTGCCGCTGCTGTCGGTCCTCTCGCTCGGAGAGAGCTTTCACAACAACCATCACGCGTTCCCGAGCTCGGCGGTCATCGGCCTGCGCTGGAGCGAGCTCGACCTCGGCTACCTGCTGATCCGCGGTCTGGAGCGCCTCGGCCTGGCGTCGGACGTCAGGCGTCCCAGCGACAAGCGCGTGCGCGAGCGCTCCGCCGAGGCGCCGGCGCCGATGGCCTGAGCGGAGGAGCCGAGGCCGATGCACCTCTGGGACGCGCTCACGCGCGAGCGGCACGGCGACGGGACGCTGCACTGCTGGACCGGCGAGCGGTTCGAGACGGCGTCCTGGGCCGGGGTCGTGGCGGACGCGCGACGGGTCGCCGCGACGCTGCGCCGGCTCGGCGTCCGCCCCGGAAGCCGCGTCGCGAGCGTGCTGAGCAACTCGCCTGCGGCGGTGCGCGGCGTGCTCGGGGTGTGGCTGGCCGGCGGGACGCTCGCATCGCTGCCGGTGCCGGCCCGCGGAATGGACGTCGAGGACTATCGCGACCAGCTCCGCACGCTCGTCGCGCACCTGGACCCGGCGGTCTTCGCGATCGACGCCGACCTGCGGGCGCTCCTGCCCGCGCCGCTCGGCGCCGCGCGCGTCGTCGCCTGGCAGTCGCTCGACGGCGTCGCGCGGCTCGACCCCGAGCCGCCGGAGATCGACGACGTCGCCTTCATCCAGTACTCCTCGGGCAGCACGGACACGCCCAAGGGCTGCATGCTGACCGCCCGGGCGATCGCCGCGCAGCTCGAGACGATCCGGACGATGCTCGACGGCGCGCCCGGCGCCGAGACCGTCTGCTCGTGGCTGCCGCTCTCGCATGACATGGGCCTCTTCGGCACCCTGCTGTACGCGTGGGCGTGGGATTACGACCTGACCCTCTCCTCCCCGCAGCGCTTCATGGTCGCGCCGCGGACGTGGTTCGAGGACATGGCGCGCTACGGCTGCACGCAGACCGCCGGGACCGGCTCCGCGCTGCACTTCGCGACCCGCGCGCAGCGCGCCGCACGGCTGCCCGGCCGCCTGCGGCTGCGCAGCATCGTGATCGGCGCCGAGCGCATCGAGGCGAGCGTTCTCGGCGACGCGCTGGCCGCCTTCGGACCCGCCGGCCTGCTCCCCACCGCCCTGCGCCCCGCCTACGGGCTCGCCGAGGCGACGCTCGCCGTCACCGCGACCAGGACCGCCGCGGCCCCGCGCGTGCGGACGGTCGACGCCGCCGCGCTGGCCGACGGCGAGGTCCGCGCGGCGCGGCGCGCCGACGCCGGCACGACGACGCTCGTCTCGCTCGGCCCGCCATGCGACGGCGTCGAGCTGCGCTTTCCGACGACGGAGCGCGTGTCCGAGCTGCACGTCCGCACCCCGAGCATGTTCAGCGGCTACTACGCCGAGCCGGAGAGGACGCGCGAACGACTGCGCGACGGCGAGCTCGCCACGCGCGACCTCGGCTTCCTGCACGACGGCGAGCTGTTCCTCGTGGGCCGCACCGACGACGTGCTCTGCGTCGGCGGGCGCAACGTCTACGCGAGCGAGATCGAGGCGGCCGTGAGCACGCTCGACGGCGTCCGTCCGGGCTGCTGCACGATCGTGGACCTGCCCGGGACGCGCTCGCCGCGCCTCGCGCTGCTGATCGAGCTGCGCGACGGCCGCACCGGCTACGAGGCGATCGCCTCCGCGGCGGCGCGCACCGCGACGGCGAAGGTCGGCGTGACCCTGAGCGAGTGCGTCTTCCTGGAGAAGGGCGGGCTGCCCAAGACGCCGACGGGAAAGATCCAGCGCTTCCGCTGCCGCGAGCTGCTGGCGAGCGGACGGCTGCCGGCGCTGCGGCGGATCTCCTTGGGCGGCCGGACCGGCGCGCGCGCGTCCGGAGCCGCGCGTGCCTAGCCGGCGCAGGACGATCGTGCTGACCGGAGCCTCGGGCGTCGTCGGCAAGGCGCTGCTGCCCGAGCTGGCCGAGCACGAGCTGATCTGCCTCGTCAACCGCGGCCGGATCGACGGCGCCCGGGCGGTCCTGCGCGCCGACGTCACGCGGCGATGGCTCGGGCTCGCGCGCGCCGACTACGAACGGCTCGCGCGACGCGCCGACTGCGTGATCCACGCGGCGGCGGTCACCGATTGGGCGGCCCCGACGGAGCTGATCCGGGCCACGAACGTCGAGGGCACGCGCAACGTGCTCGAGCTGGCGTCCGCCGCGGGCGCTCCGCTCTACTTCCTCAGCACCGCCTATGTCTCCGCGATCAGGCCGGAGGCTCCGCTTGCGCTTCCACCGGAGCACATCGTCGTGGACTACGTGACGTCGAAACGCGACGGCGAGCGGCTCGTGCGCGACAGCGGGCTGCCCGCCACGATCCTCCGCCCGACGAGCCTGATCGGCGACTCGCGCACGGGCGAGATCGCGCGCAACCAGATCGTCCAGCAGGTGATCGGCTTCGTCTGCCGCGGCAAGGTTCCGCTCTTCCCGTCGCGACCTGAGACGCTCCTCGACCTCGTTCCCCAGGACGTGCTCGCGAAGGCGGTCGCCGGTCTGGTGCGCGACGGGGAGGTCGGCGGCGACTACTGGCTCACCCACGGCGAGCGGACGTTCACGCTCATGCGCGCGCTGGAGCTGTGCGTCGAGCTGATGGATCGCATCGGACGACCGGTCGAGCCGCCGCGCATCGTCGACCCCGACGCGCTCGACGCCGACGCCGACGCGCTCGCGGCGCTCGGGTCCGCCGCGAGGGCGTTCTTCGCCCGGCTGCTCGAGCTCGTCGACGGCATGACCGCGTGCGGCGTCTTCCCCAGCGACCTGGAGCGCCTGGCCGAGCGCTACGACCTCGGCCCGGTCTCGCTCGAGGACGCATACCTGCGGGGTCTGCGCCACTGGGCGCGCGTGCGGGGGCTCGACGGCGGACGCGCCGTGGTGCGCTCGCCCTGAGCCGGATCACCGGTGCGCACTTCATTACTAAAATCCGGACTTATGCGCAGGGGAGCGACGCACCGGGGCGTCCGCGCAGCGCGGGCGCGGGCGCTCGCCGGCGCCGTCGCCTTGGCGCTGCTGTCGTCCCTGCCGTACGGCTCGGCGGCCGGCGCCGCGATACCCGGGCACGGGCGCGCGTGGGAGCTCGTGACCGCGGGGCCGACCAACGGGGTGAACCTGTTGGGCACGCGGGCGTGGAGCGATGACGGGACGCGCGTGGTCTACGTGAGCTTCGGTCCGATGCCCGACGCGCCCTCGGGCGATTTCAAGGCGGTCGGCCTCGCGACGCGCGGCCCCGACGGCTGGGTCAAGCAGCCGATCGGCGAGCCGTACGGCGAGCCCTCGCTCGAGTTCGAGACGAGCGAACCGCTCGCGGTCGACGGCGCCTTCGCGTCGTGGGTCTGGCGCAGCGACCAGCCGCTGCTGCCGGATGCGCCGCCCGCCCCGCGCGACGCCTTCTATCGGCGCGCGCCCGATGGGACGCTGACGCTGCTCGGGCCGGTCGGCAACGTGGGCGACACGCAGTTCGCCGCCGTCTCCGCCGACGCGCGCCACGTCGTGTTCCACAGCACGGCGCACCTGCTGCCGGCGGACGCGAGACGGCTGGTCGGCGGCGACGCCTACGAGTTCTCCGGAAGCGAGCTGCGACTCGTCGGCGTCGGCCCGGCGGGCGCGCCGCTGTCGCTGTGCGGCTCGGCGGTCGGCGACGGCGGCCTGGAACCGGAACCGTCCATGCACCCGATCTCGGTCGATGGCAGCCGGATCTGGTTCACGGCGCCGGCGAGCCCCGCCTGCGGCCAGCCGACCCGCGTGTACCTGCGCGAGAACGGCGCGCAGACGGTCGAGGCTTCCGCGTCGGCGTGCACCCGTTCCGACTGCGGCCCGCCCGCGGACGTCCAGTTCGCGGGCGCGACGCCCGACGGCTCCTCGGCGTTCCTGCTCACGACCGAGCAGCTCACCGACGACGACACCGACAGCGGCGCCGACGTCTACCGCTACGACGTGGCCGACCACGCGCTCACGCGCCTGTCCGCCGGTCCGCCCGGCGTCAGGGCCGACGTCAACGGATCGGCCGTGCTGAGCTCCGACGACGGCGCCCGCGTGTACTTCGTCGCGACGGAAGCGCTCGTCCCCGGCCAGGGCGAGGCGAGGCACCGCAACCTCTACCTCAGCGACCACGGAACGCTGCGCTACATCGCCACGGCGGACGACCTCGACCTGCATCGGGCGGCCGTCTCCGCCGACGGACGCGTGCTCGCCTTCGCCACCATCGCGCCGCTGCTGCCGAGCGACGCCGACGGGCACCTCGACGTCTACCGCTACGACGCGCAGCTCGGCTCGCTTCAGCAGGTCTCGCTCGGCGAGGACGGCCGCGGCCAGGCGCCCGTCGACGTCAGCTTCGGCGCGCCGAGCAACCTCGTCCCGCTCCAGCAGAGCGGCCTGCGCTGGATGAGCGCCGACGGCCGCCGCATCCTGTTCGTGACCTCGGAGCCGCTCGTCCCCGAAGACGTCAACGCGACCGCCGACGTCTACGAGTGGGCGGACGGGACGCTCGGGCTCGTGAGCTCGGGCGCCGGCGACGCCACGGTGAGCTACCAGGGGCTCAGCGCCGACGGCAGCAGCGCCTTCTTCACGACCGACGAGTCGCTCGTGTCCGCCGACCGCAACGGCGGCGACGAGGATCTCTACGCCGCGCGGCTCGGCGGCGGCTTCCCCGCAGCTCCGCCCGCGCCCGCGCCGTGCGACGGCGACGCCTGCCAGGGCCTGCCCAGCCCGCGCCTGCCGCTCCCGGCGCCGCCGACGCTCAACCACGCCGAGGCGCCGCCCGGGTTGCGCATCCGCCCGCTCGGGCGTCAGGCCCGCGCGCGCCTGGCCGCGCGCGGTCGTGCGGTCGTCGTCGTCGACGTGCCCGCACCGGGGCGAGTCGCGCTGCTCGCGCGCGCGCGCGTGAACGGGCGGCGCTCGGTCGTCGTCGCGCGCGGCGCGGCCGCGCCGCGCGCGGCCGGTCCGGTGCGCCTGACGCTGCGCCTCGACGCCGCCGCGCGCCGGGTCCTGCGCGGCGGACGGCAGCTCCGGCTGACGCTGGTGGCGCGCGAGGGAGACCAGGCCGCGACGCTGCCGCTGACCGTTGGCGCGGCGAGGACGCGATGAGGCGACGCCACACCGCGCTGGCCGCGCTGCTGCTCGGGCTGCTCGCGGCGCCGGGCGCGGCGCGCGCCGAGCTCGCGATCGTGCCCGGGAGCTTCGACGCCGCACGGCTCGACGCGAGCGGCCAGCCGGAGCTGCGCGCCGGCGCCCACCCCGATCGCCTGCTCGCGAGATTCGCGTTCTCGACGCGCGCCGACGGCACCGCGGACGGCAACGTCCGCGACGTCGTCATCGACCTGCCGCCGGGGTTCGCCGGCGACCCTGCCGCGACACCGCGCTGCGCGCGCGGCCTGTTCGCTCGGAACGCATGCCCCGCGAGCTCGCAGATCGGCGTCCTGAACCCGACGTTCGTCGGCCTCGCCATCGCGCATCCGCTGCCGATGTACAACATCGCTCCCGCCGAAGACGAGTTCGCCGAGTTCGGCGCCTTCGTGAGCAACGTGGCGGTGCGTCTGGCCGTGCGCCTGCGCGCGAACGACGACGGCGTCGAGATCCGGCTCAGCGACCTCCCCGAGAGCGTCCCGCTGGTCGCGGCGGAATTCGAGCTGTGGGGCGTCCCCGCCGACCACCAGTCGGGCACGTCGATCCCGCGCGCGGGCCTGCTGACGAACCCGACCGCCTGCGGCGGCCAGCCGGACAGCGTGCTGCGAGTGCGCTCCTGGCAGCAGCCCGACCGGTGGCTGGAGGCGACCTCGCCCTCGGCCGGTCCGCTCACCGGCTGCGAAGCGCTGGCGTTCGCGCCGTCGCTGAGCGCCGCGCTCGACACGCCGGACGCCGACACGCCGAGCGGCCTGGCGATCGACGTGGCGCTGCCGCAGGGCGACGACGCCGACGGGCGCGCGGCGAGCCAGGCCGCGGGATTGATTGCAACGCTGCCGGGCGGCCTGACGCTGTCGCCCGGCGTCGCGAGCGGCCTGGGCGTCTGCGACGACGCCGCCTTCGCGCTCGGCGCGGCGGACGCGCCGAGCTGTCCCGACGCCGCCAAGCTCGGCAGCGTCGAAGTGACGGCGCCGGGGATCGCGGAACCGCTGACCGGCGGGATCTATCTCGGCGCTCCGCTGCCAGCGGATCGCTTCCGCCTGTTCGTCGTCGCCGCGGGCCGCGGCGCGGCGATCAAGCTGGTCGGATCGCTGCGGCCGGACCCTGACACCGGACGCCTCTCGCTCGTGCTCGACGATCTGCCGCAGCTTCCGATCAGCGACCTTCGCCTCCGGCTCAAGGACGGGCCGCGCGCGCCGTTGGCGACGCCGCCCGCCTGCGAGCCCGGCGCGGTCACGGCGAGCATCGCGGCTCGCCGGGGCGGCGCGCCGGTCAGGCGCGCGGCGATCCTCGAGCTGACCGCCGGGCCGGGCGGCGCGCCGTGCGCGCCCGCGGCGCCGTTCGCGCCGGGCTTCGTCGCCGGCAGCGCAAGCGCCGTCGCCGGCGCCGGCGCGCCGTTCTCGGTGACGGTCACGCGCGCCGACGGCGAGCAGTCGCTCGACCGGCTGGCGGTGACGCTGCCGGCGGGCGTGAACGCCCGGCTGGCGAGCGCCGCCCGCTGCCCGACGTCGCTGGCGGCGCGGATGGCCTGCCCCGCCGACAGCCGCGTCGGCGGCGTCGCCGTCGAGGCCGGCGCGGGCAGCGAGCCGATCCCGCTCGCCGGCGACCTGTATCTGACCGGCCCGCACGCGGGGGCGCCGTTCGGCCTCGCGATGGCGCTCGACGGGCGCATCGGCCCGCTCGACCTCGGCGCGGTCGTCGTCCTGGCGGCGCTGCGCATCGACCCGGCCGACGCGCGCGTCACCGTCACGACCGACCCGCTGCCGCAGATGCTCGGCGGCGTGCCGCTGCGGCTGCGCACGCTCGCGCTCGACATCGACCGTCCGGGCTTCATGCGCAACGCGACGTCGTGCAGCCCGAGCCGGGCGAGCGCCGTCTTCACGTCGCTCGACGCGGCCGTCTCGCACGCCCGCGCGCGCTACGCGCTCGGGGGCTGCGCGCGCCTGCGCTTCGCCCCCGCGGTCGCGCTGCGACTCGGTCCGCGCCGCGAGCTGCGCCGCGGCGGCCACCCGACGCTGACGATCGCGCTGCGCTCCCAGCTCGGCCAGGCGACCGTGCGCACGGCGACGGTCGAGCTGCCGCGCGTGCTCCTGCTCGACCCGCCGCTGGGGATCACGGTCTGCACGGAGCTCCAGGCGCGCGACGGGCGCTGCCCGCCGGCCTCGGTCGTCGGCAGCGCGCGCCTGCGGACTCCGCTGCTCCCGCACGCGCTCGTCGGCACCGTCAACGTGGTGCAGCCGCGCGGCGGCGTCCAGCCCGAGCTGTGGACGACCGTGCGCGGCATGGGCGTGCGCCTGTCGCTGCGCGCCACGGCCTCCGCGCCCGCGCACGGCCCGATCTCGACGCGCTTCGTCGACCTGCCGGACATGCCGCTCAGCTCGTTGAGCCTGCGGCTCACGGGTGGCAGGAACGGCCTGCTGCGCGTCGCGGGAGCCAGCCTGTGCGCGCCCGTCCACGCGACGCTCGCGGCGCACAGCGGCAGCGTCCGTGCGCTGCGCGTGCCCGTCTGCTGACGACGCCGTCGGAGCGCACCCCCCTCGGGCCGAGTCTCGGCACCCACATGGCGGAATCGGCCCCGCGGACGGCCGTCGCGCCGTCGCCGCGCCGGCAGACTGCGGCGCATGTCCGACCGATCCCGCACGCTTCCCCGCACCGGGCTGCGCAGCCTCCTGCGCGCGCAGCTCGACCGGCGCGTGTCGCTGCGGCCGCCGACGAGCATCGGCGTGCTGGCGCGCCGCGCCGCCGACACGTTCGGTCGCGTCCCGATCTTCCTCGACCGGCCGCTCGACGTCGATCCGCAGCAGCGCCTGACGCTGGACTACGTCGAGCACGCGCTGCTGGTCGAGCGGCTCTCGGCCGCCTTCCACGCAGCCGGCGTGCGCCCGTGGGACCGCGTCGCGGTCGTCAAGCAGCCGAGCTTCGACGTGCTCACGCTCGCGGCAGCGGTCGCGCGGCTCGGCGCGATCCCCGCGCTGATCTCGCCGCGGCTCGACGGCGAGATCCTCGGCGTCCTGCTCGACCGCCTCCAGGCGCCGTTCGTCTTCACCGACCAGGCCAGCGTGGAGGCGGCCGGCCTGTCGTTCGACCGCTGGCGCGCGCCGGGCGCGCGCGTGATCGGCGCGGTCGAAGGCGGTCTGCCGCTCGAGCGCCTGTGGGGCGGCGCGGTGCCGCCGGCGACGCCGCGCAGGGACGACGAGCCGGTCGTGATCACGCACACCTCGAGCACGACCGGCATCTCGAAGCTGGCCGAGAACTCGGTCGCCGGCGTCGGCTTCATGGCCTTCCTCGAAGCGCTGCCGCCGTTCGCGCACTCGCGCCGCGAGCTGGTCGCAAGCTGCATCTCGTTCGTGCACGTGCGCGCGGTGATCACCACGATGGCGGCGCTCTCGCGCGGCAGCAGCCTGCTGCCGCTCTCCAGCACCGACGACGCGACGGTGATCGAGACGTTCCGCCGCCACCGGCCGACCGCGGTCGAGTCACACCCGAACGTGTTCGTGCGCTGGGAGCGCCTGTGCGACCACCCGGACGACCTGTTCGCGAACGTCCGCATCTACCTAAACAGCTTCGACGCCGCCCACCCGCGCACGATCGAACGCTTCCTCGCCGCCTCGCGCCGCACCTTGCCGGTGTGGTTCCAGGTCTACGGCCAGACGGAGGTGCAGGGCATCTCGATCCGCGGCTACCGGCGCAACGGGCCGCGGCGGATGATGAGCAGGCGCGGCACGCGCACGCGCAGCCTCGGCTGGCCGATCCCCGGAGTCCGCGTCCGCGTCGTCGACCCGGCGACCCAGCGCCGCGTCCTGCCGGGCAGGCCGGGAGCGATCCAGGTGAGGACGCCCGGGCGCGCGCTCCAGTTCGTCGGCACGCCCGAGAAGTACTGGGAGCGCCGCCACGGCGGCTGGTTCGACACCGGCGACTGGGGCCGGCGCGGCCCGCTCGGCGACATAGAGGTCTTCGACCGCGTCGCCGACCGGATCGACGGCGTCAGGAGCTGCCTGTGGATCGAGGACGTGCTGATGAGCCGCATCCCGCAGGCGGCCGAGGTCGTCGTGGTGCCGGACGCCGCCGGCCTGCCCGTCCCGGTCGTCTGCATGCGCGACGGCGCGCGGCTCGACCCCGGCGACTGGCGCGCGGCGGCCGCCGGGCTCGCGCCGCTCGGCGAACCGGTCGAGGTCTCCGAGTCCGACCTCAAGCGCACCGCGACCGAGAAGGCGCGCCGCTACCTGCTGAGCGAGCTCGTGAGCATGCGGGGCGAGGACGGCGAAGCGCCGGGCGCGCACGACCGCGCCGAGGTCCTGCTGCGCGAGGGCTCCTAGGCCATCGAGGAAGGGGACGCTATGCAGGTCAGCCAGAGAAGCCTCGCGGACGCTCGGCGCGAGCTGATCGAGCACCCGATCTACGGGGAGATCAGGTCCGCGGACGACATCCGCACGTTCATGAAGCACCACGTCTTCGCCGTGTGGGACTTCTTCTCGCTGCTCAAGCGGCTCCAGCGCGAGGTCACCTGCGTGGAGACGCCGTGGCGACCGCGCGGCTACGCCGAGCACGGCCGCTTCGTGTTGGAGATCGTGCTGGCAGAGGAGACCGACGTCGACCTCGACGGCGGCTACACGAGCCATTTCGAGCTGTACCGCCGCGCGATGGACGAGTGCGGCGCCGACGCGCGCCCGATCGACGCATACCTCGCACGCGTGGACGCCGGTACGGACCCGCTCGCGGCGCTCGAGCACGACGCGATCCCGGACGGCGTGAGGGACTTCGTCGCGCACACGCTCGACGTCGCGCTCAACGGCACCCCCGCCGCGGTCGCCGCCTCCTTCTGCCACGGCCGCGAGGACCTGCTGCCCGACGTGCTCGGCGCGCTGCGCGCGAACGTCGGCGGGCTGCTCGACGAGCTGCCGCTCTTTCGGCACTACATCGATCGCCACATCGAGCTCGATCACGACGAGCACGGGCCGCTCGCGCGCAGGCTGCTGGCCGCGATGACGCACGGCGACCCGCAGTCCGAGCGCAGCGCCGAGCAGGTCGGGATCGACGCGGTGCTCGCGCGCGCCCGGCTGTGGGACGGCGTCGTCGAGGAGCTCCGCGCACGGCGGGAGGACTGAGCGCCCCATGACTCTCAGCCGCTTCATCGAGAAGATCGACCTGCCCGCCGCCGAGCTGCCGGACCGCTGGTACAACGTCGTGCCCGACCTGCCGCGGCTGCCCGACCCGTACCTCGACAAGGACACCGGCGAGCCGCCGAGCGTCGCGGTCCAGGAACGGCACGCGCCGCCGTCGATCGTCGCGCAGGAGTTCTCGTTCGAGCGCTGGATCGGCATCCCGCAGCCGGTGCTCGACGCCTACCGCCTGTGGCGGCCGACGCCGCTGATGCGCGCGCACGCGCTCGAGCGCGAGCTCGGCACGCCCGCCGAGATCTGGTTCAAGTACGAGGGCGGCAGCCCGTCCGGCAGCCACAAGCTCAACTCGGCGCTGGCGCAGGCGCACTTCGCCAAGAACGACGGCGTCAGGCGGCTCGTGACCGACACCGGCGCCGGGCAGTGGGGCTCGGCGCTGGCGATCGCCGGCGCGCTGGCCGGGATCGACGTGCTCGTCTACATGGTGCGCGCCAGCTTCCACCAGAAGCCCTACCGCCGGCACCTGATGGAGACCTTCGGCGCGACCGTGCTGCCGAGCCCGGGCGAGGGCACGGCCTACGGCCGCAGGCTGCTCGCCGAGCAGCCGGACCATCCCGGCAGCGAGGCGACCGCCGTCTCCGAGACGCTCGAGGCGGTGCGCGCCGACGACGACGCGCGCGGCGCGGTGGGAGCGTTCGCCAACCACGTGCTGCTGCACCAGACGGTCGTCGGGCTCGAGCTCCAGGAGCAGCTCAGGCTCGCGGGCAGAAGGCCCGACTACCTGATCGCGCCGGTCGGCTGCGGGAGCAACATGGGCGGCTTCTGCCTGCCGTTCGTGCCCGACAAGCTGGCGGGCGCCGAGATCGCGATCCTCGCGGCGGAGCCGGCCGCCTGCCCGACGCTCACGCGCGGCGAGTACCGCTACGACTTCGGCGACGCCGACGGCGCCGGGATCCTCGCGCGCACCTACACGCTCGGGCACGAGTTCGTGCCGGCCCCGATCCACGCCGGCGGGCTGCGCTTCCACGGCGCCGCGCCGCTGATCGGGCAGCTCCGCCACGAAGGGATCCTCGACGCCGTCGCCTACGACCAGCCGGAGGTGTTCGCGGCGGCGACGCTGTTCGCGCGCCTGCACGGGCTGCTGGCCGCGCCCGAGACGGCGCACGCGATCCGCGCGGTGATCGACGTCGCCAACGACTGCCGCGCGCGGGGTCGCAGAGCGACGATCGTGTTCTGCTGGAGCGGCCACGGCCTGCTCGACCTCGAGGCCTACGGGCGCTTCAACGCCGGGCAGATCGAATCGAGCGCGGACGAGCCGTTCCTGCTGCCGGGGACCGAGCGGGTGGCCGGCTGATGCGCTCCTACCCCATGCACATCGACGGCGCCGACTGCGAGGGCAGCGGCTGGACCTACGTCGTCAAGGTCGACGAGCTGATCCGCGACCCGCGCAGGGCCTTCCGCGTCAGGCGCGCGCTGGAGCTGGGCGAGGCGGTCGACCCCGAGCAGGCGTCGATCGTCGCCGGGCGCTGCGCGGTCGGCACCGACGAGGACAACCGACGGGCGCTGGCGGCGGCGGCCGCCGCCCGCGGCGCGTTCGCGCGCATGCCGGCGGCGGTGCGCAAGCAGATAGGCGCGGACCTGCGCGACCGCCTGCTCGCGCGCGCCGACGAGCTGGTGGAGGTGCTGATCGCCGAGGGCCACCCGCGCAGGGTGGCCGAGCGGGAGACGGAGGGCATCCTGCACTGCGGCAGCCCGGAGACGCTCGACTGGACGTTCGCTCAGATGGAACAGCGGTTCGGCGACGGCGACCGTACCGTGCTGCTCACGCGCAAGCCCGACGGCGTCGTGTGCGTCAACCCGCCGCAGAACGCGCCGACGGCGAACGCGGCGCTTGCGATCTTCGCGCTGCTGGCCGGCAACACGATCGTCGCGAAGGCGCCCAAGACCGCCCCGCTCGGCGTGATGTTCCTGCTGCATGAGATCGCGCTGCCGGTGCTGGACGCGCACGGCGTGCCCCCGGGGGCGATCAACGTCGTCTGCGGCTACTCGAAGCAGATCATCAGGACATGGATCGAGAGCCCGCTCGCCGACGACGTGATGTTCTTCGGCGAGAGCCGCGTCGGGCTGAGGGTCGCGCAGGAGTGCGTCGCGCACGGCAGGAAGCCGATCCTCGAGCTGTCCGGCAACGATGCATTCGTCGTCTGGCGCGACGCGGACCTCGACCGCGCCGCCGCGACGCTGACCGAGTCCTTCTACGGCTCCAGCCAGATTTGCATGGTCCCCAAGCAGGCGGTCCTGCACCCGGCGATCGCGGACGACTTCGTCGCGCGCTTCCTCGCAGAGGTCGAGCAGATCCGCCCGGCCTACATGGACGAGCCGGGCGCGCTGCTGAGCCCGGTGCTGAGGATGGACCGCTTCTTCGACTACCTCAGCCAGGCGCGCCAGCATGGCGCCGAGGTGCTGTGCGGCGGGTCGCGCGTCGGCGTGGACGGCGGCGAGGCGCTCGACGGGCTGTTCCTGGAGCCGACGGTCGTGCGCGTCGACGGACTCGCCGGCGCGCGCGAGCTGCACTGCGTCGCGGAGGAGACCTTCTTCCCCTTGCTGCCGTTGATCGTGCCGGAAGCGGACGCCGGCGCCAACGGCGACGACGCGCTGCTCGCGCGCACGATCGACTGGTGCAACGCGAATCCGTACGGATTGCGCAACTCGATATGGGCGCGCGACCCCGCGGTCGTCGACGCGTTCGCCGTCGGCCTGCGCAACGGCGGGCTGCTGATATTCAACGACTCGCATCTCGGCGTCGCGCCGCGACTCTCCACGCACGGCGGGACGGGGCTGAGCGGCGGGCCGTTCGGCGAGCTGCACTACCCGGCGCTGCGCACCTCGCATCTCCAGGGCATCACGTTCGGGCGCGCGCCGGTGGCGGCCGGCGCGCCGCCGCTCGACGCCGCGCAGGCCGGATGACCGAGTTGCTCGCCGGCAAGCGGCTGCTCGTGACGGGCGTCATCACGCAGCGCTCGATCGCGTGGGCGGCCGCCCGCGCGGCGCAGCGCCACGGCGCGGAGGTCCTGCTGACGAGCTTCGGCCGGGTGCGGCGCCTGACCGTGCGCGCGGCGGCGCACCTCGACCGCCCGGTCGACGTGCTGGAGCTGGACGTCGGCGTGCCCGGCGACTTCCCGCGCCTCCAGGCGGCGCTGCGCGAGCGCTGGGGAACGCTCGACGGCGTCCTCCACGCGATCGCCTTCGCGCCGCCGGACGCGGTCGGCGGCCGCTTCCTGGAGACGCCGGCCGCGAGCGCCGAGCAGACGCTGCGGATCAGCGCGCTGTCGCTCCAGGCGCTCGCGGCGGCGGTGGCGCCGCTGATGCCGCGCGGCGGCAGCATCGTCGGCCTCACCTTCGAAGCCGCCCGCGCCTGGCCCGACTACGACTGGATGGGCATCTCGAAGGCGGCGCTCGAGGCGGTCAGCCGCCAGCTCGCGCTCACGCTGGGGCCGGACGGGATTCGCAGCAACCTCGTCTCGTGCGGGCCGCTCAAGACGGTCGCGTCGAGCGCGCTCGCCGACTTCGCCGAGCTGGCCGACGAATGGCACGTGCGCGCGCCGCTCGGCTGGAACCCGCGCGACACCGACGTCGCCGCGGGACCGATCTGCTTCCTGCTCTCAGACCTGTCGGCCGCCATCAGCGGCGAGATCGTCCATGTCGACGGCGGCTCCCACGCGATCGGCGTCGCCCGCGGCATGAGCGGCTAGGGGATCAGCCGTGCCGCGGAACGATCCGGACGCCGTCCCGCGCGAGGCGCGGCGCGAGCTGCTCGAGCGTGAACAGCCCCTGCGGCTCGTGGCAGCCGGGTGGCAGGTCGCGACCGCGCGCCGCCTCGGCGAACGCCGCGATCGCGCTCGCCGTGCCGCGGTAGTCGCCCTCGCACTCGACCGTCAGCGCCGCGAGGCGCCGCCCGTCGCGCACGACGGCGACCCACTCGGCGACCGGGTCGCGGCTTGCGCCGCCGGCGCCGACGCGCCGCTCGCCGGCGAACTGGCTGCGCGGCAGCAGCCGGCACATGCCCGCCGCGTTCGCGATCAGCAGGCCGCGCTGCGGAAGTCGCTGGACGAGCAGCAGGTGGCTGCGGACCTCGCGCCCATCGGCGAGGTCGCCGAGCCAGCCGTCGCAGCCCTCGGCGAACTCGATGCATCGCCGGCGCCCGAGCGGCGCCGGCAGCGGGATCGCGACGGTTCGATGACGAGGGCGCGTGCGCAGGTTGTCATAGGCGAACGCGCCGCCGGCGCGCCCGCGCGTGCCCGATGCCGACGCCGTCAGCACCAGCTCGACGCCGTCGGCGTCCGGGTGCGCGCGCAGCAGCTCGGCGGCGGCCAGGTTGGTGAGCCCGGGCATGATCCCCGCGTTGGGGACGACCGTCCCCCGCGCGCGCGGCGCGAGAGCCGCCAGCGGGCGCGTCTCGGCGCGCGTGAGCGCGACGACGCTCAGCAGCGTGCCGCCGTGCTCCAGCACGTGACGCTCGACGAGGAGCCGCGGGTGGGCGACGGTCGTGACGACGAGGTCCGCGCCGTCCAGCGCCGGCGCGAGGGTCTCGGGCCGCTCGAGGTCGAGCAGCGCCTCGTCGGGCCGCTCGGGAGCCGAGCGGACGCCGCGGCGCACCTGCCATCCGTCCCGTGCGAGCACGTCGGCGATCAAGCCGCCGAGGACGCCGCGTGCCCCGATCACGAGCGCGGACCGCATGTCAATCAGCATACAGACCGTGTGGTAGTTCAATCGCCGCTTCCTGATGCTTAATCGAGGGGAATATGTCCATTCACAGGCAAAGTGAGGAGCTGCCCGGAGCCTCGCGCGAGCATCTGCTCGACGCGGCGGCGAGGGTGTTCGCGGAGCGCGGATACGAGGGCGCCTCGGTGGACGCCATCGCCGCGGCCGCCGGCGTGACGACGGGCGCGCTCTACTGGCACTTCGAGAGCAAGGCCGACCTGTTCTTCACGCTGCTGCACGAGCGGGTCGACCGGCGCGTGCGCCTGCTCGTGGGCGCGGCCGAAGCGATCGCGGGCGAGGAGACCGTCACGCCGCTCATCAGCAGCGAGATCTCCGCGCTGGCGGACGAAGAGCGCCAGCTCCATCTGCTCACGTACGAGTACTGGGCGCAGGCCGCGCGCGATCCCGCGCTGCGTGCCCGCTTCGCCGAGCGCCAGCGCTCGCTGCGGGAGCTGATCTCGCACGCGATCGTCGCGCACCACGAGGCGACATCCGTCGCGCTCACGCACGACCCGATGGCGCTCGCGACCGCGGTCCTCGCGCTCGGAAACGGCCTCGGCATGGAGCGGATCATCGACCCCGACGCGATCCCCGACTCGCTGCTCGGCGACATCCTCCAGCTCATCTACGACGGGCTCATCCTGCGCTCCGCCTCCGCCGCGCTGAGACCGCAGGCGGACGAGGTTGTCGATTGACCGAATACTGGTGTGATTGTAGGTTCGGATGCTGATGGCGGGTGGGGATCGTTCACCAGCGGCCGCGACGCAGCTCGGGCGGGAGCTGAGCGAAGCGTGACGTCGCTGACGGCGCTCGCGCTGCGCCGGCCGCGCGGCGTCCTCGCGGTCTGGGGCGCGATCGTCCTCGTCTTCTCGGCGATCGGCCTCGGCGCCCAGAGCAGGCTCAACAACGGCTCGATAGAGACGCCCGGCAGCCAGACGGCGCGCGCGTCCGCGCTGGACCGGGCCGCCTTCGGCCCGAACGAATCGGTTCCGGTGCTGCTGACCGGCCCGGCGGGCGCGCTCGACCGTCAGGGGCCGCGCCTCGTCAGCTCCCTGCGCAGGGAATGGAGCGTGCTCTCGCCCTGGGATGACGATCCCGCCCACTCCGCCGCCTCGCGGCGCCTGCGGCCCGCGCGCGACCGTGCGCTCGTGCTGGTGAGCCTGACCGCGGCGACGCAGGACGCCCTCGTCGGCCATGTCGGCGAGATACGCGACGTCGTGCGACGGGCGATCGCGGCGCCGGTGACGGCGCGCGTCACCGGCTTCACGGCGATCGGCGAAGCGCTGCGGCAAGAGACGCTGCGCTCGGCGGCGCTGGCGGAGCGGATCTCGATCCCGATCCTGATCGTCGTGCTGCTGCTCGTCTTCCGCGCCCCGATCGCGGCGGCGGTACCGGGGCTCGTCGGCTTCGCCACCGTCTCCGCCTCGGCGGGGATCATCCGGCTGCTCGCGCACCGGATGGACCTGACGGCGCTCGCCGTCAGCACGTCCGCGATGCTGGGGCTCGCGCTCGGCGTCGACTACTCGCTGCTGATCGTCTCGCGCTTCCGCGAGGAGATCGGCGCCTCGCCCCGCGCCGATCCGGCCGAGGCCGCGCGCACGGCCGCCGCCACGGCCGGCCGGACCGTCCTGTTCGCCGGCGCCATGCTGCTGACCGCGATGCTCGTCGCGGTCGTCCTGTCGCCCGGCGACGTGCTGGTGTCGGTGACGGTCGGCGTGACGATCGCCGTCGTCCTGAGCATGCTCAGCGGCGCGATCGTCGTGCCCGCGCTGTTGCTGCTGATCGGCGCGCGCGTCGACCGCTGGAGCATCGGCGGGCCGATGCGGCCCTCGCGGATCCTGCCGGCGCTCGCCGGCTACGCGGTGCGCAGCGCGCCGATCGTGCTGCTGCTCTCGCTGCTCGCGCTGCTGCTGCCCGGCCTGCTGGCGCTGCGCCTCCACACGGCCGCGCTCAACCCGCAGGTCCTCCCGCCCCGCGACCACGCGCGCCGCGACTTCGAAGCGGTCGCGCGGCTCGTCGGCGCCGGCTACGTGATGCCGTTCGAGATCGCGCTGCGCACGCCGCGCGCGCTGATCGCCGAGCCCCGCACGCTGACCGCGATCGAGCGCTTCCAGCAGCAGCTCCTGCGCGATCCCGGGGTCGCCGGGCTCGTCGGCCCGGGCGCGCTCGCGAGCCGCGGCGGCTCGGTGCTCGAGGTCCCCCGGCAGATCCCCGCGCTGCGCAGGCAGGCGCAGCGCGCGACGCGCGGCGTGGAGCGCCTGCGCGCGGGGCTGCTGAGCGCGAGCGAGGGCGCCGGCCGGCTGCGCGACGGCGCCGCGCAGGCGCTGACCGGCGTCACGCGGCTCCAGAGCGGCGCGCATCAGCTCGACGCCGGCGCGGCCGCGCTGCACGGCGGCGTGCAGGCGGCCGCCGCCGGGACGAGCAGCCTCGCCGCCGGCGAGTCGGCCGCCGCGCGCGGCGCCAGTCGGCTGCACGACGGCGCGAGCGCCGCGAGCGACGGCAGCCGCAGACTGCTCCAGGGGATCGACACGATCGGCGTCGACGCGAGCGAGGTCGGCACCGGCGCGCGCCAGCTCGCCGCCGGGCTGCTGGCCGACTCCCGCACCGTGCCGAGTCGGCTGGACGGGCCGATCGCCGCCACCGCGCAGCAGCTCCGCGCCGCCTACGACGCGTTGACGCGCATGACGAGCGGACGCGACGATCCGAGCTACGACGCCGCGCTCGCCGCGGTCGGCGACGCGGCGGGGGTCGCGAGCGGGACCAACCCGGTCACTGGCGGCCACGTCGCCGACTCGCTGCCGGGCGCGCTGTCGGCGGCGGTCGCCTCGCTCCAGGCGTCGACCAGCCAGGCGAACGACCTCAGCTCGAGCGCCGCCGCGCTCGCGGGCGTCGTCGGACAGGCGCACGGCGGCGCCGCCTCGCTCACCGGCGGGCTCGCCCGGCTCGAGCGCGGGCAGGCGCAGCTCAGCTCGGGGCTCGACGACGCGGCCAGACGCGTCGCCGCCGCTCGCTCGCGGTTCGGCCAGCTCGTCGCCGGCGCCGGCCGGGTCGCCGACGGAACCACGCGGCTCTCGAACGGGATCGGAGCGCTCGGCGGGATCGGCGGGCTCGTGCGCGGCGGCGGGCTGCTCGCCGCGCGCCTCGACCAGGGCTACCGCGACGCGGCCCCGCTCGCGCCCGGCCTGCGCCGTTCGACGCGCGCGATCAGCGCCTTCCCGCGGCTGCGCGGCGAACGCGCCGCCGCCTACCTGCTGCTGGCCGGCGCGCAGTCCACCGACGCCGCGCACCGCAGCGAGTTGGAGTACGTGCTCGACCTCAGCGGACCCGGCCAGGGCGCGCGCATGTTCGTCTTCCCGCGCATGTACCCGGCCAGCGACGCCGGCGCGCACCTCAACGACCGCCTCGTTCGCGACACGGCCGCGTTCGCGCGCGCGCACGGCATCGAGGCCGGCGTCGGCGGCCCGGCAGCGCGCTTCACCGACTTCCAGCGCGTCGTCTCGGCGTTCATCCCGCGGCTGATCTTCGTGCTTTCGGTGCTGACGTTCCTGCTGCTCGTGGTGATCCTGCGGGCGCTGCTCGTCCCGGCGATCGCGGTCGCGCTCAACCTCGCGATCGTCGCCGCCACGTTCGGGCTGATGGAGCTCGTCTTCCAGGGCGCGCATCCGCTGCTCGGCGGCCCGGGCTTCATCGACGTCACGAGCGCCGCCGGGATCTTCACGGTCCTGTTCGCGCTGTCGGTCGACTATCAGGTGTTCCTGCTCACGCGCATGCGCGAAGGGTTCCTCAGGAGCGGCGACGCCGACGCGGCGATCGCGCACGGGATCGCGCACACGGCGCGCGTCGTGACCGGCGCGGCGATGATCATGGCGACCGTCTTCCTGTCCTTCGGCGCGGCCAGATTCGCGATCCCGCTCCAGCTCGGCGTCGGCCTCGCGATCGCGGTCCTGCTCGACGCGCTGCTGCTGCGGCTGTTCATGCTTCCGGCCGCGCTGCACCTCGCCGGCAGACGCGGCTGGTGGCTGCCCGCCTCGCTCGACCGCCTGCTGCCGCACTTCGATCCCGAGGGCGCGGCGGCCGGGCGCTAGATGGCCTGCGCCCGCCGCTCGCGCGCGATCAGGCGCGCGTACTCCTCCGGGTCGACCAGCAGGTGACCGGAGGAGTCGTAGAAGCGCCTGTCCTGCCGCGCGCGGGCGCGACGGATCGTTGACCACATCGCGCCGCGCTCCGGCAGCCGCACCGTGCCGGTCAGGAGGTCGCCGATCCACTCCGCCTGCGCCTCCGCGACCGGCATCAGCGCGGTCATCGAGTGCACGAGGCCGACGAAGTAGAGGTCCGGGTGCTCCGGCGGGACGGCGAGGTGGTAGAGCGGCGGCGCGTCGTCGCCGCCGACCGCGATCCGCTCGCCGAGGAACGGGAACGCGATCCGATACCCGGTGCAGTGGACGATCGCGTCGAACTCGCGGCATGAGCCGTCGGCGAAATGCACGCAATGCCCCTCCGCCCGCACGGCCTGCGGCTTGACCGTCAGGCGCCCGTGCGCGATCGCCGGCAGCAGCTCGGTCGTCGCGATCAGCGGGCCTCTGCCCGGCGCGTACGGCGGCTTCGGCAGGCCATAGCGCGTCGGGGAGCCGTTGACGAGCGCAAGCATCGCGCGCAGCAGCGGCCGGCGCGCCTCCGGCGAGAGCCTGCGCAGCAGCGGCGAGGTTTCGTCGACCGGTCTGCCGAGCACGAGCTTCGGCACGACGTAATGGCCCGTGCGCGTCGAGAGCCATGTCGTCGCCGCGACGCGCGCGATCTCGGGGGCGATGTCGGCGGACGTCGCGCCGAGGCCGATCACGAGCACGGCGCGGCCGGCGAGCTCGGCCGCGTCGTGGTAGTCGAACGCGTGCAGCGTGCGGCCGGCGAACGTCCCCGGCAGCCGCGCGTGGACGGGCTCGCCGTGGCGTCCCCCCGACGCGACCATCACGGCCCGGTAGCGGTGGGCGGCGCCATCGGCGAGGCGCACCTCCCAGCCGCCGCCGGCGAGCGGCTCGACCGCGGCCACCTCGGTCCCGAAGCGGATCCGCCCGCGCACGCCCCAGTGATCGACGTAGTCGTCGAAGTAGCGCGCCACGAGCGTGTGGTGCGGGTAGTGCGGGTACGCCTCCGGCATCGGCAGGCTCGGGTACTGCATGACCGTCCTGGAGGTGTTCGGGCACAGCGTGTCGTAGGCGCAGCTTCCGCCGTCCGCGCCGTCGTAGCGCCACAGGCCGCCGACCTCCGCGCGGCGCTCGAAGCAGTCGAACGAGATGTCCCGCAGCGCAAGCGAGCGGCACATCGCGATGCCGGCCGAGCCGGCGCCGATCACGCAGACTTCCGCGGCGCTCATCGCGCCGCGCCCCGGTCCGCGACAAGACCGGCCAGGCCGAGCGCGGTCGCGAGCGAGGCGGCGCCGACGTCGACGAGCGCCGAGGATCGCGGCTTGCCTTCGCGGAGCGCGAGCAGCCCGGCGCCGACGTCGAGCGCGTCGCAGGCGATCGCCGTCTGCCACCACAGCCGCCGCGCCGGCGGCGCGCTCAGCAGCAGGCCTGCCGTCATCGCGGCGTTGCGCGCCGCGAACAGGCGTACGAGATAGGCGCTGTGCGGGCCGCGCTCCAGTGACAGCGCGCGCGCCGCGAGCGCCGGCGCCGCGAGCGCCCCGGCGCCCGGCAGGCGCAGCGCGCCGAGCAGCAGTGCGTAGATGTTGCGGTCGGGCCTCATCGGTTCCCCTCCAGGGTCGGTTCCAGCAAGACGCCCGTCTTCTCGTCGGCGCGCGTCAGCTCGGCGAGCGTGCAGCCGTGCGGACGCAGCACGACCCCCGCCGCGCTCAGCGCGGCGATGTCGGCGGCCGGGCAGGCGCTCTGCTCGGGGAACGAGACGCCGGCGGGCAGCGGCATGTCCGCCAGCCCCAGCACCCGCTCGGCGGCGAGCGCCGCGCCGACGGCCCCGAGGTGCGCCTGGCCCCGCATGTCGATCGCGTCGATCGCGAGCGTGCGGTCGGCGCCGGTCACCGCGACCGTGAAGGCGCTCAGGTCGCCGCCGCCGGATCTCTCCAGCAGGCGGCTGCGCACGCCGCGCAGCCGCGGCCACTCGAGCGCCCGCAGCGCGCCGGAGCGCTTGAGCGCCACGACCGCCCACAGCTTCGGCGCTTCGAGCATCGCGAGGCGCGCCTCGACGGTCGGCACGTCGAGCGTCAGCGGCAGCGTCACCTGGTCGAGCGTCGAGATGCGCACGCCGGGGCGCACCTGTCCGTCGGCGCAGCGCACGGGCCGCGGGTCGGTGAACGGATGCGCGACGCCGCGCACGCGATCCGCCGAGGCGTGGTGCGGCCACGCCCAGCGCCTGCTGAATCTCCAGGCGCCGTCGCCGACGCGGTCGCGCGAGGAGACGACGACCGTCAGGTCGATCCGCGCCGGAGACGCGACCGCGCGCACGAGCGCGGCGGCGAGCAGCGCGGCGGTTCCGCCCTTCCAGGCGCCCGCGAGCAGGACCGGCGCGCACGGCCGCGCGCGGCTCGCGTGCAGCAGCGCGTCGAGCACGGCGACGGCGTCCGCGCGGTCGACGTCGGCGATCGGGATGCCCTCGTGCATCGCCTCCGCGAGCAGCCGGTCGGCGGGGTCGGGGACGGTCGCGAGGATCGCCGCCGGCCGCTCGGCGAGGGTCGACAGCGGCCGCTCGGCGCGCACGTCGACGCGCGCCGTGGCCGCGTCCAGCGTCGCCGCGAGCGCGCTCGCGCGGGCTGGGTTGCGGCCGGCGAGCACGAGCTTCAGCCGCGGGTTGCGCTGCCGCAGCAGGGTCGCCGCCTGCGCGCCGACGAGGCCGTAGCCGCCGACGACGAGAAGCGGTTTGGCTGGTCCGTTTCCGCCGCTCATCGTGTGGCTCCAGCGACCGTGGCATCCCGTTCGAGCGCGAGCGTCGTCGACCAGCCGCCGGAGCGCGTCGCGCCGGCCACGACGTAGGCGCGATGGTCGAGCGCACGCGCCGCCAGCAGCCGCAGGCCGATGCCGGCGCCGGCGCCGTTGGAGGGGCGCTCGACGACGCCGTCGTTGAACGCGCGGATGCGCACGGCGTGCGCGTCGACCGTCACGGTCAGCTCGATCGCGCGCGCGTCTGCGTGCTTGACGGCGTTGCGCATCGCCTCCGCGACGAAGTCGGCGACCAGCTCGCCGGTCGGCGAGGAGACCTCGGCGTCGCCCGCGACCTCCAGCCGCGCGGCGCGCCCGTCGGGCGCGACGAACGCGGCCCGCACCGCCTCGCCGACCGTGCGGAAGGACCGCTGCGGCGGCCGCTCGACGCCGTCGTTGAGCAGCAGCCGCAACGCCCCGAGCGCCACCTCGAGCTCCGCGCAGCCGCGCGCCTGGTCGGCGCGGCGCAGCGGGCTGTCCGCGCCGAGCACGGCGACGACGCTCGACAGGCGCTGCACGACCTCGTCGTGGAGCCACTTCATCACCTCGGGCGGGCAAGCCAGCGCCTGTCCTTCCCGCGCCCGCGTGGCCGACGTCCGATCGACAGTCAACTCGCTCCTCCCTCGCTTGCCCCTCGGTTCCCGCGCGAGCGCAGCTTCGGCTCGCGCACGCTCCATGCCGAGCGCCTCGACGTTCGTACTCGATCCCGCGATCACGTCGCCCCCCTTGCGTCTCGCCGTTCCCGCCCGTGGCGCAGCAGCCCCAGCGCGGCGCACAGGCGCTCGCGCGTCTCACCCGGATCGATCACCTCGTCGAGGAAGCCGTCGCGAGCGGCCGCGCGCGCCAGGTGGTGCTCGTCGAGATAGCGCTCGCCGAGCTCGCGCGCGCGACGCTCCGGCGTCAACGCATGTTCGATCTCGCGCCGGTGCACGATCCGCACGGCGTGCTGCGCGCCCATCACGCCGATGCGCGCGCCGCGCCAGGCGAACGCGAAGTCCGCGCCGAGCTCCTTCGAGTCCATCGTGATGTAGGCGCCGCCGTAGGCCTGGCGCGTTACGACGCTCACGCACGGCACGCGCGCCGCCGCGAACGCGTGCAGCAGCTCGGCGCCGTGGCGGATCACCGCGCGGCGCTCCTGGCCGCTGCCGGGCAGGAACCCGGGCGTGTCGACGAGCACCACGAGCGGGATCCCGAACGCATCGCAGACGCGCACGAAGCGGGCGGCCTTCTGCGCGGCCGCCGCGTCGATCGCGCCGCCGAGGTGGCGCGGCTGGTTGGCGACGATCCCGACCGGGCGCCCCTCCAGCCGCGCGAGCGCCGTCACCATGTTGCGCGCCCAGCGCGGCGCGACCTCGCACAGCTCGCCGCCGTCGACGAGCGCGCGCGCGACGCCGCGCACGTCGTAGACCTTGCGCAGGTCGGCGGGCACGAGCCCGCCCGGGTCGGCCGGCGGCGGGTCGCGCGGCGGCGCCTGCGGCGGCGCGGCGCCGGCGTGCTGCGGCAGGTAGGAGAGCAGCTCGCGCACGACGGCGACCGCCTCGGCGTCGTCGTCGGCGACGAACTGGCAGACGCCGGTGCGCGCGTGCACGCCGGCTCCCCCGAGGTCGTGGGCGGTGACGACCTCGCCGAGCGCCTCGCGCACGACGCCCGGGCCGGTCAGGAACATCTCCGCCGAGCGCAGCATCACGACGAAGTCGGTCAGCGCCGGCGCGTAGCTGCCGCCGCCGGCGCACGTCCCCGCCACGACCGAGAGCTGCGGCACGCGCCCGGACAGCCGCGCGATCGCGCGGAAGACGCGCGCGTAGCCGGCGAGCGCGGCGGTCCCCTCCTGGACGCGGGCGCCCGCGGAGGCGAACAAGCCGATCGCCGGGACACCGGCGTCGCCGGCGTGCCCGAGCACGCGCACGATCGTGTCGGCGTGGGCCTCGCCGAGCGAGCCGCCGGCGAAGCTCGCGTCCTGCGCGTAGCAGACGACCGGACGCCCGCCGACCGTGCCGGCGCCCGCGACGACGCCGTCGCCGGGGCGCGCGGGTCCGCCGGCGCGGCGCGAGGCGACGGTCGAGCGGATCGTCCTGACCGACCCGGGATCGCACAGCAGCTCGATCCGCTCCGCCGCGCCGAGCCGCGGCGTGCGCGCTTCGACGGTCGCCGCGACGGCCACGTCTGCCTCAGGCGGCGATGCAGAGCACCGCGTTGTGGCCGCCGAAGCCGAACGAGTTCGAGATCCCGACCGCGCGCCGCGCGTGCGCCGCCGCGCGCAGCGGCTTGGCCCGCACCGGCACGTAGTCGAGGTCGAGGCCCTCCTCCGCCGCGGCCCAGTTGAGCGTCGGCGGCGCGATCCGACGGCGCAGCGCGAGCACGGTCGCGACCGCCTCGACGGCGCCGCTGGCTCCGAGCAGGTGGCCGATCGCCGACTTCAGCGAGGAGACGGGCAGCGCTGCCGCGGCCGGGCCGAAGACGCGCTTGATCGCGGCGGTCTCGACGCGGTCGTTGAGCGGCGTGGCGGTGCCGTGCGCGTTGACGTAGTCGACGTCCTCGGCGTCGACGCCCGCCTCGCCGAGCGCGAGCGCCATCGCGCGCGCCGGTCCGCTGCCGGTCGGCTCCGGCGCGGTCAGGTGGTAGGCGTCGGCGGTCGCCCCGTAGCCGAGCAGCCGCCCGAGCGGCTCGGCGCCGCGGGCGCGCGCGGCCTCCGCCTCCTCGAGCACGAGCATGCCCGCTCCCTCGCCCAGCACGAAGCCGTCGCGGCGCGCGTCGAACGGACGCGAGATGCCCGTGCGCGAGGTCGCGCGCATGCGCGCGAAGGCGGCGACCACGAGCGGGTCGATCCCCGCCTCGGCGCCGCCGGTCACGATCGCGTCGACCTCGCCGGCCTGCACGAGCCGCACGGCCGTTCCGATCGCATGGGCGCCCGCCGCGCAGGCGGACGCGACGCACCAGTTGGGGCCGGTGATCCCGTAGCGCATCGCGATCGCGCCGGACGCGGCGTTCGCCATCATCATCGGAATCCCGAGCGGCGAGCAGGCGTCGACGCCGCGCGCCTGCAAGGTCGCCTGCTGGCGCGTGAGCGTTTCGACGCCGCCGACGCCGCTGCCCACGATGCAGCCGATCCGTTCCGGCGGATAGGGCAGCTCGTCCGCCCAGCCGGCGCCGGCGAGCGCCTCCGTGGCGGCGGTCAGCGCAAGCTGCGTGAAGCGGTCGCTGCGGTGCAACTGCTTGCGCGTGAGCGTCTGCCGCGGATCGAACCGCGCGCAGCGGCCGAGCCCGGCCTCGATCCCGCTCGCGCCCGCGACCCAGCGGTCGATCAGCGCCTCGGCGCCGACTCCGAGCGGCGTGACGGCGCCGACGCCGGTGATCGCGACGCCGCGTCTCACAGCACGAGCACCCGCGCGGAGATCACGTCGAGCGCCTCCCCGACCGTCCTGACGCCCTCGAAATCCTGCGGATCGAGCTCGACGCCCCACGTCTCCTGCACGAGCTGCGCGATCTCGACGAGATCGAGCGAGTCGATGTCGAGGTCCTCGAGCGTCGCTTCGCGCGTGATGTCGGCGCGGTCGGGGCCGATCTCGGCGATCGCCTCGAACAGCGCCTCCTCGATCGACTGCGGCGTGGTCTCTGGCGACGACATCAAGGATCCCCCTTCGTGGTGCGTGTTGGCTATGCGGTCATGCCGCCGTCGACGACGAGCGTCGCCCCGGTGACGTACGAGGCGCCGGGCGAGACGAGGAAGCGGATGCAGTGGGCGACGTCGTCCGGCACGCCCGCGCGGCGGGCCGGGACCGCGCGCGCGAGCGCGGGGTCGAGGCCCTCGGTCAGGCGGGTCTGGATGAGGCCCGGGGCGACCGCGTTGACGGTCACGCCGCGATGCGCCACCTCCTTCGCCAGCGTGCGCGTCAGCCCGATGAGCCCCGCCTTCGCGGCGGCGTAGTTCGCCTGCCCCGCGTTGGCGACAGACGCGCCGACGACCGAGGCGACGTTCACGATCCGCCCGAAGCGGTTGCGCACCATCGGCATCACGGCGCGGCGCGAGGTGCGGAAGGCGCCCGACAGGTTCGTCTCGACGACATGGCTCCAGCGCGCGTCGTCGAGCTGGGGAACGAGTCCGTCGGACGTCGTCCCGGCGTTGTTGACGAGCACCGCGACGAGTCCGAACTCGCGCTCGAGCGCCGCGAACGCCCCCTCGATCGCGTCCGGGCGCGAGACGTCGGCGGCGATCGGAACCGCGACGCCGCCGGCGTCGCGAATGCGCCTGACGACCGCGGCGGCGCCGGCCTCGTCGCTGCGGAAGTTGACGCCGACCGGCCAGCCCTCCCGCGCGAGCGCACATGCCGTCGCCGCGCCGATCCCGCGCGAGGCCCCGGTCACGAGCGCGCAGCCGCGCCGCTCTGCGCTCGTCGTCTCCCCAGGACCCGCGGCCATCACATCTCCCCTCGTGCGATCGTCGCGGCCGAGCGTGTCAGCCGGACCGCGCCCGATCCGACCCGCGCCCGCGGAGCTCCCCCGAATGGGTGCCCAATTTCAACTCTCCCGGTGCTCGGAGCGAGTGACGGCGCGGCGGACGACCCCGCCGCAGTACGTCATTGCGCAATGATCCGGTTCTCAGTAGTTTGAGTGGTCGGGGGATGCGGTTAACGAGGGGGGGACGGCCGGGAGATGGGGCTTCCCGCGACCACGGGACAGACCAGCCAGCGCCAGCTCCGCGTGCTCGTCGTCGACGATCACGAGGTCGTTCACTGGGGTCTGCGCGTGCTGCTCACGCACGAGCCATGGGTGCAGCGCTACCTGGCGACGGATGAACCGGAGAAGGCGGTCGAGCTGGCGCGCCGCTACGAGCCGCACGTCGCGCTCGTCGACGTCTTCCTCGGCGAGGCGTCCGGAACCGACCTCTGCACGCGCCTGTGCGACGCCTCGCCGATCACGCGCGTGCTCCTGATGTCCGGCGTTGGACGGATCACCAGCACGGCCGCGCGGCGCGCCGGGGCGTTCGGCTTCGTACCGAAGAACTGGTCGATCCGCGACATGGCCCGGGCCGCCCGGATGGTCGCGCTCGGGATGACCGTGTTCGCGCCGACGGAGCACCCGAGGCCGAACGCGCTCTCGGACCGCGAGTGGGAAGTCCTGAAGCTGATGGCTGACGGATCGACCAATAAAGAGATTGCCGATCGTCTCTTCATCTCCCATCACACAGTTAAGGACCACACGCGAACCTTGTACAGACGGCTCGCGGCTCGCAACCGCGCGGAGGCGATCCAGAAGGCTCAGCGGATGGGGCTGCTGGGCTGAGTGCCGACGCGCCCGGCTGCTGGCCGGCGCACGCCCCGCCGCCTACGCTCGCCGATGTGGCGACGCCCCAGCAGCAGCGGGCACAGCCGCCCGCGACGCCGCAGGCGCCCGCGGGGGCGGGCGAGGCGCCCGCGCGCGCGCCGCTCGTGCTGGCGACGCTGATCCTCGTCGCCGCCGTCGCCAATCTCAACCTCGCGGTCGCCAACGTCGCCCTGCCGGACATCGGCAAGGCGTTCGACGCCAGTCAGACTGGACTCGACCTCGTCGCCGTCGGCTTCTCGCTCGGGCTCGCCGCCTCGGTCCTCTACCTCGGCGCGCTCGGCGACCGCTACGGCCGCAAGCTGATGCTCGTGATCGGCACGGGCCTCTCGATCCCGGCCTGCCTGATCGCCGGCCTCGCCCCCACGCTCGGGATCCTGTTCGCCGGCCGCCTGCTCGGCGGCCTCGCCGCCGGCCTCGCGTTCCCGACGACGCTCGCGCTGATCACCGCGCTGTGGTCGGGCGCACCGCGCACGCGTGCGATCGCGCTGTGGTCGGGCATCGGCGGCGCGATCTCCGCGCTCGGCCCGCTCACGTCGGGCGCGCTGCTCGAGCACTTCGCCTGGGGCTCGGTCTTCTTCCTCACGCTGCCGCTCGCGGCCGTCGCGCTCGTCGCCTCGATCCGCTACGTCCCCGCGCACGTCAACGAGACGACCGATCCGGTCGACCATCTCGGCGGCGTCCTCTCGATCGTGCTCGTCGCCGCGCTCGTGCTGGGGATCAACTTCGCGCCGGTGCCTGACCGCGGCGCGCTCGCGATCGGCCTCGGGATCGTCGCGCTCGCGGCCGGCGCGGCGTTCGTCCTGCGCCAGCGGCGCGCGCCGACGCCGCTGTACGACCTCGAGGTCGCGAGCCGGCGGATCTTCTGGGTCGCCGCCTGCGCCGGCGTGATCGTGTTCGGGACGCTGATGGGCTCGATGTTCGTCGGCCAGCAGTTCCTCCAGAACGTGCTCGGCTACTCGACGCTCGGCGCCGGCGCCGCGATCCTGCCGGCGGCGCTGCTGATGGTGCTCGTCGCGCCGCGCTCGGCGAAGCTCGTCGAGGCGCGCGGCGCCCGCTTCACGCTGCTGATCGGCTATGCCTTCTGCCTGCTCGGCTTCCTCACGATGCTGCTGCTGTGGAAGGACGGGATCGCCTACTGGAAGGTCGCGCTCGGCTACGCCTGCATGGGGATCGGCGTCGGCTTCGCCGGCACGCCCGCCTCGCACTCGCTGACCGGCTCGGTGCCGGTGCGGCGCGCCGGGATGGCGTCGGCGACCGCCGACCTCCAGCGCGATCTCGGCGGCGCGATCATGCAGTCGATCCTCGGCGCGCTGCTGACCGCCGGCTACGCGTCCGCGTTCGCGACGGCGGTCGCCGGCTCGCCGAACGCCGCGCAGGTCAGCCCGAGCGTCCAGAACGAGCTGGAGAAGTCGTTCGCGAGCGCCGCCGATCTCGCGAGCAGATATCCCCAGCACGCGGAAGCGATCCTGTCCGCCGCCAAGTCGTCGTTCATCGCCGGCGACCAGTGGGCCTACCTCGCCGGCATCGTCGCCGTGCTGATCGGCGCCGCGCTCGTCTTCTTCCGCTTCCCCAGGCGCGACGAAGAGATCGCCCTGCTCGCGCGCTACCAGGCGGAGGACGCCGCGGAGGCGGCCGCGGCCGCGCCCGCGGGCGGCTGAGCGGCGCTATCTGCCGGCGTCGGCCGAGACGTAGCTCGCGACCGCGTCGATCTCCGCCCCGGAGAGGCTGCCGCCGCAGCCGGCGAGCGCGGCGGCGACGAGCGCGACAGGAAGCACTTGGATCGCTCGCATGCGCACGTTCATCCCACCGCCACGCCCTCGCGCGCTTCCCTCGCCTTCGCGCGCATCGCCTTCTCGCGCAGTATCGGGTCGAGCTCGACCTTGCGCAGACGGATCGCGCCGGGCGTGACCTCGACGCACTCGTCCTCGCGCACGAACTCGAGCGCCTCGTCGAGCGTCGGCGGCGACGGCGGCGTCAACCGCTCCAGCTCGTCGGCCGTCGAAGAGCGCATGTTCGTGAGGTGCTTCTCGCGCACGATGTTGACCTCGAGGTCCTGGGCGCGGCTGCTCTCGCCGACGATCATGCCGCTGTAGACCTCGGTGCCGGGCGAGACGAACAGCGTGCCGCGGTCCTGCAGCCCCATCAGCGCGAACGTCGTCACCTTCCCCTGCCGGTCGGCGACGAGCGAGCCGGTCGGCCGCAGGCGCAGCGGCCCCTGCCACGGCTCGTAGCCGTCGAAGACATGGTGCAGGATCCCGGTGCCGCGCGTCTCGGTCAGAAACTCGGTGCGGAAGCCGATCAGCCCGCGCGCCGGCACGCGGTATTCCATCCGCACCCAGCCGGTCCCGTGGTTGACCATCTCGCCCATGCGCCCCTTGCGCGAGGCCAGCAACTGCGTGACGACGCCGACGTGCTCCTCCGGCACGTCGATCGTCATCAGCTCCATCGGCTCGTGCAGCTCGCCGTCGACCTCTCTCGTGACGACGTGCGGCTTGCCGACGGTCATCTCGAAGCCCTCGCGCCGCATCAGCTCCACGAGCACCGCGAGCTGCAGCTCGCCGCGGCCCTGCACCTCCCACGTGTCGGGCCGCTCGGTCGGCAGCACGCGCAGCGAGACGTTCCCCACCAGCTCGCTATCGAGGCGCCCCTTCAGCAGGCGGGCCGTCACCTTCGTGCCTCTCTCCTTGCCCGCGAGCGGCGCGGTGTTGATGCCGATCGTGACCGACATCGCCGGGTCGTCGACGTGGATCACCGGCAGCGGGCGCGGGTCCTCCGGGTCGGCGAGCGTCTCGCCGATCGTCACGTCGGACAGGCCGGCTATCGCGATGATCTCGCCCGGCCCGGCCTCCTCGGCCTCGACGCGCTCCAGCGCGTCGGTGACGAACAGCTCGGTCACCTTCACGCGCTCGATCGAGCCGTCGGTGCGGCACCAGGCGATCTGCTGGCCGCGTCTGAGCGTGCCGTGGCGCACGCGGCAGAGCGCTATGCGGCCGAGGTACGGCGACGCGTCGAGGTTCGTCACGAGCGCCTGGAGCGGGTGCTCGGGGTCGTAGGCGGGCGCCGGGATGTGCGCCACGATCAGGTCGAGCAGCGGTTTGAGGCTCTCCCCGTCGACGGGATTGTCGGGGTCGTAGTCGACCGACGCCCAGCCGTCCTTCGCGTTCGTGTAGACGATCGGGAACTCGATCTGCGACTCGTCCGCGTCGAGGTCGAGGAACAGCTCGTAGACCTCGTCGATCACCTCGGCGATGCGCGCGTCGGAGCGGTCGACCTTGTTGATCACGAGGATCACCGGCAGCCGCGCCTGCAAGGTCTTGCGCAGCACGAAGCGCGTCTGCGGCAGCGGCCCCTCGCTCGCGTCGACGAGCAGCAGCACGCCGTCGACCATCGTCAGCCCGCGCTCGACCTCGCCGCCGAAGTCGGCGTGGCCCGGCGTGTCGATGATATTGATCTTCGTCTCGCCGTACTGGACCGCGGTGTTCTTCGCGAGGATCGTGATGCCCTTCTCGCGCTCGAGGTCCATCGAGTCCATCACCCGCTCGGCGACCTCCTGATTGGCGCGAAAGGCGCCCGACTGGCGCAGCAGACCGTCCACGAGGGTGGTCTTGCCGTGGTCGACGTGAGCGACGATCGCGATGTTGCGCAGATCGGTGCGGGTGGCGATGGGCACCGGGCAAGGGTAGGGAACCGCGCGCCGAGACCACTCCCTTCTCCACGCAGGAAGCCGAAGATCGCGGCTACGCGGCGCGGCCGTAGCGCTCGGCCGCGCGCGCCCGCGCCTTCGCCGCCTCGACCTCGCGGTCCTTCGGCGGCGCGTTCGTCGTCAGCCGAGCGAGCAGCTCGCGCGAGATGTCGGCGACCGCCTCGACCGCGTGCTCGAACGCGGCGGCGTTCGCCTGCGACGGTCTCGTGAAGCCGCTGACCTTGCGCACGTACTGGAGCGCGGCGGCGCGGACCTCGTCATCGCTCGCGGGCGGCTCGAAGTTGTAGAGCGTTCTGATGTTGCGACACATGCGCCCATCGTAGGCGCCCGCCGCTTGGAAGCGGCACTCAGACCGCGAGCGGCTCGGCGGCCGCGCGGGCCGGCGCGCGGTCGAACCGCAGCATCCCGTCGTCGATCGGACCGCGCCTGAGCAGCACGACGTCGCGCGGATAGTTCTGGTGCAGGCGCCACGGCATCCGCTCGCCCTGCCTCGGCAACTGCTCGATCGAGCGCATGACGTAGCCGGATCTGAGCTCGATGAACGGCAGCGTCGGCTGCGACGGATCCGGCCGGCGCGGCGTCACGACGGCGTGACCGTGCGCGTCCATGTGGTTCAGCAGGCGGCAGATCCACTCGGCCGCGAGGTCGGCCTTCAACGTCCACGAGGCGTTCGTGTAGCCGAGCGTCAGCGCGAGGTTCGGCACGTCGCTGAACATGATCCCCTTGTAGCCGACCGTCTCGGAGAAGACGACCGGGCGCTCGTCGACCGTCAGCTCGATCCCGCCGAACAGCAGCAGGTTCAGGCCGGTCGCGGTGACGATCACGTCGGCCTCCAGCTCGGCGCCGGAGGCGAGCTTGACGCCGCGCTCGGTGAACGTCTCGATCCGGTCGGTGACGACCGACGCCTTCCCCTCGCTGATCGTTCTGAAGAGGTCGCCGTCGGGGACGAGGCAGAGGCGCTGATCCCACGGTTCGTAGCTCGGGTTGAAGTGCGTGTCGACGTCGTAGCCCTCCGGAAGCTGCCGCGCGACGCCTCTGGTCAGCACGCGGCGCATGAACGCCGGGCGCCGCCGGCTGAGCTGCCACATCAGCGACGCCAGCAGCACGTTCTTCCAGCGCACGATCGGGTACGCGCGCGCGGGCGGCAACGCGCGCCGGATCAGCTCGGCGAGCGGGTCGCGGCCCGGCAGCGTGAAGACGTAGCTCGGCGAGCGCTGGAGCATCGTCACGTGCGCGGCGCCCTGCTCGGCCATCGCCGGGATCAGCGTCACCGCGGTCGCGCCCGAGCCGATCACGACGACGCGCTTGCCGGTGTAGTCGAGGCCTTCCGGCCAGTGCTGCGGATGGACGATCTGGCCTCCGAAGCGCACCGTCCCCTCAAACCGCGGCGTGTAGCCCTCTGCGTAGTCGTAGTAGCCGGTGCAGCCGTAGAGGAACGAGCAGGTCAACTGCTCGCGCTCGCCGGTGTCGGTGCGCTCGACGTCGATCGTCCAGCGCGCCCGCTCGCTCGACCACGCCGCCCGCACGACGCGGCGCGAGTAGCGGATGCGGCGATCGACGCCGTGGTCGCGCGCCGTCTCGCGGATGTAGTTGAGGATCGACGGGCCGTCCGCGATCGCTCTCGGCTCCGTCCACGGGCGGAATCTGTAGCCGAGCGTGAACATGTCGGAGTCCGAGCGGATCCCCGGGTAGCGGAACAGATCCCACGTCCCGCCGCTTCTCGCGCGCGACTCGAGGATCGCGTAGGACTTGCCGGGGCAGTCGGTCTGGAGATGGCACGCCGCGCCGATGCCGGACAGGCCGGCGCCGACGATCAGGACGTCGACGTGCTCCACCGATTCCGCCATGCGCGGCAGGCTAGCAGGGTTTGAACGAAAGTCAGCCGGTAGCCGCGGGCGCGCCCTCGGCGGTCGCCACGTGCGCGGCGATCGCGTCGACCAGCTCGGGCCACAGCCGCTCCGGCAGGCCGTGGCCCATGCCGGGGATCAGCATGAGCCGCGCGCCGGGGATCGCTTTGGCGGTCGCCTTGCCGCCGGAGGACGGGATGAGCGGGTCGCGGTCGCCGTGGATCACGAGCGTCGGAGCGGTGATGCCGCGCAGCGCGTTCGTGCGATCGCCGGAGGCGAGGATGGCGCCGAGCTGGCGGCCGGTGCCGCGCACGTCCGGGTCGCGGTCGTGCGTGTCGGCGACGAACGCGCGGCCCTCGGGCGTGTCGAGGATGTCCCCCGGCGCGCCGATCGCGGCGAGGATCGCGAGCTGGTGCGCGACGAACGCCTCGCGCTCGCGCGGCGCGGGCTTGAGCAGCAACGGCAGGATGTGCGGCTTCGGCTGCCCGGCGCGGCGGCTGCCGGTCGTGGACATGATCGAGACGAGCGAGCGGACGCGCCGCGGCCGGATCGCGGCGAGCGTCTGGGCGATCATCCCGCCCATCGAGACGCCGACGGCGTGGACCGCGTCGAGCTCGAGCGCGTCGAGCAGGCCGGCGGTGTCGAGCGTCATGTCCTCGAGCGTGTACTGCTCCGGACCGAAGCGGCGCGTGAGCAGTCTCGTGCGCGTCGGCGGAGCGATTCTCGTGTGCGTCGAGCGCCCGCGGTCGCGGTTGTCGAAGCGGACCACGTAGAGCCCGCGCTCGACGAGGCCGGCGATCAGCGGCAGCGGCCAGTGGACCATCTGCATGCCGAGGCCCATGATCAGCAGCACCGGCGGGTTCGAGCGCTCGCCGAACGTCTCGGCGCAGAGCTCGATCCCGCGCCCGACGTCGTACAGCCGCTCGCCGTCGTTCGACGCGATCGCGTCGTGCGTGCCGAGGAACATCGGTGAGACGATAGACGGCGGCGGCCGTCGCCCACGCCGACTCCGCGCTTCGCCCGACGCGCCGCCGCCTTCCGGTCCACACGCTGTCCGCCCCCGCCCTCCCCCGCGCGCCAGCCGATCGCCGATGAGCGACGCGTTCGACCTCCGCAACGTGCCGGCCGTGCCCCAGTTCACAGTCATGACGTCGCAGACGATCAACTACGAGGAGTGGCGCCGCGACGCGACGCGACGCCGCGCGCAGACCGAGAGAATCCTCGCGATGCTCGGCCCGATCAGACGCGACAGACCGCGTCATCCGACCGAGGCCGCGTTCCTGCGCCGCATCGGCACAGCCGAGCGGCTCATCGGCCCGACGCCTGACCGCAGCAGGTAGCGCCCCGGGACCTTCGGCCGACACCCGACGTATGGTGTGACACCGGCTCGGGTCCGACAGTGCCCGATTTGCAGGTACTTCCTGCGCCTTCCCCCAGTCGGGCTGACCGGACGGCTTTTGAACCGCGGTGCGGTTACGCGTTTGCACGGCGCGCTGCCGGCAGGCGGTGCGCGGCTCAGATACCCAGCAACAGGCTGAGCGCGTCGTCGACGGCGCGGATCTCCGCAGCGTCGAGGCGCCCAGCCGACGGCCCGAGGCGCTCCGGGTCGACGACCGTCGTCTGCTCTGCCAGCACCCGCGTCTCCCGTCCGCCAACCTCCACGGCCGGACGGAAGCTCGCCGGACGCGCACTCGCGGAAGTCGGCGCAACGAGGACAGTGCTCAGACCGAGGAACTCATCCGCCTGCACCACGACCGCATACCGCGCACCGCGCTGCTCATGGCCCCGAGCACCGCGCGGCGCCGGCAGCCGGAAGACTTCGCCGCGGACCATCACTCCGGCAACGCTGGAGCCAGGTCCGCCATCTGCTCCCGAATCAGCCGCATCTCGGAGACATCGTCCGCGTCGGCCGCGAGACGCCTGACCTCCTCGGCGATCGAGGAGCGAACACGCCGGCGCGCCGCCGCCTCGCGCAACGCCGTCCGCACCGCCTCCGAGTCACTCAGACCACTCGAACGCACTACGTCCAGCGCCGCAGAAGCACTCTCGTCAAGGCGCACATGAAGGGATCGAGCGGCCACCCCGCGAGTGTAGCGCAAATCGTGCTACACGCCTAGCGCACAAGCGGGGCTGTCGCTACGAGCCGGGCGAGCGCCACCAGCGCGGCCAGGGGCAGTCGGCGGGGCGCATCATGGGGCGCTTCGGCGACCGGCCGCACGACGAGATCACGACACGCGCCGTCGCTGACTTCCTCCGCGAGTTGGATCGCGAGGGCCTGACGCCGCGCAACGTCAACGCGCACCGCGCGATCCTGCACGCGATCTTCGCCTACGCGATGAAGCCGGACACGTACGCACTGGCGGCAAACCCGGTCACCGGCACTGACAAGCGTCGCGAGCCGCCACCCGCGCCGCTCGACCACTATGAGGTCGCCGAGGTCGAGGCACTCGCGCGCGTGTGCGAGCGCGGCGAACATCGAGCGAAGGCGCCGAACTACAGAGGCCGGCCGGTCGAGCTGAGCGACGACGAGCGCGCTGCGCGAGTCGCGGAGGATCAGCAGGACGCCGACCTGTTCCGCGTGAAGTTCTACAGCGGCATGCGGCTCGGCGAGGTCGTCGCGCTGCGCTGGCGCAACGTGCACTTCCTTCCCGACCTCTCCGGCGCCGTCGTCAACGTCGACCGCGCCGTCAGCGCTGGCGTCGAGAAGGAGCCGAAGGGTCGCCGCAGCCGCCAGGTGCCGCTCCCCCGCCCCGCCGCCGAGGCGCTCGCGCGACTCGGCCAGCGCGCCGAGTTCACCGACCCGGACGACTACGTATTCTGCAACCGCCTCGGCCGTCGCCTTGACACGTCAGCGATCCGCCGACGCTACAAGCGCGCGACGGACGCAGCCGGCCTCCGGCCGGTGAAGCTCCACGGCCTGCGGCACGCCGCCGGCTCCGTCCTCGCCCGCACCCTTCCCCTCGTCACGGTCCGCGACGTACTCGGCCACGCCGAGCTCGCCACGACCAACCGCTACCTGCACAGCAAGATCGACGCGGCGGCGATCGTCGCCGTCAACGCCGCGTTCGGCGTCTCGCCGACGAGCGAGCCGGCCGACCAGCCGACGGCGTAGCGCTACGCCGCCCGAAGCCGCGCTTCGATTTCGTCGCGCAGGAAGCGGATCGTCCGCCCGAGCCGAGCGCACGGCAGCTCGCCGCGACGCGCCAGCTCGTACACCGTCGAGCGTGGCAGCGCGAGCATCGCAGCGACCTCGGAGGCGGTCATCACGTCCTCGCGAGTGATCCTCCGCGGGCGTCGCGGCGATCCGCCTCGTGCGTCGAACTGCGAGATCGCGCTCATACCCCTTCCTCACGAAATCGCCCGGATTGTGCGAGCCCTCGACGCATGTCCGAACGCCGCTCGTCTCCGCACGTTCCGCCGCCCGCTTTCCGGTCGCCATCCCGCGCCGCCTGCCGCTCCTTCTTCTCCTCCCCGCCGCCGCTGTCGGCTCTCTGCTACGCCCCATCCCCCGCCGCCTTCGCCCCCTCGATGCCCGTCCACCTACCACTCCCGCATCCCCGCTTCCCCGATCCCGTCACCCGCCCGTCCTGCCACCAACCTGCTGTGCCCCTCGCTCCCCGCCAGCCAGCCCACCAGTGCCTTGGTCCGACCCATGTTTGGGTTGGTCGAGGAAGGGGGGTCACCGGTGCGGAGCAGCGGTGACCCCCCTTCCTCGACCCAGGCACCACGAGCGATTTGGCGAGGAGCGAGGGGCACAGCCTCCGACACTCGGTTCCGACTTGCCCGATAAGTCGGAGGCAATGTCGGAGCAGAGTGTCGGAGGCCGCCGGCGCAAGGACGACCCGGTGGGCGGCGGGAAGGCGAGCACAGATGCGTGTGGTTGCCCTCGCCGGCTCCGCCACCGTCGATCGTAAGGTGCAGCGCGTGTCCCGCTTCACGATCGAGTTCTACGAGAACGAGCACGGCGACAGCCCGGTACTTCACTGGCTGCGAAACGAGCTGACTCCGACCCAGCGTCGCGCGATCGGCGTCGCGATGTCGGAGATCCTGCAAGAGGTAGGTGTCGGCGTCTGCCGCACCGGTTACGGCAAGCAGCTCGGCGACGGCCTCTTCGAGTTCCGCCTGCGCCACGACGCCGCCGAGATCCTGCGCAGCGTCGGCAAGGAGCCTCGCCCCGAGCCGGACGGCGAACGCATCCTCCTGCGCGTCTTCTGCCACGCCTACGGCGACCGGATCGTGCTCCTGCTCGGCGGCTACGACAAGGGCGCCGACCCGAGCCCGAAGCGGCAGCAGCGCGAGATCGCCGACGCTCGCCGACGCCTCAAGGACTTCCGCCAGCGCACATGATCATCGCCAACCCCCCTTGCCAGGATTATGGGGCATGAGCCATACTCAGCCTATGTCGCGGACGACCTTTGACGAGTTCATCGCCGAGATCGAGGCCGAGGCCCATGCCGAGGGCCCCGAGGCCGTCGCCGAACTGGAAGCCTTCCGCCTCCACTTCTCTCTCGCCCGCCAGCTCGCCGCCCAGCGCCGCGCGCAGCACCTCACGCAGAAGCAGCTCGCCGAGCGTTCCGGCATCGACCAAGCAGAGATCAGCCGTATCGAGCGCGGTCAAGCAAACCCGACAACCGCGACGCTCGGCGCGTTGACCGGCGCTCTGGGCCTCGACGTGCAGCTTGTGCGTCACGGCCAGGCGGCTTGAGCCATTCGGAGCGACCAGCCGACGAGCGTGTCGACCTTGCGCTGGCTGAGCCAGCCTAATCGAGGCCATCCAGCCGGCCCGGTCTGACGACGATACGCGTCCGCCCTCTCGCGAATACTCGTTGAGGACAACCGTCGCTGGTTCCGAGACCGCTCCGCACGTCTCGATGCCGAGGTGCAGCAGTTCATCGGCGAACTCACGCAACGCGGCCTCGTCCATAGCGGGGCATGGCTGCAAGGCATTGCAGTCCGTCGACGCCAGGCACTTCATGAGTACCGCGACGAGATCTCGAACAAGCGTCGCCGCTACCGTGAGCTTTGGGGAGCCGAGGGAGTTCAGCACCGGATTACACGACGACGACGAGGCTCGCTCGCAGGGTTCGCCTTGACCGACGAGCAACGCGGCACACTCGCTGCGTGGCGATCCGACGTTGAAGCAAGCCATATCCCCGATGTCACGATCCCCGTCGATGATCCGACCAGTACAGATCGTGAGCCCGACATTCGTCGCTTCGAGAGTGAAGGCGACTGGCCATCTCGTAGTCGGCTCCGCCGCAGCTCGCGGCGCCGAGCCGATTAGCGGTCAGGCTTCGACGACCACCGCTCCGCCGCGGCCAGCGTCGCGACGATGTACTGGTTGAGCGAGACGCCTTCGCGATCGGCGGACTCGATGAGCTTCTGATGGAGCGAGACGGGCATGCGGACGTACGCCTGGCCGGTCGGTCTTGCGCGGCGCGGCTCGGCCGCGGTTCTTCTGGCTCTCGGTGCCACTGGCGGCATCCTAGTCGCGCCTTCGGAGGTCGGCAGCCATGCGCAACATATACGCCGGTACATGCGCTAGCGTATTTGTCGCATAGTCGAGCGGATCGCTCGGCACCACATACGACTGGTGAAGTGGCCGGACGAGGCGTTGGCCCGCCCCGCCCGGCCGAGCACCGAAGGAGTAGCTTCGATGCCAGATCCATTGTGCCGCGTGCACGACATCGCGGTCGTGCTCAGGCAGGACGAAAGCCGCGCGGACTTCGCGCAGCGCCTCTTCGCGCCTTACGAAGCGCACCGGCTTCGGGACGCGCTCGGCGTCACCGTGCGCCAGCTCCGCGGGATCGGCGGCCTCTCGCAGGAGCAACTCGGCTTCGCCGCCGGCTTGCACCGCAACTACGTCGGCGCGATCGAGCGGGGCGAGATCAACCCGACGCTGCGCGTGCTCTGCAAGGTCGGCTACGGCCTGCGTGTGCCCGTCTCCGACGTCCTCGTGATGGCGGAGCGCCTCGCGGCCCACCGGCGGCAAGCGCAGGCCCGCGGCGAGGAGGCGTGATGCATCAGCGGGTTTGGTACCCGCGAGTGGTACCCCGAGCGGCGTCCGCGATGAGGCCCACGCCCGGCGTCGAAACGAAACCCCCGCAAACGGCATACTTCCAGGCGATCGGGGCGCCGGGATTTGAACCCGGGACCTCTTGCTCCCAAAGCAAGCGCGCTACCAGGCTGCGCCACGCCCCGCTCAGGCGAGTATACGGACGGGCGGATCGACCGCCGCGCGGACCAAAGCGCTTGACCTACGCTCGCGCACATGACCATGCGCATCACGCACATCGGCGGACCCACCGCGCTGATCGAGGTCGGCGGCTGGCGGCTGCTGACCGACCCGACGTTCGACGCGGCCGGGCGCAGATACAGCTTCGGGTGGGGCACGTTCTCCCGCAAGCTCGCCGACCCGGCGATCGCCGCCGGCGACCTGGGCACCATCGACGCGATTCTGCTCAGCCACGACCATCACGACGACAACCTCGACCCGGCCGGCCGTGCGCTGCTGCCGGCCGCCGACGCCGTCGTGACCACGGAGAGCGGCGCGAAGCGTCTCACGACCGCCGGCGCGCGCAACGCACGAGGCCTCGCACCGTGGGCGACGACGCGCTTGGAGGCCGAGGGCCGAACCCCGATCGAGATCACCGCCACCCCCTGCCGCCACGGCCCGCCGCTCAGCCGCCCGCTTGTCGGCGACGTGATCGGCTTCGCGCTCAGATGGGACGGCCAACAGCACGGAGCCGTCTGGATCTCGGGCGACACCGTCCTCTACGACGCCGTGCGCGAGGTCCCGACCCAGATCGACGTCGGCACCGCGATCCTGCACCTCGGCGGCGTCCGCTTTCCCGTCTCCGGTCCGTTCCGCTACACGATGACCGCACGCGACGCGATCGAGCTGACGCGTCTGACGCAGCCCCACACCGCCATCCCCATCCACTACGAGGGCTGGAAGCACTTCCGCGAGGGCCGCGCCGCGGTCGAGCGCGAGCTGGCCGCCGCGCCGGCCGAGATCCGCGACCGCTTCCGCTGGCTGCCGATCGGCGAGCCCGTCGAGGTCGCGGCGTGACCGCCGCCGACGACGGCCGCACCCACCGCTACGCCGCCCGCACCGCCTGGTCCGGCTCGACGGCCGACGGCTACGACACCTACACGCGCGCGCACGAGGCGACGTGCCCGCCGGCGACCGCCGGCCAGCCGCTCGCGCTCAGCGGCGATCCTGCCTTCAACGGCGACCCCGGCCGGCTCAACCCCGAGCAGATGCTCGTCCTCGCCGCCAGCTCCTGCCAGTTGCTGTCCTTCCTCGCGGTCGCGGCTCGCGCGCGCGTCGACGTCGTCGCTTACGAGGACGACGCCGAGGGCGAGATGCCCGAGGACGAGACGCCGATGCGCGTCACGCGGATCGTGCTGCGGCCCGCGATCACGGTCCGCGGCGACGCGCCCGACGACGAGCGCCTGCGCCAGCTCGTCGAGACCGCGCACCGCCACTGCTTCATCGCCAACAGCCTCACGAGCGCGTTCGCGATCGAGCCGACCTTCCGGCGCGTCTCCGGCTGACGGGCCGACAGTCGCCGCGACGGCCTGGCGCCTCGCTACGATGGGCGCGCACCAGCCGACAGGACCCTCGGAGCAGACACCAACGATGATGAAGGCGACCGCGCGACGCACCGGCACGTTCACGCACGAGATCGACGTGCGCGACCATCGGATCCTCGCCGACGAGGCGCAGGACGCAGGCGGAGACGACGAGGCGCCCAACCCCCAGGAGCTGCTCGCCGCCAGCCTCGCCTCCTGCACGGCGATCACGATCGAGATGTACGCCAAGCGCAAGGGCTGGGACATCGGCAGGATCGAGGTCGAAGCCGAGTACACGCCCGCCGAGCGCGGCGCCCCGACGCGCTTCAAGCTGCTGCTGCGGCTGCCGAGAGACCTCACGAGCGAGCAGGTCGAGCGCCTCTCGGTGATCGCCGCGAAGTGCCCGATCCACCGCACGCTCGACGGCGAGGTCATGTTCGACGAGCGCATCGAGCTCGTCGGCTAGATGGCCAGCGCGGCGTGAGGACGATCCGCGAGGAGCTGCGCGAGCGCCTCGCGGCGAGCGCGGACCAGACCGGGGACCAGCGCCGGCCGACCCACGCGCGGCTGGAGGGCGAGACCGAGGCCGCCGTGCTCGTCCCGCTCTACGTGCGCGACGGCGAGCTGCACGCCGTCTTTACGAAGCGCCGCGAGGACCTGCGCCGCCATCCCGGCGAGATTTCCTTCCCGGGCGGCCGCCGCGACCACCCCGAGGAGCAGCTCGAGGCGACCGCGCTGCGCGAGGCGGAGGAGGAGATCGGCCTCTCGTCGACGACGGTCGAGCTGCTCGGCACGCTCACGCCGGTCAGCACGTTCGTGACCGGCTACCTGATCTACCCCCACGTCGGCCTGATCGAGCCGATCGCCTGGCGGCCGAGCCCGAACGAGGTCGAGCTCGTGCTCGAGCTGCCCCTGCACGCGCTCATCGGCGGCTATGCGCTGCGCCCGATCACGCGCCGCGGCTTCACGTTCGAGACCGACACCTACGTCGTCGACGACCACCTCATCTGGGGCGCCACCGCGCGCATCCTCGGCGACCTGCTCGAGCGCCTGGGGCCGCTCGCCGAGCGGCGGCGAAGCGGCCCCGGCGCCTGAGGCGCCTGCCTTACGCGCCGCGCTCGATCGGCACGTTGACGAGGTTGCCCCACTCGGTCCACGAGCCGTCGTAGTTTCTGACGTCGTCGCGGCCGAGCAGCTCGTGCAGCACGAACCAGGTGTGCGCCGAGCGCTCGCCGATGCGGCAATAGGCGATGATCGGCTCGCTGCTCAGCACGCCCTTGCCGCCGTAGAGCTCGCGCAGCTCGTCGGCCGACTTGAACGTGCCGTCCTCGCGCACGGCCTGCGCCCACGGGATCGAGGCGGCGCCGGGGATGTGCCCGCCGCGCTGCGCGCCCTCCTGCTCGTAGCCGGCTGGCGAGATGATCTCGCCCGCGAACTCGGCGGGCGAGCGCACGTCGACGAGCTTGCGCCCGTCGCCGAGCGCCGCCTGCACCTCCTCGCGCCGCGCGCGGATCGCGTCGTCGCCCGGCTGGGCGACGAACGTCGCCGCCGGGTGCGACGGCGCGTCGGTCGTCGTCGGGTGGCCCTCGGCGATCCAGCGCTCGCGCGGACCGTTGAGGAGCTTGACGTTGTCGTGCCCGTAGTACTTGAGGTACCAGTAGGTATAGGCGGCGAACCAGTTGTTGCGGTCGCCGTAGAGGACGATCAGGTGGTCGTTCGAGATGCCGTGCCTGCCGAACAGCTCGCCGAAGTCCTCCGGACCGAGGAAGTCGCGCTTGAGCTGGTCCTGGAGGTCCTTCTGCCAGTCGAAGCCGATCGCTCCGGGGATGTGAGCCTCGGCGTAGAGCGCGGGGTTCTCGTCGACCTCGACGATGCGGATGCCCGCGTCGTCCAGGTGCTGCGCGAGCCACTCGGGCTCCACAAGCACGTCCTTCGCATACTCAGCCACGGGGACCTCCATAATTCCTATCGCCTTTTGCCCTTTTACGGGCGAGTCTAGCGCGCCCCGTCAAGCGCGCTCGAACGCGAGCAGCTCGTCGATGCGCGCGAGCGCCGCGGCGAGCCACGCGTCACCGCCGGCGGCGGGATCGGCCGTCAGCAGCGCATGCGGGATCTCCGACTTCGAGCACGCGGCCTGCACGGTTGCGGCTCCGCCGGCCAGCACCGCGGCGTCCACCGAGCCGGCCGCCTCGTAGAGCAGCCCGCGCACGGTCGTGTCGATCGTGCGCTCCAGCAGCATCGCCAGGCGCGAGCCGTGCAGCGCCGCGAGCTGCTCGGCCGACCCGGACGCCGAGCCCAGCAGCCAGCAGAGGATCGTCACGTCGGCGAGCGCGTAGTGGATCGTCGCGATGCGGTCGGGGTCACCGATCCAGACCTCGGCGCCGGCCGCCTCGATCGCCTCCCGGCGCGCCTGCGAGCGCGTCGTCCCCCGTACCGCATGACCCTGTGCGCGCAGGGCTCGCGCGAGCGCCTGCCCGCGACAACCGCAGCCGACGATCAGCACGCGCGCCATCGGCGCGGGACCTTCTCACATCAGCCCGCGGCGCACGTCCTCGTCCGCAAGCAATCCGTCGAGCGTCAGCTCCGCCTCGCCCCGCGCCCGGCGGCGCACGTTCGCCGCCTCCAGCATCTGCTCGAGGTCCTCCGCCTCGCGCACCGAGCGCGTGCGGTCGTGCTCGTGCGTCGTCTTCCAGCCGAGCTGCTCGGAGCCGGTCCCGGGCGTGGTGAGGATGCCCAGCACGACGAAGGCGCCGAGCACGAGCGCGATGGAGCCGAGCACGATCGCGAGGAACGGGTCCATCCCGCTCCGAGCATACCGGCGCAACTCGCGCGCGAAGCCGGTGTTCAAGCAGGCGTCACCACATCCCCGCCGGCGAGCCGGACGGCACACGGAAGCGCCGTCAGCCGGGGGGTCAACCGCCCATCCCATGCCTGCTCAGGAGGATCGCTTGCGCTCTCGCATCGTCATGCTCATGGCCGCCCTCGCCGCGCTCGCACTCGCGCTGCCGGCGGCGGCGTCCGCGCGACGGCATCAGCCGGTCCAGCATCACCACCGGCCGCCGCGCATCGCCGCGACGATCACGCTCGACCAGCCGAGCGGCCCGCTCACGACCGCCACGCGGATCGCGTTCACCGGCACGGTCACGCCGGCGGGCGCCGGGCGCCGCATCCTGCTCCAGCGCCAGGCCGGCGTCAACGGCGACCGCTGGGTCACGATCGACGGCGGCTTCGCGCGCGCCGACGGCACGTACACGATCGTGCATCGCTTCCGCATCCCGGGCGACCGCACGCTGCGCACCGTGCTGCAGCCGAACCGCCGCACGCTGCGCACCGCCTCGACGCCGATCTCGATCACCGTCCAGCAGCTCCAGGTGGCCGGCTTCACGATCAACGCGAGCGCCGACCCGATCGACTTCGGCTCCAGCGTCACGATCACCGGCACGCTCACGGGCGGCGCGAACACGTCGGTGACGCTGTTCGCGCGCGACGAGTGGCGCGGCGTCCTGCGCGCGATCGCGACGGGCACGACCGACGGCGGCGGCAACTACTCGTTCACGCAGAGCCCGCCGCGCAACACCGTCTACCAGGTGCGCGTCACGACCAACCCGAGACAGCGCACTGCGCGCCTCTACGAGGGCGTCAAGGACGTCGTCTCGATCGCGGCGAGCGCGGCGAGCGCGCCCGTCGGCACGGTCGTGACGTTCAGCGGCACGGTGCAGCCGAGCAAGGTCGGCCACATCGTCCTGCTCCAGCGCCTCGACAACGGCATCTGGCAGACCGTCGCGTTCGCGCGCGTCGGCGCCGGCTCGGCCTACTCGATCCCGTATGCGCTGGCTGCCGCCGGCACCGCCAGCTATCGCACCGTCGTTCCCGGCGGCCCCGTGAACCAGCGGGGCGTCTCGTCGGCCGTGCAGGTCACGGCGACCCCATCCTCGTGAGCGGACTCCGTATATCTGACTCACGGTCCGTGACCTAGTCCCAGCACGGCGCCCCCGGCCGGCCGGCACGCCGGCCGGGGACGACGGCCCGCCGACTCCCGGCCGCACAGCCCCCGCGGTCGGGAGTCGCGGCGGGCGCAAGCGCCCTCCTCGATCGAACCGGCGAAGCGCGACGGCACGCCAGATAGCGTGCCGGCCATGGACTTCGACCTCACCGACGAGCAGCGCCTGATCCGCGACACCGCGCGCGAGTTCACCGACAACGAGATCGTCCCGCGCGCCCGCGAGAACGACCGCAACGCCCACTTCGACACCGACCTCGTGGCGAAGATGGCCGCGCAGGGCTACCTCGGCGCGATCGTGCCGCGCGAGTACGGCGGCGCCGGCCTCGACTACATCTCCTATGGACTGGTGGTCGAGCAGATCGGCCGCGGCTGCTCCTCGATGCGCACGGTCGTCTCGGTGCAGACCTCGCTCGTCTGCTCGGCGATCCTCAAGTGGGGAACCGAGGAGCAGAAGCAGACCTACCTGCCGAGACTGACCTCTGGCGAGTGGCTCGGATGCTTCGGCCTGACCGAGCCCGATACCGGCTCCGACGCCGCCAACCAGAAGACGCGCGCGAAGAAGGTGGACGACGGCTGGTCGATCTCCGGGTCGAAGATGTTCATCTCGCAGGGCTGCCACGCGAGGGTCGCGCTGATCTTCGCCCAGACCGATCCGCAGCTCGGCTATCGCGGCCTGGCCTGCTTCCTCGTCGACACCGATCACCCCGGCTACACGGCGCAGCCGATCCACCACAAGCTCGGACTGCGCGGGTCGGACACCGCCGAGTTGGCGCTCGACGAGGTCGAGGTGCCGGAGGAGGCGATGCTCGGCGGGATCGGCGACGGCTTCAAGGTCGCGATGTCCGCGCTCGACTCGGGCCGCTACTCGGTCTCCTGCGGCTGCGTCGGCGTGATGCAGGGCTGCATCGACGCGTCCGTCTCCTACGCGAAGGAGCGCGAGCAGTTCGGCAAGCCGATCGCGAGCTTCCAGCTCGTGCAGCAGATGATCGCCGACATGATCGTCGACATGGAGGCCGCGCGCGGGCTCGCGTGGCGCGCCGGCGTGCTGAAGGACCAGGGCAAGCCCTCCACCACCGAGACCTCGATCGCGAAGCTGTTCGCGACCGAGGCGGCCGTGCGCACCGCCAACACGGCGATCCAGCTCCACGGCGGCTCGGGCTACGTCGATGACCACCCGGTCGAGCGATACTTCCGCGACGTGCGCGTGACCACCTTGTACGAGGGCACCTCGCAGATCCAGAAGCTGATCATCGGCCGCGCGGCGACCGGGATCAACGCGCTGACGTGAGCAGTCCCGCCCACCCACCGCCCGGCGCCGCTCCGCAGACGGTCGGCATCGTCGGCGCCGGCACGATGGGCGGCGGGATCGCCCAGCTCGCCGTGCTCGCGGGCGCGCGGGCGCTGCTGCACGACCCGCTGCCGGAGGCGCTCGAGCGCGGCGCCGCCGCCGTGCGCGCGAACCTCGTCAAGGGCGCCGAGCGCGGGCGCTGGAGCGCCGAGCAGGCGGAGGCGGCGAGCGCGCGGCTCGAGCCGGTCGCGTCCCTGGAGGCGCTCGCCCCCTGCGAGCTGATCGTCGAGGCGGCGCCCGAGCGGCTCGACCTCAAGCGCGAGCTGTTCGCCCGCCTGTCCGACATCGTCGCGCCCGACTGCGTGCTGGCGAGCAACACCTCCTCGATCCCGATCACGGCGATCGCCGGCGCGGTGACGCGCAACCCCGAGCGCGTCGTCGGCATGCACTTCTTCAACCCCGCGCCGCTGATGCGACTGCTGGAGGTCGTCGCAGGTGAGGACTCGGGCGCGGCGGCGCTCGCGCAGGCACGCGCGCTCGGCGCCGCGATGGGGAAGGTCGTGATCGACGCGGCCGACGGCCCCGGCTTCCTCGTGAACCGCGCGAACCGCCCGTTCGGGCTGGAGGCGCTGCGGCTCGTGACCGAGCGGATCGCCGCGGTCGAGCAGGTCGACCGCATCGCCCGCCTCGGCGGCGGCTTTCGCATGGGGCCGTTCGAGCTGATGGATCTCGTCGGCGTCGACACGGGCTTCGACGTCGCGAAGTCGTTCCACGAGCTGAGCTTCGGCGAGCCGCGCTGGCGCCCCTCGCCGCTGAGCGCGCGGATGGTCGCCGCCGGCCGCACCGGCCGCAAGTCCGGCCGCGGCTTCTACGACTACCGCGACGGTCCGCACCGCCCGGACGACCCGCCCGAGCCGGAGTACGCCGAGCTGCCGAGCGAGGTGGGCGGGACCGGGTCCCCCGTCGTCGTGATCGCCGGCGAGATCCCGCTCGCGCACCTGCTGCTCGAGCGTGCGAGCGACGCCGGCTGGGACGCGCGCACGCCCGCCGAAGCCGACGGCGAGGTGCCGTTCCTGATCCTCGACTGCGGCGCCTCCGAGGACGACCCGCCGCTTCAGGGCGGCCCGCAGGCGATCTGCCTGCACGAGGGGTCGCTCGCAGCGCTCGATCCGGGCGGCGCGGCCGTCGGCTTCCACGCGCTCCCGCCGCTGGAGCACGGCGGCCTTGTCGAGCTCACGCGCGGGCCGGACTCGCTCGATGCCGCGGCCGCCGCCGCCGAGCGCTTCTTCGCGACGCTCGGCCTGCACACGGCGTGGGTCGGCGACGCGCCCGGGCTCGTGCTCGGGCGGATCGTCTGCCAGCTCGTCAACGAGGCGGCGTTCGCCGTCGGCGAGGGCGTCGGCACGCCGGCCGACGTCGACGCCGGCATGGTCCACGGGCTCAACCACCCGCGCGGACCGCTCGGCTGGGGCGATGCGATCGGGCTCGACCACGTCCTCTCCGTGCTGGACGCGCTGGCCGACGAGTACCGCGAAGAGCGCTACCGCGCCGCGCCGCTGCTGCGCCGCCTCGTGCTCTCGGGCCGGCTCGGGCGCGCGACCGGCGAGGGCTTCTTCAGCTACGACGACCACCAGGACGACCACGACGACGCGGAGGCAGCCTGAGTCATGCACGCCGTCACCTTCCAGGCGCCCGGCGAGGTCGCCGTCGCGGAGGTCCCCGAGCCCGTCCTGAGCGCCCCCGACGACGCGATCGTCCGCATCGGCGCGAGCGGCATCTGCGGGTCGGACCTGCACATCTACCACGGGCGCGTGCCGGTGGAGCGGGGCTTCACGATCGGCCACGAGTTCGTCGGCACCGTGATCGACGCCGGCGCGCAGGTCGAGCGCGTCGCCGTCGGCGATCGCGTGCTGGGCACGTTCGTCACCGCCTGCGCGACCTGCACGCCCTGCATCCGCGGCGACTACCACCGCTGCGCGCACGGCCGCACGTTCGGCCACGGCAGCAAGCTCGGCAACCTCCAGGGCGCCCAGGCCGAGGCGCTGCTCGTCCCGCACGCGAACCTGACGCTGCGCCGCGTGCCGGACGGCATGTCCGACGATGTCGCGTTGTTCGCCGGCGACGTGATGGGCACCGGCTACCACGCCGTCGCGCACGCGGGCGTGAGAGCGGGCGACACGGTCGCCGTGCTCGGCCTCGGCCCGGTCGGCCTGTGCGCGGTCCAGGCCGCGCGCGCCTCGGGCGCGGCGCAGGTGTTCGCGATCGACACGGTCGCGGACCGCCTCGCGATGGCGCAGCGCTTCGGCGCGACGCCGCTGCACCTGACCGACGACGACCCGAAGGGCGCGGTCCGCGCGGCCACCGGCGGCGGCGTCGACGTGACCGTCGACGCGGTCGGCGACCCCGGACCGCTCGCGCTCGCGATCAGCCTCACGCGCGACGCCGGGGTCGTCTCGGGGATCGGCGCCTACGCCGGCAAGGGCGAGCTGCCGCTCGGGCTCGCGTGGCTGAAGGGGCTCCAGCTCCGGCTCGGCCTCGCGAACGTGATCGCCCACGTCGATCGCGTGCTCGCGCTGATGCAGGCGGGGATCCTCGACCCCGCCCCGCTCGTAACCCGCCACATGCCGCTCGCCGACGCGCCCGAGGCCTACCGCGCCTACGACGCGCGCGAGGCGCTCAAGATCGTGCTGACGCCGTAGGCGAGCGGCAGCCGCTCAGCCGATCCGCCCGCCGAGCGCCGCGGGCAGCAGCTTCAGCGCCGACAGCCGCGCGCGCGGGCGCAGCTTGCCGCGCATGATCGCCTGGCCGGGGTTGACGCGGAAGCCGGCGACGTCGAGCCAGTCCTCCCAGCTCGCGCGCAGCGTGACGTCGGCCTTGCGCGCGGTGCCGCGCTCGACCGTCGGCTCGCCGCCGTTGAGGCGCAGCGTCCACGGCTCGACGTCGGTGAAGGAGAACTGCACCGTCAGCCGCGTGCCGTTCATCGGCGGCACACCGCGGCGCACGGCGTCCATCACCAGCTCGACCGACGCCGCGTCCTTCGGCGGCGCGAGCTGTCTCTCCCCGAGCAGACCGGCCTGCACGAGCAGCGGCCCGCGCTCGGCCAGTTCGCGCGGCGTCTCGCCCTGGGGCAGGATCGCCGGTCCCGGCAGCTCGTCGACCGGCATCCCGGCGCTGCGCAGCTTGGTCGTCAGCGACGTGACGCCCTCCTCGCCGATGTCCTCGAGCGTGAAGCCGAACACCTCGGTGTAGCGCCGATCCCAGCCCGGCGGCTGGAGCACCGCCGGCCCCCACGGCGTCACCTCGCGCAGCAGGTCGGCGACCGCGCGCCGGCAGCGCTCGTCGTGCGCGGCGACGTCGTGCAGCAGCTTGACGCCGAAGGCGATGTGGCGCTGCTCATCGCGCGCGATCTGCTGCATCCCCTCGCGGAACGCCGGCAGGATGTCGCGTCCCTCGAGGTAGGAGGTGATGAAGTGCTGGCCCGGCTGTGCGAGCGTCGCCTCGATCACGAAGTGGTAGAGGGCGACCGCGGCCGACAGCTTCGCCGGCGAGCGGTCGCGCCGCAGCTCGTCGGCCATCGTGTCGAGCCGGTCGAAAATCTTGCGAAAGCCCCAAGTGAGCTGCGGCTTGATCGCGTTCAGCCCGCTCGCCGCGTCGCCGGTGCCGAGCCCGCAGACCTCGTGCATGAAGCGCTTGAAGAAGACCGCGTGGCGCGCCTCGTCGACCTGCTGCGTGGTGAGGAAGTACTTCTGCTCCTCCAGCGGCGCGGCGTCGATGTACGGCGAGAGGTTGTCGGCGACGGCGTCCTCGCCCCAGAAGAAGAGCGCGTAGTTCCACAGCGCGGCCGTGCGCTCGAAGTCGCTGAGCTGCTCGCGCCACTGGCGCGCGTCCTCGCTGAAGTCCAGCTCCGTCGCGCTCCAGTTGCCCTGCTCCCAGCGGGCGTAGAGGTCCTCGTAGGAGATCAGGTCGGCGGCGACGCGCGCTGGCGCACTTTGAACCTCGTTCAAGCTCATGCGGGCTACGATAGTCAGCGCCTTGAACGCAAGTCAAGACACAGTCGCGGCTCCTGCCGCCGATCGCCGCGCGGAGCTGCTCGCGATCGGTCGCCAGCTCTTCGCCAAGCACGCCTACGACGAGCTCTCGATCGACGATGTCGCCGTCGCGGCGGGCGTCGCGAAGGGCCTGCTCTACTACTACTTCAGAAGCAAGCGCGGCTTCTACCTGGCGACGATCCGCGCCGAGGCCGACGAGCTGCTCGCGCTCGCCCAGCCCGACCCCGCGCTGCCGCCCGCCGAGCGCCTGCGCCGCACGCTCGACGCCTACCTCGCGTTCGTCGACGAGGCCTCCGACCGCTTCCGCGCGCTCTACCTCGCCGGGCTCGGCTCAGATCCCGAGGTCCGCGCGATCCGCGATCGCGACCGGGCCGAGTTCCTGCGCCTGATCGCCGACGGCGTCGCGCACACGCCCGAGCCCTCCACCGCGTTGCGCACCGCGCTCGTCGGGTGGCTGAGCTTCATCGAGGGCGTCAGCCTCGACTGGCTCGACCACCGCGACATGAGCGCCGAGCGCCTGCGCGAGCTGCTCGTCGCCGCGCTCGCCGGCTCGCTGCACGCGGCGCTCGCCGTCGACCCCACGCTCGAGATCGACTTCAGCGTCCTCTGAGGCGGCGGACTACGCCTCGATCGTCTCCGACGCGGGACGCGCCGGGACGTCGGGCGGCGTGTCGCGCAGGTACCACTCGGCGTCGAGCGCGGCCTTGCAGCCGGAGCCCGCCGCGGTGATCGCCTGGCGATAGGTGTGGTCGACGAGGTCGCCGGCGGCGAACACGCCCGCCAGCGTCGTGCGCGTCGAGTGGCCGGCGGTCTTCACGTAGCCGTTCTCGTCGAGCTCGACCTGGCCGGCGAACAGCTCCGACTGCGGCTCGTGGCCGATCGCGACGAACGCCCCGGTCGCCGGCAGCTCGCGCGTCTCGCCGCTCTCGGCGTGGCGCACGCGCACGCGCGCGAGCGCGCCCGTCTCGCCGGCGAGGAACTCCTCCGGCACGTACGGCGTCAGGAACGAGATGCCCGGCGCCGCCTTCGCGCGGTCGAGCATGATCGGCGAGGCGCGGAACTCGTCGCGGCGGTGGACGATCGTCACGTTGGCGGCGAACTTCGCGAGGAAGATCGCCTCCTCCATCGCCGAGTCGCCGCCGCCGACGATGATCGTCTCGTGCTCCTTGAAGAACGCCGCGTCGCAGGTCGCGCAATACGACACGCCGCGCCCCGACAGCGACTCCTCGCCGGGCACGCCGAGCTTCTTGTGCTGGGCGCCGGTCGCGAGCACGAGCGCCTTCGCGCGATGGACCTCGTCGCCGATCCACACCGTCTGGACCCCGCCGTCGGTCAGCTCCACGCGCGTCGCGTCGTCGGTGATGAAGCGCGTGCCGAAGCGCTCGGCCTGGTCGCGCAGCTCCTGCATCATCTCCGGCCCCATGATCCCGTTCGGGTAGCCGGGGTAGTTCTCGACGTCGGTCGTCTGCTGGAGCAGGCCGCCCCACGCGAATCCCTCGATCACCAGCGGGGCCAGGTTCGCGCGCGCGGTGTAGAGCGCGGCCGTGTAGCCGGCCGGGCCGCTCCCGATGATGATCACGTCCTCGACGTCAGCCATTCCCGCTCCGTTCTCAATACTTCACAAAGTATAGCGCCACGCCCCGCGCCCGCCTCAGGCCGGCGTCAAGCGGCGCCGCCAGCGCTGGACGCGCCGCCGAAGCTGGAAGTAGGCGAGCACGCCCGGCACCGTCGGCAGCCAGAACGCGAACAGACGATACGAGAGGACCGCGAGCACGGCGACGCCCGCGTCGACCCCGAAGGCCGCGAATGCGCCGATCATGCCGCCGTCGACGCCGCCGATCCCTCCTGGGATCGGCAGCAGGTTCGCCAGCATCCCGACGAAGAAGCCCTGGACGAGCACGGCGACCGGCGGCGACGCGCCGAACGCGCGGAACGACGCCCACAGCACCGCGATGTTGAACGCCCACCAGGTGATCGCGCCGACCATCGCCCGGTCGGGGCGTGCCGTCTTGTACAGCCCGAAGCGCACGCCGCCCCGCAGCGAGGCGGGCGCGAGCGCGACGCGGCGCAGCAGGCGCGCCAGCCGCGGCCGCCGCGACGCCATCCGCTCGATGCGCCGCTCGAAGTCCTCCGGCACGAGCGCCAGCGCCCCGAACACGACGATTGCCACGCCGGAGACGATCGCCGGCACGACCGTCAGCCCGAACGGCGCTTCACCCGGCAGCAGCCCGGTGCGCAAGCCCACCCCGCAGACGAGCATCGCGACGACGTAGACCCCGTAGAGCACGACGAGGAACGCGATCATCCGCTCGGCGACCTCGCGCCGTTCCATGCGCGAGCGCCGCAGCGCCCACGCCGTCAGCGCGACGCCGCCGGCCCCGCCGGCAGCCAACAACCGTGTGGCCGCGAGCCCGGCCATCGTGATCAGGTAGCTGTCGCGGTGTCTGAGCGGCGAGCCCGGCGGGACGTGGATGCCGTGGAACAGCGCGACGTAGCTGGCGATCGAGCACAGCTCGAGCACGAGCGCGACCGCCAGCCACGCATGGTCGCCGCCGGAGACGCGCTCGTAGACCTCCTTGACGCCCTTGATCTGGGGGAGCACGAAGTACAGGAACGCGATCGCGGCGAGCACGAAGACGACGAGCGCGATCAGGCGCCGGCGCGTCAGCGCGACGCGCGGCATCTCCTCCTCGTCGTGCGGGACCTCGACCTGCGCCGGCGCGGCGAGCGGTCTCCGCGACGCCTCGTGCAGCCGCGCGCGCGTGGCCTGCTCGAGCGCGTCCTCGGCCATCAGGCGTGTGCCCGTGCCTCGAGCGCCTGCACCGCGCGCGCGGCGCGCTCCAGCCGCGGGCCGACCCGCGGCGCAAGCGCGCGCACGCCCTCGGTCAGCGCCAGCCCGGCGAGCAGGTCGGCGACGTAGTGCTCGCCGAGGTAGACGAGCGCGAGCCCGAGCGTGAGCGCGTAGGTCCAGCCGATCGCCCCCTCGATCGGCCCGGACTCGGCGAGCAGGTGCGCGGCGTTGACGGACGTGGCGAAGTGCAGGGAGGGCATGGCGGCGAGGGGGTTGCCTCCCAGCACAGAGTAGAGCGGCCCCCAGCGGTGCTTCCAGAACTGCTCCCCGTACTCCACCATCATGCGCCGCACCGGCGGGGTGCTCTGGTCGCCGAGCCGACCTCTCTCGGCCGCGTACCAGGGCGGCGCGGTCGGCAACAGCCAGTAGACGACGGCGCCGAGGTCGAAGACCGCGTAGGTGGTGGCGGCGGCGCGGCCGAAGCGCTCGCGCTCGCGCACGAGCACGTAGGCGGTCGCGGCGTGCGGGACGAGGAACCACAGCCAGTGCGTCCACACGAGCAGCTTCTCGATCGCGCGCGTCTGGCCCGGCGGCCGCAGCAGCCGCTGGAGCCGCAGCGTCGGCGGCACGCCGAGCCCGATCGCCCGGTCGACCGCGACCGGGTAGTCGATCCGCACGCGCGCGTGCAGCGCCTGCGGGTCGTCGTGCGGCATCTCGTACGCGGCGAGGTAGGCCCACATCTGCAAGGCGCAGGTCGCGACATCCCGCGCGCGCGTGCGCGGGAGCGCGACGCACACCGCGACCGGCGCGGCCGCCGCCGTGGCGAGCACGGCCGGCTTCGGCAGGCGCATCCGGCGGCGCACGAGCGGCGCCGCGACGCCTGCGGCGACGACCGCCCACGCCGCGGCTCGGATGGCCTGGGACTTCCGCAAAGCGCGGGGAGTATATGAGGGGCGTCTCATCTCGGACGGGTCCGCTCCTCAATCGATGCCGGCGCTCTTGGAGCGAGCGCGGCCTACCATCCGCCCGCATGAGCGACTACGAGCTGGTCCAGGCCTACGAGACGGTCAACCTCGCGCGCGCCGGCGGCGCCGCGCGGATCGAGCTGAACCGTCCGGAGAAGATGAACGCGTGGGAGGCCACGCTCACGCGCGACCTGCGCGCGGCGCTCGCGCGGGTCGCGGAGGACGACACGCTCCGCGCCGTGCTGCTGACCGGCGCGGGGCGCGGCTTCTGCTCCGGCGCCGACCTGTCGGCCGGCTTCGACACGACCGACGACGGGCAGCCCGACCTCCAGACCGCGCTGCACGAGCGCTACCACCCGGTCATCACCGGGATCCGCGAGCTGCCGAAGCCGGTCGTGGCGGCCGTCAACGGCGGCGCGGTCGGCGTCGGCTGCTCGCTCGCGCTCGCCTGCGACCTCGTGCTGGCGGCGGAGTCGGCCTACTTCCTGCTCGCGTTCGTGAACATCGGGCTCGTGCCCGACGGCGGCTCCTCCGCATTCGTCCCCGCGCGCGCCGGGCTCACGCGCGCGCTCGAGATGGCGCTGCTCGGCGAGCGCGTGGCCGCCGCCAAGGCGCTGGAGTGGGGGCTCGTGAACGCCGTCCACCCCGACGGCGAGCTGGCGGACGCGGCGGACGCGCTGGTCGCCCGCCTCGCCGCCGGGCCGACCCGCTCCTACGCCGGCGCCAAGCGGCAGCTCAACGCCTGGGCCTACGGCAACCTCGCGCGCCAGCTCGAGCTCGAGGCCGCCGTCCAGCAGGAGCAGGCGTCGACGCGCGACTTCGCCGAGGGCGTCACGGCGTTCCTCCAGAAGCGCCCGGCCGCGTTCGAGGGTCGCTGATGCGTCGCCGTCCCGACCCGCATGCCGAGGTGACGCGGCGCTCCGCCGCTGCATGAGTAGAATCCGCGCCGCCTTGCGACCTGAATCCTCCTTCCGCCGCCGCCTCGTCGCGGCTCTGCTGCTCGCGACGATCGGCTCGCTCGTCTTCGCCAGCGGCGCGTTCGCCGGCTTCCTCACCCCGGAGTCGGGTGGCTCGCCGAACGCCGATCAGATCCACTCGCTGTACAAGATCATCCTCTACATCGCGATCGTCGTGTTCGTGGTGGTCGAGGGGGCGCTGCTGTACTCCGTCGTCAAGTTCCGCGCGCGCAGAGGCCGCGTCGCCGCGCAGATCCACGGCAACACCCGCCTGGAGATCACCTGGACCGTCGGCGCCGCCCTGATCCTCGTGGTGCTCGCGGCCGTTACCTTCTCGAAGCTGGGCTCGATCCAGAACCCGCCGAACAGCGACGCGAACGGCCTTCAGTTCGCCTCCACGACCGAGCCGACCCCGCCGAACGGCAAGAAGCTCACGATCTGCGTGACCGGCCGCCAGTACATCTGGCGCTACACGTACGGCGCGAACTGCTCGTCCAACGCGTTCGGGTTGCCCTACTCCTATCAGGAGATGGTCGTCCCGGCCAATACGACCGTCGTGCTCGACCTCCAGTCGACCGACGTCATCCACTCGTGGTGGATCCCGCAGCTCGGCGGCAAGTTCGACGCCGTGCCGGGCTACCACAACTACACGTGGTTCAAGGCGCCGCACGCCGGCGCGCTGTACAGAGGCCAGTGCGCCGAGCTGTGCGGCCGCAACCACGCCGACATGACCGCGCGCGTGAGCGTCGTCACGCCGGACCAGTACCAGGCGTGGCTCGCAGCCCAGAAAGCCCGCATCGCGGCCGCCAACAGCCAGGTCATCCAGCTTCGCCAGCAGTTGACCGCCGACGGCATCCTCTAGCGCGCCTCCACTCCCAGCAGAGCAAAGGAAACCCGAACCGACATGGCAGCCACCGCTCCCGCACTCCGCCCGGTGCCTCAGGTGATCGCCCACGAGGTCACGGCCGAGCCCACGCGCGCGCGGTGGACCGAGTGGTTCACCACGACCGACCACAAGAAGATCGGGATCCTCTACATCGTCACGACGTTCGCCTTCTTCCTGATCGGCGGCATCGAGGCGCTGCTGATCCGGCTCCAGCTCGGCGCGCCGAACAACACGCTGATCACGCCCGAGCACTACAACGAGCTGTTCACGCTCCATGGCACGACGATGATCTTCCTGTTCGTCGTGCCGATGATGGCGGGCTTTGCGAACTACTTCCTGCCGCTGATGATCGGCGCGCGCGACATGGCGTTCCCGCGCCTGAACGCGCTCTCCTACTGGCTGCTGCTGTTCGGCGGCATCGTCTTCTACAGCTCGCTGTTCTGGCAGCCGCCGGAGGCCGGCTGGTTCTCCTACACGCCGCTCTCCGAGCACACCTTCACGCCGAGCGGCGGCCAGGACGCGTGGATCTACCTGATCCACATCACCGGCATCTCCTCGCTGGTCGGCGCGATCAACTTCTACGCGACGATCGTCAACATGCGCGCGCCCGGAATGGGCTGGGGCCGCCTGCCGCTGTTCGTGTGGGCGATCCTGATCTACGCGCTGCTGCTGATCCTCGCGCTGCCGGTGATCGCGGGCGCCGTCACGATGCTGCTGACGGACCGCAACTTCGGCACGCACTTCTTCGACCCGACGCAGGGCGGCTCGCCGCTGCTGTGGCAGCACCTGTTCTGGTTCTTCGGGCACCCCGAGGTCTACATCATGATCCTGCCGGGCTTCGGGATCGTCTCGGAGATCCTGCCGGTGTTCGCGCGCAAGCCGATCTTCGGCTACAAGGCGATCGCCGCCTCGACGGTCGTGATCGCCTTCCTCGCGGCGCTCGTGTGGGCGCACCACATGTTCCAGACGCCGGTCCCGACAGTCGTGCTCGGCTTCTTCATGCTCAGCTCGTTCCTGATCGCGGTGCCGACGGGCGTGAAGATCTTCAACTGGATCGCGACGCTGTGGCGCGGCAACATCGAGTTCAAGACGCCGCTGATGTTCTGCGTCGGCTTCATCTCGATCTTCGTCGTCGGCGGCATCACCGGCATCTTCCTCGCCGTCTTCCCCGTCGACTGGCAGCTCACCGACACCTACTTCGTCGTCGCGCACTTCCACTACGTGCTGATGGGCGGCGCGGTCTTCACGATCTTCGCCGGCCTCTACTACTGGTATCCGAAGATGACGGGCCGGATGCTGAGCGAGCCGCTCGGCAAGGCGTCCTTCTGGCTGATGTTCGTCGGCTTCAACGTCACGTTCCTGGTCCAGCACGCCGCCGGCCTCTCCGGCATGCCGCGCCGCGTCTACCAGTATCCGGCCGACGCGGGTCTGACCCTCTACAACCAGATATCGACGGTCGGCGCCTTCATCCTCGGCCTCGGCATCCTGCTGAGCGTCATCAACTTCATTCGCAGTCTGAGACGCGGCGCGATCGCCGGTCCGGACCCGTGGAAGGCGAACACGCTCGAGTGGTTCACGACCTCGCCCCCGCCGGTCAACAACTTCGACGTGATCCCGCGCGTGCGCTCGGTCGAGCCGATGAAGGACATCCGCCGCCAGGTCGAGCGTCAGTCCGGAATCGAGCACGCCGAGACCGCCGGTCAGCCGGTCACTTTCGTGTGACGGTGACGGCCCGGCTCGCCTACCGCACGCGCTAGGCTGCCCTGCGGTCGTGGAAGCGTCTCGCGTCACCTCCCCCACTCGCGCGATCGTCGCGCGCACGAGGCTGCGCCAGCTCGTCGCCGACTACGTCACGCTGACGAAGCCGCGCGTCCAGCTCCTGCTGCTGCTCACGACCGTCGCGACGATGGAGGTCGCCGGCCACCCGTCCGTCGGCCTGATCCTGCTGACGCTGCTCGGCGGCGCGCTGTCGGCCGGCGGCGCCGGGGCGGTCAACCACTGGTACGACCGCGACATCGACCTGCGCATGGCGCGCACCGCGACGCGGCCGATCCCGGCCGGGCGGATCTCGCCGCGGGCGGCGCTCACGTTCGGGATCGCGCTCGCGGCGCTCTCCTTCGCCGAGCTGAGCCTGACGGTCAACGTGCTGGCGGCGACGCTCGCGCTGTCCGGCTTCCTCGGCTACGTGTTCGTCTACACGCTGTGGCTCAAGCGCTCGACGCCGCAGAACATCGTGATCGGCGGCGCCGCCGGCGCCGTGCCGCCGCTCGTCGGCTGGGCGGCCGTCAAGGGCGGCCTCGACCCGGCCGCGCTCTACCTGTTCGCGATCGTCTTCTACTGGACCCCGCCCCACTTCTGGGCGCTGTCGCTGCTGATGAAGGACGAGTACGCGAAGGTCGACGTCCCGATGCTGCCGGTCGTGCGCGGCGAGGTCGAGACGCGCCGCCAGATCACCCTCTACAGCGTGCTGCTCGTGGCGATCACGCTGCTGCCGTTCGCCGGGCGCCTGTTCGACGGCATCTACGCGGTCGCGGCAGGTCTGCTCGGCACCGTCTTCGTGACGCTCGCGGTGCGGCTCCAGCGCCGGCCGGACCGCCGCGCGGCGCTGCGCCTCTACCTCTTCTCGCTGCTCTACCTCGCGCTGCTGTTCGCCGCGATGGTCGCCGACGTCAAGCTCTGACCGCGCCCCGCAACGCCACCAAGACCGATAGGATTCACGCCCTCATGGACCGTCGCCTCGCCCGCAAGAACATCCGCTCCGCACTGATCGCCGCGGCGGTCTGCGTGTTCATGTTCGGCGCCTCCTTCCTGGCCGCCGCGATCTACATCTCCTGATGTCGAACCCCGAGCAGACCCCGCCGCCCGTCGGCGAGGAGATCCATCTCCCCGGTCCCAGCCTGCTGCCGATCCTGAACGCCGCCGGCATCACGCTCGGCATCATCGGCATCACGCTCGGCTGGTACCTGAGCGTCGTCGGCATCGTCCTGTTCGTCGTCACGACGGCGAAGTGGATCGCCTCGACGCGCCGCGACATCGCGGAATTGCCGCCGGAGCATCACCCGCGTTGAACACGGCGCACTCGCCCGCTCAAATTCGTCCCTGACAAGGACGCAGGGAGCGTGGCCTGCTCACGCAGGCGAGCGACCGAGGACGCCGTCAGGGGCGGGTTTCAGCCGGCGAGCGGGATCTCGCAGACCGCGCCGTCCTCCGTCCAGCAGCGCACGACGTCGCGCATCGAGAGGATGCCGACGAGCTCGCCGCCTTCGACGACGATCAGGTGGCGGAAGCCGCCGCGCACCATCTCGCAGGCCGCGCGCTCGAGCGACCAGTCGGGCGCCGCGAAGACGAGGTCGGATGTCAGGTGGTCGCCCACGCGCTCGGCGTCGGGATCCAGCCCGCGCCCGATCGCCGCGAGCACGTCGCGCTCCGTCAGCAGTCCCGGACCCGGCTGATCGCCGTCGAGCACGATCGCCGATCCGACGCTGCGCTCGTGCATGAGCCGCGCGGCGTCGCGCAGCGTGTGGCCCGGCCCGATCGTGAGCGACGTCGCGGACATCCCCTCGCGAACCTGCATCGTCGTCCTCCAGGTTGCTTGCAACGATTGCCTCAATCATAGTGACAGCCGGCACGGTCATCCCCGCTTTCGGGCTCCCCCTATCGTGAGCGTCGAAGCGCGCGATCGCGCCAGCTTTCGCCCTCCCGCGCCTCGACCAAAACCAAACGCCCTGCTGGCACGTATCTGCTGCAAATGCAACGACCGGGAACCGTCCGCCATCGCACGCAGCTCTACACGGAGGCCATCCGGATCGTCGAAGCCGAGTACGCCTCGGATCTCGAGCTCGACGACATCGCCCGCCGGGTGGCGAGCTCGCGCCGCCAGCTCCAGCGCGCCTACGCCGAGATCGGTCACACGACCTTCCGCGAGCACCTCACGCGCGTGCGCATGGAACGCGCCGCCGGCCTGCTCGCGAACGGGTCGCTGACGGTCCGCGAGGTCGCCCGCCGCGTCGGCTACCGCCAGCCCGCGCAGTTCGCCAAGACGTTCCGCCGCCATATCGGCGCGGTGCCGTCGGCGTATCGCGTTCGCGTCCGCGAGCACGGCAGCCCCATGCGGCGCGCGGCGTAGGCCGCCGGCCTCCGGAGACGCTTTCGTCCCTTGGCCGCCCCGGCGGCGGCCCGCGGACCCGGCTTTCGCCCTCCGGTCATCGCGAGCGATGACCCCCGGACGACGTCACGATTTGGTGTTCGTCCCGCCGGTCCCTTAGGATCGCGGCCGGAGAGTTGTGAGGGTGCTCGCGACAGGTATCAACGGTGCGTAGGCACCCCGTCATGCAGATGGTCGCCATCGGCGCGATCGCGTCCGCGATCGGCATCGCGCTGTCGTACTGGATCCACTGGTTCCCGGTCGACGCGGCCAAGCAGGACAAGCCGATCGACACGCTCTACCACGTGTTGATGATCGTCTCGATCCCGATCTTCGTGCTCGTGACGACGGTCATCCTCTACTCCGTCTGGGCGTTCCGGATGCGCCCCGGCCAGGAGAGCGAGGACGGGCCGCCGATCCACGGCAACACGCGCCTCGAGGTCGTCTGGACGGCGATCCCCGCGATCCTGCTGGTGTCGCTGTGCAGCTACGCGTACGGCGTGCTGACCGACATCGAGCAGACGCACAAGGACGAGCTCGTCGTGAAGGTCCACGCGGTCCAGTTCGCGTGGAGCTTCAGCTACCCGCAGGCGGGCGGCGCGAGAGTCAGCTCGGACCAGCTCTACCTGCCGGTGAACCGCCCCGTGCGCTTCGACATCGACACCCAGGACGTGATCCACGACTTCTGGGTGCCGGCCTTCCGCGTCAAGATCGACACGGTGCCCGGCATCGTCACGCACCTGCGCGTGACGCCGACGCGGCTCGGCAGCTACCCGATCGTCTGCGCCGAGCTGTGCGGCCTCGGCCACTCCGTCATGCGCTCCACCGCGCACGTGCTCACGGCGGCCGCCTACGCCAGATGGCTCGCGCGGGAGCAGGCCCCGGTCAGCGCCGGAGGCGCGGGCGGCGGCGGCGCCGCGCCCACGCAGGCGCAGCTCATCGCGCTCGGCAGACAGACCTTCACCGGCGACAGCGGCTGCGGAGCCTGCCACACGCTCGCCGACGCGGGCACGAGCGGCACGACGGGGCCGGACCTCAGAGCGATCAGAGGTCAGAGCCAGGCCGAGATCCGTCAGGACATCGTCGATCCGAACGCGAGAATCGCGCCCGGCTACCAGGCGAACATCATGCCGCCGAGCTTCGGGCAGACTCTGACGGCGCAGCAGCTCGACGGACTGGTTGCGTACTTGGCTAGCGTGTCGAAGTGATGGAGGAACCTGGACGATGATCGTGAAGCTCCGCGCTCCCGGCTGGTATCGCGCAGGCACGTTCGTCGCGCTCGGCATCGCGTTCGCGTACGTGCTCGTCGGGATCGTGCGAACGGCCATGCACTTCGACAACCCGTGGTCCGACGGCGACGCGGTCACGATCGTCTCGCTGATAGCCGCGCCGCTCTTCTTCCTCGTCGGGCTCGGCTGCTTCGACTACTGGTTCTACTGGGTCGCGGGCCGCCCGACGCGCCCGGACGACCACTCCTCGCACGGCGCGCACTCGTGGAAGGACTACTTCCGCGTCAACACCGATCACAAGGTGATCGGCATCCAGTACATCTGCACGTCGGTCTTCTTCCTGTTCGTCGGCGGCCTGATGGCGATGCTGATGCGCGCCGAGCTCGCGCAGCCCGGCATGCAGTTCGTCAACAGCCAGGAGTTCAACGGGCTCGTCTCGGTCCACGCCTCGCTGCTGATCTTCCTGTTCGTGATCCCGATCTTCGCCGGGATCGCGAACTTCGTGCTGCCGCTGATGATCGGCGCGCCGGACATGGCGTTCCCGCGCCTGAACGCGCTGTCCTTCTGGATGCTGCCGGTCGCCGGCACGATCATGCTGCTGAGCTTCCTCGCGCCGGGCGGATCGTTCGCGACCGGCTGGACCGCCTACGCGCCGCTCTCGACGACGATGCCGCTCGGGCAGCTCTTCTTCACGATCGGCGTGCAGTTCGCCGGCGCCTCGTCGATCGCGACGGCGCTGAACTTCCTCGTGACGATCATCACGATGCGCGCGCCGGGCATGAGCTTCTTCCGCATGCCGCTGCTCGTGTGGGCGAACTTCTCGACCTCGCTGCTGGTCGTGATCGCGACGCCGTTCATCGCCGCCTCGCAGTTCTTCGTGCTGCTCGACCGCGCGCTCGGCTTCCAGTTCTTCAACGCGTTCGTCGGCGCCGGCAAGGACGGCAGCGTGCTGATGTACCAGCACGTCTTCTGGTTCTACTCCCACCCGGCCGTCTACATCATGATGCTGCCGGGGTTCGGGATCGTCAGCGAGGTGCTCTCCGTCAAGGCGCGCAAGCCGATCTTCGGCTACCGCATGATGGCCTTCTCGCTGATCGCGATCGTGATCCTCGGCTTCACGGTGTGGGCGCACCACATGTTCGTCTCGGGCATGCAGAGCTGGATCCGCATCCCGATGATGATCACGACCGCGATCATCGCCGTCCCCACCGGCATCAAGATTTTCTCGTGGCTGGCGACGATCTGGCGCGGCGTGCTGCGCGTCGACACGCCGATGCTGTTCGCGCTCGGCTTCCTCGTCACGTTCACCTGCGGCGGCATCAGCGGCGTGATGCTGGCGATGGTGCCGTTCGACATCCACGTCTCCGACACGTACTTCATCGTCGCCCACATCCACTACGTGCTGTTCGGCGGCTCGCTGTTCACGATCTTCGCCGGGCTCTACTACTGGTTCCCGAAGATGACCGGGCGGATGTACGACGAGCGCCTCGGCAAGCTCCACTTCTGGGCGACGTTCATCTTCTTCAACGTCACCTTCGGCCCGATGCACCTGATCGGCATCCAGGGCATGCCGCGCCGCGTCGCCGACTACGCGCAGCAGTGGGCCCCGTACAACCTGGCGATCTCGATCGCGAGCTTCCTGCTCGGCCTCAGCACGCTCGTGTTCCTCTACAACATGGTCGTGAGCTGGCGCCTCGGGCCGCGCGCCGCCGCAAACCCGTGGCGCGCCCTGACGCTCGAGTGGCAGGTCTCCTCGCCGCCCCCGATCTTCAACTTCGACGCGGTGCCCACGGTCGTCGGCGGCCCGTACGAGTACGGCATCCCCGGCGCGGTCCACGGCATCTTCCAGTCGCCGGCTGAGGCGAAGCCGAAACCGGCCGGCAGCGTCGCGACGTCACCGACCACGGAGTGAGGGGAAGCGCATGGCCAACGTCCTCGTCGTCGCGAACGACACCCACGGCGGACGCAGCCTGATCGAGGCGATCAAGGCGCGCGCCGACGCCGGCGACGCCGGCTTCGTCGTGATCGCGCCGCAGAACAAGCCGCAGTCGGGCATGGTCATCTACGACGAGGCCGTGCGCGACGCCGCGAGACACCGCGTCGACGCGACCCTCGCGGCGCTGCGCGAACTGGGCATCGAGGCCCGCGGCGACGTGATGGATCCGGACCCCTTCAACGCGACGCTCGACGCCGTGCGCGAGTACGGAATCGACGAGATCATCATCTCCACGCATCCGGAGACGCGCTCGGGCTGGCTGCGCCGCGACCTGATCGAGCGCGTGCAGGACGCCACCAGCCTGCCCGTGCGGCACGTCGTCGTCGACCTCGACGCCGACCGCGCCGAGGCGACGCAGACGCTCGTGGTCGCCAACCGCACCGCCGGCGGCGAGCCGCTGTTCGAGCTGCTCAGGCAGCGCGCGTCGGACGGCCGCCACCGCTTCACCGTCGTCGTCCCCCAGGACGGCGGCGACGGCCACCACACGGCCCAGGCGCGCGAGCGCCTGAACGCCCTGCTCGAGCGCCTGCACGAGGAGGGCATCCCGGCGACCGGCGGGATCGGCGATCCCGATCCGTTCACCGCCGTGATGAACGCGCTCCAGTTCTACCGCGTCGACGAGATCGTCATATCGACGCTGCCGAGAATGCGCTCGCGCTGGCTGCGCGCCGACCTCGTCGAGCGCGTCAGACGCGCGACCGCCTGCCCGGTCGAGCACGTCGTCGTCGACCTCGCCGCCGCTGACGCGGACGAGGCGGGAGCGCAGGCCGCCTGATGGAGGCATCAGCGGCATCCCTGCACGGCGCCGGCGCCGGCGGCGCGGGCGCGCACGCCGCCGAGCACGAGCACCACGGCCCGCCGGAGGCGCACCGCAGCTCGCGCGTCGAGCCCCAGCTCCTCGGGATGCTGCTGTTCATCATCTCCGAGGTGATGGTCTTCGGGGCCTTCTTCACGGCCTACTTCTTCATCCGGGTCGTGGACAACAACCCCTGGCCGGCGCACGGGACCGAGCTGCCGAAGATCATCGCCGGCTTCAACACGGCGATCCTGCTGTCGTCCTCGGTGACGATCCACTGGGCGCTCGAGGGCATCAAGCGCGGCAACCGCTTCGCGCTGAAGGCCGGGATGCTGACGACCTTCTTCCTCGGCGCGACGTTCCTGTTCGTGCAGATCAACGAGTACGTGCACATCGGCTTCGCGCCGAAGGACAGTGCGCAGGCGTCGATCTTCTTCGGCCTCACCGGCCTGCACGGCGCGCACGTCTTCATCGGCCTGTGCCTGCTCGCGTTCGTCACGATCCGCTCGTTCCGCGGGCACTTCTCGCCCGAGCAGCACCGCGGCGTCGAGGTGCCGGGCATCTACTGGCACTTCGTCGACGTGATGTGGGTGATCGTGTACACGACGGTCTATCTCCTGTAACCCACCCCGCCCAACCCGCCCCCCGCCACCATGCTCAATCCCCTCCGTTCCGAGGAGGAGGCGTTCCGGGCGCTGCTGTACGTCGCCGCCGTCGTGATCGCGATCACGATCGTCGTGCTGGTCGTGCGTGCGCTGACGTGAGGCGCGCACGCGCTCTGCTCGCGCGGGACGATTAGCGGGATGCAGCTCGTCTCGTTCGATCCCGTCCTCGCGACGCTGCTGCTGCTCGCCGCCGCCCTCTACGTGCGCGCGCTGCGCATCCTGCGCGGACGGCGGCTGCATGTCTCGCGCTGGCAGCAGACCGCCTGGTGGATCGGCTTCGCGCTGCTGGCGATCGGCCTGCTCGGCCCGCCGGACGCCTACGACGACCGCGTCCTGACCGCCCACATGGCGCAGCACCTGCTGATCGGCGACATCGCCGCGCCGTTCCTGCTGCTCGGCGTCCGCTCGCCGCTGCTGTTCTTCTACCTCCCGCGCGACGCGCTCGTGCTGCTCGCGCGGCGCCGCCGGCTGCGCCGCGCGTTCCGCGTCCTGCGGCGCCCGCTCGTCGCGCTGCCGCTCTACGTCCTGGCGGTGTACCTGTGGCACTGGTCGCCCCTGTTCGAGGGCGCGCTGCGCCACTCGGGCGTCCACGCGCTCCAGCACATGTCGTTCATGGCTGTGAACCTGCTGCTGTGGTGGCCGGTGATCGAGCCGCAGCGGCGCCGGATGGGCGGTCAGCTCTGGAAGATCGGCTACCTGTTCGCCGCGCGCATGTCGACGATGTTCCTCGGGATGGTGTTCCTGTTCGCCAGAGGCGTCATCTACGCGGGCGTCTACGGCCGCGGGCCGCGCGAGGGGATCCGCGCCTTCGCGGATCAGCAGGCGGCCGGCGGCATGATGATGACGCTCGACATCGTGATCATGACCGTGACGGCGTGCTGGTTCTTCTGGATTGCCTCGACCGAGCACGACACGTCCGGCGCGTACGCGCCCGAGCGGCGGCAGCCGCCGCGCTCGCGCGCCGCTATCTGACGGTCAGCGTGCCCTGCATGCCGGCCTGGCGGTGGCCGGGAAGCGTGCAGTAGAAGGTGTAGGTGCCGGGTCTCAGGTTCACCGAGATTCTCGACACGCCGCCATTGGAGACCGTCGGCCCGACGGCGAGCACCGGGCCGTTCGCTCCCTGCTGGATCGCGATGTCGTGCGGGATCGAGGCGGCATTTCTCGATTCGATCGTGAGCGCGCCGGCACCCGCGGTGGCGCTGCTGACCTGGTAGGCGAGCTGACCGTTCGGATTCGCGTCGATCTCGAGTCTGCCGTTCTGGGCCGTCGCCGTTCTCTGCGCCGCGCTCGGCACCGCGCTCGCGAGCGCGCCCGAGTCCTGACCCGGGTTCGCGACCGCGTAGGCGACGTAGGAGGCGACGTCGGTCGCGCTCTGGCCCGTCACGAGCTTGGCCGGCATCTTGCCCATGACGTTCGGGTATTCGACCTGCTGCTTGACGACGCCTCTGACGACGCTGCGCTTGAAGCCCACGCGCAGCGGCTCGCCGAACGCCTCGTCGAGGTTCGGGCCGACGGTGCCTCTCGTGCCGGCGCGCGCCAGCATGTGACACGCCCCGCATCTCTGCACGAAGAGCTGCTTGCCGTTGACGAGGTTGGCCTGATCGCCCTTGACGTCGCTGCCGCAGCCGGCCAGCACCGACGCGCCGATCGCCGCGATGGCGGCGATCGCCGCTCCTCTCCTCAGAAGCCCGAACATCGTGCGCCGACGATGCTATCCGGTACACCGGCTGTGATGCCAGTGCCTACCGCGCGATCTCGATCGAATCGGCTGCTGGCGCGTCGGCGCGCGCCTGGGCCGCCGCGATCACGCCCCGCGCCACGCCCTCCCACGACCAGCGCTCGCGCACGGTCTCCACGAGCGCGTCGCGCGTCGCGTCGCGCAGCTCGGCGGGCGCCTCGAGCCACGCCGCGATCCGCTCGGCGATCGCGCGGACCGGATTCGCGTCGCCGTCGCCGAGCGGGAAGGCGAGCCACGGCCGCGCCGCCGCGGGCGCCGCCTGGGCGAGCGCGTCGGCGACCTCCGCGAGCCCGGAGTGCCGGGCGCAGATCGGCAGCGCGCCGCAGGCGGCTCCCTCGGCGGCAACCATCCCGAACGCCTCCGGGAACGTGCTGGGGACGACGAGCGCCTCGCATGCGGGAAGCAGGTCGGCGAGCTCCTCGTGGTCGAGGCGCCCAGTCAGCACGACGCGCTCGCGCAGCCCGGCCGCCGCCGCGCGATACCGCGCGCGCTCGTCGTCGGCGAGCGAGCCGAGGAACGCGCCGAGGTGGCGCAGCGGCGCGGCCGGTCCCCCTTCCCGCGCGCGCCCGGCCGCGACGAGCGCGTCGAGCGCAGCGTCGTCGCCGTCGGCGAGCGCGGCGATCAGTTGCTCGCACGCAGCGCGATACGCGCCGAAGCCGACGACGACGAGCCGCGCGCGCGGCTCCTGCTGGAGGACGAGCGGCCAGGCCGCGAGCAGCAGGTCGATCCCCTTGCTGACGATCAGCTTGCCGACGAACGCGACGAGGCGGTCGTCGGCGCCGCGCGCGACGTCGGCGAGCGCCGCCGCCGCCTCGGCCGCGTCGCGGGCGAACGCGGAGGCCTCCTCGACCGGGGCGCTCGCGGGCTCCGCCGCGGCGCTCCCCAGGCGCGCCGCGAGCGCTTCGAGGCCCGCGCGCGCCGCGACCGGCGGGCGCGGCGCGAAGCGCTCGACGTCGACGCCCGGCGGGCCGAGGCGGATGTGCGCGCGCAGCGCCGGGTCGCCGAGCGTGGCGAGCAGCCGCTCGGCGATGTGCTCGGAGCCGACGAGCACGCCGCGCGCGCGCGCGAGCCCCTCGCGCGCGGCGGGCAGGAAGCGCTCGGGGTGGGGCGCGACGACGTACTCGAGCGCGCTGCCGTGGACCTTCACGGCGTATGGGACCTCCTGCTCGCCGCCGCCGTCGCCCGCGAGCGCACGGGCGAGGATCAGCGGCCCCATCACGAGGTGGTTCGCGAGCGCCACGTCCGGCCGCGCGCGCGCGGCGACCTCGCGCACGGCGCGCACGTTGGCTTCGACGTAGGCGTCGATCTCCGCGTCGGTGCAGTCCGGGAGCGGCCGCGCCTCGACGCCGGCGTAGCGGTCGGCCACGTAGACGGGCAGCAGGTCCGCGAGCGCGGGGCGGTAGACCGTGCAGCGGACCGGCTCGCGCAGCGTGCGCACGACGAGGCCGCCGCCGTCCCAGTCGCCGACGGCGTTGACGAACGGCAGCTCCCGCGGGTCGCGGTCCTGGCAGCAGAGATGCACCTCGTGGCCGAGTCGCACGAGCGCCGCGGCCAGGTTCGCGTTGTAGACGTTGGAGCCGGTCCCGTGCAGCAGGTAGCCGTGGAAGATCAGGACACGCACGCGGCCAAGCGTAGGGAGCGCTCCGGCGCGCCGCCGTCGCGCCGACGGCGCGGCGGGGTCTTCCGGCGGGCGCGTTGGTAGGATTCCGTCGCGTGAGGACGCATCAGCGCTATCGCATGCGGACGCCGTCGACCGGACGCGAGGTCGTGATCCAGGCCGAGGCGGGCCGCAGCTACGTCGATCGCGAGACGGGCGAGCAGCTCGAGGTCGTCGCGACGCTGGTGCCGCTCGCGCCGACGCCGTCCGAGCTGCCCTGGGCCGTCGAGAACCTGCGCGTGTGCAACTGGTGCGACCAGTTCGCGCAGAAGGACCTCAACGACTGCCCGAACTGTGGTCGCCGCATGGCGCCGATCGCCCACGCCGACTGAGGCTTTCGCCGCTTCGTGCCGCGTCGCACGCACTCCGTCATGTTCGCCGCGTCGCTCGCGGCCGGGCTGCTGCTGGCGCTCGGCGTGGCGGCCTGCGGCAGCGGGGGCTCCTCCGGGTCGAGACTCGATCCGCCGCCCTTGACGGTCGGCACCGACGCGACGCTGCCGAGCACCGCCGCGACCGCGACGACCGCGACCGGCGCCACCACGACGACGTCCACCACGGACACGACCGGCGGTAGCGGCGGCTCGTCCTCGTCCGGCGCCGGCTCGACCGGCGGTGGCACGGCCGGTGGCGGCACGACGGGCGGCGGCGGGACGACCGGCGGCACCGGCGGGGGGAACACGGGCGCCAACGGCGGCGGCGCGGGCGGTGGTGGTGGTGGTGGGACCGGCACGGCGACGCAGCCGTCCAACAACGGCGGCGGCGCGTCGCCGAACTACCAGAGCTTCTGCAACCAGAACCCCGGCGCCTGCTGAGGGCGGCGGTGGCGGCGTGAGGCGGCGGTAGCGGCGCGACGGCGGCGGCGCGGAGCGGTCGCCCGCTCCGCGCCCGGCCCGGGCTACTTCTTCGTCGTCGTTCTTCTCGTCGCCGGCGGTCTCGGCGGGACCGGCGTCGGGATGAGCGTCGCGCTGTAGGTCACGCGCGCCGTCTGGTAGAGGCACTTGTACTGCGTGGCGTTGCCGACGGTCATCTGCGCCGTCTGGGTGAGCAGGTCGGTGCAGCTCGTCGCACGGCTGGCGCGCCAGCCGTTCTCCGTCGGCAGGTTGACCGCGAGCACCGGCGCCCAGGTCGGAACCGTGAGCGCGACCACGTCGCCTCTTCTGACCGGCAGCGACGTCTCGAGCGGGAACTGCACGGTCGTGCCGAAGAACGGCTGGACGCGGAAGACCGGGCTGATCGCGACGACGCTGAAGGTGCGCTTCGGTCTCGGCTGCGAGCGCAGGACCGTGATCTGCACGCGCGAGGTGCCGCCGTAGGTCGAGTTGAAGAAGTGGATCTGTCTGTCGCTGAGCGACCCGAGCTGGAGCGTGAACGCGACGATCCGCCCGTCCTTCGGGACGGTCGTCGGGTATCTCACCGTTCCGGTCTCGACCTGCAGCGCCGTCGTGCGGGTCACGACGAAGCAGCTATTGGGGCAGCTCACGGTGGTGGCGTCGCTGCTCGCGCCGAGCTCGTACATCTTGGCCGAAGCCGTGGAGGCGGCGGCGCCGAGCAGGCATACGGCCAGGGCGACGCCGAGGGGGATGCGCTTCATGTCCCCATTCAACACGAGCGGCGGGCGGAAGGACCGCCCCGCCGCGCGCCTAGAGTCTCATGACGTTGACGGCCTTCGGGCCCTTGTCGCCCTGCTCCTCTTCATAGGAGACCTTCGCACCCTCGGCGAGCGAGCGATAGCCGTCGCCGGTGATGCCGCTGTAGTGGACGAAGAGGTCGCGACCGCCGTCATCCGGCGTGATGAAGCCGAAGCCCTTGTCGTCGCTGAACCACTTCACCGTTCCCGTTGCCATTGCGTCCCCCGAGGAGCATGCTGCCGACCCGCGGCCGGCGGGGTTCCATCGAGCGGGGTCGCTCGATCTGTCGGGGGAAAGCTAACAGGATCGGATACGCCGGCCGCAAGTACTGCGCGGCTGCTCGTTATCCACGCAGGAGCACGCCCGTGGCGGCGATCTCGTCCATGTCGCCGGGCGCCGGCACCCATGGCAGCTCGAGCGGATCGCCGACATAGCGCGGCACGACGTGCACGTGGAAGTGGAAGATCGTCTGCCAGGCGGCCGATCCGCAGGAGTTGATCAAGTTCACGCCGTCGGCGCCGAGGCGCGCCTTCATGCGCCCGGCGAGCCGCTGGGCCGCCAGCGTGCATGCCTGGAGGTCGTCGGCGGCGATGTCCAGCAGGTCGGTCGCGTGCGTGCGCGGCACGACCAGCGCGTGACCGCGCGTGGCCGGGTTGATGTCCATGAACGCGATCGTGCGCGCGTCCTCGTCGACGACCGTGGCGGGTACCGCGCCGGCGACGATCTTGCAGAAGAGGCAGTTCTCGGAACCGGCAGGCACCGCGGCAGCATATCGGTAGCCTGCGGGGCGCCGTGGCCGATCGCACCCACCTGCGCCAGGCGATCGCGCACCTCGCGACGATCGACCGCCCGTCCGCCTCGCCGGGCGAGCATGAGGCGGCGCAGTGGATCGCCGCGCAGCTCGCGGAGTTCGGTTGCGGCGTGCGCGTCGAGCAGGAGCGCGCGCACGGCGGCTACTGGTTCCCGCTCGGCGTGCCGAACGCGCTCGCCGGCGCCGCCGGCCTGCTCGCGCGCCGCGGCGGGCGGCGCGGACGCGCGCTCGCGGCCGCGATCGGCGCGCTTGCGGCCGCCGCGATCTGGGACGACGTCGGCGGCGGGCGGCTGTGGTTCCGCCGCCGCTTCCTGCCGAGCCGGCCGACGTGGAACGTCGTCGCCGAGACGGGCGACCCCGCCGCGGAGCGGACGCTCGTGTTCGTCGCCCACCACGACGCCGCGCACTGGGGGCTGCTGTTCCACCCGGGCGTGCTGCCGCTCGTCGACCGCCTCTTCCCCGGCCTGCTCGCGCGCACGAACACCTCCCCTCCGCTGATGGCGCCCGTCATCGCCGGGCCGCTGCTCGTCGCGCTCGGCGCGCTGACCGGCCGCCGGCGCGCGCTGTCGTGGGGCAGTGCGTTCGCGCTCGGATCGGCCGCGACGTTCGCGGAGATCGGCGCGCGCGAAGCCGTGCCCGGCGCGAACGACAACCTCACCGGCGTCGCGACGCTGATCGGGCTCGCGACCGAGCTGGCCGAGCACCCCGTCGAGGGGCTGCGCGTGCTGCTCGTCTCGACCGGATCGGAGGAGGGGTTCATGGAGGGGATGCAGGCGTTCGCGCGCCGGCACTTCCACCAGCTTCCGCCCGACTGCACGCATGTCGTGTGCGTCGACACGGTCGGCTCGCCGCGGCTGACGCTGATCGAGGGCGAGGGGATGCTGCGGATGCGCGACTATCCCGAGGACTTCAAGGCGCTGGTCGCCGACTGCGCGCGCGAGTACGGGGTCGCGCTCGGCCGCGGTCTGCGCTTCCGCAACGCGACCGACGGGTTGATCGCCCTGCGCGCCGGCTATCCGACCGCGGCGATCGGCTCAGTGACGGAGCTGAAGGTGCCCGCGAACTACCACTGGCCGACGGACACCGCCGAGCACGTCGACCACGGCACCGTCGACGACGCGGTCACGCTCTGCACCGCGATCGCGCGGCGGCTCGCAGCCGCCTACGCGCCCGCCGGGTCGGGCGCCGGCAGCGTGCGCGCGTAGGCGATGGCCTGCTCGCGCGTGGCGACCTCGCGCGCGTAGGTCGCCTCCTCCAGCTCGCCGAGCAGCGTCCCGAGCCGCGGCCCGCGGGGGATCCCGAGCGCGCCGGCGAGCTCGTCGCCGCGCACGAGCGGCTCGGGCGGTCCGTGCTCGCGCCACCGGAGGGCGGGACCGATCAGCTCGCGCGCGAGCTCGAGGTGCTTGGCGATCGCCTGCTCGGATCTGCGCCCGCGCGTCGCGAGGCGGTCGGCGACCGACAGCAGCGTCACGTCGACCTCGACCGGCTCGCACGCCTTCAGGTAGCGGTACTCGACGCGCGGCGGCAGCGGCCGCTCTCTGACGAGGAAGCCGAGCCGCAGGTGGTGGCGGGTGAGCGCGGCGACGTGCGCGCGCAGGCGCTCGCTCGCGTGCAGCCGCGCGAGGATCGCGCGGCTCAGCTCCGCCCCCTCGCTGTCGTGGTGCCAGAACGAGACGCGCCCTTCGTCGCTGACGGCGCGCGTCCGGGGCTTCGCGATGTCGTGCAGCAGCGCGCCGAAGCGCAGCGCCGTGCCGCGCGTCAGCTCGTCCGCCAGCGGCTCTGCGAGCAGCGCGGCGACCGCGGCCCCGTGCTCCTCGCCGAGCACGGCGCGCGGATCGCGCTCGAGCGCCACCGCCTCGGCGAGCACCGCGAGCGTGTGCTGATAGACGTCGAGGTGGTGGTAGGGGCTCTGCTCGACGCCGGCGAGCGCCGCCAGCTCGGGCAGCACCGCGTCGACCGCGCCGACCCGTTCCATCAGCTCGACGCCGCCGAGCGGGTCCGGCGCGGCGACGATCCGCTTCAGCTCGCCGAAGACCCGCTCGACCGCCACCCCGGCGAGCCGGGCGGCGTGCGCGGCGGCGGCCGCGATCGTCTCGGGATCGGGGCGCAGGTCGAGCTCGCAGGCGAAGCGCGGCAGCCGCAGGACGCGCAGCGGGTCGGCGTCGAACGCCTGCGGCGAGACCATCCGCAGCCGCCGCGCGGCGAGGTCGGCGCGGCCTCCGGTCGGGTCGACGGGCTCGCCGCCGGCCAGCGGCTCGGCGATCGCGTTGAGCGTGAAGTCGCGCTGCGCGAGGTCCTGCTCGATCGTCTCCCCCACGAGCGGCGCGAGGTCGGCCTGCCAGGCGCCGCCGCGCGCGACGACGCGCCAGGCGCCGAAGGCCTCGGACAGCGGGAAGACCGCGGCGCGCGCGGCGCGGGCGAACGTGCGCGCGGTCGCCTCGACGTCGCCGGCGACCGCAAGGTCGAGGTCCGCCGTCGAGCGGCCCAGCAACCGGTCGCGCACCGCGCCGCCGACGAGCCACGCCTGCGTGTCGGCGAGCGCCGCGCGCGCGATCGCGAGCGCCTCCTCGCTCATGGCACGTAGGCGCGCGTCGGACGCCCCGTCAATGCGGTCGTGATCTCGTAGTTGATCGTGTCGATGCGCCGGGCCAGCTCCTCGGCGAGGATCTGCTCAGATCCCTGCCGCCCGAGCAGCACGGCCTCGTCGCCCTCGGCGATCCCGGCCGGGTCCGGCCCGACGTCGACCGTCACGTACTCCATGCTCACGCGTCCGACGAGCGGATGCCGGCGGCCGCCGATCAGCACCTCGGCGTTGTCGGAGAACGCGCGCCGCCAGCCGTCGCCGTAGCCGATCGGCAGCGTCGCGATCCAGGTCGGCGCGGCGGCGGTGAAGGTCGAGCCGTAGCCGACGCTCTCGCCCGGCGCCAGCGGCTTGAGCGCGGCGACGTAGGAGCACAGCTCGAGCGCCGGCTCCAGCCCATGCGCGGCCGGGTCGACGCCGAACGGGTCGAGCCCGTAGATCGCCACGCCGCAGCGCACCATGTCGAGCCGGCTCGCGGGCGCGCCGAGCGTCGCCGCGCTGTTGGCGGCGTGCAGCACGAGGCCCTCGGGCCGCAGCGCCCGCAGGCGCTCGCCGAACGCGCGGAAGCGCTCGGCCTGCGCGCGCGTCGCCGCGGGGTCCTCGTCCGCGCATGGGAGATGCGTCATCGCGCCCGCCAGCTCCAGCTCGGGCGCCGCCTGGACCTGCTCGGCGATCGCGAGCAGCTCGTCGGCGTCGCGGATCCCCAGCCGGCCCATGCCGACGTCGAGCTTGACGTGGACGCGCACCGGCCTCCCGAACGCGCCGCGTCGCAGCGCCTCGACGAACGACGCCCGCCACGCGACGAGGTCGGCGTCCGCCTCCAGCGCGAGCGGCAGCTCCTCGGCGCTCAGCGCGCCCATCAGCAGCAGGCGCGCGTCGACGCCGGCGGCGCGCAGCTCCGCCGCCTCGTCCGCTGTGGCGACCGCGAGCCAGCTCGCGCCGCCGGCGAGCGCGGCGCGCGCGACCGGGACCGCGCCGTGACCGTACGCGTTCGCCTTCACGACCGCGCACAGGGCGGAGCCGGGACCGGCGGCCGCGCGCAGCCGCGCGCAGTTGCGTTCGATCGCGGCGAGGTCGACCCGCGCGAGCGCGCGCAGCGCCACGGGCTACTCCGCGGCGACGAGCGCCGCGAGCACGTCGAGGCGCGTGACGACGCCGACGAGCCGACCATGCTCGACGACGGGCAGGCGGTTGTGGCGATGCTCGGCGATCAGGCGGGCCGCCTCGCGCGCGTCGGTATCCGGCGCGACCGTGATCGGCTCGCGCGTCATCATGTCCTCGACCGTCGCGGCGATCGCCTTCCTGAGGCGGTCCTCGAAGCGCTTGACCGGCCCGAGGAAGATCGTCCCGCCGAACAGGTCGATGTGCAGCGGCAGGCGCAGGTCCTCCTCCTCGTCGCGCAGCACGAGATCGGACTCCGTCACGATCCCGACGCAGCGTCCGCCGCCGTTGACGACCGGCACCCCCGGCAGCTCGTGCTCGCGCAGCGTGCGCAGCAGCGACTCGACGGTGTCCTCCGGACGCACCGTCACAGGGTCGCGCTCCATGATCTCGCCGACGGTCGGCATACGGGCCGAAGCCTATCCGTCGCGGCGGGCGTACGGCAGCATCGCGATCACGTCGCGCGCCATCGCCCCCTCGACGCCGACGCGCGCGCCGGCGAGGCGCCCCGCGCGGCGGTGCAGCTCGACGCCCGCACAGGCGGCGTGGAACGGATCGACGCCGCGCGCCAGCAGCGCGCCGATCACGCCGGCGAGCACGTCGCCGGTGCCGGCGGTGGCGAGCGCCGGCGCGTCGCCGCGACTGATCCCGACCGGTCCCTGCGGCGAGACGACCAACGTGTCGTCGCCCTTGAGCACGACGATCGCGCCGGCGCGCCGCGCCGCGGCTCGCGCATGCGCGAGCCGTGCGGCGCGCACGTCGCCGCTCGCCGCGCCGAGCAGGCGCGCCAGCTCGCCGTCGTGCGGCGTGAGGACCGTCGGCGCCGACCGTCCGGCGAGCCGTTCGAGCGCCGCCTCGGTGGCATGGGCGTTGAGCCCGTCGGCGTCGAGCAGCAGCGGCGCCGGCGCGTGCAGCGCGAGCTCGCGCGCGAACATCGCGGCCCCTTCGTCCCGACTGATGCCCGGGCCGAGCACGAGCGCGTCGGCGCGCTCGCAGCGGGCGAGCGCCGCTTCGACCGCCGCCGGCGCGAACGCCCCGTCGGCGTCGGTCAGCGGCACGCTCATCACCTCGGCGTCGCGCAGCTCGAAGACGAGGTTGAGTGATGCCGGCACGAGCGCCGTCACATAGCCCGCTCCGGCACGGGCGGCGCCCTGCGCGGCCAGCGAGGGCGCGCCCGTGAGGCCGAGCGAGCCGCCGCACACGAGCACGCTGCCGCCGTCGAACTTCGTCGCGCCGGCGTCGCGCACGGGCAGGTCGTCGAGCACGCCGTCGCCGATCAGGCCGACGCCGGGTTCGCCCGCGTCCGGGCGGCCGTCGGCCGGGATCCCGATCGGGACGACGACGACCTCGCCGGCGTGCCGCTTGCCGGGCGCGATCCACAGACCGGGCTTGCCGGCATGGAACGTCGCCGTCGCGACCGCGCGCACGGCCGGCCCGGCGACCTCGCCGGTCGAGGCGTCGACCCCGCTCGGCACGTCGCATGCGACGACGGGTATCCCCCGCTCCGCCGCCGCGGCCATCGCCTCGACCGCGTCGAGCGCCGGTCCGCGCGGCGCGCCGCTGGAGCCGGTGCCGAGCACCGCGTCGACGATCCCGGCGACCTCCATCAGCGATCCGGGGTTGAACGGCCGCGGCGGCGCGCCCGGCAGGCGCTCGCAGTTCGCGCGCGCGTCGCCGCTCAGCTCGCGCGCGCCGGCGCCGAGGAGCTGCACGTCCACCTCGCGGCCCTGCTCGCGCAGGACGCGCGCCGCGACGAAGCCGTCGCCGCCGTTGTTGCCGTGGCCGCACACGATCGCGAGCACGCCCTCGGGGATTCGCCGCGCGACCAGCTTTGCGAGCCCGTGGCCCGCGCGCTCCATCAACTCGAGCCCGGGAATGCGGCGCTGCTCGATCGCCCACGTGTCGAGCGCGCGCTGCGCAACCGCGTCGGGCAGCGGCTCGAGCCAGGCGGGCAGCCCCGTCATCCAGGCGAGGCTACTCGACGGTGACGGTCTTCGCGAGGTTGCGCGGCTGGTCGACGTTCAGCTCGCGCAGGCGGGCGATGTGGTAGGCGAGGAGCTGAAGCGGCACGACCGCCAGCAGCGGCGCGAGCATCCAGTCGACGTGCGGGATGACGATCGCCTGGTCGGCGTGGGCGGCGATCTCGTCGTTGCCCTCGGTCACGATCGCGATCACGTGCGCGCCGCGGACGCGCACCTCCTGCATGTTCGAGACGACCTTGTCGAGCACTGGCGAGTCGGTCGCCACGCACACGACCGGCGTGTGGTCGTCGAGCAGCGCGATCGGCCCGTGCTTCATCTCACCGGCGGCGTAGGCGTCGGTCGCGATGTAGCTGATCTCCTTCAGCTTCAGCGCGCCCTCGAGCGCGACCGGCAGACCGACATGGCGGCCGAGGTAGAGGAAGAAGTCGGAGCGGTGGTGCGCACGCGCGATCGCCTCTATGTGCGCGCTGCCCGCCTCGAGCAGCGCGGCGATGTGGTGCGGGAGGTGCTTGAGCCCGCCGATCAGCTCGGTCAGCCGCGCCGGCGGCAGCGTGCCGCGCAGCTCGGCGAGTCGCAGCGCGAGCAGGTACATCGCGGCGACCTGGCTGACGAACGTCTTCGTCGCCGCGACGCCGATCTCGAGCCCGGCGCGCGTGAACAGCACGCCGTCGGCGTCGCGCACGATCTGCGAGCCCATCACGTTCGTGACGCCGAGCACGGTCGCCCCGCGCGAGCGCGCGAGCCGCATCGCCGCGAGCGTGTCGGCCGTCTCGCCCGACTGCGAGATGCCGATCACGAGGTCACCCTCGCCGACGACGGGGTTGCGGTAGCGGTACTCGGACGCGACGTCCATCTCGACCGGCACGCGCGCCCATTCCTCGATCGCGTAGCGGCCGATCAGACCGGCGTGGTAGGAGGTCCCGCAGGCGACGATCACGATCCGGCGCACGTCGCGCAGCAGCTCGTCGTCGATTGCGCCGAGATCGCCGAGGTCGATGCCGACGCCGCGCGCCGCGCGGTCGGCGACGGTCTCGGCGACGGCGTCCGCCTGCTCGTGGATCTCCTTCAGCATGAACGTCTCGTAGCCGCCCTTCTCGGCGGTTTCCGCGTCCCAGCCGATCTCGACGATCTCGCGCTCGACCGGCGTGCCGTCGGCGGTCATGAACTCGACGCCGCCGGCGTGCAGCACGACGATCTCGCCGTCCTCGATGTACTGGACGCGCCTCGTGCGCGCGAGGAACGCCGGCACGGCCGAGCCGAGGAACTGCTCGTCCTCGCCGCGGCCGACGACGAGCGGGCACTCGCGCCGCGCGCCGACGAGCACGCCCGGCTCGTCCACCGTCATCGCGACGAACGCGAAGTGGCCGACCAGCTCGGCGTAGGCGGCGCGTACGGCGGCGGCGAGGTCGCCGTCGTAGTGCTTGGCGATCAGGTGCGCGATCACCTCGGCGTCCGTCTCGGAGGAGAAGACCGCTCCTTCGGCCGCGAGTCTGCGCTGGAGCGAGACGTAGTTCTCGACGATCCCGTTGACGACGACGTGCACGCGGTCCTCGTCATCGGTGTGCGGGTGCGCGTTGCGCTCGCTCACGCGGCCGTGCGTCGCCCAGCGCGTGTGACCGATCCCGGTCCCGGGCGGCTCGGCGAGCGCGACGCTCGTGGCCGCCGGCCGCTCCTCGGCCGCCGGACGCGACGCGAGCGCCGAGCGCAGCGCGTCGAGGTTCCCGACCGCGCGCACCGAATCGACGCCCGCTCCGTCCAGGACGGAGATGCCGGCGCTGTCGTAGCCGCGGTATTCGAGCTTTTCCAAGCCGGCGAGCAACTGCTCGCGGACCGGCCGGGCGCCAACGTAACCGACGATGCCGCACATAGGGGAAACCTCCGTTGGGACTCGGAGAGCCTAGTACACGCCCGTCGGCGCGCCTATAGGACTATGGAGCCATTTCGACGGCGGCGGCCTGCGCCCTCTCGACGAGCCGGCCGCACGCCGCGTCCGCTTCCTCAGCACTCGGCGCCTCGACCATCACGCGCAGCAGCGGCTCGGTACCGGAGGCGCGCACGAGCACGCGCCCGCGTCCGGACAGCGCCTCCTGCTCGCGCTCCACCGCCGCGACCATCGCGTCGTCCTGCGCCGCACGCTCGACCGCCGCGCGGTCGGGCAGACGCACGTTGACGAGCTTCTGCGGCAGCTTCTCCATCGCGTGACGATCGGCGAGGTCGCCGCCGCCCAGCGCCTCCAGCGTCAGCAGCGCGCTGGCGATCCCGTCGCCGGAGGGCGCGAAGCCGAGCTCGATGATGTGGCCCGACTGCTCGCCGCCGAGCGCCCAGCCGCGCGCGCGCAGCGCCTCGAGCACGTAGCGGTCGCCGACCGCCGTCGTCGCGACCTCGACGCCGGCGGCCGCCATCGCGGTGTGGAAGCCGTAATTGGTCATGACCGTCACCGCGACGCCGTTGCCCGGCAGGCGTCCGGCGGCGCGGAGGTGCAGCGCCGCGAGCGCGATCAGCTCGTCGCCGTCGACGACCGCGCCGTCGCGGTCGACCGCGAGCACGCGATCGCCGTCGCCGTCGAACGCGAAGCCGGCGTCGTGGCCGCCCTCGCGCACGGCGCCGGCGAGCCGGTCGATGTGCGTCGAGCCGCAGCCGTCGTTGATGTTGCGCCCGTCGGGCTCGTCGGCGAGCACGTCGACGTGGGCGCCGAGGCGGCGGAAGACCTCCGGCGCGGCCCGGTAGGTGGCCCCGTTGGCGCAGTCGAGCAGAATGCGGCGGCCGCTCAGGTCGAGTGCGGCGAAGCGCGCGTGCAGCTCGCGCAGGTAGTCCTCGAGCGTGCCGTGCAGCGGCGTGACGCCGCCGGGCTCCGCACGCTGGTCCCCACCCGAGCGGTCGGGTTCCGCGTCCAGCAGCGCCTCGATCTCCTCCTCGACCGCGTCGGAGAGCTTGTCGCCGTCGCTGCCGAAGAACTTGACGCCGTTGTCGCGCCACGGGTTGTGCGAGGCGCTCAGCACGACGCCGAGGTCGAAGCCGTAGCGGCGGATCAGCAGCGGCGCTGCCGGCGTCGGCAGCACGCCGCCGAGCAGCGCGACGCCGCCGGCCGCGGCGATCCCGGCGGCGACCGCAGCCTCGAGCATCTCGCCCGAGGCGCGCGTGTCGCGGATCACGAGCACGCGCGGGCGGGCCGATCGCCGATCCCGTCCGGCGCCCTCGCCCCCAGCGCGCGCGGTCGCGGCGCGGCCGAGCGCGAGCGTCAGCTCCGCCGTCAGCGCCTCGCCGGCGACGCCGCGAACGCCGTCGGTGCCGAACAACCGTCGGGCCACGAGCGGAAAGGGTAGGCGCCGGACTCGCGCGCGGCTAGCGCTTCGAGAACTGCGGCCGCTTGCGCGCCTTCTTGAGACCGGCCTTCTTGCGCTCCTTCGCGCGCGCGTCGCGCGTGAGGAAGCCGCGGCGCTTGAGCTCGCCGCGCAGGTTCGGGTCGGCCTCCAGCAGCGCGCGCGAGATGCCGTGGCGCAGCGCGCCGGCCTGGGCGGAGACGCCGCCGCCGTGCAGCTTCGCGACGACGTCCATGCGCTCCTCGTAGCCGACGGTCTCGAGCGGCTGGCGGATGTTGCGCTGGAGCGTGGGACGCGGGAAGAAGATTTCGAGCGCCTTGCCGTTGATGACGTACGCGCCGGTGCCCGGCTTGAGCGTCACGCGCGCGACGGCCGTCTTGCGCTTGCCGGTGGCGGTGTAGCGCGCGCCGCTCGCGAGCGAGATCGCCGCGCCGGAGATCGGCTGCGCCTCCGGCTCCTCCTCGCCCTCGGCGGCCGGCGCGGGCGCGGGCTCCTGGTCCTCGTCGTAGAGCGACGCCTCGCGGCTGAGTGCGTCGCCGCCCTCCGGGACGATGTCGGGCACGAGGTCCGCGCCGGGGATCTCCGGCTTGACGCGCGGCGTCTCCTCGATCAGCTCCTCCTCCGCATGCGCCTCGGCCTCGGCGGCGGGCGGCTGCTCGGCGGCGGGAGCCGCCTCGGCGGGCTGCTCGGCGACCGGCTCGGGCGCGTCGCTCGCGGCCTCGGGGGCGGGCGCCTCCTCGGCGGCGACGGGCTCCTCGGCGGGCGCGTCGGTCTCCGGGGTGCGCTGCTCGTCCTCTGGCTGCTCGACGTCGGTCACGAGGCTTCGATCTCCATGGGTTGCGGCTGCTGGGCGACGTGCGGATGCTCCGGCCCGGCGTACACCTTGAGCTTCGTGAGCTGCTTGCGCGCGAGGCGGTTGCGGGGCAGCATGCCCCTCACCGCGAGGCGGATGACCTCTTCGGGCCGGCGGTCGAGCATCTCCTCGAGCGTCCGCGAGCGCAGGCCGCCCGGGTAGCCCGAGTGACGGTAGTAGCGCTTGTCGGTGCGCTTCTTGCCCGAGACCGAGATTTTCTCGGCGTTGACGACGATCACGAAGTCGCCGGTGTCGACGTGAGGCGTGTACGTGGGCTTGTTCTTCCCGCGGAGCGCGTCGGCGATCTGGGTCGCGAGGCGGCCGAGCGTGAGCCCGGTGGCGTCGACGAGCAACCAGTTGCGCTCGCGGTCGGCTGGAGTGGCGACGTAGGTCTTCATGGCATGAGAGAAGCCGCGCCTCGTTGGCGCGGCGGTCGCTCATGATAGGGAATCCGCCACGCCCGCGCCGAGCGACCCGCGCGCTCGCGCCGGCGGCCCGCGCCGCGGTCCGTCCGGAGCCCGGGGTTATACTGCCGGGCGTTCCAATGAGCCAGTGCCGAGTCCCTCCCGTCGCCGGAGGGAGCGGGGAACCCAATGGCGGCGCCGCCGGCGCCGTCGAGGGGCGAATCCGAGCAGTGCAGCTCGGTAGCGCAGACCTTTCAAGCGCGAGCCCGTCAGCTAACCCCGTAGGCCGCGACGAAAGGGCATCGCACCCCGATGCTGCGCGGAACGCGGGTCCGGCCCGCGACGAAGACGACGCTTGCCGCCGCCGTGCTCCTCGCCGGCGCCGCGACCTCCGCTCCCGCCGCGAGCACCGGCGGCGCCGGCCTGGCCGCGCCGACCCCCGCGGCGCGAACCGCCCCGGCGGTCGCGGCGCCGCCCGTCCTCGCCGCGGTCGCGTCGATCCCGACGCTCTCGGCCGGCGTCTCGCTGCGCACCGTCGGCCGCAGCGGCGTCAGCGCCGCGACGCTCGTGTACGCCTCGGATGCGCGCAGGCCGCTCCAGGTGCGCGTGGACGTCGTGCGGCTCGCGGACGGCACGTCGATCTACACCGACCTGCGCACCGTCGCGCCCGGCGTGCGGCAGACGGTCCGCTGGAACGGCCGCGCAAGAGGCGGGCTCGCGCTCGACGGGCGCTATCAGATGCGGATCGCGCTCAGCGACACGGCGGGCGCGAGCAGCATCTCGACCGCGGCGCCGGGCGGCGCCTCCGCCGAGCCGTCGGGACCGCCGCCGGGCTCGGCGCCGCTGCGCAGCTTCACGTTCGTCGGCGCGATCTTCCCCGTGCGCGGACCGCACACGTTCGGCACGGGCGGCGACGCCTTCGGCGCCGGACGCGCTGGGCACATCCACGAAGGACAGGACGTGCTCGCGCGATGCGGGACGCCGCTCGTCGCGGCGCGCGGCGGCGTCGCGATCCAGCGCGCCTACCAGTCGCTCGCGGGCAACTATCTCGTGATCCAGGACCCGATCACCGGCCAGAGCAACGTCTATGGGCACCTGCGCAAGCCGGCGATCGTCAGAAGAGGCCAGCGTGTCGACACCGGCCAGCCGATCGGCGTCGTCGGCGAGACGGGCGACGCGACCGCCTGCCACCTCCACTTCGAGCTGTGGACCGCGCCCGGCTGGTACCAGGGCGGCCAGCCGATCGACCCGCTCCCCACGCTCAAGGCGTGGGACAAGCTCGGCTGACCGCTGCGAGCGCGTAGCCTGCGGGGCATGTCCGCCCTCGGCATCGCAGGGCTCGTCATCCTCGCCGCCGCAGTCCTCGTGCTGCTGATCTCCCTGCTCCACCCCGAGGGGCGCCGCCGGCCCGGCGGCTACCTCGACGGCCAGAAGCCCCAGGACCGCAACGAGGAGTAGGGCGAAACCCCTACTCCCACTCGATCGTGCCGGGCGGCTTGCTCGTGATGTCGAGCACCACCCGGTTGACCTCGCGGATCTCGTTGATCATGCGCGAGGCGATCTGCTCGAGCAGATCGTACGGCAGCCGCGCCCAGTCGGCCGTCATCGCGTCGTCGCTCGTGACGGCGCGGATCACGACGACGTAGCCGTACGTGCGCTCGTCGCCCTGCACGCCGACCGTCCTGACGTCGGGCAGCACGCAGAAGGACTGCCACAGCTCGCGGTAGAGCCCGGCTCTGCGGATCTCGTCCTGGAGGATCGCGTCGGCGTCGCGCAGCGTGTCGAGCCGCTCCTTCGTCGCCTCGCCGCCGACGACGCGGATGGCGAGGCCAGGACCCGGGAACGGCTGGCGCCAGACGAGCCGCTCGGGCAGGCCCAGCTCGGCGCCGACGGCGCGCACCTCGTCCTTGAACAGCGCCCGCAGCGGCTCGACCAGGTCGAACTCGAGATCCTCGGGCAGGCCGCCGACGTTGTGATGGGACTTGATCGTCGCGGCGCCGGTGCCGCCGCCGGACTCGATCACGTCGGAGTAGAGGGTGCCTTGGACCAGGAAGCGCGCACCCCCGCCGCCTTCTGCGGCGAGCTTCCCCGCCTCCTCCTCGAAGACGCGGATGAACTCCTCGCCGATCGCCTTGCGCTTCGCCTCCGGCTCGGTCACGCCCTTCAGCTTCCTGAGGAAGCGGTCCTCGGCGTCGACCGCGACCAGCGGCACCTTGAAGTGGTCGCGGAAGGCGGCGATCACCTGGTCGCCCTCGTTCTTGCGCATCAGGCCGTGATCCACGAACACGCACGTGAGCTGGTCGCCGATCGCGCGGTGCACGAGCAGCGCCGCGACGGAGGAGTCGACGCCGCCCGAGAGCCCGCAGATCACGCGGCCGTCGCCGACCTGGGCGCGGATGCGCGCGATCTGGTCGTCGATCACCGACGCCGCGCTCCACGTGCGCCCGCAGCCGCAGATGTCCTCCAGGAAGCGGGTGATGATCTGCTGCCCGTAGGGCGTGTGGACGACCTCCGGGTGGAACTGGATCCCGTAGATGCCGCGCTCGACCGACTCGAGCGCCGCGACCGGCGACTCGCTCGAGGACGCCAGCGCGGTGAAGCCGGGCGGCGGCGCGAAGACCGTGTCGCGATGCGACATCCAGCACGTCTGCTCGGCCGGCAGGCCGGCGAGCAGCCGGCCCGGCTCCGTCACCGTCAGCCGCGAGCGGCCGAACTCCCCCACCTCGGCGCCCTGCACGTCGCCGCCCAGCTCGCGCGTCACGAGCTGCATGCCGTAGCAGATGCCGAGCACGGGGATCCCGAGCTCCAGCAGCGCCGGGTCGAGTCTCGGAGCGCCCTCGGCATAGACGGACGCCGGGCCGCCGGAGAGGATCAACCCGCACGGTCTGCGCCGCGCGACCTCGGCCGCCCCGACGTGGTGCGGCAGCAGCTCCGAGAAGACCCCGCACTCGCGCACCCGCCGCGCGATCAACTGCGAGTACTGTCCGCCATAGTCAAGGACCACAACCTCTTCAGTAGCGAGAGTCGCGGGTGCCTCGTCCGCGGCCGCGTCAGCGGTGCGGATCGTCGTGCCTGGCAAGGAAGGGGCACCGCCGGCGTAGCTGGTGGTCGGTGTGGCGTGCTCAGGCACGCGAACCGGCGATGACGCCGCCAGACGCGACGAGGCGCGCCGCTGACGCGCCCGCGGAGCCCATGCCGACTTGCTGGTCGCGCTGGAGATGCTTGCCCTCGGTCTGGAGCGCGGGGGCGACCATCAGCTCGGCGCGGTTGAATTCGGCGATGTCGCGGTAGCCGCACGTCGCCATCGAGGTCTTCAACGCGCCCATCAGGTTGAACATGCCGTCGTTCTCGCGCGCGGGGCCGAGGACGATCTCCTCCAGCGAGGCGTTCTGCTGCGTCTTGACCCGCGTGCCGCGCGGCAGCGTCGGGTGGAACGTCGCCATGCCCCAGTTGTAGCCGCGGCCGGGCGCCTCGTAGGCGCGCGCGAGCGCCGAGCCGAGCATCACCGCGTCGGCGCCGCAGGCGATCGCCTTCGCGATGTCGCCGCCGTTCTTCATGCCGCCGTCGGCGATCACGCGCACGTAGTCGCCCGTCTCGAGCATGTGCTGCGAGCGCGCCGCCGCGACGTCGGCGATCGCGGTCGCCTGCGGGACGCCGATGCCGAGCACGCCGCGCGTCGTGCAGATCGCGCCGGGACCGACGCCGACAAGCACGCCGGCCGCCCCGGTCCGCATCAGGTGCAGGCCCGTGTGGTAGGAGGCGCAGCCGCCGACGATCACCGGCACCGGGATCTCGCGGATGAACTCCTTCAGGTTCAGCGGCTCGGCGACCGTCGAGACGTGCTCGGCCGAGACGACCGTGCCCTGGATCACCAGGATGTCGAGCCCCGCCTCGAGCGCGGTCTCGTAGTGCTCGCGCACGCGCTGCGGCGTCAGCGAGGCGGCCACGACGACGCCCTGCTCCTTGATCTCGCGGATGCGCTGCGCGATCAGCTCCGGCTTGACCGGCTCGCGGTAGATCTCCTGCATCTCGCGCGTCGCCTCGTCGCGCTCGAGCGAGGCGATCCGCTCGAGCTGGGAGTCGACGTCCTCGTAGCGGCAGAAGATGCCCTCGAGGTTGAGCACCGCAAGTCCGCCGAGTCTGCCGATGATCCCGGCCGTCTCGGGCGAGACGACGCCGTCGAGCGCGGCGCCGAGCAGCGGCAGCTCGAAGCGGTACGGCCCCAAGGTCCAGGAGATGTCGACGTCTTCGGGGTCGCGCGTGCGCCGCGAGGGCACGATCGCGACGTCGTCGAAGCCGTAGGCGCGACGGGCCTTCTTACCGCGGCCGATCTCTATCTCCATTGCTGCACCGTATGGGTCGAGGGGAAGGAGTCGCCATCGGCGCGGACGGCGACCACCGGGCGCTCGATGCTACCAGTGAGCCCGGCGCGTCCAGCCTCAGGACACCTCGGCCGGCAGCGCGAGCGGCGTCGCCTCGACCGCGGCAAGCAGCCGCTCGGCCGCCTGCGGGTCGATCACGCCGGCCCCGAAGTGCTGCGTCGACTCGGCGCCGCACGCGACGCCGAAGCGCAGGCAGTCCTCCGGCGTGCCGCCGTCGTAGCGCGCCGCCACGTAGCCGGCGAGGAAGGCGTCGCCCGAGCCGACCGCCGCGCGCGCCTCCTGCTCGGCCACGCGCACGCGGAAGAGCTGCGGACCGGTCTCCCCCGCGACGTGGGCGTAGCAGCCGTCGGGCACCGTCATGATCGCCTCGCGCGGCCCCAGCTCGACGACCTCCGCGATCCCAAGCGCGCGCTCCTCGTCGTCGTTGAACTCGTGCCCGACGAGCTCCTCCGCCTCCGCGACGTTCGGCGAGACGACGTCCGGCTCGGCGCGCACGGCGTGGCGCAGCGGCTCGCCGTCGGTGTCGACGATCGTCGTGACGCCGAGCTTGCGCAGCTCGCGGATCAGGCCGCCGTAGACGTCGGGCTCGACGTTGCGCGGAAGGCTGCCGGCGAACACGCACAGCTTCGCGCCGCGCGCGAGGTAGAGCAGCTTGTCGCGGAACAGCTCCATCTCGCGCTCGGTGATGGCGGGGCCGCGCTCGTTGATCTCCGTCTGCACGCCGGTCGTCGGGTCGAGCACCGCGGTGTTCGTGCGCGATTCCTCGCCGATGCGGACGAAGTCGGTCAGCACCGACTCGGCCGTGAGCGCGTCGACGATGCGCGTGCCGGTCGAGCCGCCGGCGAACCCGGTCGCGATCACCGGGCGACCGAGCAGCTTGATCGCGCGCGCGACGTTGACGCCCTTCCCGCCCGGCATCGTCGCCTGCGCGACCGAGCGGTGGCGGCGGCCGATGCGGAAGTTCGGCACCTCGAGCGTCTTGTCGATCGCCGTGTTGAGGGTGACCGTGATGATCATGCCGTCTCCATGTCCGCCCGCCGTCGCTGACGGCGGCGGGCGCCGCGCGCCCGCACGAGCATGGCGACCGCGCCTCCGAGCAATGCCACGATGGCTATCAGGCTACCCGGCCCGTCGAGCCGGCGTCCGAGCTGCGCCAGCAGGCCGACCTTCCGCACGGCGGTGCGCGTGACGAGCGGCACCCGCGCGACCGCGCGACCGTTCGCGCGCACCGTGACGCCGCCGACGATCGCGCGCGCGGGGATCGGCCCGGCGAGGACCTTCGGCACGTCGACGACGAGCCGCACGCGCGCGTCGCGCGCCACCGCCGCGCGCACCGAGCGCGCGGCGACGACGTCGACGTGCTGGCCGGGGCTCAGCTTCACCGCCGGCCGTGCGTAGACGGCGCCGCGTCTGACCGGCGCGACGACGCGGAAGCTCGCGAACGCCCACTTCAGCAATGCGAGCGCATCGGCGTCGGACGCCGCCTCGCTCGGATCGCCGAGCACGGTCGCGACGAAGGTCACCCCATGCCGCGTGCCGGACGCGGCGAGGATGTAGCCGGCCGCGTTCGTGTGGCCCGTCTTGACGCCGTTCGCCCACGGCACCTCCCGCACCAGCGCGTTGCGGTTGACGACGACGCGCACATGGTCGCCGCTGCGCAACAAGGCGCGCGGCAGATCCATCGTCTGCCGCAGGAACGCGTCCCGCCGCGCCGCGATCGCCAGGCGCGCGAGGTCGTCGGCGGTCGAGTAGTTGCCGGGCTCGTCGAGCCCGACCGGCGTGGCGAAGTGCGTGTGCCCCAGGCCGAACTGGCGCGCCCGCGCGTTCATCCGCGCGACGAACGCGGCGCGCGAGCCGCCGACGCAGACCGCCACCGTCGCCGCCGCGTCGTTCGCGCTCGGCAGCAGCGTCGCGCGCAGCAGGTCGCGCAGGCGCATGCGCTCTCCGGGCCGCAGATGGATCACGACCTCGAGCGGCCCCGCCGCGTACGGCGGCGCCGTGCAGATGCGGTCGAGCGGCGCGGATGCGACGGCGACAAGTGCCGTCATCACCTTCGTCGTGCTCGCGATCAGCCGCCGCTGGCCCGCGGCGCGCCCGAACAGCGGCGTCTGCGTCGAGCTCTCGAAGACGGCGGCGGCCGGCGCCGAGAGCGGTGGCGCCGGCGCGACGCGCGCCGGCGCGGATGCCGGCGCGAGCATGCACAGTGCGCTCGCCAGCAGCGCGGCGAGCGCGCGTCCCCGCCTCACGGGGACAGCTTGAGCCGCTGGCCGGTCTGGAGCGCCTGCGGATCGACGTTCGGGTTCAGCCGCTGGATCATTTCCAGCGAGACGTGCGTCTTGGCGGCGATGACGCTCAGCGTATCGCCCGGCTGGACGACGTAGCTCCTCGGCGGCGCCTGATGGCGCCGAGCCGGATGGTGGGACGCCGTCCGCGTCACCGGCGGCGCGCTGCTCGAGCTGTGCGGATTCGACGCGTTGATCACGACGACGACGGCGATCAGGGCGGCCAGCAGCGCGAGCGGCGCGGCCAGACGCACAGGATTCCGGCCTGCTCCTGCGGAGTTCCGGTCCTCCATCGCGCGCCGATGTTATCCGCGTTTCCGGCGCACCACGACAGGTCCCGCCACCGCACGCGGCGACGGGACCGGCCGACGGCACTGCGCCGCAGCGTCGGCCGCTGCGACGACGGGCCTTAGCCCTTGACGGCCTTCTTGAGGCCGGACCCCGGGGTGAAGCGGGGCACGCGCGAGGCGGCGATCTGGATCTTCTCGCCGGTGCTCGGGTTGCGGCCTTCACGCGCGCTGCGTTCGGCGACGTGGAACTTTCCGAAGCCGGAGAACGTCACTTCGCTCCCGCGCTTCAGCGCGTCCTCGATCGTCTGGAGGACCGCGTCCACGGCATCGCCTGCGTCCTTCTTGCTGAGCCCGCTGTTCGCGGAGACCTGGTCGACGAACTCGGATTTCGTCACGTCTTCCTCCTTCGAGGTATTCGGGGGAGGCCGACGCTAACAACCCTCGCGGACGGGAACAAACCGAAATTGCCCGTGCTGACGGGAAATCTCACGTTCCCGAGCAGCCCGAGCGGGGCACCGCGAGCGCGCCGGCGGCCGTCCGCAGGTCGTGCGCGAACAGCGGTCCGATCGCCAAATCCCCTGCAATTGCGGCTATTGCGAGCCCGTCGGGCGCGCGCGCGACATACAGCTCGCCATCCGTCGCCGACGCGCTCCCCCCGCTCGACGTGAGCAACGCGCGCGCGCGCGGCGCGAGCGACGAATCGCCGGCCAGCGGCTCGCCCGCGGGGTCGAGCACGACCGCGGCGCGCAGATCGAGCGACAGCTCCCGCAGGTACGCGAGCGCGAGCGTGGGCGTCAGCGGAGCCGTCATGCCGACGGGCGAGAATACGCGAGTGCCGCTCTCGCGCATCGCCTGGCTCGTGACGGTCGGCGCCTGCCTGGTCGGCGTGGTGCTGCTGCTCGCGAGCGGCTACGTCGGCTACGCCGGCGTCGTCTTCGCGGTCGCCTGCTCGGCCGCGATCAACCTGCGCTAGCGGGTGACCGCCCCGCGGCCGCCGCGCGCGCGAGCGCGGCCTTGCTCGCGCGCGCCTGCGCCGGGGTCGGCGGGACGAAACCGAGCTTCGGCGCGATCGTCTCGACGTTGTCCAGGTAGAACCGCAGGAACGCTGCCAGCGCAGGCCGTGCGAGCGCCTTCGCGGACGCGTAGACGAACAGCTTGCGCGCGAGCGGCCGGAAGCTGCCGTCGGCGATCGTCTGCGCCGTCGGTGCGACGCAGCCGCGACCGCTGTCGATCGCCAGCGCCTTGACCGCCCCGGCGCGCTGCCGCAAGACGGGGTAGTCGACGTAGCCGATCGCGCCCGCCTCCCCGGCGATCCCGGTGATCACGTCGCTTTCCCTGCCGAGCTCGTTGTTGTAGTCGCGGTACCCGGCTCGCCTGCCGGTGACCGCCGCGTTGAAGGAGGCGAACGTCTCGGTTTCGGTGCCGGGACCCCACGCTATGAGCTCTCCCGCGTAGCTCGATTCGAGGTCGGCGATCTGCGTCCAGCTCCCGGTGACGTCCGAGTTGCCCCTCCAGACCTGGAAGAGCTGGGCGGTGGTGAGGCAGCGAACCGGATTGCCGCGATTGACCACCAGCACGACGGCGTCGGCCGCCACGGCGATCGGCTGCACCGCGACGCCGGCCCGCGTGCACGCGGCCCGCGCGCGGGCGCCGGGGGCGTTGGACGCGTCGCTGGCGTCGATCTCGCCGCGGCAGAGCCTGGCGAAGCCCGCGTCCGTTCCGGACGCCGCGACCGCAATGCGGACGTGCGGGTTCTGCGCCATGAAGCGCCGTACCACCGCCCGCGTGAGAGGAGCCAGCGTCCTGGAGCCGTCGACGGCGATCGAACCCGACAACGGCGCGCGCTGCTCGCCGCAGCCGGCGAGGGCAAGCGCAAGCGCGGCGCCGAGCACGGCGACGCTCGATCCCAGCGTCCGGCACGGCGTGATCGTGCGAGCCATTCCCCCCTCCAGAGCTGCGTCCCGCTCTCACACTAGCCGCACACCCGTCGCCGCGTTGCCGTAGGCGGGCGTCATGCGGTCCGGTCGCCGGCGTCCGGCGTCCCGCCCGCTTCGGCGCGCGCCCACTCCGTGCCCGGCCGGACGCGGTCGGCCGGCTCGAGGTGGATCAGGACGTCGGCGCCGCCGAGCCGCGCCGCGATCGCGTCCTGGATCGCGTGCGCGATCCTGTGCGCCTGCTCGAGCGAGGTGCCGGCCTCGAACTGGAGGTGCAGGTCGACGTAGCGGCGCGCGCCCGCGCGACGGGTGCGGAGCTGGTGGTAGCCGACGACGCCGCGATCGGCGAACGCGACGACCTGCGCGTGGATCGCGGCGCGCTCGTGCTCCGGCAGCGCCTCGTCCACGAGCACGCGCGAGGAGCCGGTCAGCAGCCGCACGCCCGCGGTCACGATCGCGCCCGCGACGAGCAGCGCGACGACCGGGTCGAGCCACTGCGCGCCGGTCAGCTTCACGAGCGCCAGGCCGGCGAGCACCGCCAAGGAGGTGTAGGCATCCGTCCGCAGGTGCGCCGCGTCACCGGTCAGCGCGGGCGAGGCGGTCGCGCGGGCGGTGCGCGCGATCGCGGCGGAGACGGCCAGGTTCGCGACCGCCGAGAAGCCGACGACGACGATGCCGAACCCGAGGTGATCGACCGTGCCGCCGGAGATCAGCCGCCGCAGCGAGGCGAACACGATCACGCCGGAGCCGACCAGGATCAACATCCCCTCGATCGCCGCCGCGAGGTTCTCGATCTTGTCGTGGCCGTAGCGGTGCGACTCGTCCGCCGGCTCGCCGGCCTTGCGGACCGAGAAGTACGCGACGACGGAGGCGATCAGGTCGATGCCGGAGTGGATCGCCTCGGTCACGATCGCGACCGAGCCGGTGATCGCGCCCGCGATCAGCTTGAGCGCGATCAGCGTGACGTTCGAGGCGATCGACAGGGCGGCCGCGCGCCGCTTGCGCGACGAGGCCTCGTGCTGGACCGCGCCGGCGCCCATCGCGGTCAGTCCGGCAGCCAGGCGATCAGCGCGCGCACGGCGCGACCGCGGTGGCTGATCGCGTCCTTCTCGGCGTCGCTCAGCTCGGCCATCGTGCGATCGGGCGCGCCGTCGTCGGGCAGGAAGGCGGGGTCGTAGCCGAAGCCGCGCTCGCCGCGCGGCGCGGCCGCGAGCGTGCCGGTGCAGCGTTCCTCGAAGACGCGCTCCGCACCCGTGTGCGGATCGACATAGGCCAGCGCGCAGACGTAGGCGAGCAAGCTGCCGGCCGGCGCCTCGCGCAGCAGCTTCGCGAGGTTCTGCTCGTCGCTCGCTCCTTCCCCGGCATAGCGCGCCGAGCGAACGCCCGGCCGCCCGCCGAGCGCAGCCGCCTCGATGCCGGAGTCGTCGGCGACCGCGACACGGCCGGTCGCGGCCGCGGCCGCCCGCGCCTTGCCGAGCGCGTTCTCGGCGAACGTCGCGCCGTGCTCCGGCGGCAGCTCCACGTCCTCGGGCAGCGGATCGAAGCGCACGGACTCGGCCCGCACCGCGAGCCGCGCGAACTCGCGCAGCTTGTGGGCGTTGCGGGTGGCGAGCAGCAGACGCACCGTCAGGCGGAGCCCACGGCCGCGTCCTGGTGGCGGCGCAGCCGATCGATCCCGTCGGCGGCGAGCGCGAGCAGCTCGTCGAGGTGCGCGCGCGAGAGCGGCGTGCGCTCGGCCGTCGCCTGCACCTCCACAAGGCCGCCGTCGGCGGTCATCACGACGTTGGCGTCGACCTCGGCGGTCGAGTCCTCCGGATAGTCGAGGTCGAGCAGCGGCACGCCGCCGACGATCCCGACCGAGACGGCGGCGACGCTGCCCGTGAGCGGCAGGCGTTCGAGCTTGCCGGCGGCGAGCAGCCGCTCGCATGCGAGCCGCAGCGCCACCATGCCGCCGGTGATCGAGGCGCAGCGCGTGCCGCCGTCGGCCTGGAGGACGTCACAGTCGACGTAGATCGTGCGCTCGCCGAGCGCCTCGAAGTCGACCACGCCGCGCAGCGAGCGGCCGATCAGGCGCTGGATCTCGACCGTGCGCCCGTCGGCGCGGCCCTTGCTGACGTCGCGCGCCTTGCGCTGGCCGGTCGACGCGGGCAGCATGCCGTACTCGGCCGTCACCCAGCCTCTGCCGCTGCCGACCATCCAGCGCGGGACGCTCTCCTCGACCGACGCGGTGCAGATGACGCGCGTCTCGCCGACCGCGATCAGCGCCGAGCCGGTGGCGCTGCGCACGAACCCCAGCTCGATCGCGACCGGTCGCAGCTCGCCCGGCGCGCGCCCGTAGCTGCGCTCCACGCTCACCGCGCCGCTCGTCACGCCGCCAGCTCCAGCGGTGCGAGCACGACCGGTTCGACGTCGCCGAGCGGCATCTGGAGGAAGCGCGTGCCGAGCGCGCGGAACGACGCGACGTCGCCGGTCGTGTGGAAGCGGTACTCGCCCTCGGTCGTCCGCGGATTCAGCAGACGGCGCGCGGCGAGCGTCCGTTCGACGGCGCGCGCGACGCCCTCGCCGGAGCTGACGAGCCGGACGCCCCGACCGAGCATCCGCTGCAACATCGGCGCGACGAGCGGGTAGTGGGTCGAGCCGAGGATGACCGTGTCGACGTCGGCCTCGCGCAGCGGTGCGGTGTAGCGCCGGACCGTGTCGACGACCCGCTCGTCGAACGGGAAGCCGTTCTGGATGATCGGCGCGAGGTCGGGACACGGAACGCTCTCGACGTGCACCGCGGAGTCGAGCGCCGCGATCGCCGCGGCGAACGCCCCGCTCGCGACGGTGGCGGGCGTCGCCAGCACGCCGATGCGCCGGCTGCGCGTCGCCTCGACCGCGAGCGCCGCCGCCGGCTCGATCACGCCGAGCCCGTCGACGCCGGCATCCGCGAGCCGCCGCTGAAGCAGCGGCAGCGCCGCCGCCGTCGCCGACCCGCATGCGACCACCAGCAGCTTCGCGTCGAGCCCGAGCAGGTGCTCGGCGATCTCGAGCGCGAACGTGCGCAACTGCTCCTGCGTCTTCTCGCCGTACGGAAAGCGGGCGGTGTCGCCGAGATAGACGAAGTCCTCGGCCGGCAGCGCGACGAGCAGCTCGTGCAGCACGGTGAGGCCTCCCACGCCCGAGTCGAAGACGGCGATCGGTCGCTCGCAGTCGGGCGGGGACATACGGACATGGTGTCAGAGGCGGCAGCGAACCCGCGGCGCGCCGGTCGGCGCACCGCGGAGCCGCCTCGGTCATCTCAGCTTCGTCAACGCCGCTCTGATCTGGTTGACGATCGCCTCGGCGATGCCGCCGGTGCCGAACTTCGTGCCCTTCGTGGCGGCGACCACGCCGGCGAGCAGCGCGGCGACGAGCAGGATCAGGGCGACGTACTCGACCGTCCCCTGTCCGCGCTCGCCGCCCCACGCCGCCACGACGCGCGTGTGCGCCCACCCCATCAGCCGGTAGATCACTCCGTCCCTCCTTCGTCGCTGGACATCGCGGACGAGTCTCGGGTCGATCTGCGCAACAGCGCTACCGGGCATCTGCGACGAATGACGCGCACGAGTACGCTGGCGCGGCCGATGCGTGCGCTCGTCGTCACGAACATGCATCCGACCGGCGCGCGGCCCGCGCTCGGACGCTTCGTCGTCGACCAGGTCGCCGCGCTGCGGCGGATCGACGGCGTCGAGGTCGAGCTGTTCGCGTTTCCCCCCGGATTGCGTTCCTATCCGCGCGCCGCGCGCGCGCTGCGGCGCCGCTGTCGCGGCGAGCGCTTCGACGTCGTCCACGCGCACTTCGGGCTGACGGCGTGGCCGGCGCTCGCCGTGCGCGGCGCGCCGCACGTCGTGACGTTCCACGGCACGGACCTCGCGCATCCGCGCTCCCGCCGCCTGAGCCGCGCCGCGCTGCCGTTCCTCGCGCTCGCGGCGACCGTCTCGGCCTCGCTCGCGCGCGAGCGGATCTCCGGCGCGGGCGTGCGCCGGCGGGTCGCGGTGCTGCCCTGCGGCGTCGACCTCGGGCGCTTCCGCCCGATCCCGCGCGCCGAGGCGCGGGCGCGGCTGGGGCTTGCCCCGGACGCGCCCTGCGTGCTGTTCCCCGCCGATCCGGCGCGCGCCGAGAAGCGCTTCGACCGCGCGCGTGCGCTGGCCGGCGACGTGCGGCTGCTGACGCTCGGCGAGGTCGATCCGGATCAGGTGCCGCTGTGGGTCAACGCCGCCAACGCGGTGCTGGTCCCGTCCGAGCGCGAGGGCTTCGGGCTCGCGACGCTCGAGGCGCTCGCCTGCGACGTGCCGGTGCTCGCGACGCCTGTCGGCATCGCGCCGCTCGCGCTCGCGGGCATCGACGGGACCCATTGCGGCTCGTTCGAGCTCGATACCTGGCGCGACGCGCTGGCGCCGCACCTGGCGGCGAGCGATCCGCGCGTCGCCGGTCGCGCGCGGGCCGAGCTGTTCTCAGTGGACCGGATGGCAGAGCGGGTGCTCATCGCCTGGCGCGCCGTGATGGCGCAGCCCGGCGAGCCGAGCCGAGGCCCTGGCTATACTCGCCGCCGAGGCGCCCGCCGTGCGAGGAGCACGGCATCCCCCGATCGATGAGCGGCATGTTCCAACGCATCGCGCGCCGGCACGCGGGCCACTCCGACGAGGCGGTCACGTCGGACAGCGCCGACGAGCCCGTCGAGAGCCCGTCGGCGTCCGCGGTGGACGAACGGCACCCCGCGACGGAGGCGGTGCAGGCACCCGCGTCCGACGAGGCGCCGACCGAGCGGATCGAGGCGATCCCCGCGGCGGGTGAGCCCGCACAGCCGGACGTCGAGCAGCCGACCGTCCTCCAGCCGGCCGTGCCGCCCGCGCATCCGCGGGCGCCGGCGGCGAGCGTCCCGCCGCCGACGATCGACCTGCGGAGCCGAATCCCGGCGACGACCCCCACCCCGGTCGCCGCGCAGGCGCCCGAGCCCGCGCCCAGCGCGGTCGCGCCCGAGGCCGCCCCGCGCCGGCCCGGCTTCCGCGCGCGCGGGCGCATGCGCCGGCGCCTGCGCTACCTGCGCAAGCTGCGCGAGTTGCAGGTGCGCGACCTCGGCGGCCTCGTGTTCGACCTGCGGCGATTCGAGCGCCGGCGCGACGACCTCGTGGCGCAGAAGCTCGACCAGATCCGCGCGTGCGACGACGAGCTGCGCGCGCTCGAGCAAGCCCTCGGCGAACGCCGCGACCTGCGCGACGTGCGCGAACCGGGGATCGGCGGCACCTGTCCACGCTGCTTCGCGATCTTCGGCAGCGCCGACCGCTTCTGCGCCAACTGCGGCGCCGCGCTCGGCGGCGCGGTGCAGGGTCCCGCCCGCCCCGCGCAGGTTCCGCCCGCGCCGCCCTCGTCGGGCGACAGCGGCCCGCAGCCGTGAGCGCGCTGCGACCGTCTCCGCCCGCGCCGGGCGCGCTGCTGTGCCCGCGCTGCGGCGCGACGCTGGCCGAGGATCAGAGCTGGTGCCTCGAGTGCGGACTCGCGGCGCGCACGCGCGTCCACCCGCCGCCGAACTGGCGGATGCCGCTGCTGCTCACGGGCGTCGCGCTTGCGCTCGTGGCGGCCGCAATCGCCGTCGCGCTCGTCGCGCTGGTCGGCAACCCGACCGCGACGCCCACCACGTCCGCGACCACGGTCACCGTGCCCGCCGCGACCCCGACTGCGACGACGTCGCTCCAGACGGCGCCGGCGACCACGCCCGCGCCGCCGGTGACGGTCCCTCCGGCGACGACGGCGCCGACCGCCACCGCGCCGGCGAAGATCCCGACGACCGCCGCGCCGGTCACGCCGCCACCGGCGTCGACGGGCGCGGTCAAGTAGCGCTCAGACGGCGGCGAGCGCCGGCCAGCGCACGGCCAGCCGCGCCGCCGCGGCGCGCGCCTCGGCGCTCACCGGCACCTCGTCGGCAGGCGGCGGATCGCGGGCGGTGAGCACGCGCAGCGTCGCGGCCGTCGAGGCCGCCAGCGCGCGCAGGTCGTAGCCGCCCTCGAGCACCGCGCCGACCGGCGCCTCCAGCTCCGCCGCCACGCGCCGCACCGTGCCGGCGAGCGCGGCGAAGCCGTCCTCCGTGAGCTCGACGTCGGCGAGCGGGTCGTCGCGGTGCGCGTCGAAGCCGGCCGACAGCAGCACGAGCTGGGGCGCGTAGGCGCGTGCGAGCGGCGCGACGACGTGCGCGAGCAGCGAGCGGTAGACCGCGTCGCCCGCGCCCGCCGCGACCGGCAGGTTGACGGTGTAGCCGAGCCCCTCGCCGCTGCCGACGTCGCTCGCCGGACCGGTGCCCGGATAGAGCGGCCACTCGTGCAGCGAGACGAACAGCACGTGCGGCGAGGCGTGGAAGGCGGCGTTCGTGCCGTTGCCGTGATGGACGTCCCAGTCGAGCACGAGCACGCGCTCGAGCCCGTGCGCGTCGAGCGCGTGCCGCGCCGCGACGGCGACGTTGTCGAACAGGCAGAAGCCCATCGCGCGCGCCGGCTCGGCGTGGTGGCCGGGCGGGCGCAGGGCGCTGAAGCCGCTCGGCGCCTCGCCGCCGCACAGCAGGTCGACGAGCCGCACCGCCCCGCCGGCCGCGCGCAGCGCCGCCTCGTAGGAGGCCTCGACGACGACCGTGTCGGAGTCGATCGCCCCGCCGCCGGCCAGGCACAGCTCCTCGATCCCGCGGACATACCGCGCCGGATGGACCGCGGTGAGCGTCTCGCTCGCGACGCGCGGCGCCTCCTCGCGCTCCATCCCGAACCACTCGTGGCGCGCGAGCTCCGCCTCGATCGCGGCGATCCGCGCGGCGCGCTCCGGATGCACCCCCGTGTCGTGCTCCAGCGAGGCGGGGTGCGAGAGGTAGACCGGGCGCATGGCAGTACGGTACTGGCCGCGATGGCGCCCTCCCTGACGATCGAAGCGGACGTCGCCGTCGTCGGCGCCGGGGCCGCGGGGCTCTACGCGGCGCTGACCGCCGCCTCCGCTGGGAGCCGCGTCGCGCTCGTCTCGGCGACCCCGCTGGCGCAGTCGGCGAGCTACTGGGCACAGGGCGGCCTCGCGGCCGTGCTCGCGCTCGACGACACGCGCGAGCGGCATCTCGAGGACACGCTGCGGGCCGGGCGCGGGACCGTCCGCCGCAGCGCCGCGGAGATCCTCACGCGCGCGGCGCCCGCGGCCGTGCGCGACCTCGAAGCGCTCGGCGTCCACTTCGACGCCGACCGCCGCGGGCGGCTCGCGCTCGGCCTCGAGGGCGGCCACTCGGTGCGGCGGATCGTGCACGCGGGCGGCGCGGCGACCGGCCGGCGCATCACGCGCCAGCTCTCCGCGCTCGTCGCCGAGCACCCCCGCATCGACGTGCTGGAGGACTGCCGCGCGACCGCGCTGCCGACGCGCGCCGGACGCTGTGCCGGCGTGCGGCTGCACGACGAGCGGGTCGTCTCGGCGCGGGCGGTCGTGCTCGCGACCGGCGGCGCCGCCGCGCTGTGGTCGCGCACGACGAACCCGGCGGGCGCCGTCGGCGCCGGGATGGTGCTGGCGCACGCCGCGGGCGCCGCGCTCGCGGATCTGGAGATGATGCAGTTCCATCCGACGGCGGTCGCGGGGCTGGAGGGCGTCGACGGCTTCCTCGTGACCGAGGCGGTGCGCGGCGAGGGCGCGCTGCTGCTCGACGCCGACGGCGAGCGCTTCGTCGAGGAGCTCGCCCCGCGCGACGAGGTGGCGCTCGCGGTCGCGCGGCGGATGCAGGAGACCGGGGCGACGTCGGTCGGGCTCGACATGCGCCGGGTCGATCCCGCGCTGTTCCCGAACGTCGTCGCCGTGCTGCGGCGCGCCGGGCTCGACCCGACGCGCGAGCTCGTGCCGGTCGCGCCGGCCGCGCACTACACGATGGGCGGGATCGCGACCGACCTCGAGGGGCGCGCGACGCTGCCGGGCCTCTACGCCGTCGGCGAGTGCGCGTGCACGGGGCTGCACGGCGCCAACCGGCTCGCGTCGAACAGCCTGAGCGAGTGCTTCGTGTTCGGTCGTCGCGCGGCGCTCGCCGCCCTCGCCGAGCCGCCGCCGAGCGCGGCGCCGGAGCCCGGTCCCGGCCTGCCGCGTCCCGCGCTGACGGACGCCAGCCGCGACGCGCTGTGGAAGCACGCGGGAATCGAGCGCGACGCCGCCGGCCTGCGCACCCTGCTCGACGATCCGCACCCGCTCGTGCGGCTCGTCGGCGCCTGCGCGCTGGCGCGCGAGGAGAGCCGGGGCGCGCACCTGCGGCGCGACTTCCCCGCGCGCGACCCGGCGCTCGACGAGCATCACACGGTCGTCCGGGCGGACGACCAGCCGGTGTGCGAGCACTGGGCCTGATCGCCCGCCAGCACAGCAGAAGAACGCAAATGTTTGTTCGCGTTCTGACAGTCGAACGCGAACGTTTCGACTTAACGCGGGGTTAATAGTCCCGAGTCCTGAGCTTCACAACCCGGCGAGATACTGCGCCCCGCCAAAGGGGAGTCCGGCACGGGGAAAGAGAAGGAGAGGGCAGAGCCGTCATGTATCGCTTCAGTCGGGCGATCTATCGCGAGTTGGCCAGCGAGATCGTCGAAGACAGCCCAGGCAGCATCACGGGCGTTTCCAACCACGAGCGCGTCCTGCGCGCCTGCGAGGCCGCGATCGAGCGCCTCGCGACCGACCGCCACTACTTCGCGCGGCCGGCGCGCACGCTCTTCAACGACATCCGGCCCTACTTCCCCATGTCCTCCCAGGCCCGGATATTCCGGGTGATCGAGCACTACATCGCGCTCGCGGACGACTTCCTCGCCCGCCAGCCGATGACCGGCTATGACCTCGCCGGCAATCCGCTCCAGTGCCGCGCGACGACGCGCAAGGGCACGCCGTGCCAGCGCATGCCGCTGCCGCACAACGGCTACTGCCCGTCGCACCAGCACCTTGCGGAGACCGAGGAAATGCGCGAAGAGCGCGAAGAGCGGGAGCTGGCGGTCGCGTAGCGGGCAGATCCCGCGCGGCGGCGTAAGCTGCCCGCGTGCTGCTCGGAGTCGACGTCGGGGGGACGTTCACCGACGCCGTCCTGCTCGGCGACGGCGTGCTCGTGACGGCGAAGGCGCCGTCGACGCCGGAGGACCAGTCGGTCGGAGTGATGGCCGCCGTCGAGGCGGCGCTCGCGCGCGCCGGCCGCCAGCCGCGCGACGTGCGCGCATTCGCGCACGGGACGACGGTGGCGACGAACGCGCTGCTGGAGGGCAGCGCGGCGCGCACCGCGCTGGTCGCGACCGACGGCTTCACGGACGTCGTGGAGCTGGGCCGCCAGGCGCGTGCGCAGCTCTACCGCCTGTGCGCCGCGCGGCCGGCGCCACTCGTCCCGCCGGAGCTGCGCTTCGGCGCGCCGGAGCGGATGACGCCCGCCGGCCCGCTGCGCCCGCTGACCCGCGAGGCCGCCGAAACGCTCGCGCACGAGGTCGCGGCGGCGGCCCCCGAGGCGGTTGCGGTCGTGCTGCTGCACGCCTACCGCCATCCGCGGCACGAGCTGGCCGTCCGCGACGCGCTCGCGGCGGCGCTGCCCGACGCCCACGTCTCGCTCTCGCACGAGGTGGTCGGCACGTTCCGCGAGTATGAGCGCGCCGCGACGACCGAGGTCGACGCCGCCCTCTCCCCCCTGCTCGGCCGCTACCTGCGCCGGCTCGCCGAGCGGACGCGCGCTGCCGGCCTGCCGGAGCCGGCGATCATGCAGAGCAGCGGCGGCCTCGCCGACGTCGCGAGCGCCGCTGCGCACGCCGCCCGCACCGTGCTGTCGGGGCCGGCCGGCGGCGCCGCCGGCGCGGCGTTCGCCGCCCGCGCGGCGGGCGTGGAGCGCGCGCTGTGCCTCGACATGGGCGGCACCTCGGCCGACGTCTGCCTCGTCCACGACGGCGCCGTCGCGGAGACCGGTGCGAGCGAGATCGCCGGCCGCCCGATCGCGCTGCCGGCGCTCGACGTCCACACGGTCGGCGCGGGCGGCGGCTCGATCGCCTGGCGCGACGCCGGCGGGGCGCTGCGCGTCGGCCCGCGCTCGGCGGGCGCGGTGCCGGGCCCCGCCTGCTACGGGCGCGGCGGCGAGCAGCCGACCGTCACCGACGCGAACCTGCTGCTCGGCCGCCTGCGCGACGACGTGCCGCTCGCCGGCGGGATCGCGCTCGACCGCGCCGCCGCGGAGCACGCGGTCGGCGCGCTCGCGCGCGAGCTGAAGCTCGACCTGCTCGCGTGCGCGGAGGGGATCGTGCGCGTCGCCGTCGCCGAGATGACGCGCGCGCTGCGCGTCGTGAGCGTCGAGCGCGGCATCGACCCGCGCGATCACGCGCTCGTCGCGTTCGGCGGCGCCGGGCCGCTGCATGCGGTCGCGATCGCGGAGGAGCTCGGGATCGAGCGCGTGCTCGCGCCGCGCAGCTCGGGCGTGCTCGCGGCGCTCGGGCTCGTCGTCGCGCCGCGCCGCCGCGACGTGCAGCGCAGCGTGCTGCGCTCCGGCGAGACGCTGAGCGCCGAGGCAGTCGTCGCCGACGTCGCCGAGCTGACGGCCGCGGCGCGCGACGCGCTCGGCGCTTCGGACGCGTCGGTCGCCGCGACGTACGAGCTGCGCTACCGCGGCCAGGCGTTCGAGCTGGCGGTCCCGTTCGCGCCCGGCGCGCCGCCGGCGACGCCGGCGCGACTGCGCGAGGCGTTCGAGGCCGAGCACGAGCAGCGCTACGGCTACCGCGACCCCGGCGAGCAGGTCGAGCTGGTGACGGTGCGCGTGAGCGCGACGACGCCGGCGCCCGCGCCGCCGGGCGGCGCCCTGGCCGGCGGAGGTCCGTCGCCGGGGGCCACGCTGCCCGGTCCCGCGGTCGTGCCGCTGCCCGAGTCGACGCTCGTGATCCCGCGCGGCTGGACCGGCGCCGTGCGCGCGGACGGCGCGATCGACGTGCGACGCGACGACCGGAGCGCGGCGCGGTGAGCATCGACCCGATCCAGCTCCAGGTGATCCTCGGTGCCCTGCGCGCGGCCTGCGAGGAGATGGGGGCGGTGCTGATCCGCTCGGCGCACTCGGCCAACATCAAGGAGCGCCGCGACGCCTCGACCGCGCTGTTCGACGCCGCCGGCGAGATGGTGATGCAGGCCGAGCACATCCCCGTCCACCTCGGCGCGATGCCGGCCGCCGTCGCGGCGGTGCGCGGCGAGGCGCACGCGCCCGGCCGCGCCTGGGTCCTCAACGACCCCTACAAGGGCGGCACCCATCTCCCCGACATCACCGTGATCACGCCGATCTTCGCCACCAGCGAGCCCGCGAGAACCAACGAGCTGCTCGGCTTCGCCGCCTGCCGCGCCCACCACGCCGACGTCGGCGGCCCGACGCCCGGCTCGATGCCGGCCGACAGCCGCACGCTCGCCGACGAGGGCGTCGTGATCGAGCCGCACCCGCTCGACGACGCGTCGACCGCGCGGCTCGTCGCGCAGATGCGCCAGCCGGCCCAGCGCCGCGCCGACCTGCGCGCGCAGCTCGCCGCCAACCGCGCGGGCGCGATCGCCGTCCAGCGGCTCGCCGCGCGCATCGGCACGGACACCCTGCGCGCCGCGACGGCGGAGGTGCTCGACTACGCCGAGCGCCGCATGCGCGCGTGCCTCGCCGCGCTGCCCGACGGCGCGCGCACCGCGCGCGACGTCCTGGAGAGCGCTGACGGCGACCTCGAGCTGCGGCTCGCCGCCTCGGTGGAGGGGGAGCGGCTCGTGCTCGACTTCGCCGGCAGCGCCGCCCAGCACGACGGCAATCTCAACTGCCCGCTCGCGGTGACGCGCTCGGCCTGCTACTTCGCCGTGCGCGTGCTGAGCGACCCCGACATCCCGCCGAGCGCGGGCGCCTACCGGCCGATCGAGGTGCGCGCGCCGGCCGGCTCGCTGCTGAACGCGCGTCCTCCCGCGGCCGTCGTCGCGGGCAACGTCGAGACCTCCTCGCGCGTCGCCGACCTCGTGCTCGCCGCGTTCGGCCGCGCGCTCGGCCAGGGCACGATGAACAACGTCACGCTCGGCGACGAGCGCTTCACCTACTACGAGACGATCGGCGGCGGCCAGGGCGCGTGCCCCGACGCCGACGGTCCGAGCGGCGTGCACGTCGCGATGACGAACACGCTGAACACGCCGATCGAGGCGCTCGAGCTCGAGTTTCCGCTGCGCGTCACCGAGTACGCGCTGCGCCGCGGCTCAGGCGGGGGCGGGCGCTTCCGCGGCGGCGACGGCGTCGCGCGCGAGCTCGAGGCGCTCGCGCCGATGACCTACTCGCTGCTGACCGAGCGCCGACGCCATCCGCCGCCCGGCGCGGGCGGCGGCGCGCCTGGCGCGCGCGGCCGCAATCTGCTGGATGGTCGCGAGCTGCCGCCGAAAGCGCGCGGGACGCTTGTCCCGGGGCAGCGGCTGCGGATCGAGACCCCCGGAGGCGGCGGGCAAGGCTAGCGGAGCCGCGCCATTCCGTTGCGCCACGTTTGTCGCAAATAGCAGGGAAATTATGGAAATCCTAGGGCTTCCCGTAGAATGCATGGCCCGTGCGCGGTCGCATCTCACCCGCGGTTGCACGGTCAATACGCACCTTCTCCCCTCCCGGAAATCCATGCCGATTGCTTTCAAAGAATGGGCCGTCACCGTACGTGCGCTCGCCGAAGGCGAGCAGTTGATCACGCTGCGCAAGGGCGGCATTCGCGAGCCTGACAAGCACTTCGCGCTCGAGCACGAGCGCTTCTTCCTCTACCCGACCTTCGACCACCAGCGCGAGGACCTCGTGCGCGAGTCGCACCAGCCGGAGCTGCTGCGCGCGCTCGAGGAGGGCGTCTGGCCCGAGGGCGAGCCGCCGCTGCACGCGCTCACGCGCGACGGCGACATCCCGCAGCCCGACCGCGTGCGCATCCGCGCGTGGGCCGAGGTGGCCGACCACTGGACGATCACCGACCCGCGCGTGGTCGACGCGCTCTCGCCGTTCTACGTCTGGACGAGCGACTACGCCGAGAAGCGCCTCGCCTGGAAGCGCCGTCACCCGCTGCACGTCGTGCTGCTGCGCACCTACCGCATTCCGCGTCCGGTCACCGTGAAGGTGAGGGACGAGTTCGGCGGCTGCCGCTCGTGGCTGGAGATCGCGCGCGAGCTGCCGTTCGAGGGCACGCCGGTGCTGAGCGACGACGAGTTCGAGCGCGCCTCCGAGGAAATCGCCGGCATCGTCGCGGGCGACCGCACGCCGGTCCTCGTCTGATCCTCACCCGCGACGGCGCCCCGCGGGCGTCGTCGGGGGGCTCTCCTCATGGCCTGGGTCGAGACCGTCACGCCCTCGTTCCGCGCCCGCCACGAGTCGGCCGACACCGACGACGTCGCGCGGGCGCTCGATTCGCTCGAAGCCACCCGGGCGCGCCTCGACATCGTCTTCCCCCGGACGGCCGCGGACGTCACGGTCGTCTTCCACCGCTCCGCGCCGCTGCTCGACCTCGCGCATCCGCTCGTGCTGGTCGAGCGCCTGCTCACGGCGCCCGCCGCGCGTCGCTACGTCGTCGGCTCGACCGTCGGCGCACAGACGATCCACGTGCTCGCGCCCCCGGCCCTGCGCGCCCGCGCCTCCGCCGTACCGGGCTCGCGCGAGATGCTCGAGCGCGCGCCGGACGTGCTCTACGCCCGGCTCGTCGTCGGCCTCAACAACCGCCGCCTGCCCCCGAAGGCGACCCCCGCGCGACTGCTCCAGCGGCTGCGGTGGGCGTGGCTCGTCGAAGGCACCGCGCGCTACTTCGCCGGTCAGGTCGAGCACGCGCGTCCGGCGATCGCGCGGCGCCTGCGCGAGGGCGAGCAGCCCGCCTTTCCGCCGGCGCTGCGCGACGCGGCGCTGCTCGGGCCGACGCTGATCGACCTGCTGGCGCGCGAACAGGGGCCGGAGGCGGCGATGCGGCTCGCCTGCTACCTGGATCCGGCGGGACCGGAGCACGCGCTGCACGAGGCGTTCTCCGGCCGCTCGCTCGTGCACACCGAGGGCGCCTGGCGCTCACACCTCGCGCGCATCGCCTCCGCCTGAGAGCACGTCGCGAGCGACCTCGGCGCCCGACCGCGGCACGAGCACGTCGCGCGGACCGGCCGCGAGGAAGTCGGGCACGTCGAATCCGCCGCTGCGCTTGGTCATGCTCGGGATGCCCTCTTCGAGCAGCAGGTTCTGGATCAGCTCCGCCTCCGCCTGGTTACCGGCGCGCGCGACCCGCACAAGCTCTCCCTCGGCGTACTGGGGCTTGACCTTGCGCACGCGCTGGCGCAGCCGGCTGGGCTGCTCGCGTGTCGCCGTCTCGGCGTCCGCTCGCACGAGCGGGATCCCGCAGCGCGGGCAGAACCGCTCCGCCTCGTCGAAGGCCTCGCTGCACGACGGGCACACGAGCGCGGCCGCCATCGGCTACTCGACGACCAGCTCCACCGGCGCGACGCGGCCGTCCTCGATCGCCCAGGTGCGCACGTCGGGCTCGCCGTCGTCGGCGGCGAGGCCCACGATCACCCACAGTGCGCCCGGCCACTTCGCCGCGCCGTTGATGTCGGTCTGCGACGGCTCGGGCGGCGTGCGCGTGTGCGAGTGGTAGATCGCGCCGAGCTCGAGATCCTCGTCGTCGATCGCCGTCCAGATGCGGATCAGGTCGTGCTCGTCGATCTCGAAGCGCAGCGGACTGACATGCTTGTTCCTCGCCGGGAAGACGCGCACGGCACCGCCGTCGCCGTTGGTGGCGACGACGCCGCAGCACTCGTTCGGCGCCTCGGCGCGAGCATGGGCGACGATCTGCTCGTACAGCTCGCGGGCGATGCGCATGCGACAGCGCGCGGCGCTACGCGGTCTCGCGCTCGCGCGCCGCGGTCAGGTCCTGCTGCTTCGACTGGTCCTCGGTGATGCCGGAGATCGAGTCCTTGAACTCGCGGATCCCCTTGCCGATCGAGCGGCCGGCCTCGGGCAGGCGCTTGGGGCCGAGCACGAGCAGGGCGATCACGAGTACGAGGACGATCTCCATCGGTCCGATCTGGGAGAACATCAAGGCTCCGTTCCTTGCTGGCGGATGGTCAGGCGATGGTAGCGATCGCTCGGATGGGCCACCAGTGCGCCCGCGTCACCACCAGACGGTCGAGTCGAGGTTCTCCACCTCGTCGACCGGCAGCGTGTAGATGCCCGAGGAGAGGTACTTCCAGCCGTCGTCGGCGACGATGAAGACGACGTTGCCCTCGTCGAGCTCGTTCGCGATCCGCACCGCCACGCGCGCGATCGCGCCGGTCGAGACGCCCGCGAACAGGCCCTCTTCGTCGAGCAGCTTGCGCGTCCACAGGATCGCGTCGCGGTTCGTCACGAAAATCTTGCGGTCGAGCAGCGACAGGTCGATGATCGGCGGGATGAAGCCGTCGTCGAGCGAGCGCAGGCCCTGGACCGGCTCGCCCTGCATCGGCTCGGCGGCGACGATCTTGCAGGCGTCGCCGAGCTCCTCCTTGAAGCGTCTGCCGTTGCCCATCAGCGTTCCGCCGGTGCCGAGCCCGGCCACGAAGGCGGAGATGTCGTCGAGCTCCTCGAGGATCTCGAGCGCCGTGCCGTTGTAGTGCGCCAGCGGGTTCGCCATGTTCCCGTACTGATAGGGCATGTAGTACGAGGAGTCGGCGGCGGCCATCTCCAGCGCCAGCTCGACGGCGCCGTTGGAGCCCTTCGAGCCGTCCGAGTAGACGATCTCGGCGCCGTACATCTTCAGGAGCTGCGTGCGCTCCTGCGTGACGTTGTCGGGCATCACGACCTTGAGCGGATAGCCCTTGCGCTTGCAGATCATCGCGAGCGAGATGCCGGTGTTGCCGGAAGTCGGCTCGAGAATCGTCTGGCCAGGGCGGATCGCGCCTCTCGCCTCGGCGTCCTCGATCAGCGAGCGCGCGACGCGGTCCTTCACGGAGCCCGTCGGGTTCTTCGACTCGAGCTTGGCCCAGATCCGGACGCCGGGCTTGGGCGACAGGCGCTTGAGCTCGACGAGCGGCGTGTTGCCGATCGCCTGAACCAGGTCGCCGTAGCGACCGCCGCAGGGTCTGTTCCGCAGGCGCTCCCCGTCCATAACTTCAGGAAGTGTAGCGGCGGCAAGCCCGCGGCGAAAAGCGTCAGGTCAGCGAGATCCCCCCGCCATCGCGGGGAGGATCACGATCGTGTCGCCAGCGCCGACGGCCGTCTCGAGGCCCTCGAGCACCCGCACGTCCTCGTCGTTGAGGTAGACGTTGACGTAGCGGTTCAGCTCGCCCTCGGCGGAGAAGAGCTGCGTCCGGGTCTGGGGGTGCGTCGACGCAAGGTCGTTGAGCACCTCGCCGACGGACGACCCGTCGGCGGAGACTTCCTTCTCCCCGCCGACGGACGCGCGCAGGACGGGTGGGATCTTGACGGTGGCCATAGCTGCGGAACCCTAGCCGGCGGCGGCGCAGAACGCCTCGTAGTCCGGGAAGACGCCCATCTCCTCGTCGGTGATCGACTCGGGGTCGCGCGAGCAGATCGGGCAGTCGGGATCGCGGCGCACCTTCAGCTCCGTGAACGTCGCGCCGAGCGCCTCGTACAGCAGCAGGCGCCCGATCAGCGGCTCCCCCTCGCCGAGGATCAGCTTGACGACCTCGGTCGCCTGGAGCAGCCCCATCGTCCCCGGCAGCACGCCGAGCACGCCGTTCGCCCCGCAGGAGGGCGCCAGCTCGGCCGGCGGCGGCGTCGGGTAGAGGCAGCGGTAGCACGGACCCTCGTAGGGGGCGAAGACCGAGAGCTGCCCGTCGAAGCCGAGGATCGACGCGGAGACGACCGGGATTCTCAGCCGCACCGAGGCGTCGTTGAGCAGGTAGCGCGTCGGGAAGTTGTCGAGCCCGTCGACGATCACGTCGTAGCCCTCGACGATCTCCATGATGTTCGAGGCGTCGATGCGGACCGGGTACTTGACGACCTGCACGTCGGAGTTCAGGTTCGCGATCGTCTGCTCGGCCGAGTCGACCTTCGGCACGCCGACGCGATCCTGCGTGTGGATCACCTGGCGCTGGAGGTTCGAGAGATCGACGACGTCGTTGTCGACGATCCCGAGCGTGCCGACGCCGGCCGCCGCGAGATAGAGGGCGGTCGGCGCGCCGAGCCCGCCGGCGCCGAGCAGCAGCACTCTGGCCTCGAGCAGTCTGATCTGGCCCTCGACGCCGACCTCGTCCATCAGCAGATGGCGCGAGTAGCGGTCGCGCTGCTCGGCGGTCAGCGCCTTCGGCGTCGTGACCTCGTAGCCGCGGTCCTTCCACAGCGCGATGCCGCCCGTCATCGAGGCGACTCTCGTGTAGCCGAGGTCCTCCGTCAGCGTACGCGCCCCCCACGCCGAACGGTTGCCGGAGGCGCAGTAGAGGACGACCCAGGCGTCCTTGTCAGGCGCGGCCGCCTCGATGCGCGTCTCCAGGTAGGACTTCGGCACGTGCTTGGCACCCGGAATGTGCGCGACGCCGAACTCGTCCGTCTCGCGCACGTCGACGAGCACCATGCCGTTCCCGAGATGCTCGGCGACGACCGCGGGATCGACCTCTTCGATCTGGCTCTTGACTTGGCGGAGCAGCTCCGCGCCGGACGGGCTCATTCGGGAAACTCCTCAAAAGGGGTCGGCTTTCGTGACTTCAGAAAGGATAGCGTGTCCGATCGCGGGCGCGCAGGGTCGTGAACACGGCGCTATCCGCCGATATGGGGTGCAGACCCGATCGACCGCGGGCGCCCTGCGGCCGATGCCCTGACGGGACCGGATTCGAGCACGATGAGCACTCCTACGCTGCTTGCGCGGCTGCTGCTGCGCCGCCAGATCGCCGAGCTCGCCCATGAGCGCGAGGACGTCGAGCAGTTGCGCAGACGCCTGGAGGCCGAGCGCCGGGCCGCGGGCGCGGCCGCGATCCGCGCGCAGGAGCAGGAGCGCCAGCGGCTCGCGCAGGACCTCCACGACGAAGTCAATCAGGCGCTGACGGCGATCCTTCTGCGGCTCGAGGTCGCGCTCCAGGAGGCCCCGCCGGAGCTCCAGGAGGAGCTGCGCGGCACGAAGCAGCTCGCAGGGCAGGCGATGGAGCAGTTGCTGCGGCTCGCGCGGCGGCTGCGCCCCGCGGTGCTCGACGACCACGGGCTGATGCCGGCGCTGCATACGCAGGTGCGCGACTTCAGCGAGCAGACCGGGATCCGCGCGACCTTCCACCCCCAGGGCACGCCCTCGCGCCTCTCGCCCGAGCAGCAGCTCGCAATCTACCGCGTCACGCAGGAGGGGCTGTCGAACATCGCCCAGCACTCCTCCGCGCGCCGCGTGAAGGTCGAGCTGTCGTTCGTCGGGCGCACGGTGCTGCGCATCTCCGACGACGGGCGCGGCTTCAGCGAGCCGCGCGCGGGCGGCAGCGGCCTCGGCGGGATGCGCGAGCGCGCGCTGCTGGCCGGGGGACATCTGTCCGTCTGGTCGGGCGAGGGCAGCGGCACCCGCGTCGAGCTGACGATCTAGATCGGGTCCGGCCCACCCTTCGCTCATGCGCACGCTCATCGCCGACGACCACGGCATCGTCCGCAGCGGCATCCGGCTGCTGCTCGAGCGCCAGCCCGGCGTCGAGGTCGTCGCGGAGGCGAGCGACGGCGTCGAGGCGTTCGAGCTCGCCCGGGCGACGCGCCCCGACCTGTGCGTGCTCGACGTCGGCATGCCGCGCATGACCGGCCTCCAGGCGACGCGCGAGATCCGCGCCCACCTGCCGGGCACGCACGTCCTGATCGTCTCGATGCACGACGACGAGCGCTACCTGTTCGAGGCGCTGAAGGCCGGCGCGGCCGGCTACGTGCTCAAGCGCGAGGCCGACCAGGCGCTCGTCGCCGCGCTGGACGCGATCGCGCGCGGCGAGCCGTTCCTCACGAACGCCGCCGAGCGCACGCTGATCCGGCGCTGGATGGAGGAGGGCGCGCGCGGCCCGGACGAGCCGCTGACGGCGCGCGAGCAGCAGGTCGTCAAGCTGATCGCCGAGGCGCACACGAACGCGCAGATCGCCCAGACGCTCTACGTCTCCGAGAAGACGGTCGAGTCGCACCGCGCCAACGTGCTGCGCAAGCTCGGCATGCGCGACCGCGTCGAGATCGTGCGCTACGCGATCCGGCGCGGGCTCGTCGAGGCTTGAGCCGTACTCTGGTGGGCGTGCCCGCCCGCCTGCGCCTGACGCTCGTCGTCGCCGCCGTGTGCGCGCTCGCCGCGCTCGCCGCGGTCGCGCTGCTCGGCGCGAGCGGTCGCGGCGGCGAGGCGTCGGGCGACGCCGTCCCGACCGGGCTGCACGGCGCGCTGCGGCCCCCGCGGGCGCGCGCGGCCGACTTCCGCCTGCACGACCAGAACGGTCGTGTGGCGACGATGCGCCAGTACCGCGGACAGCTCGCGATCGTCACGTTCATGTACTCGACGTGCAAGGACACGTGTCCGCTGACCGCCCAGCAGATCCGCGGCGCGCTCGACGAGCTCGGGCACGACGTGCCCGTGCTCGCGATCAGCGTCGACCCGGCGAGCGATACGCCCGCCAACGTCAGGCGCTTCCTCGCCGAGCAGCAGATGACGCGCCGCATGCGCTACCTGACCGGCACGCACGCGCAGCTCGCGCCCGTCTGGCGCGCCTACGGGATCCAGCCGGAGACGGCCGAGTCCGAGCACACCGCCTCGACCGTGATCGACGACGGCGCCGGCCGGCAGCGCGTCGGCTACCTGACCGAACAGCTCACTCCCGAGGGGCTCGCGGCCGACCTGCGCGCGCTCTCCGGCGGCGCTCCCGCATCGCGCTGACCGCGAGCCAGCCGCCGAGCAGCAGCGCGGGCGCGGCGTAGATCATCGAGGCATACCAGTGGCCGAAGTGGGCGAGCACGAGCACGATGCGAAGGCTACCCTTGCTCGCGCGATGCGCCCCCCCGCCGACTTCGACGTGCTCGCGCCGCCGTTCCCGCGCCAGGCCGAGTGGGTGAACGTCGCGACGCTGCGGATGGACCAGCAGCGGGGTCGCCCGGTGCTCGTCGAGTTCTGGGACTTCTGCCGCGTCAACTCGCTGCGCACGCTCCCCTATCTGAAGGCCTGGCACGAGCGCTACGCGGCCGACGGGCTGCGCGTCGTCGGCATCCACAGCCCCGGCTTCGAGGTCTCGCGCGACCCCGACGCCGTGCGCGCGGCCGTCGCGCGGCTGGGGATCGAGTACCCGGTGCTGATCGACAGCGAGCTGGAGAGCTGGGATCTCTACGGGATCCAGGGCTGGCCGAGCCGCTACCTGTGGAACGGCGAGGCCGAGCTGGTCGACTTCCACGTCGGCGAGGGCGGCTACGACGAGGTCGAGCGAGCGATCCAGGAGCTGCTCGGCGTCGAGCGCGAGCCGGTCGAGCCGGTGCGCCCCGAGGATGCGCCGGGCGTCCTCCTCCAGGCGCAGACGGAGGACCAGCCCGGCCCGTACAGCGGCCCCTACGAGGCGGGCGGCGTGTGGGCCGTGCTCTCCGGCGAGGGCGCCGTGAAGGCGAACGGCCGCGAGATCGCGGTCGAGCATCCCGGCGCCTACCCGCTGATCGAGCACGAGCGCCACACCGCCGGCGTGCTCGACCTCCAGGTCGGCGAGGACGTCTACTGCCACGCCGTCTGCTTCACCCCCGGTCTCGCTTGATCTCGGCGCTCTCTACGCGAGCGCGGCGTTGAGGTCGGCGGCGCCGAGCCCCTCGAGCAGACGCAGCGCGAGCGGCGGGCCGCTGTCCTCGACGCGGATCGCCGTGCCGGGCCAGTAGGGGCTCTCGTACGGCGTCGCTGAGAGGAACTGGCGCTCGTAGACCCAGTTGCCGGCGTTGTGCAGCCGGACGCCCGCGGGCGTCGTCCACGCGCGCGCGCTGTCGGCGTCGCGCGGACCCGCGCGGTGCGTGTGGCCGAACAGCACGTGCGCGGCGCCCTGCGCCGCCAGCCCGAGCAGGTCGACCGCCTCGCCCATCGCGCGCACGCCGGCGCGCCCGAGCTCGGCGCCGGAGATGTCGGCGCGCACCGGGCCGAGGCCGGCGCGATTGACGGCCGCCACGGTGAGCGGGAAGAGCGCCAGCAGCGCGCGGCGCCGCAGGGGGCGATGGCCGTTGCCCGAGAGCATCCGATACGCGCGCACCGAGACGCCGTGCGTGCCCGTCGTCGCGTCGTCGGCGTGCTGCGCGAGCGCGGTCGACCACGCGTATATCGGCGCGAGCGCGCGCTCGTAGTCGTCCGGCGCGACGTCGCGCGCCGGCAGCGGACCGACAATCCGAGCCATCGCGCCTGCGCTGAGGCGCTCGAGCGTCGGAACCGTGATGTGGCGGTCGAGGTAGTGGCCGTGCAGCGCGTAGACGTCGTCGCGCAGCCACACCCCCGGGTAGGCGAGCGTCAGCCGCGCCGGCGCCGCCGCCCGCGCGAGCGCGGCGATCGCGTCGCCCTCGGCCCACGCCGCCGTCTCGGCGAGCCCGAGCGGTCGCGGTACGCCGTCGCGCTGGCGGCGCTCGAGCCAGGGCGCCACGAGCGCATGGTCGTGATTGCCCGGCACGAGCACGATCTCGCCTTCGACGCCGAGCGCCGCGCCGGCCTCCGCGAAGAACGGGCGCGCCGCCGCGAGCGCCTCGCGCATCGGTCCCTGGCGCAGCTCGAGCGCGTCGCCGAGCAGCACGAGCCGTTCGATCCCATCGCCGAGCGCCGCGATCAGCCGCTCGCGCACGGACGGGTCGCGCAGCAGGTCGGCCCGCGCGCGCGAGCCGAAATGCAGATCGGAGACGACGAGCGTCGTCACGCGCGCGCGGCTACGTTAGCGGGTGCCGGAGGCGGCCACGTGGCCGCCGGAGGCGGGTCCCGCATCGGGGTCGGCCGCCGCTATCGCCTGGCGGATCGTCTTCGGGAGCATGAAGCGCACGTCCTCCTGGATCACTTCGAGCTCCTCGACGACCTCGGTGCCGCGAGCGCGGAAGAAGGCCACGAGCCGCTGCACGAGCTCCTCGGGCGCGCTCGCGCCGCTGGTGATCCCGACGACGCGCCGACCCTCGAGCCACGCCTCCTGCACCTGGCCTTCGTGGTCGATCAGGTAGGCGTCGGTGCCGAGCTCGCGCGTGACGTCGACGAGCCGGTTCGAGTTCGACGAGTTCTGCGAGCCGATCACGAGCACGAGGTCGCACGCCCGCGCGAGCTGCTTGACGGCCGCCTGGCGGTTGGTCGTCGCGTAGCAGATGTCGTCGGTGCGCGGCCCGACTATCGCGGGGAACTTCTCGCGCAGCTTGAGGATGATCGCGCGCGTCTCGTCAACCGACAGCGTCGTCTGCGAGATGTAGGCGACGCGCTCCGGGTCATCGACCTCGAGCCGGTCGACGTCCTCCTCGGTCTCGATCAGCACGATGTGGTCGGGCGCCTCGCCCATCGTGCCCTCGACCTCCTCGTGGCCTTCGTGGCCGACCAGCACGATCGTGAAGCCCTCGGCGGCGAATCTCTTCGCCTCGACGTGGACCTTCGTGACGAGCGGGCAGGTCGCGTCGATCGTCGCCAGCCCGCGCGCCGCCGCGTTGGCGTGCACGCTCGGCGCGACGCCGTGCGCGGAGAAGACGACCGTCGAGCCCGCGGGCACCTCGGTCTCGGAGTCGACGAAGATCGCCCCGCGCGCGCGGAGCTGCTCGACGACGTGCTTGTTGTGCACGATCTCCTTGCGCACGTAGACCGGCGCCCCGTGCAGGTCGAGCGCGCGCTCGACCGTCTGGACCGCGCGATCGACGCCGGCGCAGTAGCCGCGCGGCCGGGCGAGCAGCAGCTTCTCGGGAGCGGAGGGCATCGACATGCCAAAGTGTAGGCGGACGGGCGCGTGAACCGGCTCCGCCGGCAACGGGCACGCCGCAGCGCCGAATTGTCTACCGTCCCTCCCCCGTGGCCAGAGCCTCCGACACGCGCAGCGCGCAGACGAAGCGCAACCCGATCGTCGAGATCGTCACGATCATCGTCGCCGCGCTGCTGATCGCGTTCTTCGTCCAGCTCCTGCTCGTGAAGACGTACCGGATCCCGAGCGGCTCGATGGAGCCGACGCTCGCGATCGGCCAGCGCGTGCTCGTGAACCGCATCGGCATGCGCTTCGGCGACCCGTCGGTCGGCGACATCGTCGTCTTCCACCCGCCGGCCGGCGCCGACCAGCAGCCGCCGATCTGCGGCGTCTCGACACAGGGGCTCGGCAGCAGCCAGGCCTGCTCGACGGCGACGCCGCAGCGCTCGGGCCAGACGTTCATCAAGCGCGTCGTGGGGATCGGCGGCGACCGCATTCAGATACGCGACGGGCACGTCTACCGCAACGGCAGACGCGAGCCCGACGCGTTCACGAACCCGTGCGGGAGCGGCCAGGGCTGCACGTTCCAGGGCACGATCACCGTGCCGGACGGCAGCTTCTTCATGATGGGCGACAACCGCGGCCAGTCGGACGACAGCCGCTTCTGGGGGCCGGTGCCGAAGAAGTGGATCATCGGCACCGCGATGGCGACCTACTGGCCGCCGGATCGGATCGGCTTCTTCTAGGGGGTCGGACGGCCCGCCCGCTCACGGCAGCGGGAAGCCGCTCGCCGCCCACAGTGCGAACGCGGCCGCGAGCAGCACCTGAAGGACCAGCGCGACGACGAGCACGCGGACGGACACGGCGGCAAGCATCGCACGCGACGCAGGATGCGCGACTTGCACGACGCATATGGGGATATACGCTTGAAGTCAGAGCACTGGGCAGAGAAAACCAGGAGACCTGCGCCGTGGCGCAAGAGCACCTCGATCGACTGACCGCCGTGGACGCGTCGTTCCTCCACCAGGAGGACGCCGACTCGCACATGCACATCGGCGCCGTCACCCTCTTCGAGGGTCCGGCTCCTTCGTTCGTCGAGGTCGCCGAGCACATCCGCTCGCGCCTGCACCTCGTCCCGCGCTACCGCCAGCGGCTCGCCTACCCGCCGTTCGAGACCGGCCGGCCGCTGTGGATCGACGACGCGAGCTTCAACATCGAGTACCACGTCCGTCACAGCGCGCTGCCGGCGCCCGGCACCGAGCAGCAGTTGCACCGCCTCGCGGCGCGGATCTGCTCCCAGCAGCTCGACCGCTCCAAGCCGCTGTGGGAGTGCTGGTTCGTCGAGGGGATCGAGGGCGGCCGCTACGCGCTGATCTTCAAGACGCACCACGCGCTCGTCGACGGGGTCTCGGGCGTGGACCTCGCGACCGTGCTGTTCGACGTCGCCCCGGTGCCTCAGCCGCTGTCGGCGCAGGAGCCCTGGCAGCCGCGCCCGGAGCCGACCAACGCCGAGCTGCTGGCCGCCGGGGTGGCGGGCTTCGCGAAGACGGCGCTGAGCATGACCGAGCGCACGCTCGCCGCGGCGACGAACCCGGCCGCCGCGATCGACGCGCTGCGCGAGATCGCGGAGGGCGTGGGCGAGGTCGTGTGGGCGGGGCTCAACCCCGCGCCCGAGACGCCGCTGAACGTCGGCATCGGACCGCACCGCCGCTACGCCGTCGTGCGCAACCGGCTCGAGGACTTCCGCTACGTCAAGCGCGTCCTCGGCGGCACCGTCAACGACGTCGTGCTCGCGATCGTCTCCGGCGCGCTCGCGCGCTGGCTGCGCTCGCGCGGAGTGCGCACCGAGGGGCTCGAGCTGCGCGCGCTCGTGCCGGTCTCGATTCGCCCGAAGGACCAGGGCCGCGCGCTCGGCAACCAGATCGTGCTGATGCGCGGGCCGCTGCCCGTCTACATCCGCGACTCGGTCGCGCGGCTGCGCTTCGTCAAGCAGCAGATGGACGGGCTCAAAGAGTCCAAGCAGGCGCTCGGCGCGAGAGTGATCGCCGACGTGCAGCAGATGGCGCCGCCGACGATCCTCGCGCAGGCCTCGCGCCTCCAGTTCTCGACGCGCTTCTTCAACCTGATCGTGACGAACGTGCCGGGGCCGCAGTTCCCGATCTACATGCTCGGCCGGCAGATGCTGCACTTCTTCCCGATCGCGTTCCTGCCGAAGAACCACGCGCTCGCGATCGCGATCATGTCCTACAACGGCGCGATCGACTTCGGGCTGCTCGGCGACTACGACGCGCTGCCCGACATCGACACGATCGCCGACGGGATCGAGGACGGCCTCGCGCAGCTCAAGGGCGCCGCCAGAGCGAAGGAGGCGCGGGCCGCGGCGGCACGCCGCGACGGCGACGGCGCCGGGCCGGCCGCAGCCGTGCCCAGAGCGGCGCCGCGCAGACGCCCCGCCACGCGCGCGGCGAAGCAGCCGACGGGGGCGCCGAGCGCCGCCAGGTTCGGCGACGCCGACGACGGCCCGCGGCTGCTGCCCAGCGGTCCGACCGCGCGCGCCGAGGGACCGGCCGCATCGATGCGCAAGCGCGCACGCAAGGCCGCCCCGTCTCGCGACGGCGGCGGCACGCGCAACGGCGGCGCGCCGTCCTGACCTCCGGTTCACGCGCGCGCGGCGCTCAGAAGCCGAGCGCGAACTTCGCGTCCTCGCTCATGCGGTCCGGCGACCACGGCGGCGAGAAGACCATCTTCGGATTCACCTGGGTGACATCGTCGAGCTCTCCAACGAACTCGATCATCTGCTCCGTCACCTGCGGTCCGATCGGGCAGGCCGGCGTGGTGAGGGTGAAGGTGATGTCGACGCGACCGCCGTCGATCTCGACGTCGTAGACGAGCCCGAGCTCGACGAAGTCGAGGCCCAGCTCCGGGTCGATCACGTTCGACAGCGCGTCGTTGACCTCTTCGAGGGTCGGCATGCGGCTGAGTCTAGCCACTTGGCGTGGCGCGTCCGCGTGCGCCGCTGCGGAGCGGACCGTGAACGTCAGTTAGGCGATCGTGAGAGTTGGTTCATCTTGCCTTGCGCGTCACCTCGGGCGTCGGTTAGCTTCGCCGCCATCGTCGAGTACGCCGCACATCCACCGCTCTTGCGTTGCTCCGGCGACGAGGACCGGACGACGCAGGCGCTCCGCCGCCAGGCGCTCGTTCGCGCGATGAAGGCCCAGACCGACATCGTCGCCGACCTCTCCGAGCTGGCGTGGGCCGACGTCTCGCTCATGCTCGACTTCGTCACGCTCGCGCGGCGCCTGCGCGTGCAGGGTCTGACGCTGTCGCTGCGCAACCCGCAGCCGCAGATCGCGGCGCTGCTCGAGCTCGTCGGGCTCGACCGCGTGCCGGGCGTTCGGATCGAGCGCTCTTCTGAGCCGATCTTCGCGTAGCGCCCGCGGCCGCGCGGCGCGCGCGGGTAGCCTGTGAACCGATGCTGCCGTTCCTGCTGCTGCTCTTCATCGGCGTCCCGCTGCTCGAGCTGTACGTGATCATCCAGGTCGGGCAGGCGATCGGCGCGCTGTGGACGATCGCGCTGCTCGTGCTGAGCTCGCTGATCGGCACGGCGCTGCTGCGCTCGCAGGGCCGCGCCGTGTGGCGGCGCTTCCGCACGGCGCTCGCGGGCGGGCGCCCGCCGGCGCGCGAGACGATCGACGGGGCGCTCGTGATCGCGGGCGGCGCGCTGATGCTCGCGCCCGGGTTCGTCACCGACGCGTTCGGCGCGCTCCTGCTGCTGCCCCCGTCGCGCGCGCTCGCGCGGCGCGCGATCGTGCGCAACGCGCGCAGCCGGCTGCTCGGCGGCTTCGGGGGCTTCGCCGCCAGCGCCGCCTCGCGCGCGCGAACGCGACAGGATTACGACGTGGACGCGACGGCGCGCGAGATCGATCCGCCCATCCTGCCGCGATGATCCGCCCTGAGCACGAGGCGGCGCGGCGCGGCGAGCCCGGCGCCGCCGGGTTCGGCGACGCCGTCACGTTCGCGTTCGGCGACGCGGCGCAGGGCCTCTACGGCAGCGCCCGGCTCGGCCTCGTGCCGGGCGACCCGACGCGGGCCAGCGGGCTCGGACTGCTGTTCCGGCGCGGCGAGCTCGTCGCGGTCGACGCGATCGGCGGGATCGAGCTCGACGGCGCCGACTGGAGCGCGCTCGAGGTCGGAGACGTGCGGGCGACGGTCGAGCAGCCGCTGCGCGCGTGGCAGGTCGCCTACGACGGCGACGACGGCGGCTTCGAGCTGCGCTTCGAGGCGCTCAGCGCGCCCGCGGAGCTCGACGACGGCGGCACCGGCGTGAGCGCCGCCGATCTCCAGGGCTACGAGCAGCTCTGCCGCGTGACCGGCGTGGCGCGCCACGGCGAGCAGCGCCTGCGCGTCCACTGCCTCGGCCAGCGCGGACACCAGTGGGGCGCGCCCGACTGGGAGCGGATCGCGCTCGCGCGCACGGTCTCGGCGTGGTTCGCCGGCGATCACGGCGTCGCGCTCGCGAGCGTGCGGCCGGCCGACGCCCCCGGGCACGGCGTCGAAGCCACGAGCGCCTGCCTGCTCGACGGCGAGGGCGTGACGACGATCGCCGAGCCGCTGCTGTCGACGACGCTCGACCGAGACGGCCGCCAGCGGCGCGCGAGCCTGGAGCTGTGGGAGCAGCCCGAGGATCGCGAGCGCGGCCGCTGGGTCGCTCACCGCGCCGCCGGCGAGGCGGTCTGCGGCACGACGCTCGACCTCGGGCGCCTGCGGCTCGACTGCGCGTTCTTCGAGTGGCGCATGGCGGGTCGCGCGGGCGTCGGCCGCTACGACGTGCTGCGACGGGCGGAGTCGTGAGCCGGATCGAGGCGATCGTCTCGGACTTCGGCGGCGTGCTGACGACGCCGCTGCTCGACGCGTTCCTCGGGCTCCAGCAGCAGCGCGGAATTCCGGTCGAGGCGTTCGGCGCCGCGCTCGCGCGCGCGGCCGCCGACAACGGCGGCGCCAACCCGCTGTTCGAGCTGGAGACCGGCAGACTCGCCGAGTCGCGCTTCGTGGCGCTGCTCAGCTCGGCGTTGCGCGCCGAGCTCGGCCGCGACGTCGACCTGGCGCGCTTCGGCGAAGCGTTCTTCGAGCACCTGCATCCGAACGAGGAGCTGTTCGCGTTCATGCGCACGCTGCGCGAGCGCGGCTACCGGATGGCGATCCTCACGAACAACGTGCGCGAGTGGGAGCCGCTGTGGCGCTCGATGCTGCCGATCGACGAGCTGTTCGAGCTCGTCGTCGACTCGGGCTTCGAGGGCGTGCGCAAGCCCGACCCACGTATCTACGAGGTCACGCTCGACCGGCTCGGCGTCGCTCCCGAGACGGTGCTGTTCGTCGACGACATGGACGTCAACTGCGAGGCCGCGCGGGCGCTCGGCATGCACGCGGTGTGGTTTCGCTCGAACGCCCAGGCGATCGCCGAGATCGAGCAGGCGCTCGCGGCATCCGCGCGGTCCGGCGTCTAGCGGATCCCGCCGCTAGTTCTCGGAGCCGAGGCGGTCCCAGCAGTACAGCTCGACGCACTCGCGCGCGAGCTCCTGGCAGCGGGCCTCGGACAGGTACGGCAGGACGAGCTCGAGCGACTGCTCTTCGGTCACGCCCGCGTCGAACGCCTCCTCGCCGCGGAAGCCGGCGGCGATCTTGAGCGCCTCCCGGCGGTTGTCGCCGAGCGACGGGAAGACGTTGACGAGGAACTCCTTGTTCGCGATCGGATGGCCGACCTCGAGCGAGGCATGCCAGGCGGCCAGCATCGTGAGATCGTCTTCGTCGAGGTCGGCGACGGCCTTCGCGTAGTGCGAGACGAGGTCGGCCTCGGGGATCTCGTCGACCCAGGCGCGCACGACTTCGCTCAGCAGTTGGCGCCGCGCCTCGCGACCGACGGAGTTGGCGATCACGCGGATTGCGTTCTGAGGCTCGATGAAGCAGAGAGACATCGCGGCTCCGGCGCGTGCGAGGGACTGATCGCGCAGGACTCTACGACCCGGTGTGGACGGCATCGCGGCCGCGTTCCAGGCGCACGCGGTTTGCGTCGCACCGCGGGGCCTGCAAGGATGATGAACGCCGGCGTTCCCGGGTGGGGTTCGCCGGCATCTTCATTCGCAGGAGGCACGAGCGTGACGCGGGACGAACCGGCCGAGGAGTCATGGACGCCGGCCGAGCGCGCGTTGCTGGCGGCGGCGCTCGACTTCTTCGGCGCGGCCGAGGGCGTGATCGACTTCGCGGGACCCGAGCGCCCGCGGGTGCGCCACGACGCGGCGGCGTTCAACGCGGTTCGCGACGCGATGCGGGTCCTGGAGGAACGCGTCGCAGCCGCGCACGCCGCCGGCGCGACGCTCGAGCGAATCGCGCAGATCGCGCGTCTCGACGGTGAGATGGTGACGCTGATCCTCGAGCGCCGCGGCGCCGCGCCCAGCCCCGCGCAGGACTGAAGGACACGGCGCCGTCGGCGCGGCTCGTCTAGGAGACGACGACGGAGACGCCGCCCGAGCGGGTCGTCGTGTACGGGAAGTCGCCTTGGTGGGGCAGCAGCGCGCGGAAGCCGAAGCGGCCGTTGCTGAGTCGGAAGCGGTAGCGCGTGCTCCAGCGGCCGTGGCGATCGGTCCGCACGGTGCGGAACGCACGCCACCCCCAGCCCCTCTGGAATCCCTCCAGCGTCACGAGCAGACCGGTGCGGGGGATCGGACTGCCGCCGACGCGGCCGCTCAGACGCACGATGCGAGCACCGGTGACGCGCGGGGGATCGGCACGGATCGACAGCGACGCCAACACGTCGGCGTGGACGACGTTCGACAGCTCCACGGCGCGGCTGTCGGAGTAGGCGAAGTACGTGAAGCGCACGTCACGGCTCGGACCGGCGGCCAGCACATAGACGAAGCGGCCGTCCGCGTCGGTCCGCACGCCCGGGCGCGCGACCCAGCCTTTGCCGGGCAGCCGCCAGGCCGCTCCGAGGCGAGCGCCCGCGATCGCCGTCCCGGAGGCGTCGGCGAGTCGGCCGACGATCGTCGCGCGACGACCGTGTGGGATGCGGATGTGGCGCGCCGTGGCGCCGTCGGCCAGTTGGAAGGAGACGTCCAGCCGCGCGTGCGTCGTCGCTTCGCTGCCGTTGAGAACGTGCCCGGGAAGCTGACCGAGCGGGTTCACGGCCCCCTGGATGCCGCCGGGAGTCGCGGACCCGGCGCCCCCGCCGGCGCCGGCTCCGCCGCTTCCGGCGCCGGCGCCTCCGCCCGGCGCGGCGGGCGGCGTGGTGCGACCGGACGCGTCGGCGACGAGCGCGCTCGGCGCGCTGCGGGCGACGGCCGTGCCGCTGCCATTGGCGGCCGTCACCTCGACGCGCATGCGGTGGTAGGCGTCGGCGTCGTCGAGCGGGTACGTGACGCCGGTCGCGCCGGCGACCGGAGCGCAGTTGGCGCCGTCGGCGTCGCAGCGCAGCCAGCGCTCGTCGTAGCCGGTCGGCGCGCCGTCCCATTGCCCGAGTGCGGCGGCGAGCTGGCCGCCCACGGCCGCTGCGCCGGACAGGGACGGCAGGCTTGTGCCGATCGGCGCGTTGTGGGTCTCGACGACACCGTCGTAGAGGACGGCGCTGTTGCCGCCCGCGTCCTCGACGGTCGCGCGCAGGTTGTGCGGGCCGTCTCTCAGCGGCGCGGTGTCGAGCCACGCCGTCCCGTCGACGGCGAGCGGGCACGGTTGCGAGGTGCCGAACTCATACGCGTCGTCGTTCGCCGGCTCGACGTCGGCACACGCGCCGCCGGCGTCGTCGAGCACTGTCCGGGAGACCTCGTTGCCGTCGACGGCCAGAGCGACGCGATACACCCCGCCCCCATCGTCGGTCGCATGCAGCGACAAACTCGCGCCACCCCGCACCGGATCCGTCCCGGCGAGCGTCCCACCGGTCACGTAGCCGTCCGGCGCCGCATCGTCACTCAGGCCGATCCGCGCCCGCGAGATCGTCACCTGCGCCGGGAACGGGCCACAGTCCAGGCTGCCGACCAGGGACCAGCAGCTAAGACTGAGATGCAGCGATCTCCACAAGACTCTGTCGGCCGCTACGTCAGACGGCAATTGCTGAACCAGGGTGTCGCCTGCCTGGATCGGCTTCTCGAAGTCGAGCAGCCCAGCGTTCGGGTCGTCGTCATGCCAAATCTGCAACAGATATGAGCGATTCGCGACTCTTGAGATCACAGGCCAGCCAAGGCTGAAGGCCCGCGCGACATCGAAGGAGGTGATCGCGGTTCCGCTTGGTGCGGCGAAGTCCCAACTCAGCCAACTCCCTGGTTTGACCGTCAAGCCCGTTGCACCGAACTGAAGTGACGAAACAGAGCCCGGAGAGGCGCATGCGGTGCTGGAGCCGCTGTCGTAGCCGGCGATCGCGAGACTCGCCGAGCTTGTCCAGCCGCCGGAGCCGGTGAACGCTCCGCTCGGCGTCGTGCATGTGTGGACGGTGTAGGCGCCGGCGAAGGCGAGTGGTGGGTGGGTGAAGAGTGCGGCGAGCGCCGTGAGGGCGATGAGGGCGGCTGCGCGCAGGCGCGCGCGACGGTCGGTGGGTGGCGTTGGCATCGAGTGCGACCTCCTGATGCGGGTGAGGGGTTGACGAGTCGCGCGGCCTCAGGGGCCGGCGAACTCGGGTGACGCGCCGCTGCGCGGCGATCGGCTCGGGGAAGCGGCGACGGCCGCGGCTGCCCGCGGCGTGCTGGTCGCGGCCGGAGCAGCCGACGCGAACTCCGCGGTCGGCGAGGCCTGCGGCGCGAACTCCGCGGGACCGGTCGGCGTCGCGGCGAACTCGCCGCGTCGATCGGGCTGGCGATCCCGACGCGTCGCGCCAGCGCGCAGGCCCGCCGGGAAGGCGATCGGCGCGAGGCCGACATGGCCGCTCGCGGCCGCGACGGGGCGCTCCCCGGCGGCGCGGGACGGCGCCTGCGTCGCCTGCTCGAGCGCGACGCCGCCGCCGGCCAGCGCCGCCGTCGACGCGGCGACCGCCGCGAGCTTGGCGGCGGGCGCGGCGTCGAGGACGCCTTGCGCCCGGCCGGCGAGCAGGCTCGCGCGCTCGGCGAGCGCGTGGAGCGCCAGCGCCGCATGGTCGGCGAGCGAGACGTGGGGCGCCGCGACCGCGAGACCCACGAGCGCCGGCGGAACGAGCGCGGCGACGCGCGGCGGCATCGCGTGGAAGTCACGCAGCGTCGCGCGGCAGGCCGGACAGGCGCGCAGATGCGGACGCAGCTCGGCGAGCTCGACCGCGGTCGCCTCGCCGTCGGCGAGCGCCGACAGCAGCGGCAGCCAGCGATCGCACTCGGCGCCGGACTCGATCGCCTCGAGCCGCTCGCGCAGCGCCCGGCGGCCCTCCGTGATCGTGCGGTTGACTCTGGTGTACGACCACGAGGTGCGCGTACAAATCTCGTGGTAGCTCAGCCCCTCGGCGCGCAACACGAGCGCGGTGAGCTCCTGCGGCTTCAGGCGGCGCAGCGCCTCCGCGGTGTGGCGCAGGCGCTCATGCCCGAGGACGCGGTCGGCGGGATCGTCGAACAGGCGGTCCTCCTGGCGCTCGTAGTCGATCGCCGTCCGGCCGACGAGCTGCTCGCGCTGGGCGCGCAGCGCGAGCGCCTCGTTGCGCAGCACCGTCCGCGTCCAGGCAAGCGCGTGCGCCGGCGGATCGCCGTCGCGGACGCGCCGCACGAGCACCTCGATCGTGCGCTGATAGGCGTCGTGCGCGTCGTCGGCGCAATGCGAGAAGCGGCGCGCGAACCGCAACAACTCGGCGGCGTGCTCCTGCACGAGCCGCAGCGTGGCGTCCGCGGCGCTTCCCTCCCGGCGTCCCCTGCTGTGCATCCCTGCTCCTTCAAACCCTCGCGACCGTGCGTGGCGAGCGTCCGCGCGCCAAACGCCCCTGCTATCGGTCTGCCGAGGTGGGAATCGACAGGGCCTCACCCCCGCGACAACATTAAAAACTTTGCTAAGTGCGTGGAAAACCCATCTGTCCATCCACCAGATGTCCAGAGGATCTTCCCCGCTCTAGCGGGGATTGCGCCGGAAGGCGCGGAGCGAGGGCCAGCCCGGCCGAGCTACAAACCGAGCGCGGCGGCGACGCGCGCGTAGGCGTCCGCGTCGGGCTCGACCCAGGGGGCGCCGAGCGTCGCGCGCTCGCGCTCGCCGGCGGAGCCGGGATGCGGCGGGCGGTTCCAGTTCCACAACGCCAGGTCGAGCGCCGCGAGCGGCACCTCCCCCGCCTCCGCCAGCTCGCTCGCGCGGCGCTCGAGCAGCAGCGTGTCGGCGATCCCGAACACGCGCTTGGCGGCGACGGTCACCTCGTCGGCGCCGCCCAACTGGAGCGTGCCGGCGCGCAGGTCGTGCAGACCGAGCTGGCCGAGCGTCACGAGCAGGTCGAAGCGGGCGTCGCGGTGCAGCCCCGGCAGCGCGAGCCGCTCGTACGCGCGCGCGAAGCGCCGCTCCGGCGTCCACGCCGGCTCACCGGCGAACGCCGCCTCCTGCGAGCCGGAGCGCTCGGCCCATGCGCGATACGCGGCGAGCGTCGCCGTGCCGCGGCTGGGATCGTGCGCGCTCCGCGGCCCGAGCGGGACGTCGTCAAGGCGGGGCGGCTCGCCGCTCGCCCACGCGCTGTGCGCCTGGCGCACGCCCGCGAACGGGTCCTCGCCCTCGAGCGGGCCGAGGTAGGCGATCAGGAACGCGAGCCACAGCGCCTCCTCGCGGTCCGTGGTCCGCGCCAGCTCGCCGTAGAGCCCAGGCGGATCCTCGGCAAGCAGCGTCAGACGCGCGGTCGCGAACGCGAGCTCTTCGGCGAGGCGCTCGGCGGCGGCGCTCGCTCTGACGCCCGGCGCGAGCGGCGAGCGGAAGCCGTCCTCCTGCTCGCGCGCGACCTGGCGGACGCGCATCGCGCCGGCGCGGTTCCCGCGCGGCGGCGAGCTGGCGCGCGGGCGCGTCGCGGCGCGCGCCGGCTTCGCGCCCGTCGTGCTCGTCCGGTTCGGCGTCATGACCTCCACCTGGTCGCCCGAGCAGACCGGACAGTTGGCGAGGAAGCGGTTGTGGCGGCAGAACGTCGGCACGAGGACTGCGCCTCAGTGTAGGCGCGAGCGCCCGACGGCGGCTGGCTCAGCGCGCCGCGCGGCGGCGGAAGAGCCCGCGTCGCGGCCTGCCGCCGGACCCCTGGGCGGCGTCGCCGTCGGCCTGCGCCGGAGCGATCGGGCGCGGGACGATCGTGCGCGGGCGTGCACCGCCGGCCGGTGCGGACGCCGCCGGCGCCTCGCGCCCGGCGAGCGAGACGCTCACCGTCCTGCCGGCCCGCTCGGCCGCCTCGGCGAAGACCGCCTCCCACTCGCCCACGTTCGCGTGCACGGTCTGCGACCGCCCCCACGCCGCGGCCCGCTCGGCGAGCGCGGCGCGGGCCGTGTCGTCGGTCACCAGCTCGGCGAGCGCCTCCGCCCAGCCGTAGTCGGCGACGAGCCGGCCGCCCTGCTGCTCGCCGAGGTCCTTGTAGGGGCCTATCGGCGAGGCGAGCCACGGAACGCCGGCGGCGGCGTACTCCTTGACCTTGATGTTCGAGCGCACGCGGTTGAACGACACGTCGGCGATCGGCGCGATCGCGAGGTCGAACTGCGCGATCGCGTCGGGCAGCTCGGGGAAGCGGACGAACGGGCGATGGGTGTAGCGCTCGCTGCGCACGCCGACGTCGACGCCGACGCTCACGAGCGAGACGCGGGGATGCGCCTCCAGCAGCGCTTCGAGCGTTCGTCTGAGTCTCAGGTCCTTGAGGTCCCCACGGTGCTCGGCGCCGGCGACCCAGCCGACGGTGACGCCGTCGCCGTCGGCGCGGCGCTCGCGCAGGAAGTCCTGGGCGACGTAGTTCTCGACGACGCGCACGTCGGGCGCGCCGAGCCTGCGCAGGCGGCCGGCCAGCTCGCCGCAGGTCGTCGAGACGAGCTCCGTCAGGCGCAGCATCGCTCCCAGCTCCTTGGCGACCTGTTCTCTGGCCGCCTTCATTTCGCTGTACGCCGGGCTGCCCTTCGGCACGCGCGTCATGTCGTCGTCGTTGTCGAACATGACCGCCACGCCGGCCTCCCTGAGCGCCGTCGCAAGCCTGCGCGCCGGCGCGCGGAAGTGCCGCCACAGCAGCACGACGTCGGCCTGGTGCGCCCGCTCGAACGGCGCCGGGTCGCGGTGGTCCCACTCGATGTACTCGGCGCGGTGTCCGGCGTCGGCGAGCGCGCGCATCGGCAGCATGGCGCGGTAGGCAGCACCCCCCGTGCCGTCGGTCCCCATCGCGACGACGTGCATCGGGCTACTCTGCCGCAGCCGACCGCCGGAAGTCAACAATCAGGCGCCGCGCCACGCGCGAGCCGGTCCATTCCGCCGAGGAACAGCTCGCTCGCGAAGCGCGCGGCGCGCTCGACGTCGGGCGGGTCCTGCTCGCTGAGGCGGATGCCGAGCTCGAACGCGACGCCGCCCATCGCGGCCGCGAGCGCGTCGAGGTCGAGTGCGCCCGGCAGCGCGCCGAGCGCCGCGAGGTCCTCGCGCAGCTCGAGGATCCCCAGCTCCAGCGCCGGCGTCTCGAACAGCTCGCGCACGGTTCCGGCGTTGCGCCGCAGCATCTCGAACAGCGCGCGGTCCTCGACGATGAATGAGAAGTACGTCTCGAACCCCTCGCGCACGATCGTCTCGGCGTCGCGCGCCCGTCCGCGCGCCTCGCGCAGGCGGCGGCGCAGCTCGGTCGTATGCTGCTCCAGCACCGCCTGGAAGACCGACTGCTTGTCCGGGAAGTAGTTGTAGAACGTGCCGGCAGCGAGCCCGGAGCGGCGTACGACGTCGCGGATGCTGGCGGCGCCGTAGCCCATCTCGGTGAAGACCTCCTGGGCGGCGTCGAGGATCGCGCGGCGGTTCTCCGCCTTCGTGCGCTCGCGCTTGCCGGCGGCCAGCGGTGTCATGCGGGCGCGGCGGTCCGCGCACCCGCGCGCGCCGGCACCGGCAGGCGGAAGCCGCGCTGGCGCACGCGGCGGGCGCCGACGCGCCGCTCGCGCGCCAGCGCGAACAGGTAGTTGTCGAAGTCGACCTGCATCGTGTGCCGCTTGGAGGCGACGTAGCGCTTGAACATCCGCGCGCGCTCGCGCTCCATGTCCGCGCGGAGGCTTTCCGCGTCCGGCAGCGCGTACTCGCCGCGCAGGTAGGCGGCGATCCACTGCCCCTGCGCCTCGGCGAGCGGCATGATCGCCCCGAGCGGCTGGAGCAGCCCGACGAAGAAGGCGTTGTCGATCTCGGGGTGGAAGACGCGGCGGAACAGCGGCAGGTCGTTGTCCGGCGCGCTGACGAGGTCCGCGTCGAAGAACGGGAACGTGACCTTGTAGCCGGTGCACCAGACGATCGTGTCGACCCGTTCGACCGAGCCGTCCTCGAAGCGCACGCGGTCGCCCTGGAGCTCGGCGACGTTCGGCTTGTAAGCGATCTCGCCGTGCGCGATGCGGTTGAGGAAGTCGGCGGAGATCGTCGGATGCGCGTCGCCGAGGTCGTGGTCCGGTCTCGGCAGCCCGTAGTCCTCCATGTCGCCGACGCCGATGCGGTAGAAGGTCGTGAAGATCGCCTTGCGAAAGCCCCACGGCAGGGCGCCGGTGAATCTGTTGACGCCGATCTGGTCGAGCGGGCGGCCGAACAGGTACTTGGGGATGATGTGGGCGCCGCGGCGCGAGGAGAGCCACGTCTTCTCGGCCACGAAGCTCGACTCGACGGCGATGTCCATCGCGCTGTTGCCGATCCCCACGACGAGCACGCGTCTGCCCTTCAGCGGCCCGTTGTCGAGGTAGAAGTGCGCGTGGAGCTGCGCGCCGTCGAAGCGGCCGGGGTAGGGCGGCTCCGGCCAGCGCGGATCCCAGTGATGGCCGTTGGCGACGACGAGCGCGTCGTAGCGGCGCGTCTCGCCCGTGTCGAGCGCGACGCTCCAGGTTCCGTCAGCCTCGCGCGCGCAGTGCTCGACGCCGGTCTCGAAGCGGATCCGGTCGCGGAAGCGGAAATGGTCGACGTAGGCGTCAAAGTAGGCGGCGATCTGCGTGTGATGCGGGAAGTCGGGATACGACTTCGGCATCGGGAAGTCGGCGTACTCCATCCGCTCGCGCGAGGTGTTGATGTGCAGCGAACGGTACGCCGACGACATTCCGTTCTTGTTGCCGAAGACCCAGTTGCCGCCGACGCGGTCGGACTTCTCGAAGCAGTCGAACGGGATGCCGCGCTCGTGGAGCGCCTTCGCCGCCGCGATGCCGGAGGAGCCGGCGCCGATGACGCAGACGGACGGCAGCTCGGGCATGTCGGACCTCCCTCAGAAAGTTGACGCGGGCGTCACCTTATCAGGGGCCTCCTCCGCGCGCCGGTGCTCGCGCCCGCGCCGCACGACCTCCTTGAAGCTCTTGAAGCGGAAGATCAGCACGAGCGCGCCGAAGCCCATGCCGACCGCCGCCGCCGCGAGCGCGATCTGCTGACCGACCGAGAACGCCGCCACCTGCGACGCCGTCGCGGAGGAGGCGAAGACGGTCAGCAGCAGCGCCTGCTGCACGCCCGCGCCGCCGGGCGTGAACGGCACGAGCATCGCGACGACCTGCACGCCGAGCACGAGCAGCACGTTGCGCACCGAGCCGCCGATGTGGAAGGCGTCGAGCAGGAACCAGTACGCCGCGCAGCGCGCCAGCCACGCCGCCGCCTGCCAGCTCGCCATCTCGCGCAGCCAGCGGTCGCGATCGGCGAGGATCGTGAAGCCCTGGCGCACGCGCGCCCAGAACGCCTTCACGCGCGCGGAGAGCAGCGCGAACGCCACGAGCACGACGATCGCGAGCGCGGTGAGCGCGAACAGCGTGAAGCGCGGATGTCCGGCGAGGAACGCGAGGTCGAACGCCGGCAGCTTCGAGAAGTCCGGCGGCTTCGGGAAGACGCCCTGCGTGAAGGCGAAGATCAGCACGAGCAGGTTCACGCCCCAGTCGAACACGAGCCCCGTCCAGATCGCCGCGATGATCGCCGGGTAGCTCGACGCGGGGATCGAGATGCGCGTGAGGAAGTACTGCACGAGCGAGCCGCCGCCGAGCGGGAAGACCTGGTTGATCCCGACGCCCGCGACGTAGGCGCCCCACACGTCGCGCCAGCGCACGTGCTCGGCCGGATAGGCGGCCTGCACGGCGTTGGTGAGCGCGCGCGAGCGCAGCGTCAGGTAGCCGACGTAGCAGACGAGCGCGAGCAGCAGCGGCCCCCAGCGCAGGTTCGCGAGGTTCGAGAAGAACGTCCCGACCGAGCTGAGGAACTGGCTGACGTCGCTGGTGAGCGAGGCGGTGACCGGGATCATCGCCGCACAGGTTCCCACGCGCGCGGAGCGGGGGCAGACGCGATCGGGCGGCGGCGGCGCGCGATCGGTCCCTTAACGCGCGGAAGGGCCCGAATCCATCCGGGCCCTCCGCAGCCGGGAATCGTGGGGGAGACGATTCCGGCGGATGCAGGACGCGGAGCGCCCTGCACGCTTGAGGATACCTCGCAAGTCCGCAGATCGCCGTCACCCCGACGTCAGAGCGCACAGGATTCGCTGCGGGAGTTCGTGCACGATGCGGCGATTTCCCAGGGTCGCGCTCAAATCGCCAGGGTGCTCAGGGCCTGTCCCGTCAGGAATGCGAGTCGGAGATCGGGCCTCCCGGACCGCTGAAGAAGTCGTCGCCGAGGCGCACGTTGCCGGCCGCCTCCGCCTCGTGGCGGAGCGTGTGATCCTCGACCCCGCTCCACGCGCCGATCGCGAGCTGCTCGCGATCAGCGTCCATCGGGCTGCCGCCGAGGTCCTTGTTGACGATGCGCGCGCAGCGGCGGCCCTCGGCGATCGCGGTGACGACGAGCGACTGGCCGACGCGGGCGTCACCGCAGGCGTAGACGCCCGGCGCGGAGGTGCGGTACGTCTGGCGCGTGCGGACGTTGCCGCGCGGGTCGAGCTCCAGGTCGAGCTGCTCGATCGCGCCCGCGTGCTCCGGCCCGCTGAAGCCGATCGCGATCAGCACGAGGTCGGCCGGCTCGGTGAACTCGCTGCCCGGGATCGGCGTCAGGTCGCGCGAGGAGGTGCCCGTGACGCGGCGCGCGTGCACGTGGGTGACGCGGCCGTCGGCCCCGGAGAAGCCGGTCACCTCGGTGCCCCACCAGCGTCTGCCGCCCTCTTCGAGGGCGTAGGTCGAGAGCGTGCGCTTCGGCGGCAGCGGCCACGGCGTGCTCGCGTCGCGCCCGCTCGGGTCGAGCTGCTGGTAGACGTCGAGGATGATCGCCTCGGTCGCGCCCTCGCGGTTGGCGTTCGAGATGCAGTCCATCCCGGTGTCGCCGCCGCCGATCACGACGACGCGCTTGCCGACGGCGCTGATCTCGCTGCCGGGCTCCGGCGGGCGCGACGGGCGCCCCTCCTGCGCGGCCACGAAGCGGTTGCGCTGGTAGAGGTAGTCCATCGCGAGGTGGATGCCTTGCAGCTCGCGCCCTCCGACCTCGACGTCGCGGTGCACGCGCGAGCCGATCGCGACGACGAGCGCGTCGTGGCGCTCGCGCAGCTCCGCGACCGTCACGTCCGCGCCGACGTCGACCCCGTACTCGAAGCGCACGCCCTCGGCCTCGAGCAGCGCGACGCGCCGGTCGATGATCGCCTTCGGCAGCTTCGCGTCCGGCACGCCGAAGCGCATCAGGCCGCCGGGGCCTTCGTCGCGCTCGTAGACGGTGACCGTGTGGCCGCTCCTGTTCAGCTCGGCCGCGACCGCCATGCCTGCCGGGCCCGAGCCGATCACGCCGACGGTCTTGCCGGTGCGGCGATCGGGCGGCTCGGGCACGACCCAGCCCTCGTCGAACGCGCGCTCGGCGATCGCCAGCTCGATCTGCTCGATCGCGACCGCCTCGTCGTTGATCGCCAGCACGCACGCCGACTCGCACGGCGCCGGGCAGATGCGGCCCGTGAACTCGGGGAAGTTGTTGGTCGCGTGCAACTGGACGATCGCGTCCTGCCACTTGTCGCGGTAGACGAGGTCGTTCCAGTCCGGGATCAGGTTCCCGAGCGGGCAGCCCTCGTGGCAGAACGGCACGCCACAGTCCATGCAGCGCGCGCCCTGTCTGCGCAGCTCGTCCTCCGGCTGGAGGTCGAAGTACTGCGCGTAGTCGTTGACGCGCTGTCTGGGATCGCGCTTGTCGAAGCCGACCCGATGGATCTTGAGGAAGCCGCCGAGCTGTCCCATGGCCTATGCCCCTGCCGGCTCGGCGGCGGCCTGCTCCGCGGCGGCGGCCGCGGCGCGCTCGGCGAGCGCGCGCTTGTAGTCGCGGGGCATCACCTTCGCGAAGCGTGACACGCACGCGTCCCAGTCGTCGAGCATGTCCTGCGCGACGGGGGAGCCGGTGCGCGCGGCGTGCTCGGCGATCAGGTCCTTCAGCTCGGCCTCGTCGTGCTCGCTGAGCGCGTCCAGGTCGACGAGCTCGGTGTTGCAGCGGCCGGCGAAGTCGCCGCGCTCGTCGTAGACGTAGGCGATCCCGCCGCTCATGCCGGCGGCGAAGTTGCGGCCGGTCGGGCCGAGCACGGCGACGCGGCCGCCCGTCATGTACTCGCAGCCGTGGTCGCCGACGCCCTCGACGACGGCGTGGGCGCCCGAGTTGCGCACCGCGAAGCGCTCGCCCGCCAGCCCGCGGAAGAACGCGCGCCCGGCCGTCGCGCCGTAGAGCACGGTGTTGCCGACGATCACGTTCTCGTCCGCATGGAAGCCGGCGTCGTCCGGCGGGTACACGGTCACGATGCCGCCGGCGAGCCCCTTGCCGGTGTAGTCGTTCGTCTCGCCCACGAGCGTGAACGTGACGCCCGGCATCAGCCAGGCGCCGAAGCTCTGGCCGGCCGAGCCCGTCAGCGCCACCTCGATCGTGCCCTCGGGCAGCCCCTCAGGCCCGAAGCGGCGGGCGATCTCGCTCGACAGCAGCCCGCCGACGGTGCGGTTGACGTTGCGCACGGCTGTCGCGATGCGGGTCGGCTTGCGCCGCTCGAGCGCCTCGTCGGCCTGACGCAGCAGCTCCCAGTCGAGCGCGTCGTCGAGCACCGGGTCCGGCGGGCGCGTGCGGTGACGCGGCTCGCCCTCGGCCACCTCCGGCATCGCGAAGATGCTCGTGAGATCGACGCCGCGCGCCTTCCAGTGCTCGATCGCCGCGTCCATCTCCAGCAGCTCGGTGCGGCCGATCAGCTCGTCGTAGGTGCGCACGCCGAGCGCCGCCATCAGCTCACGCGCCTCCTCGGCGACGAAGAAGAGGTACTTGACGACGTGCTCGGGCGTGCCCTGGAAGCGCCTGCGCAGCTCGGGGTCCTGGGTCGCGATCCCGACCGGGCAGGTGTTGAGATGGCAGACGCGCATCATGATGCAGCCCATCGCGATCAGCGGCGCGGTCGAGAAGCCGACCTCGTCGGCGCCGAGCAGTGCGGCGATCACGACGTCGCGGCCCGTCTTCATCTGACCGTCGGCCTCGACCGTGATGCGGGAACGCAGGTCGTTGAGCAGCAGCGTCTGCTGCGTCTCGGCCAGGCCGATCTCCCACGGGATGCCGGCCGCCTGGATCGAGGACTGCGGCGAGGCGCCCGTGCCGCCGTCGTGGCCGGAGATCACGACGTGGTCGGCGTTCGCCTTCGCGACGCCCGCGGCGACCGTCCCGACGCCGACCTCGGCGACGAGCTTGACCGACACTTCGGCGCGCGGGTTCGAGCAGCGCAGGTCGTAGATGAGCTGCTTGAGGTCCTCGATCGAGTAGATGTCGTGGTGCGGCGGCGGCGAGATCAGGCCGACGCCCGGCGTCGAGTTGCGCAGCCAGGCGATGTAGTCGTCGACCTTGTGGCCGGGGAGCTGACCGCCCTCGCCCGGCTTCGCGCCCTGCGCCATCTTGATCTGGAGGCGGTCGGCGTTGACGAGGTAGTGAGGAGTGACCCCGAAACGGCCCGACGCGATCTGCTTGATCGAGGAGCGGCGCTCGTCGTCGAATCGCGCCGGGTCCTCCCCGCCCTCGCCCGTGTTCGACTTCGCGCCGAGCCGGTTCATCGCGACCGCGAGCGCCTCGTGCGACTCGCGCGAGATCGCGCCGAGGCTCATCGCGCCGGTCGAGAAGCGCTTGACGATCTCCTCCGCCGGCTCGACCTCCTCCAGCGGGATCGGCCGCTCCAGCGTCTTGAATCTCATCAGGCCGCGCAGCGACGCCTTGCGCGCCGCCTCGTCGTTGACCGATCTGGCGAACTCGCGGTAGGTCTGAAGGCCCTCGCCGTTCTGGGAGCGGACCGAGTGCTGGAGCAGCGCGACCGTGTCCGGGTTCCAGATGTGCAGCTCGCCGTCGCGGCGCCACTGCAAGACGCCGCCGACCGGCAGCACTTCGCGGCCGGTGCGCGGATAGGCGCGGAAGTGGCGCTCGAGCGCCTCCTTCGCGAGCACGTCGATGCCGATGCCGCCGATGCGCGAGGCGGTGCCCGTGAAGTGCTGCTCGACGAGCTCGGGCGCGAGCCCGACCGCCTCGAAAATCTGCGCGCCGCAGTAGGACTGGAAGGTCGAGATCCCCATCTTCGAGAACGTCTTCAGCAGGCCCTTGCCGATCGCTCTGACGATCCGCTGCTCGGCCGTCTCGCGGTCGAGGTCGACCGGCAGCAGGCCGCGGTCGGCCAGCTCGTCGAGCGACTCGAACATCAGGTACGGGTTTATCGCGGCGGCGCCATAGCCGATCAGCGTCGCCATGTGATGAATCTCGCGCGGCTCGCCGGTCTCGACCACGAGGCCGCAGCGCAGGCGCGTGCCGGCGCGTACGAGGTGATGGTGAACGGCGGCGACCGCCAGCAGCGACGGGATCGCGACGCGCTCGGGCCCGAGGTTGCGGTCCGACAGGATCAGGATGTTCGCGCCGCGCTCGATCCACGCCGAGGCCTCGGCGCAGATCGCCTCCACGCGCCACTCCATCCCCTCCGCCCCCAGTTCGATCGGCCACGTGAGGTCGATCGTGGCGGCGTGGAAGACGTCGTGCGAAACCTGGCGCAGCTTCTCGAGCTCGTGGTTGCGCAGGATCGGCTGGCGCATGAAGAGCTGGTGCGCGTGCGCCGGCGACTCCGTCAGCAGGTTCACCTCAGCGCCGACCGACGTGAAGAGGCTCATCACGACCGACTCGCGGATCGGGTCGATCGGCGGGTTCGTGACCTGCGCGAAGAGCTGCTTGAAGTACGCGAACAGCGGCGGCTGGCGGTCGGACAGGACCGCCAGCGCGGCGTCGTTGCCCATCGAGGCGGTCGGCTCCTCGCCGTTGGCCGCCATCGGGGCGATCACCATCCGCAGGTCCTCCTGCGAATAGCCGAACGCGAGCTGCTTGGAGCGCAGCGGCTCGACGCGCGGCGCCCGCGGCGCACGATCGGGCAGGTCGTCGAGGTTCACGACGCGCTCGGCGTACCACTCGCCGTAGGGACGCTGGCCGGCGACCTGCGCCTTGACCTCCTCGTCCTCGACGATGCGGCCCTGCTCGAGGTCGACGAGGAAGACCTTGCCCGGCTGGAGGCGTCCTTTGCGAACGATCTCGCTCGGCGGCGCTCTTACGACGCCGGTCTCGGAGGCGAGCACGACGTAGCCGTCGGCCGTCTGCACCCAGCGACCTGGACGCAAGCCGTTGCGGTCGAGCGTCGCGCCGACCTGGCGCCCGTCGGTGAAGGCGACGACGGCCGGGCCGTCCCACGGCTCCATCACGCACGAGTGGTAGTCGTAGAAGCCGCGCACGGCGGGCGGCAAGTCGGTGCGGTCGCGGTAGGCCTCAGGCACCATCATCATCACCGCGTGGGCGATCGACCGGCCCGCGAGCGTCAGCAGCTCGAGCACGTTGTCGAACGTCGCCGAGTCCGAGCCCCCCTGACGCACGACCGGCATCAGCTTCTGCAGGTCGTCGCCGAACAGCTCGGAGGCAAGCTGCGACTCGCGCGCGCGCATCCAGTTGACGTTGCCGCGCACGGTGTTGATCTCGCCGTTGTGGGCGATCATGCGGTACGGATGCGCCAGCTCCCAGCTCGGGAACGTGTTCGTCGAGAAGCGCGAGTGGACGAGCGCGAGGCGCGTCGCGAAGCGCGGGTCCTTGAGGTCGGGGAAGTAGCCCGACATCTGCGGCGCCGTCAGCATGCCCTTGTACACGACGGTGCGCGAGGAGAGGCTCGGGATCGCGAGATCCGCGCCGGCCGCCTTCTCGATCAGCCGGCGGATCGCGTAGAGCTTGCGCTCGAAGGCGTCCTGGTCCGGGAGTTCGTCGCTGGCGGCGAGCAGCACCTGGCGGATCCGCGGCGCGGCCCTGCCCGCGACGACGCCGACGTGCGCGTCGTCGACCGGCACGTCGCGCCAGCCGAGCACGCGCTGCCCCTCCTGCGCGACGACGCCCTCGATCAGCGCCACGAGCTCGTCGTGGCGTGCCCGATCATGCGGCAGGAAGCACATGCCGATGCCGTAGCGGCCGAGCAGCGGCAGCTCGAAGTCCAGCGCCGCGCGCAGGAACGCGTCGGGGAGCTGGAGCAGTATCCCGGCGCCGTCGCCCGTCGTCGGGTCGGCGCCGGCCGCGCCGCGGTGCTCGAGGTTCTCGAGCGCGTAGAGCGCACGCTCGATGACGCCGTGATCGGCCCCCTCGGTGAGCTTGGCGACGAACGCGACGCCACAGGCGTCGTGCTCGTTTCCGGGGTGGTAGAGGCCAACGGCCTGCGGGGGCTTCATCTCGTGCATGGATCCTGTGTTCCCGATGGGCGGCGCGAACACTGAGAGGAGGCCACAGGGTACCAGTGGAGGACGCTCGCGCATTGCGCCAGCGAACGGTCTGACGGGCGGGCCGGCTTCAGCCGCGCGTCTTGGCTCTGGCCCGGGGTCTCGCGGACGCCTTGGCGCGCGGGCGTCTCGCCGGGGCGGGGGCGGAGCCGCCGTTGGCGCGCACGGCCGCGACGCTCGCCTCGAGCGCCGCCATCAGGTCCGGAACCGCCGCCGGCGCGGCCGCCGCCGGCTGCACCGCGACCTCCTCGCCGGCGGCCTTGCGGTCGATCAGATCCAGCACGCGCTCGCGGTATTCGTCTCTGTACGCCGTCGGGTCGAACGGCACCGACAGCGACTCGATGAGCTGGCCGGCCATCGCGACCTCGCGCGCGTTCGCATCGACGTCGTCGAGCGCCTCCAGCTCGTCGAGCCGGTCGGGCGAGTTGACCTCGTCGCCGTAGAGCATCGTCGAGAGCATCAGCACGCCGTTCGCGGGGCGCAGCGCGCAGAGCTGCTGACGCGTGCGCAGGACGAAGCGGCCGATCGCGACCTTGCCGGCCTGCTCCATCGCCTCCAGCAGCAGCGCGTAGGGCTTCGCGCCGCCGGTCGCCGGCGCGACCAGGTAGGCGCTGTCGTAGTAGACGGGATCGATGTCCGCCAGCTCGACGAACGCCTCGAGGTCGATCGTCTTCGTGCGGCGCGGGTCGAGCGCGTCGAGCTCGTCCTGTCTGACGATCACGTAGCGCTCGGGCGCGATCTCGAAGCCCTTCACGACGTCCTCGAACGAGACCTCCTCGCCGTCCGCCGGGCAGACGCGCTTCTGCTGTATGCGCACGCCGTCTCTCGCGTGCAACTGGTGGAAGCGCACCGTCTTCGGGGACGTGGCGCTGTAGAGCTTGATCGGCACGTTGACCAGCCCGAAGCTGATCGCGCCGCTCCAGATCGCGCGAGGCATGGGCCGTTTCTACTACCCGCCGGCCGCGCCGGCAACCCGCGAACGGCGACTTGCGCGGCGCTCAGCCGGGCTACGCGCTCAGTGCCGACGGCCCGATCGCGTCCGCCATCCGCTCGAGCGACCGGCGCAGCAGGCGCGAGACGTGCATCTGCGAGATGCCGACGCGCTCGGCGATCTCGCGCTGCGTGAGCCCGGCGAAGAAGCGCAGCAGCAGGATGCGCCGCTCGCGCTCGCTGAGCGTCGAGAGCCCGCGGCCCAGCTCGACGCGCTGCTCGGCGGCCGCGAAGCCGGGGTCCTCGGCGCCGATGCGCGCGACCGGCTCGCCGTCCTCGCCCAAGGGCTCGTCGAGCGGGACGGTGCTGTAGGCCTGGGCGCCCTGGAGCGCCTCGAGCACCTGCTCCGGCGTCGTGCCCGTCGCCTCGGCGAGGTCCTCGATCGTCGGCGAGCGGCCGAGCTTCGTCGAGAGCCGATCGACTTCGCGCGTGACCTTCGCACTCAGCTCCTGAAGCCCGCGCGAGACGCGCACCGACCAGGCGCGGTCGCGGAAGTGGCGCTTGATCTCGCCGAGGATCGTCGGGACGGCGAAGGTCGAGAAGCGCAGCTCGCGATCGAGGTCGAAGCGGTCGACGGCCTTGATCAGGCCGACGCAGCCGACCTGCTCGAGGTCGTCGAGCGGCTCACCGCGGTTCGCGTAGCGGCGCGCGAGGGAACGCACCAATGGCATCATCCGTTCGATCAGGAGGCTGCGAGCCTGCTCGTCGCGCTCCTCGTGCCAGCGGCGCAACAGCTCGTGCTCGTCGACCAGCGGATCGACCGGCAGGCGAACGACCGTGGCGGACATGTCGTGCCTCCTTCGTGGCGGAAACCGGCTGACCGTCATCCTCTTAGGCGAACGGGGGATGACAAGGTGGACAGACGCGGTCACTGGCGCTGACGCGTCCGCTGCGGTACAAACCCTAGGTGGACAAAGGTGGGCAGACAGTCAGTGCCACTGAGTTCGCGGAACTGACTGGCGTCTCACGCGAGCGCCTGCGCACCTGGGAGCGGCGCTTCGACTTCCCGCGCCCGGCGCGGGTCGCGCGCGGTCCGCGCCGCTATGCGATCGCCGACGCGCCACGTGTCGTCGCGGTGCGGCGCGCCGCCGAGCAGGGCGTCCCGCTCCCGCGTGCGATCGCCGAGGCGACGAGCGCGTCGGAGGTCGACGTCTCGGACGCGACGCTCGCGGCGGTCTCGGTCGTGGCGCCGATCCCGGTCGTGCTCGTCGCCGGTCCCGAGCCGCTGAGCGTCACGTGGCTGAGCGGCTCGCTCCAGGCGCTCGACGGGACGATCGCACCCGGCACGCCCCTCGACGCGCTGCCGTGGTTCCTGGGCAGCGACCTCGAACGCACGCTGCGGACGCTGTTCGCCGGCGACACCGCGACGCTCGAGTGCGCGCACCCGTCGTGGGCCGGCGGCGCCGGGCTCGAACGCTCGATCGCCTACCGCGTGCCGGCCCATGCCGGCGAGCCGCCGATGGTCGCGCTCGTCGGAATCGATCGCGACGAGGAGCGGCGCGCACGCCGGGAGCTCGGCGAGATGCAGCAGGAGCTGACGCGCGTGCGGGTACGCGAGCAGCGACGCCAGCGCTGGCTCGCGCTCGCCGCCTCGCTCGCGGAACGGTTCCAGCACGACGCCGGGGAGGCGCTGCTGGCGAGCACCGTCGACACGCTCGTACGCCGGCTGGGCGCGGTCGACGCGGGGGTGGCGCTCTACGTGGCCGGCCAGCTCGCGCTCGGCTCGACGAGCCGCGGCCTGCTCGGACCGCACATGGTGACGGTCACGCGCTACGACGACCTCGCCACGCTGATGCAGCGCGGGGTCTCCGACTGGCTGGCGCCCGCGACCGCGAGCGCGTTCGGGGTGCACGCCGGGCTGCACTGCCTGGCGGTGCCGCTCGGCGTCGTCGGCGAGCGGCTCGGCATGCTGCTGCTCGTGTTCGACGAGCAGGCCGCGCTTGACGAGGACATCCGCAACGTGCTGACCGTCGTGGCGGCGGGCCTCGGCTTCGTCGTCCTGCGCGACCGCCTGGTCGCCCCCTCGCAGGGCGCCGTGCCGCCGGGCGTCTGAGCGCGCGCGAGCGGCGCTGCGGCTCAGAAGAGGCGCCCCTCGGGCACGTCGAGCGTGCGCTCGAGCGGCCACGAGCACAGCGAACCGCGGCCGGGACAGCCGTCGCAGATGCGCGGGCCGGGATCCGTCGCGACCGGGAAGCGCCGCTGGAGGACGGCGTCGGCGCGGGCGGACAGCTCGGCGGCGAGCGTCGGCAGGTCGGCGCGGGCGAACGTCTCGGCGGCCGGTTCGGCGGGCCGTTCCAGGAAGACGTGCACGACCTCGACCGTCTCGGCGCCGTCGCGCAGCGCCGCGAGCGCGTAGGCGGCGCGCTGGAGGCGGTAGCCCTCGGCTGCGAGCCGCTCCGGATCGGCTTCGGCGGCAAGGCGATCGCTCTTGTAATCCACCACCACCGTCCGCTGGCCCTCGCGTCCGATCGCGTCGAGAACGCCCACGAGCGGGATCTCCCCCAGGCTGAGCGAGAAGGGCTGCTCGCGGCGCAGCTCTTCGAGGGAGCCGATCCGCGCGCAGAGGTCGCTGGCGAGGAAGCCGGCGATCAGGTCGGCGATCTCCTGGGCCGCGGCCGCCGCGAGCTGAGCGCCCGCCTGGCCGCCCGCGACGCGGACCGCGGCGGCATCGGGCGGGACCGGTCGCGCGAAGTCGAGCCGCTCAAGCAACGAGTGGACGATCCGCCCGCGCGCGCGCGGGTCCAGATCGACGCCGCGCCCGCCCGACCCGAAGCCCGTGTCGGTCGGCGGCAGCCCGAGCACCCGTTCGAGATAGAAGCGGTAACCGCAGCGTGCGTGCTGCTGGAGGCTGGTGTAGCTGAGCGCGGCGACCGGGGGCGGCGGCGGCGGGACCGGCTCGGGTCCAGCGCTGCCGCGGGCGGGTCCTGTCGGCTCCGGGTGCGCGGGGGCGGCAGACGCCGAGGGCGCCGCCGCCGGTAGCTCGGCGAGCAGGGGTCGCCGCGCGATCGTGACGGCGACGGTCACGCCGTCGTGCTCGGCGAGCGTGCGGGGCTCGGCGTCGGGGAGACAGCGGCGGTCGATGTCGGGCACGAACGCCGGGGCGAGCCACGTCAGCGGCGGGGCGCCGGGTCTCGCCTCCGGCCACGGCTCGCACGCGACCGCGCCGGAGAGGATCAGCCGCTCGCGCGCGCGGGTGACGGCGACGTAGAACAGGCGGGCCTCTTCGTCGGCCTCGGCGCGGCGCCGCTTTTCGGCGAGCGCGCGGTAGGCGAGCGCGGGGCGGGATCGGCCGCCGCCGAGCCGTCTGAGGCGGATCCCGACGCGGCCGTCGCGCCCGACGCGCACCAGCTCGCGGCCGGCCGCCGGCGACTCGCGGCCGAGGTCGGCGATGCACACGACCGGGAACTCGAGGCCCTTCGCGCGGTGGATCGTCATCACGCGCACGGCGTCGAGCGCCTCGCCCTCGACGGGCGCTTCGCTCTCGCGCTCGTCGCCGGAGGCGTCGGCGCCGCCGACGAGCGCGCGCACGAGGTCGGCGAAGCCGCGCAGGTCACGGCCGTGCTCGGCCTCGTGCTCGCGCGCGAGCCGCATCAGCTTGCGCACGTTCGCCAGGCGCCGCGCGCCGCCCTCCATCCGCAGCAGCGCGCGGTCGTAGCCGGTGCGCGCGAGCGCGCGATCGATCAGCGCCTCGAGGCCGTGGCGCGGCGCGGCGCGGCGCTCGGCCGGGAGCCATTCGCGCAGCCACTCGACGCGGGCGCGATCCTCGGCGGACAGGCGCTCCAGCAGTGCGTCGTCGTCGATCAGGGTCCACCACGGGTCGCGGCCGCTCGCGCGCGCCGCCGCCGCGAGCTGCACGAGCCCGTCGCTGGAGACGCCGACGAGCGGCGACGCGAGCAGCGTGTAGAGCGCGATCCCGTCGCGCGGGTTCGCGAGCACGCCGAGGTAGGAGACGAGGTCGCGCACCTGCTGCTGGGACCAGTAGCCGCGCCCGCCGATCACGTACGTCGGCACGCCCAGCTCTACGAGCGCGCGCTCGTAGACGGCGAGGTCGCCGGTCGCGCGCAGCAGCAGCACGATCTCGCCGGGCGGACGGCCGCCGTCGATCAGCTCGCGCACGCGCGCGGCGAGCAGGCGCGCCTCGGCGAGGCGCCAGAGCGGCGCGGGCGGAACGGCGCCGGGGGCGGTGAGGCCGGCCGCGGTCCAGTCGGCCGCGCGGTCGGTGACGAGCAGCTCGACGCGCGGCGCGACGGAAGGGTCGGCGGGCTCGTCGCGCCCGGCTCTCAGCGGCGTGAAGCTCTCGCCGAAGCGCGGCGAAAACGCCTGGTTGAAGGCGCGCAGCAGGGTCTCGTGGCTGCGGAAGTTGGTCGCGAGGGTCGCGACCGCGCCGCGCTGTGCCATCGCGGCGCGCAGGCCGCGGAAGAGGCGCACGTCGGCGTGGCGGAAGCCGTAGATCGACTGAAGCTCGTCGCCCACGGCGAACAGGTCGGGGCCAACGATCCGCTCGAGCAGTTCGAGCTGCAACGGGTTCGTGTCCTGGAACTCGTCGACCAGCACGTGACGGAAGCGCTCGGCGTAGCGCGTGCGCAGGTGCTCGTGCTCGCGCAGCAGGCCGTTCGCGCGCAGCTCGAGGTCTTCGAAGTCGAGCCCGGAGGCGGCCCGCTTCGCCTCCGCGTAACGGCGGTCGAACGCCTGGAGCAGCGCGTCGAGCAGCGCGTGCGCGGGCAGCGCGGCCGCGTCGGCGCAGGCGTCGGCGAACGCTGCGAGGGCCGTCCTGTACGCCTCGCAGCCCGGGCCGGTGAGCGCGACGCCGTTGCCTCTGAGCGCGAGCGCGTCGACGTCCTCGGGTGTCGGCGGCCGCTCGAACGGGCGCTCCAACAGCGCCGCGCAGGCGGCGAGGCGCTCGCGCGCGCGCTCGACCGTCCTGCCGTCGCGCGCCTCCTCCAGCTCGACGGCCGCTTGCGCGCGCGCGATCGCAAGCGCGGCGTGCGCCGCCCGGAGGTCGGCCGGGTGCGGCCGCGGCAGGTGCGGGCGCTCGACGCCGCGGCTGCGCAACTCGCCGTGCAGCGCGACGATCGCCTCGCGCAGCTCGGCCGGGCGATAGGCGGCGATCAGCTCGAGCGCGGCGTCGCCGTGCGCGGCGACGAGGTCGTCGAGCGCGGCGCCGAAGGCGTCGGCGGCGAGGCGCCGGGCGACGCGCTCGTCGAGCACCGCGAAGCGCGGGTCGAGGCCGGCCGCGAGCGCGTGCGTGCGCAGCAGTCGCGCGCAGAAGCTGTGGATCGTGGAGATCCACCCGCCCTCGGTCGCGCGCGCCCGCTCGCCGTCGCCGAGCGCCTCGAAGCGGGCGCGCACGCGCGCCTTCAGCTCGGCGGCCGCCTTCTCGGTGAACGTGATCGCGAGGATGCGGCCGACGTCCGTGTCGGGCTCCGACGCAAGCCGCACGTAGCGCTCCGCCATCACCGACGTCTTGCCGCTGCCGGCCGTCGCGGTCAGCAGGAGGCCGCCGTCGTGCGCGATCGCCGCCCGCTGCTCGGGCGTGAACGCCGGCGGGGCGCCAGTCGCGGTGCTCACTGGTCCGCCGCCCGGCAGATTCCCGGATACGCGCAGCCGTTCGGCGAGCACGTCTCCGGCGTCGCGCACAGCTCGCCGCCGCGCAGCCGCGCCGCCAGCTCGCAGGCGCGCGCGGCGGCCGCGTCGAGCTCGGCGTCGAGCTCCTCGCGCGAGCGGCGGTCGGTGTCGAACGCCAGCTCGCCGACGTCGGCGTCCTCGCTGACGAGCCCGCGGGCGCGCAGGTCCTCGCCGCGCAGCGGCTGGTAGACGCCGCCGACCGGCTCGCGTCTGAGCAGCTCGCGCACCGCGACCATGTAGAGCGCGACCTGAAGCTGGTCCTCCGCGCGCCATCTCGCGACCGGCCAGCCTCTGCCGGGCTTGCCGCTCTTGTAGTCGCGCACGAGCGCGCGACCGGCGGCGTCGAGGTCGACGCGGTCGATCACGCCGCGCAGGCGCAGCGCGCCTTCGCCGAGCGCGAGCGGCGGGAGCCCGGCCTCGTCCATGCCGAATCCCAGCTCCAGCTCCGTCGGAGCGAAGCCGCCGCCGGCCTGCGCCTCGTGCGCGAGCAGGCGCAGCACGTCGGCGGCGATCTCGTGCGCGGCGGCGGCCTGCGCCGCGGCGCCGCGGCCGAGCACGAGCCGTGCCGCCTCTTCGGCGACGACCTCGCGCACGAGCGCGCCCGCGTCCTCCAGCGCCGCGGACGTGAGCGGCCAGGCGAGTCGGCCGAGCACGCGCTCCAGCACGCGGTGCACGCAGCTCCCGCGCGCGATCGCGTCAGGATCGGGCTCGAACGCGTCGGGGCGCAGCTCGCTCTCCACGAGCCAGCGCACGGGACAGCGCGCGTACTTCTCCAGCCCGCCGGCCGACAGCACCTCGCGCTGACGCAGCGCGGCTTGGGCGGCGGCCCCGAGCGACGCGAGCGGCGGCGGCGTCGCCCGCGGCGCCGCGAGCGCCGCGGCGCGAGCGCGTTCCGCCTCGGTCGGCGCCTCGTCCGCCGGCCACGTTACGGCGGACAGCGGCCGGTGGCGCACCGGCAGCTCGTCGAGCAGCGCACGCACGTCCTCGACGAAGAACGACGGCAGCGCGGGGTTGCCCTCCTCGTCCGCGTCGCGGCAGCTCAAGATCAGCCGGCGGCGCGCGCGCGATGCGGCCGCGTAGAAGAGGTAGCGCTCGTCGGCGAGGCGGTCGTCGCGCGCCGCGAGCCGCAGCCCGGCGGCGCCGTTGAGCGCGCGCCGCTCTTCGTCGGAGAGGAACGGCTCGGGCGCGGCGGGACGGGGGAACACGCCCTCCTGGAGCCCGCAGAGGATCACCGTGTCGAAGCGGCGCGCGCGGATCGCGAGCGGGTCGGCGACGAGCACCGCGGGCGGGTGGGACGGGCGGGACGGGGTGATCCCGACCGGCACCTCGAGCCGCTCGAGCGCGGCCAGCAGGGTGTCCGGCGCGGGCGCGCGCCGCGGGTCCGCGCCGGCCAGCTCCGCCAACTGCCCGAGCGCGTCCAGCAGCGCCGCGAGCGCGCGCGCGTCGACCTCCTCGTCGGGATCGAGCTGCGCCGCCTGGCCGCGGTGCGGCGCGGCGAACAGCGTGCGCGCCTCGCGCCCGAGCGCCGCGAGCAGCGGCTGCGCGCCGTCGGCGGCGGCGCCGCGCAGCCGGTCGAGCTCGCGCAGCGGCCAGCCGCCGGGCGCCTCCTCCCACGCGGCGCGGGCGCCCGCGAGGTCCGCGATCGCACGGCGGCGCAGCGTCAGCTCGAGCCGATCCGCCAGCTCGAGCCGCTCCAGGCGGCCGGGCGTGCGCAGGTAGGCCAGCAGCTCCCGCGGACCGGCTTCGTCGGGATGCAGCGCACAGCGCGCGAGCGCGAACAGGCCGCGGCCGAGCGCGGTATGCGCGAGCGGCAGGCGGCGCTGGAGCGCGTACGGGATCCCGTAGGCGCCGAGCACCTGCTCCAGCAGCGCCGCGCCGCGCTCCGGCGCGCGCAGCACGACGGCGACCTGCTCCGGCGGGACCCGCTGCTCGCGCAGCAGCGCGAGCAGCTCGGCGGCGACCAGCTCCGCCTCGGCCCGCTCGCCGCCGGCGACGAGCAGCTTGACCGCGTCGCCGGCCGCCACGCGCGGGGCGCCCGGCTCGAACAGGTGGCGCTCGATGTGGTGGAGCGCCGCGCGCGCGGCGGGCGCGTAGTGCGCGTCGTCGGACGGCAGCTCCCGCACGTCGCTCGCGATCTGGCCCAGCTCCGCGACGAGCGCGGCGGAGCGGCCGGCGAACGCGGTGCGGCCGGCCTCGTACGTGAGCGAGACGATCACCTCGGCGTCCGCGACGCGCGCGAGCGTCTCGACCGCGTCGCGCTCGAGCGGGGTGAGGTCGTCGAACCCGTAGAGGAAGACCGGCGTCGTCCCCCACGCCCCCGGCGACGTCCGCAACGCGTCGAGCGCCCGCCAGGCGAACAGCTCGGGATCGACGCGGCCGAGCCGCTCGAGCCCGCGCGCGTACCAGTTGTAGATCGCCGCCGCCTCGTGCGCGGCCGGCGTCGCCTGCGGCCATGCGCGCACGGCGGCGGTGAAGCGCTGCGGCGTGATCAGCGAGCGCTCCAGCTCGGCGACGAACGCCAGCGCCGAGGCGAGAAAGCCGCGCGTGGCGGCGACCGGCGCGAGCGCCGCGAGCGGCGCGTCAGCGATCGCCGCGGCGACGAGCCGCTCGCGCTGGAGCGGCCCGACCGTGCGCGCCCACCAGCCGGCGCGCCGCGCGATCTCGCGCATCAGACCGGCGAACGTCGTGACGCGACCGGACTGGGTCGCGCGCTCGCCGGTCAGCTCGCGCGCGAACGACGCGGCGTCGTCGAGCGTCGGCACGACGAGCCACGGCGCCTGGCGGCGGCGCGCGCGGAACGCGTCCAGCACGACGCCGGCCTTCGCCGAGTTCGCGGGTCCGGTGACGAGCGTGAGCGGCATCGGTCCGACATCGTCGCGCGCGACGGGGACGCCTCAGCGTGTGAGCAGCTCGCGCAGGGTGTCGGCGAGATAGGCCGGCCGCTGGATCACGTCGGCGTGCGTGAAGCGGACGACGCGCCAGCCGACGCGGAGGAGCCGGGCGTCGCGGGCGCGATCCGCCTGGAACGCCGCGCGGTCGTGGTGGTACGCCCAGCCGTCGAGCTCGACGATGACGCGCTGGTCGGGCCACGCCGCGTCGACTCTGAGACCGTCGATGCGGGGGTTCGTCAGCGGCCGCGGCAGGTCGGCGGCATCGAGGAGGGCGACAAAGCGGTCCTCGAGCTCGGAGACGGTGAGGGTCGTCGCAAGCGCCTCGTGCTCGGCGGGCGCCTGCTTCAGCCGCTTTGCGCCAGCGTCCCGCCGGCCATCGAGGCGGTCCTGCACCTCGTGGACGACCGCAGGGCCGAGGCGGCGAGCGCGGTCGGTCTCGCGCACGAGCTTGCCGAGCTGGTCCGGGGTGAGGGTCCCCGCGAGGTCGACAAGGGTCCGCGGGAGCGTCGTGGCGGGCACACCGCTGCGAGTCGTCACATCGCGGGCGGTGAGCGTCGTCGTGCGGTGAACGACGATGCCGCGCATGGCGACGCGGCGGGTGGTGGCGACGTCGATCGCCCCATCGCCTTCGCGGATCCGGTGGAGTGCGGCAGCGGAGCGGTGGCTCAGTGCCGCGCCCGGCCCCACCGCCAGCACCGCGGCGAGCCAGCGCCCCTCGCGGCGGAGCTGGGCATGGCCGACGGCGTAGACGCCCGAGTGGAGTCTCAGCAGCCGGCCGCTCCGCAAGCGCACCTCCAGGGTCTTCGGCGACACGCCCGCATCGAGGAGCTGCCGCCGGGAGACCACACCGTGCTGGCGAGCCGCCAGCTTTCCGATCACTCCAGCTCGATGACTGTCAAATCGCACCCCTCTGAGGGGTGCGGATTGCGCCTCACCCGCCATGCCGCCCATCGTGGCAAGGAAAAGCGAACGTGTGGGACGCGGAATGTGCCGGTTCTGCGGAGAGCGGCCGCGCGTTATGCGACGGCGGATTCGGCCGGGGCCTCGGCGGGGGGGCCGGCCCCGTCGGCGCCGGCCGCGTCGGCCGCGGCCTCCTCCGCCTCCGGCGGCTTTGCGCCCTCGCGCGCCCACGGCTCGTCGAACTCGACGCGCCAGCGGCCTTCGTCCGTCTGCTCGAGCGCGAGGCGGGCGCGGAAGGATCTGCCCGCGCGGCTTCTGAAGCCCGTCACCGGTCTCTCCGTCCGTCCTGTCCGGATGAGCTCGCGCACGATCGCGGCGGTGAGCGTCTTGCCGGCCTTCGCCTTCCAGATCACGAAGCCGCACCCCGGGTCGTCTCGTGACCAGCACGAATAGCCCTTGCGGTTCTCGACGATGTCGTGGCCGCAGACCGGGCACGGCCCGAGGTTCGCGCGCGGGATGCGCACGTCTCTGAGCTTCTCGTCGAGCGTCGCGACGGTGGACTCGGCGAATCTGACGATGTCGGACATGAAGGCGGGGCGCGTGTCCTCGCCCGTCTCGATGCGCGCCAGGCGATGCTCCCAGTCGCCGGTCAGCGACGGCGACGTGAGCTGGTGGCCGTCGAGCAGGCGCACGACGTTCAAGCCCTTTTCGGTCACGACCAGGGCGCGCGCGTCGCGCTCGATGTAGCCGACCGCGAGCAGGCGCTCGATGATCGCCGCGCGCGTCGCCGGCGTGCCGATGCCGGAGTCCTTCATCGCCTCGCGCAGCTCCTCGTCGTCGACGAGTCTGCCGGCCGTCTCCATCGCGGCCAGCAGCGAGCCCTCGGAGTAGCGCCGCGGCGGTCTCGTCACCTTCTCCTCGGAGCGGACGTCGCGCGTCTCGACGGCCTCGCCCTGCTCGAGTCTCGGCAGCCGCTGCTCGCGGCCCTCGTCCTCCTCGCCCTCGCGCGGCTCGGCGTCGACCCCCTCGCCGTAGACGCCGCGCCAGCCCGGCACGAGCATCACCTTGCCGCGCGTGCGGAAGACGTGGCCGGCGACCTCGGTCTCGACGCGCGTGTTCTCGAACACGGCCTCGGGGTGGAAGACGGCGAGGAAGCGGCGCACGACGAGGTCGTAGATGCGCCGGTCGTCGTCGCCCATCTGCTCGACCGGATGGGTCGCGTTCGTCGGGATGATCGCGTGGTGGTCGGTGACCTTCTCGTTGTTGACGACGCGGCCGAGCGGCAGCATGTCGAGCCCGGTCACGTAGCGCGCGCCCTCGGCGTAGACGCGCTGCTCGCCGACGATCGCGGCGATCGGCTTGATCTCCGGGATCATGTCGCTCGGCAGGTAGCGCGAGCTGGTGCGCGGATACGTCAGCGCCTTGTGCTCCTCGTACAGCCGCTGGGCGGCGGCCAGAGTCCGCCGCGCGGAGAAGCCGAAGCGCGAGTTCGCGTCGCGCTGCAAGGAGGTGAGGTCGTAGAGCAGCGGCGCGCGCTCTCTGCGCGTCGATCTCTCCAGCTTGGAGATGACCCCCTCGATGCCCTGACATGCCGCGACGATCGCGGCGGCCTCCTCGGCGGATGCCACCCGGGGCGCCGCGCCGGCGTGGTAGCGGCCCTCATAGAGCCGCTCCCCCGACGCCGCGAACGACCCGTCGACGATCCAATACGGCTCAGGTCTGAACGCCCGGATCTCCTCCTCGCGGCGCGCGAGGATCGCGAGCGTCGGCGTCTGCACGCGGCCCAGCGAGACCGCTCCGTCGAAGGACGAGCGCAGGCGGATCGTCGCGGCGCGCGTCGCGTTCATGCCGACGATCCAGTCGGCCTCGCTGCGCGAGCGGGCGGCGTCCTCGAGCGAGCGCATCTCCTCGCCCGGCCGCAGGCGCGAAAACGCCTCCTCGATCGCCGTCTTCGTCATCGAGGACAGCCACAGCCGCTGCACCGGCAATCTCGAACCGGCCTTCTCGTACAGATAGGCGAAGATCAGCTCGCCCTCGCGACCGGCGTCGCAGGCGTTCACGACGACGTCGACGTCGTCGCGCCCGAGCGCCCGCTTGACGACGTTCATCTGTCTTCTGGAGCGCTCGTCGCGCACGACGAGCTTGAACTTCGGCGGCACGATCGGCAGATCGGCCATACGCCATCTCTTGTACTTGTCGTCGTACTCGTCGGGCTCGGCGAGCTGCACGAGATGGCCGACCGCCCACGTGATCACGTGCCGCGGCCCCTCCAGCACGCCCTCGCCTCTCTGGAACGGCCCGGGCAGCACGCGCGCGAGGTCTCTGCCGACCGACGGCTTCTCCGCGATGACCAAGGTCTTGCTCATGAAGGCGTGGAGGGTAGCGATCCCGTCAGCCGGCGCATGCGCCGCTGTCGACCGGCCCGCTGCCGCGCGCGGCCGCGAGCGCGCCGCGCACGATCGCGTCGGGGACGCCGAACCCGCCCGGGGCGCCGCTCGTCGTGGCCGCGAAGACGGTCGTCAGCACCCGCCCCTGCGCGTCGACGACCGGGCCGCCCGAGTTGCCGCTGCGCACGCGCCCGCGCAGCGGCGTGACGTCGCGCCGCACCGGCCCGCGGCCGTAGGCGTCCTGCGAGAGGACCGTGCGGATGGCGCCGATGCGGCCTGCCTCCACGTCGAACGGCCCGTCGAGCGGGTAGCCGAGGATCGCTCCGGCCGTGCCCGGCGCGGGATCCGGCGCGAGCGCGAGCGGGCGCGCGGCCAGGCCGCCGACGCGCAGCACGGCGACGTCGTCGCGCACGTCGAGCTGGACGATCGTCGCGGGGCGGCTGCCAACGCCATCGCCCGGGACCTGGACGACCGTGTCGTGCTCGCCCGCCACGACGTGCGCGTTCGTGACGACGAGCCCCGGTCCGCCGACCCAGCCGCTGCCCTCGATTCCGAGCCCGCAGGCGGTGCCGAGGATCCGCACGACGCTCGGCGCCGCGGCGCGCACGCCGGCCGTACGCAGGACGGCCGGCGAGGGCGGCGCGACGCCGGCGCCCGGTCCCGCGATCGTCGGAAACGGGTCGAAGCGCGCGAGCGCGTGCAGGAGCGGACCCGACGGCGGCAGCAGCGCGTTGAGCTGGCGCAGCACGAACGAGCGCTGCACGTCGACGCGCAGGCTCGCGAGACCCGGCGTCTGGAGCACGACCGCGCTCGCCAGCCAGGCGAGGCCGAGGCCGATCGCGGCGCTCAGCACGGCGCCGAGCGCACCGTCGAGCGCACCGAGACCGGGTATCCACAGCCCGTTGCGCACGCGCGCGCCGAGGCGCTCGAGCGTGCTCGCGAAGATCCCGCCGACGAGCAGGGCGCCGGCGAGCGCGAACATCGGCGCGTAGGGCGAGCGCGCGCCTTCCGGCAGCAGCAGCGGCCCGACGCGCGCCCCGATCAGCGCGCCGCCGGCGAAGCCGACGAGCGCCAGCGCGCCGACGATGAAGCCGCGGCGGAAGCCGGCGAGCGCGAAGACCGCCATGAACGCGACGATGACCCAGTCGAGCGTCGTCATCTCCCGACAGCATGCAGGACGCGCAGGGCGGCCTCGCGCGCCGGTCGATCATCTACGCTCGCAGGCGTGGAGGCAGGTGACGGCAGGGCGCACTCGGCGCCGCGCTATTCCCGTTCCGACGTGGAGCGGCGCAGGCGGCTGGCGCGTCGCGGCCTGCCGCTGCTCGCAGGCGGCGGCGCGCTCGCCGTCGCGGTCGGTCTGCTCCTCGGCGGCGGCTCCAGCGCGGCGGAGCGCGCGACCGCGCAGCGCTTCGCGAGCGCGTGGGCGCGCGGCGACTACATCCGCATGTACGCGCTGCTCGACGCGCCGGCGAGAGCACGCAGCTCGTTCGCGGCCTTCGCCGCCGCCTATCGGGACGCCGCCGCGACCGCGACGCTGCGCGCGCTGCTCGTCGGGAAGGTCGGCAGCCGCGCGGGCGCCGAGATCCCGATCGCGCTGACGCTCCGCACGCGCGTCTTCGGGACGCTGCACCGCGTGCTGGAGCTGCCGGTGAGCGGCAGCGGCGACGCGATGCGGATCGCGTGGCGGCCGAGCGCGGTCTTCCCGGGCCTGCGTCCGGGCGAGCAGCTCACGCGCCAGACGGCGCTGCCGACCCGCGCCAGCCTGCTGGCGCGCGACGGGACCGTGCTCGCGAGCGGCGACGAACGCAGATCGGACGACCCGGTCGTCTCCGGCGAGATCGTCGGCAGCCTCGAGCCGATCCCCTCCGACGAGACCGACTCGTTCCGAGCGCTCGGCTACCCGCCCGCCGCGCAGATCGGCATGAACGGGCTCGAGCGCGCCTTCCAGACGCAGCTCGCGGGCCGGCCCGGCGGGACGCTGCTGGCCGGCGGCCGCGTCGTTGCGCGCACGCGGCCGGTCGCGGGCCGGCCGGTCGGCACGACGATCGACCGCGGGCTGGAGCGCGCGGCGATCGCCGCGCTCGCCGGCCGCTACGGCGGCGTCGCGGCGATGGACCCGCGCACGGGCGAAGTGCTCGCGCTCGCCGGCGTCGCCTTCTCGGCGCTCCAGCCGCCGGGCTCGACGTTCAAGATCGTCACGCTCACCGGCGCGCTCGAATCGCACCTCGCCACGGCGAAGACGACGTTCCCGGTCGAAGACGCGGCGTTCCTCGCCGGCGTCAGACTCGAGAACGCCAACGGCGAGTACTGCGGCGGCACGCTCGTGCACGCGTTCGCCGTCTCGTGCAACTCCGTGTTCGCGCCGCTCGGCGCGCGGCTCGGAGCCGCGCGGCTCGTCGATGTCGCCGAGCGCTTCGGCTTCAACGCGCCGCCGACGATCCCGGGCGAGCAGGAGAGCACGATCCCGAGCGCCGCGGTGATCGGCGACGACCTCGCGGTCGGCTCCTCGGCGATCGGCCAGGGCCTCGTCCAGGCGACGACGCTTCAGATGACGATCGTGGCGGCGACGATCGCGGACGGCGGCCTGCGACCGATCCCGACCCTGGAGGTCGGCGCGACGCCGCGGTTCGTGCGCGTCACGCGCCCGGCGGTCGCACGCGCGGTGACGCAGATGATGCGCGCGGTGGTCGCCTACGGGACCGGCACCGCCGCGACGATCCCGGGCGCTCAGGTCGCCGGCAAGACCGGCACGGCGGAGCTGGCGAGCACCGTCCCGCCGGCTGACGCCGGCGGCGACCAGCAGAGCCAGCAGCAACCGCAGCAGCCGCCGCCGAGAGTGCCGAGAACCGACGCGTGGTTCGTCGCCTTCGCGCCCTCGTCGCGGCCGCGGATCGCCGTCGGGGTGCTGTTCCCCGAAGCGGGCGCGGGCGGCGACGTCGCGGCGCCGGCGGCGCGCGGCGTGCTCGCCGCCGCGCTCCAGCACGGCCGCGGCAAATAGCCGGTCGCACGGGACGGCGGCGACGGCGGCCTTCGGTCCGCCTACAGGTCGAGCACGACGCTCGAGGGCGCGCCGCCGCTCGGCGGCGTGATCTCGAGGTTCAGCGGGCGGTTCGCGTAGACCGACGTTCTGAGCTTGAACAGCAGCATCGCGCCGCCGATCGGACCGGAGCCCGCGGAGCTGTCCGGGTCCGGGTACACCGGCTGGCCCTTGTCGCTCTGCACGAAGCTCGGCTGGTAGGCGAACGTGTTGCTCGCCGGCAGCGGGATCGGCACGTAGGTCGCGCCGGTCGTGTCGACGATCTTGAACTCGCTCGCGCTCGGGTGCGACTGACTCGTCCCATTCTGGATCCGCAGCCACACGCCGAACCACTCCTCGTCGCCGGCGAGCCTGGGAGCGCTCGCGGGCAGTCCGGCGAGGTACTCGGCGTCCTCGACGTTGCTCGTGTTGAGCTCGCGGGACATCTCGACCTGGTAGTCGAGCGATCCGGCCTGGATGTAGGAGCCCTCGTCGGCGCCGTGCCTGGTCGGCTCGGTCTCGCTGGTGCCGCAGGCGGCGAGCGTCAGAGCACCGAGCAGGAGCAGGGCGAGGAGCAGCGGAAGGCGGAGGAGTCGATTCGTCATGAGGGGCGCGAAGTCTAGTGGTCTACCGCGCGGCGATCGTCGCTCGTCTGCCGCGCGCACGATCCTCCTCGAGGATCGCCTGGAGCCGGCGCAGCGCGCGCGACAGCTTGCGCCTCCACCAGCCATGGCCGGCGATCAGCTCCATCAGGCGGTCGCTGAGCATCGCCGGCTGCGTCTCGTAGCGGTACTCGACGCGCGTCATGCCGCCGGGCGCGTCGCGCAGCGTCCACTCGCCGATCGCGCGCACGCGGTTGAACTTGCCGCCGCGGCCGCGCTCGACGATCCGGTAGGGCGGGTCGACCTCGACCAGCGTGTAGTCGCCCCAGCCGAAGCGCGAGAGCGGAAGCTGCTCGCGAAAGCGGGCGCCCGCGCCGCGGCCCTCGCTCGCCTCGCGCGTCAGATGCCAGTCCGTGAGGTAGTGGTCCTTGAACTCCGGATGGTTCGCGACGTCGGACAGGTAGGCGAACAGCTCCTCGCGCGGGCGGGCGATGCTGACGCTGACGACGACGGGATCCACAGCGCGCCGGAGTGTAGTGAACGGCTGCCGCGATCGGCCTGCCGGCGCGGCCGTTCAGGCGGCGCGGCGGACCGTCAGGCCGTGCTCGCTGCCGTGCACCGACTCGGAGCGCACCGGCGCCTCGCGCCGCTCGCGGCGGCACAGCTCGCACAGGACGCGGCCGCCGTCGTAGACGTGGACGCGCTCGCCGACGAGCGGGGTGCGATGGCAGCCGTCGCAGTGGTCGCGGCCGGCGGCCAGCGCCATCACGCTGCGCCGCAGCAGGTGCCGCTCGAGTTCCGGCGCGTGGTGGACGGTCTGTTCCATGACAGCTCTCGGTTCGCCGGCAAACGCCAGGCTCCTCCCCTGCGCCGGAGCCCGGCGCGAAGGCGGTCCGCAGGCGTACGTCCCCCTGCGTTTCGCGGGCCGGTCTGATTGGGTAGGAGGAGCGCGGGCCGCCCCCGCGGTCAGGCGGACTGCGCCGCGCCTGGCGCGTTCGTCACATCGGAAGCCTGCGTCGCCGTTCCCTCTCGCGCCGACGTAGTGGAGGTTGGGGACATGGAGTCACACACGTCAGGAACCCTCGTCGGCACCGGCACGTTCCGCTGCGCAGCCTGCGACTACGTCGTCTCGCTCGCGGCCGCGGACATGCTGCCGCCGTGCCCGAGCTGCGGCGGCGAGGCGTTCGTGCGCGCGTCGCTCTTCACAACCGCGAACGTGCCCGCGCCGTCGCTTCCGGACGCATCGGCCACCGAAGAGCTGCGCCTCGCCGACGCCCGCGCCGAGCTCGAGGAGCCGGGTCAGTACCTCGTCTACGTGGAGGGGGACGAGGTCTTCGTGCATGAGTTGACCCGCGAGTGGACGCGCATCGGCCGCAGCCTCGCCGCGGACATCCGCTTCGACGATCCGACCGTCTCGCGCCGCCATGCGCTCGTCGTGCGCCAGCCCGACGGCGTGCGCGTGCTCGACGACCGCAGCCTCAACGGCGTGTTCGTCAACGGCGAGCGGATCGAGTGGCACCCGCTGCGCGACAGCGACGAGCTCGTCGTCGGCCGGCACCGGCTCGCGTTCGTCGACGTCCCGGCCGTCACGGCCGAGCACGACGAGCTGTTCGCGCCCGCGCCCGGCTCGCTCGTCGGCTGAGCGCGGGCAAACCGGCGGCCCGCCCGCGCCGCGGCGGTATCGTCCGCGGCGCGCAATGGCGGCGACGATCGCAGTCCTCTCGCAGAAGGGCGGCACCGGCAAGACGACGATGGTGCGCACGCTCACCGACGTCTTCCGGCGCATCGACCTGTCCACGCTCGCGGTCGACCTCGACCCGCAGGGCAACCTGTCCGACTACCTCGACGTCGACCCCGAGGCGCACCCGACGATCGGCGACGTCCTGAGCGGCCGGGCGAACGCGGTCGACGCCGTCCACGACGGCATCATCCCCTCCAACCTCGGCCTCGCCGAGTCGGAGCTGGCGCTGAGCGGCAAGATGGGCCGCGAGCTGACGTTGCGGCGCGCGCTGCGGGAGGTGAGCGACGACTACGACATGGTGCTGATCGACTGTCCGCCGGCGCTCGGGCTGCTGACCGTCAACGCGCTCGTCGCGGCCGACTACGCGCTGCTGAGCGCGGAGGCGCAGTACTTCGCGATGCAGGGCGTCGAGCAGGCGCTCGACGTGATCGAGCTGGCGCGCGAGAACCTCAACCCGGACCTGGAGTGGCTCGGCGTCGTGCTCAACATCGCCGACATGCGCACGCGCCACTCGCGCGAGGCCTACGCCTCGTTGAGAGAGCACTTCGGCGAGAAGCTGATCGAGCACACGATCCGCCAGTCGATCGCGTACGCCGAGTCGGCCGAGCGCGCGCAGTCGATCGTCGACTACCGCCCGGACCTCGGGTCCGACTACCTGCGCGTCGCGGACGAGCTGCTCGGGCGGCTCGGGCTGGAGGACGCGCGGGGACGTCTGCAACCCTTGCTGGATGACGTGGCGGCGTAGCGCCGGACTGCTTGCCCTGCTCCCGCTGATCGTCGGCTGCGGCGAGTCCGCGCCCGTGCCGCGGCGCGTCGTGCTGGTGGCGATTCCCGCCAGAGCGCCTCAGCCGCCGCCCTCTCCCCCCGCGGGCCGCCTTACCGTGCAGGTGACCCGCGCGGTCGCGCTGCGCTCGGCTCCCGGTGGGGGGATCGTGGCGCGACTGGCGCCGAAGACCGCGTTCGGCTCCGCGACGATCGTGCCGGTCGTCGCCCAGCGGGGCTCGTGGCTTGGCGTGATCACATCGTCGCTGCCGAATGGGCGGGTCGGCTGGATCTCCGTCAATGCGGCGCTGGTCGCGTATCGCACGCCGTGGTCGATCTCGGCGTCGCTGCGTCGGCGGGAGGTCGTGGTGCGGGACGGCGGGCGGGTCGTGATGCGGTTTCCGGTCGCGGTCGGCGGGCCGTCGACGCCGACGCCGGTGGGGCGCTTCGCCGTGACGGACAAGCTGCTGACGAACGATCCCTCGTCTCCCTATGGCTGCTGCATCCTGGCGCTCAGCGCGCATCAGCCGCGCACGCCGCAGGGCTGGGGCGGCGGCGATCGGATCGCGATCCATGCGACGGACCTGCCCGGGACGATCGGGTCGGCGGCGAGCCTCGGGTGCCTGCGGGCGCCGGCCGCGGACGCGCGGCGGCTGGTGCGAGCGATCCCGCTCGGGACCGTCGTGACGATCAGCGCGTAGCCGCTCCGCTCACACGCCGACGACGTCGGCGCCCTGCGACTCGAACGGCACGCGCAGCACGTCCGCCCAGCCCTCGGCGCGCTCGCGCAGGCGCTCGGCGACGGCCGCCGTCTGCTCGTAATGGCTCCACACCAGCACCGTGGGACCGGCGCCGGAGATCGTCGCGCCGAGGGCGCCAAGGTCATGCGCGTCTTTTACCAGTCCGGACGAGCGCGGGTAGAGCTGCGCGCGGTACCGCTGATGGAGGCGATCGTCGAGCCCGCGGCCGACCAGCTCCCAATCGCCGCGCGCGAGCCCGAGCGTCAGCAGCGCGACATGCGCGACGTTGTGGACGGCGTCGGCCATCGGCACCTCGGCCGGCAGCGCGGCGCGCGCCTCGGCCGTGCGGACCGCCTCGTGCGGGATCACGAGCAGCCCCTCGAGCCCGGTCGGCGGGTCGAAGCGCGTGACTGCCCCATCGGCGCAGATCACGACGCCGCCGTGGACCGCCGCCGCCACGTTGTCGGGGTGGCCCTCCAGCTCACACGCGAGCGCGAAGACATCAGCGTCGAGCTCGAACAGGTGGTCCGCGGCCATCAGCCCGGCGACGATCGCCGCCGCGCTCGATCCGAGGCCGCCCGACAGCGGGATGTCGGAGTCGATCCGGAACGTGAAGTCGTCCGCCGGGTGCAGCCGCTCGAACGCGCGCACGACGAGATTGCGGCGGTCGCGCGCGATCTCCAGGTCGGTGTCGACCGCGAAGCGGCCCGTCTCGCTCACCTCGACCTCCAGGTGGAGCGCGAGCGCCGCCGCGAGCACGTCGAAGCCGGGGCCGAGGTTGGCCGAGGAGGCGGGGACGCGGACGAGGCGGCGGCGGACCATCAGCCGAGCACGGCCTGCTCGACCGCCGCCAGCTCCGGCTCGCATGGCACGACCGCGCCGGCCTGGTCGAGCGCGGTCGAGGGGTCCTTCAGGCCGTGGCCGGTCAGCACGCACGCGACGCGCTCGGCGCCGCCGGCGCCGTGCGTCATCAGCCCGGCGACGCTCGCCGCCGAGGCCGGCTCGCAGAAGACGCCCTCGCGCGCGGCGAGGAAGCGGTAGGCGTCGAGGATCTGCGCGTCGGTGACCGCGCGCACGGCTCCCTGCGAGGAAGTCATCGCGTCCATCGCCTCCTCCCAGCGCGCCGGATTGCCGATGCGGATCGCGCTCGCGACCGTCTCCGGGTTCGGCACGGGTCTGCCCTGCACGAGCGGCGAGGCGCCCTCGGCCTGGAAGCCGAACATGCGCGGCGCGGCGCCGAGCTCGCGAAAGCCCTTCCAGTAGGCGGTGATGTTGCCGGCGTTGCCGACCGGGATGCAGAGCGCGTCGAGCGGACGCTCCTCGCCGAGCGCCTCGACGATCTCGAACGACGCCGTCTTCTGCCCCTCCAGCCGGAACTGGTTGACGCTGTTCACGAGCGAGATCGGATGGCGGTCGGCCAGCTCGCGCACGAGCTTCAGCGCCTCGTCGAAGTTGCCGCGCAGCACGATCACGCGCGCGCCGTGCATCAGCGCCTGCGCGAGCTTGCCGGTCGCGATCTTGCCGTCGGGCACGAGCACCGCACAGCGGATCCCGGCGCGCGCCGCGTAGGCGGCGGCCGACGCCGACGTGTTGCCGGTCGAGGCGCAGATGACCGCCTTCGCGCCCTCGCGCACCGCCGCCGAGACCGCGCACGTCATGCCGCGGTCCTTGAACGAGCCGGTCGGGTTCAGCCCCTCGAGCTTCAGCCACACCTCCGCCCCCACGCGCTCGGACAGCGCCGGCGCGTGCACGAGCGGCGTCGAGCCCTCCCCCAGCGTGATGACCGGATCGCCCGCGTCGAACGGCAGCCGCTCGCGGTAGCGCTCGATCAGGCCGGGCCGCGGGGACGCCGACGTCACGCGAACTGCTCCTCGATCACGCGGATCGCCCGCGGCGCCGTGCGCAGCACGTCGAATCTCGCCAGCTCCTCCAACGCCGCGAAGAAGCGCGACTCGAGCACCGGGTGCACGACCATCACGAGCCGCGCGTTGTCGCCCAGCCCCTTCTGCACGACCGACTTCACCGAGATGCCGTGGTCGCCGAGCACGCCGGCGATGCGCGCGAGCACGCCCGGCGTGTCGGGCACCTCCAGGTGCAGGTAGAAGGCCGAGACGACGTCGGCGACGATCTCCAGCCGCCCCTGCGTCGGCGGCGTCGTCGCCGGCGGGATCATCGCGCTGACGACGTCGCCGAGCACCGCGCTCGCGGTCTGAGGGCCGCCCGCGCCCGGCCCCGACATCGTGATCTCGGTGATCGCCTCCGACTCGACCGTGACCGCGTTGAACGGCCCGTTGACCGACGCGAGCGGATGGCCGGGGTACAGGAACGCCGGGTGCACGCGCACCGACAGGCCGCCGTCGACGCGCTCCGCCGTGCCGATCAGCTTCAGCCCGAGCCCCAGCTCTCTCGCGTACTCGATGTCGTCGGGCGCGATCTGCTCGATCCCCTCGCAGACGACCTGCTCGAGATGGACCGGCGTGTCGAACGCGAGCCGCGCGAGGATCGCCATCTTCGCCGCCGCGTCCTTGCCGTTGACGTCTTCGGTCGGATCGGCCTCGGCGTAGCCGAGCCGCTGCGCCTCGGCGAGCGCGTCGGCGTAGGCCGCGCCGGTGCGCGCCATCTCGGACAGGATGAAGTTCGTCGTGCCGTTGACGATCCCGTGGATCCGCTCGACGTGCGCGGCCGCGAGCGACTCCTGGAGCACGCGGATCACCGGCACGACGCCGGCGACGGCCGCCTCGAAGCGAAGCTGCACGCCGTGCTCGCGCGCGGTCGTCCACAGCTCCTCGCCGTGCTGCGACAGCAACTGCTTGTTGGCGGTGACGACGTGCTTGCCCGCGCGCATCGCGCGCAGCACGTACTCGCGCGCCGGCTCGATCCCGCCGATCAGCTCGACGATCAGGTCGCTGCCGGCGAGCAGCGCGTCGAAGTCGCCGCGCGAACGCGTCAGCACGCCGCTGATCTCCGGCCGCAGGCCGGTCACCGCCGCGACCGCCTCGGCGCGCGCCGGCAGCAGCTCCGCGAACGCCGCGCCGACCGTCCCGTGCCCGAGCAGGCCGACACGGAAGCGTTGGGCCTCAGCCGACGTCACGGACAGCCAGATCGTCGTAGGTCTCGCGGCGCACGACGACGCGCGCGTCGCCGTCCTTGCAGAAGATCACCGGCGGACGCGGGATGCCATTGTAGTTGCTCGCCATCGCGTGCCCGTAGGCGCCGGTCGCCGGGGTGACGAGCACGTCGCCCGGCCGCGGGTCGTCGAGCGCCGCGTCGCGCACGATCACGTCGCCCGACTCGCAGTGCTTGCCGGCGACGTGGCAGCGCTCGCCGCTGCCGGCGCGGTCGACCCGGTCGGCGAAGAACGCCTCGTAGATCGAGCCGTAGAGCATCGGGCGCAGGTTGTCGGACATGCCGCCGTCGACGCCGACCCACGTGGAGACGTTGCGCTTGACCGTCTGCACCGTGTAGAGCGTCACGCACGCGTTCGCGACGAGCGAGCGGCCCGGCTCGATCAGCAGCCGCCTGCCGGAGCCGAGCAGCTCGTTCGCCGCGTCGACCTGCACCGCCGCGTAGTCCTCGATCGACGGCGGCCGCTGCTCGGCGGTGTAGGCGACGCCGAGCCCGCCGCCCAGGTTGTAGACGGGGAAGTCGCCGAGCGTCGCGATCGCCTCGACGGCCGGGCGGTAGGCGTCGAGCGAGAGCAACTGCGAGCCGATGTGCATGTGCAGGCCCTGGAGCTCCAGGTGCTCGCACGCGCGCACCTGCTCGATCGCGCGGCGCGCGTCGTCCATGCCGAAGCCGAACTTCGAGTCGGCCTGGCCGGTCGAGATCGCGGCGTGCGTTCTGCCGGCCACGCCCGGCGTGACGCGGATCAGCACCGCCTGCCGCACCCCGCGCGCGCCCGCGACCCGCTCGAGCCGCTCGACGTCGTCGAACGAGTCGAGCACGACGTGGCCGACGCCGGCGTCGAGCGCCTCCTCCAGCTCGGAGAGCGACTTCGCGTTGCCGTGCAGGTAGATCCGCGCCGGGTCGAAGCCGCCGCGCAGCGCGAGCGCCAGCTCGCCGCCCGAGGCCACGTCGCACGCGATCCCCTCCGCCGCGAACAGGCGATAGGCGGCGGTGCAGGGGAACGCCTTCGAGGCGAACAGCACGTCGAAGTCGTCGTGACGGGCGCGCATCGCGTCCACGTAGGCGCGGGCGCGCGTGCGCAGGTCGTCCTCCGCGTACACGTACGCCGGCGTGCCGAACTCCTTCGCCAGCTCGACCGCGTCGCACCCGCCCACCTCGAGGTGGCCGCGCGCGTTGACGCGGCTGCCGAGCGGCAGGACGTGGGCGAGTCGCTGGAGCTGATCGTGCTCGACGGCGGCCATGCGGCCGTGATTATGCCGGCTCGCCCCCCGTCGCCGAGGCCGCAGCGGCGCTCATCCGCCGCCGGAGCCGCCGAGCAGGCCGCCGAGCACCGCGCCGGCGCCGGTGACGACCTGGCCGACCGTGCCGGTCGCGCCGCTCACCGCGCCGCCCGTGCTCTCGCCGGCCTGCGTCACCGTCTGGCCGACCGCCGGACTGGCTTGGCCGACGACGCCGCCGACCTGCTGCGTCGCGCCCTGCACCGCGCCGCCGAGCTGCTGGCCGGCCTGCGTGACGGCTCCGCCGGCGCCGCTCGCGACCTGGGTGACCGTGCCGCTCAGGGTCGAGCCCGCGCTGGACGGCGCAGGCGGCGACGACGATGTGCCGGAGCCGCTTCCGGCGCCGCCGCCGGGCCGCGGCCCCGATCCGGGCGCGGCGCCCGGCGACGGCGCCGCGGCGCTCGAGCGCGCACCGCCGGCGGACGCCCCGCCGGCCGGCGCCCGACCCGGTGCGGGCGCAGGCGCGCCGGCCGGCGCGTCGAGCGCGGGGGCGGACGGTTCGCCGGCGAGCACGCCCGGACCGCCGGAGACCGATGTCACGACCCGCCCGGCCTCGCGCCGGTGCGGCGCGGCCGCGCCTTCGGAGGCGAAGCCGAGCAGGCCCGGCGCCAGCAGCGACGCCCCGGCCGGCGGCGTCGCCGGGCCTTCGAGCGTCGCGACGCCCGGACCGTCCCCCAGCGTGAGCGACCAGCCGTGCACGGCCACGGCCGCCGACAAGATCGCGAAGGCGCAGCCGATCGCGCCGATCAGCGCCGTCGTCGTGCCCAGACCAGCCGCGTAGCCCTTCGTCGCGCGCATGCGCCGACCCCCTGCTCTCGATTCCCCCGCCGCGTCCCCCGGCGGCTTGCGTGTCCGCCGCGTCCATGCGGCGGTCCTGCACGGCGCATCCTTACCGATGCACCGGCAGCAGGCAAGTCAGGCTGCCGAGGTCTTACGCTGTGGCGGCCTGCGAGCGCCCGGCGGCGCGCGCGGGGGCCGCGTCGAGCAGCAGCGTCCCGTGTCTGCGCAGCAGCACGAGCAGCCAGGCGATGCCGGCCACGATCATCACGAGGCTCTCGAGCTGCGCCGCCGTCAGCACGCCGAGCACATGCTCGTTGCGACGCCAGAACTCGACGACGAAGCGCTCGAGCCCCGCACCGACCAGATAGATGCCGAACAGCGTCCCGGCGCGGAACGTGTCGCGCAGGCGCCACAGGACGAGCGCGAGCAGCCCCATCGAGACCGTCTCGTAGATCGGCGTCGGCTGCACCTTCACGCCGGGCGGCGTCGGCACGGCGCCGTGGCGGTAGGGCATCGCCCACGGCAGGCTGGAGGGCTTGCCGTAGTCGCCGTCGCCGGAGACCTGGCAGCCGATCCGCCCGATCGCGTAGCCGAGCGCGAGCGCCGGGGCGGCCATGTCGAGCAGCGCGAGTCTGAGGAAGTCGCGCCAGCGCGCCCACGCCAGCACCGCGACCGTGCCGCCGATCAGGCCGCCGTACCAGATCAGGCCCGAGCCGGAGAAGATGTTGCCGGCCAGGTCGTGCTTGACCTGATCGTAGTTCTGGAGGATGTAGTAGCCGCGGGCGCCGACGAGTCCGCCGATCAGCGCGGCGAACAGCATCTCGTAGGACCAGTCGACCGGCTTGCCGATCTCCTTCAGCCGGCGCGCGACGAGCGCCGCCCAGCAGAGGAAGTTGAGCGCGAACAGGATCCCGAACGTCTGGAGGTGGAGCCCGGCGACGTCGATCTGCTTCAGCACAGGGCGAAGGCTACCGTCGCCGTCAGCCGAGGTAGTTCACGGGGTTCGTCACCGCGCCGTCGATGCGCACCTCGAAGTGCAGATGCGGGCCGAAGCAGAGCCCGGTGCAGCCGCTCAGGCCGATGATCTGGCCCTGGGTGACGCGCTGGCCGACGCTCACCTCGATGCGCGACTGGTGGCCGTAGCAGGTCGAGAAGCCGCCGCCGTGGTTGATGCAGGTGTAGTTGCCGTAGCCGCTGACCCAGCCGGCGATCGCGACGGTGCCGGTGCCGGCGGCGCGGATCGGCGTGCCGGACGGGACGCCGATGTCGATGCCCGGGTGGCACGCCTCCCACGCGCGGCGCTCGCAGAAGGGCGAGGTGATCGGGCCGTTGACCGGCCAGATGAAGCGCCCGCCGCCCCTGATCGGGCCGGCGGGGAGCGAGCCGAGGTCCGGCGAGGAGCGCAGCGTCGCCTGGATCTTCGCCTGCTGCGCCTGCAGCGACCTGATGTCCTCGCCGAGCTGGTGCGCATGCGCGCGGACGGAGCCGAGCAGCGCGCGCTTCCGGCTGCGTACCTGGTCGATCGCGTCGCGCTTGCCCTTGACCGCGTCGCCGACGCGCGCGATCGCATCGCGGCGCTCGGCGATCTGGCTCGTCACCGCCTGCTGGCGCCGCTCGAGCGTGCCGAGGCGGGTCGTCACCGACGTCATCTCGGCCTTCGCGTCGCGCACGGCGGTGATGATCTGGCGGTCCTGCTCGCCGATCCGCTGGAGGTAGGCGCCGTTCTCGAGCAGATCGGCAAAGCCGTGCGCTTCCAGCACGACGGTCACGATGTCGGGCTGGTCAGACTTGTAGAGCGCGACGAGCCGGGCCGCGAGCACCTCGCGGGCGTGCGCGAGCCGCGCGCGCAACTGGACGAGACGCGCTCGCGCGGCGCGCAGCGCGGTCTGGGTCTGGGTCAGCACGGCGCGCTTGGCGTCGAGGTCGGCCTGAATCGTGTCCTCGCGCCGCTGGAGCGTCGAGAGCGTGCCCTCGAGCGCGGCGATGCGACCGCTCAGCGCGGAGATGTCGGTCGTGAGGACGTGCGCGCGGCCGTTGACCTTGCTCAACTGGCTCTGCTTGCGGTCGATCTTGCGCTGGAGCGAGCTGACGCTCGCCCGCGGGCTGGCGCTGGAGCCGAGCGGCAGCGCGGCCCACAGCGCGAGCGGGGCCACGACGGCGAGCAGCAGGACGGTTCGAAGTCGCATCGGAGCTGGCGCCTACGGGGTTAGCTGTCGGGCTCGCGCAGTGCGCTACGCGACCACCAGGTCGCGATTCGCCCCAAGGGAACGCCTGTGGGTCCCCCGCTCTCCCGCGCGCGGCGGGAGATTCGGCGGCGTGCAGCCTACCAGGCGGCGCAACGGGATCGACGCGCAAAAGCTCCGGAACGCTGGGCTTTTCGCCAGGGCGCTGTCATACTGCCGCGCGAGACGGCATGGGCGCCTACCCCCACGACAGCCCTGCGGGACCGGCGGGAGGCCGGCTCGGCGCAGACCTCGCAGCGCACGTCGAGGCGATCGTGCACGCCGCCGAGCGCGAAGCCCGCGCGGCCGAGCAGGCGATCGCCGAGCACCGCCGCAGCGCCGAAGAGGAGGTCCGCCGCTACCTCGCCGCCGCGCGCCTCCAGGTCGACGCCGAGACCGCCGCCCGCGCCGCCCGCGTCGAGACTCTCAGCGCCGCCGCCCGCCGCCTCGCCGCCGAGCTGACCGACGCCGTCGCCGCCCTCGCGCGCGAGCTGCACGCCGACGACCGCGCGATCGGCGACCGCCTCCCCCGTCCCCCCTGGCCGCCCGCCGCGACGGCGGCGCCGGCGAGCGCCGCGTCCGCCCCCGCGCCGCCGCCGGAGCGTCCCGCGCCGCCGCCGGAGCGTCCCGCGCCGCCGCCGGCGACGTCCCCGCCGCGCAGCGGCGTCGCGCCCGAGCCCGAGCACGAGCCCGCGCACGACGAGTCAGCCGCGAACGGCGCCGGCACGGGCGAGGTCCCCACCGCGGCCCGCCTCGTCGCGATCGAGATGGCGGTCGGCGGCTCCTCGCGGGCGGAGGTCGAGGAGCACCTGCGCGAACGGCTCGGCGTCGCCGACCCCGAGCCGCTGCTCGACGACGTCTTCGGCGTCGCCTCCCACGCCGGCAGCCGGCTGGCGTGGGGCGAGCCTTGAGGCCGATCCCGACAGGCCTTAGGAAGCGCTCATCTCGTCTGCCATGATGAGCCCTGGAACCTGACTCCCAGGAGGACGCAGCAATCATGGCCCGCCCGACGTCATTCGGCCGCGACACCGGACTCCAGCTCCGGATGACGCTCACGATGTTCCTGCTCGGCCTCGTCTACGCCGTGCTGATCGGCGTCGTGATCGCGGCCAAGCTGCCCGCCCTCCTGTTCATCGTCGGCGGCTTGTTCCTGCTTCAGCTCTTCGCCTCCGACAAGCTCGCCCTGCACGCGATGGGCGCGCGCGAGGTGAGCCCGCAGGAGGCGCCGCAGCTTCACGCGATGATCGAGCGCCTGTGCGTGCAGGCGAACCTGCCGAAGCCGCGCGTCGCGGTCGCGAACACGCCGATGCCGAACGCGTTCGCGATCGGCCGCTCGCCGAGAAAGGCGACCGTCTGCGCGACGACCGGGATCATGGACCTGCTCTCCCCCGCCGAGCTCGAGGGCGTGATGGCGCACGAGCTGACGCACGTCCAGAACCGCGACGTGATGGTGATGACGATCGCGAGCTTCTTCGCGGCGATCGCCGCCTACATCGTCCAGTTCGGCTTCATCTTCGGACCGATGCTCGGCGGCGGCTACGGCGGCGGCGGAAATAACAACGACAATGAAGGCCCCGGCGCGGCCGTCGTGATCCTCGTGTCGGTGCTCGTCTACGCGATCTCGTTCCTGCTGCTCCAGGCGCTCTCGCGCTACCGCGAGTTCGCCGCCGACCGCGGCTCGGCGATCATCACCGGCCGCCCGAGCGCGCTCGCCTCGGCGCTGATGAAGATCAGCGGCACGATGGACCGCATCCCGCAGCGCGACCTGCGCTCCGCCGAGGGGATGGCGGCGTTCTACATCTTCCCGCCGCAGGCGAAGTCCGCGATCTCGAACCTGTTCTCGACGCATCCGCCGCTCGAGAAGCGGCTCGCGGCGCTCAACCGGCTCGAGGCGCAGCTCCAGCGCGCGGCGTAGCCGGCGACGCCGACGACAACCGACGATGGGCCTGTTCGACATCCTCGCCGGCAAGCGCAAGCTCGCGAGACCGGCGCCCGATCGGCTGTTCGCGCTCTCGACCGCCTACGTGACGTTCGAGACCGAGCTCGCGATCAGAACCCGCGGCGTCGCCGGGATCGTCTTCCAGGCGCTCGCGACGGCCGACTTCGAGCAGATCGCAAGCGACATGGTCGAGGTCGTCCAGGGCGTCTCGCAGGACAGCGGCACGACGATCGAGACGCGCGACGACGAATACGACTACCGCTGGATGATCCTGCGCGACCCCGACTTCGACGATCTCGTCGTCGGGGTCAACGCCGTCAGCGGCGCGCTCGAGGCGGGCGGCTACGGCGAGCGGATCCTGTGCGCCGTGTTCGCGTTCGAGGACGCGAGAGGCCGGCCGCTCTACTGGATCTACAACTACAAGCGCGGCGCCTTCTATCCGTTCGCCCCGGGCGGCGGCGATCACGAGCGCGACAACGAGCGGGAGCTGCGGCTGAAGGCGCAGGTCGGCGCCGAGCTCCCGGTCGAGCGCGAGCTCGAACGCTGGTTCCCGCTCTGGGGCATCCCGATCTAGGCGGGCAAGCCCTCCCGGCGCTGCGGCTTCGCCGCAGTTGGCGCGACGGTGATACCCCGCCGATTGCACGGTCGCGCACGGACGACGCCGGGCCGCGCCGGGCGGAGACTCCTCCCATCACCCGGAGCCATGACCGGGAACATCCCTTCCGAGGAGGAGGCCCTCAAATGCGCAACATCTTCCGGTACGGCGGCGTGGCCGCCAGCGTCATCCTGATCGCGCTCGGCATCGGCGCGATCGTCGCCGGCGTCAACGGCCGCTCGACCGTTAACGACAACCTCCAGCAGGAGGCCGTCGTCGGGACACCCGACATGACCCCGGCCGGGATCGCGAGAGAGGCGCAGGCGGCCGGGCTCAAGAACGTCTCCTTGCCGACCTGCTCGGTCGCCGGCCAGGCGGTCGACACCGGCGACCGCGCGCGCTGCTTCGCCCAGTACATGCGCATCCACGCGCTCGAGGCCAGCGGCGGCCGCACCTACGCGCAGATGCCGCGCTATGCCAGCGCCGACGGCAAGGGCACGAACGACGCGACGAAGGCGCTCACGAGAGGCGGCCAGCCGGTCGACAACCCGGCCCGCAACGTGTGGGTGACGGAGACCGCGATCAGCACCGCGCTCAACACGTCGTACTTCGCGGCCTCGGTCGGGACCTTCGCGATCGTGATGGGCGCCGCCCTGCTGCTCACGGGCATCGGGTTCCTGCTGCTCTCGACGGGCCTGCTGGCCGCCACCGGCGAGGCGATCCGCCTGCGGCGCCCCGCACACGGCGGCGCGCCGGCTCACCCTGCCGCCGGCTGAAGCCCTGCCTGCACCCGGCCGGCGGTGCACGCGAGAGCGCCTCGATCAGACGGTCGGGGCGCTCTCGCCCGTCCGCGATCAGTCGGGGATCAACCCGTCGCCGCTGAAGTCCTGCTGCGCCTCCTCGAAGGAGGTGTCCGGCGGCGGGACGATCACGTCGGAGCCGCGCAGATCGTCGGCGTCCAGGCGCGTGCCGTGCTCGCGCACGAATCCGACGATCTGCGCGAACAGGTCGGCGAAGCGCGCCTCGTCGCCGGCCTCGACGGCGGCGACGGCCGCGTTGTCGAGCGCGTTCAGGCGTTCCGTCACGTCGCCGTCCGGAAGCTCGTACTGGCCCTCGGTCGCGATCCGCACGATCATGCCGGCGACCCCCCGCTCGGCGCGTCGCCGCCGCCGCTGCCGAGCTCGCCGGCGTGCTGGCCGCCGGCGGCCAGCTCGGCCTTCATCTTGTCCAGCTCGCTGTCGACCTGGCTCGAGCTGCTGAGCTGTCTGAGCTGCCGGTCGATGTCGTCCTCGCCGCCGCCGAGCTGGGTGAGGTCCTCGAACGCGCCGGCCTTCTCCAGCTCGTCGACCGCCTGCGCGCGGGCGCGCATGTTCTCGGTCTTGTCGAGCGCGCGCTGCATCGCGAGGCCGACGTCGGCCATCTCCTCGCCGACGCCCGTCGCCGCCTCCGAGATGCGGACCTGCGCCTCGGCGGCCGAGTACTGCGCCTTGATGACCTCCTTCTTGGAGCGGAAGGCCTCGATCTTCGCCTGGAGCTTCTGCTGGTTCTCGGTCATCGACTGCTGCTGGCCCTCGAGCTCGGCGACCTGGGAGTCAAGGCCCTGAAGCTCGGTCTGGACCGCGCTCTTGCGCTCCAGCGCGGTGCGCGCGAGATCCTCGTTGCCGGCGGCGAGCGCCTGACGCGCCTGCGTGTCGAGCTTGACGACCTGCTGCTCGAGCTTCTGCGACTGGAGCTGGAGGCGCTTCTTCGCGGTCACGACGTCCGCGAGCCCCTTCTTGACGTTCTGGAGCAGCTCCATCTGCTTCTGGTAGCTGTACTCCAGCGTCTCGGAGGGATCCTCGGCGCGGTCGAGCAGCTTCGAGATCTTCGCCTTGACGACGGTGGAGAAACGCCCGGTCAAGCCGGCCATCGGATCCTCCTTGGGGCAGCTTCGAAGGACAGGTGGCTCAAGCCTACCGAGCGGCGGATCGCGGGCCGCCGCGGCGGCTCAGTACCCAACCGGGTGGCGGACCCTGAACCCGTGCGTCGAACCGGGCGCCGTGCGCCAGCGCGGACCGGACTCGCCGGGACCGGCGGTGTCGAGCCGCAGGCCGGCGATCACCATCCAGGCGTGGCCAGGGTTCGTGTAGATCGTGATCCACTGGCCTCTGCCGCGCTGGCCCCATCTCATGAAGTCGCTCGAGTCGAGCGGCGCTCGGAGCAGGCCGGCCGCGTGCAGCGCGAACGAGACGGTGCCGGAGCAGTCGTAGCCGCGCGAGCGGAAGCTCTGATGCCCGCCGCCGTAGACGTAGGGCTTGTAGCGCAGCGTGTTGGCCGCCCAGATCGCCTGCTGCACGACAAGCGGCGCGGCGGCCGGGGCGTAGGCGATGCCGTCTCTGATCAGGCCGACCGTGCCGGGGACCGTCGGATGGAGGATCGCCGGCACGGAGCCGTATGCGGCGCCGCCGGCGGTGGCCGGCGGCGCGGCGGGAGCCGGCGTCTGCGCCGGGTCGCCGGACGCTCTCGCCGGAGCGGGCGCGCTCGGAGCGCCGGCGCCGCCCGTCGCCGCGTCGGCGACCGCGGTGACGCAGGCGAGACAGACGGCCATGAGACCTAGCGCAACCAGGGCCGGTGCGCGCAACAGCTTCCTCTTTCGTCGGCCTCCGGGGTTAGCTGTCGGGCTGGCGCGGAAAGAGCCGGCGCCTCTCGCGGGAGCACCGCGGGATTAGCCCCAGGGACTTGTGGGTCCCCCGGTCCACGGCTTCGGGCCGTGGATTCGGCGTTGGCGCGGCATCCTAGATGACGCGTCGGCGGAACTGTCAAGCCGCACGCGGGGACCGGCTCGAAAGACCCCGCACTGTGCGAGGATTCGCGCCGATGGCCCGCCGCCTCCCCCACGGCTCGCGCCTGGTCGCGCTGCTCGCGTCGCTCGCGCTGCTGCTGCTCGCGGGCTGCGGCAGCAGCGGCAGCGCGACCTCGGGCAGCCCCGGCCCCGACCCGGCCACGGTGGCGCCGGCGAGCGCGTCCGTGTACGTCCAGGCGATCGTGCGCCCGAGCGGCGACATGAAGGCCGGCGTGCTTGCGGCCGCGCGCAAGGTCGCGCGCATCGCCGATCCCGGCGCGGCGCTGCGCAGAGCGCTCGACAGCGACCGCTCGGGCGGCGTCGTCTTCTCGCGCGACGTCGAGCCGTGGCTCGGCCGGCGCGTCGGCGTGTTCGTGCTGCTCGACGCCGCCCGCCTGCGCCATCCGGACTTCGCCGTCGTCGCCGCGATCGCCGACCGCGGCGCGTTCGACGCGGCGCACGCGCGCATCCTCAAGCACGACATGCACCCGGCCGGAAGCTACCGCGGCATCGCCTACGCGCAGGAGGGCAGCGACCGCACGGCCTACGCCGCGCCGGTCGGCGACGTCTTCGTGATCGGCACGCTCGCGGGCCTGAGAGCCGCGATCGACGCCGAGCACGGCGCGAACCTGGCCGCGGACGCGCGCTTCAAGGACGCCGTCGCCGGCGTTCCGACCGACGCGCTCGCGTTCGCCTACGCGGACCCCAGAGCGATCGTCGCCGCGCTCGCCGGCGGGACCGGGCCGGCGTCCGCGACCGCGCGCCGGGCGCTCGCGCAGGTCGGCCGCTCCGGCCCCCTGGTCGCGAGCCTGAGCGCGAGCGCCGACCAGATCGCGATCGAAGCCTCCGGGGACGCGCAGCTCCTCAGCGCGCTGAACGCGTCGACGAGCACGCCGCTGAGCGCCGGCCAGCTCCCCGGCGACGCGTGGCTCGCGCTCGCGACCCCGCCGCTCGGCCCGGCCATCAGGCGCGTGCTCGACAGCGCCGGCGTGCACGGCCTCGCAGCGGCGCAGGTGCGGCGCCGCACCGGGCTCGACCTCGACAAGGACCTGCTCGACCCGCTCGGAGGGCTCGCGCTGTTCGTGCGCGGCGAATCGCCGCTCGACATCGGCGTCGGCGTGCTGCTTCAGATGACCGACGCCGCGGCGGCGCGGCTGTTGACGACGCGGCTCGAGGCGATCGTGGCGGGTGGCCTGCACCTCGCGCCGCGCCCGTTGTCGCTGTCGGACGCGCGCGGCTTCCAGGTCGACGTCCCCCAGCTCCCGCAGCCGATCGTCGTGCTCGCGCGGGGCGACAAGCTCGCCGCCGGCTACGCGACCGCCTCGGCGCTCGACCTGCTCGCGCCGCGCCAGCGCCTCGACGCCAGCCCCACCGGCAAGGCGGCGATCGCCACGCTCGGCGACGGCTACACGCCGTCGCTCGTGCTCGTCGTCCCGCCGCTCGTCGCGCTGCTGCGATCGCTCGACGGGCTCCAGGTCACGCACCTCTCGGCAGTCGTGCCGTACCTCGAGGCGTACCGCTCGCTGGCCCTCGGCACGAAGCGCGACGGGAATCGCGTGTCGGTGCGGCTCGTCGCGGCGCTGCGCTGAGGCCGCATGCGTCGCCGCCTCGCCCCCAGAGGGCCGCTCGTGCCGCTCGGGCTCGTCGCGCTGCTCGTGCTCGCCGGCTGCGGCGGCCAGCCGCGCCGGCTGGAGGCGCCGCAGCTCGGCAGCTCGGGAACGCAGGCGAACGCGCCGCAGGTGCTCGGCTTCCCCGGGTTCGCGACGAAGAACACGACGCGCGTCGGCGGCGCCGACTCGGTCGCGAACGCGGCGGCGGTCGCGCGCGCGGTCTATCCGGGCGACGGGGCAGGCGGGGCCGGGTCTCGCCCGCGCGCCGTCGTGCTCGCCGACCAGCGCGACTGGCAGGCGGCGCTCGCGGCCGCGGTCTTCATGAGCGCGCCGCTGCGCGCCCCGCTGCTGCTGTCCGACGGCGGCAGCCTGCCCGCCGCGAGCCAGGACGCGCTCGACGCGCTCGCGCCGACCGGCGCCTCCGAGCTCAACGGCGCCCAGGTCGTGCGGATCGGCGACGCCCCGGCGCCCGCCGGCTACCGCTCGAGCACGATCGCCGGCTCGGATCCGATCGCGATCGCCGCGGCGATCGACCGGCTCCAGAGCGTGCTGGTCGGCCACGCGAGCCGCGCCGTCGCGATCGCCTCCGCCGACGACCCGGCGTACGCGATGCCCGCCGCCGGCTGGGCCGCGAAGACCGGCAACCCGCTGCTGTTCGTGCACCGTGCCACGATCCCCGGCCCGACGTTCGCGGCGCTCCAGGCGCACCGCGCGCCGCGCATCTACCTGCTCGCGCCGCCGAGCGTCGTCGGCACGAGCGTCGCGCAGGCGCTGGCGGCGATCGGCCCGGTCACGCGCGTCTCGGCGCCCGATCCGGTGCGCTCGGCGATCGCCTTCGCGCGGCTGCGCGACGGGCGCTCTGGCTGGGGCGTCGACGACCCCGGCCACGGGCTCGTCTTCGCCGACGCGCACCGCACGCTCGACGCCGCCGCGGCCGCGCCGCTGTCGGCGAGCGGACCCTACGGGCCGCTGCTGCTGGTCGACGACCCGAACGTGCTGCCCGTCCCGCTCGGCGGCTACCTGCTCGACATCCAGCCGGGCTACACGCAGGATCCGGTGCGCGGCGTCTACAATCACGGCTGGCTGATCGGGGACGAGAACGCGATCTCCCTGCCGGTGCAGTCGCGCATCGACAGCGACCTCGAGATCCAGCCGCTCAACGCGAACGCCAGCCCATGAGCCAAGCCGAGCACCCCGATCGCCTGCGCACCGGCCACCACGTCACGGTCGAGGACGTGCGTCAGTTGATGGGCGCCTCGACTCCGCACTTCGCGCTCCAGCTCCGCGAGCGCATCCGTCGGCTGATCCGCGACCTGCCCGCCGAGCATCCCGCGCGGATCGAGGGCGAGCGCGAGATCGCCCGCCTCGACGTGCTCGCGCAGGCGGGCGAGCTGCGCGGCGAGCCGGCGACGCCGGACATGGCGACGCTCGCGAGCGTCGCCGACCCTGCCTGAGCCGGCCGCCCCGGCCGGGATCCCTGGCAGCGCGCTGCCGGGTCCGTTCCCCGTCGGCGCCTACGCCGAGCGGCTGCGCGAGCGGCTGCGCGCGTTCGCGCAGGTGCAGGTCTTCGGCGAGCTGTGGAACCTGCGGATGAGCAGAGCGTCGGTGTGGTTCGAGCTGCGCGACGGCCGCGGCGCGCTGCCGTGCTCGATGTGGCGCAGCGACTTCGACCGGCTGGGGATCGAGCCGGCCGACGGCGCGCGGGTCGTGATCGCCGGCGGCTGCGACTACTACGTCGGCAGCGCGACCTCGTCGCCGTCGTTCTCCTTCCGCGCCAGCGACCTGCGCGTCGCCGGCGAGGGCGACCTGCTCGCGCAGGTCGAGCGGCTGCGCCGCCAGTTCGCCGTCGAAGGGCTGCTGGAGCCGCAGAAGCGCCTGCCGCGGCCGCTGCTGCCGCGCACGATCGGCGTCGTCACGGGCGAGGGCGGCAAGGCGCGCGACGACGTGCTCGCCGGCCTGCGCCGCCGCGGCTGGGGCGGGCGGCTGATCTGGGGCTTCGCGCCGGTCCAGGACCGCCACGCCGCCCCGGCGATCGCGCAGGCGCTGCGCGACCTGGCCGCGATCGAGCAGGTCGAGACGATCGTCGTCGCGCGCGGCGGCGGCTCGCTCGCGGACCTGTTCGCGTTCTGCGACGAGGCGCTCTGCCGCACCGTCGCGCTGCTGCGCGTGCCGGTGATCGCGTCCGTCGGCCACCACACCGACCGCACGCTGATCGACGACGTCGCCGCCGTCTCCTGCTCGACGCCGACGCACGCGGCCGAGACGGCGGTCGGCCTCGACGTCGGCGCAGCGCGGGCGACGCTGACGCGCGAGGCGCGCCGGCTCGACCAGCACGGCCGCCGCGCCGTCGTCGCGCGCGCGCGGACGCTCGCGGCGCTCGCGCGCGCGCCCGCCGAGCAGCTCGCACGGCACCGCCGCGAGCTCCACCAACTGCTGCGCGAGCTGCGCGCCAGCGCGCGCCGCGGCCTCGCGCGCGAGCGCGAGCTGACCGCGACGCGGCTGCTCGTCCTGCGGCGCAAGGGCGAGGCCGCCGCCGTCGACCACGTGCGCCGGCGCGGCGAGCTCGACCGCCTGCTGCTCGCGCTCGCCGCGCACGACCCCGAGCGGACGCTCGCGCGCGGCTACGCGCTCGTCGAGCGCGCGGACGACGGCGAGCTGGTCGCGACCGCGCCGGCCGCGCGCGCGGCCGGCGCGCTCACGCTGCGCTTTCACGACGGACGCGTCCGGGCGAAGGTCGAGGATCCCGCCCCATGAGCGGCGAGCAGCCGGCGCCGGCGCCCACGAGCTACGAGGAGGCGAGCGCGCGGATCGAGGAGATCGTGCGCCGGCTCGACTCGGGCGAGGCCGGCCTGCGCGAGACGCTCGAGCTCGTCGCCGAGGGGCGCCGGCTGGTCGAGTGGTGCGCGGGCGAGCTGGAGGCGGTCGGCCGCGGGCTCGAGGAGCTGCGCCTGGAGGAGCTGGTGGCGCGGCTCGAGCGCGGCGGCGGCGAGCCCGGCGCGCCGTCGGCGTAGCCGCTGCGGGGCGGAACGCGGTCCGCTTGCGCGCCGCCGCGCTCGCTAGGCTTCAGCGCCGATGGGGACCTTCGACCTGCTCGCCGACCTGCCGCTGCTCGTCGAGTCCTACGCGCTGGAGGGACTCGTGATGGACGTCTCCAGCGGCTTCCGCCGCCAGACCACCGTCATCCACCTGCACGGCGGCGGCGAGGAGGGCAGCGGCGAGGACGTCGTCTACGACGGCGCCGACCACGACAACCTCCAGGGCGCGGGCGCGTACCTCGACCTCGCGACCGGCGGCGAGACGACGCTCGGCGACTTCTGCGCGCGCGTCGACGCGCTCGACCTGTTCCCGGTCGAGCCCGTGCGCGGAGAGGTCTCGCGGCTCTATCGCCGCTGGGCGTTCCACTCGGCCGCGCTCGACCTCGCGCTGCGCCAGGCCGCCAGGCCGTTGCACGAGGCGGTCGGCCGCACGCCGCGGCCGGTGACGTTCGTCAACTCGCGGCGGCTGCCGGAGGTCGACGGCGTCGCGTCGGTGGACGAGCTGGAGCGGCTGCTCGCGCGCTACCCGATGCTGCGCTTCAAGCTCGACCCGACGCCGGCGTGGGACGAGGAGCTGATCGCCCGCCTGCGCGCGACCGGCGCGATCGACTCGGCCGACTTCAAGGGCCTCTACAGAGGCACGGTCGTCGACAACCCGGCTGACCCGGCGCTCTACCGCCGCGTCGCCGAGGGCTTCCCCGACGCATGGCTGGAGGATCCGGACCTCAGCGCACCGGGCATCGACGAGGTGCTCCTCCCCCACCGCGACCGCGTCACCTGGGACGCGCCGATCCACGCGATCGCCGACATCGAGGCGCTGCCGTTCGCGCCCAGGATGGTCAACATCAAGCCCTCGCGCTTCGGCGGCCTCGAGCGGCTCTGCGCGGGCTACGACTACTGCGCCGCGCACGGCATCGGCGCCTACGGCGGCGGGCAGTTCGAGCTCGGCCCCGGCCGCGGGCAGGCACAGTACCTCGCCTCGCTCTTCCACCCCGAGACGCCGAACGACCTCGCGCCCGGCGGCTACAACCTGCCCGACCCGCCCGAGGGCCTGCCGGCGAGCCCGCTCGAGCCGCGCCCGTCGGCGACCGGCTTCCGCTGGGACGCGTGACGCGGCTGCCGCGCCGGCTGCGCCGGCTCGCGCGTGTCGAGCTCGCGGAGCTCCCCGGCGTCGAGGTGCGCGTCGCGGCCGATCCGCTCGCGCGGCTGCTCGGACTCGCCGCCCTGCGCGCGATCCCACCGGGTGCCGGCCTGCTGCTGCCGCGTACGCGTTCGATCCACACGCTCGGCATGCGCTTCGCGCTGGATCTCGTCTGGATCGACGACGACGGGCACGTCGTGCGCGTCGACCGCGCGGTCCGGCCGTGGCGCATGCGCGGCTGTCGCGGCGCCCGCGCCGTGGTGGAGCTTCCTTGCGCCGCGGACGCGTAGTGTTCGCTTGACTGACGAGTCAACGCGTGAGGAGCATTGCGGTGGAGGAACGGCTGGGAATCGCAGGTTCGGGCGCGATCGCGTGCGGCTTGGCCGCCGTGGCGGCGCAGCACGGCGACGTGCTGCTGTGGGCCCGCTCCGAAGGCTCGGCGGAGCGCGCGCGCGGCGCGGTCGCGAAGTGGTGCGGCAAGCTGAGCGAGGAGCCGGTCGCCGACCGCGTCACGGTCGTCTCCGACATCGCCGCGCTCGCGCCGGCGACGTTCCTCGTCGAGGCGACCGCCGAGGACTACGACGTCAAGGGCGGCGTGCTCGCCGAGCTCGGCCGCGTCTCGGGCGATGACGCAGTGCTCGCGACGACGACCTCGTCGCTGTCGGTCGCGAAGCTCGCCGAGGCGTCGGGCCGCCCCGAGCGCTTCGTCGGCCTGCACGTCTTCAACCCGGTGCCGAAGATGGCGCTGGTCGAGCTCGCCTACGCGCCGCAGGCGACCGAGCCGGTGCGCGAGCGCGCCCGCGCGCTGTGCGCGGCGCTCGGCAAGACGGCCGTCGAGGTGCCCGACATCGCCGGCTTCGTCGTCAACCGCCTGCTGTTCCCGTTCCTCTTCAGCGCGGTCGAGCTGATGGAGCAGACGAGCCTGGAGCCGAACGCGATCGACGAATGCATGCGGCTCGGCGCCGGGCACCCGATGGGGCCGCTCGCGCTGCTCGACTACGTCGGCCTCGACGTCTCGAAGGCGATCGGCGAGGCGATCGGCTCGCCGGTCCCCAAGACCGTCGAGCAGCTCGTCGCCGCGGGCCACCTCGGCAAGAAGACCGGCAGGGGCCTGCACACGTATTCGTGAGAGGACTCTCAGGAGGCGCTTAAGGTTGCTTCATGGCGCGCGGGCATAGTCATCCCTGCGACGTACCTCACAAGCAGCACCTCCTCCCAGAAGCACGAAACCGGCCCGCGCAAGCGGGCCGGTTTCTTTTGCGACGCGGACCCACCGGTCCAGCACTGCCTCTCTCCTCCTCCAACCGCCTTGCCGGGGCGCAGCGATCGTGCGCGCACGGTAGCGCTTTGTGAGCTTTGATGCGTTTTCATGAGGTTTTCGCCCTCCGGTCAGCGCAAGCGCAGACCTGCGGGCGACGTCACCCGGCGCGCCGCTCGGAGATCCGCACCGCCTCGATGCGGTTCTCGCGCACCGATTCGACGCGGATCGAGAAGCCGTTGGCGGCGATCGTGTCGCCGCGCTTCGGCAGCCGGCCCAGCTCGGCGAAGACGAAGCCGCCGACCGAGTTGTAGGCGTCGGTGTCGACCGGCAGTTCGAGGCCGTAGTCCTCCAGGTCGGTCACGGCGACGTGGCCGCGCACGAACCAGTCGCCGTTCGGCAGCCGCCGCACGCCGCCGGCGGTCGGGTCCGTCTCGTCGGCGATCTCGCCGACGACCTCCTCGATGATGTCCTCGACCGTCACCACCCCCGCCGTGCGGCCGTACTCGTCGACGACGACGGCGAGCGAACTGCGCTGGCGCTGGAGGTCGGCGAGCAGGTCGTCGAGCGGCTTCGTCTCGGGGATGATCGGCGCGTCGCGCACGATCGCCTCGATCGTCGCGTCGCTCCCGCGCTCCATCAGCAGCTTCGCGAGCGCGTTCGCGTGCACGAGCCCCTTGATGCGGTCGGTGTTCTCGTCCTCGGTCACGACCAGCCGCGTGTGGCCCGACTCGACGCAGCGCCGCAGCGCCGCCTCGGCCGTCTCCGAGATGTCGACGGTGACCACGGCCGGGATCGGCGTCATCACCTGGCGCGCCTCCTGCTCGTGCAGATGGAAGACGCCGGCGAGCATGCCCGCCTCGCCCTCGTCGAGCTTGCCGCCCGTGTAGGACTCGGCGATCAACTGCTTGAGCTCCTCCGGGGTGCCGCCGGGGTCCCGGCCGGAGAGCGGCTCGACGCGCAGCAGGCGCAGGATCGCGTTCGAGGCGCGATTCAGCAGCGTGACGAACGGGTGGAAGACGCGCGCGAACAGGTGCAGCGGCCGCGCGATCCACCGCACGGTGCGGTCGGCGCGCTGGATCGCCCACACCTTCGGCACCTGCTCGCCCACGGTGATGTGGACGGCGGTGACGATCAGGTACGCGATCGCGATCGAGAGCGCCGCGGCGACGCCATGCGAGAGGCCGCCGAAGAGCGGCTCGAACAACTTCGCGAGCGCCGGCTCGCCGAGGAAGCCGATGCCGATCGAGGCGAGCGTGACGCCGAGCTGGCAGGCCGACAGGTACTCGGTGATCTCCTCCAGCTCCGCGAGCGCCGTGCTGGCGCCCGACTCGCCCTGCCTGGCCGCCTCCTCGATCCGCGAGCGGCGCGCGCGCACGAGCGCGAACTCGGCGGCGACGAAGAAGCCGTTGACCGCGACCAGCAACAGCAGGCCGACGAGCAGCAGCGCGGTCATGGCACCGCGGCGACGTGTGGGCCGCTACTTCGGGACAGATCGTCGTCGCTCATCGACTGGTCGGGCGAACCGTAGCAGTCGCCCCGCGCGTCAGCCGACGCTTGCGAGCTGCCGCGCGAGCGCGACGTCCGCCGCGGTGATGCCGCCCTCGGAATGGGTCGAGAGCGTCAGCCGCACCTTGTTCCAGCCGTGGACGAGGATGTCGGGATGGTGGTTGGCGGCCTCGGCGACCTCGGCCACGCGCTCGACGAACGCGATCGCCGCCGCGAAGTCGGCGAAGCGCCAGTCGCGCACGAGCGCGTCGCCCTCGCGCCGCCAGGGGCCGTCCTCCAGCGCGGCGGTGATCTGCTTGTCGCTCAGCAGTGCCATATCCTCGCTCCCATGATCGCACTCGATCCGACGCGCCCGCCATGCGGATCGTGAGCCTCGTCCCGAGCGCGACGGAGACGCTGTTCGCGCTGGGGCTCGGCGACGAGGTCGTCGCGGTCACGCACGAGTGCGATTATCCCCCGGCCGCGCAGGAGCTGCCGCACGTCACCCGCGACGCGCTGCCCGCCGACCTCACGGCCGGGCAGATCGACGCCGCGGTGCGCGCCCGCACCGACCAGGGCGAGGCGATCTACGAGCTGGACGCCGAGGCGCTGCACGAGCTGCAACCGGACCTGATCGTCACGCAGGCGCTGTGCGCGGTCTGCGCCGTCTCGTTCGAGGACGTGCGCGCCATCGCCGAGGAGATCGCGAGCCAGCCGCACGTGATCTCGCTCGACCCGCGCACGCTCGGCGAGGTGCTGAGCGACGTGCGCACGCTCGCGGAGGCGACCGGCCGCAGAGACGCGGGCGTCGCGCTCGTACAGGAGGCGGCCGCGCGGATCGATCGCGTGCGGCTCGCGGTGCGCGATCGCAGACGGCCGCGCGTGGCCGCGCTGGAGTGGCTCGACCCGATCTATGTCGCGGGCCACTGGACGCCGCAGATGATCGAGTACGCCGGCGGGATCGACGTGCTGGGGATGGCGGGCGAGCACTCCGAGCGGCGCACGTGGGACGAGGTCGCCGCGGCCGAGCCGGACGTCGTGATCGCGATGCCATGCGGCTACGATGCGCCGCGCGCCCACGCCGAGGCGACGACGTACCGCGAGCGACTCGCGGCGCTCGGCGCAGGCGAGGTCGTGGCGGTCGACGCGGCAGCGTACTTCTCCCGGCCGGGGCCGCGCCTGATCGACGGGCTGGAGTTGCTCGCGCATCTGCTGCAACCCGAGTCGGTACCCGGAGTTGCGGCGCAAAATCCACTGGTCGTCGAGCTCTGACGCTTAACCGGTTCTCCCTGGACGGGTCGGTACAAGCGCGTTTACCATCGAGGGATGCACTCCATCCGCGTAGGACGAATCGCGGCCGTCACGGCCGCCGCAACCCTCATCGCCGCCGCAACCGCGCCGGCGGCCACGGCGCCCGGGCTCACGACTTCGCTGAAGGCGAGCGTGTCCCCGAATCATCTTGTCGGCGGCCCGTTCTCGCCGAACCACGGGATGCCGATCACGCTCTCGTACGACGCGAGGATCAGCCATCCGGCCGGCAGCCGCTGGAAGCTGACGAGAGTCGTCGTGAAGTTCCCGTCCGGCGTCGGCAAGCCGAACGGCAACCTGTTCCCGTCGTGCAGCGCCGCGAAGCTGAGAGCGGCCCACGGCCGGCTCAGCGTCTGCCCGAAGGGCTCGCAGATCGGCAGAGGCGTCGCCACAGGCACCGCCGTCGACCTCGGCGTAACGTCGACCGGCAGACTGACGCTGTTCAACGGCCCACACGGCAGCATCACGTTCAACGTAAACATCATCACGCCCGCGCTCATCAACGACACGTTCTCGGCGCCGTTGAAAAAGATCGGCGGGGTGTACGGCTATGTGCTGACGAACGACATCCCGGCGGACCTCCAGACGATCCTCGACGGTCCGATCATCGTCAGACGCATCCAGGTCACGACCGGCCTCACGCGCGTCGTTCACGGCGTCAAGCGCGGCTTCATCGAGGCGTACAAGTGCCCGAAGAGCCACAAGGCGCCGATTCAGAGCCAGTTCTTCTTCCTGCAGGACGGCACCGGCGCGACCGCGGACTCGACCGCGAACGCGAACATCGCCTGCCACTGACAGCGGCGTTTCAGGACGCTCACGGCGGCGGCGCGCACAGCGCGCCGCCGCTTCGCGTTAAGCGACCGCGAGCGCGGCGAGGAACGCCGCGACGGTCAGCACGGCGCCCGCAGCGAGCGAGGCGGCGCGCGGCAGGCGGCGGCGGTCGAACTGGTCGAACACCACGCCGACGAGCACGCCGCCCGCGAAGCCGAACACGTGCGCGCCGATCGCGATCCCCGGATAGAAGAAGGTGAACGCGAAGTTGATGAGCGCCACCTGCATCAGGCCGGTCGACCACAGGCTGATCCCGCGCCGCCGCGCCTCCACCATCAGCACGCCGAGCAGCCCGAAGGCGGCGCCCGAGGCGCCGACGGCGACCGAATGCGGCTCCAGCAGCAGCACGCCGAACGACCCGCACACGAGCGACGCGAAGTAGGCGACGACGAAGCGCGCGCTGCCGATCGCGGGCTCCAGCGAGCGTCCGATCATCCAGATGAAGACCATGTTGAAGCCGATGTGGAGGATGCTGGCGTGCAGGAAGCCGCTCGTGAGGATCCGCCACCACTCGCCGCCGGGCGAGACGAGCGGGCCGAACAGCGCGCCCTTCTCGTAGACGGTCCCGCCGACATTGCCGAAGCCGCCGCCGGTCGCCAGCTCCGCCAGATAGGCGATGACGTTGACCGCGATGATCGCCTGCGTGGCGGTGGGCGTCGGGACCTCATTGGCGCGCACGCGATGGACGCGCGTGCGCTGTCTGGCGCACTCGGGACAGCGCATCCCGACCGTCGTCGACGTCATGCAGTCGGTGCAGATCGGACGGCCGCAGTTCGAGCAGGCGACGCCGGTCTCGCGCGTGGGGTGGCGGTAGCAGGTGGGCATCCGGGCGCGGACGGTAGCAGCCGCGGCTAACGTCGCCCTGAAGACCTAGGGCAGCAGCCGGCGCGCCTCGTCAGCCAGATCCCGCATGGTGCGCTCGGCGAGGTCGAGCACGTTGGACGACTGCGCGCGCCGGCGGCGATGACGACCGCGCACGCGCAGCACGACAAGCGCCGCGCCCGCCCCCGCGCCGACCACCGCGGCCGCCGCCGGACGCGCCCAGTTGCGGGGGTCGCGCATCGCCGAGAGCTCCCACGCCTCCAACTCGTCGGCCGCCAGCTCGGTGAGGTTGACGAGGCCGCGCTCGAGCCGCACGACGAAGTCCTCCGGCGGGTCGACCGGACGGAGCGCCGCGCGCAGGCGCGCCTCGAAGTCGGTCGTGCTCATCGGTCGTCCTCCGGGGCGGGATCTTCCGCGGCGGGCGGGTGGGAGCCGTTCTGCTCGCCGACGATGCCCTCGAGCTGCTTGATCGCGCGGTGCAGCAGCACCTTCGTAGCGCCGTCGCTGCGCCCCATCGCGCGCGCGATCTCGCGATTGTCCATCCCGAGCGCGAAGCGCATGATCAGCGCCTCGCGGCGGTCGTCGGGCAGCCGCTGCACGCCGGCGAGGATCTGCCCGAGCTGCTCGCGCCCCTCGACGAGCGTCTCGGTCGTGTGCGGCGCGCTGATCACGGCCGCGTCCTCGATCGCGGACTCGGGCCTGCGGGCGCGGTCGCGGTAGTAGTTGGCGGCGAGGTTGTGCGCGATCCGGATGAGCCACGGGCGCAGCGGACGGCCGTCGGACTCGCGCAGCGCGCGCTCGTAGTGGCGGTAGGCCTGGAGGAACGTCTGCTCGGTGAGGTCCTCGGCGTCGTGGTGGTTGCCGACGCGGTAGTACGCATAGGAGTAGACGTCGCGCAGATGGGTGCGGTACAGCTCCGAGAAGCTGCGATCGAGGTCCGCCTTGGCGTCGGGAACGGGTTCGTCGGGCACCGCAGGTGCAGTATCCCCGTTCGCGTGCGGCGGCGGGAGAAGCCTGCGACGCGTCGCATGGCGGTCAGGCCGCGCGCACCCGCCGCGGCGTGCGGGCCGGCTGGGTGACGGCGGCGGTCCAGCGCTCGGGCGCGATGCGGCCCTCGACGAGCGCGGCGAGGCCGAGCGTCGCGGGCGCGGCGAGCTGCGCTTCGCGCAAGCGCGCGGCGAGCAGCGGCACGGTGTCGACCGCCTCGACCGCGTGGCCGAGCGCCGGCGCGATCTCGGCGGCCGGCACGCCCTGGCCGAGCAGCTCCCCCGCGCGGCGGTTGCGACTGCCGTCGGCGACGACGGTCGCGACGAGGTCGCCCGCGCCGGCGAGTCCGGCGAACGTGTCAGGCGCGGCGCCGAGGGCGCGCGCGAGGCCGTCGATCTCGGCAAACACCTTGCCCGCGGCGGCGCCCGCGACGTTCGGGCCGCCGGTCGCGGCGGCCGCGGCGGCCGCCAGCACGGCGGCGTTCTTCGCGCAGCCGGCGAGCTCGACGCCGGCGACGTCGCGCGAGCGGTGGACGTCGAAGCCGGCGCTCGCGAGCACGGCCGCCAGCTCGGCCGCGAACGCGTCGTCGGGGGTGGCGAGCACCACCGAGGCGCCGTGCTCGAGCGCGTCGGCGGCGTGGCTCGGTCCCGCAAGCGCAGCGACGGTGCGCGCCTGCACGCGCTCGGCGGCGTAGGCGGAGGGCAGCGTCCCGAGCGGCGGCACGAGCCCCTTCGAGACGACGAGCACGCCGGCGCGCTGCGGGATCGCGCTGCCGTGCGCGGCGAGCGCGGCCGGCAGCTCGCGCGCGGGCACGGCGAGGCAGACGAGGTCGTGGACGGCCAGCTCCAGCGCGGCGGCGTGGACCGGCGTGACCTGCTCCGGCAGCGCGACGCCCGGCAGGTAGCGCGCGTTCTCGCCCGTCGCGCGCAGCAGCTCGGCCTGCTCGCGCGAGCGGCAGCCGAGCTCGACGTCGAGTCCCGCGCGCGCGAAGGCGACCGCGAGCGCGGTGCCCCACGCGCCGGCGCCGACGACGGCCGCACGCCGCAGCGGCGAGATCCCGCCGAGCCACTCCCACTGGAGCATCACGCACGGCCAGATGCGGTCGGTCACCGCCTGCGCCAGCTCGCGCGAGGGCGCCTCGACGCGCGGGAACGTGAGCGGGCGCCCGGCTCGAATGCGGACCTTTCGCGGACGGATGCGCCAGCCGCGGCGCACCTCGGTCGTGCCGATCACCGCGAGCGGCACGACGGGCGCGCCGCTCTCCAGCGCGAGCCGGCCGACGCCGCGCTTGGCGCGGCCGGGCGGGCCGGGTCGTACGCGCGTGCCCTCCGGGAAGATCAGCACGCAGTCGCCGCGCGCGAGGATCGCCTCGGCGGTGTCGATCATGTCCTGGTCGGCGTTGCCGCGGTCGACCGGGAAGGCGCCGAGCGCGTTGAGCAGCCAGGCCTGGACGCGGTTGGAGAACAGCTCCTTCTTGGCGACGTAGTAGATCGGCCGCCGCGTCATCGTGCCGATCACGAACGGGTCGAGGAAGCTGCGGTGGTTGGCCGCGAAGATCACCGGCCCGTCGGCCGGGATGTGCTCGCGCCCGATCCGCGAGAGCCGGAAGTAGAGGTGGAAGAACGGCTGGAGCAGCGCGCGCGCGAGCCAGTAGACGATCGGGTTCACGCCGCGCTCGCGTGCACGCCGATGCAGACGATCGAGCTCCATTCCGCCGTTACGTACCCTCGCGCGCGCGGCGCGTTACACGCGTGGGCGCGGAGCGGCCAGGCGAGCGCCCCGGCTCGAGAGCCGGGGCGCCTCGCTGGCGAGCCCGCTGGGGGTGACGGACTCGTCGGCAGAGGTCCACGGGGCGTGCCGGGTCAGACCTGGGGGACGCCTCCTAGACCCCTTCGACAGGGGAAAATACCCCCTGCGGGACACATTTTGCTGCCTACAGCGGGTGGAAAGCAACCTGGAACCGCACAAGAGTTCCCGCGGTGCCTCCCACCATCGACGCCGAGCTGCGGGCGCTCGCCGCGGCGATCCGCGAGATCCGCGCCCGCCAGCAGCTCTCGCAGGAGCGCGTCGCGACGAAGGGCGGCGTCGGCCGCAAGTACGTCGGCCAGATCGAGCGGGCCGAGATCACGCCCTCCTTCGCGGCGCTCGTCGCGCTCGCCGGCGGGCTCGGCGTCCCGCTGTCCGAGGTGATCCGCGTCTACGAGGAGCGGCTGCGGATGGCCACCGGCGCACGCGCGGGCGCGACCTCCGGCGGTTGAGCGCGGCGGCTGCCCCGCGCTGACGATCGTTGCCCCGAGATCGATTACGCTGGACGCGGCGCGCCGGGGTAGCTCAGTTGGCCAGAGCAGCCGCCTTGTAAGCGGCAGGTCACGGGTTCGAATCCCGTCCCCGGCTCTCCCGGTCGCCAGCCGCTCCGCGCACGCGGCGAGCCGGCCGCTCGCCGCGTGCGCGTCGCGTTTGCTACGGCCAGGCGGTTGCGGCCCTGTATCTCGTCGTGCCGGCCGCGTCTTCGTCCCAGCCGGATCTCGTGCCACCGTAGGAGGAGCCGAATTCGGTGCCGGAGACCGGCACCGGCTCGGCGACTCTTTCGCCGTTCGTGACGACGACTTCTTCGCCTTCGATGTAGCCGACGACGGTGCTCGCGTTCACGCTCGCCCAGCTCGACTGCCTCCCCAGCAGTTCGCCGATCTGCGAGTGCGTGAGCTGCTGGATCGGCGCGCTCGAGGACGAGAAGTATCTTTCGTACCGTTCGAGCGTCGCGTTGAGGACGGGGTAGAAGACCGCGCCTTCGCTCGCTCTCGAGTCGGCGAGGTTCGTCTGGTGGAAGTAGTGCGGGCGCGGGTCGTTGCCCATCATGTGACTGAAGATGAGCTGCGATTCGAGTTCGACGATGTCTTCCCATCTCGCCGCGCTCGAGCGGCAGGTGGTCACTTCGGTGTTGACGCACACGCCGCCCAGTTCCGGCGGCAGGTACAGATGGTTGTACTCGTCGACGAGCTCTTCTCTGGTCGCGACGTTGTAGTAGACGTTCGTCGGGTAGCGCGGCACCGCCCGCGCTCTGCCGTCGACCCAGGTCGCGCCGGCCGCGTACGTCGGGCCGCTCGATTCGGTCGGCGTCACCGGATACGGCTTCGAGGCGTCGGTCGCGACGTCTTCGATGCCCGTCCCTTCGAGCGCTTCGGTGAACGCGGGGTTCTGCCCGTACGGCGAGAGGACCGCGCCGTTCGTGCTCGGCGGCGCGGCCGCGCTGCCTTCCCCGCCTCTGTCGGCGTATCTGATCGTCACCGGCCCTTCGTCGGTGAACGCTCTTTCCGGCTGGGAGATCGTTGTGAGCAGATGCCACGTGCCTTCCGGCGAGCTGCGGCGGTACACCTTGTACGTTCTCGCGTGGCAGATCGCTTCCCAGGCGAGCCTCACTTCGCTCGTGCTGCCGGACGTCGTGACGACCGTCGTGGAGGCCACCGTCTCGCCGCCTTCATCGGTCCCGGTGATGCCGTACTGCCATCTGCCGGCCCCGAGCGAGCCGCCGGTCGCCGAGACAGACGCTTCGTCGAACTCGGGCGGATCGATCGTGCCCGGGTTGCCGGGGATCAGATTCGCGAGGCCGGAGTGCTCGCCGGTCACGAGCTCGCCGGCTCTCACCGTGAAGCCCGCTTCTCTTGCCCACGTGACGTTTCTGTCGATCTCTCCTTCTATGAAGACTCTCGTCGAGCAGTCGAGGTTCGGGTGGTCGTACGTGTGATCGATCCAGCCGAACGTCGATGCTCTTTCCCTGAACGCAGTAAGCAGCGGATCGCTGCCGCCGTGTTCGGCTCTGTATTCGACGCTGCCGCCGCCGTTGAAGACCATGTCGAGCCGCAGGCCGGTCGATCTCGACCATTCGACCGCCCTCGTGACGTCTTCGGCATTCATCCGCACGGCGTCTTCGGGGTTGTAGTCGGTCGTGTGGCTGGTCGTGCTCCAGATGTCGTCCGGCAGGAAGACGTCGTCGACCTGCGTCTCGAGGTAGTTGCGCTGGGAGCCGAGGTACGTCCCGCGCGTGACCCACGCGAGCTCGCCGTGGCGCAGGAGCTGCGACTGGATCTGGTACTGGTTGCCGTCGAACGTCCCGACCAGCTCTTCGCGTCCTTCGGCGTGTCTGTAGATGCCGATGATCGAGTCTTCTTCGCCGTCGCTGACGAGCGTCGTGAAGTTGCCGGCTTCGAGCGGTCTCGAGTGGTAGCCCCACGTCCCGCTCCCTATCGACACCGGGCCTCTGAGGTAGGGGAAGACGGCTTCGCCGGCCGCCGTGACTCTGCCCGAGACGCCTTCGAACGCGCCGCTCGCACTGGGCCAGTTGAGCCCGAATTCGGGCGCTGGGTAGACGTACTGGCTGATCTGGCGGACATGGAAGGTTCTCTCGTATTCGGCGATCGCGCTCCACTCTTCCGTCGAGAGCGCCGAGACGCAGGTCGCTTCGCACACGGGCAGGTTGCCGACCGCGACGACGATCGCCTGGTACCTGCCCTCTTCGATCCCGCCTTCGAGTCTTCTGGAGAGCGTTTCAGCGGTGATCGGCGTGTGGCCTCTGCTCGCGACGATCCTGTCGTAGGGGACGCCCTCGCGTCTGAGCTGCGCTTCCCATGCGAGGAAGGTCGGTTCCGTCCCGCTCGCGCCGAGCAGCAGGACGCGCAGGTCGATCCGCTGCGCGGCTGCGGCCGAGGCGCTCGCGAGCGCGAGCAGCGCGCAGCAGGCGAACAGGACGATGACGGCGACGGTCGGCTTCGATCGCATACGACGCTCCCCCGGAGGATTTGGACCCGGCAGTCAGTGTCCCGACCGCTGCGTCGCCGACCAATGGGTCACGTGACCCGTTGTCGCGTTCAGCGCTTGAACGAGGCGGAAACGGACGCATTCCGGTCTGTTACGGTCGGCGACCGTGACGCGACGCGCAGCGCCCCTGCTCGCCGTGCTGGCGATGCTCGCCGCCTGCGGCGGCGTCGCGCCCGGCGCCATCTCCCAGCGGCGGCCGCCTGCGCACGCGAGCTGGCAGTGGCAGCTCGACGGACGGCTCGACGCACGCGTCCCGGCGCGCCTCTACGACGTCGACGGCTTCGACGCGAGCGCCGCGACCGTGGCCCGGCTGCACCGCGCCGGCCGCTACGTCGTCTGCTACGTCGACGTCGGCACCTGGGAGCGCTGGCGCCCCGACGCGCGCCGCTTCCCGCGCGCGCTGCTCGGCGCCGCGAACGGCTGGCCGGGCGAGCGCTGGCTCGACGTGCGCCAGCTCCGCGCGCTCGCGCCGCTCCTGCGCGCGCGCTTCGCGATGTGCCGCCGCAAGGGCTTCGACGCCGTCGAGCCCGACAACGTCGACGGCTACAGCAACGTCAGCGGCTTTCCGCTCACGGCCGCGGACCAGTTGCGCTTCGACCGCTGGGTCGCGCGCGCCGTGCACGCGCAGCGCCTTGCGGTCGCGCTCAAGAACGACCTCGATCAGGCCGCCGCGCTCGCGCCGAGCTTCGACTTCGCCGTGCTGGAGCAGTGCTTCCAGTACCGCGAATGCGGGCAGGCGCGTCCGTTCCTGCGCGCGGGGAAGGGCGTCTACGACGCCGAGTACGCGCTCGCGCCGGCGGCCTTCTGCGCCGACGCCCGCCGACTCGGGATCAACGCGATTCGCAAGCGGCTGGCGCTCGACGCCTGGCGCGAAGCGTGCTGAGCGGCGCGCGCGGCCTCACTTGATCCAGAGCGCCGTGGCAAGCATCCGCCCCGGCGAGCGGAGCTGACGGGCCAACGGGGCGAGCGCGAGCAGCGCACCGACCGCGCCCGCCACGGCCAGTGCGGCCCCGGGCGTCGAGACCTGCACGAGACGGCCGATCGCGAGCTCGACCGCGAGGCTTACCGTTGTCACCGCCAAGGCCCAGTGCGTGAAGCCGAGCGACTCGTGCAGGCTCACGAACAGGCACATCAGCGCGACGACTCCGAAGGCGAGGAACAGGCTCGGGGAATCCGTGCCCTGCGTCCACGGCGCCGCGGCGAGCACGAGCAGCGACAGCGCCGTCGTGACGCCGAGCAGCCGTGCGAGCGCGCCGAGCAGGATCCGCGTCGCGGGGCCGCGCGGCAGCGGCGCGTTCGCCTGCGCCAGCGGCAGGCCACGCAACGCGCGCGGAACGGCCGCGTGGAACTGCCACAGGTGGTAGCCGCCCCACAGGCTCCCGATCACCGACGGCGCCAGCGCGAGGCCCGGGAACGCCCCGTGCACCCCCCAGCCGAGGCTCTGGTCGCCGATCAGCAGGCCGCCGAGCAGCGCGCCGATCGCGCCGGCCGCGAGCGAGCGCCGCAGCCGGCCGGGCGCCTGCCTCGGCGTCGGTCCACCCGCGGTGGCGACCGCCAGCACGCACGCCCAGAAGACGACGACCGCAAGTCCGAGGAGCGAGCGCGCGGCCGGCACGTGGCGCGCGAGCGCGACCGCCTCGCCGGCGACGAGCACGGCGTAGAGCAGCCCCCAGCCGCGCCGCGCGAGCAGTGTCCCGCCGACCCAGATCAGCACGAGCACGGCGGCCAGCACGCCGACGTGCGGGACGAGCGCGAGGGCGAACAGCAGCATGGACAGCGCGAGCAGCACGCGCCCGCGCTCTTCGGCCAGGCAGCGCAGGCCGCTCGGCCGTCCGAGATAGCGGCTGCGGATCGTCCACTGCAACCCGAGCGTCAACGGCAGCGCGACACGCAGCGCATGCTCGAGCACCGTGGCGCCGAGCTGGTGGCTCAGCGGGCCGGCCCAGGTCGCGACCGCGACGATCGCGACAAGCAGTCCGATGCCCTCCGCGACGATGCTCTCGCGCCCCTCGTCCTCCTCCGCCTCCCAGCGCGTCGCGCGCGCGTCGGGCTCGACCTGCGCCGGCAGCAACGCCGGTTCGAGCGCGAGCGCGTCCGCGCTCGGCACCCCGCCCCACGCCTCCAGCACGACGGCTGCCTCGAGCAGGTCCTGCGGCGGGCGCCCGAGCCGCGCGCCGACGATCCCGCCGGCGCGCTCGCCCGACAGCCGACCGGCGCTCATGCTGCAACCGTGACGGCGCGGCCGGCCAGCTCGTGCAGCAGCTCGCGATAGCCGTCGATGCAGTTCCGCTGGGTGTAGCGCTCGCGCACGCGCTGGTGCGCGCGGCGGCCCAGCCGCTCGGCGAAGCGCGGGTTGCGCAGCAGCGCGGCGACGCCGGTCGCGAGGCGCGCTATGTCACCGGAGGGCACGACGACGCCACAGCCGCGCAGCACGTCGGGGACGCCGCCGACGCCGGTCGCGACGACCGGCCGGCCCTGCGCCATCGCCTCGAGCACCGCCATCGGCAGGCCCTCCGAGATGCTCGTCATCAGCACGACGTCGGCGCCGCGCACGACCTCGAGCGGCTCGGGCGTGGAGCCCATAAAGCGGAAGCGCTCGCCGAGCGCGAGCCGGCGGCGCAGCTCCTCGCACGCGCGCGCGTACGCCTCCTGGCCGCGCGTCGGCGGACCCCAGTACTCGAAGCGCGCGTCCGGAACCTGGCGCGTGACCTCGGCCGCGACGTAGAGCATCGTCTGCACGTCCTTGAGCGGGTCGATGCGGCCGATCGAGACGACCTTGCGGTTGCCCGGCGGCGGCGTGCACGTCTCCGACGGTTCGATCCCGTTGTGGATCACGCGAATCCGCTCAGGCGCGACGCCGAGCTTGCGCTCCCAGTGCGCGTTCGCGGCCGTCACCGGCGAGATGACGTCGGCGGCGGCGTACGTCGCGAGGCTGAGCCCGCGCGCGAGGCGGCTGGCGAGGAAGCGGTCGGCCGCCGGGGCGCGCCCGCGCGCCGCCGCGAGGTACGCCTCGCGCACGTAGACGCCGTGCTCGGTCAGCAGCAGCGGCGTGCCGTGCAGCCGCTGGTGCACGAGCGCCGGGATCGCCGCCCAGCCCGCCGCCGTGACGTGCAGCAGGTCGACGGGCGGGGTCTGCACCGCCGCGACGCGCGCGATCCAGTACAGCCGCTGGTAGAGCGTCGCCGCGTCGACCGCGTCGAGCGGCGGCACGGGGCCGGCCTCCGGAGCGTCCGCGCACAGCACGTCGCGCAGCTCCTCGACGAACGCGTCCCAGGCCCGCAGCGAGCGGAACGTCGCGCGCAGCTCGCCGGGATGGCGCCGGCACCAGACGAGCGCGTCGACGAGCGCCTCGCGGTCGGCGTGCCAGCCGATCAGCGCGCGCGCGAGCTCGGCCGGGAGCGACGGACGGCCGCCGTGGAGACGGTCGCGGATCCAGCGACGCCGCGGCAGCCGCTCGCTCCACACCTCGATCCGCCCCGCGAGCGAGGCGTGCGGAGGCAGGGCGAACAACGGCCGCGGCCGGCGGCCGCCCGCGTGGATGGGAAGGACTCGCCACGCGAACTCCGGAAGGCCGCCGACCACGAGATGACACCATGAGCTCACCCCGCCAACGGCGTAGGGATAGGTGGCCTCGGTTGTCAGAAGGATGGTGGGGGCGGTCACGCCGCGTCCGGAAGGTCGTCGCTCACGAGCGCCTCGGCCCGCGCGCCTTCCGCGCCGGGGAGGATCGTCTCCAGGCGACGCCGCAGCTCGCGCGCGCCGCGCTCAAGCTCCCAGCAGGCGTCGGCGAGACTGTCGCGCAACAACATGCACTCGGTCAGCAGCTCCCACGGCTCGTCGCCGGCGTCGGCGTCGCCGTTCGCGCGCAGCAGCGGCAGCAGGTCGCGCACGCGCTCGTTCACGGGCCGGTCCGCCATCCGCTCGCGGGCGACGCGCAGGCGCGCGTTCTCCTCGCGCAGCAGCGCGACCTCCTGCTCGAGCTGCTCGACGAGCTCACTTGGCGCCACGCTCTGGGTGCCGCCGCTCACCCGCAGCCACTGCCGCAACGGCAGTCGCCGCGCTTGACCGGAGCTCTCCCCCGGCGCCGTGGCGCAGGCGGTCTCTCTGCTGGTCGTGCTCGTCCCCATCGCGCCCCCGTGCAGCTATCGTCATGACCTTTGCAAGGTCAGTCTTACGTGGAGCGTCCGCGATCCCAATAGGTCGATTGCCTCATATTCAGCGTTCAATCGACTGAACGATGCATGAGAATCCACTCATGGGACGAGCGGCGGCGCACGGGACCGCGGCGCGTGGGGTATGCGATTGATAGGGTTCCGACACATCATCACACCGATTACCGGTGGCCAAACGGGATTTCGCAGGTCTCCGAAGTCAACGATGACGGGGGAAGGACGTTGACCGTATTGCGAAGCCCTCGGCGCGGTGAGAGCGCGTCTTGCAGGGGAAACGAGCACAGCAGCACCGCCGCAAACGCCGCGGAGCACCGGCCGTGACTAGCGCGCCCTGCGCCGTCCTGGCGGACGCGCACCCGCTCGCCCGCCTCGCGATGCGCCACGCGCTGGGGCGCGTCGGCGTGCGCGTCGCCGACGAGGCGGCGGACGCCGAGGGTGTGCTGCGGGCGGTCTGCGCGCGGCGGCCGAGCATCTGCCTGCTTGACGCGCAATTGCCGGGCGGCGGGATCGCGACCGCCGACCGGATCGCGACCGCCGTGCCGGATACGCGCCTGGTCGTCCTGTTCGAGTCGGTCGCGGACGAACAGCTCATCGCGGCCCTTCAGGCCGGCGCAGCCGGCTGCCTGCTGAAGGACATCGGGCCCGAGGCGCTCGGTCGCGCGGTACAGGCGACGCTCGCCGGCGAGGCGCCGCTCCCGCGCGCGGCGACGGCCCGCGTGATCGCGGCGCTGCGCGCCCGCTCGCACGAGCGGCGCGTGCGGACGGTGGCCGGCACATGGACCCAGCTCTCCGAGCGCGAGTCGCAGGTGCTCGAGCTGATGCAGCGCCAGCTCACGACGACCGAGATCGCGAGCCGGCTCGGCATCTCGGCCGTCACGGTGCGGCGACACCTGTCCGGCACGTTGAAGCGTCTCGGCGCACCTGACCGCCAGGCCGCGCTGCGGCTGGCCGGCGGGATCGATGAGGAGAGGATCTGAGCGATGCACGTCCACCACATCACAGCGGTGCTCCTCGACACGAACGTCCTCTTCCGCGCTGGCCTGCGGGAGCTGCTCGAGCGCAGCGGCATCGCGGTCGTCGGCGAGGCGCGGAGCGTCGAGGACGGCTTGCGGTTGATCGAGCGGTGTCGGCCGGATGTGGTCGTCGTCGATCCCGAGCTGCCCGACCTGCTCGACGGCGACGCCTGCGAGGCGGTTCGCCGAATCAAGGAGAGCGCTCCCGCGGCGCATGTGCTGGCACTGGCGCGCAGGACGAGCGATCAGGATGCGGTCGACATCGTCTGCATGGGAGGCTCGGGCTTCCTGCTCAAGGAAGCGCCGGCCGAGACGATCCTCAGCGGCGTGCGGGCGGCAGCCGCGGGCGAGGCGCTGATAGCGCCGAGGGTCGCCGTCTCGCTCGTGCGCCGGCTGCGCGCAAGCGGCGCCGGCGAACGGCCGCAGCCGCGCTCGGTCCTGTCCGAGCGCGAGCAGGAGGTGCTGTGCCTGATCGCCGCCGGCAAGGACAACGACGCGATCGCCGCCGAGCTGTTCATCAGCCGCCACACCGTCAAGAACCACATCTCGAGCATCCTCGTGAAGCTCGAGGTGACGAACCGCGTGCAGGCCGCGGTGCTGGCGGTGCGCACGGCGATGGTGTGAGAGACGGCCGCACGCCAGTCACGGCACGTACCGTGGGCAGGGAACCAGCAGCCTCGTCGTGAGGCTCGGCGCGGGCGGCGCGAAGGCCGTGAGGAGCTGGCCCGTCAGGCGGCCCGCGACCGGGCAGGCCGGAAGGCGGAACAGCGAGACGGCCGAGCGCAGGCGGCGGACGCAGCGCCCATGGCGGTCGCTGCTCGTGCACGTGCCCTTGCGCATCCGCAGCGCGTGCAGGCGCACGTGCACTTCGGCGCGGCTCACGTCGAAGCCGTTGAGCGGTCCAACGCGGAACACGACCTTGTAGCCGTAGAGGCCGTCCGGCGTCGGCCGCTCGCCGAGACCTGCCGGACGCGCTGCACGAGCCGCCCGAGCGTCCGCGCTCGGCCGTCGGCTGAGGCTCACCGCTTGGTCGCGAGCGCGATGCCGTCGCCGACGGGCGCGATCGTGGCGATGAGCTGGCGATGGTTCAACAGGCGCTCGTTGAACGCGCGCGCCGTGGCGATCTGCTCGTCGCTCCAGTGGCCGTCGGAGCGGTTCTCGGCGACGGTGCCGGACATCAGCACGTTGTCGACGGCGACGAGGCCGCCCGGCCGCAGCAGCGGCACGACGAGCTTCAGGTACGCCTCGTACTCGGCCTTCACACCGTCGAGGAAGGCGAGGTCGAACGGCCCCTCGAGCTCGGCGAGGCCGGCGCGCGCGTCCTGGAGGCGCAGGTCGATCCGTGCTTGCAGGCCGTCGCGGCCGAGGTAGGTCCGCGCCGCGGCGTGCCGCTCGGGGTCGATCTCGAACGAGACCAGCTCGCCGTCGGGCGGAAGCGCCCGCGCGAGGTGCAGCGTCGAGACGCCGATCGCCGTGCCGACCTCGACGATCCGCCGAGCGCCGCTCGCGCGCGCGAGCACATGCAGCAGCGCGCCGCTCTGCGCGTCGAGGATCGGGATGCGGTCGCGCGCGCCGTGCGCCTGCATCTCGGCGAGCAGCGGATCGGCCGGCGGGCGGGTCGCGTCGAGGTAGTCGCGGACCGCGGGCGTGACGATCATGCGCCTGAGCCTAGCGAGCCACCGGGGGGCGAACTTCGGCCAGGGTCGCCGCAGGGCGGCATGACCGCACTAGCCGCTCGCGCCCGCCTCGTCACTCGCGACGAGCGGATTCGCAGCTTCGACGTGCGCGCGACGCTCTGGTGAGCGCGTCGCGGCGCGATCGCGCCGCTCAGCCGCCGATCGGCGCGCGCGGGTTGGCGCCCCAGAAGAGCTGGGTGCCGAGCATGCCGATGATGTGGACGTAGACGATGTTCAGCACCATCGACTTCGCCGTCGCGGTGCCGACGCCCACGGGGCCGCCGCGCGCCGTGTAGCCGTAGTAGCAGCCGACGCACACGATCCCGGTCGCCATGAAGGCGCCCTTCAGCAGGCTGTAGAGCAGATCGGTCGGGTTCTGGAAGGCCCAGAAGATCAGGTCGTAGCCGCCGGGCGAGACCTCGTGGATCTGGATCACGACCGCGAGATAGGAGGCGATGAACGCCGCCGCCACGCCGCCGATGTAGACGAACGGCAGCACGAGCCACGAGGCGAGCAGGCGGGTCCCGCACAGGAACGTCATCGAGCTGATGCCCATCACCTCGAGCGCGTCGATCTCCTCGGTGATCCGCATCGAGCCGATCTCGGCGACGATGCCGGTCCCGACCTTCGCGGCCATCATGTAGCCGAACGCGTACGGGACCAGCTCGCGCAGGTCGCACCACGCCGTGAAGACGCCCGCGTACGCGGGCGTTCCGGCCGCGCGCGTGAAGTAGGCGCCCTCGATCCCGCACTCGAGGCCGATGATGAAGACCAGGCCCCAGATGACGATCGTCGAGGAGAGGATCAGCAGGCCCGACTGCCGCAGCACCTCGCCGAAGAAGCGGAAGACGCGGCCGCCGTACACCTCGCGAAAGCACTCCGCGGTGAAGCGGGCGATGTCGCCGAAGCTCTCGACCCAGCCGCGTGGGACCGCCAACCAGCTCACGACGCCGGAGTCTAGACCTGGTCGATGCCGGTTGCGCCAGCTCGTGCGCCGGCCCGCAAAGCCGCGTCGGCGGGCGTGCGATGATGCGTCGCATGGCAGACCTCGAGCCTCGTTCATCCTCGCGCCTCTCGCGCCGCCAGCGCGAGCAGCGCGCGTATCGCCTCGTGCTCGCCACCGGCACGTTCGGCGTGATCGCGGTCGTCGGGATCGTGCTCGCGATCGCGGGCGCGATCGGCGGCGGCATCCCGTTCCTCGCGGCCGTGCTGGCGGTCGCCTGCGGGCTGCTGCTGCGACGCACGCTCAGCGGGCGCTGAGGCGCGAACCGCGCAGGTAGCCGACGACGAGCGCGACGATCCCGGCGAGCGCGAAGCACGTCGCCCCCAGGCCCCAGCCGCCGGCGACGTCGGAGAACCAGTGCACGCGCAGGTAGATGCGCGTGAGCCCGATCGCGAGCGCGAGCGCGACGCCCGCCGCGACCAGGCCCGCGCGCCCGGCGAGCCGCGGGACGGCGTGGCGCAGCGCGACCGCCACGGCGATCCACGCGATCGAGTAGGCCGCGTGCGCGGACGGGTAGGAGGATCCGGCCGCCGCGACGAGCCGGTCGGCCGGCCGCGGCCGGCCGACGGCTCCCTTGGTGACGTGGACGGCGATCACCGTCACGACGAGCCCGCCGAGCAGCGCGAGGCCCTCGCGGCGGTGACGCCGCCACAGCAGCACCGCCGCCGCCGCGACGAGCGCGCCGCCGGTGACCGGCAGCGTGCCGAGCAGCGTGAGGACCTTCGCGACGTGCGTGAGCCACGGCGCCTCGAGCGCGGCCGCCCAGCGCTCCCCGCGACGGTCGCCGGCCGTCAGCGTCGTGACCGGGTTCAGCACGATCAGGTAGCCGGCGAAGACGAAGCTCCCGACCGCCGCGACCGCCAGCAGCGTCGTCAGCTCCAGCCCCAGCTCACCGGGCGTGAGGCGATCCCACGCGAAGCGCGCCGGACCGGCCAGCCGGACCGCCGCCGCGCGCCCGCCGCGGATCGCGACGCCGAGGACCGGCGTGCGCTCGTGCGCGGCGAGCCAGGCGCCGAGGCGCCGGCGGTTGCGCTCGACGCGCAGCCAGCGCACGGCGGCGACGATCGCCACCACGAGCACGATCGTCGCGCCGAGCGCGAGCGCGCCCTGCTTCGCGATCGCCAGGACCTTGTCGAGCGAGCGCCAGAAGATGAAGCCGATCAGCACGTGGAGCGTCCCCTGGGCGCCCGCCGCCAGCACGTCGGACGGCAGGAAGCGGCGCAGCGGCATCTCGGAGGAGCCCGCGACGAACGGCGAGACGGCGCGCACGAGTCCGACCCAGCGCCCGAGGAAGACCGCCTTGCCGCCGTGGCGGTCGTAGAAGCGCTCGACCTGGCGGACGCGCTCGTCCGTGATCCCCACCCCGCCGCCGTGCTTGACGAGGAAGTCGCGGCCGAGCCGGTGGCCGAGCTCGAAGCTCAGCAGGTCCCCGGCGACCGAGGCCGCCCACACGATCGCGATCAGCAGGACGACGTTGACCTTCCCCTGCCCGGCGACCATGCCGCCGACGACGATCACCGTCTCGCCCGGGATCAGCAGCCCGACGAACGCGCCGCTCTCGAGGAAGCACGCCGCCCCGACGAGCAGGTAGGTCCACGCGCCGAGCGTCGAGCCGACGTCCTTGAGCAGCTTGTCGACGTTCGGCAGGTGCACGAGCCCGGCGCCGTGAACCGCCATCGCGATCGCCGCGAGCGCCCCGCCGACCAGCAGAGGCGGCTCGAGCCGGCGCCGCCGCCAGATCAGATACGCCAGCAGCAGCGCCGCGGCGGCGAGCCAGACGGGTCTCATCTCCGCCGGTTCTTCCCGAACGCCTCCTCCACCGCACGACGGAACGTCGCCGGATCGATCGCCGGGTACCGGTAAAGCTCCGGCTCGATCCGCTCGAACGCCAGCAGCGCCTCCTCTCGGTCGATCAAGCCCGCGTCGAGCAGCGCCTGCACGTCCGCACGGTCCTGCGCATGTCCGCGCTCGACCTTCGCCAGCGCCTGCATCGTGGCTCCGCCCACGAGATAGAGCCGCGTCTCCTCGCGCGCCTCCCGTCCAAGCGCACGGAGCAGCTTGTCGATGCGGTCGGCGTCGGCCAGTCGGCGCACGTCAGCAGGCGAGGACGGCGGCGGCGCGCTCGTAGCTCACCAGGCGCCGGACCAGCGCGTTGTAGCGGCCGTGCGCGGCATCGACGTCCTCGCGGGCGAGCAGCTCGTAGAGCCGATGCTCGGGTTGCGCGATCGGCTGCGGAACGTCGACGCCGAGCATCCGCAGGCGCGGTGACCCGATCGACACGAGCAGCGCCTCCTTGGTCTCGCGCCGCGCGCGCAGGTCGCTGATCCCCTGCTCTACGAGATCCGCGCCGGGAAGCTGCATGCGGCAGATGCTAGCGGCGGGTCAGGTCGCGCTCTCGCCCGCGCGCCGCTCCTTCAGCGCGATCCGCACGTAGCGTTCGAGACGGCGTGAGAACGCCTTCGGCGACTCGGCGTAGACGCGGCGGCCGAGTCGCTCGGCCTCGGCGCGCAGCTCGTCGCTGCGGTGCGCGACGAGCGCGAGCAGCTCGGCGCGCTGGGCGTCGACCGTCGGGGCGAGCGGCGCGGCGCCGTCGGACAGGCGGGCGGCGAGCACGGCGAGGTCGTGGTCGTCGCCGAGCAGCTCGGTCAGCCCGTGCGCCTCCTCCGCCTGTGCGGCGAGCACGCCGGGCCACGCCGGCGCCAGCAGCCGCTGGTGATACCAGAGGTCCTTCGCCCGCTTGCGCCAGGCGTGCAGGCGCTCCGGCGTCGGCTCGGCGCGCGCGGCCGCGAACGCGTCGCCGCCGCGCGCATAGGCGCACGCGGCTCCCTTCAGCAGGTGCGTCCACGCGACGCCGTCGAGCGGCCAGCGCTCGACGCGCAGCTCGGCCGCGCGCAGCGCTTCGACGACGGAGTCGAAGACCGGCAGCGCGCGACCGCCGCTCCCGGTCGGGCCGCGACCGTCCGCCGCCTCCCCCGCCAGCGCCGCGCGCAGATGCTCGAACGTGTCGGCCGGCAGGCGGCCGGCGGCGTGCTCGGCGAGCGCGCTCGCCGTCTGCACGAGCACGTCGGCGTCGCGCGTGCCCGACAGCGCGAGGCCGATCTCGCGCAGCGCGTCGTTCTCGCGCCGGTAGGCGCGCGCGCCGGTCGCCGGGCGCACGAGCCGCAGCAGCGCGCGCGTCTTCTTGATGTGCTTGCGCGCCTCGTGGACGGCCGTGACGGGGTCCTCCCCGGCGCCCTCCAGCCGCTGCGCCGCGCCGGCGAGCTGTTCGTGCGCGCACGCGCGCACGCTGCCCGAAACGTCGTCGTCGATGCTCAGGCGGTAGGCCATTCCATCCGCAATGGTGCCCGATCCCGCCGCCCGCCGCTAGAAGACGACGGTGCGATTCTCGTGCACGAGCACGCGGTCCTCGAGGTGGCGCTGGACCGCGCGCGCGAGCACCGTGCGCTCGACGTCGCGGCCGAGCCGCACGAGCGCATCGAGATCGTCGCGGTGGCTGACGCGCACCACGTCCTGCTCGATGATCGGGCCGGCGTCGAGCTCCTCGGTCACGTAGTGGGCGGTCGCGCCGATGATCTTCACGCCGCGCTCGCTCGCGCGCCGGTAGGGGTCGGCGCCCGCGAACGCCGGCAGGAACGAGTGGTGGATGTTGATGATCGGCACGCCGACCCGGGCGAGGAAGTCGCCGGAGAGGATCTGCATGTAGCGCGCGAGCACGAGCAGGTCGAAGCGGCCGCCGCCGAGCTGCTCGAGCAGCGCCGCCTCCGCCGCGGGCTTGGACTCCGGCGTCACGGGGACGTGCGCGAACGGGACGCCGCAGCGCGCGGCGTCCTGCTCGACGACGCGATGGTTGGAGAGCACGAGCCCGACCTCGGCGTCGAGCTCGCCGCTGCGCCAGCGCCACAGCAGGTCGAGCAGGCAGTGGTCCTCGCGCGAGACGAGGATCGCGACGCGCTTGCGGTCGGTCGCGTAGGCGATCGACCACTCCATCGCGAACGGCGCGGCGACCTGCTCGGCGAACGCGCGCTCGAGCTCCGCGCGGCCGATGTCGAGCCCGTCGAGGTGGAACGCCATCCGCATGAAGAACGTCCCGCCGCGCGGGTCGGTCGAGTGCTGGTCGGCGTCGAGGATGTTCGCGCCGTGCTCGAACAGGAAGCGCGAGACGGCCGCGACGATCCCCGGCCGGTCCGGGCAGGAGATCAGCAGCCGCCCGACGTGCGTCGCGGGCGCGTCTCGGCCGGCCGTCACTCCTCGTCCTCGAGCGCGGCCGCGTACCACGCGCCGTCGCGCCGCCCGAGCGTGAGTCGGCTGGCGTGCGGCGGCGAGCCGCTCAGGACCCTGAAGACGGCCAGGTCGTGCTCGCTGCCCGGTTCGTCGACCACCTGGACGAGCTCGAGCCCGGCGATCGGCGCGTCGGGCCGGCGCTCGGCGAACGCGCCGCGGGCGGCCGCCTCGAGCGCCTCGCGCTCCCAGCCGCGGTCGGAGGCGTGGGCCGCCGCGAGCTGGCGGTCGACCTCGGTCAGCCGCTGGCGCAGCGCCGCCTCGCCGGCGCGGTTGCGGCGCGAGGCCATCGCGCCGCCGATGATCGCGGCCAGCAGCAGGACGCCGAGGACGATCAGGACGACGACGTAGACGACGGTCATGCTCGGGATCCTACGCGCGCGCCGGGAGCCGCCTCCTAGAGCAGCACGTTGCGGGCGGCGAGGTGCGTGCCGACCTTGCGCTTCACGCGCTGGAGCGCGTTGTCGACCGTCTTCGTGTCGCAGTCGAGGCGCTTGCCGACGTCCTCGTAGGAGTGGCCGTCGAGGTAGAGCGAGAGCACGCGCGACTCGAGCTCCGAGAGCACGGTCGAGAGGCACGCGACGAGCGCCTGGAGCTCCTCGGTGCTGATCACCTGGTTGACCGGGTCGTTGACGCTCGGCCCCGGGATCACCTCGTCGAGCGTCGGCTCGCCCTCGGCGGCGGTGCTCGACGGCGAGGAGGAGAACGACAGGTACTGGTTCAGCGGCGTGTGCTTGTTGCGGGTCGCCGTCTTCACGGCCGTGATGATCTGGCGCGTGATGCACAGCTCGGCGAAGTTGCGGAAGCTCGACTCGCGGTCGGTGCGATAGTCGCGGATCGCCTTGTAGAGGCCGACGAGGCCTTCCTGGATCAGGTCGTCGCTGTCGCCGCCCGCGAGGAAGTAGGAGGACGCCTTGAGGCGGACGAACCCGTAGTAGCGGCGCACGAGACGGTCGTACGCGTCGGGGTTGCCCTGCTTCGCGAGCGCGATGAGGAACCCGTCATCGACCTGAAGCTGAGAGTGAGAGTTCTGGGAGATCCGGGCCACGAGATGATCCTTTCGAGGGTCGCGGAGACCGCGAACCGTCGCTTCGTGACGCATTACCTCCCCAGGCGCCGCCATCGACACGTATGTGAGGGTGATTCCTGAGCCTCAAGCTCAAGTCCACCCTTATGAGGGCGGCAGAATGCCAAGTTATGAATCCCCTGTCAAGGGGGAGCTGCAAATCCCGTTGCAGCGGCAGGATCAGGCGCGTGCGGCCCGCTGGCGGGTGATCTCGTAGAGCAGCGCCGCGGCGGCGGCGCTCACGTTGAGCGAGCCGATCCGGCCGCGCAGCGGCAGCGCGATCAGCTCGTCGCACGATCTCGCGACGCGCGGGCGCAGCCCGCTGCCCTCCGACCCCATCACGAGCACGACCTTGCCGCGGTAGTCGGGCTGCGCGTAGCCGGTGCGGGCGTCACCGGCGGCGCCGTATGACCAGGCGCCGGCCTTGCGCGCCTCCAGCAGGAAGTCGGCGAGGTTGCGCACCCGCGCGATCCGCAGGTGCTCGACGGCGCCGGCCGACGCCTTGCAGACGGCGGGCGTCACCTCGGCGCTGCGCCGTTCGGGAATCACCACGCCGGTCGCGCCGGCGCACTCGGCCGTGCGGCAGATCGCGCCGAGATTCTGCGGGTCCTGGATCTCGTCGAGCGCGACGATCAGCGCGTCCGGCGCGGCGAGCAGCGCGTCGGCGTCGGCATAGCGGTAGGGCGCGACCTCGGCGCAGATGCCCTGATGGTCGGGCGAGCCGCAGCGGCGCTCGACCTCCTCGGGCGAGACGACCTGGACCGCGGCGGCGGCGGCGCGCAGCCACGGCTCCCGCGCCGCGCGCTCGGTCGCCCATACCCGCTTGACGGCGCGCGGCCCGCGCAGCGCCTCGTGGACCGCGTTGCGGCCGTAGAGGACCATCGGACCGTCGGCGGGAGTCGCGGCCTCGCGCGCGCGACGTGGAGGCGCGGGCTTCGCCATCAGGCGCGCGGGACGAGCGTCGCGCCGTTCGCCCCGTCGCGGACCTCCCAGCCGAGCGCGGCGAGCTCGTCGCGCAGGCGGTCGGCCTCGGCGAAGTCGCGCGCGGCGCGCGCCGCCTGACGGCGGTCGAGCAGCGCCCGCGCCGCGGCGTCCGGGCCGCCGGCCGCCGCGTCGGCGTCGAGCAGCGCGTCGAGCGCCAGCACGCCGAGCAGCTCGCGCAGGTCGGCGTCCCCCACCCGCTCGCCCACCTCCGCGCGGCGGTTCGCCTCGCGCACCCACTCGAACACGGTCGCAAGCGCTCTCGGCGTGTTGAAGTCGTCCGCCAGCGCGTCGAAGAACGCCTCGCGCAGCGGCGCCAGCTCAGCCGGCGAGGGGCCGGCGACGAGCCGGCGGCCCGCGTCCTTGATCCGCTCGACGCTGCGCGCCGCCTCGGCCAGGCGCTCCTCGGAGTAGGCGATCGGCTGGCGGTAGTGGCCGGCGCAGAAGTAGAGGATCAGCGCGTCGCGCCCGTGCGCCGCGAGCGCCTCGTGCAGCAGGAAGATGTTGCCGACCGACTTCGCCATCTTCTCGCCCTCGAGCCGCACCATCCCGTTGTGGACCCACAGGCGCGTGAGCGGTTCGCCGCGCGCGGCGGCCGTCTGCGCCGCCTCGTTCTCGTGATGCGGGAAGACGAGGTCGGAGCCGCCGCCGTGGATGTCGAAGCCGACGCCGAGCAGCGTCTCCGCCATCGCCGAGCACTCGATGTGCCAGCCCGGACGGCCGCGGCCCCAGGGCGCGTCCCAGGCGGTGTCCTCCCCCTCCTTCTGCGCCTTCCAGAGCGCGAAGTCGAGCGGGTCGCGCTTGCGGTCCGCGCCCTCGACGCCCTCGCCCTGGTCCATGTCGTCGACCTGGCGATGCGACAGCTCCCCGTAGGCCGGGTAGGAGCGCACGTCGAAGTAGACGTCGCCGCCGGCGGCGTAGGCGTGGCCTCGCTCGATCAGCGCACCGATCAGCGCGACGATCTCCTCGATCGTCTCGCTCGCGAGCGGCTCATGGTCGGGCCGGCCGAGCGCGAGTGCATCGGTGTCGGCGACGTAGGCCGCCGTCATCTCCCGCGCGAGCCGCGCGCTCGGCACGCCGGCCGCGCGCGCGGCGTCGTAAATCTTGTCGTTGACGTCGGTGACGTTGGCCACGAACGTCACCTCGTAGCCCTCGTGCTCCAGGAAGCGCTTGAGCAGCGAGAAGACGACGAACGGCCGCGCGTTGCCGACATGGATGCGCGCATAGACGGTCGGCCCGCACGCGTACATCGACACGCGACCCGGATCGCGCGGCTCCAGCCGCCGCGGTTGCCCGCTTCTCGTGTCGTGGAGGACGATCTCGCGCACGGCGCAAGACCCTACCGCGACGGGCTCAGGCCGCGACGCCGGGCAGCTCGACGGTCGCTATCGCGAGCGCGGCGGCGCCCTCGACGCGGCCGACGAAGCCGACGCCCTCGCCGCGCGTGGCCTTCACGTTGACGCGGTCGGGCGCGAGCGCGAGGACGTCGGCGAGGTTCTCGCGCATCGCCGGCCTGTGGTCGAGCAGCTTCGGGCGCTCGAGCATGATCGTCGCGTCGACGTTGACGACCGCCGCCCCGCGCTCGGCGAGCAGGGCGTCGACGTGGCGGAGCAGCTCGAGCGAGTCGGCGTCGCGCCAGCGCTCGTCGGTGTCGGGAAAGTGCTCGCCGATGTCACCGGCGCCGATCGCGCCGAGCAGCGCGTCGATCACCGCGTGCGTGAGCACGTCCGCGTCGGAGTGGCCGGCGAGTCCCAGCTCGCTCGGCACGGTCACGCCCCCCAGGACCAGCGGGCGGCCGGGAACGAGCCTGTGGACGTCCCAGCCGATCCCCGTGGCGATCACCGGCGCACCCTCACCCGATCGGCTCCAGGCGGCGCGCGCGTCCCTCGAAGACGCACAGTTCGCGCACGCCCTGCTCCGCCAGCCATGCCACTGTCGACTCGTACTCGAAGCCGACGTGTCTCGGATAGTGCGCGTCGCTATTGAGCACGACGGGGCAGCCGGCCTCCAGGCACATAGCGAGGAACGCTTCCGCCGGGTAGCGCTCGCCGACCGGCTTGCGCAGCCCCGCCGTGGACACCTCGATCGCGACCCCGCTCTCCGCGATCCCGTCGAGCGCCAACTCATAGAAGCGGCGCAGGTCGCCGTCGGGCTTGGGCCGGTCGGCGCCCCACACCTTCACGAGGTCCGGATGCGCGAGCAGGTCGAACAGGCCGCTGCGGGCCGCCTCGCCGAGCATCTCGAAGTAGCGCTTCCAGACCTTCTCGGGATCGACCGAGCGCGTCGCCCAGACGTCCCAGTCGGGGTGGTCGACCGCCTCGTCGCCGACGAAGTGGACCGAGCCGATCACGTAGTCCCACGGGCGCCCGTCGAGCAGGTTCGCCATGCGGTCCTCGCGGCCGGGGACGAAGTCGGCCTCGATCCCGAGCTTGAGTCCCTGGTCGCGGACGAAGCCGCAGTACTCGTCGAGGTCGTCGAGCGCATTCTCGCGCCAGAACGGGTGCTGCCAGACGTCGAGCGCCTGGCGGAAGCGGTAGACGTGCTCGGAGGCGCCCAGCTCCGCGATCCCGCGCTCCTGCGCGACCTCGCGATAGCACGCGACGTTGGCGGGCGTGAAGTAGTCCGCGGCGAGCGTGCCGGCGCCGTCCGGGCGGAGGTGAACGTGATAGTCGGTCAGCATCGTTGCGAGAGCAGCAGCTCGGCGAGCCGCAGGTCGGTCGGGGTCGTCACCTTCAGGTTGTCGGCCGGGGACTCTACGACGTGGACGCGACCGCCCGCCTGCTCGACGAGCCCGGCGTCGTCGGTCGCGGCGGCGAGCAGCTCGTCCGGCTGGGCGAGCGCGCGCGCGAGCGCGGCGCGGCGGAAGACCTGCGGCGTCTGCACGGCCCACAGCGCGCCGCGGTCGAGCGTCTCGACCACGCGCAGCGAAGCGCCCTCCGCGCGCTTGATCGTGTCCGTCACGGGCGCGGCGGCGACGACCGCGTCGGCGCCCGACGACGTCAGCGCCCCGAGCGTCCGCTCGAACAGCGCCGGCGTCGCCAGCGGGCGCGCCGCGTCGTGCACGATCACGGGCTCGTCGTCCGGCAGCGCGCCCGCGGCCTCCAGCGCCGCCCGCACCGAGTGCGAGCGCTCGACGCCGCCGGTGACGCCGATCGTCCCCGCGGGCGCGCGCGCCCCCGGCGGCAGCGCCACGACGATCCGCTCGACGGCCGGCACGAGCCGCAGCGCGTCGAGGCTCCACTCGAGCATCGGGCGGCCGGCCAGCACGACGAACGCCTTGGGCCCATCGGCGCCAAGGCGTTCGCCACGACCGGCGGCCACGAGCAGCGCGACCGGCATCTTCAGGCAGTCCGGCGGCTACTTCGCGGCGACCGCCACCTTGCCGCTGGCGGAGGTGGCGAGCAGCTCGTCGAGATGCTCCTCGGCCTCCTCCTCGCCCATCTCCAGCGCGTACATCAGCTCCGAGGCGAGGATCTTCTTCGCTCGCGTGAACATCTGCTTCTCACCAGTCGACAGGCCCTTCTCCGCCTCTCGGATGGCGAGGTTTCGCACGACCTCGGCGAGCTCGTAGATGTCGCCGGTCTTGATCTTGTCGCGGTTGTGCTTGAAGCGGCGGTTCCAGTTCTTCGGCATGTCCGAGCACTCGTCCTGGAGGACGGCGAGCACTCTCTTCACGGTCTCTTCGTCGATCACGCGCCGCAGCCCGGCTATCGCCGCGTTCTCGGTCGGGACCATGACGGTCATGTCGTTGTGGAGGATCTTGATCGTGAGGTACTCGCGCACCTCGCCGAGCACGTCCTTCTGCTCCTTCTTGAGAACCTTGCCAGCCCCATGATGGGGGTAGACGACGTTGTCGCCGATCTCGAACTCGATGTGCTCGACTTCGACGGTCAGCTCGATGTCCTCGATCTGCTCTTCGGTCATTTCGGTGATGGTGGCCTCCTTCTCCAAGCGGGCCGCACGCAGCCCCCGATGGTCAGGTCTGCAAGTAGCGGTCCACGAGGTTGATCTCCTGCTGCCGGCGAAGGCCCTCGCGGATGTCCTTCGCACGGATCTCGCCGACCCCCTCGACGGTCTCCAACTCCCCGTCGCCGGCGGCGAGCAGCTCTTCCAGGCCGCCGAACTCCTCGACGATGCGCTGCACGACGAGCCGCGGCAGCCGCGGGATGCGACCGAGGATGCGGTAGCCGCGCGGTGAGATCGGGAAGTCGAGCGTGTTGACCTTGCGGTCGTAGCCGAGCAGCTCGGACAGGCGCCCGAAGTCGAGCAGGTCCTGGTGCGGGAGGCGCACGAGCTGGTCGAACGCGTCGGCGAAGCGCTCGTCGTCGTCCTCGGCGAGGTAGTCGCGCACGAGCGCGGCCTTGTCGCTGGCGACGCCGACCATCGTCTCGTCGAGCTGCATCTCGATCAGGCGGCCCTCGGTGCCGAGCTCGACGATGTAGCGCTCGATCTCGACGCCCATGCGCGTGACGAGCTCGGCGCGCTGGAGCACCGTCAGCACGTCGTGCAGCGTCGTGCCGCCCTCGAACTCGAGCGCGGTCAGACGGGTGGAGACCTGATCGAGCCGCGAGCGGTACTTGTCGAGCGTCGCGAGCGCCTGGTTGGCCTTCGCGAGCACGACCGGGATGTCCTCGAGGATGTACTTCGCGCCGTCGACGTAGAGCGAGACGACCTCGCGCCGCTGCGAGATCGCGATCACGAGCGCCTCGGTCTGCTTGGAGATGCGCTCGGCGGTGCGATGGCGCGTGCCGGTCTCGAGCGTGAGGATCGTCGGATCGGGCGTGAGCTGGACGTTCCCCCACACGATCTTCGTCGCGTTCACGCTCAGCACGAGCGCGCCGTCCATCTTCGCGAGCTGGTAGAGGAATGCCGGCGTGTAGTCGATGTCGAGCTTGAGCCCGCCGGAGAACAGGAAGGCGAGGTCGTCGGCGTCGCCGACGACGATCAGGCCGCCGGTGCGGGCGTGGACGATGTTGTCGATGCCCTCCCGCAGCGCGGTGCCGGGCGCGACCATCTCGAGCGCCTTCACGAGCCGGGGCTCTTGGCGAGACTCGAGCTCGTCTTTGAGCTCTTCCCCGGTACGTGGCGCCATACCGATGCCATTCTACCGGGTTTTCCTGTGTTTTTCGGCGATCGCGCAGGACTTCCTCAGCGGAGCGCGACGGCGCGTCCGCGATCGCCGGAACGATCGCGTTCAGCGCGCAGCGGTCGCAGCGCGGCGCGCAGCGTGCCGGCCTCCGGCGTGACGACGGTCGCGAGGCCGAACTTGCGCGCCTCGGCGATGCGCCGGTCGGCGTGCGCGACGGTGCGCAGCTCGCCGGTCAGGCCCAGCTCGCCGAAGCAGCCGAGCGGCGGGGGGTCGGCGCCGTCCCCGGGGGCGCCATGCGCGACGCCGGGTGAGCCGGCCGCGCCACCTGTCAGCGCCACCCCGCGCGCGGCGCTCGCGACCGCCAGCGCGATCGCGAGGTCCGCGCCCGGCTCGTCGACGCGCACGCCGCCGACGACGTTGACGAACACGTCCGAGGTCCCGACGCCGACGCCGCCGTGGCGCGCGAGCACCGCGAGCACGAGCGCGAGGCGGTTGCGGTCGATCCCGGAGACGACGCGGCGCGGGATCTCCAGGTCCGACTCGGACACGAGCGCCTGCACCTCGACGAGCAGCGGCCGCGACCCCTCCATCGCCGCGAGCACGACCGATCCGGGCGCGCGCGTCGCCTCCGCGACGAAGCGCGCGGAGGCGTCGAGCACCTCCACGAGCCCGTCGGAGCGCATCTCGAACACGCCCGCCTCGCTCGTGGAGCCGAAGCGGTTCTTGAGCGCACGCAGCGTGCGGTAGGTGCGCTCGCGCTCGCCCTCGAACTGGAGGACGCAGTCGACCAGGTGCTCCAGCACGCGCGGGCCGGCGAGGGCGCCCTCCTTCGTGACATGCCCGACGAGCAGCACCGCGATCGCGTGCGTCTTGGCGACGCGCATGATCTCGCCGGCGACCTCGCGCACCTGCCCGACCGATCCCGGGGCGCCGCTGAGCCCCGTGCTGTGCAGGGTCTGCACCGAGTCCACGACGCATACCTCCGGCCGCTCGCGCTCGAGCGTCGCGAGCACGGCGGCAAGGTCCGTCTCCGCGATCGTCGGAATCCGCAGCGCATGGGCGGCCGACCCGAGCCGCTCCGCCCGCAGCTTGATCTGCGCCGCCGACTCCTCCGCCGAGACATAGAGCGTCCGCCGCCCCGCCGCCGCGAGGTTCGCGAGCGCCATCGTCGTGAGCGTCGACTTGCCGATCCCCGGCGAGCCGCCGATCAGCACGAGCGAACCGGGCACCACCCCCCCGCCGAGCACCCGGTCGAGCTCCCCGATGCCGGTCGAGAGGCGCGCGAGCGCCTCGGCCTGCACCTCCCCGAGCGCGACCGGTCTGACCGCCTCCCCGCCGCCCGCGGCGCCCGCGCTCCGCCGGCCGCTCGCCGTCGCCGGCCGCGCCACCGCCTGCTCGACCAGCGTGTTCCACGCCCCGCAGCCCGGGCACTGCCCGTGCCAGCGCGGAGTCTCGTGCCCGCAGTCGGAGCAGACGTGGATCGACGTCGCGCGCGCCATGCGGCCAGCGTACGAGGTCAGGCCGACGCGTCGGCGCTCGTGCGCGCCGCCGCGCGCACGCACGAGGAGAAGCCGGTCTCCCGATGCGCCTTGTCGCAGAACGGCTTCGTGCGCGAGCCTCCGCAGCGGCACAGCACCAGCGGTCGCGAGGCGTCGTAGGCGATCTCGTTGCCGTCCGGATCGATCAGCCGCACCGGCCCCGTCACCTTGTACGGCCCGTCGTCGCGCACTCTGATCTCGACCGGATCGCCCACGCCCGGGACGGTAGCCGTTTCTCACGCATGCGCGGGTAATGCCCGAGCACGAACGTGCCTTCGACCTTGATGTTGAACGGGGGGTGTACGAACTGTTCTCGGCGCGCTACTCGGTCGCCGCTTCGGGCTGGGCGCCGTCCTCGGAGGACTCGTCGTCAGAGCCCTTCGCGCCGACGCCGACCGGCGTCTTCGGCTGGAGGACCTCGATCGAGACCTCGCGGTCGTCGCCCTCGGGCGCCTTGTCGACCATGACCGTCCCGCCCGGCGTCAGCTCGGACCGCAGCACGAAGTCGGCGAGCGGGTCCTCGATGTAGCGCTGGATCGCGCGGCGCAGCGGACGCGCGCCCATCGCCGGGTCCCAGCCCTTCTCGACGAGCAGGTCCTTCGCGTCCTCCGTCAGCTCGAGCTGGAGCTCGCGTTCGGCGAGCGACTCGCGGATCCGCAGCAGCAGCAGCTCGACGATCTGCTTGATCTCGTCCTTCGCCAGCTTGTGGAAGACGATCACGTCGTCGATGCGGTTGAGGAACTCGGGCCGGAAGACCTTTCTCAGCTCGCCCATGATCCGGTTCTTCATGTCGTCGTACGTGATCCCGGTCTCGTCGTCGGTGACGGCGAAGCCGAGCGGCGTGTTGCGGGCGATCTCGCTCGCGCCGATGTTCGAGGTCATGATCACGATCGCGTGGCGGAAGTCGACGGTGCGTCCCTGCGCGTCGGTCAGCCGCCCGTCCTCGAGGATCTGGAGCAGGATGTTGAAGACGTCCGGGTGCGCCTTCTCGATCTCGTCGAGCAGCAGCACGCTGTACGGCTTGCGCCGCACGGCCTCGGTGAGCTGGCCGCCCTCGTCGTAGCCGATGTAGCCCGGAGGCGAGCCGACGAGCCGCGAGACGGCGTGCTTCTCCATGTACTCCGACATGTCGATGCGCACCATCGCGTCCTCGTCGCCGAACAGGAACTCGGCGAGCGTGCGCGCCAGCTCGGTCTTCCCGACGCCCGAGGGGCCGAGGAAGATGAACGAGCCGGTCGGTCGCTTCGGGTCCTTCAGGCCCGCGCGCGAGCGGCGGATCGCCTTCGAGATGACCTCGACCGCGGCGTGCTGCCCGATCACGCGCTTGTGGAGCTCCTCCTCCATGCGCATGAGCTTCGCCGTCTCGGCCTCCGTCAGCTTGAAGACCGGGATCCCCGTCCACATCGAGACGATGTCCGCGATCTCCTCCTCGCCGATCGAGGGGCGGTCGCCGGACTCGCCGGACTCCCACGCCTCCTCGAGGTCGCGCTTTCTCTGCGTGAGCTGGCGCTCGGCGTCGCGCAGGTTCGCGGCCTTCTCGAACTCCTGCGCCTCGATCGCGGCCTCCTTGTTGCGCCGCGTCTCCTCGATCTCGTCCTCCAGCTCGCGGTAGACAGGCGGGGACGTCATCGACTTGATGCGCATGCGCGAGGCGGCCTCGTCGATCAGGTCGATCGCCTTGTCGGGCAGGAAGCGGTCGGAGATGTAGCGGTCGGCCAGGTCGGCCGCGGCGGACAGCGCCTCGTCGGTGATCGTCACCTTGTGGTGCTGCTCGTAGCGGTCGCGCAGGCCGCGCAGGATCTGCACGGTCTCGTCGGTCGACGGCTGGTCCACGCGGATCTGCTGGAAGCGGCGCTCCAGCGCGGAGTCGCGCTCGAGGTACTTGCGGTACTCGTCGAGCGTCGTGGCGCCGATCGTCTGGAGCTCGCCGCGCGCCAGCGCCGGCTTGAGGATCGAGGCTGCGTCGATCGCGCCCTCGGCCGCGCCCGCGCCGACGAGGTTGTGGAGCTCGTCGATGAACAGGATGATGTCGCCGCGCTGGGTGATCTCCTTCATCACCTTCTTCAAGCGCTCCTCGAACTCGCCGCGGTACTTCGAGCCGGCCACGAGCGCGGCCAGGTCCAGGGTGTAAATCTGCTTGTTCTTCAGCAGCTCCGGCACGTCCGCGTTCGTGATCCGCTGCGCCAGCCCCTCGACGACGGCAGTCTTGCCGACGCCGGGCTCGCCGATCAGGACCGGGTTGTTCTTCGTGCGGCGCGAAAGGATCTGCATGATCCGCTCGATCTCCGTCTCGCGCCCGACGACGGGGTCGAGCTTGCCGTCGGCGGCGAGCTTCGTGAGGTTGCGGCCGAACTGGTCCAGGAGCTTCGAGGACTTCTTGCCCTCGCCCTGGGCGCCGGCCGCGCCCGCGCCGCCACCGCCGCCGCTGCCCTGCCGGCGGCCGCCGGGGCCGGACAGCATGCGGATGACCTCGTTGCGGATCTTCTCCGAGTCGGCGTCGAAGTCGAGCAGGATGCGCGCCGCGACGCCCTCGTTCTCGCGCACGAGGCCGAGCAGGATGTGCTCGGTGCCGATGTAGTTGTGGCCGAGGCTGAGCGCCTCGCGCAGGGCCAGCTCCAGCACCTTCTTCGCGCGCGGCGTGAAGGGGATCTGACCGGAGGTGACCTCCTCGCCCGAGCCGACGATGCGCACGACCTGGGCGCGCACGCGCTCGACCGTGATGTCGAGGCTCTCCAGCACCCGAGCCGCCAGGCCCTCCTCCTCCCGCAGGAGGCCGAGGAGGATGTGCTCGGTGCCGATGTAGTTGTGCTTGAGCGTCCGGGCCTCCTCCTGGGCGAGGACGACCACCTGGCGGGCTCGCTCTGTGAATCGCTCGAACATGGGTGCGACGTTCCTTCCCTACTGGGCGGTGAGGCGGCGGGATGGTCGAGAGGGACGCGGACGCCTCCGCTCGCTCATGTCATCGGCCACCAGCGGCCTCAGGCTGAGCGGGCGGGTTCGTTCGCCGGGCATACACCAGTCTACCAACAGGCTCGGGAGCACTTCGGCGGCGGCCGACCGCCGGACTCCTGACGGGGATGAGCCCTAATCGCGCATCGCCGGGAACAGCACGACCTCGCGGATCGATCTGCGCCCGGTCAGCACCATCACGAGCCGGTCGATGCCGATCCCGACGCCGCCGGTCGGCGGCATCCCCTGCTCGAGCGCCTGCACGAACGCCTCGTCGTAGGGCTGCGCCTCCTCGTCGCCGGCGGCGGCGTGCGCGCGCTGCTGCTCGAAGCGGCGCCGCTGCTCGTCGGGGTCGTTGAGCTCGGTGAAGGCGTTGGCGATCTCCATCCCCTGACAGTAGGCCTCCCAGCGCTCGGCCAGGCGCGGATCGTCGCGGTGGCCCTTCGCGAACGGCGAGAGCTCGACCGGGTAGTCGAACAGGAACGTCGGCTCGATCAGCGTCGGCTCGACGTGCTTGGTCACGAGCTCGTCGACGAGCTGCGCCCAGGTGTCGCCGGGCGGCGCGTGCAGGCCCTTCTCCTCCATCGCGGCGGCGAGCGCGTCGCGGTCGCGCGCGGCGAGGATGTCGATGCCGCCGGTGCGCTCGCGGATCGCGCCGGCGAGCGTCTCGCGTCTCCACGGGGGCGCCAGCTTCAACGGACCGTCGTAGCCCATGCGCTCCGCGGCGGCCGCGACGAGCTGCTCCGTCCGGGCGGCGACGTCGCCGTAGTCGGCGTACGCCTCGTAGAGCTCGACCATCGTGAACTCGGGGTTGTGCTTGTGCGAGACGCCCTCGTTGCGGAAGTCCTTGCCCAGCTCGTAGACGCGCTCCAGGCCGCCGACGATGCAGCGCTTGAGGTACAGCTCCGTCGCGATCCGCAGGTAGAGCGTGCGGTCGAGCGCGTTGTGGTGGGTCGTGAACGGGCGCGCATTCGCGCCGCCGTAGAGCGGCTGGAGCACCGGCGTCTCGACCTCGACGAAGCCGGCGTCGTCGAGGTGGCGGCGCACTCCGGCGATGATCGCGGCGCGCGCGCGGAACAGCTCGCGCGTCTCCTCGGAGGCGATCAGGTCCAGCTCGCGGTGGCGGAAGCGCGTCTCGACGTCCTGGAGACCGTGGTGCTTCTCCGGCGGCGGACGCAGCGACTTCGCCAGCAGCGTCCAGTCGTCGACGCGCAGCGACAGCTCGCCGCGGCGGGACTTGAACGCCGTGCCGTCGACGCCGATCAGGTCGCCGAGGTCGAGCCCGACGAGCCGCTCGAACGCCGCGGGCGCGAGCACGTCGGCGCGCGCGTGCAACTGGATGCGGCCCGAGCGGTCGACGAGGTCGACGAACGCCGCCTTGCCCTGGCCGCGGCGCGCCGCGATCCGCCCCGCGACGCGATACCGCGCGTCCGTCTCGGCGCCCGCCTCCAGGTCGGCGTGCGCGGCGCGCACGCCGGCGATCGGCACGACGCCGGCGAACGCGTGCGGGAACGGCTCGACGCCCGCTTCACGCAGCCGCGCGAGCTTGGCGCGGCGCGCCGCGAGCACCTGCGGCAGCGCTTCGGCGTCGGAGGCGTCCGGCGCGGGCGCGTCGTCCTCGGGAGCAGCCATCGCGGCCGGGAGGCTACTTCAGCCCGATGTCGATCTTCGTGATCTTCAGCTCGCGCTGCTTGCCGCTCGGCAGCGTGACGGCGACGATCTCGTTGCGCTTGGCGCCGATCAGCGCCTTGCCGACCGGCGACTCGTTCGAGAGCTTGCGCTCGGTCGGGTTCGCCTCGGAGGAGCCGACGATCGTGTAGGTCTCGCTTCTGCCGTTCGCCTGGTCCTTGACGTGGACGGTGGTGCCGACGCCGACGACGTCGGTGCCGACCGCTCTGGCGTCGATGACCGTCGCGGCGCGCAGCTTCTCCTCAAGCTGGGCGATCTTGGACTCGAGCATCGCCTGCTCGTTCTTGGCGTCGTCGTACTCGGCGTTCTCGGAGATGTCGCCGAACTCGCGCGCCTCCTTGATGCGCGCGGCGACCTCGCGCCGCTTCTCCGTCGAGAGGTACTCGAGCTCGCTCTTGAGCTTCTCGAGACCGTCCGGCGTGAGGATGACGTCCTTGGGCATGAGCGTGACCTTGAACCGTGCGAGGGTGGGCGTGACGGACCGACCGGCCGGAGAAAGCACAATCCCCGCTCGTGGCGGGGATTCCGGCCAACCCGGCGCGGCGGCGGGCAAGTATAGCGACCGCTCAAAGTGGCTTTCGTCGGACGCCGGGCGGGCGGGCTACGCTCCCGCCAGGGCGGGGACGATCCCCAGCGCGGCGCGTGCTTCGGCGATCGAATGCGTGCGCTGGAGGCGATCCTGGAGCACCTTCCCCTCCCCCAGCCGCGTCACGTACCAGGGGTAGAACTTGCGCAGGTAGCGGGCGGCGCGCGCCTCGCCCAGGTGCTCGACCGCGCGGTCGAGCACCCAGTCCAGCTCGGCGAGGATCTCGGCGCGGGTCGGCTCGCCCTCGCGCGCGCCGAGCACCTGCTCGAAGATCCACGGGTTCCCGAGCGAGCCGCGCGCGAGCAGGACCGCCTCGGCGCCCGTGCGCTCGAACACCTCGTGGACCTTCGCCGCGTCTCTCAGCCCGCCGGAGATCAGCACCGGCACCGGCAGCTCCTCGACCATCTGGCGCACGAGCTCGTAGTCGGCTCTGCCGCCGTGGCGCTGCTTGGCGACGCGCGGGTGCATGCACAGCCCCGCGATCCCGGCCTCCTCGACCAGCCGGTGCGCCAGCTCGACGCCGGTGCGCTGGCCGGGCTTGAGGCCCGGCCGCAGCTTCACCGTCACCGGCATTCCCGAGCCCTCGCGGGCGGCCCGCGCGACCGCGACCGCGCGGTCGGGGTCGTCGAGCAGCGCCGCGCCGGCGCCCGTCTTGCAGACCTTCGGGACCGGGCAGCCCATGTTGAGGTCGATCACGTCGACGCCGCCGACCGCCGCGACGTGCTCGGCGGCGCTGCGCATCACGTCGGGATCGCCGCCGAAGAGCTGGATCGCCGTCGGCCCGGCCGCGCGCTCCTCGGGATGGATCCGCAGCAGCTCGGTGCACGTGCGCTCGTTGCCGTGGTGGATCGCGTGGCTGGAGACCATCTCGGAGATCGCGTAGCCGGCGCCGTGGCGCTTGGCCTGGAGGCGCACGAACCAGTTGCCGATCCCCGCCAGCGGGGCGAGCACGACGCGGTTCGGGATCGTCACGCCGCCGAGCGTCCATGGGTCGTGGAGGGAGCGCATCGGGGCCAATGGTAGGCGTAGCGTTCGCCCGATGGGCGATCTGCGCGCGGCCGACCTGGACGTCGAGCGGGTCGGCGCGGGTCCGCCGGTCGTGCTCGTGCACGGCAGCGTCGTCGGCCGCGAGCGCACGTGGAGCGAGCAGCGCCCGCTCGCGGCGCGCTGGACGCTGATCCTGCCCAACCGCCCCGGCTTCGGCGCCTCGCCGCCGCTCGCGCGCGGCGACTTCGAGGCCGAGGCACCGCTGATCGCCGAGCTGCTCGGCGACGGCGCGCACCTTGTCGGGCACTCCTACGGCGCGGTGATCGCGCTGTGCGCGGCGGGTCTGCGCCCCGGCGCCGTGCGCTCGCTGACCGTCTCGGAGCCGGGCGCGCTGCGCCTGGCGGCCGGCGACCCGCGGGTCGACGCGACGATCGCGAACGGCGAGCGCCTCTACGCGGCCGGCCGCGGGACGCTGTCGCCGCGCGACTTCGTCGCGCTCTTCCGCGCCGGCGCGAGATCGGCGCGCGCCACCCCCGACGAGCTGCCGGACTGGCTCGAGCGCGGCGCCCGCCACGCGATGACCGAGCGCCCGGCGTGGGAGGTCGAGCCGCCGTCGGCGGCGCTCGCCGCGGCGCCGTTCCCCAAGCTCGTGCTCAGCGGCGACCACTCGCCCGTCTTCGAGGCCGTCTGCGACGCGCTCGCACAGGCGATCGGCGCCGAGCGCGCGAGCGTTCCCGGCCGCGGCCACTCGGTCCCGTCGACCGGGGAGCGCTACAACGCGCTGCTGGAGCGCTTCCTCAGGCGGGCGGAGCGTTGCGCTCGTGCAGCAGGCGGAGCCCGGTGAGCGTGAGCAGGTCGTCGACCTCGTCGATCTCGTCCGTGTAGGGCACGATCGCGGCGGCGAGGCCGCCGGTCGCGATCGTGGCCGTCTCGGCGCCGAGCTCGGCGCGCAGGCGCCTGACGATCCCGTCGACCTGGCCGGCGAAGCCGTAGATGACGCCGGAGCGGATCGCGTCGACGGTCGTCTTGCCGATCACCGAGCGCGGCGGGACGAGGTCGATCTTCGGCAGCGCGGCGGCGCGTTCGGTCAGCGCCTCCATCGAGATCTCGACGCCCGGAGCGATCACGCCGCCGAGGTACTCGCCCTCCGAGGAGACGGGGTCGAACGTGATCGCGGTGCCGAAGTCGACCACGACGCAGGCGTCGCCGACCTTGTCGTAGGCGGCGACCGCGTTGACGAGGCGGTCCGCCCCGATCTCGCGGGGGTTCTCGTAGCGGATCGGCATCCCGGTTCTGATCCCCGGCCCGATCACGAGCGTGCCGTGGCTGAGGTAGCGCTCGCCGACCTGCCGCCACTCGGCGCCGAGCTGCGGGACGGTCGAGGAGACGATCGAGCCCTCGAGGTCGGCGAAGCCCAGGCCGCGCAGCGCGAGCAGGTTCGCGAGCTTCGCGCCGAGCTCGTCGGCGGTCGACTCCCGCACGGTCGCGTAGCGCCAGTGCTGCGTCAGCCGCTCGCCCTCGAACGTGCCGAAGTGGGTCTGCGTGTTGCCGACGTCGACGACCAGGAGCATGGCACGGAAGTATCGCGCCTGCGGCGGATTGCGAGCCGCGCGGCGGACGCCGCGCGCACCGGAAGCGGCGCATCGGCTGGCCGGCCAGCCATATCCTCTCGACGATGCCGCACACGCTCTACGTGATCCACAACTCGCACCCCTGCGCGACCGCCGAGCGGGCGCTCCAGCTCAAGGGCCTGCCCTACCGGATTCACGAGATGGCGCCGGCCCTGCACGTGCCCGAGCAGTGGCTGCGCTTCCGCGCGATGACCGTGCCGGCGCTGCGGCTCGGCAGCGGCGAGCAGGTCGTCGGCTCGCGCGCGATCGTCCACCGGCTCGACCAGCTCGTGCCGGAGCCGCGCCTGCTGCCGGCCGACCCGGCCGCGCGCGCCCGCGTGCTGGAGGCCGAGCGCTGGGGCGACGACGTCCTCCAGCCGGTGCCGCGGCGGCTGGCGTGGACCGGCGTGTGCGCGCGCCCGGACGCGCTGGCGAGCTACTCGGAGGGTTCGAGACTGCCGCTGCCCGGCTTCGTGCAGCGCCTCGCCGCTCCGCGCATCGCGCGCGTCGCGCGCTGGCGCAACGGCGGCGGCGAGGCGCAGGCGCGCAAGGACCTCGCTGCCCTGCCGGCGCAGCTCGACCGGGTCGACGGGTGGATCGCCGCGGGCGTGCTGGGCGGCGCGGAGCCGAACGCCGCCGACCTCCAGATCGCGCCCAGCGTCCGCCTGCTCGCGACGATGGAGGACGTGCGCCCGCTGCTGGCGGGCCGCCCCTGCCTCGCGCTGGCGATGCGGCTGTTCCCCGCGTACGGCGGCCGCCTGCCCGCGGGCGCGCTGCTCGCCTGAGCCGGCTCAGGCGAGCGGATCGCCGGCGCGCGAGACGCGCACCGCCGGATCGAGCGCCGCGAGCGCGTCGGCGAGGCGCACGCCGTCGGGGAGCGTCAGCTCGGGCTCCAACTCGAGCAGCGGGATCAGCACGAAGCGGCGCGTCGCGACCTCGGCGTGCGGCAGGCGCAGGCGCTCGGAGGCGTAGACGAGGTCGTCGAGCAGCAGCACGTCGACGTCGATCGGCCGCGGCGCATGGCGGCGCACGTGCGGACCGTGCTCGCGGCCGAGCGCGCGCTCGACCGCCTTGCACGCGTCGAGCAGCCGCTCCGGATCGTGCGCGGTCGCGATCCGCAGGCACGCGTTGAGGAAGTCTGGCTGGTCGAGGATCTCGCCGACCGGCTCGGTCTCGTACGTGCTCGAGGAGGCCAGGACGCGCACGCCCTCGGCCGGCAGCGCCGCGACGGCCGCGACGAGCTGGGCGCGGCGGTCGCCGACGTTGGAGCCGAGGCCGAGGTAGCCGATGCGCTCCGGGGACCCGCGTCCGCCGGACCTGATGCCGGATGCGGGGCCGCCGGCCTCACTCATCCGCGTCGCGCACGACCTCGACCGAGACCTCCTGCACCGGCAGCGGGATCGGCGGCTCGGGCTTCGCCGCTCTCACCCACACCGACTCGGCCTCGTAGTCGCCCAACAGGCGGTCCGCGATCGCCGTGCAGAGCCGCTCGAGCGTCTTGTAGGAGCGCTGCTGCGCGACCAGCGCGACGGTCTGGCAGACCTCGCCGTAGTCGACCGTGTCCTCGACGCGGTCGGTGACGGTCGCGTCGCAGGCGCCGACCTCGATCCGCAGGTCGAGCACGAGCCGCTGGCCGATCTCGCGCTCGGCCTCGGTGACGCCGTGGTGCGTGTAGAGCGACAGCCCGGTGATCTCGATCGTGACGAGCGGCTCCGAGGGCTCCTCGTCCTCGTGCTCGAGGTCCTCGTCCTCGAACTCCTCGTCGTGCTCGTGCTCCTCGCTCATCGGCCGCGCACCGTAGCAGCCGCCACCGCGAGCGCGTCGGCGACCGGCGCGACGTCGTGGACGCGGAAGACGGACGCCCCGCGCTCGAGCGCGAGCACGTTCGTCGCGATCGTCCCCGGGAGCCGGTCGTCGGCCGCTCTACCGGTGAGGCGGCCGAGGAACGACTTGCGCGAGGTGCCGACCACGAGCGGGCGACCGAGCGCGACGAGCTCCTCGAGACGGCGCAGCAGCTCGAGGTTGTGCTCGACCGTCTTGCCGAAGCCGATGCCGGGGTCGAGCATGATCCGGTGCTCGGCGATGCCGGCCGCGACGGCGACGCCGAGGCGCTGCTCGAGGAACGCCTTCACGTCGGAGACGACGTCGTCGTAGGCGGGCGCGGCCTGCATCGTGCGCGGGTCCTCGCCCAGCATGTGCGCAAGGCAGCAGTCAAGCCCGCGCTCGGCGACGAACGCGGCCAGCTCGGGTTCGTGGCGAAACGCGCTCACGTCGTTGACGTACGTGGCGCCCGCCGCCACCGCCGCCTGCGCGACGGCCAGCCGGGTGGTGTCGATCGAGACCTGCGCGCGCGCGCCGCGGGCGACGAGCCCTTCGATCGCCGGCACGACCCGCCGGATCTGCTCCTCGGCGGAGACCGGCTGCGCGCCTGGCCGCGTCGACTCGCCGCCGACGTCGAGGAGGTCCGCGCCGTCAGCCTCGAGCCGCAGGCCGTGCGCGACGGCGGCCGCCGCGTCGAGGAAGCGGCCGCCGTCGGAGAACGAGTCGGGCGTGACGTTCAGCACGCCCATGATCCGATACGGCCGCTCCACGGCCGCATCGTCGCACGCGGCGCCCGCGCGCGGCCGCGTGGCTCGCGGCCGCGCGCGGTCCTCAGCGGCCGGCGAGCGTGTTGTGCACGTCGAAGAACTCGACCCGCGGCGGCCCCGGCACGCCGGCCTGCTGCGTGTAGGGGCCGATCTGCTCCTCCGCGAAGCGGTCGAACTGGGCTCTGTCCTCCCACACGTCCGTGACGCGGATGCCGTCATCCGTCGCGGCGACCCAGTGGAACAGCAGACCCTCCGGCGCCGTGTCGCCGTCGGTCAGCTCCATCAGCTCCATCACGCGGTCGTACTGCTCGAGCGTCCCGCCCGGGAACTCCATCACCACGCCTATCGCCATCGCTCCTCCTTCGTCAGGACACCGGGAGCGACTCTAGTCCGCCGCGCCAGCGCGCGGGTGACGAGACGGTTACGCGAGCTCGGGCTTCTCTGGGAATTCGAGGCCGCGGGCCTCGGCGGCGCCGCCGGCCAGGCCGGGGCGCGGGAGCGGGCGCGGCGTGTCGCGGCCGGCGCGCTCGGGGCTGCCTGGCGGCAGCGGAACCTCGGGCGGCGCCGGCGCCTCGGCGCCGAAGACGTCTTCCTCGCTCTGCCCTTCGAGCAGCGCCTCGAACTGCTCGCGCTCGATCGTCTCGCGCTTGATCAGGATCTCGGAGATCCGCTCGAGCGAGACGCGATGCTCGCTGAGGATGTCCTTCGCCGCCTGGTGGGCGCTCTCGACGATGCGGCGGATCTCGTCGTCGATCTCGCGCGCGATCTCGTTCGAGTAATCGGGCTCGGAGGCGAACTCGCGGCCGAGGAACGGCTGCGCGTGTTCGTGACCGAAGACGCGCGGCCCGAGCTTCTCGCTCATGCCGAAGCGCATCACCATCTGCTTCGCCGTCTGCGTGACCTTCTCAAGGTCGTTCGAGGCTCCCGTCGTGATCTCGCCGAAGACGATCTCCTCCGCGGCGCGGCCGCCGAGCGTCATCGCCATCGTGTCGGCCAGCTCCGCGCGCGTGGTGAGGAACTTGTCCTCGGCCGGCAGCGAGATCGTGTAGCCGAGCGCCTGGCCGCGCGAGATGACGCTGATCTTGTGGACCGGATCCGCGTGCTCCAGGAAATGACCGACGATCGCGTGGCCCATCTCGTGATAGGCGGTGATGCGCCGCTCCTTGTCGCTCATCACGCGGGTCTTCTTCTCGGGGCCTGCGATCACGCGCATGATCCCCTCCTCCAGCTCCACCTGCGTGATCTCGCGCTTGCCCGTGCGGGCGGCGAGCAGGGCAGCCTCGTTGACGAGGTTCGCGAGGTCCGCGCCGGTGAAGCCGGGGGTCTGGCCGGCGAGCGCGTCGACGTCGATGCCGCGCGCGAGCGGCTTGCCGCGCGTGTGCACCTCAAGGATCTTGGCGCGGCCCTTGCGGTCGGGCCGGTCGACGGTGATCTGGCGGTCGAAGCGGCCGGGGCGCAGCAGGGCGGGATCGAGGATGTCGGGCCGGTTGGTGGCCGCGATCATGATGATGTTGTCCTTCGCCTCGAAGCCGTCCATCTCGACGAGCAACTGGTTGAGCGTCTGCTCGCGCTCGTCATGGCCGCCGCCGAGGCCGGCGCCGCGGTGGCGGCCGACCGCGTCGATCTCGTCCATGAAGATGATGCAGGGCGAGTTCTGCTTCGCCTGCTCGAACAGGTCGCGCACGCGCGAGGCGCCGACGCCGACGAACATCTCGACGAAGTCCGAGCCGGAGATCGAGAAGAACGGCACGCCCGCCTCGCCCGCGACCGCGCGCGCGAGCAGCGTCTTGCCGGTGCCGGGCGGCCCGTAGAGCAGCACGCCCTTCGGGATGCGCGCGCCGAGCGCCTGGAACTTCTTCGGGTTCTCGAGGAACTCCTTGATCTCGTGCAGCTCCTCGACCGCCTCGTCGACGCCGGCGACGTCGCGGAAGGTGATCTTCGGCGAGTCGACCGACAGCCGCTTCGCGCGCGACTTGCCGAACGACATCACCTTCGATCCGCCGCCCTGCACCTGATTCATCAGGAAGATCCAGAAGCCGAGGAAGATCAGGAACGGCAGCACGTAGGTCAGCAGCGAGAGCCAGCCGTTCGTCTTCGTGCCCTCGACGTTGAAGTCGACGTGCGCGGTCCGCAGCTCGTTGACGAGCTGGTTGCCGTTGTCCGGGACGTAGCCGACGTCGTGCTGCTGGCCGCCGGAGAGCTTGACGGTGACCGTGTTGTCCTTCGTCTTGATGACCGCGGAGTCGACTCTGCCCGACTGGAGGTCGGTCTGGAAGTTCGCGAACGTGTACGGCTGGCTCGGATGCCCGGGATTGATGATCCGCTGGGCGAAGAACGCCAGCACGACCACGATCAGGATCGGAAATGCGGCGCTCTTGAAGAACCGGCTCATGAAGTCATCCCGGGCGCGCGAGGCGCGATGCCGACGGTGGACGGAAGGTCAAGCCTAGCACCGCGCCACGAGCGTTCAGGACTCCTTCAACGCGGCGACGTAAGGCAAGTTGCGGTACCGCTCGGCGTGATCGAGCCCGTAGCCGACGGCGAAGCGGTTCGGAATCTCGAAGCCGACATAGCGCGGCGAGAGGTCCACCTCGAGCCGCTCGGGCTTCGTCAGCAGCGCGCAGACGGCCAGCGATCCCGGGTCGCGCGCCTTGAGGTTGCGCAGCAGGTACTGGAGCGTGAGGCCCGAGTCGACGATGTCCTCGACGATGATCACGTCGCGTCCGGCGATCACCGCGTCGAGGTCCTTGAGGATGCGCACGACGCCGGAGGACTGCGTCGCGGAGCCGTAGGAGGCGACGGCCATGAAGTCGACCTCGCACGGGAGCTCGATCGCCCGCATGAGGTCGGAGAGGAAGAAGACGGCGCCTTTCAGGACGCACACGAGCAGCGGCTGCCTGCCGGCGTAGTCGCGCGTGATCTCGGCGCCCAGCTCGCGCACGCGGTGCTGGAGGTCGTCCGGCTGGACCAGGATCTCGCCGATCGCCGCGTCGCCCATGCGGGCGGGCAGTGTATTCACGTGCGCGCGCCGGTGTGTCTGCCGGAGCCGCGCTCCACGCGCACGACGCCGCCGTCGACGACGGCGCGCACGCCGCCGCCGAGGTCGAGCATCGCCCGGCCGGTGCGCCGCAGCGCGGCGACCTCGTCGGCGTGGCGCGCGGCGCCCGGGACGAGCCTGCCGGCGCCCGCCGCCTCGTCCGCGAGCCGCTGCACGACGAGCCGCCGCAGCGCGGGCGCCAACCCCGCGAGCCGCTCGAGCGGGATCTCGAGGCGCCCGGCGCGCTCGTCGAGCTGCTCGCCGACGAGCGCGTCGAGCACCTCGCCCTCGTCGCGCAGCAGCGCGGCGGTGCGCAGGACGTTCGCGGCGGCCGCCGGATGGATCCGCTCGAGCGCCGGCACGAGCGCGTGGCGCACGCGGTTGCGCGCGTATCTGTCCCCGCCGTTGCTGACGTCCTCGCACCACGGCAGCTTGCGCTGCTCGCAGTAGGCCGTCACCTGCGCGCGCGTGACCCCGAGCAGCGGGCGCACGAGCAGCCCGTCGCGCGGGCGCATGCCGAGCAGCGCGCGCCGGCTCGGCGAGGAGGCGAGCCGGTAGAGGATCGTCTCGACCTGGTCGTCGGCTGTGTGGCCCGCGGCGACGACGGCGGGCCGGTCGGCGGCGCGTCGTTCGAGCGCGAGCTTCGTCGCCGCCGCGTAGCGCACGTCGCGCGCCCACGCCTGGATGTTGCCGGCGCCGCCGCCCTCCGGCCGCCGCGGACGCTCGACCCGCAGCGCGACGCCGAGCCGCTCGCACAGCTCCGCGCAGTGGCGCTCGTCGTCGGCCGCCTCGTCGCGCAGCCCGTAGTTGACGTGGACGGCGCGGACGGCGCCGCCCTCGCCCGTCAAGCGGAGGGCGACGTCGAGCAGGCAGACGGAGTCGCGCCCGCCCGACAGCAGCACGACGACGGACCCGCCGGCGGGAAGCAGGCCCCCGGCGCGCACCTGATCGAGCACGCGATCGGCGTCCATCGCGCCGAGTGTAAGGGCCTATCGATCGGCCCTGAGCCGCGGATCTCTATGCTCGCGCGCCGTGACCGCGGCGCTGCACGTGCATCCGACGACGGCGCTGGCCGAGCGCGTGCTGCTGCCCGGCGATCCGGGGCGGGCGCTGCTGCTCGCGCAGACGCTGCTCGAGCAGCCGAAGATGTTCAACCACAACCGCGGCCTGTGGGGGTACACGGGAATCGCAGCCGACGGCGCGCCGCTGACGATCCAGAGCACCGGCATGGGCGGACCGAGCGCGGCGATCGTGATCGAGGAGCTCGTCCAGCTCGGCGCGCGGCGGTTCGTGCGCGTGGGGACCTGCGGCGCGCTCGTCGGCGGCTTCGCCCTCGGCGACGCGATCGTGGCGGCCGAGGCGGTCGCCGGCGACGGGACGAGCCGTGCGCTCGGCGCCGGCGAGCGCGTCGCCGGGGACCCGGAGCTGACGGCGGCGCTCGTCGCGGCGGCTGAGCGCGCCGGCGGCGCCCGCCGGGGCGTCGTCATCACGACCGACCTCTTCTACGACCCCGACGGCAACCACGCCGATCCGGGCTCCTCGCCGGCGAGCGAGCCGGCGCTGGCGATCGAGATGGAGACGGCGACGCTGTTCCAGCTTGCGGCGCGGCGGGGCGTCGAGGCCGGCTGCGTGCTGGCCGTCAGCGACCTGCTCGGCCCAGCGCGCGGCCGGATCGCGATCGCGGCGATGGAGGCCGCCGCCGAGCGGATCGGCCGGATCGCGATCGCGGCGCTCGCGGTCTGACGGCGTCAGGCTCTTCTGCTCGCCGCGGCACGCTTTCTTGCCGCAGCGGCGCGCGTGCGCGTGGCACCGGCGCTGCGGGGGGCCACCGTCGCGGCCGGAGCCGGCGGTGCGGCGGCGCCTGCCTGCGCGCCGGCGATCTGCGCGGCCAGCTCGCTGAGCTGCCCGGCGAACGCGGTCAACTGCCCCTCGATCGCGGCGAGCCGCTGCTGGAGCTCGCCGGTCCCGCCCAGCGATCCGACGCGCTCGTCGACGCGGTCGAGCGCGTCCTCGACGCCCTCGAGCCGCTGCGAGACCGAGCGCACGCGCCGCGTGAGCCGCTCGAGGTCGCCGGCCGACGGCAGGTTGAGCGCGCCCATCGCGAGCTCCTGCGCCTGCGCCGCCTTCTCGCGCGCCTCGAACGCGCGCGAGATCGTGCCGCTCACGAGCGGGCTCTCCAGCAGCTCCTGCGCGAGGCGCCCGAGCGCGTCCTCGCTCTTGTGCGAGATGCGCGCGCGGAGTCCGTCGCGAGCGGGATCGGTGGTCATCGTCGCTTCCCTCACGGGTCGGGGTCGCAGGCCGCGGCGGACCATAGCGCAGCGCTCCGGAGGCATCCGCCGGCTGTCGGGAGCCGGCGCGGACCGGGCGACGGACGGCGCGCCGGCGCTCGCACCCGCAACTTTCGCTTCACGGCGGCTTTAAACGGCTCGTTTACGGTCGTGCTCGATCGGGTGTGGTACTCAAGGGCCGCGCGGCGTACGCCGATGGTCTGTGGACCTGTGCAACGCGCGGTCCACGCCATCTGCAAACACGCGGGTTCTTCTTTGCATACGTCACGATCACTCGATAGCTTCCAGGGAGATCGCCGACGCGGCGGTCGTTCGACCCGGCCGCGCAGGCGGCTGTGCGGGAGGAGCTCGACAGCAGCATGAAGGGCAAGTCGTTTCGCATCGCCGCGCTGGTCCTGGGATCCGCGCTGCTGCTGGTGGCGCTGCTGGCCGGTCCCGCAACGGCCGAGCCACGCCGTCTGCTCGTGACGCTGCTGGGCGGCAGGCAGGTGACGATCACGGTCGACGCCGCGCCCGGCACGCCGGTCGGCAACATCCCGCTGCCGGACCTCGGGATGCCGGTCGAGCGCGTCGTCGAGCTGTCGAGCGCGGCGCCGCCCGTCACGACGGTCGCGCCGACGACGGACAGCACCGGCACGACCGTGACCGGTCCGCCGACGACGATCCCCGGCCCCGTCACGACGGGGACGACGGGAACCGCCGGCACGACCGGCACGGGTACGACAGGCACAGGCACGACGGGCACGACGACCGGCGCCGACGTCGGCGGCGTCGTCAAGCCGAAGGGTCAACCTAAGGGTGAGACTCAGTCCAGCGGCGGCTCGGTGGCGGTGCCGCCGACGACCCAGCCGGCCGGCGGCGGCCAGGGCGCGCTCCAGGACTCGAGCGGCGCGACGCCCCCGACGGTGCAGCGGCAGCCCGACGGCGCTGCCCCCTCGCCGGCCGCCCCGGGCTTCACGCTCGTGCAGCCCGGCCCGGCGCCGCTCGGCGTGCCGAACTTCTTCATCGAAAACTTCCGCATACCGCCGTTCCTGCTGCCGATCTACCAGGCCGCCGGGATCCAGTACGGCGTGCCGTGGCAGGTGCTCGCGGCGATCAACGAGATCGAGACCGACTACGGCCGCAACCTGTCCGTCTCGAGCGCGGGCGCGATCGGCTGGATGCAGTTCATGCCGTCGAGTTGGACCATGTACGGCGTCGACGCCAACGGCGACGGCGTGAAGGACCCCTACAACCCGGTCGACGCGATCTTCGCGGCCGCGCGCTACCTCAAGGCCGCCGGCGCGGACACGAACCTCGCGGGCGCGATCTTCGCCTACAACCACGCCGACTGGTACGTGCAGTCGGTGCTGCTTCGCGCCCGCGTGATCGGCGGCATGCCGGCCGACCTCGTCGGCTCGCTGACCGGCTTGACCGAGGGCCGCTTCCCCGTCGCCGCGCGCGCGACGTACGCCGACGGCCTGAACACGAAGGCCGCGACGCAGCCGGTCAAGAGCGGCAACGCGGCCGTCACCGTCGACGGCAACCCCGGCCGCCGCTCGATCAACATCTTCGCCAGATCCGGCGCTCCGGTCGTAGCCGTCAACGACGGCCGCATCGTCAGGATCGGCCGCAGCCCGCAGCTCGGCCACTTCGTCGTCCTCCAGGACGTCTACGGCAACCGCTACACGTACGCGCACCTCGCCTCGGTCGCGAGCAGATACCCGGTGCCGAAGGCGCAGAGCGCGCCGGCGACGAGCACCGAGCTCGAAGTCCCCAAGCACGACGCGAAGCCGACGACGCCGGCGACTGCGGGCACGCAGGCGTCGAGCAGCGGCGCGAGCACCGCACCGCGGACGGCCGCGCCCGCGCAGGCCGACGCCGCCGCGAGCGCCGCGCCGGCAGGGGGCTCGACGAAGGAGCGCCTGTTCGCGCATCCCGAACGGCCCGGCGCGTACGCGGCCGGCGGCGAGCGCCAGCTCGCCGAGCTCGGCCAGGCGCTGACGAGCGTCGACGGCTACTTCGCCGACGCGCTCCAGCTCGATCCGCGCGACTACGTGCTCAAGCCGCTCCGGGCGGGCTCGTCCGTGATCGCCGGCACGATCCTCGGCCGCGTCGGGAAGACCGACCCGACGCTGGCGCCGCACGTCGAATTCTCGATCCGCCCCGCCGGCCGCGGCGCGCCGACGATCGACCCCAAGCCGATCCTCGACGGCTGGAAGCTGCTCGAGTCGACCGCGATCTACCGCGCCAACGGCAGAAACGCGTTCGCCGCGGCGAACGGCGCCGGACCGACGATCGGGCAGGTCCTGCTGATGAGCAAGGAGCAGCTCGAGCAGCGCGTGCTCGCGGACCCGAACGTGAGCATCTACGCGTGCGGGCGCCAGGACATCGCCACCGGCCAGATCGACCGCCGCGTGCTGGCGACGATCGAGTTCCTCGTCGCGAGCGGCCTCGATCCGACGATCAGCGCGCTGAAATGCGGCCACAGCTACTACACGACGTCCGGCAACGTCTCCGAGCACTCCAGCGGTAACGCGGTCGACATCGCGGCGATCAACGGGATCCCGATCGCCGGCCATCAGGGCGCCGGCTCGATCGCGGACATCACGATCCGCCGCCTGCTCACGCTCCAGGGCGTGCTGAAGCCGCACCAGATCATCAGCCTGATGACCTATCCGGGCACCGACAACACGCTCGCGCTGCCCGACCACTGGAACCACATCCACGTCGGCTTCTATCCCGAGGACAACCTGCTCGGCAACGCAAGGCTCCAGGCGATCCTGAAGCCGAGCCAGTGGACGAAGCTGGTGGAGCGCCTCGCGTCGATCCCGAACCCGGTCGTGCCGCAGCACGTCTCGAAGTACGCGATCAAGGACGGCCACGGCGACTGACGCGGCCGCGGACCCCTCCGTCGCGGCGGAGGGGCGCGCGTTTCGCTTCGTGCAGCTCGAGTTCCCGTGGGCGCTCGGCCCCGCGGACGGCCGCTACCTCGTGCGCGACGCGGCGGAGGTGCGCGACGCGGCCGAGGCGTCGCCCACGCACGTGCTCGTGCTCGCGACGCTCGGGGCGCCCGAGCGCCGGCGGCTGCGCGAGCGCCGCCGGGGCGGGCGGGTGGTGGCCGCGGAGCCGCCGCCGACGCCCGTGACGACGGGGCGCGCCACGGTCATCGACGCCGCCCCGGTCTCGCCGGCCGAGGCGGAGCGCTGGCTCGCCGCGAGTGGCCCGGCGGACGCCGAGCGCGCGCTGGCCGTGGTCGCAAGGGCGGTGCGCGCGCACCGCGTCGCGAGCGCCGACTCCCATGTGCACGAGCCGGCGCTGGCGCAGGCGCTTGTCGTGCGCGCCGGCTATGGCGCCGGCGAGCAGGTAGCGGACGGACGCTGGAGCGCCGCGCGCGAGCTGGCGCCGCGCGACGGCGGCCGCCGTCGCCGCGTGGCCGCCCTGCGACCGCAGGAGCGGCTTGCCGCGCTGCTCGGCGGGCACGCGGAGGCGCTCGCGTGCGAGGAGCTCGCGTTGCGGGCTCGCGACGACCTCGACCGCGGCCGTCTGCCCGAGGCGGCGCTCCAACTGCGCGCCGCGCTCGACGCGGCGCTCGCCGAGCTGCCGCGCGACGGAGCGGGGGCGAGCGACATGGCGAGACGGATCGACGAGCTGCGCGAGCGCCGTCCGGCCGTCGAGCGGCTCGTCCGCGCAGCCCTCGACGGGACGCCGCCCGGCGACGCCGCCGAGGCGCTCGGCGCCACGCTTCAGCGCCTGGAGTCGGCGCTGCGAGCGCGGATCGCGGGCATGCGCTGACCTCAGGGTCGAGGGAGAGGCCCGCTCAAGGCGGGATCAGCGACCCGTGAAGGCCGGGGGCCGCTTCTCGAGAAAGGCGGCGATGCCCTCTCTGGCGTCCGCCGACGCGAACACCTGCGCGAACGCGGCCTGCTCCGCGGCGAGACCGGCGTCGAGGTCGGCGTTCGCCGAGACGCGCTTGATCTGCTCGACTGCGAGCGGCGCCTGCGCCGCGAGCGTCTCGGCGAGGCCCAGGGCGACCGGCAGCAGCTCGTCGTCGGGTACGACCCGGTTCGCGAGCCCGCAGGCGGCCGCCGCTTCGGCGCCGATCGGCTCGCCGACGAGATTCAGCTCGAGCGCCTTCGCCGGTCCGACGAGCCGCGCCAGGCGCTGCGTGCCGCCGAAGCCGGGGATGATCCCGAGCTTGATCTCGGGCTGGCCGAAGCGCGCCGAGGCCGCGGCGATGCGCAGGTCGCACGCCATCGCAAGCTCGCAGCCGCCACCGAGCGCGAGGCCGTTGACGGCGGCGATCGTGACGATCGAGCTGCGCTCGAAGCCCCGCAGCAGCGCGTGCGTGCCCGCGACATACTCAGGCCCGGACGCCTCGTCCATCGCCGTGAACGCCTTGATGTCGGCGCCCGCGCAGAACAGGCGCGCGTTCGCGGACGCCACCACCAATGCGCGGACCGGCGAGCCGGCGAGCGCCTCCCACGCGCGCCGCAGCGCGTCGACCATCGCGGGCGAGAGCGCGTTCGCCGGAGGGTGGTCGAGCCACGCGATCGCGACCCGGTCGCGCGTCTCCAGCTTAACGAGCTCCTCCTCCCAGCCGGCGTCGGGCCGGGGGACGATCGGGGGGTCCGGCGAGGTCACGGCTGAGGATTGTACGTCCCGGCGCAGTGCACCGGCCGCGTTGGGATTCGATGGCCCATCTGGCGCGTAGACGTTTAGATACACAGACGTTCCAGGTTGACGTAACCACCCCCCGGCCGCTACAGATCCTCGCGTCGCCGTAAGCAAGAGAGGGGATTTCTCGCATGGTTCCGGCCACCATGTGCCGAACGGCGACGGTCGCGCTCGCTCGCGCCGTCGTCGCTGCCGTACTCATCGGAGCGCTCGCGCTTGCCCCGGCCGCACGCGCGGATGCTCCCCCACCCGCGGACACGTCGCTGTCCGCCGAAGACCAGGTCTCGACCACCTGGTTCGAAGACGCGACCAGCGAAGACTGGTCGTGGAGCGACTGGTTCTACGACGAAAACGACGTCGCGGCGTCCGAAGGGACGCCGACTGACGCGGAGCCGGCGCAGAGCGACCCGACCACGACGGAAGCGGCTCCGAGCGATCCGACGCCGGCCGCCGCGACCGCCACCACGGACGCGCTGACCGCCAGCACGTCGCTGACGAGCGCAACGACGCTGACGAGCGCAACGACGCTGGCGACCGACGTTTTGGCGGCGCCGACGATGTCGGTGTCGGGTCAGACGGTGTCGTGGACGCCGACGCAGGGCGTGAGCTCGTATGTGCTCGCGCGCAAGATCCCGGGTCAGGCGATCCAGTACTCGATCGTCAACGGCACTTCGATCACCCCGCCGGCCGTCCCGGGCACGACCGTCACCTACGGCGTGCGCACCAACGTCAGCGGCAGCGCCTGGGCAACCGAGGTCTCGATCACCTACCCGTCCGTCACGACCGACACGCTCGCGGCGCCGACGATGTCGGTGTCGGGTCAGACGGTGTCGTGGACGCCGACGCAGGGCGTGAGCTCGTATGTGCTCGCGCGCAAGATCCCGGGTCAGGCGATCCAGTACTCGATCGTCAACGGCACTTCGATCACGCCACCGGCCGTCCCGGGCGCCACCGTCACCTACGGCGTGCGCACCAACGTCAGCGGCAGCGCCTGGGCAACCGAGGTCTCGATCACCTACCCGGCGACCACCACGTCGCCGACGCCATCCCCCACGCCCACGCCGGTCGACGGCAGCTTCAAGATGGGCGTCGTCGCCGGCTCCGCGCTCTCGTACGAGCTGAGCTTCATCAAGACGCTCGGCGCGCACACGGCGCGGCTCGAGTTCGGCATCGGCACCTCGGCCTCGAGCATGGCGTCGGTGATCGACGCGTACGCGAAGGCCGGCATCCGGCCGATGCTGCTGGCGACCTTCTACGGCCGCACGCCGACGACGGCGGAGGCGCAGAACCTCGCGAGCTGGGCCGCCGCCTACGGGCCAGGGGGCACGTTCTGGGCCGGCAAGACCTATCCGGCCGGCACGGCCGTCACGGACATCGAGTTCGGCAACGAGACGAGCTACAGCTACCAGTTCTCCGACAACTCGACGTCGACCTACGCGGCGCGCGCGCAGGCGTACGCGCTGGCGGCGAAGGTGGCGGCGGTGGCGATCGCGGGCGCGAATCCGAGCGTCGGGCTGCTCGTGCAGGGCGACAACGCCCAGCAGGGCACGAGCTGGGTGACGAACATGTTCGCGGCGGTGCCGACCCTCGGCAGCTACGTCGCGGGCTGGACGATCCACCCCTACGGCCCCAACTGGGCGACGCGCATCGACTCGACCGTCAACTCGACGGCCAGCGTGGGGTCGCCCGCGAAGCCGATCTGGGTCACCGAGTGGGGCCTCTCGAGCGACAATGGACGCTGCCTCGACGACAACTACGGCTTCAACAAGTGCATGACGTACGGCGAAGCCGCCAGCACCCTGCACTCGGCGCTCGCCGGGATGCAGACGCGCTACGGCAGCCGCCTCGGCGCGTTCTTCCTCTACCAGGCGCACGACCAGTACGCGACCGGCACGCAGACCGGCCGCGAGGCGTACTTCGGTGCGCTCCAGAGCAACGGCGCGCCGAAGGGCGCCTACACGCCCGAGGTCGAGGCCGACCTCGCCGCCAACTGAACCGGCGTTTCGGCCTCCGGACGACGTCGCCAGCCTCGCCGGCCCAAGCCGGCGAGCCTGGCGCATGGCAACTCCGCTGGCGGGGGAGTGTTCCTGGGCGCAGAGCCACTGCAACCTGGGAGAACACCATGAGGTTCCTGAAGGCAGCCTTGTTGGTCAGCGTTGTGTTCGGCGCCGCGGCGCCCGCCGCCGCGCAGGCGGCGAGCCCGACCGTGACGACGGGCGGCGTCTCGTCGATCACCACGACCGCGGCGACGGTGCACGCCGACGTCGCGCCGCACGGCATCGCGACGACGTACGCGTTCCAGTACGGGACGAGCAGCGCCTACGGGGCGCAGACCGCCAGCCACAGCGCCGGCAGCGGGACGAGCACGCAGGCCGTCGCGGTGCGCATCACCGGCCTCACGCCCGGCGTGCGCTACCACTTCCGCGTCATCGCCTCGAACGCCGACGGCACGAGCGTCGGCTCCGACCGCTCGTTCAGGACGACACTGCCGCCGGCCAAGCCGCCGCGCGTGCTGGGCACCGCGCCGTTCGCGCCCGACGCCAGCGGCGTCACGTTCACCGCGCTGCTCAACCCGGGCGGGGCGACGACGACCTACCGCTTCCAGTACGGCACCTCGACGGCATACGGGCTCGAGACGTTCGGCAAGTCGCTCGGCGCCGGCGTCACGCCGCAGTCGGTGAGCTTCCGCGTCAACTCGCTGGCCCCGTACACGACCTACCACTTCCGCCTCGTCGCCTCGAACCGCGCAGGCACGACCTACGGACCCGACACGCTCGCGCAGACGGGGCCGTTCCCGCCCGGCCAGCTCGTCGTCGTGACGGGTCCGCACCGCCAGCGCCGGTCGCATCCGTGGTACGTCACCAAGGGACGACTCGTGCTCGGCTCGGGCGTCTCGACGGCGGTCGGCTGCGGCAGCGGGCGCGTGAGCGTGTGGCTGACCTCGGGTCGCCACACGGTCGGCCACACGCACGCCGATCTCAGCGGCGGCCATTGCAGCTTCCGAGCGCGGCTGCGCGTGAACGTGGGTCCGAGCGTGACGCGCCTGCGCGTGCATGTGCGCTTCGGCGGCAACGCGATCCTCACGCCGTTCGACGCGCCCACGTTCCTCGTCGGGATCCGCTGAGCGACGGACGGGCAGAACGCGCGACGGCCCCGGAGGGCGAGCCCGGGGCCGTCGCGGAGCGCGCGCGGGGCGCGCAGGGGATGTCGAGGTGGCGGACCGGCTAGACGCCGGCGGTGGCCGGCTCCTCGACGCGGCGCGGGAGCAGCGTCTCGCGGGCGATCACGAGGCGCTGGATCTGCGCCGTGCCCTCGTAGAGCTGCATGATCTTGGCGTCGCGCATCAGCTTCTCGACCGGGTACTCCTTGATGAAGCCGTAGCCGCCGTAGACCTGCACGGCGTCGGTCGCGACCCTCATCGCCGCGTCGGCGGCGAAGCGCTTGGCGTGCGAGGACAGCAGCGTGTTGCGCTGGCCCTGGTCGAGCAGCACGGCCGACTTCCAGGTCAGCAGGCGCGCGGCCTCCACGTCGGTTGCCATGTCGGCGATCATGAACTGGATCGCCTGGTGCATCGCGATCGGCACGCCGAACTGCACGCGCTCCTTCGAGTAGTCGATCGCGAACTCCATCGCCGCGCGCGCGATGCCGGTCGCCATCGCCGCCACGCCGGGGCGCGTGCGGTCCAGCGTCATCATCGCGATCTTGAAGCCCTTGTTCTCCTCGCCGATCAGGTGGTCGGCAGGGATCTCGACGTCGTTGAAGGAGACGGTCGCCGTGTTCGACGCCCGCTGGCCCATCTTGTCCTCCTTCTTGTCCACCACGACGCCGGCGTCGCGCGGGACGACGAAGGCGGAGATGCCGCGGTGGCCGGCGTCCTTGTCGGTCTTCGCATAGACCGTGTACCAGTTCGCGTAGCCGCCGTTGGTGATGAAGCACTTCGAGCCGTTGATGACCCACTTGTCGCCCTGCTTGACGGCGGTGGTCTTCATGCCGGAGACGTCGGAGCCGGCGTCGGGCTCGGTCAGGCAGAAGGAGGCGAGCAGCGGCGCCTCGGTGAGGCGGCCGAGGTACTCCTTCTTGAGCTCGTCGGAGGCGGCGAGCACGACCGGCGCGGTCGCGAGGCCGTTGCAGCCGAGCGAGGTCTGAATGCCGGAGCAGCCCCACGAGAGCTCCTCCTCGATCAGGCAGCCGTCGAGGTAGCCGGCGCCGGGGCCGCCGTACTCCTCGGGGATGTGGGTGTTCATGAGCCCCACCTCCCACGCCTTCTTGATGATCTCCTCCGGCCAGGTGCCGTCCTTGTCGTACTCCCAGGCGACGGGCCGGATCTCCTTCTCGGCGAAGTCGTGCGCCATCTCGCGCAGGTTCTTCTGCTCGTCGGTGAGGGTGAAGTCGACCACGGTTGGATCTCCTTGAAACGGTGGGACCGCGGCGTGGTCGTCACGCCCCGGTGCGACAGATTGACTAGTCAGTCAACCGACGGCTCTTAGGGTAGCGGACCTCCCCAGCGACCGACAAGCAGGAGGCACCGTCGTGTTCGCTCAGCCTGTCGCGCCGGTCGGATAGGGTTGGTGCCCATGCCGCGTGCCCGCCGCTTCGAGATCGACGAGCTGCTGGTCCGTCCGGGGACCTACCTCAATCCGCAGACCGAGGTGCTGATCGTCGTCGACGACTCGGCCGAGATCGACCAGGCGACGCTCGAGGCCGATGCCGGCGCCGGCGCCGGCGAGTGGGTGCTCGTCTCCGATGAGGCGCCGATCGACGAGGCCGCGCGCGACGAACTGCTCGAGCGCTTCCAGGCGACCTACCACGAGGGCGCCCCCGGCCCGGCGCTCGACGAGGACGAGGACGAGGACTTCGAAGAGGACGAGGATGAGCTGGAGCCGGACGAAGAGCCCGAGGAGCTCTGACGGCGCCTACGCGTAGGCGAAGGCCAAGGCCAGCACCGCGTAGACCGCGAGCAACTGGACGCCCTCGAACCAGGTGGACTCGCCGTCGTTCGTGACGTGGACGGCGATCAGGACGGCGAGCAGCAGCGCGCCGAGCTCGAAGCCGTTGAAGACGAGCGGCATCGGGCCGGGGCCGAGCACGAACGAGACGAGCACGAGCAGCGGCGCGACGAACAGCGCGATCTGCGCGCTCGAGCCGATCGCGATGTTGACGGCGAGGTCCATCTTGTCCTTGCGCGCGACCAGCACGGCGACCCAGTGCTCGGCGGCGTTGCCGACGATCGCGACGACGATCGCACCGACGAAGAACTCGGTCAGCCCGATCGCGCGGGCCGCGTCGGAGATCGAGCTGACGAGGATCTCCGACATCACGCCGACGGTGACGCCGGCGATCGCGAGCGCGAGGACCGATCTGCGCACGCTCCAGGGAGCGCCTTCCTCCAGTTCGTCCGCGGGCGGGCTGAAGAGGTCGCGGTGGGTGCGCAGCGAGAACACGAGCCCGGCGCCGTAGGACGCCATCAGCACGAGCGCGACGAACAGCGAGAGATGCTCGACCGTCGAGCCGTAGACGACCCGCTCGGCACCCGGCGCCGGCAGGCCGCTGCCGTCGATCAGCTCGAAGATCGCCGGCATCGTCAGCGCGACGGCCGCGAGCAGCAGCATCGACGCCTGCGCGGACGCCATCGTGCGGTTGAAGACCTGGCGCTCGCGCCCGATCCCGCCGGCGAACATCGCGGCGCCGAGCACGAGCAGCGTGTTGCCGATCACCGAGCCGACGATCGACGCCTTCACGACCTCGTGCAGGCCCGCGCCGAGCGCGAACAGCGCGATGATCAGCTCGGGCGCGTTGCCGAACGTGACGTTCAGCACGCCGCCGATGCCCGGCCCGGAGCGGGCCGCGAGCTCCTCCGTCGCGCGGCCCATCAGCGCCGCGGTCGGGATCACGCCGAGCGCCGAGACGAAGAAGACCGCGACCGCGGTGGCGTCCGCGAGGGCGAGCACGATCGCGAGCGGGATGAACGGAACGAGCAGGTAGGGCCAGCCGCTGCTGCTGAGCAGGAAGCCGCGCAGGTCGGGCTGCTGGGTGGGCTCCAGGCTCACGGGCGCCGAACGATACGCGACGCTGCCCACGGGACTGGGCGCGCGGGCGCGCCGCCACCGCCCGCGCGCGGCGGCGCGGGCGGAAGCGCGGACGCGGACCGCGGTACGCCTATCTCGTCAGGAGCGAGGCGCACTTCTGCGCCTCGGTGACGTTCGAGCCCGCTCTCTGCACGCACTTGGCGTACGCGTTGAGCTGGGCCGAGCTCGCTCCGCCGGAGCTGCCCGTGCCGCCGGAGCCGCCGGAGCCGCCGAGCGCGCCGCCGAGCAGACCCTGGAACTGGCCGAGCAGCTCGCTGAGCGGACGGCTCGTCGCCGGCGCCGCGATCGTCTGCGGCTGGTTCAGCTCCGTCAGTTCGACGGACAGGTTCACTGTGACGGATCTCGGCTTGCCGTTCGGCGGCTCGACGTTCAGCGCGAACGCGAGGCGGCGGAGCGTGTGATCGCTCTTGCCGCTCCAGACGTCGAACGTGGCGCTCTTGACCGCCTGCTCGATCTGGGCGCGCGCACTGGCGGGCAGTCTGCTCGGGACTCTGCCGCTCGGCAGCGTCGGGATCGCGCCCGAGCTGACTCTCGCCAGCAGCTTGTCGACGTCGTCCAGCAGCGCGTTGACGTTCACCTTCGCGCTGATGTGGTCCGTCTGCACGCCGCCGACCGACTCGGTCCCGACGACGGTCGGATCCTTCAACCAGCCCAGCGGGTCGATCCCGAGCGTCGCGAGGCTCGTGTGCTTCGCCGCGTGCTGCTGCTGCGCTCTCCTGTACGTCTGCTGGAGCCGCTGCATGACCTGCGCCGGCACGGCGTAATCGGTCCCGCCGAAGGCCACGAAGAGCTGGTCGCTCGTGGAGATCAGCCCGGCTCTGATGCTCTGACCCTGGGCGTTGGCGTCGAGCGAGAGGTCGAACTTGGGGAGCTGTTCGGACCCGGCGCTCTGGAACGGCCCGGCTATGGTCGCTTCGATCGGCCCCTGGAGCGAGGCGTCGCCCGTCACGTCGACTCTGAGCTGGATGTTCGCCTTGCCGCTCTTGATCCGGTGGCTGCCGCCGAACGTCTGTCTCAGCAGCGTCTCGGCGTTGCCCGAGCCGCTGGAGCTGCCGCAGGCGGCGAGCGCGAGCGCGGCAAGCGCGAGCACGAGCAGCGCGACGATCGCCCGAGCGCGGTGTTGCACGAACCGATGGGTGAAAAGCACCTGCAAATCTCCTCCTGCGACGTGGCGGCCCGGCGAGCGAGCGTAGCATCCGTCCGCATGCGCGCCGTGCGCCTCCTCCTGTGGAGCTCCATCGTCGCAGGTGCGCTGGTCGCAACCGTTCACACAAGCGCGGCGCGCGCCGCGGGCCGCGTGCTCGTGATGGATGCGCACGGACGCGTGCACCTTCGCGTCGACCGCGCGCTGCCGGCTGTCACCAGTTGGCCCGCGGGCGCCCCGGCGGCGATCGCGACGCGGGCGCCGCGCAGACGCGCGCCCGAGCGCACGGTCCGCGGCGAGCTCAAGCGGCTGCTCGCAACCCACCAGATCGACGCCGCGACCGCCGCGGCCGACCGCCGCGCCTTCGACGACGCGATCCGCACCGCCCGGCGCCTGAGCGGCACGCGCCGGAGCGAGCTGCAAGCCGTGATCGACACGCTGCACGGGATCGCCGCCGGCGGGAAGCTGACGGCGGCGCGACTGCCCGAGCTGTTCGCGACGCTCGCGCGCAACCGCCAGTGGTGGACGACCGGCGACCTGCTCGGCTACGGCCAGCGCGTCGAGTTCTCCGACAGTGAGCTGGTGTGGGAGTACTACCCGGGCCAGGGGATCCAGCTCCAGGTGCTCGGCACGTTCGGCAAGGCGAACGGCCTGTGGCAGGCGAGAGACGACGACAAGCTGCGCGCGCTGCTGGACGAGATGCTGCCGCTCGCCGCCCAGCGCGGCGGCGCGCTGGCGTGGGAGTACGACTTCGCGTTCGACGGCGGCGCGCCGCCGTGGACGAGCGCGATGTCGCAGGCGACCGGGATCCAGGCGCTCGCCCGCGCCTCCCAGGAGCTGCATCAGCCGGCGTACCTGACCGCCGCCGGCAAGGCGCTGAAGCTCTTCTCGCTGCGACCGCCGGTCGGCGTGCGCGTGCCGACGAAGGCGGGCGCGCGCTACCTGCTCTACTCGTTCGCGCCCGGCGAGATCGTCATCAACGCGTTCGTGCAGACGCTCGTCGGCCTCTACGACTATGCGCAGATCGCGGACAGCGGCGTCGCGCGGCGGCTGTTCGCCGCCGGCGATCGGCAGGCGCGCCTCGACGTGCCCGCGGGCGACACCGGCGCATGGTCGCTCTATCAGCTCGGCGGCCCCGAGTCCGACCTCTCCTACCACGAGCTGCTGACCGGTTTCCTGGAGAACCTCTGCCAGCGCACGGGCACCGCCGTCTACTGCCAGACCGGCGACGCGTATGCGAGAGACGTCAGAACGCCCCCGACGCTGGCGCTGCTGACGCACCGCGTGAAGGCGGGCACGTCCGCGCTCGTCCGCTTCTCCCTGTCGAAGGTCTCGCGCGTCGGCATGACGATCCGCCGCGACGGCGATGGCAAGACGGTGCTCGCGACGAGCGCGTCTGTCGCTCACGGCACGCACGCGTACGGCTGGACCGTGCCGTCCGCGCCGGGCAGATACGACGTCACGCTGACCGGCACGGACCTCGCCGGCAACGGCGGGCGTGCGACGGGAGCGATCCAGGTGCTTGGCAGCAGACCGCGGGCGTAGATGGTCGATGCCGCGAGATCGTGGCATCGAGCATCTAATATCGGCGCCGTGGCGCAGACGCCTACGAGAACCTGGATCCTCACCGGCTCGCCGGAGAACTACGCGGCCACGCGCGAGCACGGCTACCGCGTGATCGGCCTGAAGGAGCGCAATCGCAACCGCGCGCTGGAGATCGTCCCGGGCGACCGCATCGTCCTGTACCTGACGCGCGTCATGGCGTTCGCCGCCGCGATCCGCGTCACCGGGGAGCTGTACGAGGACCGCGAGAAAATCTGGCCGGGCAAGCCGGGGAAGGCGGACGCGTACCCGTGGCGCTTCGAGACGGAGCCCGAGCTGGTGCTCCCCGAGGACGAGTGGGTGAGCGCCGAGACGCTCGTCGACGAGCTCGAGCACATCGGCAAGTGGCCGCGCGAGCACTGGAAGCTGGCGTTCCAGGGCCAGATGCGCGCCATCTCCGAGCACGACGCGGACGTCCTGATGCGACGCCTCCACGCCGCCGACCCGGCGCGCGCATGAGCGAGGCCCGCAGCGGGGCGCTCGCGCGCCTGACCGCCGCCTGGCGCGTGCTCGCGCCCGAGGGGCGGCTGGCGGCGGCCGCGGCGCTCGCGCTGTTCGTGACGATGCTGCTGCCGTGGTACCAGCAGACCGCCGTCGTCTCCCGGCGCGGAGATCCGCTCGTGAGCCAGGACCTCTCGGCCTTCCAGGTCTTCTCGTTCGTCGAGGCGGCGGTGCTGCTCGTCGCCGTCGCGGTGCTGGTGCTGCTGTTCATGCGCGCCGAGGGGCGCGCCTTCCACCTGCCCGGCGGCGACGGCACCGTCGTGATGGCCGCCGGCCTGTGGGTCGTGCTGCTGCTCGTCTGGCGGCTGTTCGACAAGCCCGGCATCTCGGGGCGCGGGGTGGCCGCGAACGTCGGCATCCAGTGGGGGATCTTCTTCGCGCTCGGCGCCGCCGGGCTGCTCGCCTACGCGGGCTCGCGGATGCGCCGGGCGGCGCGGCCGGAGCCGCCGCTCGTCGCGGAACGCCGCCGCCACCGGCCGCCGGTGCGGCGCGAGCCGGCCGCCTCCCCCGCCCCGCCGCCCGCGCCGGGCACGACCGCCACGCAGGTGCTCCCGCCGGAGCGGCCGCGGCGGCCGCGGGCGGGATCGGGTCCGTCCGAGGAGCAGCTCACGATCCCGCTCCCCCCGGCCGACGAGCCGAGCTGATCGGCTCCGATCCGCCCGCCCCCGCCGCCTGAGGGGCGGCGGACGCGCACCGCTGCGCCGCTATCGTTCGCCGTCCGATGCCGCCGGTCGAGCCCACCTCCGTCCAGCAGGTCGCCGACGGCCTGCGCTCGGTCGGCTACCTGCCCGGCGAGTCGACGGCGCTCGTCTCGTATCTGGCGGCGAAGCTCGGCAAGCCGGTGCTCGTCGAGGGGCCGGCGGGCGTCGGCAAGACCGAGCTGGCGAAGGCGCTTTCCCGCTTTCTGAACCGCGAGCTGGTCCGCCTCCAGTGCTACGAGGGCCTCGACGAGGCGAAGGCGCTGTACGAGTGGAACTACCGCAAGCAGCTCCTGCGGATCCAGGCGGAGGCGTCCGGCACCGGCTGGGACGCCGTGCAGGAGGACATCTTCGGCGAGGAGTTCCTGCTCGCGCGGCCGCTGATGACGGCGATCGC